>ENA-UOJR01000088-UOJR01000088.1-human-gut-metagenome-genome-assembly--contig:-C115P-NODE-88-length-136490-cov-11.926375_pt1 | contig 136490 bp, 116 predicted proteins | sample MGYA00242354_ERZ723901 | MGnify/ENA metagenome assembly ERZ723901
AGGCAATTTTTAATGGATTTTTGCGCGTGACTGTGAAGGTACTGAACAGTTACAACTGCTGGAAAGATGGCTGTATGACAGAACAGTCGTCGGTTATGCAAAACTGACTGCCATTATGAATGCATGAGGATATACTATGGAAAAGAAAAAAATCACACTGGGGTCGGTGCTGGTAAACCTGGATGCAATTATTACCTGCGTGACACTGACACTCTGTACAATCGTTGTAAACGCAAACGTCCTTATGCGCTATTTCCTGAAAAGACCGTTGTATTGGTCGGAAGAGGTCGCTACGGGGCTCTTCGTCTGGACCGTCTTTATTGGAAGCGCATATGCGTACCGTAAGCACGCACATCTGGGCGTAGACATCCTGATCAACATTCTTCCGGAGAAGATAAGAAAAGTTGTTAAGGTTATTATGGATCTTCTGGAGCTTGCTACTCTGATTATGCTGACCAGAACAAGCGTCCAGTATGTGATGAACACGATGGATAAGCTGACGAATACGCTGCGTGTTCCGAGCTGGTATATTTCCGGCGCGGTTCCGATCGGATTTGGGCTTTCACTGATTTTCTGTATTTACTTTTTGGTTAAGGATATTATCAAGGTATTTAAAGGGAAAGGGGGAAATAACTGATGGGACTCGAATTAATTGAACTCGTTCCGATTTTTATGGTATTTATTCTCTATTTCCTGGGAATGCCGATTGTATATGCGCTGTTTGGTTCAACCTTCTTTTATTTTACATTTATTGATACAACCAGTAAAAACTGGCTGATCTTACAGAAGGTTATGACCTCTACACAGTCGTTCTCGATGTTAGCGATTCCATTTTTCGTTATGGCTGGTTCCGTCATGAACTACGGCGGCATCAGTGACAAGATGATGGATTTCGCGGAAGTGCTGACCGGTCATATGAAAGGCGGTCTGGCACAGGTAAACGTAGTACTTAGTATGCTGATGGGCGGATGTTCCGGTTCGGCCAACGCAGATTGTGCGATGCAGTCCAAGATGCTGGTTCCGGAGATGGAGAAGAGAGGTTACTCCAAGGCGTTCTCCGCAGCGATCACAGCGGCTTCCTCGGCTGCTACACCGGTTATTCCGCCGGGAGTAAACCTGATCGTTTTTACCCTGATTGCACAGATTTCCCTGGGTCGTACGTTTGCGGCTGGTTATATTCCGGGTATCCTGATGGCAATCTCGATGATGATCGTTGTTTCGATTATTGCACATAAGAGAAACTACCCGACCACCCGTGAAAAATTCCCGGCTCTGAAAGAGATCGTGAAACAGGGTATTACCTCTTTCTGGGGGTTGTTTTTCCCATTTGGTATCATTCTGGGAATGCGTTTTGGTATGTTTACTCCGTCTGAGGGCGGTGCGGTAGCCGTTCTTTACTGTATTATTATCGGACGTTTCGTTTACAAGAAACTGTCCCTGAGAGAGCATCTGGTTCCGATCCTGCTCGACAGTATCGCCGGTACTTCCAGCGTTGTCCTGATCATGGTTGCAGCGAATGTATTCGGTTACTACATGACCTGGATCAACCTGCCGAGAGTCGTGGCAACTGCTATGTTAAGCCTGACAACCAACAAGTGGCTGTTCCTCATGGCATGCAACGTAATCCTTCTGATTATGGGTATGTTCCTGGAAGGCGGTGCGGCGCTGATGATCATCACGCCTCTGCTGCTTCCGGTTGCAAGACAGCTTGGAATCAACGATTACCACTTTGGACTGGTAGCGATCGTTAACATCATGATCGGCGGTATCACACCTCCGTTCGGTTCGATGATGTTCACGACCTGCGGTATCACGGGATGCCCGATCAGTGAGTTCCTGAAGGAAGTATGGCCATTTATCGTGGCACTGATGATTGTCCTTCTGCTTCTGACTTTCTGTCCGTTCTTAATTACATGCGTACCGGATCTTCTGTATGGCGCAGCATAGAAACAGATTGACAAAACGTTAATAAATTGGATATAATAAAGCCTGTGAGATTAAGAGCAGAAAGGCAAACGTAGAAATACGGGTGCTTTCTGCTCTTTTTTGTTTCATAAAAGATACCGATATCGGTCAAGGAAGAGTCTTGTGGAGCAAAAAAAGGCTGTGTTTTAGAAGTTTTACGGGCTGGCAGGGGGAGAAAAATGGCAGTTTGGAAATGGATTGTGGAGACGGCGGCGACCTGGACAGCGGTCGGCATCTGGATTCGTCTGCTGTTTTCACTGGCGGTGGGAATGTTCATTGGAATTGACCGTGGTCTGAAACGGCGCGGTGCGGGTATCAAGACGCATGTGCTGGTCTGCCTGGGTTCAGCGATTGTCATGCTGACGAGTGAATATATGTTCCGGACATTTCCGTCCGCGAAAGCGGACATGGCGCGGATGGGCGCACAGGTTATCAGCGGCATCGGATTTTTAGGAGTCGGCACGATCATGGTAACTGGGCGCAATCAGGTGCGTGGACTGACCACGGCGGCATGCCTATGGGTGTGTGCCTGTGAAGGGCTGGCAGCCGGTATCGGATTTGTGGACGGCGCGTTTTATGGTCTGATTCTGATTGCAGTTACCTTGAAGCTCCTGACACGCGTGGATACAATGATTCATGAGCATGCGAAGGTGTTTGATTTCTATCTGGAATTTACCAGCAGCCGGTGTGTTGGGGCGTTCATGGATACCATGCGTTCCAAGGATGTGAAAATCGTGTCTTTTGATATTGCCAAGAATAAGTTAAAGGGCGAGGGTCCGTCCGCGACGATGTCGGTCGAGGTGCAGGACAAGTCGCTCCGGAAAACGCTTCTGGGCGACATTCAGGCGATGGAGGAGATCCGGTTTGCAGAGGAGCTGTAGCAGCTAAAGGGTTCAGATGGGCTTACGCACGAAATGCAGCAGAAATAGGATGAATTGTCTAAACAAACAGGATAGTTGAAACGAGAACAAGAAAACATTTAGTATAAATAATGGAGGATCACAGTATGAACGGAAATACATACGACGTAGTGATTATCGGAGGCGGCGTCATCGGCAGCAGCATCGCCAGAGCACTTTCGAAATATGAGTGCCGCACCGTGCTTCTGGAAAAAGAAGAGGATGTCTGCTCCGGCACATCGAAGGCAAACAGTGCTATCGTCCATGCGGGCTATGACGCAAAGACAGGTTCTTTAAAAGCAAAGCTCAATGTAAAAGGCAACGCCATGATGGGAGATTTATCCAAAGAACTCGATTTTGATTTCAAGCGGAATTCCTCCCTGGTACTCTGCTTCGCAGAGGAGGACCGCCCGGCGCTGCAGGCACTCTATGAGAGAGGCGTGGCAAACGGTGTGCCGGATATTTCCATTCTGACCGGCGATGAGGTCCGCAAGATGGAGCCGAACGTCAGCGGGGAGGTTGTGGCAGCGCTCTATGCACCGACCGGCGGCATCGTATGTCCATTTGGTCTGACGATCGCGCTGGCAGAGAATGCCTGTGATAACGGCGTTGAATTCGTATTCAACACAAAAGCAGAAAAAGTTGAAAAAACGACAGAAGGATACCGTGTGATAACCAACAACGGTGTATTCGAGACAAAATATGTCGTGAACGCAGCCGGCGTGTATTCTGACGAGATTCACAACATGGTTTCGGAAAAGAAGCTTCACATTGTGCCGCGCCGCGGCGAGTACTGCCTGCTCGATAAAGAGGCTGGCAACCACGTATCAGCGACCGTCTTCCAGCTTCCGGGCAAGTATGGCAAGGGAATCCTCGTCAGCCCGACGATTCACGGAAATCTCTTAGTCGGACCGACCGCGGTGGATCAGGAAGATAAAGACGGAACCTACACGACCGCCGAGGGACTGGCAGAGGCATGTGAGAAGGCAACCAAGAGTGTCAACAACATTCCGTTCCGTCAGGTCATCACTTCCTTCTCCGGCCTGCGTGCTCATGAGGACGGCGATGATTTCATCATCGGTGAGGCGGAGGACGCACCGGGCTTCTTTGATGCAGCCGGAATCGAGTCTCCAGGACTTTCCTGCGCACCGGCGATCGGTGAATATCTGGCTGGGATGATCGAGGAAAAAGCTGGATTTGGCAAGAATCCGAATTTCAATCCGGTCCGCAAGGGCATCGTGAAAGCAGCACGTTTAAATACGGAAGAACGCGCAGAACTGATCCGCAAGAACCCGGCATACGGCGCAATCGTCTGCCGTTGCGAGACAATCAGCGAGGGGGAGATCGTGGATGCGATCACCCGTACACTCGGCGCACGCTCGATGGATGGCATCAAACGGCGCGTCCGTCAGGGTATGGGACGGTGTCAGGCAGGCTTCTGCACTCCGAGGGCGATGGAAATTCTCTCCCGTGAGACGGGAATCCCGATCACAGAGATCTGCAAAAACCGCAAAGGTTCCGAAATGATAAAAGGTGAGGAGGCATAACCATGATTCAGCATGACATTGTAATTATCGGCGGCGGTCCGGCTGGACTGGCAGCGGCAGCAGCGGCAAAGAAAAGCGGCGCAGAGGATATTCTGATTCTGGAGCGCGACAGCGTGCTGGGCGGTATCTTAAATCAGTGTATCCACAATGGTTTTGGTCTTCATACCTTTAAAGAAGAGCTGACCGGACCGGAGTATGCGGCACGTTATGAGGAAGAAGTGAAAAAGCTGGAAATTCCGTACCGCTTAAACAGCATGGTACTGGATATCAATAAAGACAAAGAGATCACAGTCGTAAGCCGCAGCGAGGGACTGGAGCTCATCAAGGCAAAAGCGATTATCCTGGCGATGGGATGCCGCGAACGTCCGAGAGGCGCCCTGAACATTCCGGGGTATCGTCCGGCAGGTATCTACACTGCTGGTACGGCACAGCGTCTCATGAACATCGAGGGTCATATGGTCGGTAAAGAGGTTGTCATTCTCGGTTCCGGCGATATCGGACTGATCATGGCGAGACGTATGACACTGGAGGGCGCAAAGGTTAAGGTCGTAGCGGAGCTGATGCCGTATTCGGGCGGTCTGAAGAGAAATATCGTACAGTGCTTAAATGACTTTGATATTCCGTTGAAGTTAAGCCATACGGTTGTGAATATCGAGGGAAAAGAGCGTGTGAAAGGCATCACGCTGGCACAGGTCGGACCGGACCGCAAACCGATTCCGGGTACCGAAGAGCACTATGACTGTGATACGCTTCTGTTATCCTGTGGCCTGATTCCGGAGAATGAGTTGACGAGAAATATGGGCGTGGCGATGAACCCGGTTACCTCCGGCCCAATGGTCAATGACCGTCTGGAAACAGGCATCGAGGGTGTATTTGCCTGCGGCAACGTGCTTCATGTACATGATCTGGTTGACTATGTATCCGAGGAGGCAGCGCTGGCAGGACAGAACGCAGCGAAATATGTGAAATCCGGCGAGACGAAGAAAGGTCACAGCGTGACACTCAAGGCAGAAAATGGCGTCCGCTACACGGTACCGCAGTCGATCGATACCGAGGCGATGGCAGACAAGCTGACCGTTCGTTTCCGTGTGGCAGATGTTTATAAAAACCGCAGCATTTCCGTTTATTTTGACGGAGAGCGTGTGAGCAGCCGCAAAAAACGCGTGCTGGCACCGGGTGAGATGGAGCAGGTAATCCTGACGAAGGAAAGTCTGGAGAAATATCCGGATCTGAAAGAAATAACCATTTGCACGGAGGTGGATGAGTGATGGAAGTAAGAGAACTGACCTGTATCGGATGTCCGCTGGGCTGTCAGCTCACTGTGACGATGGGAAATGACGAGATCAAGGTAGAAGGAAATACATGCCCGCGCGGCGAGGCGTATGCAAAGAAAGAGGTAACCAATCCGACGAGAATCGTTACCTCAACGGTACGCGTCGAGGGCGGCACGATCGAGAGAGCAGCGGTCAAGACGGCTTCGGATATCCCGAAGAGCAAAATCTTTGATTGCATGAAGGAGATCCGCGCCGTGAAGGTGGCAGCTCCGGTGCATATCGGGGATGTGATTATCGCAGACTGCGCTGGAACCGGGGTTGCGGTTGTGGCGAGCAAGAATGTAGGGCGGGCGTAAAAAAACGTAAAAGTGACGCCGCCAGCCTGTCGCAGAATATAAAGATGAGAGATGGGAGGTTGTACAGACTCATAGAAGAGATTTGTACGGCTTCCCATTTTTGAAATTAAGATTTATGAAAAACGTGCTTGCATATTTGTGCAGGATTGGATAAAGTTGTTTTGGAAAAAAATTTAGTGTTTACATATTTACAGAGATAAAAATTACAAGGAGAGAGGCATGGAAAAACGTGAAATTTTAAAGGAGACAGAACTGTTTGTCCTCGATATGGACGGGACGTTTTATCTGGATACGGATGTGCTCGACGGGGCGTTGGATTTCCTGGAGGAAGTGAAGAAAGCAGGGAAGAGATATGTATTTTTTACGAATAATTCGTCGAAATCTCCGAAAACATATATTGACAAACTGGCAAAAATGGGGTGTTATATTAAAAGGAATCAGATCATTACATCCGGGGATGTGATGATTCAGTATCTGAAAGAGTATTATCCTGAAAAGAAAGTCTATCTGGTGGGAACGCCGGATCTGGAGAAGAATTTCCGTGAAAATGGCATTCTTCTGACAAGGGAGATGCCGGATGTGGTCGTGATTGGCTTTGATATGACATTGACCTATGAGAAGCTGGAGCGCGCCTGCACGTATATCCGCAACGGCGCTGTGTTCCTGGCAACGCATCTGGATATCAACTGCCCGACGAAGGATGGTTTTATCCCGGACTGCGGCGCAATGTGCGCGGCAATCTCCTTATCGACCGGAAAGGAGCCGAAGTATGTCGGAAAACCATTCAAGGAGACCGTGGATATGGTTCTGGAGATGACCGGGGCAAAGCGCGAGGCAATGTCGTTTGTCGGCGACCGGATCTACACGGATGTGAAAACCGGTGTGGTAAATGGGGCACACGGAATCCTGGTGCTGACCGGCGAGACGAAGCTGGAGGATGTACCGAAGGCGGATGTCGTGCCGGATGCGATTTTCACAGGGCTGAAAGAGATGGGAGAAATACTCAAGACTATGAGAGAAGAGGAAGCATAGAATGACAATGCTTGAATTACTGGAGGAATCTCCGATAATCGCAGCGATTAAGAGCTGGGAAGGGCTGGAAAAAAGTCTTAAATCTGAATGTAAGATAGTATTTGTGCTGTTTGGCACGATCTGTGATATTGATCAGATTGTAGCGCGCATCAAGGACGCCGGGAAGGTGGCGATCGTCCACGTGGATATGATCCAGGGACTGAGCACCAAGAGGGTGGCGGTCGATTTTATCGCCCACAATACGCGGGCGGACGGTATTATCAGCACAAAAAATACACTGGTGGAACACGCGAAGGAGATGGGACTTTATGCGATCCAGAGAACCTTTGTTGTGGATTCGATCGCACTCGATACGTTGAAAAAACAGATCGAAATGTTCCGACCGGATGCAGTCGAGATCATGCCGGGGGTGATGCCGAAGATTCTTAAGATCATGCGCGAGTACACCGATATTCCGCTGATCGCCGGGGGACTGCTGTCTGACAAAAAAGATGTGATGGCGGCCTTTGAGGCGGGGACGGATGCCATTTCAGCGACGAATGAAGCGGTGTGGTACGTGTGATTTTAAAACTTAAACGATTTAGACGCTGTGAGTGACAGATATATTTGAAATAACGGAATTGATAAAAAAATATCAATCATTTCGCGATTTCGCTTGATTTTTTACCCTGAATGCATTAGAATGATGAAGTAATCTCTTTTGGTAAAAATAGATAAAGAGAAGAAAAGGCGAGTTTTCGCATTGTACAAAATATAAGAACCGTGAAAAGGTAAAGCGGTTGCAAACTATACACATGTACAGTGGGGGACACTGAAATCCCCGGTTCGGTGAGAAATGTCAGACAAAAAAGACTGCTGGCATCGGATTTCACACAGACGGGAGGCGCCGGATAACAGGAAAGGGGTATTAAGATGGCTAAGATCGATTTAAGCAAGTACGGAATCACAGGAACAACGGAGATTGTTTACAACCCTTCTTATGAGATGCTGTTTGAAGAAGAAACCAAACCGGAGCTGGAGGGCTATGAAAAAGGCCAGGTCAGCGAGCTTGGTGCAGTAAACGTTATGACAGGTATTTATACCGGACGTTCCCCGAAAGACAAATTCATCGTTATGGATGAGAACTCTAAGGACACAGTATGGTGGACTTCAGACGAGTACAAAAACGACAACCACGTAGCATCCAAAGAGACCTGGAACGCAGTAAAGGATATCGCTTTAAATGAGCTCTCCAACAAGAGACTGTTTGTAGTAGATGCTTTCTGTGGCGCAAATAAAGACACCCGTATGGCGATCCGTTTTATTGTGGAGGTTGCTTGGCAGGCCCATTTCGTAAAGAATATGTTCATCGTTCCGACCGACGAAGAACTGGCTGATTTCGAACCGGACTTCGTAGTATACAACGCTTCCAAGGCTAAAGTTGAGAACTACAAAGAGCTTGGATTAAACTCTGAGACAGCGGTTGTCTTCAATATCACAAGCCGCGAGCAGGTTATCATCAACACCTGGTACGGTGGAGAGATGAAGAAAGGTATGTTCTCCATGATGAACTACTACCTTCCGTTAAAGGGCATCGCTGCTATGCACTGCTCCGCTAACACCGACTTAAATGGCGAGAACACCGCTATCTTCTTCGGACTTTCCGGAACCGGCAAGACTACCCTTTCTACCGACCCGAAACGTCTTCTCATCGGTGATGACGAGCACGGCTGGGATGACAACGGTGTATTCAACTTCGAGGGCGGCTGCTACGCGAAGGTTATCAACCTGGATAAAGAGTCTGAGCCAGATATCTACAACGCTATCAGACGTAATGCACTGCTTGAGAACGTTACCCTGGATGAGAACGGCAAGATCGATTTCGCTGATAAGAGCGTAACCGAGAACACCCGTGTATCCTACCCGATCGATCATATTCAGAATATTGTACGTCCGGTATCCTCTGCACCGGCAGCTAAGAACGTTATCTTCCTGTCTGCAGACGCATTCGGAGTACTTCCGCCGGTATCTATCCTGACACCGGAGCAGACACAGTACTACTTCTTATCCGGATTTACAGCAAAACTGGCTGGTACCGAGCGCGGCATTACCGAGCCGACCCCGACCTTCTCCGCTTGCTTCGGACAGGCTTTCCTGGAGCTGCATCCGACCAAGTACGCAGAAGAGCTGGTTAAGAGAATGGAGAAGAGCGGAGCAAAAGCTTACCTCGTAAATACAGGCTGGAACGGAACCGGCAAACGTATCTCCATCAAAGATACCCGTGGTATCATCGATGCTATCTTAAACGGCGATATCCAGAAAGCTCCGACCAAGAAGATCCCGTACTTCAACTTCGAAGTACCGACCGAGCTTCCGGGCGTAGATCCGGCTATCCTGGATACCCGCGATACCTATGCAAACGAGGCTGAGTGGGAAGAGAAAGCAAAAGATCTGGCAAGCCGTTTCATCAAGAACTTCGCTAAATACGAAGGAAACGAAGCTGGCAAGGCTCTGGTAAAGGCTGGTCCGCAGTTATAATGCCAGAAATAAATGGTAAATAAATCCAAGAGGTAAACCTGGTTAGATAGAAAACCTCCAGTTTGTTTGGATGAGAAATGTGATTCTCATTCGAATGGACTGGAGGTTTTTTGTTTCATAGAAAATTACGTCCTATGAAACAAAAAACGCTCCGCGAGGATGCGCACTCGCGCGAAGCAGAAACATGTCGCAAGCGACCGCGCGAGACGCCCGGATGTGCCAGGGCACATTCTTTTTCACTGCTGTAAAACACATGTTTGGATTTGAGTATTTCGTGAAGCTGATGGTTATGCTATAATAGAAGCACTTAGTGAGTTTTTAACTGGATTTTCATGTGTACGCTCGGAATCTTTCTGTGCTTGATTTTGTGAGATGATTTTTTACCAGTGGTGCTCAAATTTTAATTCACATTCATAGAGAAGGGAGGATCCTGCCATGCAGAAAACAGTTTCCAGGCGCGCGTACATTGCCATTGATTTAAAATCGTTCTACGCATCGGTCGAGTGCGTCGAGCGAGGTCTGGATCCGTTGACGACGAATCTGGTCGTGGCGAATCCATCGCGGACGGAGAAAACGATCTGTCTGGCGGTATCGCCGCCGCTGAAATCCTATGGTGTGCCGGGGCGTCCCAGGTTATTTGAGGTGATTCAGCGGATTAGGGAAGTCAATGAGGAACGCCGCAGACGGGCGCCGGGACGCCAGTTCCGGGATAAATCGTGGAGAAATGAAGAATTAAAGGCGGATCCATCGCTGGCGGTCAGCTATCTGGTTGCGCCGCCGAGAATGGCGCACTATATGAAATGGAGCACGCAGATCTACCAGATTTATCTCCGGTATGTGGCACCGGAGGACATCCATGTGTATTCGATCGACGAGGTATTCATGGATGTTACGGAATATCTGGGAATTTACAAGGTTTCGCCGCGCGAGCTGGCAAAGCGCATCATCCGCACGGTGTTAGAGGAAACGGGCATCACGGCGACGGCGGGGATCGGGACGAATCTGTATCTGTGCAAGGTGGCGATGGATATTGTGGCGAAGCACGTGGAAGCGGACAAGGACGGCGTGCGGATTGCCGAGCTGGATGAGCAAAGCTATCGGGAACTTTTGTGGACGCATGAGCCGCTGACCGACTTCTGGCGGGTTGGACCAGGATACCAGAAGAAACTCTGGCAGGCGGGACTTCGGACGATGGGCGATATTGCGCGTTGTTCACTGGGAAAACCGGGCGAGTTTTACAGCGAGGAACTGCTGCACCAGATGTTCGGCGTCAATGCTGAGCTTCTGATTGACCATGCGTGGGGCTACGAGCCGTGCACGATCGCACAGATACGGGCATACAAGCCGCAGAGCAGCAGCCTGGGCTGCGGGCAGGTGCTTCCCTGTCCGTACACGGCGGATAAGGCGCGGATCGTGGTACAGGAGATGATTGACGGGATTTCGCTGGAGCTGGTGGAAAAACGGCTGGTGACCGATCAGCTCGTTCTAACGGTCGGATATGACATCGAAAACCTGACCCGCCCGGAGATACGGAAAGTATACAAGGGACCGGTGACAATCGATCGCTACGGGCGGCGTGTGCCGAAGCACGCACATGGAACGTGGAATCTGCCGCGTGCGACTTCGTCCTCGAGCGAGCTTCTGGAGGCGATGGCGGCTCTGTATGATAAGATTGTCAACCCGGCGCTTCTCATCCGCCGGATGTCGCTCTCGGCATGTCATGTGGTAAATGAGAAAATGGCGAAAGAGCGTGAACAGAAGGAAACATTTGAACAGCTTGATTTGTTTACCGATTACGCAAAAAAGGAAGCAAAAGAGAAGGAAGAACAGAAAAAACGCGAGCGGGAGCGCCGGATGCAGGAAGCGCTTCTGACAATCAAGAAAAAATACGGAAAAAACGCGGTGCTGCGCGGGATGAACTTTGAGGAAGGCGCGACCGCCAAGGAGCGCAACGGGCAGATCGGGGGACATCAGGCGTAGATGGAAGATGCGCCTGCTGAGCTGTATGCCTGAGAAAAGAACCATTGGGTAATATTTGACAAAAAAGAAATTGCGGTGGAAAAGGAAAAATGGGAGATCCATATAGAGTGAATGAATTTGAAAACTTAAAAGGTGGACGAAGCCAAACCTCAAAAGGGCAGGAAAGTGACGCCCAGCGCCGCTACGGCGATATCCTCGGTCATTCTTACCCATTTCCCTTGCGCCATGCACGGATGCCGGTGGAGGACCGGGCGGCGCAGTTTGCCTCGTTTGCAGCACTGAATGGCTATGAGGAGGCGGTAGAGGAGGAAGCGCGTCTGACCGAGCGGGAGATCGATCTGGATGACAGCGTGCGTGAGATGATCAATCAGACGCTTGTGGAAGCGGAGGAGCAGCTGATGCGTGGCGAGACGGTTCGGCTTTCTGTGACCTGGTTCCAACCGGACGTGCACAAGGATGGCGGCGCTTACCGAACGGCAGCAGGACGATTGAAGAAAATCGACTATTACCGGCAGGTTTTGTGGTTGGCGGAAATAAAGAGTGGAAATCAGCCTGGACTTGAAAATATAGGCGGGGAGATCGCGGTAAATTTTCCACAGATCTGCCGTGTGGAGCTGATAGAAGAGGAAGTGGAGTGAAATGTTACATGGCAGCACAGTTGCTGAAGCTTTGCATGGACCTCCTGACCGGCAAAGGAAAATATCGTTACTGTTTACGGGTAGGCACTTTTGGAACCGAAAGTGCCGTAAGAAAAAGTGGTGGCAGCAGGAATTTGCCGTATTTAAATGCGAAGCCACGGCAAATTCCGTTACTGGGCACGTATGCGTGAACAGTAATAAAATATCAGAAATCCGTAAGAAAAAAGCACTTTTACTTTTGAATAAAATAGGGTAGACTGTTAGAACAGAGAAAACCAGATAGAAGAGCTGAATACAGAGTATAAAGAAAAATATTTCACTGGTTTTAGAAACTAAAAAGTGCCTGGGAAGTTTTGAAAAATTTCAGAGAAGTCCCTGGGAGCAGACAGGGAGCAGGCATAAGAACAGTCGGAAGGAGATTCAAATTATGAAAAAAAATTCGTTATATATTGCAGGAATTTGTGCAGCACTGTCGGTAGGTGCGCTTGGGTGCGCTTCCAGTGCAAAAGCGGGCGATGAGGAGACAAAGCCGGTTGTCGAAGATACGGAGGCAGCTGGGGAGACCACTGCAGCGGAAACTATTTGTGTTTATGGTCCGGTTTCGGAGGTTACCAGCGATTCCGTCACGATCGACAATCAGTCAGGAATCAGCAGTGCCGGCGAGATGGTGATCACATTTTCACCGGAAACGCCGATTTTTGACGCAGAGACAGGCAATCCGGTCGATATGACTGAGGCGGAGACGGGAACAGTTGTATATGCCTACATCGGGGATGCGATGGCGATGAGCGAGCCGCCAATCACGAACGGACAGCTCTTCTTCGTCCATGTAACCGATGTGAGCGCCGTGCCGGTTTACACGGAGATCGAGTCGGTGAAAAAGAGTGCCGAGAATGATGATACCGTCTGTGTGAAAGCAAAGGATGGCGTGACCTATACGGTCAGCGCTGAGACACGTATTCTGCCGTATTTAACCCGGAACATCGTGATCGCAGACGATCTGGAAGCGGGAAAGAAATGCGCGATCTGGGCGGACGCGGAAGGAAAGGTATCGAGACTGGTGCTGTTTCAGCAATAAGGGCGGATGTGCATAAAGCGATAAAATTATAAATATGTCATGTAGATCGGACGGTTTGAACAGCGAAAAACCGTCCGATTTTTGGTTTGACTTTTTGTTGCACAGTAAAATACATTTGTGAAACAAAAAAATGCATAAATGCATATTGGATGCTCTGATTGAAGCGCCGGAAAAGCAGACTTTCAGTCTGTATGTAGATGAATTGCTATATGACAAGACAGATGTAATAAAAAGTGTCAAAATTTCATTGACACAGCTTTTCTCTTAGAGGTATAATCACAGAAGTTTACCGTGTGGAAGCTATATGGACAGAGAAATATGGCGTGGCAAAGATGTCGGATACATTGTAAAGAAGAAAATGAACCGCAGCTGTCGGAAAAATGGTATGGTTTCTGTCAATCGATGGGGATTCGGAAGCGTGAACAGAGCGGTGAAAAAAGGAGAGGGAAAAGAGATGGATCAGGAGATAAAGCAGCGGATCGAGACATTAAAAAAAGAGAAGGATGCCGTGATTCTGGCACATTATTACGTAGATGGAGAAGTGCAGGAGATTGCCGATTATGTGGGCGATTCGTATTATCTGGCGGAGCTGGCGACGACGGTGCCGCAGAAGACGATCATTTTCTGTGGCGTGTCATTTATGGGCGAGAGTGCGAAGATTTTAAGCCCGGAGAAGACGGTTATCATGGCAGACCGGAGCGCGGACTGTCCGATGGCTCACATGGTTGAGGTGGAGAAGATCCGCGAAGTACGCAAAGAGTATCCGGATGTGGCCGTTGTCTGTTATGTGAACTCGATGGCGGAGATCAAGGCAGAATCGGATGTCTGTGTTACCTCATCGAATGCACTCAAAATCGTGAAAAAACTGCCGAACAAGGATATTTTCTTTATTCCGGATGAGAATCTGGGACGTTTTATCGCAAAAAAAGTGCCGGAGAAACATTTTATTTTCAATGACGGTTTCTGCCATGTACATAAGAGTATTCATGCGGAAGATGTAAAGAAAGCAAAAGAGCTGCATCCGGAGGCAGTTGTGCTGGCGCATCCGGAGTGTACCGGCGATGTGCTGGAGCTGGCAGATTTTGTCGGAAGTACCTCCCAGATTATTGATTATGCGACGAATTCGGATGAGAAAGTCTTCCTGATCTGCACCGAGATGGGCGTGTTCTATGAACTGCTGCAGAAGAACCCGGAGAAGAAGTTTTTCTCCGTAGGTCACCGTCAGTTTTGCCCGAATATGAAGAAGATTCATCTGGACAGTGTACTGCGGGCGCTGGAAAATCCGGAGGAGGAAGTGGAGATGGATGAGGCGATGCGGCAGAGGGCGGTTGGTCCGCTGGCGCGGATGCTGGAATTGGCAAAATAAAGGAATAAATAAAGACACAATATAAACAAATAGACCCAAAAGGATCATTCAAAGGATTCCCACAGAAAATGCTGCAGATCAGCGTTTCCTGTGGGATTTAAATTTTAAATGGAGCGGCTCTGCTTATTCAGCCACAACTGTTTTCACAATCTCCGCAATATACATATCATGATAGTCCTTCTCCGGATAGAACTTGCTGTCAGCGTCCTTATCGATAAAATCTGCCGGATTCATGGATGTGCGGTACATTTTGCGGCAGATGAGGATGGTGTCAGCTTCTTCAAATGCCGGTACGCCGTCGATGAAGACCGGGGTCAGGCCGGCTTCCTTGATTTTGTCGTGGTCACGGCCAGATACGGAGCCGCAGAGTTTGAGGGCATCGCGGTGTCCGTCTTTTAAAAAGCTGACGGAGAAGAGCTCTTCTTTGTCTATAAATTCTTTGGTGTAGCGCTGGGGACGGATATAGCAGGTAACAGCCGGTTTGCCCCAGAATACGCCTGCGCCGCCCCAGCTGGCAGTCATGGTGTTGAATTTATCCTTGGTGCCGGCGGTTAAAAGCATCCAGTCGGAACCGATGCGGGTAAACGGGTTAAAATTTAATTCTTCTGGCTTTATTTCTTTGAAGCTCATCGAAAAATCCTTCCTTTCCTGTCTGAATTGATCATTCTGTGAGTACCTTACCATTATCAGAGAAGAAAATCAAATATATTTTCGAAAATTCATTGACAGATGAGAAAAAAAGAGGTAGTCTTTAAATTAAGGTTAGAGACATCTAACTTGAGTTGTGGCATTCTAACCTGAGTTTGTTCATGCTAATTATGTTTTGTTTTTGATGAAACACAATATAATATGAGCACTTAGTGCAAGTCGTATCTAAGGACTTAATGAGGCTGAGCCAGAGGCAAAAGCGGAATTTAGTACTTGCAAAAAGAGTGGCAAGCAGAGTATGCTATATATTTTAAACGAACAGTTAGTCTGCGCTAATAAAAAGCCGGGTTGTGGACGGAAACGGCAGATGTGCGGCAAAATAATTTAGAAGATATGGAAAGAGAGATGATACGATGCAGCAGAGAGAGCAGATTATCAGCGAACTGAAGAGACGGGGGAAACGGATGACCGATCAGAGAAAGATCATGTTGGATGTGATCCTGGAGGGAAGATGGAGCAGTTGTAAGGAGATCTACTACGAGGCATCCAAGCGCGACCCGGGGATCGGTAAGGCAACGGTGTACCGGATGATTGCAGTGCTGGAAGAAATCGGCGTTTTAAACCGTTGCCGCCAGTATTCTCTGCGGAATGAGGATGAGCTGTCAAGTATAACTTCGGATGCTAGCTGATAAAAAATCTCAATAAGCAAAGTTAGGTTTGACTATCATGGGGGTAAGCTGTTACCATCTACTTGTACCTCAGAAATGAGTCATTAAACGCAGCAATATTCGCATTTGAAATGGAATAAATAGTTTTCAAAAATCATATGTGAATATAATTAGATAATATCAGAGGAGGAGTAATCATGATGGACATTTTCAAATTAAAAAAATTAGGTTTATTTGCAGGCGGCGTTTTGTTCGGAACAGCAGGTGTTAAGATTCTTGGCAGCGAGGATGCAAAGAAATTTTACGTAAACTGCGTAGCAGCCGGACTTCGTGCACGTGATTGTGTGATGACCACCGCTACCAATATTCAGGAGAACGCTGAGGACATCCTGGCTGAGGCAAGGCAGATCAACGAGGCTCGCGGCTATGAGAGCTTTGGTGAGGATGAGGATTTCAACGAGACTGCTGAGGCAACCGAGGCTGCACCGGAGGCTGAGAAGGCAGAGCAGTAATAGCAACTCCAGGAATACATGAATCTAAATAACAGGGGGGCTGCCGCAAGATAGCATGGGATGCTGTCTCGCGGCAGCTCTTCTATAACCGGAGGAAGATGAATCATGAAATTCATTATAAAGCATGAAATCAAAGGAAGAATCCGTATCAGCCTTGCCCGGAAATTCCATACCGTGCGCGAAGCGGACGTTTTGGAACAGTATCTGCTTGGTCTGGACGGCGTGACGGCGGCTAAGGTGTATGAGCGGACAGCAGATGCGGTTATCTATTATAAGGAGGATCGGGAGGCGGTACTCGTACAGGTAGCGGCGTTTGATGGTCAGATTACCGAAAAACAGGAGATGGCAGTTAAAAGCAGCGGACGCGCCCTGAATCAGGAGTACAAAGAAAAGCTGATTCAGAAGGTACTGACCCGCTTTGCGACGAAGACATTTCTCCCGACGCCGGTCCGTGCGGTATACACGTCCGTGCAGGCGATCCGTTATATCGTGAAAGGTATCCACTGCCTCGTATTTAAGCGCAAGCTGCATGTGGAGGTGCTGGATGCGACGGCGATCAGTGTTTCCCTTCTGCGCCGCGATTTCAATACGGCTGGCTCCGTTATGTTCCTGCTCGGCGTCGGTGAGCTTCTGGAGGAGTGGACACATAAGAAATCCGTTGGTGATCTGGCGCGGAGCATGTCCTTGAATGTGGAAAAGGTCTGGAAGAAAGTGGACGGGACCGAAGTCCTTGTACCGCTTTCGGATGTTACCGCGGGCGACGAGCTGACCGTCCATATGGGTACAGTGATTCCGCTGGATGGTGTCGTAGTAAGCGGCGAGGCGATGGTAAACCAGGCTTCGATGACCGGCGAATCCCAGCCGGTCAGAAAAGAGCCGGGCAGCTATGTTTACGCAGGAACCGCGCTGGAAGAGGGCGAGATTACCTTCAAGGTAGAAAAATCCGCCGGCTCCACCCGTTATGAGCGTATCGTACAGATGATCGAGGATTCGGAGAAGCTCAAATCATCCGTTGAAGGCAAGGCATCAAACCTGGCAGATGCACTCGTTCCGTGGAGTCTGGGCGGTACCGCGCTTACCTATCTGTTGACCCGCAATGCGACGAAAGCACTGTCGATCCTGATGGTTGATTTCTCCTGTGCACTGAAACTGGCAATGCCGCTTGCAGTCCTGTCTGCGATGCGTGAGGCAAGCCAGCATCACATTACGGTCAAGGGCGGCAAGTTCCTGGAGGCAGTTGCCGAGGCAGAGACGATCGTATTTGACAAGACCGGAACCCTGACCAAGGCAAAACCGGTTGTATCCGATGTAGTATCTTTCAACGGCATGGAGAAGGAAGAACTGCTTCGTATCGCAGCCTGCCTGGAAGAGCATTTTCCGCACTCGATGGCAAATGCGGTCGTACAGGAAGCGAAAAAACGTCATCTGGTACATGATGAGATGCACTCGAGAGTGGATTACATCGTAGCGCACGGTATCGCTACCTATGTGGGCGAAGAACGCGTCGTGATTGGAAGCCACCATTTCGTATTTGAGGATGAGAAGTGCACACTGCAGGAGGATGGAAAAGAGAAGTTTGAGAACCTTCCGGAAAATTGTTCCCATCTTTACATGGCAATCGGCGGACAGCTTGCAGCCGTTATCTGTATCGAGGATCCGCTGCGTGAGGAAGCACCGTCTGTCATCCGCCAGTTAAAAGAGGCTGGATTTAAGCGCATTGTCATGATGACCGGCGACAGCGAGCGGACCGCAGCGGCGATCGCGAAGAGGGTCGGCGTGGATGATTATTTCTCCGAGGTACTTCCGGAGGATAAGGCACGCTTTGTTGAGGAGGAGAAGGCGAAAGGCCACAAAGTTATCATGATCGGTGACGGCATCAACGATTCACCGGCCCTGTCAGCGGCAGACGCGGGCATCGCAGTCAGCGAGGGCGCGGAGATTGCCCGAGAGATCGCGGATATCACGATCAAGAAAGATTCCCTGGATGAAGTCGTGCTTCTGCGTCATCTGAGCATGGATCTGATGAAACGTGTCCATGGAAACTACCGTTTCGTCATCAGCTTCAACCTAGGTCTGATTCTCTTGGGGGTGGCTGGTATCATCACACCGTCTATGTCGGCGCTGCTGCACAACAGCTCGACACTGGCGATCAGCTTAAAGAGCATGACGAACCTGCTGCCGGAGGAAGAGCGGGAAGAGGCGTAAAAATGCGCCCTGCTTAGTTGGCTTTTAATAAAATATAATAAAAATAGACGGGCAGAAAGAATGGAAAGGAAATTTTATTCTTTCTGTCTGTTTTTTTGCGTTAAATTGCGAAAAAGTAAAACTAAATACTGGACTATATTCTGTAAAAATCTAACAATGAATCAAATGACACTAAACGCATAAATGTATGTTTATAACAGTTATAAATTTTAGTATTGACATACAGATGAAATGTGATATGATCAAAATGTAAATGGACTTACCAATTTACCATTATACCAAAAGATAATCAAAGAAATAAAAAGATAATCAAAGAAATAAAAAGATAATTGAAGGAGGAACGGATATGTATAAGTTATCACAGTTGACAGAAGATGGTTCTATTATGTTACACGGACAGAAAATTGCAGATACAATCCTTTATGTAAATGGAGATTTTGTTAAAAAATCAGAAGCCGTTATCTCCGTATATGACAGTGGTTTTCAGCATGGAGATGGCGTATATGAAGGAATCCGTGCATATGGACGAAAAGTATACCGTCTGGATGAGCATATCAAACGTCTGTATGAGTCCTGTTACACGCTGGGAATCGATATAGGAAAGACCAAAGATGAGATGAAAGAAATTGTAAAAGAGCTGATTCGTCGAAATCTGGATGCAGGATTTACTGATTTACATATGCGTTTACAGGTGACGCGCGGATTTAAAGCACAGACAGGTATGCATCCGACTTTAAATGTGACGAATGCGTCGATCGTTATCTGTGTGGATCAGAAACCCCCTATTTTCAATAAAGAGGGAATTACGCTGGTAACAACCTGGCTGAAACGTTATTCTCCGTCTTACATGGATCCGAAGATTCATTGCTGCAACCAGCTGAACCAGATTATGGCGGCGTGCGAGGCAATCCGTCAGGGAGCTGATGAAGCAATTATGCTTGACCAGAATGGTTATGTGGCGGAGACAAACTCTACGAACTTACAGATGATTAAAGATGGAGCATTAATACTTCCGACTTTAGATTCACAGCTTCCGGGAATTACGAGAAAAACAATGATTCAGATAGCAAAAGAGATGGGAATGGAAGTACAGGTAAGAAACGTATCAGTTTCAGAGTATTACAATGCGGATGAGGTATTTATCTGTGGTACAGTCGGAGAAGTGGTTCCGGTTAAAATGATCGATGGAAAGAAGATTGGTACACAGATTCCTGGTCCGATAACAGAAAAGTTTTCACAGGAATATAAGAAGATGACAGAAACGCTGGGAGTGCCGATTGATGATTGAACATCATAAAAGAAAGTGCACTTTGTGAGGAAACGGGTAAAACCGTAAGCGTGAGATTCATATAGGGGTTTATAAAGAGGGATGGCAGAAGAGAAACATATGATTCGAGCGAAAGGACGGAATGAATATGAAAGAGAAAAGAAAACCGGGTTTTGGGGCTGCGATGCTTCCAATATTGGTGATGGCGTTCGTGTTGGGAATTGGTTTTGGAAAGTTCAGACTAAGTGTGGAAGTACTCTTACTTGTTTGTTCCTTCTTTACGGTGCTTTTAGGATTGTTTTATGGAACAACCTGGAATGAGATTGCGGATGCGGTTTCGGAAAAGATAGGAAAGTCATTTATGGCGATTTTTATCTTTGTATTTGTTGGAATGATTATCGGAACCTGGATGTTATCAGGAACAATTCCTATGTTGATTTATTATGGCCTGAAGCTCTTAAATCCACAGCTGTTTCTGGTATCGGCTTTTGTGATTACAGTAATTGTTTCTGTGTGTACGGGAACCAGTTTTGGATCGGTCGGAACCGTCGGGCTGGCACTTATCGGAGTAGCGCAGGGATTGGGCGTTAATCTTCCGGCAGCAGCGGGCGCAATTATTTCAGGTGCTTATTTTGGAGATAAAATGTCACCGCTTTCAGATACGACAAATCTGGCTCCGGTAGCAGCCGGAACCACTTTGTTTGAACACATCCGGCATATGTTTTATACGACGGTCCCGGCGGCGCTTGTCTGCTTAGTGGTATATTTTATAGCTGGACGTACTGGAATGGTAGTTTCATCGGTCGATGCATCTGCGGCAAATGAGATGACAGAGGGGCTTGCTTCTATTTATCATTTTAATGTGTTTTTATTGCTTCCTCTGGTGGTTGTGCTGGTTGGTTCAGCGATGGGAAAACCAACGATTCCGGTTATGTTTACAGCATCGGTTCTGGCGGGAGTTTTAGCGATTGTATTTCAGGGAGCGACGGTTGCAAAGATAATTTCGGCAGCATATAGCGGATTTTCTTTATCCATGCTGGGAATTGATCCGGAAACAGTGACAGGAAGCATTAAAACGCTGGTAGAGCGGGGCGGAATGACAAGCATGATGGCAACGGTGCTGAAAGTGCTCTGCGCATTTCTATTTGCAGGTGCTATGAGTGCGGCTGGTTTTATGAATGCAATCTTGGAAAAATTGAAAACATTCGTACACAGTGACGGAACTTTGATTCTGGTAACGGTTATTTCAGTCTTGATTATTGCGCTGATTGTTGGAAATGCATATATTCCGATTTTGATGGGCGGAGAATTGTTCAGTGAGTCCTTTAAGGAAAGAAATCTGGCACCGCAGAATCTTTCCAGAACACTGGAAGATGCAGGAACCTGTTCCATTCCTCTGGTTCCGTGGTCAGCGGGAGGCGCGTATATGTCGGGAACGCTGGGAGTCTCTACGTTCGCATATGCCCCGTGGGCAATCTTTTGTTACGCAGGTTTTTGTTTTGCGGTTCTCTGGGGCTTTACCGGGTTTGGAATCAAGAAATTAAACAAGGATAAATAAGACAGTTCATTAAGTAAGTCAAACAGATGTAGGATGGGGAGAGAAAACCTGTTTTACATCTGTTTTTCTAATTAAAAGGGTTATTTGAATATTGCAGTGGAAAAAAGAAACAGGAGGAATGATGGGGGCAGAAAAATTAGATAAAAAACGATCGGGAGCTTTGGTGGGAGGAATTTTCCTGATTCTGGCAGTTCCAGTATGCGGGATCCAAGTACCGGTGCAGGCATTCTTTTTTCTTGCATGGATCTACGTGATTCTGTTTTTAGAAGCAAATTCTTATTCCTGGAATGAACTTCAGGAAGCAATGGCTCATTCTTGCACAAGGGCAGTTTCACCTATCTTTTTTCTTTTATGTGCAGGAGCGATGACAGGAATATGGAATCTGTCAGGTACGATTCCAGGACTGACGTATACAGGAATTTTGTGGATTCGTCCGGAATGGTATCCGGTCACCGCGTATGCAGGATGCTTTCTGTTTAGTTTTCTGACTGGCAGTGTGTTTAGTTCCTGTGGAACCATGGGAATCCTATTTTTAAATATTGGAACGAGTATGGGATATGAAGAGAAAATAGCAGCAGCTGTTATAATAGCCGGAGCATTTTGCGGCTATGGGATTTCTCCGATGTCGGATTTTGTGAATTTACTTTCATCCAGTGTTGAAATAGAACTGGCGAAAACCTTGAAAGCAGAACGAAATAGTATCATTCCAACCATATGCGTTTGTCTGGCAGGCTGTTTTTATGTGGGATGGAAGAATGCAGAACTGGCAGGAATATCGATACAGGAAAGCAGTAAAATGATGCAAATATTCAGGGAAATGTGCCTGGGAATGCCCGTGTATATACCAGCTGCAGTGGTTCTTATATTTATGTTAATGAGAAAAAACGCCATGCATGCGTTGATGGCAGGCTGCGTGTCCGGGATGGTAGTGGCATTTTTTTACCAGAAATATCGATGGCAGACAATTTTGAATGTTTTATGGAATGGACCGGACCAAGGATCCTATTTTCACAGCGGAGGTATCAGCAGCATGGCTGGGACGGTTCTTTTGTTCCTTTTAGCGTTTAGTTTGTTTGGAATGCTTGAAAAAAGCGGGGCGATCCGATGCATGATGCAGCCGTTGTTTAAGTGGGCGGATACAGAGAAAAAAGGAAATATAGCAGCAATTTTATTTGCTTTTGTAGTAAATGTTTTTTCAGCATCGGCGATGTGTTCCCTGGTGATATCCGTCTCCTGCCTGATGCCGGTGTATGATGAAAAAGGCTGGAAACGGGAGAAAATGATTCATTCGCTCTTTCTGGGCGCTTTATACATGAGTCTTCTGGTCCCGTGGCATTCCAATGTTGTAACGCCGATGGGACTGTTGGGAGTGGCACAGGGAGGCGCTTGTATTTTTTGGATTGTGCCGGTGCTGGAGGTTGTCTGCTATCTATTAACATTTGTTTTTTCACATAAATAATGATATAATCGATAGGCGTTAGGGAACGTAAATCAGCAGGAGGGAGACTGAGAATGTTTCAGCCAATCGAAGAAAATGTTTCAGTATATAAGAAGGTAGTCGCACAGATCCAGGAAATGATCATGCACGGCGAATTAAAAAAAGGTGACCGGCTTCCGCCGGAGCGCCAGTTAGCCGAGATGCTCGGAGTTGGGCGACCGGCGCTCAAGCAGGCGATCAGTGCGCTGGAAGTGCTGGGGATTATCCGCAGCCGTCAGGGAGACGGCAATTATATTACGGCGGACACGGTCGAGGTGATCAATCCGCTGGCAATGCAGTTTTACTTAAAAAACGGCAAGATGGATGATATTCTGGAATTCCGCTATATCATGGAGGTGCAGATGGCGTCGCTTGCGGCCGCCAAGATCACGGAAGAGGAAATCGGGGAGTTTCAGGCGCTGATGGATTCGATGAAAGAGGCGATTGCGGGCGGGGCCGATCTGAAGACGCGCCAGTATTACAATAACCTGTTCCATTTCCGGGTGGTGAACCTTTCTGGAAACCAGCTGATCCGCCTGATTTATTCGAGCATCATGGATCTGGTGTCGGATCAGATCCGCCAGACGGACGGCATGTATTTCTATGAGAGCCATCTGAAGATTTTCGAGGCAATCAAGAACCGGAACCCGAAAGAAGCGGCGTACTATATGGCAGAACACTTCCAGAATAAGTTCCCGAATTATCAGTATTATATGGACGTTCATGCGTTGTAGGAAATTGTAGGAAAGAAGAGAACGGAGGACAAGTATTTCATGAAAAATGACTTATTCACAATCGGCAGCATCACGATCCACGGCTACGGTCTGATGATCGGCATCGGCATTATCGCTGCGTATTACCTGGCAGAGTACCGGGCAAACAAGCGGGGGATGGATGTCGATATGATCCTCTCGATCGCGATCTGCGGTGTTGTATGTGGAATTTTAGGTGCAAAACTTCTGTACTATGTCACAATCTTTGATGAAATTCTGGCAAACCCGAAGAAATTGCTAGATATCAGCGATGGATTTGTTGTGTACGGCGGCATCATCGGCGGCGTGTTGGGCGGCTATGTGCTGAGCCGGATCAAGCATATTTCTTTTTTCCAGTATGCGGATTTGGTCATGCCGTCGGTTGCGCTCGCGCAGGGCTTTGGACGGATCGGCTGTTTCCTGGCTGGCTGCTGCTACGGTATGCCGACCCACAGCCATTTTGCGATCGTGTTCCACGATTCGGACTTTGCCCCGAATAACATCCCGCTGGTTCCGACCCAGCTCATCTCAAGCGGTCTGGATTTTCTGCACTGTCTGCTGCTTCTCTATGCGGCGAAAAAGTGCAAAAAACAGGGGCAGGTGGTATCACTGTATCTGATCTGCTACAGTCTGGGACGCTTCGTGCTGGAATTTTTCCGCGGTGATTTGAACCGGGGAGCGGTCGGATCCCTCTCGACTTCACAGTTTATCTCGTTGTTTATCTTTGCGGCGGGCGTGGCGATGTTTGCGTTCTGCGGGAAGAGGACGGAAGTACCGTTAGAAAAGTAAAAATTTTACTGAGCAAAGGACAGGATCGCAGAGTATGTGGCAACATATAAATGTCAACCCAAATAAAAAATATTCTTGACATTTTACCAAAATCGCTGTATGATACCTCTGATATGGAAAATCTTAACATTTTAAGAGTCATCCATGCAAATATATCTGACCACCTGTGAAACAGGGAATGGCCATACGGACAGCCGGGTCAAATGCCGATTGGCAGTGTGAACTGCCCTATTGATTGAGTTAAAAGCTCAATTTTATAAGTTGGTTACTTTACAACCAGTGCTCATGCACATCAACTTGTAAAACGGTCAATAAGAGTGGTAAAAGTAGATATTTGCTATATAGACTCTGAATGTGAGATTTCTGTGGATAAAAAGGTTTGAAGCAATGTGCAGTATATGCGGTAAATAGGGACAAGGGAAGATTCCGCAGATATACGGCAGATTTGTAAAAATAGAGCGAAGCAGGAAAAGAACGTTTTTGCGGATGATGTGGAGACACGTCATCCGCTTTTTTTCATAGGAAATTACGTCCTATGAAAAAAACGCTCCGCGAGGATGCGCACTCGCGCGAAGCAGAAACATGTCGCAAGCGACCGCGCTCGGCGCGAGAATGTGCCAAGGCACATTCTTTTTTATGTGTAATAGGAAATTCCTTGGAATTTCCTATTACATGATCAACACCATTTATATTTCAGGAGAAGGAAAATATGGATCACAGCGAAAAATTAAAATTATACGGCTTTAATAACCTGACAAAGGCGCTTAGCTTTAATATCTATGATGTCTGTTATGCCAAGACACCGAGGGAGCAGAAGGATTATATTGCCTACATCGATCAGCAGTACAATTCGGAACGCCTGACCCGGATCCTAACATCGCTGACGGATATGATCGGGGCGCGGGTATTGAGTATTTCTCAGCAGGACTACGATCCGCAGGGCGCTTCGGTCACGCTTCTGATTGCGGAAGGCTCTATGATGCCGGTGCAGGGGGAGACGCAGGTGGCGCATCTGGACAAGAGCCATGTGACCGTCCATACCTATCCGGAATACCATCCGGAGACCTGTCTGGCGACCTTCCGGGTGGATATCGATGTGGCGACCTGCGGGGAGATCACGCCGCTTTCGACACTCGATTACCTGATTGGTTCGTTTGATTCGGACATCATCACGATGGACTACCGGGTGCGCGGGTTCACGCGGGATGTGGACGGAAAAAAGCTGTTTATGGATCGTGAGATCCGTTCGATTCAGGATTATATCTCCAAGGAAACGCTGCGGCGCTACGATGTGGTCGATATCAATGTGTACGAGGCAAATCTGTTCCATACCAAGATGATGCTGAAAGAGATCGACCTGCAGAATTATCTGTTTAAGACAGATGTCTATGAACTTCCGCCGACCACCAGGCTCAGTATTATGGACAGCCTGCGGCGGGAGATGATTGAAATTTTCAGCGGAAGGAATGTGTTTTAAAAGAAATGCTTTTTGAGAGGAAAGAGAATGGTTTGACTGGAAAATACGATAGAAGAAACGAATGAGTGAGTTTCAGGAGGAACGGCAGATGGAAGAAGAGAGAAGAAATCTGGAGCCGGGCGTCGGAAGGAGTACACGGCGCAGAAGGGAAGCTTCAGGACAGAAGGAAACAGGGGAAGGCAGTCGAAGAGATGACGCGCTGACCCAGGAGCGCGCGCCGATCTATGAGGCGCTGGAAGCATTTCAGAAGATGCGCGTGGTGCCGTTTGATGTTCCGGGACACAAGAGGGGGCGCGGCAACCCGGAGCTGACGAAACTTTTAGGAGAGACCTGCATGCGGCTGGACGTCAATTCCATGAAGCCGCTCGATAACCTCTGCCATCCAGTGTCCGTCATTGCGGATGCGGAGCAGCTGGCGGCTGAGGCATTCGGGGCGGCACACGCATTCCTGATGGTCGGCGGTACGACATCGGCGGTCCAGAGCATGGTGCTGACGGCAGTCAAGCGGGGCGAGAAGATTATATTGCCGCGAAATGTCCATCGCAGCGTCATGGGCGCGATGGTGCTTGGCGGTGCGGTTCCGGTCTATGTGAATCCGGCTGGCGATAAGAGACTGGGGATTCCGCTTGGAATGCGCGTGGAAGATGTGCGCCGGGCGATCAAGGAAAATCCAGATGCTAAGGCGGTGTTTGTGAATAATCCGACGTATTACGGCATTTGTTCGGATCTGCGCTCGATCGTAAAGCTGGCACATGAGCATGGGATGTTGTGTTTAGCTGATGAGGCGCATGGAACCCATTTTTATTTCGGGGAAAATATGCCGGTTTCCGCGATGGCAGCTGGGGCGGATATGGCGGCGGTTTCGATGCACAAATCGGGCGGGAGCCTGACGCAGAGCTCGATTCTTCTGACGGGTCCGGGTATGTCCGCCGGGTATGTCCGCCAGATTATCAATCTGACGCAGACGACGAGTGGTTCCTACCTGCTCCTTTCCAGCCTCGATATCTCCAGACGGAACCTGGCGCTTCGCGGGCGTGAGGCATTTAAGCAGGTGGTGGAGCTGGCGGAGTATGCGAGAACAGAAATCAACCGGATTGGCGGTTATTATGCCTATTCGAAGGAGCTGGTAAACGGCGACAGCATTTATGATTTCGATGTGACCAAACTTTCAATTCACACGCGCGATATCGGGCTGGCGGGGATCGAGGTTTATGATCTTCTCCGGGACGAGTACGATATCCAGGCGGAATTTGGTGATCTGGGAAATATTCTGGCATATCTCTCCATCGGTGACCGGCAGCGGGAGGTAGAGCGCCTGGTCAGCGCACTGGCGGAGATCAAGCGCCGGTTCAGCCGGGATAAATCGACGCTGATGGATTTTGACTATATTGACCCGATCGTGGCGATGTCGCCGCAGGAGGCATTTTACGGAGAAAAAGAATCTCTTCCGATCCGCGAGACAGCCGGACGTGTGTGCAGTGAGTTTGTCATGTGCTACCCGCCGGGCATCCCGATTCTGACGCCGGGCGAGCAGATCACGGAAGAGATCATTGACTACATTGCGTATGCGCTGGAAAAAGGATGTTCAATGACTGGACCGGAGGATCCGGGGATTGAGCGCCTGAATGTGCTGAAATAGATAAGCAGTAGATAGAAAGGGGAAAATTATGAATTTCTGGTTTTCAGAGAATCATACGCCAAATGTAAAAATTTCCATCCGGGTGGATCGCCAGCTTTACAGCGGAAAGAGCGAGTTTCAGCGGATCGATGTCTTTGATTCGCCGGAATTTGGGCGGTTTTTGACTTTGGATGGATATATGATGCTGACGGAAAAGGATGAATTTATCTATCACGAAATGATCACGCATGTGCCGATGGCAGTGCATCCGTTGGTCAAAAAGGTACTGGTAATTGGAGCCGGGGATGGAGGCGTGATCCGGGAGCTGACCCGCTATCCGGAGATCGAGCACATCGACATGGTGGAGATCGACCCGCTGGTGGTGGAGGTCTGCCGGAAATATCTGCCGAAGACAGCGTGCCGTCTCGATGATCCGAGACTCTCGATCCACTATGAGGATGGGCTGAAATATGTCCGCTTTAAGGAAAATGAATACGATCTGATCATCGTGGATTCGACCGACCCGTTTGGACCGGGCGAAGGGCTTTTTACCCGGGAATTTTACGGGAACTGCTATAAGGCGTTAAAAGAGGACGGCATCATGGTCAATCAGCATGAAAGTCCGTTTTATGCCGAGGACGCGGAGGCGTGCAAGCGGGCACATAAACGGATCGTAGAGTCGTTTCCGATCAGCCGCGTCTATCAGGCGCATATTCCGACCTACCCGTCCGGGCACTGGCTGTTTGGATTTGCGTCGAAGAAATACCATCCGTTAAAGGATTTGGATGAGACAAGATGGAACCTGCGGGGGCTGGACTGCCGGTATTATACGACGACCCTGCATAAAGGGGCATTTTACCTGCCGGCATATGTGGAGGAGATGTTAGAAGATGTTGAAGGCAAATATTGAGACGTTTCTGGCGTGTGACGCCAGCTATGAGGAGGCGGGGATCGTGCTCTACGGCGCGCCGTTTGACTCGACCACTTCGTACCGCCCGGGCACCCGGTTCGGCTCACGGGCGATCCGCTCGGAATCCTATGGGCTGGAATCGTATTCGCCGTACCAGGACCGTGATCTGACCGATTACGCTGTGTTTGACGCGGGCGATCAGGAGCTCTGCTTTGGCGACGCATCGTTGGCGTTAAAGGATCTGCGGGAACGGGCGGCGGAGGTTGCCGGGGATGGCAAGATACCATTTATGCTGGGCGGCGAGCACCTGGTGACGCTGGCACCGGTGCAGGCGCTGGCAGAGAAATATCCGGATCTGCATATCATCCATTTTGATGCACATGCCGATCTGCGGGACGATTATCTGGGTGCGAAACTTTCGCACGCCTGTGTGCTGCGCCGCTGCTGGGAAGTCCTGGGAGACGGCAGGATCACGCAGTTTGGTATCCGCTCCGGCGACCGGGAGGAATGGCGCTGGGGAAAAGAACACGTGACGACGCATCCATTTATTGTGGATATGGAAGTTCTTCAGGAAACTCTTCGGAAACTGGAAGGAAAACCGGTGTATTTTACCCTGGATCTGGATGTGCTGGATCCGAGTGTGTTTCCGGGAACAGGAACGCCGGAACCGGGCGGAATCAGTTTTGAGGAACTTCGACGGGCAGTCACGCAGATCTGCAGCGCAGCTTGGATTGTTGGATGTGATGTGAATGAATTATCCCCGGCGCTGGATGCGTCCGGTGCATCGACGGCGGTGGCGTGCAAGATTGTAAGGGAGATGCTGCTGGCGCTGTTGGGAAATCCAAAGATTAAGTAAGAAATGTTTTTGGCGGGCCCCAAGGTCAAAAATTCTCCTGCAAGCAAGCTTGCGTCGAACTTCTGACCTTTTGACCCTGGTATCATCAAATAAAAGTGTGTGTTTGAGACATGAACTGAAAAGTGTTTGAACAAAAGTAAAAGTGAAATTTGGATTATAAAATGGAACAAAAACAGAGTACATTTCAGAATACAGGAGGAAAAAAGATGGGAAAAGCGTTAATTATCGGATGTGGAGGCGTAGCTTCCGTAGCAATTCACAAGTGCTGCCAGAACAGCGAGGCATTTGAGGAGATCTGCATTGCAAGCCGGACGAAGTCCAAATGCGATGCGCTGAAAGAAAAATTAGAAGGAACCACCAAGACGAAGATCCAGACTGCGCAGGTGGATGCAAACAACGTGGATGAGCTGATTGCCCTGATTGAGAAATTTAACCCGGATGTGGTGCTGAACCTGGCGCTTCCGTACCAGGATCTGACGATCATGGATGCCTGCCTGGCGACGAAGACCCATTATATCGATACTGCGAACTATGAGCCGGAGGACACGGCAAAATTTGAGTACAAATGGCAGTGGGCATACCGTGAGAAATTTAAAGAGGCGGGCATTACCGCATTGCTGGGAAGCGGCTTTGATCCGGGTGTAACCGGTGTGTTTTCGGCGTATGCGCTGAAACATGAATTTGACGAAATCAACTACATCGACATTCTGGACTGCAACGGCGGCGACCACGGCTATCCGTTTGCAACCAATTTTAACCCGGAGATCAATATCCGGGAGGTGTCGGCAAACGGTTCTTACTGGGAAGATGGACACTGGGTAGAGACGAAACCGATGGAGATCAAGAGAGAGTATGATTTTGACGGCGTCGGCATGAAGGATATGTACCTGCTTCATCATGAGGAGATCGAATCGTTGGCGCTCAATATGCCGGGAATCAAGCGGATCCGCTTCTTCATGACCTTCGGTCAGAGTTACCTGACCCATTTAAAGTGTCTGGAGAACGTCGGCATGACTTCGATCGAGCCGATTATGTACGAAGGAAAAGAGATCGTACCGCTGCAGTTCTTAAAGGCAGTGCTTCCGGATCCGGCATCCCTTGGTCCGCGTACGGTTGGAAAAACGAATATCGGATGCATTTTCCAGGGTAAGAAGGATGGAAAAGAGAAGAAGTATTACTTATATAATATCTGTGATCATCAGGAGTGCTACAAAGAGGTTGGTTCCCAGGCGATCTCCTATACAACCGGTGTACCGGCGATGATCGGTGCGATGCTGGTGATGAATGGAACCTGGCAGAAACCGGGCGTTTATAATATTGAAGAATTTGATCCGGATCCATTTATGGATGCGTTAAATAAATGGGGACTTCCGTGGAAGGAATCCTGGGATCCGGCACTGGTGGATTAAGATAAAAATGCCTCCATGTAAGAAACTGGTTTTATTTTGCGTTTTTTAGGCGCAGGAGGAGAATGGAAAGGGAAGATGGAAGCGAGAAGGAAAGGAAGGAAAACAGATGCAGGAACGGGAGGCGGCTGGGGTTCTCCGGGACACGGCGGCGATCCGCACGCCATTTTATGTGGTGGATGAGACGCTTTTAAAGAAAAATCTGGAAATTTTGAAAGATACGGCAGAGCGGGCTGGATGCCGGATTCTGCTGGCACAGAAAGCATTTTCCATGTATTCGGTCTACCCGCTGATTCGTCAGTATCTGTCGGGAACCGCGGCGAGCGGGCTTTATGAGGCGCGACTTGGAAAAACGGAGTTTGGCGGGGAGACCCATGTGTTTTCTGCCGCCTACCGCCCGGATGAGTTTGATGAGATTTTAAATTATGCCGACCACATCGTTTTTAATACGCCGGGGCAGGTGCTGAAATATGGTGAAAAAGTAAAAAAAGCCGGAAAACAGGCGGGACTCCGGCTGAACCCGGAGTGTTCCACGCAGGAGGGTCACGCGATCTATGATCCGTGTGCGCCGGGATCCCGCATGGGGACGACTCTTTCGATGCTTTCGGAGGCGGGAAACTTTGAAGAAACTATCCTTCCGTATCTGAATGGATTTCATATGCATACGCTCTGCGAGCAGAATTCAGATGACCTGGAGACGACGCTGCGGGCAGCGGAGGAGAAGTTTGGAGCCTGGTTTTCAAAGGTAAAATGGCTGAACCTGGGCGGCGGACACCACATTACGAGAGAAGATTATGACCGGGAACGCCTGATCCGCCTGGTGCGCGGGCTGCGCGAAAAATATGGTGTGGAAGTATACCTGGAACCGGGCGAGGCAGTTGTCTTAAACGCGGGATTTCTTGTAACTTCCGTGCTGGAGACGATGGAAAACGGCATGCAGATTGCGATTCTGGATACCTCGGCAGCCTGCCATATGCCGGATGTGCTGGAAATGCCGTACCGTCCGCCGCTTATCGGAGCGGGAGAAGCGGGCGAAAAGCCGTATACGTTCCGCCTGGGCGGACCAACCTGTCTTTCGGGGGACTGCATCGGGGATTATTCGTTTGATGCACCGCTAAAAGAGGGCGGACGGCTGGTGTTTGGCGATATGGCGCTCTATACGATGGTCAAAAATAATACCTTTAATGGAATGCCGCTTCCGTCGATCGTATACCGGCATGAAGATGGGACAGCGGAAGTGGTGCGGGCGTTTGGATATGAGGATTTTGTGGGACGGTTGTAAGTCTGGGGCGAACCGGGGATTGTATTTTTTTAATAAAAAGAGTAAAATGAAGAGACTTGCAGAAAGATTACAAAGAATGCCTGCGGGGACAGCCGTTACACAATATGGAAATAACGGTTGCACAAGTTTTGGAGAATAAAAGGATAGAGAGATAAAGTTATGATACAGGACATCGCACCACATCGCTATGACAATACATACCACATTCAGAAACCTGGAGCACAGGACTACGTCTTCTGCATCCAGAAAGGCCGGATTCTTCTGCGTGAGACCGCGGAGGAACATGTGCTTACTATCCCGCGCCGGGAGGAGATTGAGGCGGCAGTTCCGGAACTGATGGATCGGGCGGTCTATCTCTTTTCGGTTGATGAGAAGCCATATTTTCTGGTCAGTGTGCCGGAGAAAGAAGCAGAAGAGATTCTGGCAAAGCTAAAAGAAGGGGCAGAAAAAGAGTTGGAACAGCTTTGCTATGCATGGAAAACGCCGACCGACATCCGTGCGATGGAGCCGATGCACCAGGCATTTGCAGCGATCACGGCGGTGCAGCTGTGGCGCTGGAGACAGAGCCGTCAGTTCTGCGGACGCTGTGGGGCAAAGACGGAGGACAGCAAGATCGAGCGGGCGCTCGTCTGCCCGGTCTGCGGCCAGACGGAATATCCAAAGATCTCCCCGGCAGTCATCGTGGCGATCACGAACGGGGACAAACTTCTTATGTCGCGCTACCGCGTCAACCACAGTACCTACCGTGGATATGCGCTGATCGCTGGATTTGTCGAGATCGGGGAGACATTTGAAGAGACCGTCCGCCGCGAAGTGATGGAGGAAGTCGGGCTGAAAGTTAAAAATATCCGCTATTTCAAGAGTCAGCCGTGGGCGTTTACTGATACGGAGATGATCGGATTTTTTGCAGAACTGGATGGAGACGATAAGATCCGGCTGCAGGAGGACGAGCTTTCTGAGGCAGGCTGGTATACGCGTGAGGAGATCCCGGACGATGCACGCCTCATCAGTGTCGGAACCGAGATGAAGATGTATTTTAAATACGGTCCGGACTGGGAAAAAAAGTGGCAGGAACACCAGAAATGATGTGTTGATATATCGTTAATGTACACAGGTAGGCACTTTTGGAACCGAAAGTGCCGTAAGAAAACGTGGTGGCAGCAGGAATTTGCCGTATTTAAATGCGGAGCCACGGCAAATTCCGTTACTGGGCACGTATGCGTGAACAGTAATGATATATCTCTGAGGAATACAAAGCATTCCTTTTAATTAGTTGACAAACTGAGAATTGGTTGCTATCATTAAGGCTATACGAACAAGACAGAAGATCAAGGTGGGAAGATTGCATGAGCAGAATTGTGTTATCATTGCTGGTAGATAATACTGCCGGCGTTTTAAGCCGTGTGGCTGGACTTTTCAGCCGCCGCGGATATAATATCGAAAGTCTTACAGTTGGCGTGACCGCGGATCCGAGATACTCCCGTATGACGGTTGTATCGCTGGGCGATCATCAGGTTCTGGAGCAGATTCAGAAGCAGCTTGGAAAACTGGAAGATGTACACGACATCAAGGAACTGCGGGAAGGTCATTCCGTATATCGTGAGCTGATGCTCGTCAAGGTGAGAGCAAATGCAAACCAGCGGATGGCGATCAATGCGATTTCCGAGATTTTCCGTGCGTCGATTGTCGATGTGGGAAAAGATTCTGTCACTGTTATGCTGACAGGCGACCAGTCCAAACAGGACGCGCTGATTAATCTTCTGGAAGATTATGAGATTCTGGAATTAGCCAGAACAGGTCTTACCGGTCTTTCCAGAGGTGCGGATGATATCCGCTATCTGCCATAGTACATCAGTCGATAGACTGGATACAAGGCATTCAACAGGTTTACAAAGTCTGGTCCAAAGACGCACAGAGAGGCGCCGGTCTATGCTTTATAATAAATTTATTTTATTTTTGTTAGATCCAAGGAGGAAATGAAAAATGGCAGCAAAGATTTACTATCAGGAAGATTGTAATTTATCCTTATTAGAAGGACAGAAGATTGCTATTATCGGTTACGGCAGCCAGGGTCATGCACATGCCCTGAACTTAAAAGAGTCCGGATGCGATGTTATCATCGGTCTTTACAAGGGCAGCAAGTCTTGGGCAAAAGCAGAGGCACAGGGATTTAAAGTATACACCGCAGCAGAGGCTGCAAAACAGGCTGATATCATCATGATCCTGATCAACGATGAGCTTCAGGCAGATATGTACAAGAAAGACATCGAGCCAAATCTGGAAGAGGGCAACATGCTTATGTTCGCTCATGGCTTTAACATCCACTTCGGATGCATCAAACCGCCGAAGAATGTCGATGTAACCATGATCGCTCCGAAGGCACCGGGTCACACTGTAAGAAGTGAGTATCAGGCTGGTAAGGGTACACCGTGTCTGGTAGCAGTAGAGCAGGATTACACAGGCAAGGCACTTGACCGTGCACTGGCTTATGGTCTTGGCATCGGCGGCGCTAGAGCAGGTCTTCTGGAGACTACATTCCGTACCGAGACTGAGACAGACCTCTTCGGTGAGCAGGCAGTTCTTTGCGGCGGTGTTTGTGCTCTGATGCAGGCTGGTTTCGAGACTCTGTGTGAGGCTGGTTATGACCCGAGAAATGCTTACTTCGAGTGTATCCACGAGATGAAGCTGATCGTAGACCTGATTTATCAGTCTGGTTTCGCTGGTATGAGATACTCCATCTCCAACACAGCTGAGTACGGCGATTATGTAACCGGACCGAAGATCGTTACCGCTGAGACAAAGAAAGCTATGAAGAAAATTCTGTCCGATATCCAGGACGGTACCTTTGCAAAAGAGTTCTTACTGGATATGTCCCCGGCAGGTCGTCAGGTACACTTCCAGGCTATGAGAAAGCTTGCTTCCGAGCATCCGTCTGAGAAAGTCGGCGCAGAGATCCGTAAGCTTTACAGCTGGAACAACGAGAACGATAAGCTGATCAACAACTAATCGTTTTTCGAATATAGGAAATCTTATACAGGGCTGCTGCAGGTTTGCAGCGGTCCTGTTTTTTGTGTAATAGGAAATTCTTTGGAATGTTCTATTACACAAAAAAGGCACATTCTTTTTATATGAATGGGAAAGGAAACGCGGATGAAACGCTATGATGACGTAAATATAATCAAGGCATATGCCTGTCTGGCGGTTTTTGGAAGTCACTGGTTCGGTACATTCGGGAGCTGGGGCAGCAATAAGGTAAATGCGCTGATGGAAATAGGACCGCTTCCCCTGTTCCGCTATGGAACCTTCGGGGTGAGTCTTTTTTTGATGATCAGCGGAATGCTGATAGCCGATAAGGTATATTCCGGGCGGTTTACTTCGTGGAGCTCAGAGATCCTGCGCCGCTATCTGAAACTGACCTGCCCGCTGACGGTCACCTTTCTGCTGGCATATCTATTTTACCGGGGCGGTCTCTTCTACACGGTGCGGGTTGCGCCGCGCCTGGAAAATGAGTGGCTGAGCAACTTTTACAGCTATCTGCCAGGCGGTCTGAAGGCGATTCGCTATGCCTGGTTTGATACAATCTTCAAGGCAGATTCAACGTACTATGGTCCATCCTGGATGCTGACCTACACATTCATGGGAAGTATTCTGACTCTTGTACTTTCTTCCGCCCTCCGGGAAGTAGGAACCCGCCAGAAAATCCTGATTCTGGCAGGTGTCGCGGCAGTGCTGATCGGAATGAACAGCTTTTATATCTGCCTGCTTCTGGGAAATGGGATCTGTCTGCTGATGCTGGCAGTTGAGAAGTCCATGAAAGAAAGAGAGCGAAAAGAGAATCTGCTTAAAGATGGAGAAGGAAAATATGGCATCTTTGGTGCTGCCCTCTGGATTTTCAGCATCTGGTTCGTCCGAAAATCTTTCTGGATCGGAACCACATTGGGAGCGCATGGATTTCCAGGCGGACTCGGAACCATGGAATTCTATGGTCATGTTGCTGCATTCCTGATGATTTTAGGCTTCCGTCTCTTCTGGCTCGGCGGTCTGGAGACCTGGCTCCCGGAGACCCTCAAAAAAATTATTCTGTGGATCGGCGAGTATAGCATGGGAATCTTCCTGACACACTGGCTTGTGATTGCCAGCTTTTCCTGTTGGTTTTACAGCATTTATTCTGAGGCGGGAGAGAAGCTGGCGATCGGGGTGAATCTGGTTCTGAGCTGCATTTTAATAGGAATTTGTTCGAAAGTGTATGTCTGGCTGGTAGATGGGAAAATATTTCCATGTGTGTGGAAATGTGCGAAGAATATTTTAAAAGAAAATTGATAAAAATAGGAACTAAACAGAAAAAGTCCGGCATATGGCAGCTCGACCGCCATGCGCCGGAGTTTTTCGTTTCATAGGAAATGGCGGTCGTGTTGCCAATTATTTCATCATTCCGAACAAAACTTCACAAAATCATTCATCGTCCGCGTCATCGCCGCCGGATGATAAGCAAATCCAATCGTTCGGTTTCGGATTGGCACTTCCAGCGGGAGTTCGATCAGTGAACCATCCTTTAATTCTTCCCGCACAAACTCGCGGATCACACATCCGATTCCAAGTCCCGTTTTGGCAAATTCAATCAGAAGATCCATCGTCGTCGCCTCTAAAATCTGCTTCGGTTCAATTCCGTGCTCTGCAAAGTACGCGTCAATGTGCGTGCGCGTCATATTGCTGCGGTCGAGCAGCAGGATTGTCCCGGATTCGAACGGATCGACATCGGCACCTTCGCGGATCCGCAGATTTTCCAGATACGACCGGGTACAGACAAAGGTGTCCTCGATTCGCATGACTGGGAGAAATGAAAGGCTGCGGCGGTTTTTCGGCTCGGCGATCAGACCGATGTCGAGTTTCTGCTGTTCCAGCATCGAGATTGTGCGTGCAGTGTCCTGACTTTCAATCAAAATGCGGACATGCGGGTACTGCGCGATAAATCCCTTTAAATAAGGAAGAAGAATATATTTGCACAGCGTGTTGCTGACGCCGATCTTGAGCTGTCCGATGTGGAGGTTCTGGATCTGTTTCAGCTCATTTTCACCGCGCTCTAGTGCTTCAAAGGCGGCTTCCACATGCTGAAATAAGACCTGTCCCTCTGCGGTCAGGGAGACACCGCGGGAATTGCGGATAAAAAGTGCCATGCCGAGGCTTTCTTCCAGCTTGCTGATTGATTTGCTGATCGCGGGCTGACTGATAAAAAGTTCCTTGGCGGCACGGGAAATATTACCGGCGCGTGCAACGGCGTAGAAAATACGGTACTGGGTTAAATGTTGTTCCATAATACTCCTTTATATCTATAAAGTTACTGTTCGCGCATACGTGCCCAGTAACGGAATTTGCCGCGGCTTCGCATTTAAATACGGCAAATTCCTGCTGCCACCACGTTTTTTTACGGCACTTTCGGTTCCAAAAGTGCCTACTCGTGAACAGTGACACTATAACTTCGACTCATAGTATCTATTAATAATATATATTTGTATTATAACAGAACCGGTGCTATAATACAAACATAAAAAAGCAAAAGATGGAAGCGGCACCGTTGGAACAGAGTTTTTTCCTATAACAGTAAGGGCATCGGATCCGTTACCAAGTATGTATATGCAGGAGGAAATAAATCATGGGAATGACAATGACACAGAAGATCCTGGCAGCGCACGCGGGTCTTGCAGAGGTAAAAGCAGGACAGTTGATCGAAGCAGATCTGGATCTGGTTCTTGGAAATGATATCACAACACCGGTAGCGGTCAATGAGATGAAGAAGATGGACAACCAGACGGTATTCAATCATGACAAAATTGCGCTGGTTATGGATCATTTTATCCCGAATAAGGATATCAAGTCGGCGGAAAACTGCAAATGCTGTCGTGAATTTGCCTGTCGTCATGATATCACCAACTATTTTGACGTAGGAGAGATGGGAATCGAGCATGCACTCCTTCCGGAAAAAGGTCTGGTTGTAGCAGGTGACGCAGTCATCGGTGCGGATTCCCATACCTGTACATACGGCGCACTTGGCGCATTCTCTACAGGTGTCGGCAGTACCGATATGGCAGCTGGCATGGTAACCGGTAAGGCTTGGTTCAAGGTACCGTCCGCGATCAAGTTCAACCTGATCGGCAAACCGGCAAAATGGGTCAGTGGTAAAGATGTCATTCTTCACATTATCGGTATGATCGGCGTAGATGGCGCGCTGTACCGTTCCATGGAGTTTGTCGGCGAGGGCATCAAGAACCTTTCCATGGATGACCGTTTCACGATCTGCAACATGGCGATCGAGGCAGGCGGCAAGAACGGTATCTTTCCGGTTGATGAGAAGACCATCGAGTACTTAAAAGAGCATTCTAAACGTGATTTCAAGGTATATGAGGCAGATCCGGATGCAGAGTATGACGAAGAGTACACCATAGACTTATCCGAGTTAAAGCCGACCGTATCCTTCCCGCACCTTCCGGAGAATACGAGAACGATCGATGAGGTGGGTGACATTGCGATCGATCAGGTTGTCATTGGCTCCTGTACGAACGGACGTATCGAGGATATGCGTATCGCAGCTGAGATCTTAAAGGGCAGAAAAGTGAAAAAAGGTCTGCGCTGCATCGTGATTCCGGCGACACAGGCGATCTATTTACAGTCCATGAAAGAGGGACTTTTAGAGACCTTCATCGAGGCTGGTGCCGTTGTCAGCACTTCGACCTGCGGTCCGTGCCTGGGCGGTTATATGGGTATCCTGGCAGAAGGCGAGAGATGTGTATCCACGACCAACCGTAACTTCGTTGGACGTATGGGACACGTGGATTCTGAGATTTATCTGGCAAGCCCGGCAGTGGCAGCAGCCAGCGCCATTACCGGAAAAGTGAGCGGACCGGCGGAACTGGGACTGTAATAGGCATAAAAGTTTAGGAATGAGTAAAATGGATGTAACGGTTCAGTAGATCTGCGCGTGACTGTGAAGGTACTGAACAGTTACAAACGGATATTACGGTTCGGGGAAGGGGTTCCTTCAATCGCAGGTGCCGTCTCGTGAATTGGAATAAAATAACAGGATAAATCGCAGGAGGATATAGAAATGAAAGCAAATGGACATGTATTTAAATATGGAGACAATGTAGATACAGACGTTATCATCCCGGCAAGATACTTAAACTCTCCGGATGGCAACGAGCTGGCAAAACATTGTATGGAAGATATTGATAAAGAGTTTGTAAATAAAGTACAGAAGGGTGATATCATCGTAGCAAATAAGAACTTTGGCTGCGGTTCTTCCCGCGAGCATGCGCCACTGGCAATCAAGTGTGCAGGTGTAAGCTGTGTTATTGCTGAGACGTTTGCACGTATTTTCTACCGCAACTCTATTAATATCGGTCTGCCGATCATCGAGTGCCCGGAGGCTGCAAAAGCAATCGCGGCTGGTGATGAGGTAGAGGTTGATTTTGACAGCGGTGTGATTACCGATAAAACCACCGGCCAGAGCTTCCAGGGGCAGGCGTTCCCGGAGTTCATGCAGAAGATCATCACAGCCGGTGGACTGGTAAACTATATCAATCAGAAATAAGAGGAGTGCACTAAATCTGTCTCCAGAAAGGGTTTAGCTTATGACAAAAACAAACGTAATGCGTCTTTTAGACGCGGCTGGAATCGATTATGAAGCAGGCGAGTATGAAGTAGATGAGGACGACTTATCCGGCAGCCATGCGGCGGATATGATGGGGATGGACCATGACACGATGTTCAAAACGCTCGTTTTAAAGGGCGATAAGAACGGCTATCTGGTCTGCTGTATCCCGGTCGATGAGGAGCTGGACCTGAAAAAGGTGGCAAAGGCTTCCAAGGACAAGAAAGTGGAGATGATCCATATGAAGGAACTTCTTCCGCTGACCGGCTATATGCGAGGTGGTTGTTCCCCGATCGGCATGAAAAAGAAGTTCCCTACTTATATAGAAGAAACAGCGCAGATTTTCGACAAAATCAGCATCAGCGCGGGTCAGAGAGGTGTTCAGGTCATTCTGAATCCGGAGGAACTTGCAAAATATGTGGATGCACAGTTTGTAGCGCTGATCTAGAGTGGTAAGGAGTCTGTCTGACACCTTTACAGATACCATAATTGTTCTATTACAGTTGACATAAAAAACAGGCGACTTGATTCGCCTGTTTTTTTGACGGGCAGAATTTAACAGAATTGTAAAAAAATGAAAATTTTATACCAGCCAAAGTTTATAAAAAATGGGAAGAAAAAGCAAAAAAGTTTATAAAATGCTCACATAAATATTAAGGAAAAGTTAAATGAGAATGTGATTTGTCACAAAAATGTAAAAAAGACGTTGACTTTGAAGCCGGAAACCACATATAATGTCTCCCGTCACTTGAAGGAAGCGGCACAGGCAGAGAGGATCTGTCCTTAGCTGTCAGAAAAAATCAGACAGCCAAAGAAGATGCCGCAGATGTTAAATGGCAGTCAGACCGGTTTTGGGAGGACTGCACTGATAGAAAGAGGAGAGTGTATGCCAAGCATTGACACATTTCTTCAGACTGCTTATCAGTTTATAAAGGCATTATTTGTCCGTGTGACAAAAAGGATGTACCGGACCGCAGCCGTATTGATGACGGGGGCAGCGGTTGTGACGGTGATAGCATTTAATTCGGTCAGTTTTGGCGGCGTTGGCAAAAATGCAGCCTCGGCACACCGGGAATATCCGGATGATGTGGAACTGACAGAAATGCTGCAGTCAGAAGAAACGACAGAGACAGAGAGCTTATCAGAATTTACGATTCTCGCCTCCAACGAGGAAAGTCAGCATCTACTCGGACAGAGGCTGGAGCAGGGGATTCAGGATGAACTTGCGAAGGAAGCTCTGGAAGTAGAGGTAATCGAACGAGAAGTACGAATGCAGACCCAGCAGGCGGCGCAGGAAGCAGAAGAACGGGAGCGGCGGGAACGCGCAGTCATCTCTTACAGCGATGAAGATTACAGTGTTCTGCAGAAAATTGTGCAGGCGGAGGCGGGTGTGTGCGACGACAGGGGAAAGATACTGGTTGCAAATGTAATCATCAACCGGGTGAAAAACAAGAAATTCCCGAACAGCGTCAAAGCCGTTGTGTACGAACCATCCCAGTTTTCACCGGTACTGGATGGAACGATCAACAGCTGTAAGGTAACGCAGCAGACAATTGACTGCGTCAACCGTGCACTGGAAGGCGAGGATTACTCGGGCGGCGCCCTGTACTTCATGAACCGCGGAATCTCTGCTTCCTCCAATGTACGCTGGTTCGATGGCAAGCTGACCTATGTCATGCAGCATGGTGGACATGAATTTTACAAATAAAGAGTGAAACACGTTACTGTTCACGGGTAGGCACTTTTGGAACCGAAAGTGCCGTAAGAAAACGTGGTGGCAGCAGGAATTTGCCGTATTTAAATGCGAAGCCACGGCAAATTCCGTTACTGGGCACGTATGCGTGAACAGTAACTGAAACGCAGAAAAGAAAGATGGCTGGAGAAAAGTTGTCTTTCTTTTTTGCGTAAAATGTATTAGAATGGTCGTAAGCAATGAAAACGTAGTTTTTTCAAGCTGGTGTGCTGCGGAGTAATGCACTGCGGACTACAATAAGGAGAACGAACTATATGAACCATATCATACTATTTGACCTCGACGGAACCCTTACAGATCCGAAGGAAGGCATCACAAAGTCTGTCCAGCATGCGCTGCAGGCATACGGGATCGATGAGCCGGATCTGGATAAACTGTGTCCGTTTATCGGACCGCCGCTGTCGGACAGTTTTAAAGAATATTACGGATTCAGCGAAGCTCAGGCGCGCGAAGCGATCGGCTATTTCCACGAATATTTTACGAAACAGGGAATGTTTGAAAATAAAGTCTATCCGGGAATCCGGGAGATGCTGACACGTTTAAAGGATGCCGGTCTTACGCTGGCGGTGGCAACCTCAAAGCCGGAACCGTTTGCTATTCAGATTCTGGAGCATTTTGATCTGCTTTCCTACTTTACCCTGGTTGGCGGGGCGGATATGGAGGAGATCCGGGTCCGCAAAGGCGATGTGATTGCCTACACGCTGGACCGTCTGGGAACAACACCGGAGGAATCGAAGGTTATCATGGTGGGCGACCGGAAACACGATATTATCGGGGCGCATGAAAATCAGCTCCCATGTGCGGCGGTGCTGTATGGATATGGTTCCCGGGAAGAGTTTACGGAAAATGGGGCAGACTACCAGATTGAGACGGTGGAAGAGCTGGGAGATTTCCTGATGAAGTGGGGAGAAGTATAAAAGACAAAAAAGGAGCTTCTTAAAAGAGATAGAGAGATGGATAACCTGAACAGTAACAACCTGACCGCATTATCAGAAAATGGAACTTGAAAAAACATCCGACTTGCGGTATAATAGCCGTATCAAAAGAGAATATTTGTAATTCCTGGGATGCTCGACAACTCTTGCTTTTTTTGAACCTACATTTTGACTAACGGGATTCCAATATTTTTAGATGGATGTCAGGCCTCCTCTCGAGTGGAAGACAGAAATCTAAGTGAGGTTGCCCACCTAGCAGCGCTAGGCGTCAATATGGTAAGAGCCGGCATTTTGGGGTTACAAAGGATAAAAGCAGCGAGCAATCGCTGCTTTCTCTGTAAAAGAAAGTGTGTAAAGAAAATGTAACATTTTCCAGAAGCACATTGTAAAATCAGAAAAGAGGAACGGATAAGAACATAAGTATGGAAAAAAGAGATTTCAAAGAATACATTTATATGGGTATGACGGCAGTTTTGGTGATTGCGGTCTGCATACTGCTCTGGTTCAGCATCCAACACTGGGATGTGGTGTCGGCGGGCACCCGCAAGATTGTGAAAATCCTCGCGCCGATTCTCTGCGGTGCGGTGTTGACGTATCTGACCGCCCCGGCATATAACTGGGTAGCAGGGATCGTGGAAAAGACCCTTGGCTCTGTCACTAAGAATTCCAAATACGTCCGTGGTGCAGCCCGGATGCTTGCGACGGCAGCATGTCTGGGGCTGGTTATTGTGCTTGTGGTAGGGATGTTCCAGCTTATGATCCCGCAGCTGATCGAGAGTTTGATCGGCATTCAGGATTCATTTCCGCTGTATGTGCAGAATGTGTATGAATGGATTCAGCGTATTTTGAAAAATAATCCGGAGATCGAAAATATGGTTCTGAGCAGTTTTGAAAATAACCTGGCAGTTTTTCAGAACTGGGCGGAGAAATCGTTTACCAACATTGATATGCACCGGATTGGACAGATCGTGACAGGCCTTTCCAGCAGCGTGCTGGGTGTCCTGGAATTTATCAAAAACTGGCTGATCGGTCTGATCGTCATGGTGTATCTGTTAAATATTAAAGATACACTGGCAGCACAGGGAAAGAAGATTGTTTATGGCTGCCTGAATCTAAGACAGGCGAATCTGGTAATCGAGGAGATCCGGTTTATCAATCAGATGTTCGGCGGCTTCATCATCGGCAAACTGGTGGATTCCCTCATTATCGGTATTATCTGTTTCATCGGTGTGACGATCTTAAATATGCCGTTCCCGATGCTTTTGAGCGTCATTATCGGTGTGACGAATGTGATACCTTTTTTTGGACCGTTCATCGGTGCGATACCGGCAGCGTTCCTGGTATTCTTGGTCAGTCCGCTCCAGTGTGTGTATTTCCTCATCTGGATTCTGCTTCTGCAGCAGTTTGACGGCAATATTCTGGGACCGAAGATCCTGGGCAATTCGACAGGGCTTTCGAGTTTCTGGGTACTGTTTTCGATTCTCTTCTTTGGCGGACTCTTTGGTTTCGTCGGCATGATTATCGCAGTACCGGCATTTGCGGTTATCTATGACTTGATCTCCCGCGCGGTGCACCGGTCGCTGCGGCTTCGGAAATTGCCGATGGAGACAGACGAATACCGGAAGTTAGACCACATTGATGAGAAAACGGGAATGTTTATGGAGTTAAATAAAAAGTGACTGTGAATGAGAAAGGACAGTTAAAAAATAAAGGCGGCTGGAGAAATATGGAAAAGAAAACAGGCAGATCGCGAAAGGCAGTACAGTCTCTGAAACCTAAAAAGCTGGTTTACTGGGCAGTGGCGATTCCGGCTTTTCTGGCACTCCTGCTCTTTGCAATTGTATTTTTGGATCACTCGGATAATGATATTTCACGCGCCATGGCATCGAAAGCTATGGCGTTATCATTTGCAGACCGGGACGACATCGTTGCGTCGCAGGGAGAACACGGAAGCCATTTTGGAACGCCGGATCAGGATGAATGGTATGCCAAATATATTGACTATATGATTGAGGAAGGCTATCTGGAGCCGGGAGACGAGAAGATAAGTAAAAGCTACGCGATGGGCGCACTGACCTATGGCGAAGCGGCATATGCGGCAGATCGCGTTTCAAAAGGGCTTTCAAGCGCCCTGAATGTATCTAAAAATAAATATAAAAAGGCAATGCCGAAGGAAGAATGGTGGCTGTTTTATGAGTCATTCTTAAAAAAGGCAGATTCGGAAAACGCGGTCAAAAAACAGAAGCTGGTGCTTTATGGAACACCGAAAAATGTGAAGGAAGCAGCGGCATGGACGGCATATACGGATCAGGGAACGATGAATTTTGAGGGCGTGTCGCTGGATGCCTGCATCGATCGGAAGATCGAGGTCTATGAGCGTGATGGTTCGATCATCACGCTGTGCGGCGTACAGTCTGAAAAAGTTACATATAAGAATGTCTGGATCGTTCCGGGAGAATCGGGTGGGATGGATGTGTATATTGGCACGATCGTCCGGACATTTCCAGAGGAAGAAAAGCTCAAGGATCGTACCGATGGCGTGCTGGCGGATGTCGAGCTGGATAAGGGCAAGATCCGCAAACTGTCGCTCAAGGAAGACATGATCGAAGGAAAGGTACTTTCGGTCAAGGATGATACGATCGAGATTGACGGGTACGGAACGCTGAAACTGGACGATGATTTTAAAGTATATAAAACATATGGAGTCGTCAAGGAGCAGAAAAAGCGGGATGTGCTGGTCGGCTATGATCTGGGAAAATTTGTCGTGGCTGGCAAAAAGGTTTGCGCCGCACTCTTAAATCATGATTTTTCAGCGACGAACATCCGCGTGCTGATCATGAATGATGATTATTCGTCTTTGTTTCACACGAAAGTGGTACTCCAGTCGGACAGCACGATGCATGTGACCTGGGGCGAATCAGAGGAGACTTTGAGCCCGGGAACGAAATTGTCCGTGAGTCCTGGCGATGACCGCCTGAAAGAAGGGCGCATGACGATCACGCTGGAAGATCCGCAGAAGGAGATCCGCATCCTGAGTACCAAGCGGGCGCAGGGAACGCCGTCGTATTTCGGCAGCTTCGAGTTGAGCGAGGAGTCGGATGGGCTGCTTCTGATCAATGAGCTGGACGTCGAAGATTACCTGACACGCGTAGTGCCGAGCGAGATGCCATCCAATTATGAGCTGGAGGCGCTCAAGGCGCAGGCAGTTTGCGCGCGGACGTATGCCTACCGGCAGATCAAGGCGAATGCCTACAGCCGTTACGGCGCACACGTTGATGACAGCACGAACTATCAGGTGTACAATAATACAGAGAGCAGTGAGCGGACGAATCTGGCAGTCAAGGAGACGGACGGGAAGATTGTATATTACAACGATACCCCGGCGGAAACGTATTATTTTTCAACTTCCTGCGGATATTCGACCGATGGAACGATCTGGGGCGCCAGCAAAGACGAAGTTCCGTATCTGAAAGGGATCGGTTTGACGGAAAAGAAGAAGATTCCGGATTTGACGGACAACGACACATTTCTCAAGTTTATCCAGGGACAGGGTGAGCAGAATTATGATTCCTCGTTCCCGATGTACCGCTGGAAAACAACGATCACGAATAAGAAGCTGCAGCAGAAGGTAGATACCATCGGCGAGATTCAGGGTATTTTTGTGACTTCCCGCGGTACGGGTGGTATCGCCCAGACGGTGCAGATCGTCGGAAGCGAGGGAACCAAGACGCTGAAAGGTCAGAGTCAGATCCGGAGTATCCTCGGCTCGGAATCACTCGTTTATAAGAAAAATGACGGAACCGAACTGACAGGATGGAGTACGCTTCCGAGTGCCTTTTTCTCGGTGGATGAAACTGCCAGGGATGAGGAAAAAGACATCCGCACATTTACCATCTGGGGCGGCGGCTACGGTCACGGAGTCGGCATGAGCCAGAACGGCGCACAGGAGATGGCGCGCGAAGGCAAGAATTATGAAGAGATTCTGATGTTCTTTTATGATGGGGTTGAAATTCGGGATTGTGAGGAAGATTAGATTTAGAAGATGGCTGCGCTGAAAGGGCACGGTCAGGATTCCTCCCCAAATGATAAGAGTGTGTGATTGGGGTAAATTAGAAAAAAATTCAGGTATTATGTATTATTAGGTAGAAAAGAGACGCATCCGTAAAATGAAAGGAGCGTCTCTTTTTCTGTTGCTTGTATGGATTTCAAGGATGAAGCAGTTATACTGCGTGATGGACTATTTGCGGTACAAATATTTTGGAAGTCCGTTTTCCATAATATGGGAAATGTCCCCTTGGATCAGCGGCTGCGAGTAAGCCAGGAAATCATCGCTGACATCGGTACCGTTTTTCGTGATCCACTCAGCAGGTACCTTCTTTTCCTGATTGCAGATCAGATTGACATCCTTGAGAACTGGATGAATTTTATATACAGTGTTACGATGCTTTACGCATGAAGCGGATGCTGCGCCTAAGTCCGCAGCGTTTGAAACGGCAGCAGCTGCATGAACAGGTTCAGAAGCAGCTGTATCAGTTTCACGCTCAAATGCGACCATCTGTCCAGTGTGACCGTCCAGGGCTGCCTGGACGCCGAAACGACCTGCCATTTCAGCCTCGTTTAAATCAGTACCGGAAACGGTGAGACCGGAGCAGCGCTGGTTGACGTTGAGCTCGACCGAGCGCACCTTGATGCCGAACTGGTTGCGGATATAATTTTCCAGAATTTTGCCGCATCCGGCTAACATTTTGTGACCGAAGGTGTCGACCTGGGCTTCGGTTGAATATTCGCAGATAAAACGACCGCCGTGGTCGCGGATGCCCTCGGAGACGCAGACGATGACATTCGCTGTCTTTTCAAACGCTTTCTTTAAGTCGTCATTAAATTGTGCCAGCTCAAATGGAGCTTCCGGCAGATAGATTAAGAGAGGGTTGTCACCGGCTTCCTTGCGTGCTAAGGCAGAGGCAGCCGTCAGCCATCCGGCATGGCGTCCCATGATCTCAATGATGGTGACCGATTTCTGCTGATAGACAGAGGCGTCCAGCGCAATTTCACGGACGGATGCAGCGACATAGCGGGCAGCACTGCCGTATCCCGGCGTGTGATCGGTCAGAACGAGATCGTTGTCGATCGTCTTGGGAATGCCGATAAAGCGGATCGGACTTTTGATCTGCGCCGCATAGCGGGAAAGCTTGCTGACGGTGTCCATCGAGTCGTTGCCGCCGATGTAAAAGAAATAGCCGATGTCCAGCCGTTCCAGTTTTTCAAAGAGGACGCGGTAGAAGCTGTCAGAGAGGTTCTCCGGGAGTTTAAAACGGCAGGAACCCAGATACGCCGCCGGAGTCAGGCGAAGAAGTTCCAGATCGTCATCGGAGAGTGTTTCTGAAAGGTTCATATAAGAATCCGCGAGAAAGCCCTCGATTCCATTTATCATACCGTAGACGCAGCCAACCGCATCGCTGTGGCGCGCACCTTCGCAGATAACGCCGTAAAGGCTCCCGTTGATAACCGCGGTCGGTCCGCCGGACTGTCCGACTAAGATGTTTTTCTTGTTCATAAGGTAAATCTCCTTTTTGTGAGGTAAGTACAAGGTTTACGATATAAAAAGTTTTAAATCAATATAAAAATGTACATAAAATGATTTGCTGGAGTTGTATTTTTCATAGAGGCAAAAACAAATCAAAAAGTACAACTCAAAACGTATCTATTGTAGCGGAAAGAGAGGAAGAAAGCAAGAGAAAAAGGCATATATGATAAATAATATGAAAAGCGGATACTCGGAAGCAGATAAAAGGCGTATAAAAATTTGGAGATAGATGTATAGAATAGCAGAAACGGGTCATACTGTTAGTATCACAAAAGAGAAATTTTTGAATACTTATCCTCCCCTTTTTAATACCCTGTTCGTTGGCTTTGTGCAGCGGACGGGGTGTTTTTTTTGTTTCATAGGAAATTACCGAAAAGCCTTTTTTAACAGGAAAACCGCGAATTTTAACCCAGATTAGCTGGAAGAGAAATGGAAGCTGCCGCTCAATCATCTATTTTGGGTAATGATTTTGCAACAGCCTCTTTGTTCTTGTGATTAAAAGTATTTCCGATTCCCCCACAAATTTGCCTTTTTCAGATCCAGATACTCATTGTAGGCTTTTTCCAGGATCTGTTTTTCGTTGGAAAATTTCAGAAGGTGGTAGGCTTCGTAAAATTTGTAATAGCCGGAATCGACGAAGTATTCTTCGCGCTGCGGCTTGCTGTAATAGCTGTCCGCCATCATCAGATACCAGTGCACGGTCTTTTCGATGGTATCCTGAGGGGTGTTGAAGGTGTACTGGCTTTTGCCAATGTACTTGATGATGGAGGCGGCGACGCCAGTCTCCTCATGAACCTCCCGGAGGGCGGTCTGCTTGAAGTCTTCGCCCGGTTCTACGGTTCCTTTGGGAAGAACCCAGCCTTCGTATTTGTTCCGGTAGTTTTTGTAAAGAACGAGTAATTTTCCCCGAAATATAACCACACCGCCGCAGCTCGTTGCTTCGATCATCTGCAATCCCTCCTGTCCTGGTGTGTGCATGGAAGTTGATTCGTGGCGTATATCCGTGTGCCGGGAACCAGCTTTATGCATATGATTTAAACTGGTTTTAGTATACCGCGTTTTGCATGATTATGCAAGATTGGAAAGTCACATAAGGCATCATGAGAAAATCCTGTTACAGTTTGCACAATGTGTGGACTGTAAAAAATCATAAGAAAGATATAAGAAACAGAAGAAAGAAAATCTGGTATGATGAAGATGGAAATGGCTCATATTACAAAAGAATGCAGGCATATGTGCAGCGGAACCTAAAAAATACACAGAATTTGGATGATAGAATTACGAAAAAAAGACAGGAGGCAGGAAAATGGCACAGACAGAACAGAAGAATCAGAATGTAAAAAAACAGTTTGAGGATCTGCAGTCTCTTTTGGAGCGGGCGATGGCGCTTCAGACGTCGATGGTTTTGTTTGAGTGGGATGATGAGACGCTGGCGCCGAAGGGTGCAGCAGAGCATACAGCGCGGGTGATAGGTTCACTTTCGGAGCAGTATCAGGAGATTCTGGCGTCAATGCGTTTTAAGGAGCTGCTGGATGTCTGCCAGAAGGCAGAAAAAGAGAATGCGGGCGTATTTGATGAGGTGCAGTCGGCAATTCTCCGGGAAGCAGCCGAGGAGCAGGAGCGGCTTTCCTGCATTCCGCCGGAGGAATACCGTGCGTATGCAGAACTTACGGCGCGTGCGACGGGAATCTGGACGCGTGCGCGAGAGAAAAATGATTTTGCTTCATTTGCTCCTGTTTTGAAGGAGATTATTTCCTATCAGAAGAAATTTGCGGCGTACCGGGCAAAGCCGGGACAGAAACTTTACGATGTGATGCTGGATACCTACGAAAAAGGTTTTAATATGGAGATGTTAGATCCATTTTTTGAGCTGATGAAAGGGAGAATCGTGCCGCTTTTGAAAGAATCGGCAGAGCGCTCGAAGACGGTTCCGGACGCCTTTTTATCCGCAGATTATCCGGAGGCGGCGCAGGCAGAGGCGGCGCGTTTCCTAGCAGAATATGAGGGCTTTGATTTTGACCGGGGAGTACTGGCACTCAGCGCCCATCCGTTTACGACGAATCTGCACAATCATGATGTACGGATCACGACGCATTATCAGAAACGGATTGATTCTTCGATTTTTTCCGTGCTGCATGAGACGGGACATGCTATCTATGAATTTGGCATCCGGGATGACTTGACACAGACGCTGGTGGGGCAGGGAACTTCGATGGGAATGCATGAATGCCAGTCCCGTTTCTTTGAAAATATCGTGGGACGCAGCCATGCATTCTGGAAACCGATTTATGGAAAAGTGGCGCAGATGTTTGGAAGCCCGCTGACGGAGACGAGTCTGGAAGATTTTCTGGCGGCGGTTAATAGAACCGTTCCGGGGCTGATCCGGACGGAAGCGGATGAGCTTTCTTATCCGCTGCATGTGCTGGTGCGCTATGAAATTGAGAAAATGCTGATTGAGGAGGATCTGGAGGTGGAGAAACTGCCGCAGATCTGGAATGATAAGTATGAAGAATACCTGGGAGTACGCCCGTCCACGGATCGGGAGGGCGTACTGCAGGATATTCACTGGTCACAGGGATCGATCGGCTATTTTCCGTCCTATGCATTAGGAAATGCCTTTGGCGCGCAGATTTATCACCAGATGAAGAAGGAATTGCCGGTAGAAAAACTACTGGAGGCGGGAAAACTAGGAGAAATCCGCGAATATCTGCGGAAAAATATTCACCAGTATGGCAAATTGAAGGACAGCCGTCAGATCCTGCGCGATATGACGGGGGAAGATTTTAATCCGTCATATTATGTGGCATATCTGGAAGAGAAGTATGGACGGCCGGAGAAAGTGCAGTAAGGCGGTCGATCTGTTCTTTCTTGAATTCCAGAGAGGAATGAAAATAGTATTCAAGCGTGACTTTCAAATCGGAGTGTCCCAGAATTTCGCTGAGCGTTTTGGGATCCATGCCATTTGTGATACAGCGGGTGGCAAATGTGTGCCGGATTGCATGAAAATTCAGATAGCGTAGTCCGGCTTGTGATAGAATGCGCTGGTAGTGATTCTGGAAGGTTCGCGGATCCATCGGGGAGCTGGCAGATTGTGACAGCAGAAAATAATCCGGGTGTTCCGGATGAGAATATGGCTGTAGGATCGGCAGAAGGAAAGCAGGCAGGGGAACCAAACGGTTGGAGGAGATGCTTTTGGGACCGGATAAAATGAGTTCTGATTTATGGGTTGTGTCAAGGCGCGTCAGGCGCTGTACCGTGTGTCGGACATGGAGATAGCGATCGGAAAAATGAATATTTTCCCAACGCAGGGCGCAGAGTTCTCCAACCCGCAGCCCTGTATAGAGTCCCAGATAGATGACGGCTTCGGAGACTCCTGTATGGGCAGTTAGATAGTGTTCGAGCTGTTCCTGTTCCTGAAGGGTAAAAACAGGTACTTCAGGGCGCTTTTTTGGAAGACGGGGCGGGAGATAGAGAATGCCGTTTGTCTGCCCGGTTTCATAGGAAAGACGCAGAATGGAGTTGACGAGCAGAAGAATACAGCGGATAGTTCCGTTCCCAAGCGGATGCAGGGAATCCGAGGATAAAAGGGAATTGCGGAATGTCTGAAGCAGAGGCAGATCGACCTTTGAAAGCTGGATGGATCTAAAATAAGGGGAGATATAACGGTCTGCCAGATGCCGGTATTTCACATAGGTAGACAGGGCTCGCGCCTGTTTCTGCTTTTCCAGCCAGATGGAAAGAAGATCGTTAAAGTACATTGTTTCGTTTTTCATGATGAAACCTCCTGTATAAAAAATAGTTGTCGTGGACAATCGTTATTTTACAGGTAGATATGCAGAAGAAATATGTGACTGCTTATGGCGGATGGTTTTGAAATGAGATGTGTCTATATGATGACTGACGAAAATATTACAGCAAATGCTGACAAGAAGATTCTTTTTTGGTATAATGAGACAGAATATGTACATGACTGAGAAGAAAGTCTATATCGAAGGTGCCGGTCAGGCGCTATTTAGGGATAAACGACATATTTTATAGAAGATTCTATTTTGAAGAATCAATAGATTTATCATATTCTTGAGATAGAGATACGAAGGCGGGAGTGTCTGAGGCGGTATGATGGCAGCGGCTCGCCTGGTTGGAAAAAGGAGGAATAATTGTATGTGTGGTATCGTAGGATATACAGGAGACCAGCAGGCGGCTCCGATCTTATTAGCGGGTCTGGAGAAGCTTGAATATCGTGGATACGATTCAGCAGGTCTGGCAGTCAGAGACGGAGAACGTGTACCGGAGGTTGTAAAGGCGAAGGGACGTCTGCGCGCGCTGGCAGAGAAAACAGACAATGGACGCGCAATGCGGGGCAACTGCGGTATCGGTCATACCCGCTGGGCGACACACGGGGAGCCGTCTGAGAACAATGCACATCCGCATTGCACGGATGACCGTAGCGTGGTAGCGGTTCACAATGGTATTATCGAAAACTATCAGGAAATTCGCGAAAAACTGATTAAAAATGGATATACGTTTTATTCAGATACTGATACAGAGGTGGCTGTAAAGCTGATCGATCATTATTATAAGAAATACAACGAGGGACCGCTCGATGCGATGGCGCGTGCGATGATGCGTATCCGTGGCACGTATGCACTGGCGGTTATGTTTAAGGATTATCCGGAGGAGATCTTTGTAGCTCGTCAGGATAACCCGATGATCATCGGAGTAGGCGAGGGTGAATCCTTTATCGCGTCGGATGTTCCGCCCCTGCTTCCATATACCCGCAAGGTATACTATATCGGCAACCAGGAATTGGGACGCTTACATAAGGGAGAGGTTACTTTCTATAATATTGATCAGGAAGAGATTCAGAAAGAACTTGTGACGATTGAGTGGGATGCAGAAGCTGCTGAAAAGGGAGGTTATGAGCATTTCATGATTAAGGAGATCCATGAACAGCCGCGTGCGGTTCGGGATACATTAAATTCAGTCATCCGCGATGGTCATATTGACCTGACCGAGGCGGGACTTTCCGATGATGTCATTCGTTCGTTAAAGCGTATTTATATCGTAGCGTGTGGTTCTGCTTACCATGCAGGCGTGGCAGCGCAGTATGTGATCGAAGATCTGGCGCGTATTCCGGTCCGCGTCGAGCTGGCTTCCGAGTTCCGTTACCGGAACCCGATTCTGGAAGAGAACAGTCTGGTTATCATCATCAGCCAGTCGGGCGAGACAGCCGACAGCCTGGCAGCCCTGCGTCTGGCAAAGAGCCAGGGCGTTCCTACGATGGCGATTGTCAATGTGGTAGGTTCCACGATTGCGCGTGAGGCAGATCATATTTTCTACACACTGGCAGGTCCGGAGATCGCGGTGGCGACCACCAAGGCATATAGCACACAGCTGGTTGCCGGATATCTTCTGGGCGTACAGTTTGCCCATGTGCGCGGTACGATCACAGAAGAAAAATATGAAGAACTCCTTGCAGCCCTGCAGGAACTGCCGGATCAGATCGCGAAGCTGCTCGAAGATGACAAAGAACGCATCCAGTGGTTCGCAGCGAAATATGCCAATGCAAAAGACGTGTTCTTCATCGGCCGCGGCATCGACTACGCAGTCAGCATGGAAGGCAGTCTGAAATTAAAAGAGATCAGCTACATCCATTCCGAAGCATATGCAGCTGGAGAATTAAAACACGGAACCATCAGCCTGATTGAGGATGGTATCCTCGTAGTCAGCATCCTGACACAGGAAGCCCTGTATGAGAAGATGATCAGCAACATGGTAGAAGTAAAATGCCGCGGCGCCTACCTCATGGGACTCACAACTGCAGGCAACTACAATATTGAAGACACCGTCGATTTCGCAGTCTATATACCGAAGACTGACGAGCACTTCACACCGAGCTTAGCGGTTGTGCCACTGCAGCTGCTGGGATATTATGTAAGTGTATCGAAGGGACTGGATGTAGATAAGCCTAGAAACCTGGCGAAGAGTGTTACGGTAGAGTAATAGAGCTTTTTATGGTGTTGTTATAGATCTAGAAAAGTAATATAAATGGAAAGAAAAGACAAGGTTTGCAAAAAGACATAAAATGTCAGACGCAGACCTTGTTTTTTGTCTCGTATGCGATTTTTTTATCGTCCTTATTTTTTCTCCACCCCATGCTCACTCATCAAAGATTTCATCACATAAGCATAAATCTCTTGGCTTCGATCCTTCCAGTGATTGCACATGATTTCCGCCTGCTCCTTATCCGGAACGGAGATATCGAGATTGACAAGAACGGCTTTTCCTTCCCGCACCTCGCAGTGAACGATGTAGTCCTGATTGGTCGATTTATAGAAATCGGAGATCAGTCCTACCTCGTTTCGCATGCGGAAGCGGTTCTGTTTCAGGTATTCATCCATGTCGCTGACGATGGCAGGAGAGATGTTTTTGCCGAAAAATTCCAGCGTTTCCTCGCCCTCCTTAGTGATCTCATAGCGGGAGCTGTTCCGCATCGTCTCCTTTTTTACCAGACCTGCATCCAGAAGCTCGTTCAAAGCCTGCTGGAGTGTGAAATACGTGGTGTACTCACGATCCAGGAAAAAATTGGAGAGCTGCGCGTTGGTCAGCGGAAAATTGACCTGGTGCAGCATATAGAGATTCATCAGTTTGTAAAGTGTCATCGGTTCAGCCAGCATGGAAAAACTCCTTTATTATTATTTCGTAACTGTGTAAATTTTGTGCGGTTCTTACGGTAAATGCGAGAATCGCTTGAATTGTTACGTTTATTTCTTAATGTGTTCCTTCACAGCCTTGGAAACAGCGTCAGCTACACGCGGATCAAATGCTGCCGGAAGAATGTTCTCGTCGCTCAATTCGCTGTCATCAACCAGAGCAGCAATTGCGTTGGCAGCAGCCAGTTTCATTTCTTCGGTGATAGCGGTTGCGCGTCCTTCCAGAGCGCCGCGGAAGATGCCTGGGAAGATGAGAACGTTGTTGACCTGGTTCGGGAAATCGGAACGTCCGGTTCCTACGACTCTTGCACCAGCAGCTTTTGCCAGATCCGGCATGATCTCCGGAACCGGGTTTGCCATTGCGAAGAGAATGGAATCCTTATTCATGGAAGCAACCATCTCCTGGGAAACGATGCCCGGAGCAGACACGCCTACGAAGATGTCAGCGCCTTTTAATGCATCGGCAAGTGTGCCCGTCTTGTGCTCTAAGTTGGTAACTTCGACCATCTTTTCCTGCATCCAGTTAAGCCCGTCCATGCCTTTGCAGAGCATACCGGTCTTATCACACATGGTGATATGCGGAAATCCGTAGTTTAAGAGCAGTTTGGTGATGGCAACGCCTGCGCTTCCGGCGCCGTTGACAACGACGCGGCAGTCTTCCTTCTTCTTGCCGGTTACTTTCAGGGCGTTGATGATGCCTGCCAGTACGACGATGGCGGTTCCGTGCTGATCATCGTGGAAAACCGGAATGTTTAACAGTTTCTTTAAACGTTCCTCGATCTCAAAGCAGCGCGGTGCGGAGATGTCCTCCAGGTTGATACCGCCGAATGCCGGGGCAATGCGGACAACTGTCTCGATGATCTCCTCGGTGTCCTGTGTGTCGAGGCAGATCGGGAATGCATTGATGCCGCCGAACTCTTTAAACAGAACGGCTTTTCCTTCCATAACCGGCATAGCTGCTAACGGTCCGATATTGCCAAGTCCCAGAACGGCGCTTCCGTCGGAGACAACGGCTACAGTGTTGGACTTGATAGTGTAGTGGTATGCAGCCTCCGGATCTTCTGCAATTACCTTACATGGTTCTGCAACGCCCGGTGTGTATGCCAGAGCCAGATCCTCTCTGGTTTTTACCTGTACTTTGGAGACGGTATCGAGCTTGCCGTTCCATTTTTCATGAAGTTCGAGTGCTTTTTCATTGATCGTCATGGTTTTTATCCTTTCGAATGCTTTCATTTTATTCTTACATTATAATAGCAATTTTGACATTTTAAATCAAGATGCATATTTTAGAATGCAGGAAGGGCAGTACCATGTTACTGTACACACACAGTACCACTTATTTATATCTATCATGTAGCATAGCATATAAATGAAGTCCGTAAATGTTATTTTTATGCATAAAACACATGAAAAATGCATAAAACACGTTTTTATACAAAAATTATTCATAAAAATGCAAAAAAAGTATTGCATAATTAGGATCAAGGAGGTATAATCTGGGTAATTTCACGTGAGGCATATAAATCTGCCGGTCTTAGTTGACTGGACGGACAAAGAAAAAAGCATCACGCAGGCAAATGATTGGAGGAAATGAAAAATGGCTAAGAAATATAATAAAATTGTTCTTGCATATTCAGGCGGTCTGGACACATCGGTTTTAATCCCGTGGCTGAAAGAAAACTATGGCTGTGAGGTTATCGCAGTTTCCGCTGACGTAGGTCAGGGTGCGGAGCTGGATGGTCTGGAAGAGAAGGCATTAAAGACAGGTGCTTCCAAGCTGTACATCGAGGATCTGAAGAAAGAGTTCGTAGATGAGTACATCATCCCGACCATGAAGGCTGGCGCTACTTATGAGCATTACCTGTTAGGTACTTCCTTCGCTCGTCCGATTATCGCTAAGAGAATCGTTGAAATTGCGAAGAAAGAGGGCGCAGACGCTATCTGCCACGGCTGTACCGGTAAAGGAAACGATCAGGTTCGTTTCGAACTGGCTATCAAGGCATTTGCTCCGCAGATGGATGTTATCGCTCCGTGGCGTTTCTGGGAACTGAATTCCCGTGAAAAAGAGATCGAGTACGCAGAGGCTCACAACATTCCGTTAAAGATTACGAAAGAGACCAACTACTCCAAGGATAAGAACCTGTGGCATCTGTCCCATGAGGGTCTGGATCTGGAGGATCCGGCAAACGAGGCTCCGATCAACAAACCTGGATTCCTTGAGTTAGGCGTATCTCCGGAGAATGCACCAGATAAAGCTACTTATGTAACCATCCACTTCGAGAAAGGTGTTCCGACCAGTGTAAACGGCGAGGAGATGGATGCAGAGAAGGTAATCGAGGTTCTGAACAAGGTAGGCGGTGAGAACGGCTGCGGACTTCTGGATATTGTAGAGAACCGTCTGGTTGGCATGAAGAGCCGTGGTGTATATGAGACTCCTGGTGGAGCTATCCTTTACAAGGCTCATGAGAAACTGGAAGAAATCACTCTGGACAAAGAGACACAGCACTACAAACAGCAGCTGGCTCTCAAGTTCGCTGAGTTAGTATACAATGGTCAGTGGTATACACCGCTGCGCAAAGCAATGAGCGCGTTTGTTGATTCCACACAGGAGACCGTAACCGGTGATGTAAAACTGAAACTTTACAAGGGCAACATCATTCCGGCATCTGTTACATCTCCATACACCCTGTATTCCGCAGGCATGGCTACATTTGATGAGGATGACTGCTACAACCAGGCAGATTCCGCTGGATTCATCAATCTGTTCGGACTTCCGATCAAGGTTCGCGCCCTGAACGACGAAGTTCTGGCAGCAAAGACCGGCGAGCATTTTCCGAGCGTAGAATAATTTAGGAAAATAATAAATAATCTGCAGGCGACAAGCCCGCAGCCGATGGTGACCATTGGTTTTCCGGTATCTGCCGGTTCCAATGGTCGCATTGGTTCTAAATCAGAGAATAAAAAGGAGTTTACACTTATGGCAAAGTTATGGGCAGGACGATTCGGAAAAGAGACAGATCTGGAGGTAAATGATTTCAACTCATCGATTTCCTTTGACTGTCGTCTTTATAAGGAAGATATCACAGGCTCCATGGCCCATGCGGCTATGCTGGGCAAGCAGGGCATCATTGCGAAGGAAGAATCAGACAAGATTATCGAAGGACTGAAAGGTATCTTAGCGGATATTGAGGCAGGTAAGATTCATTTCTCACAGGATTATGAGGATATTCATATGAATGTAGAGCAGATTCTGACCGAGCGCATCGGCGATGCCGGAAAACGTCTTCACACGGCGAGATCCAGAAATGATCAGGTTGCACTGGATATGCGTCTTTACGTGAAGAAAGAGATCGTGGCGATCAAAAAGGAAATTCTCGATTTCATGGAAGCACTCTGCGAGAGCGCAAAGAACAATCTGGAAACTGTTATGCCGGGTTATACACATCTGCAGCGTGCACAGCCGGTTACATTTGGACATTATATGATGGCATATGCCAATATGATGCGCCGTGATGTAATCCGTCTGGAAAACTGCTTGGAGGGCATGGATGATATGCCGCTCGGATCCGGCGCGCTGGCTTCCACGACTTATCCGATCGACCGTGATTTTGTACGCCAGCAGCTTGGATTTGCCAGAGTGACCAACAACTCCTTAGACGGTGTTTCCGACCGTGATTACTGCGTAGAGCTGACGGCAGCGTTATCCATTCTGATGATGCATCTGTCCCGTTTCTCTGAGGAGATTATTTCCTGGTGTTCCTGGGAGTTCAAGTTTGTAGAGCTGGATGACGCATTTTCAACCGGTTCCTCCATCATGCCGCAGAAGAAGAATCCGGATGTCTGCGAGCTGGTCCGCGGCAAGACCGGTCGCGTGTACGGCGATCTGTTTACCCTTCTTACCATGTTAAAGGGTATTCCGCTGGCATACAACAAGGATATGCAGGAAGACAAAGAGGCAGTCTTTGATGCGATTGACACCGTAAAACAGTGCCTGCGCGTGCTGACCCCAATGTTCTCCACGATGCAGATCCTGAAAGACAATATGAAGAAAGCGGCTCTGAAAGGCTTCATCAACGCAACGGACTGTGCAGATTACCTGACCAAGAAGGGAATGCCGTTCCGTGACGCATACAAGACCGTCGGACAGCTGGTAGCCCAGTGTGTACGTGAGGACAAGTCCTTAGCCGATCTGACACTGGAAGAGTACAAGACACATTCCGATGTCTTTGAAAATGACGTATATGAAGCGATTGATTTGAAAACCTGTGTACGTGGACGTAAGGTAATCGGCGGACCGGCTCCGGAAGAAGTAACCCGCCAGATTTCTGTGATTGAGAAATTTGTAAGCGAACACAAGGTTCAGGAGTAGGACAGGAAACGGGGGACGAACAATGGCGAAACCGAAGATTTATATAGACGGAAAAGAAGGGACAACCGGACTGCAGATTTACGATCGTCTGGCGAAAAGAGAGGACATCGAGCTGCTTCTGATCGATGAGGCAAAGCGCAAGGACACGGAAGAGCGAAGAAAGCTGATTCATGCGGCGGATATCGTATTCCTGTGCCTGCCGGATGCGGCAGCGGTTGAGGCAGTTGCACTGGCGGAAGGTTCTGGGGCGCGCATCATTGATGCATCTACTGCGCACCGGACAGCCAAAGGATGGGCGTACGGCATGGCGGAACTTTCAAAGGAGCACCGCGAGGCGATCAAAACATCCAGCCGGGTGGCGAATCCAGGCTGCCATGCAACTGGATTTATCACTTCCGTTTATCCGCTGGTGGCGCAGGGGATCATCCCGAAGGATTATCCGATGACAGTCTTTTCCCTGACCGGCTATTCCGGCGGCGGTAAAAAGATGATTGCCGAGTATGAATCGCCGGAGAAGCCGCAGAGCTATTTCGCACCCCGTATTTATGGTCTGACGCTGAAACATAAGCATCTGCCGGAGATGCAGAAGGTCTGCGGACTTGATTATCCGCCGGTCTTTAGTCCGATCGTGGATGACTACTATAAAGGAATGGCAGTCACGATCCAGCTTCAGAACCGCCTCTTAAACGGCGGACCGACCGCGGAAGATATTTATGAGAAGCTGGCTGGCTGGTATGACGGACAGAAGCTCATTAAGGTACATCCGTTTGGATATGACGGTATGATCGCGGCGGCAGATATGGCAGGCCGAGACAGTCTGGAGCTGATTGTCAATGGTCACGGGGAACAGACCATGGTGACGGCGCTCTTTGATAATCTTGGAAAGGGTGCTTCAGGCGCAGCCGTTCAGAACATGAACCTGATGCTTGGATTTGAGGAGACAGCTGGACTGGCACTATAGAAAAGTGCTATAATAAAAGAATGGCAGATGGTTTTTTTAGATATTTTGGGGTTGAGAGATAAAACCATAAAATAGCTGCGGGGGACTATAGACGCGAAGTTATATAAAAATGTACTCTCGGAGTCTTTCTGCACTTGCTTTTGTGGCTGATTTTCCGCCAGCCGCACCCGAATTTCATCAACGTACGCACCGCGTACGCCTCAGAAATTTGGGCACAACTGACAAAAAAACATCTCACAAAATCAAGCACAGAAAGATTCCGAGAGTACATTAAAAATGACAGGAGGAATGTCATATGAAGATAATCAAAGGCGGCGTTTGTGCTGCAAAAGGATTTAAAGCGGGCGCGATGCGCTGTGGAATCCGCAAATCTCATACAAAAAAGGATCTGGCGATGATCCTTTCGGATTGTGTCTGCAACGCATCGGCGGTTTATACGACCAACCGCGTCAAGGCATCACCGATTTTACTGACAAAGGAACATCTGGCCGACGGAAAGGCACAGGCGGTTATTGTCAATTCCGGAAATGCGAACGCGTGCGCTCCGTTTGGCATGGAGAATGCAAGAAGACAGGCAAAGGCAGGCGCGCGTGCGCTGGGCGTTTCGGAGGAAAATGTAATCGTAGCATCGACCGGCGTCATCGGTCAGACGCTTCCGGTTGAGGCGATCGAGGCTCATGCAGGCGAGATGGAGATGAAATATGACAACTCCCTGGTAGCTGCAGAAGCGATCATGACGACCGATACAAAAGTGAAGACGATCGCTGTTGAATTTGATATAGATGGAACAACCTGCCACATCGGCGGTATCTGCAAAGGTTCCGGCATGATCCACCCGAATATGGGAACGATGCTGTGCTTCATCACAACCGATTGTGCAGTCAGCAGCGAGATGATCCGCAAGGCGCTGTTATTCAATGTAAAACGTACCTTCAACCGTGTGACCGTTGACGGCGATACCTCCACCAACGATATGTGTACCGTTCTGGCAAATGGTATGGCTGGCAATGCGGAGATTACTGCAGAAGGTCCGGCATACGAGGCATTCTGCGAGGCATTGCAGGCAGTCATGCAGGATCTGGCTCGTAAGATTGCGGCAGACGGCGAGGGCGCAAGCAAGCTGATGACCTGTACCGTGAAGGGAGCGAAGGATGAGGAGACAGCCGAGGTACTGGCAAAATCCATCGCCGGTTCTTCCCTGACCAAAGCAGCAATGTTCGGTTCCGATGCGAACTGGGGACGCGTTCTCTGCGCGATGGGCTATTCCGGAGCTGCGTTTAACACGGAGAAAGTGTTAGTCGAGTTTGCCTCCAAAGAGGGCAGCATTGCAGTCTGTGAGGACGGCAGGGGACTCGATTTTGATGAAGATCTGGCAAAGAAAATCTTAAGCCAGGATGAAGTGGAGATCAATGTAACACTTCAGGAAGGCAGCGGAAGCGCTACCTGCTGGGGATGCGATTTGACCTATGATTATGTGAAGATTAATGGAGATTATCGGACGTGATGAAAACAGGATCAAAAATGAGCGCAGAAGTCCTGGTAGAGGCGCTGCCATATATTCAGGAATATGCTGGTAAAATTATCGTTGTAAAATACGGCGGAAACGCCATGATTAATGAAGATTTAAAGCAGGCGGTGATCGAGGATATCGTCCTTTTAAATCTGGTAGGAATCAAGGTCGTGCTGGTACACGGCGGCGGTCCGGAAATTTCGGAGATGCTCAAAAAAATCGGAAAAGAGTCTAAATTTGTCAAAGGTCTGCGCTACACAGACCGCGAAACGATGGACATTGTCCAGATGATTCTCTGCGGCAAGGTCAACAAAAACCTTGTTTCCCTGTTTGAGAAAGCAGGCGGACGTGCCGTTGGTCTGGGCGGCATGGACGGCGGACTTTTCAAGGCGATCCAGTTAGTCGATCCGGATGGAACGGAATACGGCTATGTGGGAGATGTGAAAGAAGTTAATGAGAAAGTTGTTCTCGACGTTTTAAATGAGGGCTTTATCCCGGTTGTTTCCTCCGTGGCAGCAGGCATGGACGAGGAGACGAACTATAACATCAATGCAGATACGGCAGCGGAGAAGCTGGCGGTGGCATTGAAAGCGAAAAAACTGATTCTTCTGACGGATGTATGCGGTCTGATGCGCGATCCGAAAGACGATTCGACACTGATTCCGAGACTGAAAGTTTCTGAGGTTCCGGCACTTATCAAAGAGGGTGTGATCTCTGGCGGCATGATTCCGAAGGTAGACTGCTGTGTTGAGGCAGTACGCCAGGGTGTAGAACGTGCCAATATCCAGGATGGTCGTGTGCCGCACTCGATTCTGGTTGAGCTTTTGAGCGATGACGGTGTAGGAACCATGTTCTCGTAAACAAAGTTTGAAAGATGCATGGAGGATTTTTATGACATTTGAAGAAATCAAACAGGGCGAAGAAACTTATATTATGCACACATACAGACGTTTTCCGATTGCGCTGGATCACGGAAAAGGCGCGACGCTGTGGGATACGGACGGAAAGAAATACATTGATCTGACCTCTGGCATCGGTGTCAACAGTCTTGGCCATGACAACGAGGCGCTGACGACTGCGGTATCGGAGCAGGCACATAAGCTGATGCACGCCTGCAACCTGTATTACACCGAGCCGATGGTGCAGGCAGCAAAGAAGTTGGTCGATGCAGCCGGAATGGGAAAAATCTTTTTTGCAAACTCCGGTGCGGAAGCCAACGAGGGCATGATCAAGCTGGCAAGAAAGTATTCCTTTGACAAATACGGCGAGGGAAGAAATAAGATTATCACGCTGAAACAGTCCTTCCACGGACGTACCGTGACGACATTAAAGGCAACCGGACAGGACAAGTTCCATCAGTATTTCTTCCCATTCACGGAAGGATTTGATTATGCGGCAGCCAATGATATCGAAGACATGAAGCGCAAGATTGATGATACGACCTGCGCTGTCATGATGGAGATGATTCAGGGCGAGGGCGGCGTCCTTCCGCTTGATAAGGAATTTGTACAGGCAACTGCCGAGATCTGCAAGGAGAAGGACATCCTGCTTCTGGTTGACGAGGTTCAGACGGGCATCGGACGTACCGGAAGCCTGTTCTGCTATGAGCAGTACGGCGTTCAGCCGAACATCATCAGCATGGCAAAAGGACTCGGCGGCGGCGTTCCGATTGGTGCTGTCATGGCGGATAAGAAATGCCAGGATGTACTGGGCGCCGGTACGCACGGTACAACCTTCGGCGGCAATCCGCTCTGCTGTGCGGCTGCCAATACCGTATTAGATATCGTAAATAAGCTGGAATTCCTGAAATCGGTTCAGGAAAAGGGCGAGTACCTGAAAAAGGAGATTTTAGCGATCGGTTCTCCGAAGGTAAAAACCGTTCGCGGCATGGGACTGATGTTAGGCATCGTAGTGGACAAAGACGAGAGAGCTGCGATGGTCAGTCAGTTGATGGAGAAAGGCGTCCTGGTTCTGACAGCCGGTACAGAGGCGATCCGTCTGCTTCCGCCGCTTGTTATCACGAAAGAGGAGATGGACGAGGCAATCGCTGCTATGAGGGAGGTATTTTAGACATGAAGCATTTATTAAAGCTGTTGGACTGCACACCGGAGGAGATTACCTCGATTTTGGATCTGGCAGATCAGTTAAAATATGAGCGGAAACATCACATTTCACATCGTCTTCTGGAGGGCAAATCCATCGGTCTGATTTTCCAGAAGTCATCCACCCGTACCAGAGTTTCGTTTGAGACCGGTATGTTCCAGCTCGGCGGACAGGCACTGTTCCTTTCCTCCCGTGACTTACAGATCGGACGCGGTGAGCCGGTACAGGATACCGCACGCGTACTCTCCCGTTATCTGGACGGCATCATGATCCGTACCTACGAGCAGAAAGAAGTGGAGGATCTGGCAAAATACGGTTCTATCCCGATCATCAACGGTCTGACTGATTTCTGCCATCCGTGCCAGGTACTGGCTGACCTGATGACGATCCGTGAGAAATACGGCGTACTGAAAGGGCTCAAGATGTGTTACATCGGCGACGGCAACAACATGGCGAACTCCCTGATCGTAGGCGGTCTGAAATCGGATATGCAGGTATCTATCGCAACTCCGGATAATTACCGTCCGGCGAAAGAAGTGCTGGATTTCGCAGCTGGCAATGACGCATTTACACTGGTAAATGATCCGATCAAGGCAGTGGAAAATGCAGACGTTGTCATCACAGATACATGGACTTCCATGGGTCAGGAAGAAGAGAAGAAGATCCGCCAGCAGGCATTCCAGGGATATCAGATCAATGATGAACTGATGGCTGCGGCAAAACCGGGGGCGATGGTAATGCACTGTCTGCCGGCTTACCGTGGGCAGGAGATTACCGAGAAGATCTTTGAAGAACATGCGTCTGAGATCTTTGAAGAGGCGGAAAACCGGTTGCATGCCCAGAAGGCGGTTATGGTTACGCTGATGAAATAGAAATATATAGAAATGCATAAAAATGGCAAGGTGACGCGCCAGAAGCCAAATGCCCTCCGTTGCGGTTTCGGAGCCGGTAACACTAGGCTTGCATAGATTTGTTAAAAGCAGAGTCCAAAATACAAACTCGCTTCGCTCAGACAGGTGTATTTTGAACTCTAACACAAATCTCTGCGAGCCAAGAGTTACCAAGACTCCTGCAAATGCAACGGAGGGCATTTGGCTTCTGGCGCTGTATGTTGTATGCTTTTTGGGGTGTTTAAAAAGTGGAAATGTATGTTATAATTGGCATAAATAGTACAATATAAAAAATTTAGCAGATTAAGAAAATTTTAGGAGGTATCAGTATGACGAAAGAAGAGATTTCAACGCGTCAGCAGCAGGCGGCTCAGTTTCATGCAATGGGGTATAATTGTGCCCAGTCGGTGGCGTGTGCGTTTGCGGATAAGGTGGATTTGGACAAGGTGGCGCTGTTTAAGGTGACGGAGGGGCTTGGTCTTGGCATGGGCGGCATGAATGGTACCTGCGGGGCCATTTCGGCGGCGGCTGTGCTGGCGGGGCTGAAGGATAGTACCGGGGATCTGGAGCTGGCGAATTCGAAGGCGGTTTCTTATAAGGATGCCAGAGAGTGCATCGCGCGTTTCCTTGAGAAGAACCAGAGCGTGGTCTGTAGGGATTTGAAGGGTGTGGAAACGGGAAATGTGCTGCGTGCCTGTCCGGACTGCATCAGCGATGCGGTGGAGATTATCGGAGAAGTATTGTTCTAATATATCCTCACAAATTGGCACGTTTGAAACTGCAAGTGCCGTACAGCAACGCGCGGGCAGCCGATTTTGTTACTGTTCACGTATACGTGCCCAGTAACGGAATTTGCCGTGGCTTCGCATTTAAATACGGCAAATTCCTGCTGCCACCACGTTTTCTTACGGCACTTTCGGTTCCAAAAGTGCCTACCTGTGAACAGTAACCCGATTTTGCCGATGATAAAGAAAAATTCAAAAATAGGGTTGACAACTTAAAAACATAGTGGTAAACTATGAAAAAATTAAATACAACACTACAAAATCGATGAACAAAACGAGTACATACAGAGGTACGTCACAGAGAGCCGGGCTTGGTGGAAACCGGTATGAAGGGCTGTATGGAATGGATTTGGGAGATGCGAGGTGAAAGAGTGATTCGAGTAGCTGCAGCCGTAACTCTGCGTTAAAGGGTAGGGTATCGAGAGCATATCTGATTTCGCATTATCAATCACGTCTATGTTTTCCGTACCGTAGAATGAGTCAGACTGGATGGCAGATATTTTCCATTGTGTGAGAATATCTGCTTTTTATATATAAAGTTTGAAGGTCTGAGAACAGGGGTGGCACCACGATATTTGTTTATTCGTCCCCGGCGCAGGAGTTTGTCTGCGCCGGGGATTTTATATTTCGTTGCGAATCAAAATCAGCGAGAGCCAGGATGGCGGAAAGGGAGAGTATTATGAGAAAAATGAATGGATTTGGAATGATGGCAAAAAGAGGCACAGCAGCAGCGATGGCAGCGGCAATGGCACTGACGATGGCAGGCTGTGGCGGCTCGAATGCGGCAGAAACGACAGCAGCGGCTGATTCTGAGGCGGCTTCTGAAAATGGAGATGCATCGGAGGCAGCAGCCAGCGAGGCAAAGGGCGATATCAAGGTTGGCGTGATCCAGATGATTGATAACGGTGCATTTGCAGATATGCGAGATGGTTTCTCGGAGGAGTTGACTGAAAAATATACAGGTGGTAAAGTCGATATTGTTTACAAAAATGCACAGGGCGATGCGGCAGCGCTGAATACCATCTGCCAGGAGATGGCAGACAGCGGTGTTGACTTGATTGCAACGATTGCGACTCCGGCGACCCAGGCGATGGTAAACCTGGAGACGGATATTCCGGTATTCTTTATCGCTGTTTCCAATCCGGTCGGCGCGGGTGTCATTACCGATATGGAAAAGCCGGATAAGAATGCAACCGGTACTTCCAATGCGATTCCGGTTGAGGATATTTTCGCACTGAGCGATAAGCTGACACCAGATTGTAAGACCTACGGAATGTTGTATAATACAAGCGAGATCAATTCCGTCAGCACCGTGGAGAATGCAAAAAAATATTTAGACGATCAGGGACTTTCTTATAAAGAGGCGGTTGTTACGAACTCATCTGAAGTACAGCAGGCGGCACAGTCTTTAGCGGGCGAGGTTGACGCGATTTTCGTACCGAATGACAGTGTCATCCAGAGTGCAATGCCGATGGTAACGGAAGTGGCAAGAGATGCGAAGATTCCGGTATATGGAAGCTCCGCTGTTATGGTTGATTCTGGTGCATTTGCAACGATTGCGATCAGCGATACCGAGATCGGCGCACAGACCGCAGATATGGCACTGGAATACTTAAACGGAACTGCGATGGAGGATATTGCAGCTGTTGTGGTACCGGCTTCCAATATGGTAATCAATCAGGATACAGCCGATGCACTGGAAATCACATTCTCGGATGAGGTGCAGAACGAGGCAACCTTTGTAAAGGATGCGGAGTAAGATATATAGCAGTCTGGCTGGTACGCACATTCATTGATTGTGGAAATTTGCGGAGTAATTACAAACGAACTTGAAAATAGGAGGAAGCACACATGACACTGGTGATCGGATCCCTGCAGTTGGGATTTTTATATGGAATACTGGCGCTTGGAATATACGTCACATTCCGCATTTTAAATATTCCGGATCTGACGGCGGAGGGGAGTTTTACGCTGGGACTTGCAGCCTCGGCGGTCTGCACGCTGGCGGGGCATCCGGTTGCCGGGATCGTGGCAGCAGCTGTGGCCGGGGCGCTGGCAGGCTGTGTGACAGGCGTACTCCAGACGAAGATGGGGATTCATGCGGTATTAGCTGGCATCCTCACAATGTGCGGGCTTTACACCATCAACCTGATTGTGATGGGAAGCAGCCCGAATATTTCCCTCATCAATGTTCCGACCATATTTAAAGCGGCAGAAAGCCTGGGACTTTCAAAAGAGGCGGCAAGACTCGTGATTGCGATCGCGGCAGCAGCAGTCTGCCTGGTGTTGCTGATTCTTTTCTTCCGGACGCATCTGGGACTCTGCATCCGGGCGACGGGCGATAATGAGGCGATGGTGAGCGCGTCCTCCATCAATGTAGACGCGATGAAAATCACGGCGCTGGCATTCAGCAATGCACTGGTAGCGGTCAGCGGCGGTCTGATTGCCCAGTATCAGGGATTTGCGGATGTAAACTCCGGTTCCGGTATGCTGGTCGTAGGTCTGGCATCGGTCATCATTGGCGAAGTGATTGTTGGAAAAAGAGGTCTGGAAATCGGATTTTTTTCCTCGATTTTCGGTTCGATTATCTACCGTTATATCATCGCAGCGGCAACCAAGAGCCAGATTTTTCCGGCATATGCGTTAAAACTGGTATCAGCGTGCATCGTAGCGGCGGCGCTGGCGCTTCCGGCGATCCGTTATCAGATGGGGCTTTCAAAGATGAAGCGGACGAGAGAAAGAGATATGTGTGAACAATAACCTGGAAAGCAGTTACAAACAGGGATAAAAGATGGAGATGTACTATGTTAGATGTAAAACAGGCAACAAAAGTATTTTCCGCTGGTACGGCGAGCGAGCACCACGCTTTGAACGGACTGGACCTGCATCTGGATGAGGGGGAGTTCGTGACGATCATCGGTTCCAACGGAGCGGGAAAATCGACGCTTTTTAATGCGATCTGCGGCAATTACTGGCTGGATCAGGGACAGATTTTCCTGGATGGTCAGGATATCACTTTTCTGTCGGAGCATCGTAGGGCGCGCCAGATCGGGCGCGTGTTCCAGGATCCGATGAAAGGAACGGCGCCGCATCTGACGATCGAGGAAAATCTGGCGCTGGCATATACCCGGAAGGATCGGAAGCCATTTCGAAGTGCGGTCCGCAAACAGGAAAAGGATCTATTCCGGACAGAGCTTGAGAAGTACCATATGGATCTGGAAAACCGTATGAAGACGAAGGTAGGGCTTCTGTCAGGTGGTCAGAGACAGGTTGTGACGCTTCTCATGTGTACGCTTGTTATGCCAAAGCTCCTTCTTCTGGATGAGCACACGGCAGCGCTTGACCCGGCGACGGCGGATAAGGTCATGGAGATCACGCGGTCGATTGTGTCGGAAAACCACCTGACGACGCTGATGATCACCCACAATCTGTCGCAGGCGCTCACGACCGGAAATCGGACGATCATGCTCGATGAAGGGCGGATCATCCTGGATCTGGGCGGTGAGGAGAGAGCGAAAATGGGGGTGAATGACCTTTTAGACTGCTATGCGGAGAAAAAGAAGAAGGCATTTGATAATGACCGGATGATGCTGGCAGGGACTTATTTCACAGCCCCTTAAATTTTTCTTAGAATACATCTAAATCCTGTCCATTTACAACGGCACCTTCATATCCGGCATCACGGATTTCCTGCAAAATGGCGGTGTTTCTGCGCGCCATCTCAGCTTCGACATCGCGGGTGTTGTCCTGGATTTCCATGTGATAGATACGGTGGTAGGTAACCAGAAGCCGCGGGTGCGCTTTGGCGGCAATCTTTGCCAGATCAACGCTGAGAGTGTGAACTTCCTGGTGGTATTTCTGCCATTTTGGCTCTCTGGCGGAGAGTCCGGCGGTGTACTCGACCTCATGGAGGAGAATATCGCAGCCTTCCGCTTTCTGCGCCACGATCTCAAGCGGAGCCGTGTCACCGCTGATCACGATCACCTTATCCGGCGTTGTAAACTTAAATCCGTAGCTTTCAAGCGTACCGTGGCTGACTGGAAATGCCTCAACCGTCACGCGGTCATCCTGATAAATGATACCAGGCTGGATATCGGTAGTTTCGACTTTGTAGCCATTTTCGTTGGCTTTTTCAAAGCCGTGGATACGGAAGTCGATGTCCGTCTCATATGCTTTTAAAATATGTTCGGTCATGTTCTGGATGCCTTTTGGACCGAATACTTTCAGCGGCTTCGGGCGTTCCAGCACCCACGGGGTAAAAATGAGATCCGGATAGCCGGCCGTGTGGTCGGTGTGCAGATGTGTGCAGAATGCGATCATCAGCCGGTCCGGGCGCAGGGCATCAATTCCCTGTTGGTATGCTTTCGCCGCCTGACGGACAACGCCAGGACCAAAATCTACAAGATAAGCGCGGTCGCCTACGACAACTGCAGAAGAAGGACCGCTGGCATTCGGGCAGGCATTCGGGGTACCGGTTCCGAGAAGTACAAGCTTTGTTTCCATCATAAATATTCATCTCCTAAATTCATATGTAATATATTTTGCGCGAAATCATGAAAAAAGTTCGGGCAAATTAGATGTGTTCAGCCTTTGCACAGGTAAATACTGTGTCAAAGGCTGCATATATGTTTCGATCATTTTGTTTTCATCAAGTGAAAGGTTTAATTTTGAGCGTCGTCTGTATGCCGGATGGAGATTCCCGTAAATCCATAGAAAATACTGAACAAAGGTGTTAAGTACAGTAAGAACAGGTATGGGAAGAATACTGACCAGGCAACGCCGAGGGTTCCAGACATGTATACACAGTAACCGTGCCACGGAATCATCGGACCGGATAAAGTACCTGCGTCCTCAAGGGTACGGGAAAGGATTTCCGGTGCGATTTTTCTGGATTTGAACAGCGGTTTCATCATATTTCCAGTCAGGACGTGGGACATCGGCTGGGAACAGCTGATTAAGCTGGTTACATAGCCGACTAAAAGGCTTGCTGCAATCAGGCTGCCATCGCTGTTGATGTGATTTACGATGGCGTTTAAGAGATTGCCGAGAACGCCGAGGCGATCCAGCATACCGCCCATACCAACTGCAAAGCAGATGATTGCCACATACTGAAGCATGCTGCTCATACCGCCGCGGTTTAAGATGGTCTGTAAAATACCTTCCTCAATGCTGGTACTGTATCCGTTGTAAGCAACACGGATGATACTCTGCAGAGTTGCGCCCTGATAGAAGAAAGAGACAGCTCCGGCGCAGATGGCGGAAAGACCAAGGGAGACAACCGCGTTTACTTTGCATAAAAGAAGAATAATGATTGCGATGGCTGGCAGCAGAGTGATGAAGCCAAGTTTAAACTCACCTTGCAGGGCATCGATGTATGTCAGAAGATTTCCAGTTTCATAGTTCCCTGAAGTCTGGCTGATGCCAAGAATTACAAAGAGAACCAGGCTGATGACAAAGGTCGGAAGCGTGGTCCAGAGCATGGAACGCACGTGGTCGTTTAATTTAGAGCCAGCAACCGCTGGAGCCAGGTTGGTTGTGTCGGAAAGCGGGCTTAATTTGTCACCGAACATCGCGCCGCAGATGACAGCACCTGCCACCATGCCAGGATGGATGCCCATCGCGTTGCCGATTGCCATCATGGCAACACCGGCACTGCCGACGGAACCGTAGGAGGTTCCGGTCACAAGGCTTAATACGGCACAGAAAATCAGGGTCAGAGGCAGCAGCCAGGTCGGGTTGATCAGTTTTAAACCGCCGACAATGATGGTTGCAATCGTGCCGCTTTGCAGCCAGGTACCGATCATGACGCCGATTGCCATGAGCAGGCACAGGGTAGGAACGACAACCCGGATCGCGTCGTAAGCGCCGTTTACAACATGCTCATAATTTATGCGTAATACCTTACAAAACAGATAGATGATGATCCAGCTCATAAATAGTCCAATCATCGGTCCGCCCGTTTTCAGCCGGATGCAGACTGCAACCGCTCCGATGATCAGGAGCAGAAGCAGAAGCGACTGAGGCATGTTTAATTTTTTGTCTTCGCTCATAACATAGTTCCTCCCTAATGTGAAAGTTGTGTTTTTTGAATTTAATGCGTTGAGGTTTAACGCGTTAAATTGTAAATTTATTTTCATTATACAGAATAATTCCGAAAAAATCAACCGTAGGAATAATAATTATTTGGCTCAAGGGGAGAGTATTCACGGGTAGGCACTTTTGGAACCGAAAGTGCCGTAAGAAAACGTGGTGGCAGCAGGAATTTGCCGTATTTAAATGCGAAGCCACGGCAAATTCCGTTACTGGGCACGTATGCGTGAACAGTAACGGAGAAGAGGTGCGGGTGATGTTCCGTGATGTGAAGAATTATGATATAATGAGCGCAAGTGAGCCAGAAAGCTGCTTGCAGATTTATGGCGAACGGCGAATGGCGATCACGATAGCTGCGTCAGCAGCGGTAAGCATCGAAGATACGAATCGTGATATAATGGCAGAATTACTTAAAAATTTGACAGGAGAATGTTATGGAACAGAGGATTCAGTTATCGGATCATTTCGGTTTTGGGAGATTGATCCGGTTTACAATTCCATCTATTTTAATGATGATTTTTACCTCCATTTACGGAGTGGTAGATGGATATTTTGTATCGAATTTTGTAGGAAAAACGCCGTTTGCGGCGGTCAATTTCATTATGCCGTTTCTGATGGTCGTAGGTGCCATGGGATTTATGTTCGGCACGGGTGGAAGTGCCCTGATCGCCCGGATTATGGGCGAGGGCAGGCGTGAGAAGGCGCAGGAGATTTTTTCCCTTCTGATCGCTGCGACCGTTGTTTCTGGTCTGGTAATTGCGGTTATCAGTATTCTGTTTTTACCGCAGATCGCTGCCTTTCTTGGCGCGAAGGGAGAGATGCTGGCGGACTGCATCCGGTATGGACGGATCATTCTGGTGGCGCTTCCGTTTTTAATGCTGCAGTATGCGTTTGGCAGCCTTTCCGTGACGGCGGAGAAGCCGAAGCTGGGGCTGATTGTAACGATCATTTCGGGTGTGCTCAATATGACGGGAGATGTTCTGTTCATGGGAGTGTTCCATTGGGGAATTGCCGGAGCGGCGATGGCGACTGCGATGGGACAGATCATAGGCGGAACGATACCGCTGGTTTATTTCCTGGGGAAGAACAGCAGCAGCCTGCGCTTTCGCAGACCAAAGTGGGATGGAGGAGCGCTCAGACGTGCCTGCACCAACGGTGTATCGGAATTGATGAGCAGTATTTCCATGTCCATTGTCGGCATGCTGTATAACGCGCAGCTGATGCGCTACGCGGGAGAAAACGGAGTCGCAGCTTACGGAACCATCATGTATGTGGACTTTATTTTCCTTGCGATTTTCATCGGTTATGCGACCGGCGTAGCTCCGGTTATCAGCTATCACTACGGCGCAGGAAATAAAAAGGAGCTAAATAACCTGCTAAAGCGCAGTGTGGTTCTGATTGCGGCGGCGTCTCTGAGCATGCTGCTGCTGTCCGAGGTGATGGCGGCACCGTTGGCAGCTATTTTCGTAGGATATGATGCCGGGCTTCTGGACATGACGGTACATGCGTATTCCATTTATGCGGTTTCGTTCTTATTCTGCGGTTTCTCCATTTTCAGTTCCGCCTTTTTTACGGCGCTGGGAGATGGACTGACCTCGGCGCTGATAGCATTTTTGCGGACTCTTGTGTTTGAAAGTGCCTCGGTTATCATTCTGCCGCTGCTTCTGGGCCTGAACGGAATCTGGGGCGCAATTATCGTGGCGGAGTGTATGTCCGTGACGGTGTCAGTTATCTTTTTGGTGGCAAAGAGAAAGAGGTATCAATATTTTTAGACGCAGTATGATTTTTAGATCCCTTTCTAAAATCGGAAAAGCAAGTGGTGCACTGGAAAAGCCACCGAAGCATAAACTATCAGTAAGTAAGCTTCAGGGTGGCTTTTTCTTTGCATACATTTCCAAAGCCTTTGACACCTGGAGAGGAACGGTCCTGTCTGGAACGCATGAAAGAGGGAGACCATGAGGCACGCAATACTCTGATAGAGCGAAATTTACGGCTGGTGGCGCATGTGACCAGAAAATATCAGGGTACAGATTATGAAATGGAAGATCTCCTGTCGATTGGCACCATCGGGCTCATTAAAGCGGTCAATACGTTTCATCCGGAGCGGGGATCGCGGTTGGCGACATATGCGGCGAAATGTATCGAGAATGAGATTCTGATGACCTTCCGTGCTGGTAAAAAATATGCAAAGGATATCTCGTTATATGACCCGATCGGGGTAGATAAAGACGGAGAAACCGTCAGCCGGATGGATGTGCTGGAGGCAGAAGGAAAAGAAGTTCTGGAAACCATTATTTTAAAGCAGGAAATTGAACAGCTTTACCGCGCCTATGAAGCGTGTTTAAAAGAAACAGAGAAAATCGTCTTACGCAGCCGGTACGGGCTGTTTGGCGGAAAGGAACAGACGCAGCGGGAGATTGCCGCCAGACTTGGGATTTCGCGTTCTTATGTGAGCCGGATCGAGAAGCGGGCGCTGGAAAAAATGCGGCGGGGATTTGCGGAACACAAATAAAGAACAGAAAAAGCGGCTGGCAGATGTTAGGATGGACATCTGTCAGCCGCTTTTGTCATGTAATAGGAAATTTCCTGGAATTCCCTATTACACAAAAAGGCACTAACGTGCCAATGATGCGCACTCGCGCGAAGCAGAAACATGTCGCAAGCGACCGCGCTCGGCGCGAGAATGTGCCAAGCACATTCTTTTTCATCTCTTAGTCCTCAGCGTCCCGATATCCGTTCGGGTTCATCGACTGCCATTTCCAGGAGTCAGCGCACATCTCCTCAATGCCGTACTGAGCTTCCCAGCCGAGTTCATTTTTCGCTTTGGTAGCATCGGAGTAGCAGGTTGCGATATCGCCGGCGCGGCGTGGCTTGATTTCATAAGGAATTGTTTTGCCGCAGGCTTTTTCGTAAGCCTTGACAACATCGAGTACGCTGTAGCCTTTGCCGGTGCCGAGGTTGTAGATATATACGTCTGGCTTATCGTTAAATTTCTGGAGTGCCTTTACATGACCGACTGCAAGGTCAACTACGTGGATGTAATCGCGCACACCGGTTCCGTCCGGAGTCGGGTAATCATTGCCGAAGACACCGAGACATTTCAGCTTGCCGACAGCAACCTGTGCGATATAAGGAACCAGGTTGTTCGGGATTCCCTTCGGATCCTCGCCGATCAGACCGCTCTTGTGTGCACCGATTGGGTTGAAGTAGCGGAGCAGAACGACATTCCATTCCGGATCTGCCACGTGCAGGTCAGTTAAAATCTGCTCAAGCATTCCCTTTGTCTGACCGTAAGGGTTTGTGATTTTGCCTTTCGGGCATTCTTCGGTGATCGGGACGAATGCCGGATCTCCGTATACGGTAGCGGAGGAACTGAAAATGATTTTCTTGACGCCATGATTGCGCATTACGTCGCAGAGAATCAGGGTTCCGGTGATATTGTTGTGGTAATATTCCAGTGGCTTCGCAACGGATTCCCCGACTGCCTTTAAGCCTGCAAAATGAATGACCGAATCGATGGATTCTTTTTCAAAAATCTCATTGACTGCCTCGTGATCCAGCATATCGGCCTTGTAAAAGGTTACATGCTTGCCGGTGATTTTCTCCACGCGGCGCAGCGCTTCCTCACTGGCATTGTAAAGGTTGTCCATGACAACGACCTCATATCCGGCGTTTAAAAGTTCGATGCAGGTATGACTGCCGATGTAACCGGCGCCTCCAGTAACTAAAATAGCCATTGTAAACTCCTCCTTCATCCTACCTATAAGAATAATTCATTCTATACCTTCAATCTTTCTTTATTATAAACGCGGCTTGCGAGGAAAACAATCAGAAATATTGTCATGTGTTATCGAAATTATATTTTAAGAGAAAATTTAAAGGCGGAGATTGGCAAGGTTCGGATACAGTTCTGGCTGCAGATTTTGCTGATTTGGAATGCAAAGCATCGGCAAAATCCCGTTACTGGGCATGCGTGAACAGTAACACATATGGGAATAATGACAGAATGTATGTTCGAAAAAGCTTGCATTTAAAAAGGGAGTATGGTATGATAAATCCAGAACTAATGTTCGGTAGAACGGGAGGAGGAAGAACCTCATGCTGATACAGGAAAATCTTTCAATCGAAGAAAAGTTAAGAATTTTATCGGATGCGGCGAAGTATGACGCCGCCTGCACATCCAGCGGCGTGGGTAGAAAGGGAAAGGAAGGCTTTCTTGGAAACAGCCGGGTGGACGGCATCTGCCACAGTTTTGCCTCGGATGGGCGCTGTATCTCCCTGCTGAAAATTTTATTTACGAACCAGTGCATCTATGACTGTCATTACTGTGTCAACCGTCGGAGCAATGACACGGTCCGTACCTCCTTTACGCCGGAGGAGGTCTGCCGTCTGACGATGGAATTTTACCGGCGCAACTATATAGAAGGATTGTTTTTAAGTTCCGGTGTGCTGGAGACACCGGATCACACGATGGAACTGCTGTATCAGACCTTGTACCGCCTTCGGCGGGTCCATCGATTTAACGGTTACATCCATGTGAAAGCAATTCCGGGGGCAGATCCGGAGATGATTGAGAGAGTGGGCTTTCTGGCGGACCGGATGAGTGTGAATCTGGAGCTTCCGACGGCTGATGGTCTGGCGCGCCTGGCACCGGGAAAGACGCGGGACAAGATACTGCGCCCGATGCGCCAGATCCAGACTGGGATCGCGAGACAGCTGGAGCAGGAAGGGCGTCTGGAGAGCAGAGGGGCATGGCTTCCGCAGAAAGAGCGCGGAGAAATTCAGATTCCGGGAGACGGGAGATATGGAATTGGTGGTAAAGCGATAGGAAAAGGGGAAAAGGAATGTCTGCAGGCTGACAAGGGAATTCTGAGTCTGAATCAGACAGAGACAAAGATGGATTGGGGGCGGAATGGAGACAAGGTAAAAGGATTTATGAGGTCGAAAGAGCCGGGGGGAACGGATGAAAGGGTTGGAAGGACACATACACCGGAGCCCCCCCGTGTCATCCCGGGACGCTCGATCTATGGCAGTTTCGGACTGGGAAATATCTCAAACAGCAAGAATTATTTCGTCCCCGGCGGTCAGAGCACGCAGCTCATTGTCGGGGCGACTCCGGAGAGTGATTATCAGATGGTTGCAGTCGCGGAAGCGCTGTATCGGAATTTTGGATTAAAGAGGGTCTTTTATTCGGCGTTTATCAAGGTGAATGAGGACAGCCTGCTTCCGGATCTTCCGGACGGACCGCCGCTTCTGCGAGAACACCGTCTGTACCAGGCGGACTGGCTGATGCGCTACTATGGCTTCCGGGCGTCGGAACTTCTGAGTGAAAAACACCCTAATTTTAATGTGTTTCTGGATCCGAAGTGCGACTGGGCGCTGCAGAACCTGGGAGAGTTCCCGGTGGAGGTAAACCGGGCACCGTATGAGACGCTTCTGCGGGTTCCGGGCATCGGGGAAAAGTCTGCGATGCGGATTGTCGCTGCGAGAAAGCAGACGGCGCTTCGGTTTGAAGATTTGAAAAAGATGGGAGTTGTGTTGAAGCGGGCGGTATACTTCATTACCTGTTCAGGGCGGATGATGTACCCGGTGCAGATCCATGAGGATGCGATCGCGGCACAGCTAGTCAGTGAAGAAAAGCGGAAGCAGTGGCAGCTGTCACAGAGCGGGCTGTACCGCCAGATGTCGTTGTTTGATGATTTTCATATGGCGCAGGTATGAAACGGACGGAGGAGAGAAAAATGGTTGTATTTGTATGTGAAGACAGTCCGGAAGGCATATTCACAGGAGTATATGATGCCTGGAGCAGCCGCTTGGGGCATGAGAACGTGCGGCTGGAAGTACAGGGCGAATATAATTACAGCCTGTTTTCGGAGTACCGGGAGGTGGCGGTGGATCAGCTCAAGGCGCAGAAAGTCGTGCGCTCGGTGCGCCGATCCCTGTCAGAACTGGCGTACAGCTGGATTTACCGCACGGCACTGAGTGAACGGGATGATCGGGCAGAGGCGGTCTACCGGTTTCTGGTCTGTGGATTTGGCGCAGGGGCAGCAGGGAGACGTATCACGGACAATTTACAGATACCGGCGGTGCAGACAGTCTTTCAGATCAACCGCGCGGTTGCCAATGAAGCGCATTTGCAGATAGAATTTATGCGGTTTGCGGAATATTCCGATCAGGTACTGTTTTCTGAGATTGGTCCGAAAAACCGGGTGACGGCATTGCTGATGCCGTATTTTACGGATCGCCTGCCATCGGAACCATTTATTATCTATGATAAAAATCATCAGGAAGCGGGAGTCTGGACAGGAAAGGGGCGGTGGTATATGATGCGCGGGGCTGAGACAGAACCCCTGCAGGCGCTTTCCGGGAAAACCGATCAGAGCGAATATGCGGCGCTCTGGAGTACTTTTTTTCATCAGATAGGAATTAAGGAGCGGGAAAATCCAGCCTGCCAGCGAACGTGCCTGCCGCTTCGCTACCGGAAATATATGACGGAATTTCAGTCCGGTTTCAACCGTGCAAATTTGGCTAAATTGTGAACAAATCGTAAACACAAAATCGAGAAAATTGTTCATAAAGAAATGAAAAAAGAATAAAAATAAGCTGGAAACTGGGAAAAAGCAGCATTGAAACGAGAAAACTGCCGCATATATATTAAGATTTAAAGACTTAAAAAAATGATGTAAAACCAACAGAAACAAGGATTTTTCTTACGAAACCTTTTGCTTTTTGTAAGAAATATGGGATTTATTTAGTGAATGTTAATTATCTGTTCATATTTTGGACATAATTTGTTTTTATTATAAGTCCTGTACCGATGAGGTACAAGAAAACATAAATCGTATGTTTTAAAGAGGAGAGAATAATTATGAGAAAGAATCTTACAAAAACAGCAGCAATCTTAGTTATGAGTGCAATGGTAGCAGCATCTGCTCTGACCGCTTGCGGCAGCAAAGCAGAGGAGACAACTGCAGCAGCAGAGGAGACTGTAGCAGCAGAAGAGACTGAGGCAGTTGAGGAGACTGAGGCTGAAACAGAAGAGACTGAGGAAGTTTCCGAGGAAGAGACCGAAGAGGCAGCTGAGGAAGAGACTGAGGCAGCTGAGGAGACTGAGGCTGAAACAGAAGAGACTGAGGCAGCTGAGGAGACACAGGCTCAGTAATCAATCTTTGATTGCAGAAGTTTGTTTCTATTCGGATATAACCAAAAAGGTTGTTAAGAAAATCGTAAGAGGGCAGTCGGTTGACAATCGACTGCCCTTTTTGTATACTATAACTGTATTAAATGAACTAATACACTTATGATTTTTGACACAGGGCAGAATGGAGGAAAGGAGAATGTGAGCATGATTCTGATTGATTATAAAGATCGACGACCTCTCTATGAGCAGATTGTTGAGAAGCTGTCGGATCTGATGGTCCGGGGGATTTTGGAGCAGGACAGTCAGCTTCCATCCGTGCGGAGTCTGGCAACGGAGCTGTCGATGAATCCGAATACGATCCAGCGGGCGTACGCAGAGCTGGAACGCCAGGGATATATTTATTCGGTTAAGGGCAGGGGCAGTTTTGTGGCGGATAACCGGCAGATCCGGGAGAGGAAGCGGCAGGAGATCTGGGATCAGCTGGAACTTCTGATCCGGGATGCAAAAGGAACCGGCATCACGATGCTGGAGTTCCAGGAGCAGGTCATCCAGAGCTATGGAAGTGAGAAAGGAGGAAACAGGAATGATAAAGGCTGAGAATCTGACGAAGCGTTTTTATGATACAGTGGCAGTCGATCATATCCATGCGGAGATTCACAATGGAAGTGTCTTTGGTCTGATTGGAACCAACGGCGCCGGAAAAAGTACTTTTTTGCGGATGGCAGCCGGTATTTTAAAGCCGGACGAAGGAAGCGTTACGGTTGATGATGAGACGGTATTTGAGAATACAAAGGTAAAGGCACGGTGCTTTTATATCCCGGATGAGCCGTATTTCTTAAGCAATGGAACGGCGGAAGATATGAAGGTGTTTTATCAGGGAATTTATCCGAAGTTTGATGCAGCCCGGTTTGATAAACTGCTAAAGAATTTTGAACTGGAAAGCCGGCGGAAGGTGCAGACCTTTTCGAAGGGTATGAAAAAACAGCTCGCTGTGCTGCTGGGCATTTGTGCGGGAACCGATTATCTGTTCTGCGACGAAACGTTTGACGGGCTGGATCCGGTCATGCGGCAGACGGTCAAGAGTCTTTTTGCTAATGATATCGAGGAGCGGAACCTCACGCCGGTCATCGCCTCCCATAATCTGCGAGAGCTGGAAGATATCTGCGACCATGTAGGTCTGCTTCACAAGGGAGGAATGCTTCTCTCAAAGGATCTGGACGATATGAAGTTAAATATTCACAAGATTCAGTGTGTGCTTCCGGCGGGAGTGGGGAGCAGCGATTTGCAGGGAATCGATATTATAAAGACGGAACAGAGGGGAAGTCTCCTGACGCTTACCGTGCGCGGAAAACGGGAAGAGATTCAGACAATTTTACAGGCGTATCATCCGGTGTTTTTTGAAATGATACCGCTTTCCCTGGAAGAGATCTTTATCAGTGAAACGGAGGTGGCTGGTTATGACATCAAAAGGCTTGTTTTTTAAATATATGAGAGAAAATACGAAGCAGCGTCTCTGGAGCGTGGCGCTTACCGCACTTTTGTGCTTTTTTCTGTTTCCGGTCCTGACAGCGCTGGAAACCAGCATAATGCTGCGTCCGGATAACTTGTCTAAAGATCTGAGCGTCGAAGCGGCGTTAGCAGAAGCAAAATTAAAGCTGACCAATGAGATGCTGCATATGTATTCGATCCAGAATGCAATGCTGGTATTTATCCTGATTGTGACGGCGGTTGTGCTGGCAGCGTCCGGTTTTTCGTATCTACATTCGAAAAAGAAAACGGATTTTTTTCACAGCCTTCCGATCAGCCGTGAAATGCTTTATACTGTGACCTGCCTGGACGGTATCCTGTATCTGGCAGTCCCGTATCTGGTATTTCTGCTGGCGGCAGGAGTGATGCTGCAGGTAAAGGGCGCACCATTTTCATGGGGAACCCTGCTGATTGGGTATGTACAGCATATGTGCTTTTTTACACTGGTGTACATGACGGTTGTGCTGGCAGTGATTCTGACAGGCAATCTGATCGTGGGTTTACTGGGAACCGGCGTGCTTTTTAGCTGGGGACCGGGGGTGGCTGCAGTGGTATCGACGTATTTTTCCGAATACTTCATGACGTTTTATGACAATGGCAATTTCCTGCTGCGCTGGTGCGAGCGGACCTCACCGGTTTTCTGGTACGGCACGGCAACTGGTTCGGATCATCCCACCCGGATGGCAGTCATTGCATTGGCAGTGGCAGCCCTGCTCTTTGGTCTGGGAATGTTCCTGTACCGGAAACGCCCGTCTGAGGCGGCTGGAAGAGCGATGGCATTTAAGGTAAGTGAGCCGGTGATCCGTTTCCTTCTGGTTGTGCCGATCACGCTGTTTTCCGGAATGATTTTCCGGTCAATCCTGAATGATGATATCTGGACCGTGTTTGGCTTACTCTGCGGACTGCTCATCACCAGCTGCCTGATCGAAATTATCTATCATTTCGATTTTAAGAGCTTGTTTGCACATAAGAGACAGCTTGTCATCAGTGCGGTGGCAGTGGCAGCCATTTTCTTAGGGTTCCGCCTGGATGTGGCAGGATATGACAGCTATCTGCCGGATGCTGACAAGGTTGCATACGCGGGTATTTACTGTGATGCGCTGGACAACAATGCGGCAGGGGCTTACCATGCGACTCCGAGAATGTATAGGGATGGCTACAGTGCTGGAATGGAATGGGCGTCCCAGGGAGATGTGGCAGATAAAATGCAGATCTCGGATGAGGATGGAATCCGTGTCCTGCGGGAAATTGGCGCGCAGGGCATCGAGACAGCTTCCAGACAGAGGAAGCATTTGAACGGCGGACAGGATTGGATGAGTGAGACGGATCTGGATTCACGCTATGATTCGATCGTGCTGTCCTGGCATCTGAACAATGGAAAAACCGTTTACCGTAATTACCGCACGATCAACGTAACGGAGCTGCGGGAACAGCTAGATTCCATTTATGAAAATCAGAGTTATAAACTGGGAATGTACCCGGTGCTGTCCCTACAGGCAGACGATGCCGCAGGCATCAATTACAAAGAGGAAGAGGACTGCAGCCATGTGAAGCTTCCGGATGAGCAGACGAAGGCGGCGCTTCTTGCTGCATACCAGAAAGAGCTGATGGCTCTGACGCCGGATATGCGCCGGGAGGAGATGCCGATCGCGGAGATTCAGTTTAAGACAAATGAGATGCAGGCGATGATTGATGTGATTCGTAAAAATGGCGGCTATTATGACACATTTAACCAGTTTGATTATTACCCGATTTATCCGTCCTTCCAGGAGACGATCGCGATTCTGAAACAGTGTGGTACCGAGGTCGGCAGCAAGGTGACGCCGGAAAATACAGAAAAAATCGTGCTTCAGTATCAGGGCGGCAAGATTCCGGAGGATCAGCTGGCACCGGCAGATACAGAGCTTGGAAAACGCCAGCGGGAGTATCTTCAGAATAACAGCAGACGCGAGGTGACGATTACAGATCCGGAACAGATTGCAGAAATTCTTGTAAACTCCGCTTCGGATGATATGGTGCAGATCAATCAAATGGCGGAGGCATATCAGGGGATCAATATTGCAGTATATGTGTCCGGTACAGAGGACACAGGGGCAGTTTCAGAGGATGATTTGAGGGATTCGGTAAATTCAATGGAGGAAAATGAGATAGGTCAGACATATACGGTGGATGCCGGTCAGAATGTCCTGTATGATGGGGAATATGCGGCGGACTATGAAATGGATGAATCGGGTCAGTATGGCATCTACCAGCGCTCGTTCCGCTATGGCAAGGTTCCGGAGTTTGTGAAATCGACCTTCGGCCTGACACCGGAATTGATGCGGCTGAACCGGGTGTTTGCGTATTAAAAAAGCTGCCTGGAGTTGATTCAGGGATGCAAAAGATTGACTTTCTCCCCCGTAGGGGCTAAAATAAAGGGAAACGTAGCGGTTCAGCCGGTTTATGTATTTGATGCAAAAACCGGCTGAATCGTTATGAGAAAATAACAGACGCTTTGGTTTTGCATGAACCTGCCTTTGGATTTAGAACAGCGATGCGCCGTCACATCAGGCAGAACAAAATTTGAGGCGTACATATCCCGCAGAGGAGGAAGAAATATGGCATTTTTCGATGAGCTTGGAAAGGTGATCAGCGATAAGAGCAAGGAAGCTGCGAACCGGGTAAAGGACATTACAGGCGTATTACAGTTGAAATCGAAGTTGTCCGCCGAGAAAGATAAGATTAATAAGGCATATATCACACTGGGAAAAGCATACTATGACAGACATGAGGGCGAGCTGGAAGGGAAATTCGCAGATGAGTTCCATACTATCCAGGCTGGGCTTGTGAAGATTGTGTCCCTGGAGGATGAGATTGCCGAGTTAGAGGGCACAAGAGTCTGCGCGGAGTGCGGCGCAAAGGTGGAGAAAAATGCGGCATTCTGCAGCCGGTGCGGTGCGCCGATGGATTCGACGACATCTGCAGATGTGCATGAGCCGGAAGAACCGGAGGAGATGCAGGAGACTATCTTTGAAGAGAAGGATGAAGCTGCAGCAGATAAGGCGGTTGACGACGCAGAAACAGAAGGCGCGGCTGGTCCAGACGCGGATTCCGCGGATGCTTCGGATGCTGTTTCGGAGAACACCACCGATACTGCGGCACAGAATGAAAATAACAGCGGGGAGCAGGCATAATTTATGGATTCACTGGTACAATGGTTTACAGCTAATTTATCCGGAGTCATATCGAAGGAGGCAATTATCTTCATTATCTCGATGATTCCGATTCTGGAACTTCGAGGCGGACTTCTGGCTGCGTCACCGGCACTCTTAAACGTGCCGATCCTGCGGGCGATCCCGATCTGTATCGTGGGAAATATCCTGCCGATCCCGTTTATCCTGCTTCTGATCCGCCATGTGCTGGAGTGGATGAAGAGGGTTCCGTGTTTCCGTGGTATTGCGTTGTGGCTGGAACGCAAAGCGATGAGCAAAAAAGGGCAGATCGAGAAATATGAGTTCTGGGGGCTGATGCTCTTTGTCGGCATCCCGCTTCCGGGAACCGGCGCATGGACAGGCGCGCTGGTGGCATCCCTGCTTCACATGAAATTTGGCAAGGCATTTGGCGCGATTTTAGTCGGTATCGCGCTGGCGACGGTGATTATGTCGATTCTGTCCTACGGCGTGCTGGGCGTGCTGTTTGGATGATGCACAGATAAAAATGGAATAATGTCTATGCCCGCCAAAGGGCGGCATAGATGCGAATGTATAAAAGACTCTGTACGGGGAAATTCTCCGGACAGGGTCTTTTTGCGCGTGACTGTGAAGGCACTGAACCGTTACAGATTATAAATGAAATTGGGGTTGACATATACCCTGTGGGGGTATATTATAAGGACAGTTAAGAGATAGGAGGAGACCATGAAGCAATATACAGTAACCGGCATGAGCTGCGCGGCATGCAGCAGCCGGGTTGAAAAGGCAGTATCGAAAGTGCCGGGTGTCACGGCATGCTCGGTCAGCCTGCTGACAAATTCGATGGGCGTCGAGGGCGATGTGCCGCCGGAGACCGTGATTCATGCAGTGGAAGATGCCGGATATGGCGCATCCCTGAAAGGACAGGGCACTGCAGCGCAGGCGCAGAGCGCGTCGGAGGCAGAGGACGCCTTAAAAGATCGGGAGACGCCGGTTTTAAAACACCGTCTGATCGCATCGCTGGGATTCTTAGCAGTCCTTATGTATATGTCGATGGGACATATGATGTGGGGCTGGCCGCTGCCGCACTTTATGGATGGCAACCATGTGGCGATGGGACTTTTACAGCTCCTTTTAGCCGGAATTATCATGGTGATTAACCAGAAATTCTTTATCAGTGGTTTCAAGGGACTTTTACACCGCGCCCCGAACATGGACACGCTGGTAGCACTTGGTTCTGGCGCGTCGTTTATTTACAGCACATATGCGTTGTTTGCGATGACGGACGCACAGTTAAAGGGCAACGACACGGCAGTCATGTCCTACATGCATGAATTTTACTTTGAGTCGGCGGCAATGATTCTGGCGCTGATCACAGTCGGAAAAATGCTGGAGGCGCGTTCCAAGGGAAAAACGACGGATGCCTTAAAGGGACTGATGAAACTGGCACCGAAGACAGCTGTTATCATCCGGGATGGAGTGGAAACAAAGGTTCCGATTGAAGAGGTAAAGAAGGGTGATGTATTTGTTGTACGCCCAGGTGAAAATATCCCGGTGGACGGCGTGGTCCTGGAAGGAGCAAGCGCGGTCAACGAGGCAGCACTGACCGGCGAGAGTATTCCGGTGGATAAGGCACAGGGTGACCCGGTTTCGGCGGCAACGGTCAACCAGTCTGGTTATCTGCGCTGTGAGGCGACCAGAGTCGGTGAAGATACCTCCCTGTCGCAGATCATCCGCATGGTCAGCGACGCGGCGGCGACGAAAGCGCCGATCGCCAAGATTGCAGACCGGGTTTCCGGCGTGTTTGTCCCGGCGGTTATCACGATCGCAGTGGTGACAACGATTGTCTGGCTGCTGGCAGGACAGACGTTTGGATTTGCATTGGCGCGAGGTATTTCCGTACTGGTTATCAGCTGCCCGTGTGCGCTGGGACTGGCTACGCCGGTTGCGATTATGGTCGGCAACGGCATGGGCGCGAAAAATGGAATCTTGTTCAAGACAGCTGTTTCACTGGAAGAAACCGGAAAAATGGACATTGTAGCGCTTGATAAGACGGGTACGATCACCAGCGGCGAGCCGCGTGTGACCGACGTCATCCCGTCTGGAGGTGTGACTGAGAAGGAGCTGGTAGGTCTGGCGCTTTCCCTGGAAAAGAAGAGTGAGCACCCATTGGCGAAAGCGGTTCTTCTCTATGCAAAAGAACAGCAGATGGATGCGCCGGAGGCGGCCGATTTCCAGGCGCTGCCGGGTAATGGACTTTCCGGTACGTTAGACGGCGCTTCACTGGCAGGCGGAAGCTTTTCCTATATCAGCGGACATACGACGGTGTCCGCACAGGAACAGGCATCCTTTGAGCGCCTGGCATCGGAAGGCAAGACACCGCTGTGCTTTATGAAAAATGGTCGTCTGGCTGGTATGATTGCCGTGGCAGATGTCATCAAGGAAGACAGCCCGCAGGCGGTCAAGGAACTGCAGAACATGGGAATCCGTGTGGTCATGCTGACCGGAGATAATGAGCGGACTGCCCGTGCGATTGGGGCACAGGCTGGTGTGGATGAAGTCATTGCCGGAGTACTTCCGGATGGGAAAGAGAGTGTCATCCGCAGCCTGAAAGAACAGGGCAAGGTGGCAATGGTCGGTGATGGTATCAATGATGCCCCGGCGCTCACGCGTGCCGATATAGGTATCGCGATCGGAGCCGGTACAGATATCGCGATTGATGCCGCGGATGTGGTGCTGATGAAGAGCCGTTTGAGTGATGTTCCGGCGGCAATCCGTCTAAGCCGTGCGACGCTTCGAAATATTCACGAAAACCTGTTCTGGGCATTCTTTTACAATGTTGTGGGTATTCCACTTGCAGCCGGTTTGTGGTATCCTATCTTTGGATGGAAATTAAATCCGATGTTCGGCGCTGCAGCGATGAGCTTATCCAGCTTCTGCGTAGTGACGAACGCGCTGCGGCTGAATCTGTTTAAGATGCACGATGCATCGAAGGATCATCCGATGCGGAAGAGGGCTGAGAAGACTGCTAATAAAGGTGGAGAAAAGGCAGAAAACGCAGGTGCAGTTAGGATGGGGGCAGAAGACACCCGGTCAATTGGGCAAACAGCAAATGGAAATGAAACTGTTTCAAAAGAAATGCAAAAAAGTGAGAATCAAAAAAATAATATAAATATGGAGGGAATAACGATGACAAAGACAATGAATATCGAAGGAATGATGTGTGGACACTGTGAGGCACGCGTAAAGAAGGCGTTGGAGGCACTGGCAGGCGTGGAGAGCGCAGAGGTCAGCCATGAGAAAGGAACCGCGGTCGTAAGCATGAGTGCGGATGTGGCGGACGATACGTTGAAAGAGGCGGTTGAGGCACAGGATTATAAGGTGGACTCGATTCAGTAGGATGAAAAAAGCTGCGAAATGGTAGAATTAATATGCCATTTCGCAGCATTTTGATAAAAGATAGGAGAAAAGCATGGGCTGTTGTAAATGTGAATCACAAGCGCAGGTCTGTCAGGGAGGAGAGACGGAACGCCACAAACACAGAAACCTGACCGAAGAAAAAGATCTGTTGAAACGTTTAAACCGGATCGAGGGACAGGTGCGCGGTGTGAAGGCGATGGTGGAAGACGAGCGATACTGCGTCGATATATTAAACCAGGTATCAGCGGTTCAGGCGGCGCTGAACAGTTTTTCCAAAGTCCTGCTGTCCAACCATATCAAAACCTGTGTGGTCGATGATATAGAGGCGGGAAATGGGGAAGAAGCGGTTGAGGAGCTGTGCAAGACGATTCAGAAGCTGATGAAGTAAATATAAATTTATTGAATTGAGCAAACACAAGCAACTATAGCGAAATATTAAACATAATAAATATTTTTAAAAATTCTTCAAAAAAAGTGTTGACATTTTTCTGGATTTATATTATACTACGTCATGTAATCGAGGCGTGGCTCAGTTTGGTAGAGCGCTGCGTTCGGGACGCAGAGGTCGCGTGTTCGAATCACGTCGCCTCGATTCTATTATAAAACATACGGCCTGTTGGTCAAGCGGTCAAGACGACGCCCTCTCACGGCGTAAACCCGGGTTCGATTCCCGGACAGGTCATCGAAAGTTGCTTTGGGTTTTCCAGAGCATTTTTCAAATTAAAATGCTTCCTTGGCTCAGTTGGTAGAGCGACGCATTCGTAATGCGTAGGTCGCCGGTTCAAGTCCGGCAGGGAGCTGATGAGTGGAGCCCCTCTTGATTATCAAGAGGGGTTTCTTGCATAATAGGAAATACCTTGGAATTCTCCATTGCCTGTGAACAGTTACTATTACACAAGAAGGTACAGCCTTTATTCCATATAACCACTTGCACGATCTCCGCAAATGATATAAAATAATAACATACAAAAGACAAGGCGGCAGACGGCAGAGTTCGTACTGCCGCTTCCGTTTGCCAGGAAAGGATATTTCATGCCATGAGACAAGAAGAATGGACGGTAGAAGCGGCAGATGCATATCTGAATGAGATACCGAAATTTACCAGTGAAAAACATACGGCGGAGGGGCTTCGCAGGATGCTTTCATACCTGAATGCATTGCCGCAGGAGGAAAGAATCGTACATGTGGCCGGAACAAATGGAAAAGGGTCGGTCTGCTCGTTTCTCGATGCGGTTTTGCAGAAAGCCGGGAAGCGGACGGCGCGGTTTACGTCTCCTCATCTGGTGCGCGTGACGGAGCGTTTTTCTTTTGATGGACAGGAAGCAGACGATGCATTGTTCCTGGAGGCGTTTGAGGCGGTTAAGGCGTCATATGCTCATTTTGAGCAGGAAGGACTGGGGCATCCGACGTATTTTGAATATCTGTTTTTGATGTTCATGTGGATGGTGCGCCGGAAAAAGCCGGAGTATGTGATTCTGGAAACGGGGCTTGGCGGACGGCTGGATGCAACGAACTGCATCGAGCATCCAGCGCTTACGGTTATCACTTCGATCAGCCTTGACCATATGGAATACCTGGGCGGCACGGTGACACAGATCGCGGGCGAAAAGGCGGGAATCCTGAAAAAAAATATGCCGGTGGTGTACGATGATACGGATGCGGCGGCTTCGGCTGTTATCAGAAATCGGGCGGCGGAACTTTCCTGTCCGGCATATCCGATCAGCCCGGCAGTGTATACGGATCTTCGGCGGGAACATGGCGGGATGATTCTGATGATAAAAGAGAAAAGCCAGCGTCTGTTTATTCCCTTCGAAGCGGAATATCAGGCAGTCAACGCCTGCATCGCTTACCAGGCGGCGCGGCTTCTTGCAGTGGACGGGGAGACAGCGGCAGCGGGCATCCGGAATGCGGTATGGCGCGGACGCATGGAGGAGATCCAGGACGGAGTTTATCTGGATGGCGCTCACAATGAGGGCGGAATCCGTGCGTTTGCGGGCGCGGCGGCAGAGGTAGCAGCGCGCAGAAGAGAAGAGTCCGGGAAAGATGGTCGGATTTTTCTGCTGTTTGCAGCCGTTTCAGATAAAAATTATGAATCGATGCTGGAAACACTGATGCGGAAACTGAAGCCGGATCGATTGGTGCTGACTCATTTATATACATCGCGGGCACTTCCGATGGAGGCGATGGAAAAAGCAGCACACCGGGTGGCAGAAGGCTGTGAGGTTCAAAGTATACCAGATGTAAAAACAGCTTATCAGACACTGGTTCAGGAAAAACGTCCGGAGGATACCTGCTTCTGTGTGGGTTCTTTGTATTTAATCGGAGAGCTGGAGAAAAAGATTTCCGGAACTGGATTTGACAGCACCGTCAGAATGGTGTAAGATTAGCGGGAATGTATATTCATGTAATAAAAGGAAGAAACTCTGGAGGAAAAACATGAGTGGCGAAGGAATGACAATCAATTTCGAGGAAGAAATCGAACATTTTAAACCGAGTCTGGAGGTCGAGGAGGTCGGCGAGGCGATCGTGAAGAGTGACCTGACAGATATGTCGGATATTATGATGGAACTTTTAAAACATATGAAGGAATAGGCGGACATGATGGATCGAACAAGAAAAATTCGCCTGATTTCCAACAGCTTTTACAATGCCGGGCTGGAACGGGCAAAGAGACGGGATTTAACAGGGGCGGTCGAGTATCTGAAAAAATGCCTGAACCTGAACAAGTATCATATTGATGCCAGAAATCTTCTCGGACTTATCTATTATGAGATGGGTGAGGTGTCGGAGGCGCTGGTGCAGTGGGTTATCAGCATGAACTTTAAGGAGCAGGATAACCGGGCTGATTATTATTTAGACCAGATTCAGCGTAAACAGGATCGTCTGGATCAGGCGAGCGCGACGATTCAGAAATATAATCAGGCGCTTCTGCAGGCGCAGACCGGAAGCGACGATCTGGCGACCTTACAGCTTACAAGAGTTGTAGAAGCTAATCCGAGATTTGTAAAAGCGCATCTTCTATTGGCTCTTTTGCATATTAGTCATGAGGATTATACGAAAGCGGGCAAATCCCTGTATAAGGTACTCAAGATTGATAAAAACAATCCCAAGGCGAACTGGTATATGGAGATTGTTAAGGAACATACCGGCAAGGCGGATATCGAGCGGAGAAAGCTGAAAAACGCATTTTCCCACCGCCAGATGCAGGATGATGATGTCATTATGCCGCCGACGTACAAGGAGAATACGGGACTGCAGTCGGTGCTCAATATCGGCGCTGGACTGCTTTTGGGCGCGGCAGTTATCTTTTTCCTGGTGATGCCAGCCAAGATTAAGCAGGCAAATAATGCACATACGCAGGAAATGCTCCAGTACAACGAGCAGCTCAATCAGAAAAATGAAGAGATTGACAGTTTAAATGAGAGCATTGAGACCTCGAAAAAGGACAAAGAAGAGGCGGAGAACAAGCTGGATACGATGCTCAACAGCAATGACAGCGTTCTGAACCAGTATGCGAAGCTCGTCAAAATGCTGCAGGCATACCGCAACAATAACCTGGCAGAGGCGGTTACCTATTATGAGGGCTTTGATCCGTCGTTATTTACGGACGAGACGGTCGTTTCCATTGCCAACGGGGTAAAGCAGGACATCGAGACAAACGGCTACCAGACGCTGGAGGATCTGGCATACACGATGTGGTCGGCAGGCCGTATGGCGGAAGCACTGGCAGATTACCAGACCTGTCTGGCGATCCGTCCGGCAAACCCGAAGGTTATCTTCAGCATGGGTATGATTTACCGGGCACAGGGCGAGACAGACAAGGCGGTCGAAATGTTTACGCAGATTGTGACCCAGTATGCGGATTCCGAGCAGGCGGACAAGGCAAGACAGCAGCTCGCCGAGCTTGCGCCGGATAACCAGCAGGCTGCAGTTCCAGGTCAGTCCATCATCAGTCAGGGAGAGACTGCGGCGGATGAAACGGCAGCAGGCAGCGGAGCGGAGACGCAAGCGGCGCAGTAAGTACAAATATAATACGGCAGATAATTAAGAAGAAAAGCACTGTAAAGATAAAAACTTTACGGTGCTTTTTTGTGTAATAGGAAATTCCTTGGAATTCCCTATTACACAAAAAGGCACTAACGTGCCAATGATGCGCACTCGCGCGAAGCAGAAACATGCTGCATAAAAAATCGAAAAAGGGGGAATCCTGATATGGAACGAAATATGTTTACATACGAAGCGATCGATTCGGCGCTGGTGATTCATCTGCCGAAGGAGGTAGATCACCATAACTGCCTGACACTCAAATATGAAACAGACCTGCTTCTGGCGGAAAATTATATTAACCGGATTATTTTTGATTTTTCGGGGACGGAATTTATGGATAGTTCCGGGATCGGTGTGATTCTCAACCGGTATAAGCAGATGGAGGGCAGCAGCGGCACGGTGGCGGTGTACGGGGCAGGCGAGCGGATGCGCCGGATTTTGCGGATCGGTGGCGTGTATCGTTTGGTGCAGTCGTACCGGACGAGAGAGGAGGCACTGGATGGGAGACATTAAAGGAGAGATGAATATGTATGCGGATGATATATCTGTATCAGAAACGGAAGTGAAAGGAAAACTTAAAAAAATAAAAAATTCAGAAGAATACAGAAAATTTGAACAGAATGAACAGAGACAAGCAGAGAAGAATGGCACGTGGATGCACCTGGAGATAGACAGCCATTCATCGAACGAGGAGTTTGCCCGTGTCACAGCGGCAGTATTCATGAGTCGGATGAATCCGACGATGGAGGAGCTGGAGGATGTGAAAACGGCGGTCTCGGAGGCGGTGACAAATGCGGTGATTCATGGGTATAGCGATGAAATCGGAATTATTTACATAGAAGCGCGGATTGAGGGAGAAGAACTGATAATTTCGGTCCGGGATGAGGGAAAAGGAATCCTGGATGTGGAAAAGGCGATGGAGCCGATGTATACGACAGACACGACCGGCGAGCGTTCAGGGATGGGCTTTTCGTTTATGGAAGCGTTTATGGATGAGGTCGAGGTGGAGTCCAAGGTGGGCTGCGGAACGTGTGTGACGATGAAAAAGCGAATTGGAAGGGGATATATGAATAAAGAGCAGGAAGAAAAAGAAACGGCAGAGTCCTATGGATAAAACCATCGAGCAGATCAAACGGGCACACCAGGGCGATAAGACGGCGCGGGAGGCGCTGGTAAAGGACAATCTGGGACTTGTATGGAGCATCGTCCGCCGCTTTGCGGGGCGGGGGTGTGAGACGGAGGACTTATTTCAGATCGGGAGTATCGGGCTGTTGAAGGCGATTGATAAGTTTGACCTATCATATGAGGTGCGTTTTTCGACGTATGCGGTGCCGATGATTGCGGGGGAGATCAAACGTTTTCTCCGGGATGACGGGATCATCAAGGTCAGTCGTTCCATCAAAGAGCAAAACCAGCGGCTCCGGGCAGCGCGGGAAGCGCTCTGCACGGCACTTGGGCGGGAGCCGACGCTGGAAGAGCTGGCGGCGCAGATTGGAGTGAGCTGTGAGGAAGCTGCCGCATCGATGGCGGCGGACAGTCCGGTTGAATCGCTCTCTGCACCAGCCAGCGCCGGGGAAGAAACTGGTCTTCTGCTTCAGGACCGGATTGCTGGGGAGACAGCGGAGAATGAGGTTCTGCTTGACCGGATGCTTTTGGGAGATTTGCTGAAAATGCTCAATGGACGGCAGCGGGAGATCATTGTGCGGCACTATTTTTATGATCAGACACAGACTCAGATCGCGGCGCAGCTCGGCATTTCACAAGTACAGGTGTCGCGGATCGAGCGGAAAATATTAGGGCAGATGCGCGCAAAGCTGGAAGAAACATGAGAAAAAAAGACAGGCTCATAATTCAGAATATATGAATGTGCATACTCCATTGAAAGACAGGCATACTACTGGATGCAGGAACTTTTAGAGTTTCCAGAATACACAGGAAGGATGGAAAAAAATGACGGGAAATGTGAAAGTGACAATGAAAAAAAAGATGGGAATCTGTATCTGGGTCGGATGCATGATTCTGATTGTAGCAGCGCTCTGTCTCTGTCTGATGGCAGTGGGGCGGGACAGCGTCTACATTGACGGAACCTTCGTACAGCATTCCGGGGACAGCGCGGAGGCATTTTTGAGACCGGAGGCACAGACGGAGAAGGCAGCATTATGACACAGACGGTCTATCTGAAACTCAGCCAGATCACGCAGGTACATGAGAAAAATGTACCGCTTGCAAGTCTGGGAGAAGTTTATTGCAGTGAAAAAAGCGTGGAAAGCCGCTGCCGTGCGATGATCGTGAAGAGGATCCGCGGCGGCGGGAAACAGCGCGAAAGCCGTCTGGTTGGAAACGTCATGGAGATTATCCAGCAGATTGAACGGGAAATTCCGGGGACATCGGTGCAGAATCTGGGGGAGACGGACTATGTCATTCATTATCAGCCGCCGCGCCGTCAGGCGCTTGTCTGGCAGTGGTGCAAGACGCTGTTCGTCTGCCTGATTTGCTTTTTCGGGGCGGCATTTGCGATCATGACATTCAACAACGATGCAAACGTGCTGGATGTATTCAGGAAAATATATGAGATCACGACGGGGCAGGCGTCGGACGGAACAACGGCGTTGGAGGTCGGTTATTCGATCGGGCTTCCGGTGGGGATTTTGCTGTTTTTTAACCATTTTACTTCGTGGAAATTCAGTCTCGATCCGACGCCGCTGGAGGTAGAAATGCGCCTGTATGAGGAAAATGTCAATAAAACGCTGATTCAGAACGAGGAGCGGAAGGAGGATGACATCGATGTTTCTTAAAGAAGCGCTGCTTTTGCTGGCGGGGCTGGCGGCGGGAAGCACGGTGGCAGCAGGAGTCTACGCCTTTCTGGTGGTCATCGGCGTTTATCCGCGCCTGATTGGAAAGACGGCGACGAAGGGGAAAATCTTCTTGTATGAGACGATTATCGCGCTGGGAGGATTGTTTGGAAATGTGGTGGATTTATTTACAGAGAAAGTGAAACAGCTGACCGGGAGTTTTTTGAGAATAGCGTGGCCAGCGGCAATGCCGGAGGCAGAGTTGTGGCAGAAGGCAGCAGAAGGCGGTGGCAGAACGGGAGCTGGTGCTGGATTTCTGGTGATGCTTGGAAATGTCTCCGAACAGCTGCTTCTAGCGGCTGCGGGACTTTCCTGTGGTATTTTTGTAGGCTGCCTCGTCATGTCGCTGGCAGAGACATTGAAAGCCCTGCCGGTGCTGAGCCGCCGCCTGCGTCTGGCAGTGGGGCTGCCATATCTCCTTCTCGCGATTGCGGCGGGGAAATGTGCGGGTTCGCTGTATTATTTCTTATATGGAATTGGAAGACAGTAGAAGAGAGGAGAAACCATGGAAGCCAGAAAAGATCAATATGAAGCATATGTCAAATCGGTTACGCCCGTCCACAGTACATGGAAAAATGTGTTGATGGCGGGCATTTCCGGCGGGCTGATCTGCCTGGCGGCGCAGATCAGCACAAATTGTCTGGTTCAGACAGGCATGGAGGAGAAAACGGCGGCGCTCTGGACGATGCTGGGACTGATTCTGCTCAGCGTTATCCTGACAGGGGCAAATGTATTCCAGAAGCTGGCGCGCGTTTTTGGGGCTGGCGTGCTGGTTCCGATCACCGGATTCGCCAATTCAGTTGCATCCCCGGCGCTGGAATACAAGGCGGAAGGGCAGGTATTTGGTGTCGGATGCAAAATATTTACAATCGCGGGTCCGGTGATCCTGTATGGGATTCTGAGTTCGTGGGGATTAGGGGTTGTGTATTGGGGGTGGATGATGCTGACTCAATAATAAACGAGAAAAAGTCTCAATAATATAATAAGAATCTTTCTTGTTTTGTGAAAAATGAGGGTTTACAATCCGGAAATAAATACCTATAATAGCCATAGGGTAATCTGGCTGTCTGAACAGTCAGATTTATTATAGAAAAAAGGAACCAGAGAGATGGACGTTTGCTAAGAGGGATAACCGCTTTCGTGACGAGGCGGCTGTCACAGATCAGACAGACCGAGCATGAATGTCTCAGCCGGTCCCGGAAATGGAGTGCTTTATGGCAGAAAAAGTGTTAGAAGTAAATCAGATAAAAGCAAATATAGAAGAAAAAGAGATCCTGCACGGCGTTGATTTGAGCGTCGGCGCAGGAGAGGTACATGTCCTGATGGGACCGAACGGCGCGGGCAAATCGACGCTCGGAAACGTCCTGATGGGAAACCCGCGATATCAGATCACGGGCGGTCAGATCTTATTTAAGGGTGAGGATATCACACATGAGTCCACGGACAAGCGTTCCAAAGCCGGTATGTTCCTGTCCTTCCAGGAGCCGCTGGAGGTACCGGGACTTTCGCTGGAAAGTTTTCTGCGGAGCGCGATGCGCCAGCAGACTGGCAAGAACTTAAAGATCTGGGAATTTCATAAACAACTCAAAAAGGCGATGGACATTCTCCAGATGGATGAATCGTATGCACAGAGAAGCTTAAACGTGGGCTTTTCCGGTGGTGAGAAGAAAAAATCTGAGATTTTACAGCTGATGCTCTTAAATCCGAGTCTGGCAATCCTCGATGAGACAGACTCTGGTCTGGATGTTGATGCAGTCCGTCTGGTTTCTAAGGGTGTGGAAGAGTACCAGAAGAACCAGAACGGCGCGCTTCTTATTATCACGCACAGCACCCGGATTCTCGATGCACTGCATGTTGACTATACGCACATCATGGTAGATGGAAAGATCGTGGCAACCGGTGACGGCTCCCTGGTTGATAAGATCAACCAGGAAGGCTACGAATCCTTTATCCGTGAGGCGGGTGTGGCAGACGCCCGGAACTAATCGTTACTGTTCGCAGGCAGGCATTTTTGGAATCGAAAGTGCTGCAGGATAACGCGACAGTAATAACGAATCAGCACGGGTAATATGGAGGCATCAAACATGAAAGAAAAAACGTATGTAGATGACATTGATCGCAGCGTCTACGATATAAAAGACAAAGAAAATGACGCATATAAAGTAAAAGCGGGTCTGACCCCGGAGATCGTTGAGAAGATTTCTAAGGAGAAAAATGACCCAGCATGGATGCAGCAGTTCCGTCTGCAGTCCTTACAGATTTACAATTCCCTGCAGGTTCCGAACTGGGGACCGGATATCGAGGATCTGGACATGGATAACATCGTAACCTATGTCCGCCCGAAATCCAAGATGAGCGCCAAATGGTCGGAGGTTCCGAAGGACATCAAAGATACCTTTGAGCGTCTGGGAATCCCGCAGGCGGAGCAGAAATCACTGGCAGGCGTGGGCGCCCAGTATGACTCGGAGTTAGTATATCATAACGTGCGCGCGGAGGTAGCGGCGCAGGGCGTTGTCTACACCGATCTGGAGAGCGCAATGCACGGCGAATATGCGGAAATGATCCGGACGCATTTTATGCATCTGGTCAAACCGCAGGAACATAAATTTGCAGCGCTGCACGGGGCGGTCTGGTCCGGCGGATCTTTTGTGTACGTGCCAAAGGGCGTGTCGGTTACGATCCCGCTTCAGTCCTATTTTCGTCTCAATGCACCGGGAGCCGGACAGTTTGAACATACTCTGATCATCGTTGATGAGGGGGCATATCTGCATTTCATCGAGGGCTGTTCTGCGCCGAAATATAACGTAGCAAACCTGCATGCGGGTTGTGTCGAGCTGTACGTCGGCAAAAATGCGAAACTCCGCTATTCGACGATCGAGAACTGGTCGAAAAATATGTACAATTTGAACACCAAGCGCGCGATTGTGGAAGAGGGCGGCACGATCGAGTGGGTATCGGGTTCCTTTGGTTCCCATGTATCGTATCTGTACCCGATGAGTATCTTAAAGGGCGATGATTCAAGAATGGAATTTACCGGCATTACTTTTGCCGGAGAAGGTCAGAACCTCGATACCGGTGCGAAGGTAGTCCACACGGGCAAACGGACTTCTTCCTATATTAATACGAAATCTATTTCCAAGGACGGCGGTATCAGTACGTTCCGAAGCAGCGTGCAGATTGGAAAACAGGCATCCGGTTCTAAGGCATCGGTTTCCTGCCAGTCCCTGATGCTGGATGATATTTCACGTTCCGATACGGTCCCGGCGATGGATATCCGGACCCGCGATGCGAACGTCGGCCATGAGGCAAAGATCGGACGGATCAGCGACGAGGCTGTTTTCTATCTGATGTCACGCGGCATCAGCGAGGAGGACGCGCGCGCAATGATCGTCAGCGGATTTGCGGATGATGTATCGAAGGAGCTGCCGCTTGAGTACGCGGTTGAGATGAACAACTTGATTCAGCTTGAGATGAAAGGCAGTATCGGATAATAGATGGTTACTGTTTGCAGCGGGGATTTTGAAATAACAGATTCTGCTGCGGGTCATGCAAGTGCATGAATGGTAACGACAGGAGGAAACAATGGGACAGAAAGAAATGACAGTAAACATTCTTCCGACCCGAACCTGGAACCGGCTGGGAATGAACGAAAGCCAGATACAGATTGAGTGGCCGGAGGAAAGTGTTTTGATAAAACCGGAGCGCCTGGCAGCAGGTGTGACCTGGGAAAAAGAAATCTCCGGAAAAGAGTGGGACGAGATCCAGACCGGCATGGGACGCGAGTACGATGCGATGGCGGCGGAATGCGGAACGGCTGGTGCAAATAGAACGGACACTGTAAATGGAACGGCTGTTGCAGAAGAAAATGCCGGTGCGGGAAGTATCTACCGGCTGACAGCGGAAGCGGCAGCTGTGCTGCAGAATGAAAATACAGAATGGACGGTTCTCTGCGTCGATTACAAAAACGGCAGTTACCAGAACCGCCTCTGCCTGGATGCAAAGGAAAACAGCCGCTTAAACGTGCTGATCGTATTCCGCTCCGGGGAGGACGCACAGGGAACATCCTCGTTCCAGGTAAAGGTCCATGCGGAAAAGAATGCAAAGGTACAGCTTCAGGAAGTGCAGCTTCTCGGCGCCGGATATACCTGCCTGAGTGATATCGGTGCGTCCTGCGGGGAAAATGCCACATTTGAGCTTTTGAAACTGGAGCTGGGCGCAGGCAAGGTCTACGCGGGCTGCCTGACCGAGCTGGAAGGAAAAAAGAGCGCATTTGACGCGAAGATCGGCTATTACACCAGTGTAAACCAGAAGCTGGATATGAACTATACAGTACGCCACCGCGGCAAAAAGACAGAGAGTATGATGGAAGTCTCTGGCGTTTTGCAGGACGGTTCCTCTAAGCTGTTCCGCGGAACGATCGATTTCGTGCCGGGATGCGCCGGGGCAAAGGGAACTGAGCGCGAGGATGTGCTGCTGCTCGGCGATGACATCGTAAATCAGACAATTCCGCTGATTCTGTGTGCGGAAGAAGATGTCGAAGGAAATCACGGCGCTTCGATGGGCGATCTGGACGATGCAACGCTGTTTTATCTGTGCTCCCGCGGACTGTCGAGAGAGGAAGCTGAGCGCATGGTAGCGCGGGCGAGAATCGACGCGCTGAATGAGCTGGTAGCAGACGAGGCAGTACAGAAGCAGGTTCAGGAGTTCATGAACCAGAAGCGATAATAAAATGAAAAAACTGTAAGTTGGCTGCGGTTTGTTTTTGCAGCAAGTATACAAACAAATATATAAGAAGGAACAGAACATGACAGATTACAAGAAAGATTTTCCCCTGCTTGCGGGTTCGGATATCGCATATCTGGACAATGCGGCGACGGCACAGCGCCCGGAGGCGGTATTAAAGGCAGTGGAAGATTTCTATACAAAGAAAAATGCCAATCCGCTCCGCGGGCTCTATGAGCTGGGAATCGAGGCGACGGAGGCATATGAAGCGGCAAGAGAGCGCGTGCGGGAATTTATCAATGCTGGAAAGACGAGCGAGGTCGTGTTTACACGCAACAGCACCGAGAGCCTGAATTTGATCGCGTACAGCTATGGTTTAACCAGTCTGAAAGCAGGCGATGAGATCTTAATCAGCATTGATAACCACCACAGCAATATCCTGCCGTGGCAGATGGTATCCAGACAGACAGGCGCGAAGCTCGTTTATCTGGAATGTCAGCCGGATGGTTCCTACCGGGATGAGGATATGGAAGCCCTGGTGACAGAAAAGACAAAGATCGCAGCGATGCCGCAGATTTCCAATGTCCTTGGCCGCAGAAATCCGGTAGAGAAACTGACGAAACTGGTGCATGAAAAAGGCGGTGTCATCGTCATCGATGCGGCACAGAGCGCCCCGCATATTCCGGTGGATGTGCAGGCACTGGATGCAGATTTCCTTGTATTTTCCGGTCACAAGCTGATGGCACCGATGGGAATCGGCGTCCTGTACGGAAAAGAGACCCTTCTGGATGCGATGCCTCCGTTCCTGACGGGCGGCGAGATGATCGATTCGGTCAGCCGGGAATCTGCAGTCTTTGCCGAACTGCCGCACAAATTCGAAGCCGGTACCGTCAATGGCGGCGGTGCGGTCGGCTTACAGGCAGCGATCGATTATCTGATGAACGTCGGATTTGACGAGGTGCGGAAGCGTGAGGAGCTGCTGACAACACGGGCAATGACGGCGATGCAGCAGATTCCGGGCGTTCATATCCAGGGAAGCGATAGGCCGGAAGAGCACAACGGAATTATCAGCTTTACCGTGGACGGCGTACATCCGCACGATATCGCGTCGATTCTGGATGCCGCAAATGTCAATGTGCGCGCAGGCCACCATTGCGCCCAGCCGCTTTTAAAACATCTGGGTGTATTTGCAACAGCGCGTGCCAGCTTTGCGTTCTACAATACGGAGGAGGACATCGACCGTTTTGTCCAGAACCTGAAAGAAATCCGGAGGAAAATGGGATATGGAGAATAGAACCTTTTACAATGAAATACTGACGGATCACAATCTGCATCCGTTACATAAAGAAAAGCTGCCGGATGCCAATCTGGTATTAGAGGGCGTCAATCCGAGCTGTGGAGATGACATCATTCTTCAGTTGAAGGTCGAAGATGGACAGGTGGTAGACGGTGCTTTTGAGGGAAGCGGCTGCGCGATCTCCCAGGCGTCCGCCGATATCATGCTGGATCTGATCATCGGAAAATCCGAAGAGGAAGCACGCCATCTGGCGGATCTGTTCCTGCGGATGATCAAGGGCGAGGCAGGCGAGAACGAGATCGAAGAACTCGAGGAAGCCGGCGCCCTGGTCGATGTTTCCCATATGCCGGCGCGTGTCAAATGCGCGGTGCTGGGATGGCATACGATGGAAGAGATGCTGGATAAGAAGAACGAGAAATAAGAGAGAAGATAAAAAGAAACGGGAGCTATTCTTTTGGGAGTGTCAGGGCGGGACGTACCATTTCCGCCCTGATGATCTATATAGCAGAAATAGTCTGGAAAAGGAAGAAAAGTCAGAGGTGTTGGCGAAAATACATACAAAAATAGATTGGCAAAAACAAAGCGCGTATAGAGAAAACAGCAAAAAACAAGTGGATCTAGATGTGTGTTTTTGTATAAAACATCCAAAAGGTTGACGGCATATTTACAAAAATAAACAAAGATGTTAAAATAATCATAAAAAGGATGCAGATGGCGATGTACATACAGATGGCGTACAGCTGAATCCTGTGTCTGGAGGTATGAGAGATGCCGAATTTTTCATATAAAGCGCTGGGACGGGATGGAAAAGAAGTCCGGGGAGTGCTCCAGGCTGAGAGTGAAGCGGCAGCCGCTTCCAGAATCCGGGAAAACTATCCGATTCTTCTGAGCATCAGTCAGAAGAAAGAGAAGAAAAGACCTGATGACGGCAGTCTCCTGGAGATGGAGATCGGAAGCAGGCGGATCAAGACGAAGAAGCTGGCGATCCTGTGTTCGCAGTTTGCGATCACTCTTCATTCGGGCATGACCGTGGCGCGCGCGATGCGTATGCTGGCAGATCAGAATGAGGACAAGCGGATCCGGAAGATTATGGGGGCTGCGGCAGAGGAAGTAGCTGCCGGAAGTACCGTTGCGTCGGCGCTGGAAAAGTATAGCGACCGTTTTCCGCTCACGTTTATCGAGACGATCCGGGCAGGCGAGCAGTCCGGTACACTGGAACGATCCTTTGACCGGCTTCAGAAGTTTTACGAAAAGTCTTACAAGACGACGGAGAAGATCAAGGGAGCGATGACGTATCCTTTGTTCGTCGTTGCGATTGCGGTGGTTGTCCTGATTATCGTCATGGCGAAGGTTATCCCGACACTGGCAGATGTATTTACCGATCTGGGTGGTACGCTGCCGCTGATGACGCGGATGCTGATTGCGACTTCCCATTTCTTCGCGAAGTGGTGGCTGCTGATGCTGGCGGTGCTGGTGTTTTTGAAGATTGGTTCGCAGGTCTATGGCAATACGCCGCAGGGGCGGATTCAGAAAGCAAAGATCGCGTTATCCCTTCCACTTGTGGGCGTGATCAACCAGATGAACGGCGCAGCACAGTTTGCTAATACGATGTCGGTGCTTCTGGCAGCGGGTATCACGATCAACCAGGCGGTTGACACGACGGCGAAGGTCATGGACAATGCACTTCTGAGCGAGGATGTCCGCTCCATGCGCGAAGGAATCGAGCAGGGGCGCAGCCTGGTGGAATGTCTGCAGGGAAAGAAATATTTCCCGCCGACGATGGTCGATATGTGTTCCGTCGGAGAAGAAACCGGTGAACTCGGGGAGACACTGGACAATGTCGCCGATTATTACACCAACGAGGCGGATTACCGAATCCAGCGGCTTCTGGCGCTTCTGGAACCGGCGATGCTGGTTGTGCTTGCGATTTTTGCGGGTATCATTGTAGTGTCGATTTATCTGCCTATCTTTGCAATGTATGATCTGATGTAAGAATTGACTGCACACATGTGAAATGTGATACGGCAGAGGCTGGATGGCGCAGAGAAAATTCTCTGTTCATTAATAAAATACTATACAATAAGGAGATTGATTTTATGAAGGGCTTAATCAAGAAAGTTCGTGAGAACAAAAAAGGTTTCACACTGGCTGAGCTGCTGGTGGTTGTTGCGATCGTGGGCATCCTGGTTGCAATTTCGATTCCGGTATTTACGGCACAGCTGAGCAAGGCTAGAAAGGCTACGAATCAGGCAAACCTGAGAGCTGCGAAAGCGGCAGCGGTTGCACAGTATATGACAGATGAGATGGATACAAATGCTACAGGTGAAGTTATTTATAATTATGATTTAGCAACAGGTACTGTTGAGTCAATTACTAGTACAACGGAAGGCGTAGCTGAGAAAGTAATAGATGATGAAAAGGGCAGTGTACAGTATAAAGTAATTAACGTAAAAGTAAAACCGCAATCCGAAGCGGGTACAATTAATGGTGCAGAAATTACATTATATGCGAAATAATAGAGTATAAGTAAAAAACACATACGTGGCAAAATGGATGGGGTTTCCCATCCATTTTTGCTAAAGGCGCCCGGAGACAGAATAAGCAAATTCTGTTATAATGAATCAAAGAATTGCAAAAGACAGGAGAGAACGCGGCGATGCTGCATCAAACCACATTTTTAACAATTTACATATTAACCATAACATTTATCCTCGGCTGTGCCCTCGGCAGTTTCACAGACTGTCTGGCGGGACGGATGCTTGCGGGGGCTTCGATCCTAAAGGGGAGATCGCACTGTGATGCCTGCGGGCATGTGCTGGGCGTGCCGGATCTGGTGCCGTTGTTTTCGTGGCTGTGTCTGCGGGGCAGATGCCGTTACTGTGGGGCAAAGATCCCGGCGGAATCGTTCTGGGCGGAACTTGTTTCGGGGATCGCGTGCTGTCTGATCGTGTACCGGTTCGATGTTTCGGTGCTGGCACTGCGGGGGATACTTCTGTGGATTGTGCTTTTGTGCCTGACGCTCACGGATCTGCATGCGTGGATCATACCGGATCGCCTGCAGGTGGCAGGAGTCCTGATTTTTTTCGGAACGGCAGTCTGTCTGCCGGAAACGGGCGCACAGATATTGCGTGGTGTTCTGACGGGGGCTGGCTTGTCGGGCGGTATGCTGGCACTTTCACTTTTATTTGACCGCCTGACGGGAAAGGAAAGCCTGGGAGGCGGGGATATCAAGCTCTTTTTTGTGACGGGGCTGTACCTTCGTTCTATCTGGGAGGTATTGTTTTTTCTGATTCTCAGCTGTGTGCTTGGAATCGGATGTTCGTTGGTTTGGAGAAAGGGGAAAATCCCATTTGGACCGGCGATTGCGGCAGCTTTCTTTCTGATGCTTCTGTTTGGTGAACAACTGACAGGATGGTATAGGGGGCTGTGGCTTTTGTAAGCTGTACACGATAAAACTCTTTTAAGGGGAGTGCAGAGATGAAGAATTGTTTAGGAATTGAAATTGGACATTACCGTATCAAGATTGCATATGCGGAAAAGGGTGAACTGAAAGAGTTCATCAGCGAGCGGGTTCAGGGAATGGATCTGACCGATATGCACGTCTGTGCGGATTTGATAAAGGATTTATTGAAGGAATATGCGATCCGGTGCCGGAATGTGGTATTTGTCATCCGTCAGGAGGATGTGTATGTGCGGCGGTTTGAGATGCCGCTGATGACGGAAGAACAGCTCCGGCTGAACCTGCCGTATGAGTTTCATGACTATATCGGCGATGAGATGGACAAGTATGTTTTTGATTACGCGATGATTCAGACGAAAGAGAGGACGATGGATCTTCTTGGTGCGGCGTGCACGAAGACGCTGTCGCAGCAGTTTGAAAAGCTGGCAAAGATGGCGCGCCTGAAGCTCGTCGGTCTGGTCCCGGCAGTGCTTGGTCTGGAGCGGATTCTGGAGTATGCACAAGAGCGAAAGGATTACGCTGTTCTGGATCTGGGAACACAGGCGCTGCGGATTCATTTCTTCCGTGAGGGGGTTTATGATATTACCCGTACCATGGAGCCGGGCTGTGAGGAGATCGAGCAGATCCGTTTGGGAGATAAGAACAAGATGCAGGAACTGGGAATTGAGGTGGAGGAAGAAAACCGCGAGGAGACCGACAAAGAAAAGATGGCGGCTGTGCTGGAGGAGCAGTACCGGACCCGCGCCGTCCAGGTCATGCGAGTTTTGAACTTTTATAGCTTCAATAATGTGAATAATACGATCGACAGCCTCTATTATTGCGGCGGAGGTGCACGATACGGGGAATTGATCGATGCGCTGAAAGAAACGCTGGATCTGCCGGTGCGGAGTGTGGCGGAGCTTCTGCCGGAGGTCTCTCTGGATGAGGAAGACGAGTGGATCGACAGCCCGCAGGCATACGGTGTATTACTTGCATAAGGAGGAAGAGCGGTGGCTGATTTAAAATCAATCGCGAATATGCAGATTGGCGGTCCGAAGTATCCGAAAAAACGGCGTATCAATCTGTATCAGAAGCAGACTAAAAAAGGAAAAATAGCGGCGGAGCTGGGCGCGTTTGCCGTTTTTATGGTTTTTGTCTACGGATTTTCGAGATTTGGCGTAATGCTTCCCCTGCAGGAGGCAGACCGGGCAGAGGCGGTTTATGCGGCGACAGAGAAGGAGCTTCGTACACTGGAGAAATCCAACGAGGTGTACGGTGAGGTCCTGGCAGAGTACGCGCATTATGGAAATGGGTATCTGAATGAGGAAGAGAGTAAGCTTCCGGACCGCAGGATGATGCTGGATTCCCTGAAATCACAGATTTTCCCGCTGACGGCAGTTTCGAGTGTTTCGATCACCTCGGATCAGATGTCATTGGAAGGAACCATTCCCAATGGTACACTCTTTCCGCAGCTGGTCCGTGATGCGGAGGCGGATCCGAATGCGCGCTATGTGACCGCTTCGCTGGAGGAAACAGTGAAGAAAGATGGCGAAGAGAGAGTTCTGGCATCCTTGAAGCAGGTGGGAGTGTCAATGGCTGTATTTTTTAACGAACCAGAAGAGGGCAAAGAAGAATGAATTCGTTAGGGAAATATGTATTAACAAAAACACAGAAAATAGTGCTGCTGGTTGTAGTCTTTGCCCTGATCGCGGGCGGCTACTATGCCGGATTTTACCTGCCGGTGCAGCGGCGGATTGAGGCGGCGGACACGGCGGAGCTGGATGCCCAGATTCAGCTGGAGCAGATGAAAGCGATGCAGATCCGGCAGATGGTGGAAGAGATCGAGGAAAACAAGGCATCGAATGCGCCGATGGTTCCGGCCTACAATCATTTCAAGACAGAGACGGAGGAGCTGAACCGTATTTTTGCGAATGCGTATGATTTTACTTTCCAGTATTCAGAGCCGCAGGTGGACGGAATGGAGATCCGCCGCGCGATGAATATTTCTTTTACGGCAGATTCGTTTGATCACGCTGTTTCAATGCTTCATGAGGTGGTCGAAGGACCGTACCGCTGTCTGATCGAGGATCTGAGCATTCAGGATGATAAAGATCTGGAAAATGAAGAGTTAGAGGATATCCGCATCCACCCAGTGGCGGTGGCGTTCCAGCTGACCTATTTTGAGACCCGCTACGATGCGGAATCGGAGGAAGGTCTGGAGCTGGAACCGGAGAAGACGCAGGCACCGTCGGGACTGGCAAATGCGGATGTGTCGAACCTGCAGCGTTCTGACCTTGAGACAGCGGCAGAGGCGGCGCTGGGAGAATAAAGCATGAAAAAAGCAGAGAACAGTGAAAAACGCCCGGAAATCTGGAGGCAGGTTTTCATGCGTATGAAAAATCAGGATGGCGCCAGCTTGATGGCGGCGCTCCTGTTTTTTGTGTTTTGCGGGGTGGGCGCGTCGATCATTCTGGCGTTCGCTTCCGCGTCGGCTGGAAAGATCCGCCACCTGCCTAGGGAGGACCAGAAGAGGTATGCGGTGGACTCGGCGGCGGCATTTCTGCGGGATGAGCTGCAGAAGACGGAGAATATAGTCAAGATCAAGGAAGTGATCGTGCATGACAGCCGGGATGACGAGGAAGACGATGAGGATGATTTTTACTGCTACTACGTCGGCAGCCGGAAAAACACGGATAATGAGGCGACGTGGCAAAAGTTCTATGGAACGGATTCGGGTTTGTCAAGCGCAGAGAGTGCGAATAGCGCGGTTCTCGATTCACTGATCGTGGATATTTATAGAAATAATGAGTATCGGAAGCTGGCAGACGGGGAGAATGCATCGGAGGAAGAAATAGCGTACAAAGATTTTACTCTGTCAGTGAAGAAAGACGGAACGAGCGGGAACACGATTGACCCGTTAAAGACCAGTGTACGCCTGTGGATGACGGATGATTATAAAATCAAGGCGGTTATCTCCGATACGGTAACGGCGGATGATAAGAAGGAAGAGCGGTGCGAGAAACGGCTGGAGCTGGAAGCAGCACATAGCTCCGAGAGTGAGACGGTCACAGTAGCGGGCGATGACGGAGATTCGGATGACGATGATTCCTACACGATCACGACGACGACCATCATCACGACGATCCGCTGGCAGAACGGAACAATAGAGAAGGAGCTGCTGCAGGATGATAAGTAGAATGGAATGGGCAGCTGGAAGAAAGCTGCGTGCCAATGCGGGAGAGACGCTGACAGAGGTACTGATATCGGTTCTTGTGATTGCACTGGGAATGACGCTGTTTCTGAGTGCATTTCTGGCGTCCGGCAGGATGCTGCAGCAGGGCGAAGAGCAGATGGCGGGCTATTATGACAGCCGCAATCAGCTGGAGAACAACCGGACAGCGGAACAGGCGTCGGGCAGATATGTTCTGGAGCTGGAGGCATCTGGAACCGGCGGCATGAAGAAAAGCCTGGCGTCAAATGCCTACCAGACAGGCACACAGACGAATTACCGGACGGGACAGTATCCGATCGTACTGTATGTGAGCCAGGCTGATTCGGATGCAGAAGAGGAAGAGGTAAACTTACAAGATCTGCTTTACAGATACCGATAGAGGAGACAGAGATGGGACAGGAGAGAAGTGAATGCCGCGGATGCAGAAATAGGCATTGCAGGCAGCAGAAACAGACGGCATCCAAGGGTCACTGCAAGCTCTTTTCAGTATGTCAGAAAAAACTCCGGTCAAAGAACGGTATGACGCTGACGGAGCTGCTGGCGGCGATTGTGATTCTCGGAATGATCGGCACGGTGCTTGGCGGCGGCGTGATGATGGTAAAAAATGTTTACCAGAGGACGCAGGATCAGGCAGATGCAGAGCAGGCGCTGTCGCTCACGGCGCAGCTGATGACCGATGAATTTGCCAATGCGCTGGAAGTGAAAAATTCTGCTGGGACTTCCGAAACAGGAGAAATGGTAACACCTCTTTTGCGGAGTGGAAACAGCCACCTGTGGCTGCACTTTAGTGCGACAGACTGGTCTGGCACGGGCATTGAAAAATGGTATGGGGATTATACTTACGATGATGCGTATAATAAGATACCTCTGCTGACGCAGGCGGCGATCTCGGATGAATATTATACGGCATTTGATGGCTATACCTATTCGGAGGAGACGGCGTGCTTTACGGTTCAAAATCTGGCGATCTACCGGAAAAAAGATACGATGGGAACTTCCCGGAAAGCGGTGGTAAAGCCGATTAACCTGATCGTGCGTGCGGTCAACCTGGATCAGAAATAAAATTAAAAGAGGAACGAGGACAGATGGAGCAGAAGAGACAGAACAAACAGAAGAGAAGGGCGGCGTTTACGCTGGCGGAATTTTTGACGGTGATTGCGATTGTCGGTATTTTTGCCAGTCTTTCTTTTGTTGCGGTGATTCGTTACCAGAGAAAGCTCCGCCGTCTGGAGATGGATCAGACAGCGAAGGAGATCTTTCTGGCGGCGCAGAATCATCTGACACTGGAAGTCTCCAATGGGACGATTCCGCGTCTGCTCCATATGGAGGCACAGGGGGAATTTTCGGACGATCAAAAGCAGGCAAAGCTGGGAATTTCGGTAAAAAATACAGTGATGGCGGAGGAGAAAGAGGAAAATATCTACGCGGTTCTCTATGTGCCGGAAAAACAGGCAGGGCAGCCTGAATCGGAACAAGAAGAGTCTGGCGGTGAGGCAGCGCTGGTGTCTGCGAATGTGACCGAGGAGATCCGGCAGCGCCTTCTTCCGTTTGGATCGATGGATGAGACTGTCCGTGCAGACGGGAGCTATCTTATTTTCTATGATCCGGAGGCAGGACTGGTCCGCGAGGTGTGGTATTCGGATCATTATCAGTTTGTGCAGACAGATATCGGAAGCGAGGCACTTCTGGCGGCGGCGTCTGATGCCGGAAAACGGGAGCGGTTTACGGGTGCTAACTCCAATTATAAGGATCAGAAGCTACCGATCGGATATTACGCATCAGGAAATCTGGAAGTTCCGGAACTACCGGTGGAGAAATTCGAGGCACCGACAGTGAAATTGGTGAATGATGATATTTTATATGCGGAAATCGGGGATCCGAATAAAAATGAACATTCGCTGAGCCTGTTTGTAAAGGGAGAAAAGAGTGGCACAACCGGCTACATCGAGATCAATGCCCCGGGAAGCAGCCGTTCGGCGCGTGTGGCGAAGGTGTCCGGAACTTCGGGCGATTCGGATGGAACGTATCAGGTCATTCTGGATGACATAGCGGCGCCAGCCGGCACGGGCGGAAGTACAGGATTCAAATTTATGGATTTCAACCAGCCGGCACAGACGGATATGACATTTCAGCAGGATGAAAGAGGTTTTGCCTCCTTTATTCCGGGCGAAAATATCTTTGTGTACGCGCAGGTTTTCAACAATAAAGCGCTTTCGCAGGTTAAGACGAGCAATACAGATTCAGGCAGCAGCCTCTTTGCATCGATCGGTACGAACCGAAGCGTGGGGATCGGCAGCTTCCGCCATCTGGAAAATCTGGATGAGCGGGTTTCAGGCTGGGATCCGGATCAGCTGTACACGGGAGCGGTGACTACATCCAAAACGGTTACGGCGATGCAGAATAGCGATTTGACCTGGAAAGCGGGAGAAAACACTGCGGACGAGAGCAGTTACTGCGGACATGTGGCGAAGCTGCATACGGCATTTGGCTCGAATTTTTTGAATCAGAATGCGGAAACCATCTCGATTGCCTACCGGGTGACGGATGAAACGAATGCAGATCGGACGAACCCGACGGCACAGACATATACCACGGAGGCGGGAAGTTATCTTCCGCTTAGCCTGCCGTATCCACTGGACTATCAGGGAAATACATACCGGATTGATGGTCTGCAGGTAGGAAAAACGGCGGCAAGTTCAATCACAGCAGTAGATGGGACGGGCGGACTGTTTGGAACGGTAACGCAGGATATGAGTGTTAAAAACCTGCTGATCTGCCAGCCAGTGGTCCGGACGAAGGCGAATGCAGGCGCTTTGATCGGCGCAGTGACGCCGGGAACGGATTCCCGGGGAACTATAAAGCTGCCAACGGTGGAAATTAAAAAGGTGCAGGTGGAATATCCACAGGTGCAGGCAGAGCAGACCGGCGCTTCTGCCGGTGCGTTGATTGGCACATTTGAGGGCAGCAGTCTGACCGTCCAGGATGCGCTGGCGGAGAATCATTTCCGTGATAAGCTGGGAAGCAGCACAGAAAAAGCAGCCGATCTGGAGCTGGAGGAAGAAAGCAAATACCGGATCCGCGCTTTAAAGGGAACGGCGGGCGGCCTGATCGGCACGGCAAAGGGGAAAATTTCCCTGACCGACAGCGCAGCGGCACTCTATGTGGAAGGTATGTACGCCGGCGGTCTGGTCGGAACTGCTGAGAAAGCAGCAGCTGCAGCCGCCGCAAGCGGTTCCACGGTGCAGATTCAGAGCTGTTATGTCGGCGGTCATACAGCAAACAAGAAGTTTGATACCTCCCAAAAACCAGGGAATGGGGCAAACGCCAATACAGCCTTTGAGAATCTTACCGGACGTTATAACGTAGCGGCATATACCGGCGGATTCGCAGGGGGTCTCGCCGCACAGCTTCCGGCAGACAGTCAGATAGCGAATACATATGTGTCGGCGTCGGTGTATTCGCCGACGGCTGAGGAAAAATCGGATGAAACGGAAGGTGGAAGCGGTACGGCGGCGGATGAAACAGAGGATCCGGCGATGAAAGCACCTGCGTTTGTTGCGTTCTATGATTATGCAAGTAGAACGGATGGAATACTTCCATCGGAGACGAGTGGTACGGGGACGAACAAAAAATCAGTTTATCCGGGGTGCTATGTGTGCAGTAAGGTGAATGAGAAGTATGTGCTTGCATATGACGAGGCTCTTGCAAGTCTGTTTGGTGTAAAGGATCCGAATGCAGATAGCAGTGAGGAAGAAAATAAAGATACGGAGGAAAAGCGGAATACATATCCGTATGATCCGGAATTAAAGAAGGCAGAAATACCGATTTATCCGATGCCGACGATCCAGAAAGTAGCGGAAAAACTTGCTGCGCAGGACGCTTCAAAGGGATTTTCGTGGTTTCTGAATAACCATGTCGGGGACTGGGACAAGGGCGAGAACGAAGAGGCGCTGCATACTGGAAACAGGCTGTATATCGATTATGTCTCTCCGTCTCCGCTTGAAGAAAATCAGAGAATACATCTGATATTTTCGATTACCGGCGAATTGAGCCATAAAACGATGTGGTATGTTCTCCAAGTCAATACGGGTGATTTGCAGGAAGATACTCTGAGAAAGGGATCGAAATTTTGCTTTGTAGATACGGAAAGGAAAGCTGCCAGCTGTGCAGAAAATGAGGAAAATGGCAATTGGAACGGCTTTGATGAAAAAAACAGGGTAAATCGTTTTGAAATAGGCAAAACGGAAGAGAAAAAGTTGAAATTGCGTTTCTATCTGGATGATTTATCACGTGAGGGTGGAAATTTCTGTAGTCTGGGTACCTGGGGAGGTTATCAGCCGGACAATCACGGTTACATAAATGGAGAAAATGTGATCGTAAAATTGAGCGAGGATGGCTATCCGCCGACAGAAAATGCAAAGCTCTCATACAAGTTCAACAGCTGCTTTGCCGATGTAATTGAACGAAATGGAGATGGAACGGATACCTATACGGTTAAGGTCGCCAATGGACGTCATCTGCAGAATCTGAATTTCTGCGGAGAAGGCTATGGTGGTTTAAAGATCACACGGGTCATTCAGACCGATAATATTCTCTGGCAGGAGGATGATTCGATTACCTCATAGACGGAAGCGTATTGCAAAGAGGTGAAAGATGCATACGGAGAGATGACGATCTACAGTCCGGGAAATTCCAAGTATGAAGGTGGAAGTTTCTGGCCGATTAACAACCCGGATATTATCTCTTATGATGCGGAGGTGGATGAGAAAGAAAAAGCAAAACTGGGTGAATGTTATACGATTGCAGGCTTAAAGATAACTCCTGTTGCCTGGAATGGTGCGGCTTTATTTCAGAAGACGGATCATCTGACGATATCGAACTTGAATCTGAAGGATCCGGACATTTCCTGTCAGGGGCAGAATACAGCAGGGCTGGTGGCACAGGCAGGCACTTCGGCGGACAGCTATCTAACGATTAAAAATATCCATATATATGGAGAAGAATCCCGGATTTCTGGAACGCTGGCAACAGGCGCGGTGGTTGGAAGCACGAATAGTGGCAGTCTGACACTCGACCATGTAGTTGTAGATGCACCGACGCTGCAAATAAGTGGAGGAAAAACCGGGGGCTTGATCGGGGAAGCAAAAGTAAGTGATTTAGTGATGAATCACGTATATGTTTCAGGAAAAAATGCACGGATACAGGGAACCGATGCTAGCGGAGGTCTGGTCGGCTTTGCCGAGAGCTCTGGTCAGATGAAGTTGGAAAACAGCTTCTTCTCTGGGTATGTGGATACAACTGGAACCGCCGGAGGTTTGTATGGATACCTGAAAAACAACCAGAATGGCGGAACTGCCGGGAAAGAATTCAGCATTGAAAACAGTTATGTCGGCGGACGGAACCGCTCTTACGGTTATACGGAAAGTGGTGCGGAAGTGCTGTCAGATAGAAAGAATGTGTCAGGCGGCTGGTGTGCCGGAGGCCTCGTGGGTTGGATGGATGGTCCGATTTCGGTAATACAGAGTTTCAGTGCAGCGGATGCGTGTGGAACGAATACATATAATGCCATCGCAGGCGGTTTATTTGGAAAATATGATTCTGCAAAACTGGTTCTTTCGAACTGTTACACAACAGGAAGTGTGAAAGCGGCTGGAACCTCAATGTTCCTTGGACATTATATTGGTCAGTTAAACAATACCTGGTGGCCAGGCGCACAGCTGGAAGCTGGCATTCTTTCGGTTCCGGAAGAATGCTGGTATCTGCCGAAGTTAAGCGAAGCAATCATCGGCGTACCTTATGTAGACAGCAACTCTGTAAAGGACAGCTATTTCAGTATTACCAGGACAGGTGCCGCTGACCTGTCGTCCAAAACAGGCACCAATGGCGTTGATCAGACGATCGCAATAGATGATTCTCTGCAAGGAAAAGCATATCCATATCCAATTTGGACGATCTATGAACCAACAGATTGGCAGACTGGCACACGCCTGTATGTGGGCGACTGGGATTAGGAAATTAAGAAAAATTAGAAAACGATAGCGTTTGTTTCTATAAAAATGCCGGATGGGCAATCAGCGAAATTCTCCAATTCCCTGATGTAAATGCAGACAAAATATGGTATGATATAAGGTACGAGATTTCGAACCGACGGAACTGTGGGAAGACGAAGCAGTTACCGGGACAGGATAATGAAACGGCAGGTGATAGGAATGAAAGAGAGAATTAACCGGCTGGCGAAGGGAATCATCGATTCGGAACAGCCGAAGATGACCTGGTCGCCTGAAAAGATAGACGAGACGCTGCGGATGAATACCCTGATGCAGAGAAATTTATGGATCGGGAGCGAAAATGGATTAAGTGTGAAGGGATTTGTGTATTCCTCGAACCTGCGGGTGCGGATTCCAGGAGATAACAATTCGTTTGGCGGACTCCGGTGCCGGATCGTATATGAAGTGGACACTTCGTTCCTGACGGCAGGCGACACGATCACGGGTTCTTTTTATCTGGTGACAAACTGCGGGGAAGAGGAGATTCCGTATGAGTTTCACGTCGAGGTGGCAGACGCCGGGAAGACTTTAGGTGATCTGAAAACGGCGGAAGATTTTCTGCACGTCGCGGAAAATGATATGGAGACGGCGCTCCGGCTTTTGGAGTACCCGGATTTTGTGGAAGTGCCGTTTATGCAGGATCTGCATGTGCGGGCACTCTATGACGGCCTGAAAGGGCACGGCAGCCGGGCAAATTTTATGGAAGAATTTCTGGTTGGACTGGGCGTGAAAAAGCCGGTCGGTCTGACGATTCCGGGCAGGGCGCGCGTATATGCCGAGCTGGCTGAGAATGCCGAGGACACGATCGAGATCCGGATGGATAACTGGGGCAGTGTGTACCTGGAGGTGACGGCAGACGGCGAGTTCCTCCATCTGCCGAAGAAGAGTGCGACGCAGGCGGATTTTGAAGATGGTCTGCTCCGTCTTCCGGTACGGATTCTGGCGGAACGGCTGCATGCCGGAAAGAATTTCGGTGCCGTCCTGATTCACACTGCCAGAGAAACCGTGCGGATCCCGATCGAGGCATCGGCTGCCGATGCGGGCGGATGCGACCGGGCACATATGTCATTCCAGAAAGAGCTTGGAAATTATCTGACTGCCCGTCTGGCGTATGAAAATGGGATCGGCGGCACGGAGGCGGTTCACCAGATGCAGCGGGAGCTGGATCTGATGAAAATGACGCACTATGACGCGGGACTGCGGCTTTTGCAGGCGGAATTATACCTTTTGACTGATCGGCGTGAGAAAGCGCAGACGATTTTAAAGGAGCTGCAGGATTCAGCGGCGCTTAAAATATCGGGCGACCGGAAGCTTAACTGCCTGTACCGTTATCTGTACGTGACGCTGACCGGCAATACCGAGCAGAAGGACACTTTGATCCGCCTGCTGCAGCAGTATGCGTCGGAGGAGACGGGCAGCAGCCTGTTTTATTATCTGATGCTTCTGCGTCTGGATGAGGAACTGCAGAAAAATCCGGTTACGGTGCTGCTCAGCATGGAGCAGGAGTTTAAGGACGGCTGTCACAGCCCATTCCTCTATGCGGCGGGACTGAAACTTCTGGAGAGTGATCCGATCCTTTTAGACAATGCGGGCAATTTTGAGCTTCATGCCCTGTACTATGGGGCACGCCGGAAAATCATCAGCCGCGAGCTGGCACTGGCAGCGGTCCGGGTGATGCGTGCGTCCCGTTCGTACCGGGAGTTTTACAGACGCCTTTTGATGGAACTTTACGGGCTGTATCCGGAGACGGAGATTCTGGAGGCGCTCTGTGCAATGCTGATCCGGGGAGACTGCCGGGAGACAGCCTGTTTTGAATGGTATAGCCGGGCGCTGGAGGCAGATTTGAGTCTGACGCGCCTGTATGAATATTATTTATATGCGATGCCGGAGAATTATGACCGCCTGATGTCGCGTGAGGTATTTTTATACTTTTCGTATTCGGCAAATTTGGATGCGGGGTCACTGGCGAAGCTTTATGCGAACCTTCTTACATATGGAACGCCGGATTCGGATATTTACCGGATGTACGAGCGGGCGATGGAAGAGTTTGCGGTGGATCAGCTTTTCAAGGAACGGATAGACGGTGCCCTGGCGGTCCTGTACCGGAAATTGATCTATCCGGAACTGATCGATACGCAGATGGCGCGTGTCCTGCCGGGGATTTTGAAATCCTGCCGGGTAGAATGCCGGGAACCGGCGATGAAATACGTGGTGGTGCGCCATGAGGAGCAGATGACGGAGGACGCGTATGTGCTGAACGAGGGCACGGCGTATGTGCCGCTGTTTTCGGAGCGCGATCTGGTTCTATTCCAGGATGAAAATGAGACGCGGTATGCGCGGGTAAATTGCGCCATCCAGCCGGTATTTACGGATATGGAGGAACTTTTACAGACCTGTTTTGAAATGAATCCGATGCATCCGTTCCTCTTTATGAATGCGTGTGCAAAAGCCTGCCGCAAGGAGGTGCTGACCGGGGACGATGCGATCCTTTTGGAGCACGCGGATCAGAAGATGGAGCTGCACCCGCTGTTTAGGGCAAAGGTGCTGTCAGCGATCGTGCGGTATTATAAGAGGATGGCGGATGGGATTGAGGATGAGAAAAAGGATGGAAGTGTTTCATACCTTCTGAGTCTTGACAAGGACCAGCTGACGCGGGATGAGAGAAACGGCGTCTGCGGGACGCTGATCCGGTGCGGGCATTTCAGCGAGGCGTATGAGATGGTGTGCCGGTATGGTCTGGAAGGTCTGCCGGTCAATCTGCTGCTGCGGCTTTGCGGGAGAATGCTGCTTCAAAATCTCTTTGACCGGGATGACCACCTGCTTTATCTGACCTGGTATGTCTTTGAACACGAGAAGCCGGACAGTGTGATTCTCGATTATCTCTGCGAACATTTCAACGGTACGGTGGATCAGATGTACCGCGTCCTGATGCAGGGGCTGCGGCTCCGGGTGGAGACGTACGATCTGGAGGAACGGCTGGTGGCGCAGATGCTCTTTACCGGCAATACAGCAAAGTTAGACCGGGTGTTCGAGCTTTATGCGTCACGCAAGAAAACAGGGGAAAATATCGTGCGCGCGTATTTCACGGTCAAGAGCGTGGAATATTTTCTGGAAAACCGTCCGACGGACGACAAGGTGTTCGCATTTTTGGAGGGTGCTGTGCAGGGAAGCTCGGATCGGGAACGGATCCCGGATATTTATCTGCTGGCGCTGACAAAGTATTATGCGACGCTGCCGGAGCTTTCGGAGGAACAGCGGCGCCTGTGCCAGTCGGTGGTGGATGTGCTTTTAGATGCGGGCATGATTTTTGCCTATTTTAAAGATTTGGCGCGGTTTATCCATATCCCGGGCAATATTTTAGATAAAGAAATCATCGAGTATCACGGAAACCGGGCGGTGCGCCCGTATCTGCGGCTGCGGATTCTGCCGCAGGAGGAAGAGTTCCACTATGAGGAAATGCGTCTCGTTTACCGGGATATTTACATCCGTGAAAAGGTGATTTTTGAGGGCGAGACGCTGGAATATCAGATCGAAGAGGAAGAGGACGGCGTCCGGAAGACGAAAGAAAAGGGAGAGATTTCCTGCCGGGAGATTCCGGGACGCAGCCGGGAAAGCCGGTTTGCGGCGCTCAATGAGATGAGTCTTTCTTTAAAAGTAAATAACGAGACGGCGCTTCGGGAAAAGATGCGGGAGTACCAGAAGAGAGATGCGGCGGTAAGCGCACTTTTCCCGATCGCCTGAGGAAAGGGACAGACGGACAAACGATAGATGAATGGACTTATAATTGGCATGGATCTGTGTGATTCATGCACACATATATCCTGTCAGGGTCAGGAGACGATCTGGTCGGTTCCGACCCGGATCGGAAAAGAACCGGATTCGGACGTCTGGCGGGTGGCAGAGGAGAGTGCCGGGGGCGCGTTAGAGGGCATGGTAGTGGAAGATAAGCTGCTTTCCCTGGCGATGAAGGACGGCACCGCCACGATCGACGGTGTCCGCTACGAGGGCTTATATCTGCTGAAAATGTTCCTGAAGCAGGTGCTTGCGATTCCCAGACAGGCGTCCGGAAAAGAAGAGATAGAAAACCTGGTGATCACGGTGCCAAAGCTTGAGGTAAAGCTGGTGGACTGCCTGATGTACTGTGCCGATTTTCTGGAAATCGACCGGAGCCGGGTGCATGTGATCAGTCATGCGGAGAGTTTTGTATATTACGTGATGAGCCAGAAACGGGAAGTCTGGAGCAACCAGGTGGGAATGTTTGAACTTTCGGAGAATGGTCTTCATTATTATGAATTGAGAGTGCAGCGCGGGCTGCGCCAGATGCAGGTGGTCGCGGATCAGGAGGAACTGGAGGAGTCATTCCACTTAAATGTGCTGGACAGCGACGCGGGCATCCAGATGGCAGACCGGATTCTTTCCTCCTGTGCGGAACGGCTGCTGCAGAAGCGCCTGTTTTCAGCGATCATCCTGACCGGCAGGGGATTTGCACAGACGGACTGGGCGGCAGATTTTATGCAGCAGATCTGCAAACGGCGCCGGGTGTTTGCGGAGATGGATGTATTTACCCGAGGGGCGCTGATCCGCTCGGAAGATCTCTGTGAAGCGCAGAGTGCGTACCATTTTACCTGTATCTGTGAGGGGCGGCTGAAAACAACGGTTTCCTTAAAGATTCAGGAGCGTGAAAAAGAGGGACAGCTGGTGCTGGCATCCGCCGGGGACAGCTGGTATGAGACGAAAATGACGGCGGAATTTATCGTGTCGGGCACGCCGGAGGTAGAATTTTCACTCCAGCCGCTGGAACCGCGCAAAAAGAAGACGGTGAAGATTCCGCTCGAGGGATTCCCAAAACGCCCGGACCGGACGACCCGGATCGAGATGGCATTTGGGTTTACCGGGGAAGACACGATGATCGTCATGATACGTGATTTGGGATTTGGAGAATTGTTTCCGGCGACAAACCGGATGATTAAACAAGAGGTTTCATTATGAGTCTGATACTTTGCCGGCAGGAGCCGGTTCGACATCCTTTTTACATAGAACGGCTGGGCGTCCATATCGCATCGTCGCAGGAGCTGTGTTATGTCATTTATCAGAATCCGCTTCTGGTGCTGGATGGATTTGTGGATGACCGCCTGATTGAGTTTATCCGTTCGGAGCTGGGACTTTCGTTTCTGGCCGGTAAACTGGAGGCATGGCAGCGGAGCGGCGAGAGCCAGGACGAGCTGCCGATCGTGATTCTGCAGGAGTGCTGTTATTATACGGCAAAGGAGATTGCGGCATACCGCCAGAAATTGGCGGCATTTCGCAAAATGAATGCGGCGGAGTTCCGGAAGGAGACGGCGGATTACTATTTCCGCCTGCGGCAGTTTGGGACGGCGATCTATTACTACAACCGGATTCTGGAGGACTGGCGGGTCAAATCGCTGACGGACGAATTTACCGCGAAGATCTGGAACAATATCGGGGCGGCGTATGCCGGGATTTTCTGGTTTGAGAAAGCGTTTACCGCTTATGAAATGGCCTACAATTTCGACAAGAGCCCGGAGATGCTGAAGCACCTGTACCAGCTTGCCTTGATTGATCCGAAGCTGGAGCTTAAGGAGCGCCATGCGGCTGCGATGACACCGGAACAGAAGAAGATTTGGAAACGGGAACTCGACGAGGCGAACCAGACCGCGGAGAAGTGCGGGAATGTCCGCATGGTCGAGACGATGTTTGACCGCAATCCGGTCCGGCGGATGGAGAGTGCGGGAGAACTTTTAAATGGGTGGAAGCAGGAGTATCGGAAGATGCTCTAATTTTGCCCGCGCCCAGATACATCCCTTGGTCATGAGCACCGCGCTTTTGGGTTTTGTAACATTTCTTTACGAAAGGAGTTTTTCTATGCGCCTTCTGATTGTCCGCCATGCGGCTCCTGATTACTCAATTGATTCCCTGACCCCGGCTGGCTGGGAGGAAGCAAAGTTTCTGGCAGACCGTCTGGCGCCGATTCCGGTGGCGGCTTATTATGTATCGCCGCTGGGGCGTGCGAAGGACACGGCGTCCCTGACCTTAAAAAAAGCCTGCCGCACGGCAGAAACCTGTAGCTGGCTGCGTGAATTTGCCCCGCAGGCGGTACATCCGGGAAAGGATTCCGGGCACTGCGTCTGGGACTGGCTGCCGGATGCGTGGATGGCGGAGCCGAAGTATTTTGATAAGGATCACTGGCATGAAACAGAAGTCTTTCAGAACGCCCATGTAAAAGAAGAGTACGACTGGGTGACTGGAGAGCTTGACCGGCTGCTCAGACGGCACGGATATGTGAGAAATGGATTGTTTTACCGGGCCGTGGCACCGAATGAGGACACGATTGTTTTATTCTGTCATTTTGGCGTCGAGTGCGTCCTGCTTTCCCATCTCTTAAATATCTCTCCGATGCAGCTCTGGCACGGAACCTGTGCGGCGCCGTCGTCGGTGACGGTGCTCTATACAGAAGAGCGCCGCTCCGGCGTCGCATCCTTCCGCATGAGCAGTTTTGGGGATGTTTCTCATCTGTATGCGGGTGGACGCGAGCCGTCGTTTGCGGCGCGGTTCTGTGAGGTGTATACACGGTTTGATCAACGGCATGACTGATGGATGTTTCTGTTATTATGTATCGCAATCGTTTGAATCAGCCGATAAATAAATTTTGTGTGAGATGCTACTTACTGCTCAGCATCCCAATATTTTTAATCAACACCGAGATTGTCCCGTCCATGTTGGTGATAAACTCCACATGGTCGGGATTTCTGTATTCTTCCATCGGGATCGTGATCTCGATGCCGGTGTCAGTGTACAGCTTCTGTTTCTGGAATTTCTTGATCGTCTGCTCATTTTTCGGCGCGACCGTCTCGTAGGAGAGGTTGTAGCGGTCGAGTTTTTCATCCAGCTCCTCGAGCATCTCCGGACTGCCGGGAAATACTTTTTCGCGCAGTTCGGACACCTTGATTTCGCCCTGTTCCTCTAATTCATTACAGATAATGTCTTTGATTTCCATCTTTTTCTGTGCATCCTCGTCGCCGTAATATTTTTTGGCAACCTGATCGACGGCGCGGGTGACGATGTCGAGCTTGGATTTCTGGGAGAGCGGGGCGCGGCATTCGAGGAAGAGCTCGGAGAAATAGAAGCATTTTTCGCCGTTGACCTCATATTTTTTCTCAGCCAGAATCAGGGAGCCGTCGGAGAGATCGAGGACAAACGCCTCGGAGAGGCGCTGTCCCTGTCCCGGAAGCAGTGCGCGCTGTAAAATGATCTCGTTGCTGTTGCCGCCGTCCGTTTCCTTGGTCTGATGCGTGTAGGAGGTCTTGTAGTTCATCTTTAAGAATGCCAGATAATCCTTTCCCTTGCAGCCGAACACGGTCATCGCCACATCGGCGGCTGGAATGTCAATATTCGCATTCATGATGTCGTAGAGGCGCTCGGCGAGCTGTTTGCTCGTCTCGACGAAATTGTCCGGGGTGCAGTTTTGCAGCAGCTCTTTGACCTCGGATCCTTCTGCAAATGTACAGTGCTTGACATCGTCACTTTCCGTTATTTTCTCGATATGCGCTTTCAGGAAGTCGGAAAAATCGGGTCCGACCTCCATGCTCTGGTCGGAGAGAACCGGGATTCCCACCGAAGAATCAAGGATGTGCACGATGGCTGCCTTTAAAATCATATCTTCACTTTTCAATGTTATCTTACCTCCAGGTTATAACTTCTTTTGTAGAACCATTCTCGACGTACTCAAAGGAAACAGAGTCGCCCGCCTGCACGAACGGAAGCCGCTCGGAAACGGTGATCGCAGCGGTGTAAACGCTGTCGGTGCGGTCATCGGTCAGCGTGAAATAGTAGTAGGTGTTACCGGAAACGACGACATTTTCGATCGCCTCGACCGTGCCGGAGACAGTTTCGCTTGCCGCCGGTTCCTTGGCAGTCGGATCTTCGATTTCTTCCTGTCCCAGCGTCTCACGGTAATTGTGCTTCGCCTCATCGATCGTCTGTCCGGTGCCGACGATCTGGTACTGCGCGACATCGACGAATGCATACATTTTCACAAGCCCTGCAGCATCTTTCAGGGAAATGAAATATGCCGGTCGTCCGGAAATATTTAAGAGAAGCGGGAAGGTCGCACTGTAATTTAAGTGCTGCACCTGTCCGCGCGCGGAATCCATTGCGGCGAGCTCGGTGGCGCCCGGAACGGTGTAAAATTTCGTTTCTTTCGTCCGCAGGTTGACGAGGACGAAGCCAATGTTCGACTCATCTGAGGTTACAGAACTCATGCCGGTGTACAGCCACACATCGTCGTCGATGGCGAGATAGTTGTAGCCGTAGGTCGTCCGACGCACGCCGCGCTGACCGAAGATAGAGTTTAAATAACCATTCTGAAATCTGCCGTTGTCGTCGAGCTGTTCCATGATGAGGTTCGAATCATAGAGCTGGTCGATCCACTGCGGGACATCCGCTTTGGCGTACCACTTAGATTCGCCGGTCTCAGCATTGACGAGGAGCGCGCCGTCGATGTCCTTGCCGTTCCACCAGCCGATCCGGTAGGCGATGGTCGGCGCCACCCAGTATGGGTTTCCATCGTCGTCGATCTCGAAGGAGACCGTCTCAAACATCCGTGTCGGGTAGCAGAAACGGATGTAGCGGTTGATATTGCGGAAGAAATATTCACTGGTGGAATACTTCATGCCGGAGGACAGCCAGACGAGATCGGTATTCTGATCGACCATATTGACAGCAATGTATGCCGGAAGTCCCTTCTTCTGGTTGTACAGCCACTTGATTGGGTCGGCATAGCGCAAAGGCGTCACGCGGTACGGTGTCCCCTTGTAGTTGATCTGTGTGTAATTTTCCTGAATCTCAAACTGGGAGACCAGGTCGGTCATCTCACCGAGCTTTTTGCTTCCGAGCCGGGAGGCGGTGTCCTTATCAACGACCGGGATCTGCGACATGCCAAGCTCTGCGACATCTGAGGCAAAATCGCCCTCGGTAACGGTGATCAGATCGCGGTAGCGGGACGCATTAAAAAGCTGGACGCCCGCCGCCGAGGCGATCAGGGAAAAGAAGATCAGGACAGCGATCGCGATCGTGCCATATTTGCACGGGCGTCCCATCGCCTTAAAACCGGCAAACGGGCTGCCGGAGGCGTCGGCGTACTTGCGCCGCAGAACCATCCGTCCGGTCACAGGATCGCGCACGATCTCAACGCCGCGGTTTTGCTGCACTGTTTTCAGAAATATGAGAATGCTTTCCATAAAGTTGACTGCCAGTACAATCAGAATGCAGATAATCAGGAATACGATGAAATCCTGATCGTGCAGATTGATGGCTGGCATCATGGTGTAGAACACCAGAAAAATAAGGACGGCAGAGAGAAACAGACGCCCAAACGCCGAAGTGAATTTTTTCAAAATAGAACCCTCCTGACTTGTTTTATGATAAAAATAGCTGTTCCCATGAAAAAAAAGGCTTTCGCTGATTGTAAATGTGATAGAACTCTATTGTATCGCACGACGGGAGATAAAATCAAGCCCGGTAACGGAATTTGCCGTGGCTTCGCATTTAAATACGGCAAATTCCCGGGTTGAAGTCGGGAAAAAAACAGTTGTCCTTCCGCCGAAAATATGCTATGATTACTATGTTTATTCAGGAGGTGCGAAGATGATCAAGACGATCCTTACGATCATATTTATTATTATCTGTGTATTCCTGTCGGCGGTAATCCTACTGCAGGAGGGCAAATCGGCAGGTCTGTCCGGTTCCATCGGCGGTATGGCTGACAGCTACTGGGGCAGAAATAAAAGCCGTTCTATGGAAGGAAAGCTGGAGAAGCTGACCAAATATGCTGCAATTCTGTGGCTGATCCTTGCATTAGTTTTGAATTTGAAATTCCTGTAAGGAACCTTTAAGAGGCTGTCGCGTGGCAGCCTTTTTTTCATATTGAGAAAGAGAAGTGAGATAAATTTGAACATATTTGATAAAATCATGGGAAAAATAAAGAGAAGCGAGGCTCAGAAATACGCAAAACAGCAGAAGCGCCAGGCGCAGATGCAGAGTGCGGCAGCTTCACAGAAAGAGGAAGGACAGAAAATGCCGGAAAATCGCAGGAGAGAAAGAGAGACGTTTGAAAAACGTCAGCAGACGGAGATGAAGCTCTCGGATGAGATGCTGGAGACGATCCGGAAGAATGCAGAACAGCGGTTTGCGATGCGGAAAGAAGAAGCGCGGGAAGAGAAAATGTTCGGAGAAAGCCGGGAGAGCAGCGTACAGCGCCAGATTGACGGGGATGGGCTGATCGGCGAGTGGGAAGAGAGGTACGGAAAAAAGAAGAAAAAGCCGGAGCGTGCGAAAGGTCCGAAAGAGGAATCGGTGCGCCAGAAAAAGGATAAAGCGGGAAAGAAAGACCGTGATCGAAAGTTTGAGCGTGAGATGGATAAGAAGCGCGAAAAGCGCGGCAAGAAGGAGCGTGAGGATGCTGGCGCTTCCGAGGAGGAGTTTACCCGCCGCTGCAAGATGATTCAGGATGTCATGAATGAACCGGCATACGTGCCGATGAAGCTGAAGGAGCTGGCACTTCTTTTAAATATTCCGAAGGAACAGCGCCGGGAGCTGCAGCGGGTTATCGATTATCTGCTGGAAGAGGGAAAAATCAGCATGTCCCGCAAGGGCAAGCTGGGACGCCCGGAGACATTTTCAGAGGCAGGTATTTATTCGGGACACCCGAAGGGTTTCGGTTTTGTGACAATCGAGGGACGTGAGCAGGATGTGTTCGTTCCGCGTGAAAAAACAAAGGGCGCGATGCACGGCGATAAGGTGCTGGTTGTGATTGAGCAGGAGAGCGACGGCGGACGCAGAGCCGAGGGAAGTATCGTGCGGATCCTGGAGCACGCCAATCAGGAGCTGGTCGGTCTGTATGAGAAAAACGGCGGTTTCGGCTTTGTGATCCCGGACAATCCACGGATTTCACGCGACATTTTCATCCCGCAGGGGTGTGACGCGGGCGCAGTGACCGGTCATAAGGTCATCGTGAAGATCAAGGATTACGGAAACGGCCCGGATAAGAAGCCGGAGGGCGTGATCACCAGCATTCTCGGACATATGAACGATCCGGGAGTCGATATTTTATCGATCGTGAAAGCATACGGTCTGCCGGAAGAATTTCCGCCGGAGGTCATGGCGCAGCTTGAAGAGATCCCGGATGCCGTCCGCGAGGAGGACAAGGCGGGACGCAAGGATCTGCGCGATCTGCCGACAGTTACGATCGATGGTGAGGAAGCGAAGGATCTCGACGATGCGATCACGCTGGAAAAGACGGAGCAGGGTTACCGGCTCGGTGTACACATCGCGGATGTGACCCATTATGTCCGCGAGGGCAGCCCGCTTGACCGCGAGGCATTAAAGCGCGGAACGAGCGTGTATCTGACCGACCGCGTCATTCCGATGCTGCCGCATAAACTCTCAAACGGTATCTGTTCCCTGAATCAGGGCGAAGATCGCCTGGCGCTGAGCTGTATCATGGAGATCAATGACAAAGGCGTCGTGATCGGACATGAGATTGCAGAGACATTGATCCGCGTCGATCGCCGGATGACGTATACGGCGGTCAATGCGATCATCACGGATGATGATGCAGAGACAAAGGAGAAATATAAGGAATTTGTGGATTTATTCCTGCAAATGAAAGAACTTTCGCAGCTTCTCCGCAAGAGGCGCCAGGAGCGCGGTGCGATTGACTTCGACTTTCCAGAGAGCAAGATTTTACTCGACGCCAAAGGACGCCCGATCGAGATCAAGCCGTATGAGCGCAACGCGGCGACGAAGCTTATCGAGGATTTCATGCTGATGGCAAATGAGACGGTAGCCGAGGACTATTATTGGCAGGAAATGCCGTTCCTCTACCGAATCCATGAGAAACCGGATGAGGAGAAGATGGCGAAACTCGGCACGTTCATCAACAATTTTGGATATACATTGCGGATGCCGGGCGGCGAAGTCCACCCGAAAGAGCTGCAAAAGCTGCTTGAAAAGATCGAGGGCACGCCGGAGGAGGCATTGCTCAGCCGTCTGACGCTGCGCTCCATGAAACAGGCGAAATATTCGACCTTGAACTCCGGTCATTTTGGATTGGCGGCGAAATACTATACCCATTTCACCTCCCCGATCCGCCGTTACCCGGATCTGCAGATCCACCGGATCATCAAAGAGTGCCTGCACGGCAATATGGATGCGCGAAAAACCGCCCATTTTGAAAAAATCCTGCCGGAAGTGGCAGTCCAGACCTCGGCCCTGGAGCGCCGCGCTGACGAAGCCGAGCGCGAAACAGATAAGATGAAGAAAGTCCAGTACATGGAACATTACATCGGAGAAGAATTCGAGGGAGTCATTTCCGGTGTCACCAACTGGGGCTTCTATGTCGAGCTGCCGAACACGGTTGAAGGATTAGTTCATGTCAATGAACTGCGCGGCGACTATTTCGTATTTGACGAAGCACACTATGAGCTGGTCGGAGAGATGACGAGAAAGACGTACAAACTCGGTCAGACTATCCGCGTCCGCGTGACTGCGTGCGACCGGTATGCGAGGACGATTGATTTTATGCCGGCGGTGTATTGGAAGTAGGAGATTGTAAAATAAGATGTAAAAAGTAGAGAGGGAAAGAGGAATTAAAATGGGAGCAGGAATCAAGATGGTGGCGAACAATAAGAAAGCCTACCATGATTATTTTATCGATGATAAATTCGAAGCCGGGATCGAGTTATTCGGTACCGAGGTCAAATCGATCCGCATGGGTAAATGCAGCATCAAGGAAGCATTTATCAAGATCGAGAGCGACGGTCAGGTGTATGTATTCGGCATGCATATCAGCCCATATGAGAAGGGAAATATCTTTAATAAAGATCCGCTGCGTGTGCGGAAACTCCTTCTCCACAAACTGGAGATCCGCCGCCTGATGTCAAAGATCAAAGAAAAAGGATATACGCTGGTGCCGCTGCAGGTGTATTTTAAGGGAAGTCTCGTAAAAGTAGAGATTGGCCTGGCACGCGGTAAGAAGCTGTATGATAAGAGAGACGATCTGGCGAAAAAGGACGCGAAGCGGGAGATTGACCGTGCGTTTAAGGCGAGACAGAAATAATTATTATATTTGAAATAAGCGATAAAAAACAGAGCATGTTGTATCTGACAAGATACTTAACGAAAGCGCACAGAGCTGATTATAAGGATGAACTACCAGATGGCATGTCTGCCCTTATGATTCCGAATGCGGAAATTAAAGAGATCTTTGAAACGATCGTTATCAAATGGTTCGATAACAGCACCAGGAAATGTGATCGGAATGCCCTGTTTGATGCGGTCTGGAACGGTGACAGCGAGGGCATTACAAGAGAGATGAATGCTTTGCTGCGGCGCACGATCAGTTACCATGATTATCGGGAAGATTTTTACCATGCTTTTCTCGCTGGAATCTTTACCGGTGCTGGGTATATGGTGGATTCCAATAAGGAGCATGGAGAGGGGCGCAGTGATGTGGTCGTCTACGATTCCATCAATGCACGGGTTGCAGTCTTTGAGGCAAAGTATACGAAAAATCTGGAAAAATTAGAAAGTGAGTGCGATACAGCTCTGTGGCAGATTGATGACAGAATGTATGCGAAGGAGTATGAGGATGACTACGATCAGGTACTCTGCTATGGCATTTCGTTTTTTAAGAAACGGTGTATGGTGAAGAAAAAGTAAGTATCTAAGATAACGGTATTAAGGGATATACGGCTCTATCAGAAAATTCGGTAGGACATAAAAGAATAAGAAAATTGGGAAGCAGAGATGAAATCATAAAAAGATCCATCTCTGCTTTTTGTATGTTAAAAAACTAAGTAAGGGCAATTATACACAATTTGAGCATAAAGATAATGTGTATATATACTGTATGGTATTGCAAAATAAATCAAACAATAAAGATTTCGCAGAATACCTAGTTCTGCGAAATCTTTGTTCATTATACTATGCTTTTAGAGCGAATTCAATAGAAGTTTCTCCCAAGAATCTATTATGAAATTATTAAGATACGCATTTCTGATCAATTATTTACCAAATTTCCGATTAATACTATTTAAAAATCAATATTATCAAAATAAAACTCCTTTTGTGTCTCTGAAATTTCCTCCAAATTTCGCAGAACTAGGTATTCTGCGAAAACTGTAAAAACGAGAGGAAGAAGCTCGGTATGTGGTACGCAGTACAAACGCCTACAGGAAGAGAAGCTGAGATGGCAGAGAAATTGAACCGGGTTTATTCGGGAGAGTCGGATAAGCCCTGTTTTGTGCTGTCTAAAGAACGGTCCTGGCGGATGGGCGGGATTTATCACATCGGTGTGGAGCCGATGTTTCCGGGATATATCTTTGTGGATACGGATGATGCGGGAGAACTGGAACAGAAGATAGGAATTTTGGCTGGTTCTGCGAAGCTTCCGCTCGATGAGAAGGCAGTACCGTTGGAAAAGGCGGAGGAAGATTTCCTGAAACGTCTGCTTCGAGAGGATCCGCAGCATACGGTAAGACGATTTCTCGTACAGGTAAACGAGGCGGGAGAGCTCGTGTCGGCGGAAGGCATATTGGGAGAGTCGCTGGGACAGATCGTGCGGAAACGAATCCGAAAACGGGTTGTGACGCTGGAGATACCGATGCTGGGAGCAGCACGGCGGGTCGAACTGGCGATCCGTGTAAAAGGCGATGAAAACCGGGAGCAGGTGGCAGGCATATGAGAAGTTTAGATATGAAGTATTCCGTTCTGATGCCTGTTTACCGAAAGGAAAATCCGTTCTATTTTTACCGGGCGGCGCTCAGCATGATGAAACAGAGTGTTTCCCCGGATGAGTTTGTCCTGGTCTGCGATGGTCCGCTGACGGAAGAACTCGATGCAGTAATCAGAAAATTAGAAGAAACATGGTCCGAACAGGTGAAAATCGTGCGTCTGCCGGAAAATCGCGGCATAGGACCGGCACTGGCAGCAGGGGTGGAAAGCTGCCGAAATAATCTGATTGCCCGCATGGACAGCGACGATATCGCCTGTCCGGAACGATGTGAAAAGCAGCTGGTGCAGTTCCGAGGCAACCCAGCGCTGGCGCTGGCGAGCGGGGCGATTGCCGAGTTTGAGATGGATTCGCTGGAAAAAGCAGCAAATATGCAGTGGACGATAGATACACCGAAAGAGCCGGTGGAGATTCCAGAAGATTGTTGTATCACCGGTACCCGGACGCTGCCGTGCGGTTATGAGGAGATTCTTATATTTGCCCGCAAGCGCAACCCGATGAACCACATGGCGGTTATGATGCGGCGGGACGCTGTTTTAGCGGTTGGCAATTATCGTGCCGTGAAGGGTGCCGAAGATTACGAACTATGGGTGCGGATGCTGCAGGCTGGTTATCGGGCGGAAAATCTGCCGGATGTGCTGGTATACGCGAGAACGGGAAATGGCATGATGCAGCGGCGCGGCGGTCTGGCGTATGCGAGAGAAAATATACGTCTGCAGACCCATTTTTATAAAAGTGGATTTTTGACATTTCCTGAATATATAAGTAACTGTGCTGTGCGTGTGGCGGCAAGCATACTGCCGGTTGGGATTCGCGGCTATTTGTATCAGAAAAAGTTGCGGGAAAGAATGCACGCCTGATAGTTCAGGATAAAAAAAGATGAAAGAAAGTAACTGTTTGGTAAGAACCGTACATTTGTACGCGGAGTTTGCCTGTGAGAAAGCAGACAGTTGCGAGAGGATACGATTTTGAGACAATACGAACCATTCAAGAGGCTGTTCCGAATGGGAGGCGCGGTCATTTTGATGGCTGTCCTGACGGGAATTTATGGATGCGTCTGGAACGGTTATTTCAATAAATTAATTGAATTTCCATTTTGGAGAAGAGGAAACTGGCTGATGATCGCCCTGTATGCAGGAATTTTGTTTTTCTTCCTATATACATATGGGGGATTCCGGATCGGATATCTGAAAAAGGGAAATCTGCTTTGCTCCCAGATACTGTCGATCGGGCTTTTAAATATTATTACCTATATACAAATCTCATTGCTGGATAAGAAATTTCACGATCCGCGGACTTTGCTGGCGATGATGCTGGTACAGCTTCTGGCGGCTATCGTCTGGACATATTTATTTCAGCGGCTGTACCGGCTGCTGTTTCCGCCGAGAAGAATGCTTCTGGTATGCGGCGATCGTCCGGCATTTCATCTGATGGAAAAAATCAATTCGCGCGAGGATAAATATTACCTGGCGAAAGCGATTCATATCCGGGCAGGAATGGAGGCGATCATCCGGGAAGCAGGAGCATTTGACGTCTTGATTATCGGCGATATTCCGGCCAAGGACCGGAATGAACTGTTGAAAAAATGTTTTGAAGAGGACATCCGTACCTATACGGTGCCGAAACTTTCAGACATTCTGATTCGGACGTCCGAAGAACTGGATATTTTCGACAGTCCGCTTCTTCTGTCCAGAAATGAAGGAATTTCCGGGGGACAGCGGTTTGTAAAACGGGCGATTGACCTATTCTTTTCAGGATTGGGAATCGTTGTTTTATCGCCATTTTTTCTGCTGGTGGCGCTGTCAATCTATCTGACCGACCGGGGACCTGTGTTTTATAAGCAGACGAGGCTGACCGAGGGTAGGAAAGAGTTTCAGATCTGTAAATTCCGGACGATGATCCAGAACGCAGAGGCGAAAACAGGCGCCAGACTGGCGGCTGAAAATGATGACCGGATTCTGCCGGTCGGACACTTCCTCCGCAGAACCCGTCTGGACGAGCTTCCGCAGCTTTTTAATATCTGGAAAGGCGAGATGTCGATCGTGGGACCGCGCCCGGAACGTCCGGAGCTGGCGGAGGAGATAGAGGAAGAGATCCCGGAATTTTGCTACCGCCTGAAAATGAAAGCGGGACTGACTGGTTATGCACAGGTTTACGGGAAATACAATACGACTTCCTATGACAAGCTGAAATTGGATCTGACCTACATACGGAATTATTCTCTGCTTCTGGATCTGAAGCTGATGCTGATGACACCGAAGATCATGATGTTAAAAGAAAGTACGGAAGGAGTGGCGGACAATGGAAACGCTTCTGACAGTCGTCATCCCGGCGTATAACGCGGAAAAATATATTAAATACACATTGGACTCTCTCTGTGACGAATGTACAAACAAACGTCTAGTTCTTGAAAAACCTGAAATTTCAGACATGGAGAAAGGAGAGACAGAACCGGATGCGAGATACCAGGAAAATGGGCAGTCGTGCCTGGAAGTGTTGGTGGTAGACGATGGTTCGACAGATCACACCGGAAAAATTGCAGATCAATATGCAAAAATCTATCCCGATACAGTCCGTGTGATTCATAAAGAAAACGGCGGTCACGGTTCCGGCATTAATTGCGGCATCCGGGAGGCGCGCGGTCGGTATCTAAAGGTCGTCGATGCCGACGACTGGGTCGAGCCGGAGGCATTTTCAAATTTATTAGATGCATTGGCACATACCAGCGATGATGCGGTTGTCAGCGGCTTTTACTGGCGGTTTGACAATGGAAGCGGGGAGGAATCCTCTTTTCCGAGTAAGGCGGAGATGAAAGAGCCATTCAAGGGCGTGAAATACGGAAAATCATACGTTTTGGATGGTATCGCTGATCAGGTTTATATGAAAATGCATGGGATTACCTGGCGGACAGAGATTTTGAGACAGATGCCGCTTTCGATCGACGAACATTGTTATTACGTCGATGCGGAATACATCCTGTATCCGATTCCGTGGGTGCGGACCGTGTCCTTTCTGCCGGATTTTGTCTACCAGTACCGGATTGGACGTGTAGGTCAGAGTGTCAGCCCGGAAAAAATGGTGCAGAACAAGAAAAATTACGACCGGGTGCTGGAATCCCTGTGTGCATTTTATCAGAAATGCCGGAATGGAGAAATTAACTGCTCCGAGGAAAAACTGCGCTATATCGAGAGCGGAATCGCCCGCGTAGCGGCAGGAAGAGTCAAGATCCTTTTGAGCCTTCCGGCGGATAAAAAGGTGAGAAATCAGCTGGTTCGGTTTGACAAAGAATTATTGGAAAAATATCCGGGAATTTACCATGCAAACCGGAATAAGGCGGTAAAGGCACTCCGGATGAGCCGGTATCGGTTGTATGGGGCGGCGGTTTGGGCGCTGAAACATCAGAAACGTCAGTTCTGACGAAACAAAAGAAGGAGAAGAGCGGATGAGATTACAGAATATACGGTTCCCAGAACCGGACATTTGCAGGGAAGAAGAGCTGTATTTCCACCGGAATGGTGAGTGGATTGATTTCAATGGCTATTTCAATCTCTTTTATATAGAAAAAAGAAAAAAATATACAAATCAGGAAACACTGACGCTGCATCTGGAAGTGGGCGATTGCCAGGCAGTCCGGCTGATGCATGACGAAACCATGATTCGTGAAATCGAATTGAGCGGACAGCCGGAGCCGCTGACATTGGAATTTCCGTATCAGGAGATAGATAAAGGTGTGTTCTGGTTTTCAGTAAAACCAGGAATAAGCAGCAAATCAGCTGTACCGCAGCTGTCTGGGTGGTATGAGGGAAAATGCCAGGAGGAAAAGCCGGTTCGCATCGCGGCGGTTGTCTGTACATTTAAACGCGAACCGTATGTGCTGCGAAATTTAAAAAGTGTTCTCCGCTTTTTAGAGCGACCGGAAAATGCATCAATGAATCTCTGCTATTGGCTGGTGGATAATGGGAGAACACTCTCGGAACACGAAGAAATCAGCCGCCTGGCTGCCCAGCATCCAGATACAATTCGCATCATTCCCAACCGAAATGTCGGCGGCGCCGGCGGCTTTACGAGGGGCATGATTGAAGCGATCGAGGAGAAAGAACGCCTGGGACTGACGCATGTGCAGATGATGGATGATGACGCTGTGATGGATCCGGAGCTCTTTGTGCGGGCGTATGGATTTTTGGGGATGCGGAAGGATGAGTGGGAGGATATCACTTTGGGCGGAAGCCTGTGGCGGGAGGATTTCCCGTATATCCAGCAGGCAGCCGGAGAGTGGTTCAGGGACTTTGCGGTCCAGAATGATTTCCCATTGGCGGATCTGCGGGAAACTAAGACCTGTACAGAACCGTATATGTGCGAGGCAGTCCATGAACACACACCATATTCCGGCTGGTGGTGCTGCTGCATGAGCCTGAACATTGTGCGTGGCGATAACCTTCCGATTCCATTGTTCCTTCACCACGACGATATTGAGTTTGGCATCCGGAACCAGGATGCGGGAATCGTATTTTTAAATGGATTTGGTGTATGGCATAAAGGGTTTGAACTTACCTTTACAGGCGTAAATACGTATTACGATGTGAGAAACACATTAATCACAACAGCTTTGAACGAACAGGAGAGAAGTCAGACAGAGATCCTTAAATGGATTTGGAAACGTATTACAGTGGATATCATTGAATTTCGCTACGGAGAAATGCGATTGGCGTATCAGGCATTCTATGATTTCTGCCGCGGGCCGGAGTGGTTATATAAAACGGATGCAGAAAATCTGAATAACTGGCTCCGGGAACAGGTCGCGCTGAAACCGATTGAAAATCTGAAGGAAGAATTAGGGGAAGAAGACTATCGTCGGATTAAACAATATGCGGATGACTACCGGGATTCCTATGAAGTGAAAACGGTAGACGAATACTTCAGTCCGGCGCGAAAAGCGGCGAATCTGATAAAAAAAGTGACGTTTAATGGCTGGCTGCTTCCTGCGGATAAAAAAATAATCGCTTTATCGCCAGTTGAGTCTCCATTTCAGGCATTTCGGAAGAAAAAAGTTGTGTTGTTTGAGCCATTTTCGGGAAAAGCAGTTCTAGCAAAGAGAGAGTGGAAACAGTTGTGGCTTGCATGTGGGCTTTACCGTGACGCATGGAGACTGATGAAAAAGCATAAAACAGCAGCTGAGAAGTACCAGAAGGAAATTCAAAAATTCACATCCATGGACGCATGGAAACAGTATTTGGAGATAGAGAAAGGAAGCAAAAAATGAGGGCTTGGATTGACCGGATCAATGTTTTTATGAAATACAAAGATCTTCTGATACAGCTGGTAAGCCGTGACATAAAACTGAAATATCGACGCAGCTTTCTGGGATATCTGTGGAGTGTGCTGAATCCGTTGTTTGTCATGATTATTATGACGATTGTGTTTTCGACGATGTTCAGCCGGAATATTGAAAATTTCCCGGTGTATTTGTTTACGGGGAAGATGTTGTTTGATTTTATGTCCACATCGACGAACCAGGCGATGACTTCTGTTACGGGTAATGCGGCACTTTTGAAGAAAACGTATGTGCCAAAATATATTTTTACATTATCTAAAGTGACAAGTTGTATGGTAGATCTGCTTTTTTCATTTGGTGCCCTTTTTATTGTTATGCTTGTAACACGTGCCCGGATTTATTGGACTTTTTTCTTGTTTCCGTTAGTAGTACTTCAAATCTATATTTTTTGTTGTGGACTTGGATTTTTTCTTGCAGAGTTTAATGTTTTTTTCCGAGATATTCAGTATATCTATCAGGCAATTATTACAGCATGGATGTACTTAACTCCGATTTTTTATCCTGTGGAGTCTCTTCCAAGCAGTGTCGCTTTCGTAGTAAAAGGATTAAATCCTTTGTACTATTATGTGGCACAATTTAGAGATTTAGTTTATTACGGTCATTTTCCGGGACCGCGTGTTTTTTTAGGTGGTTGGCTAATAGCATTCATTATGCTATTCTTTGGGATTTTGATGTTTAAACGAAAACAGGATGATTTTATTTTATATATTTAAGGAACAGGTGTTGGAATGGAAGATTATGCAATCGAAATAGATCATGTGACCATACGCTTTAATATGGCAAGTGAAAAGGTTGATAACCTGAAAGAATACATTATTAAGTTGATAAAAAAAGAATTGATATTTCAAGAGTTTTTGGCGGTCAAAGATGTCTCTTTTAAAATAAAACGAGGAGAAGCATGGGCGCTGATTGGTATGAATGGTTCGGGAAAATCAACGCTTTTAAAAGCGATCAGTGGGATTTTAAAACCATATAAAGGGAGTATTACAGTACATGGAGAAATTGCCCCATTGATTGAGTTAGGAGCCGGTTTTGATTCGAATTTAACTGCCCGGGAAAATATTTATTTAAATGGAACTGTTTTGGGACATTCAAAAAAGTTTATGGATGACCATTTTGATGAAATAGTGGATTTCGCAGAATTACATGATTTCCTTGATACACCAATTAAAAACTTTTCATCAGGTATGTCTGCCAGACTTGGTTTTTCGATTGCAACGATGGTAAAGCCGGAGATTTTAATTGTTGATGAAATTCTGGCAGTAGGTGATTTCCTTTTCCAACAGAAATGTATGGAACGCATGAGTCACATGCTGGAGGGTGGAACAACTTTATTATTTGTGTCACATAATATAGAGACAGTGAAAAAACTTTGTGATCATGCAGCGTGGTTGGATCATGGCGTACTTAAAATGGCGGGAGAAGTACAGACTGTCTGTGATGCATATATGGAACAAAGAGAATAGAAATGATAGGAGAAAGTATGACGAAAGTATCAGTAATTGTTCCTATTTATAATATGGAAGTATATGTGAAAGAATGTCTGGATAGTATTTTGAGCCAGACCTTAAAAGAGATAGAAGTAGTATGTATTGATGATGGTTCAACGGATCGCTCATGGGAGATTCTGGCAGAATATGCGAAAGCAGATGCCAGAATTTTGCCGATTCGTCAGGAAAATCTGGGAGTTTCGACAGCAAGAAATAACGGGATAAAAAAGGCTTCCGGCAAATATCTGATTTTTATGGATCCAGATGACTGGTATCCAGAGGAGGATATTCTGGAGGTCCTTTTTGAAAAAGCAGAAAAAAGCGGATGTCATATATGCGGTGGGGAGTTTAGCGAATACGACGATAGAACGGGAGAGGTTAGGACAGAGTTTCCGGAACAGTATTTTGGATATGTGTTTCCAAATGAGGGTGTGATCGAATATGAGGATTGGCAGTTTGATTTTGGGTATCATAGGTTTTTGTATAACCGGGAATTTATCTTAGAGCATCAGTTGTATTTTCCTAAATTGATTCGGTTTCAGGATCCACCGTTTTTTGTAAGAGCAATGATTACCGCAGAAAGATTTTATGCGGTTAAGAAGGTAGTGTATCGATATCGTTACGGTCATCGGGAATTGAAATGGACAAAAGAAAAGAGAATAGATTTGTTGAAGGGTATCTATATGGACATGGAGATGGCAGTGCAGAACCATTTGGAAAGGCTTGTTGATTTGACTTGGTTTCGGATGATGGAGGAGTTTGGAAAGATAATATTCGAAGGAATTATAGAAAAAGAAAAAAATACAAGAGAATGGATCGAAAAGATATATAGTATTTTGGATAAAAATAGAAGAGAACGGAATGGTTATCCATTTTATGACAGATTAATAGATGAATATAGAAAAAAAGTAGAAACGATAAATGTTTTAGAAGCGGGAGCGGATGCTGTAAAAAAAACGATTACTTTTAGAGTTGGAGAAATTTTATTATATATACCACGCTCGATTAAATTAGTATTTTTTAGATAGTGGAGGTGTTTTATGAAATTAAAAAGAATATTAAAAAAAATCATCCCAGCATCTTGGAAAAAAGTTGAAGAAGAATCGGAAAGATGTAAAAGTGAAATATTGGCTGAGATAGAACGGTTGAACAAAAAAGTAGAAAAACAAGAGAAGACAATATCTGAATTAAGGGAGGTGGCGGAAAAAACACTGGAAATACAAAAGTGTACACAAAAAAAATATAGTGACCTTAATGAACAAATAGAAGAATTGCAAGAAAAAAATGAGATGTTGAAGATTGGGCTGGATAAAGAAATTGGGATTTCTAAGGAAGCGGTCTGGGCGGAAATATTTAATAATACAATAAATAGTTCAGAATGGCTAAAGAAGAAAAAGTTTTCTCCTGGAAGATGGGCATTGGGATATCCAGCCTTGTATGCATTGTATCGCATATTAGATGAGTTTCGTCCTCAAAATATATTAGAATTAGGTCTTGGGCAGTCAAGTGTAATGACGATTCAATATGTGAAAACATCGTCACAGATTAACCATACGATTGTTGAACATGATAAATCATGGATTGATTTTTTTAAAAAATCACATGAAATGAATGAAAATAGCCATATTATCCAAATGGATATTGAATATATAAATTATAAAGATGCAGAATTGGTACGCGTTTATAAGGATTTTTTGCTTGAATTAAAAAATAATAAAACATTTGATTTGATTTTGATTGATGCGCCAATAGGTGGCGATATGAAAGTATATTCAAGGATCGATGTATTGTCATTAATTCCAGAGTACTTAGGAAATCAGTTTGTAATCATATTAGATGATGTAAACCGAATGCAGGAGAAAAGAACAATTCGAGAAATAGATAATAAATTAAAAGAGAGTGGAATACAGGCAAAACTCGAGATTTATTCAGGAGAAAAAGAAACCTGTGTATGGGCAAGTGAAAACTGGGATTTTTTATTAAGTATGTAGATATAGTGAATAAAGGGGAATACAAATGAGCAAAGTGAAAGTGTCGGTTGTAATGCCGGTATATAATGCGGAAGAATATTTAAATGAAACGTTAGAGTGCTTAACTCATCAAACAATGAAAGAAATTGAAATAATTTGTGTGGATGACGGATCAAAAGATAGCTCGTTAGAAATATTAAAAAAATATTCAGAAAAAGATGATAGAATTAAAATTTTACATCAGAAAAATTTGTATGCGGGTGTAGCAAGAAATAATGGTTTAAAAGAAGCAAAGGGAGAATATATTATATTTCTTGATTCGGATGATTTGTTTGAATTAGATTTGCTTGAGAAAACATATAAAAAAGGAAAAGAGATAAATGCAGATATAGTGTTATTTAATGCAGATCATTATAATACCAGAACTAAGGAATATATGATGGTAAAACATTTATTAAGAACCGATTTGATTGGGGATAATGAAGTGTTTTCGAGACAAACTATTCCGGATTTTTTGTTTCAGGTTACAACACCATGTCCATGGACTAAATTATATAGAAAAGAATTTGTAATAAAAAAG
>ENA-UOJR01000090-UOJR01000090.1-human-gut-metagenome-genome-assembly--contig:-C115P-NODE-90-length-133690-cov-51.354174_pt1 | contig 133690 bp, 132 predicted proteins | sample MGYA00242354_ERZ723901 | MGnify/ENA metagenome assembly ERZ723901
TCGGAAAAGAGAGAATTCAGCGATTCTTTTTAGCTTCCAGAAAGTCGTTCAGTTCAGAATTGATGATATCCGTGATGAACATGTGGCCCGGGGCATGGGTGATAGCAATGGGCGGTTTCGCATTTTCGACCGCCGCCTGCGGCGTCACGCCGCAGGGCCAGAACACGGGAATCTCACCCTCGTAGAAATCAACCGCCTCGCCGTAGTCAGGCTTCATCACATCGGCAACGCCGACCTCGGCGGCATCGCCCATGTGGACGGGCGCGCCGTGGACATTCGGCATTTTGACGGTGATGTCATACGCCTTTTTGGCGTTTTCCGGCGTCATGGGGCGCATAGAGCAGACCATGGGGCCGCAGAACGGACCGGCCGGCTCGGTCATGATATTGGTCTTGAACATCGGTACATTGCGTCCCTGCGCGATGTGACGGATCTCGATCCCCTCGCGCATGAGCGTTTCCTCGAACGAGAATGAACAGCCGATCAGGAAGCCGACATAGCCCTCTTTCCAGTAGTCGCTCACATCGGTCAGCTCCTTGCCATCCCACTTGCCATCGCGGTAGATGCGATACTTGGGAATGTCGGTGCAGATATTGCCGCCCTCGCCCATATCGTGCGTCTCGGGCGTACCCCGGATGATCTCAAGGATCGGGCAGGGGAAGGGGTTGCGCTTGGCAAATTCCTCAAAATCTCCCGCGTATTCCGGCGGAAGGATGATAAGGTTGGCCTGTGCGTAGCCGCGACACATACCGGCGGTTGGGAAGTCGATGACACCCTCGCGGATAAGCTTGCGAACCTCGCTCGGCTTCTTATCGATATAAGGGGTAATATCAAAGGCCATGTGTCGTTCCTCCTATTACTATTATTTTTTGTGTTTTAGGGCTGCGTCAACGATTCATGGCGCCGCGCAGGCAGCGCAGCGCAGCGCGCTGGGCAAGCAGCGCCTCCTGTGCGGCGGTGATGGACACCTTTTCAAAGCGCACCCTGTCGCCCGCTTTGAGTTGGGCGAGGATGCGAAAGTCTGCGGAGATGACGTTGGCGATCTTCGTGTAGCCGCCGGTGGTCTGGCGGTCGGCCAGCATGATGATCGGCTTGCCCGCAGAGGGCACCTGAATCGCGCCGAAGGCAATGCCGTCGGAGATGATGTTGCCGTCCTTGATGTGTTCGATCAGCTCACCGTCAAGGCGGCAGCCCATGCGGTCGAACTCCGGTGTAAGGGTGTAAACGCTGCTGAGAAAGGTCATAGCGCCAAGCTCGGTGAAGGCATCGTCCTGCGGGCCGAACACGACACGCAGTTTATACTCTGCGCGCGGCACGAACTCAGGCGAAATGTGGCGCACGCCGAGGTTCTTGAGGTCGGTCTTGGGCGCGCGGAAGGCGATGACGTCGTCCTTTTGCAGCTTGCGGCCCTGATAGCCGCCGATCTTCGCTTTCATGTCCGTTGAGCGGCTGCCCATGACCACGGGGATATCGAGTCCGCCCGCGAACGCCACGAAAGCGCGGCAGCCGGTGCGCAGCATGGTGAAGCGCAGCGTCTGCCCCGCGTTCACAGGAACGGCGCGGTAGGTATCGATGCTCTGACCGTCGAGCGTTGCGCCGAGGTCTCCACCGGTGATGGCGATGATGTTGGGCGCATCAAAGCGGAGGTGGGGCCCCATCATCGTGCATTCGAGCACAGCCTCGCCCTCATCGTTGTCGACGAGGATGTTGGCGATAGACGCGCTGCGCGGATCCATCACGCCGGAGACGGACACGCCGTACTGCTGGTAGCCGATGCGGCCGAGATCCTGTACGCTGGTGAGCATGCCAGGGTTGAGAATGGTGATGCTCATGCCTGCTCCGCCTCCTTTCTCGGGTAGGTGTGGACCGTATAGCCGCTGGAGGCCTCCAGCGCAGCGATACGGTCAAATTCCGCCTGATCGATGGCATAGAACTTGATGTACTGGCCTGCCTTGGGCAGGATGGGAACGGCGCGGTCAGGGTCGTACATGCGCACGGGCGTGCGGCCGATAAGCTGCCAGCCGCCCGGGGAGTCGATGGGATATACGCCCGTCTGGCTGCCGGCGATGCCGACGCTGCCGGCGGGAATCCTGACACGAGGTTGGGCAAGGCGCGGCGCGGCAATTTCCTCGCTCATACCGCCAAGATAGGTGAAACCGGGGGTAAAGCCCAGCATATAGATGAGATATTCCGTGGAGGTGTGAATCCGGATGACCTCCTCAGGCGTTTTGTGATTGTGCTCGGCAACAAAGCCAAGGTCGGGGCCCATTTCCTCCCCGCCGTAGAGCACGGGGATCTCCAACACATCGCTTGGCGGAATCCGGATGTGGTCAAGCTGATTGAGCAGGCCCTTGAGTTTTTTGACAAGCGCACCGTAGGGGATGACCTCAGGGTCGTAGTGAACCATCAGCGAGCGGTAGGTCGGCACGAGCTCCACGATCCCGGGGAGTTTGCTCTCGGTGAGCGCGATGCTGAACGCGCGAATCTGTGCGTTGATGTGCTCACTGATCTCGTTGCCGAATTCCACGGTTACGGCTGAGTCACCGCTGAGCAGGAATCTGATGTCGGACATATCGTTCTCCTTTCAGGCGGAGCCGGCCTGTGGGACAGACCGGCTCGCGGAATGGTGCAGGTTCGTTACGCGAAGAGCTTGGCAAGGTTGGGCAGCGCCGTAACGGCAAGGTAGCCTGCGACACCGACCACGCACCAACCAAGGATCTGCAGCCACACGGGGTGCTTGTACTCGCCGACAATGGACTTCTTGTGGCAGCCGAGCAGCATACAGCACAGGGAGATCGGCAGGATCAGACCGTTGAGAGCACCGGCCAGGATGACCATGCGCTTCGCGCCGCCGAGGATCGCCATAACAAGCGTGGAGAAAGCGATGAAACCGACGATGAACCACTTGTCGTTCTTGGCGATGAAGGGGTGAACGGTCTTGAGGAAGGAGACGGAGGTGTAGGCCGCACCGATGACGGAGGTGATACCGGCGGAGAACAGCGCGAGACCGAAGAGACGGTAGCCGATGTCGCCGGCAGCAAGGCGGAAAGCCTCGGCTGCGGGGTTGGCAGCGCCAGTGACAGCCGCGACATTTTCAGCCACAACGACCGTACCGGCCGTGCAGACACCGAGCACGCACAGAAACAGCAGGATACGAACGCTGCCCGAGACACAGATGCCGGTCATGACGGACTTGCGGAAGTGCTTGACTTCCTCCGGCTTGCCGCCCCACCCCGCATCGAGCAGCTTGTGTGCGCCGGAGAAGGTGATGTAACCGCCGCAGGAGCCGCCGAGCAGCGTGACCATGACGGGAATGAGTTCCTTGGGATTCTCAGGGGTAAAGATATGGACGACCGCATCGCCGACGGGGGGCTTGGCCATAAAAGCCACGACCAGCATGACGACGATAATGATGCCGCCGAGGATCTGGGCGACTTTGCCGACGATGTCGTTTGCCTTCTTGGAAAGGAAAATGCAGATCGCAAGCACGCCGCCGATGATGACGCCGGCCTTTTCGGGAATGCCGATCATGGCATTGAAGCCGAGTGACACGCCGCCGACATTGCCGATATTGAACGCAAGACCGCCAAGCACAACAAGCACGACAAGAAGATACCCGAGACCGGGAAGGACCTTATTGGCAATCTCCTGACCGCGCAGGCCGGAAACGCCGACGATGGACCATACATTGGTCTGCGCGATCATATCCATGATGATGACGCAGACGATGACGAAAGCGAAAGAAGAGAGATACTTTGCAGTGAATTGCGAGGTCTGGGTCAGAAAGCCGGGGCCGATGGCGGATGTCGCCATCAGAAAGGCCGCGCCAAGGCTGACGGACAGTGAGCGCTTCTGGGTGGTTTCGTTACTCATGATCATCCTCCTGAAATATTGCCGCAGTGCGGCAGATTTGGGGCGTTGGTCTTTGCGGAACGGAACAGCTGGAAATGAGGCTCTTTTTATACGATCTCGCGGATGGGGGCAATCTCCACGCCACGGGCGGTGAGCTGCGTGCGGATATTTTTGACGAATTCGACGGCCGAAGGGTTGTCACCGTGGACACAGATGGAGTGAGCCGCGATTTCGACCTCCTCGCCGGTGATGGCCGTGACCTTGCCCTCGGTGACCATGCGGACGGTGCGCGCGATGGCCTCGTCCTTATCGTGGATGACGGCGCCGGGCAGCTTGCGCGGCACAAGCGAGCCGTCGGCCTGATAGGCGCGGTCGGCAAAGACCTCGTTTGCGACGCGCAAGCCCAACTGCTTGCCTGCATCAATCATCTTGCTGTTGGCAAGGCCAAGCAGGATAATGTTCTTGTCTACCTCGGCAATCGCCTCGGCGATGGCAAGCGCCAGATCCATGTCTTTACCAGCCATGTTGTAGAGAGCGCCGTGGGGCTTGCAGTGCTGGAGCCTGATACCCTCTGCCGCAGCGAAGGCCATCAGCGCGCCGAGCTGATACTTGACATACGCCTTGATCTCCTTGGGCGAGACGACCATGTTCCTGCGGCCAAAGCCCATCAGATCGGGGAAGCCCGGGTGTGCGCCGACGGCGACGCCTGCCGCCTTGGCTGCGGCAACGGTCTTTTCCATCACCAACGGATCTCCTGCGTGATAGCCACAGGCCACATTGACAGAGGAAACATGCGCGATGACCTCGTTGTCGAGCCCGATGGTATACGCGCCGAAGCTCTCGCCGAGGTCGCTGTTGAGATCTACCTTGTACATACTGAAATACCCTCCTTTTTATAGTTGGTCTACAGGGTTTTTCGAGCAAACGGCGTTCCAATTTGATCAATGGAAGCGCTCTTTCAAAAATGTCTGCTCTCCTCTCCCTTGATGATGTCATTTTACAGGATACCGCCGGAAAAAGCAAGAATAATAATACACGGTCTTAGTTGTCACAACAGCAGTATGATTCTGTCTTGCAAAATGCGATTTCACAGGTCGGCAGTGGCAGTCTTCCTCCTTGATGACAGCCTCCCGCGTCGTGGGGCGACCCCGGCGTGGGTTTTCTGTTATTTCATCGGGCGAAGGATTCGGGCATCAAGGACACTACAAAGCCCTCACCGGAGCAGCTCCGGCGAGACGTCGCCTTTGACCACATAAAACGCCACAGGCAGGTGTAGAACACATGGAAAACTCAGGTTGCAAGATGTTAAGAAAGGAATTAAAATCGAGAAAAACCTCTAAGAGCGACTAAAAATTCAGAAAAATGTTGCAACAGCTCTTGGGACCAGGAGGCCGTGCGTACGAGCTGCACTACTCGGATCAAACCGCGCAACCGAACCGCGTTATGACGGCTGGGCATCGCTTGTGGACGACATCCGCTGTCTGACCACGATGCTATCCGGCGCGCCTATGCGTATCTGCGACCGGATCTCAAAAAACGGAATGAAGCGATCCAAAGCGGTGAGTCAGGGAGCCCACTTCCTGCTTTATGAGCATGGTGAAATTCAAAATGTTGATTCCTGTCTGGAGCACACCCTGCAAACAATGGGGCCTGGCGATCTATTTGTCACCGGAGCAAACGCACTGGACGCGTTCGGCCACGCTGCACTGTTGATCGGAAGCCCCGGCGGAGGCGGCTACGGAACCTGTATGCCGTTCCTTTATATTCTGCCACTGTGGAACAGGCGCAGCGGCAGAAGAAGATCGGCGCAGACGTCATCGCTCTAAGCTGCACCGGGATGTCCAGCATCCAAATCGCGCCATCCCTGGAACGTGAAACGGGTCTTCCTGTGCTGGATCCTGTTATGTGCGAGGGTTTGATGACTCTCTTTGAACTGATTCGAAAGGACGCTCAAGCCCAATAAGGCATACCTCCTATAGGGCTATTTAATCAAGCATTGTGTTGGAAGCGCTTTTCAAACTTGTCAGCCCAGAAAAAAAGAGTGGTTACTATCTCAGATAGTAACCACTCTTTTTCATCGGGAAAAGCAGCCTTCTTCTCACAGATGGAAGTGCTTCTTGAGTTTTTGGTTTTCCTCCAGCACGAGCAGTGTCATATCAGCGTCCAGCACTGTTTCCGGCGAGATGTTCACGTCCGTTTTGCTGTCTCGCTTCACGCCGAGGATATTGACGCCGTATTTCCTGCGGATGTCCAGCTCGCCGATGCTGTGCCCACGCCAGTCCTCCGGCACGGAGACCTCGATGATGGCGTGCTGCTCGTCCAGCTCAATGTAGCCGAAGATATGGTCGGCGGTGTAGCGGATCGCCGCCCAAAGCGGCCAAGTCCGATCAACAATACCGTTTTCATCGTGCGATCCTTTTCGCCCCTTTCAGGATCATTTGTTTGCTGTGCGGCTTTTTACTGCACGCGATATCCGCTGGCGCACTTTTCAAAAGCGTATGCAAGCTGCGGCGCTTTTCCCCTCGCGCAGCTCACAGCGCGCAAATTCCGTCGTCTGCGGCAGCAGCAGGTCAAAGCGCCTGATCCGGTTGATCTTCAGATGCAGCCGCTCCGCCGATAGGTCGAGGACATGCCCGCTCTGCGTTTTGTCGCTGCTCAGATAATGAAAATGCCAATCCGGCATGCAAATGCCGCCCACATACCGTGGGCACCAGACGGCGATCACATTACCGCGGGTGTTTTCAAAGCGAAATTCGTTCCGGCTTTTCGCCGCCTCAGAAAGCACCGGGTAGTGCTTCCGGCAGCTGTTCCAACTTTGCGTATGTACGCTCTTGAAAACGCCGCCGGCCTTGATCATATAAAAGAGATTGGGATTTCCCTGCACAAACGGCGCAAGCATCTGCTTGAGCGAGGTAAGATCATCGATGCCGTTCAGCGCTATCTCCGGGGCGTTTTCGTCAAACACCATGGCTGCGGCAAACGCCGCATTCTCCTCCGGCCTCATAACGGTGACCTTGCCGTCCGGCGCTGTCTTGTAGGCTGCGCCGTTTTCAAAAGTTATCACGCCGTCCAATGCTGTGCCGATGCCGACCCCGGTATCGGCACAGCGCAGAAGTTCCCGCACGCTGACAGCCCCATCGAAGCTGCCAGCCTCCAACGCGTTCCATGTAGACGCCTGAAACAGTGTTTTCACCATACTGCCATATCCTCCTCGCGAAAGGAAAAGGCGGTCTGCCTTTCCTGTTGCGGAAGGCAGGCCGCCTTTTCTATTGACTTACTCGATGGCGATCTTGCTGCCGGAGGTGAGTTTCTTCGGCTCCTCCTTCGGGATAAGCACGGTCAGCACGCCGGACTCGTACTTGGCCTTCACGTCCTCGGGCTTCACGTCGCCGACGTAGAAGCTGCGGGAGCATGCGCCGGAGTAACGCTCCTGACGCAGCACGCGGCCCTTCTTGTCCTCTTCGCCCTTGTCGAGGCCCTTCTCCGCGCTGACGGTCAGGTAACCATCCTGCACGTCTACATGGATCTCGTCCTTTTCAAAGCCGGGCAGCTCCACCGCAAAGCGGTAAGCCTTGGCGTCGTCCGTCTCGCGGATATCGGTCTTCATGAGGTTTCTTGCGTGCTTGCCGAACAGCGCATCGTGACCGCCGAAGAAACCGTTGCCAAAGAAGTCATCAAACATATTTTCACCATAGATGCTGGGTAACATAACAATTCCTCCATTCGAAATGAACTGACAAATTAGAATGATGCGGGAAGCGCGGCGGCGTGTTCCGATCGCACAAGCGTCAGACACTTGCAGCGGTCAAAACCGCGGCAGCAGATGCATTCATTCTGCGCACGGTATTCCATGCACCGATGCATCTTCTTTCTTTTTCCGTCCTTCTTTTCTCGTTCTGCTGTATAGTTTATCCTTTCCTCTTGCAAAAACAAGAAACTGTCGGTACAATAAAAGAAAAATTCGTTGTGCCGAAAGCACAAGATTGGAGGAATATACCGCATGGGTGAGGCAACATGGGAAATGTGCAGCGCCGAAACGCTGCTTGAACAGTTCTTTGCGCAGGACGATCTCGGAAAGCTCACCGTCAGCACGGGCGAACTTCTGGGCTGCCCGCTTCTGGTGCTGGACGACACCTTCCACGTCGCGGCGCACTATCTGCCGCTCGGCTTTTCCGATGCGCTCTTTGAAACCGCCGTGCGCCGCGGCGAGATCTCCTATGAGGCCGGCGCGATCATCAGCGAAAATGCGATGCTCACAGCCGGTTGGGCGGACTATGTCCAGCTGGCGGATAGCCCCTACCGGCGGCGTTTTGCGTCGCTCGTCAGCGCAGGCGTGCGCCTTGGCTGCCTCATCTGCGTAGATACGGACGGGCACCTGGAAAAGATCCCGCCGCAGACCTGGGAGCTGGTGGAGCACATTCTCTCCAAGCAGATGTTTGTGGAGGCAAGCCACCAGGACAAGCTCTTTGAAACGGCGGAGGACATTCTCATGCACCTGCTGGACGGCGGATTTTCCTCCGCCGCGCATTTTCAGCTTCAGGCCTCCGGCACCTATCTTGCGGACTTTCACCCGCGCGCCTTCGCCCTCATCGACCTTGAGACCTACCACAGCGCTTACATGGGAAAGCGACACTTAAAGGAGGAACTGGAAGCACAGATTCCCGACAGCCACCCCTTTTTATATAAGGGCGATGTTTTCCTCTTCCTGCACCGCGAGGGGGACGGCGACATTTTTTCCGAGCTTGCGGAGGAATTTCAGCTCAAGATCCTCATCTCCGCGCCGATCGACGACCTTTTCATCCTCCCGCAGCTCTACCGCACGGCGCGCGAGGCACTGGAGCTGATGAAAGATGCGCGCTTCCACGGTGAATCCGTCTGCTCGGCGCAGCAGCTGCGCACGCCGCTGCTGCTGAAAAATCTGGAGGGCCGGGGTGACCTTGTTTCGTCGGAGCTTCGCCGCCTTGCCGTTCACGACCGTGAAAAAGGCACGCAGTACTGCGAAACGCTCTACCATTACCTCACCTGCTGCCACTCGCTCATCAAAACCAGCAACGCGCTCTACACCCACCGCAACACCGTGCTCTACCGCATCCGCAGATTGCAGGAGGATTTCGCGATCCCGCTGGAGGAGCCGTCCCAGCACGCCGACCTGCTGTTGGGTGTGTCGCTCATTTTGTTTGATACCAAGGGGCCGGACTTTTTCCTGCGCACACCGAAAAATGAAGCATAAAACCGGCGCGATCACGCGCCGGTCAGATAGAAAAGGATGATAATATGAAAGAAAACAGAAAGCTTTTGAGAGAAGTCCTCAAGGATATCCGCCACGACATGACGGACGAAGAGGTGCTGAACCTGCTGGCGGACAGTAAAATTTCCGAAAATCTCGCAGGCGAGAAGGGAAAATACACCATTGGCCAGCGGGCGGCGGACGCCATCGCGAAATTCGCAGGCAGCTGGGCGTTCATCTTTGCCTTCACCGGCGTGCTGATCCTCTGGATGCTCGTCAACACGCTGCTCGCGGTGAAGGCCTTCGACCCCTATCCTTTCATTCTGCTGAACCTCGTGCTCTCGTGCGTGGCGGCCATACAAGCACCGCTCATCATGATGAGCCAGAACCGGCAGGAGGAAAAGGACCGCCGCCGGGCAGAGAACGATTATAAGGTCAACCTCAAGACCGAGATCATGATCGAAGACCTCTACGACAAGGTAAATGCCATTCTCGCCCGGCAGTCAGCACTCGAAAAGCATCTCGAGGAGGAGAGCAAAAAGGCAGAAGTCTCTTCTGCGCAAGCCACCACCGAAAACAAATAAAAGCCGGAGGAGACCAATATGTCGCAGCTGTCATTGAACTGCTTTAATCGGCTGAAAGATGCATCTGAGATTACAGGTTTGCCGTAGGGTCTGCCCCTCGTTCTCCCATTCAAACAGCGCAGGAAGGGCGCGAGGCACATACCATACTGAATGCTTTCAAGCCACAGCGGGTCGGCTGACACGTCAGAAAATGTGACTTCCGCAGCGGACGCGGAGACTGCCGTCATCAGCAGTAACAGAAACAGCCGGACATCATTTGCTAAGCATTGACGTCCGGCCGTTTCTTGTTGCAGTAAGTAGTGGGTCTTAATTCGTCTGTGTAAAAGTCTTAATAGGTGCTGGGTACATCGTCCTCGCTGGCGGCTTCCATCTTGAACTTGTTCATAGCGGCCTTGGCCTCGGGAATGTTGAGCTTGTTGCTGTTCTTGCTGGACATAATGATTTTCTCCTTTTCCTACAATTGTTTTGTTTCACGGATCGCAAAGGGTCTTGCGCTTTGGGTATCGCAAGGGTAGTTTGGCTCAAAAAAAATCGGATATGCAGGTTTTCTGTTGGTAAGTTTTTCAGCGTGCATTCACACAGGAAGTGAAATTTGACAATCGTTTTTCTTTCCACTATAATTTATGATAAATCTTGCAGGATCCGGAGGTACTTATCCTATGATCTCTCCCGATAACCGCCGCTACGCCTACGGCAAGGCGCAGCTCATCGAAGTCATCTGCCAGCTGCGCTTCCCCACCATTCTTTCGATCGACACGCGCGAACCCGCCGACTTTCAGGAGACGGTGCGCGAAGCCTTCCCGCGCTACCAGTGCCAGGTGGAAACGATCCCCGGCATGAACGGCGCGCCGAACAGAACCATCAACAACCACACATTTCTCTCCGAAGACGGCGGCTACAAGCTGAGTCTGACGAAGGATTTCATTGCTCTTTCCACCATGCGCTACACGAACTGGGAGGATTTTGCCGCCCGTCTCGACGAACCGCTGGGGCAGTTCATCAAGATCTACCGTCCCAACTGCTTCGACCGCGTGGGGCTCCGCTTTGTCAACGCTTTTTCGCGCGAGCAGCTGGGTCTTGCCGGCCGCCGCTGGAACGACCTTCTTCAGCCGCCGTACCTTGGTGTGCTCGATGAGGACGAGATCGACGAAGAAAGCGTCGTCAAATGCTCGGTCGACGTCGAGCGCAAGCTCGACGCGCTTGCGGCGCTCAAGCTGCACGCAGGCCCCGGCTTCGTGCAGCGCAACATCAGAAACGGCAATCGCGTGCAGCAGGTGCAGGAAAAGGAAGTTCGTTTCATCTTCGATCAGGACGTGTACTCCACGGCCAAGGTGAAGGTTCCCGCCGTGGCAGAAACGCTCAACGCCCTGCACACGCACGCTGACAGCGTCTTTTCCGACGCGATCACCACCGTGCTCCACGACGCAATGGAGCCGGAATATCTGTAAAAGCGATGTGATTTGAGTTTTGGCAAAGAAAACACATGAACTGGCGCTATGCGGTGTGCTGTGCGCGCTCGCGGTCGCCTTTCTCTGGCTTAGCGGCGTCATTCCGCTCTCGACCTACGCCTGGCCGATCCTCGCATCGGCTACGCTTTTGCCCGCGCGCGAGGAATGCCGCAAAAGCTACGCCTGGAGCTGCTTTGCCGCCGCGGCGATCCTCGGGCTCCTTCTCTGCGCGGACAAGGAAGCGGCGCTGCTCTTCTGCTTTCTCGGCTATTATCCCCTGCTCAAGCCGAAAATCGACGCAATTTCCTCCAAAGTGCTGCGTCTGCTGCTGAAGGTCGCCCTCTGCACTGTGAGCATGGGTCTCATGTATGCGCTCATCATCTTCGTTTTCAAGCTTCCCGCCGTCGTGCAGGAATTTTCCGAGACTGCCGCGTGGCTGCTGTGGGTAACGGCCGCGACGGGACTTGCGCTATTTTTCCTGTATGATATTGCCATTGACCGGCTATCGTTCCTTTATTGCCGCCGCCGTGGTAAAAAAGCATAAAAACAGGCGCTATTTGTTATCGAACTTACCGAAAAAAATGTCGAACGCGCGGTTTTCCGTTGTGGAAAACCGCGCGTTGCCGTATACTGGTGATGAGTAAAATTACTCGCTTCCATTCCCTCCCGCCCGCGCTACTCCACCTTCAACGTAACGCCTGTGGGAAATACAAAAGGAGGAACGTTTTCCGCCGAACCGGCGGTGCGGCAGTGTGGAGACCTGCCGTAAAGCGGCGCGCTCAGGCGGCTGCGAGGCTCTGCATCGCGGAGGCAGCAGGGCTGCGGTTCATCACTATGGCAGAGGTCATTCTGAAAAATGTCCGAAAGGTCTACCCCAACACGGAAAGCAAGAAAAAGAAAGCCAAGGACGAAAACAGCGAAAAGAAAAACAATCTGGAGATCACCGAAGAGGGCGTTGTCGCCGTGCAGGACTTCAACATTGACGTGGCCGACAAGGAGTTCATCGTACTCGTCGGCCCGAGTGGCTGCGGCAAGTCCACCACGCTGCGCATGATCGCCGGACTCGAGGAGATCAGCGGCGGCGAGCTGACGATCGACGGCAAACTCATGAACGACGTTGCGCCCAAGGATCGAGACATTGCGATGGTCTTCCAGAACTATGCGCTCTATCCGCACATGACCGTCTACGAAAACATCGCCTTCCCGCTCAAGCTCAAGAAGGTCGCGGAAACGGACGCCGACGGCAAGACGCATCTGAAGAAAATGCCGAACGAGGAGATCGACCGCCGCGTGCGCGAGGCAGCCGAAGTCCTCGACATCACTCAGTTCCTCGACCGCAAGCCCAAGGCGCTCTCCGGCGGCCAGCGCCAGCGCGTGGCCATCGGCCGCGCCATCGTCCGCAGCCCCAAGGTGCTGCTGATGGACGAGCCGCTCTCGAACCTTGACGCGAAGCTGCGCAACCAGATGCGCGCCGAGATCATCAAGCTGCGCGAAAAGATCGACACCACATTCATCTACGTCACGCACGACCAGGTCGAGGCCATGACCCTCGGCGACCGCATCGTCATCATGCGCGACGGCTACATTCAGCAGATCGGCACGCCGCAGGAGGTCTTCAACCACCCGGCAAACCTGTTCGTTGCGGGCTTCATCGGCACGCCGCAGATGAACTTCTTCGAAAACTGCCAGCTCACAAAAACGGCCGACGGCTATACGCTCACCGCCATGGGAAAAACCGTTTCCCTCACGCCGGAGCAGAGCGCAAAGCTCGCCAATGCGGGCGTGGAGAGCCGCAGCGTTACCGTGGGCGTGCGCCCGGTGCATATCACGCTCGGTGAAAACGGCATCGGCGCAGAGGTCGACGTCAGCGAGCTGATGGGCAGCGAGCTGCACCTGCACCTCACGGCAGACGGACAGGATATTGTCGCCGTCATTCCCACGGCAAATATCGACTCTGGCGCGTATGCGCGCCACACAGCGGTGCAGTTCGGGTTTGATGCAAAACTTGTGCATCTCTTCGATCCCGAAACGGAGGAAAACCTCCTCTGATCCCTCAGAGCAAGCAAAAAGGAAGCCATTCCTCACGGAATGGCTTCCTTTTCTGTCTTTTCTCAGTAGGCGACGCCCCAGTAGATGTCAGTCGTGCACTCTTTGCCGCAGCAGACGCACTTGCCCGTCGTGCCGCTCTGCTTGAGGGGCATGCAGCGGGAAGAAACGCCCGCAACTTCCTTCATCTTGAGCTCGCATTCAAGGCTACCGCACCACTTCGTGCGGGCGAAGCCGCCGCGACCCGCGGCCATCTCCTTCACCTCGTCGATGGTCTTTAAGTCGAAGGTGTTGTCCTCAAGGTTCTTTTCCGCCACGGCGTACATGTTGTCGTGGATGGTGTCGAGCAGGGTCTTGACCTCATTCTCGATGCCCTCGATCTTCGCCGTGACCTTCTCGCCGTTGTCGCGGCGGACGAGGCAGCAGTTGCCCTCGGCCAGGTCGCGGGGGCCGAGCTCCATGCGGATGGGCACGCCGCGCATCTCGTACTCAGCGCACTTCCAGCCCATGGACTGATCCGAGTCGTCCAGCTTGACGCGAACGCCCGCGGCGACGAGAGAAGACATCATCACCTTGGCGGTCTCGAGCACCTCGGGATTCTTGTGCGCGGCGATGGGCACGATGACGACCTGCGTGGGCGCGATGCGCGGGGGCAGGACAAGGCCGTTGTTGTCGCCGTGGGTCATGATGACCGCGCCGATCATGCGCGTGGTGGAGCCCCAGGACGTCTGGAACGGGTACTGGAGCTTGTTGTCGCGGCCGGTGAAGGTCACGTCATAGGCGCGGGAGAACTTGTCGCCAAAATAGTGGCTCGTCGCGCCCTGAAGGGCCTTGCGGTCCTTCATCATGCACTCGACGGTATAGGTCGCCTCGGCGCCGGCAAACTTCTCCTTGTCGGTCTTGCGGCCGGGAACGACGGGGATCGCGAGCACGTGGCGGAAGAAGTCGGCGTAGCAGTTGAGCTGCTGCATCGTCTCAGCCTGTGCCTCCTCGGCGGTCTCGTGGATGGTGTGACCCTCCTGCCACCAGAACTCGCGCGAGCGCAGGAAGGGGCGGGTGGTCTTCTCCCAGCGGATGACGGAGCACCACTGGTTATAAAGCATCGGCAGCTGACGGTAGGTCTGCAGCACGCGGGACCAGTGGTCGCAGAACATCGTCTCGGACGTGGGACGGAAGGCAAGGCGTTCTTCGAGCTTCTCGCTGCCGCCCATCGTGACCCACGCCACCTCGGGGGCGAAGCCGTTAACGAGCTCGCCCTCCTTCTTTAAAAGGCTCTCGGGAATGAGGACGGGCATCGCCACATTCTCGTGACCGGTCTTTTTGAACTCGGCGTCCATCAGGCTCTGCATGTTCTCCCAGATGGCGTAGCCATAGGGGCGCAGAATGGTAAAGCCCTTGACGCTGGCATACTCAACAAGCTCCGCCTTGCGGCAGATGTCGGTATACCATTGGGCGAAATCGTCTTCCAGATTGGTGATCTGTTCTACCTTTTTCTCTTTGGCCATTTTTATGTTCTCCCTCACATTTCAGGATAGAATTCCGAATTGTTATTGTATTGGTTTTGCAATGAAATGTCAAGCGCCGCACAGGGAAAAGGGAGGGAAAGCGCACTTCTTTCCCTCCCTTTTTCAATTTTATACCACCGTCGGGAAGCGAAGGATCGCCTTGAAGAGGTCGCCGTCGATGGCGAGCGCCATCTTGCCGCCCTGCAATTCCGTGAGGCTCTGCGCGATGGAAAGGCCCAGGCCGTTGCCCTCGGTCGAGCGCGAGCTGTCGCCGCGCACGAAGCGCACCATCAGCTCCTCGGCAGGGATATTGAGCGCCGCGCGCGAGGTATTCTTGAAGGTCACGACCGCCTCGCCGCCCGTCTTTTCGAGCGTCAGGTAGACGCGCGTACCGCTCTGGGCGTATTTGCAGATGTTGGAGAGCAGGTTGTCGATCACGCGCCACATCAGCGCACCGTCCACGCAGCAGAAAAGCTCCTTTTCCGGCATCACGCTCACAAGCGCCAGCTCGGCCGCCGCCAGCTTGTCGCCGTATTCGCCCTCCACCTGCGCCAAAAGTTCGTTCATGCTGCACCTCACGGCGTTCACCGGCAGGTTACCCGTCGTGGCCTTGCTGGCCTCGACCAAGTCCTCCGTGAGCTTTTTGAGCTTGAACGCCTGCCGCTTGAGCACGGCGAGGTATTCTTCCTCCTGCTCGCTCGTGTGCTCGTGCTGCAAGAGATCCACATAGTTGATGATGCTCGTCAGCGGCGTTTTGATGTCGTGCGAGACGTTTGTGATAAGTTCCGTTTTGAGCCGCTCGCTTTTGAGCTGCTTATCGATGGCCGCGGCCATGCCATCGCCGATGGAATTTAAGTTCTCGGCGTGGCGCTTGACGTCCCAGTACATCCATTTCGTGTCCACCTGCGCGTCAAGATCGCCGGCGGCGAGGGCTTCGCCCTCCTTCTGGAGCTTTCTGAGCTGCATCGAAAACAGCACGCCGCAAGCGAGAGCGCGATCAGCAGCATCACCAGCAATCCGTAAGCGCGATTGCTTTCAAAGGCAATGAGCAGTATGCTGACCACGACGCAGCCCAGAGCCGTGCGCCAGATCATCGGAATGGCGTGCAGAAGATTCATCACGCCGCGGCCAAAGGCGCAGAGCACGCCCCAGCACCACTTGGCGACCTTCCAGCATAGGCACAAGAGGCTGTAAACGATCGTGCCCTTCCACAGTCCGCCCACCTTGACGCGCGCGCAGAACGTCACCCACGCGGCAAAGACGAGCACCGCCAGCGCAAAGCTTATCCCTAGCAGCAGCACATCGTAGGGCGGGGTATAGAAGCTCACATAGGAGTAGACCTCCTCCACCGCCACGCACAGCAGCGCAATGATCGTGCCGTCAACGAGGAGATAGAGATCGAAGGGAATCTTTTCCTGCCAGCCGCCCTGCAGCTCGCCGTCCTCGCGCCGCGCCGCCGTGCGGGCGAGGAAGATAAGCAGGAACAGCTCCATCGTGCCGAAGAGGATAAGCAGCTCTAAGGCGTTCTGCCCCCAGCGCTCGGCCTTGTCGTAAAAAACCTTTGCCCAGTAAATGCCGTCCTGCGCGGGAAGATCCTTCACAAGGTAGACATCAAAGGTCTTGTCGACGTAAACGGTGCTGTAACAGAAGGTATCGCCGTCGCTGACGTTGTTGAACTCCACCTTGTCCTGCTCGTCCGTCACGCGGAAGCGGAGGTTGCTGTAGCTGTTGCCTTTGGGATAGATCTTGTCGAGTTCATAGTTTCCGCCTTCCATGGCGATATAGTCGTCGCAGATCTCCCATGTTTTTTTGCCGACCTCATACAGGCAGAGGTCACTCGTGTAAAAGTCCTTGCCCATGCCGCCGTAGGAGTAGACAAGTCCCACAACATAGGTGAGGATCACCGGCACGAGCGCTGCCGCCAGCAGAAAGGCGACCGCCTTGATCCAGAAATTGCGTATCCACGCAGCCTTCATTTCTTGTCCTCCATTTTATACCCCAGCCCCCACACGACCTTCAGGTAGCGCGGCTCGGAGGGGTTGATCTCCAGTTTTTGGCGCAGGTGGCGGATGTGGACGCTCACGGACGTTTCCGCGCCCAGCGAATCCTCCTTCCACACCAGCTCGTAGATCTGCGCGGAGGAGTAGATGCGTCCGGGGTTCTTCATGAGAAGGTGCAGAATATTGAACTCGATGGGTGTGAGGGAGACCTCGTCGCCGTCCACGCTCACGCTCTTTTTCTCCTCGTCGAGCACGATGGGGCCGACGGTGTAGACGTTGGGCTTTTCCTCTTCCTTCTTCGCGCCCAGCTGCGTATAGCGGCGCAGCTGCGAGCGCACGCGCGCGAGCACCTCTATGGGGTCAAAGGGCTTTGTGATGTAGTCGTCCGCGCCGATGTTGAGTCCCAGCACCTTGTCGCTGCTCTCGCTCTTGGCCGTAAGCAGAATGATGGGAACGTTGCTCTTTTCGCGCAGTTTCGCCGTTGCGGCAATGCCGTCGAGCTGCGGCATCATAATGTCCATCAGAATGAGATGGATGTCATTTTTTTCCACAGCCTCCAGCGCCTCGCGTCCATTGTGCGCCTCAAAGAGGCAGTAATCCCCGCCTGAGAGATAGATCTTGAGCGCGTTGACAATGTCCTGCTCGTCGTCACAGATCAGAATGTTGTACATTTTCTCACCTCATGTTGGTATTGTATCAGCTGTTTCCGAACAAAAACAGCGATAGTTTCTTAATTCTCTTTTAAGCTCTCTCAAAAAAGGCCGAAAGGGAATTCCTTCCGGCCTTTTTCGGTTGTTTCCTTACTTTTTGCGCTTCATTCTGCGAGAGAGGCGCAGCGTTTTCTCCGCCGCAGCGCCTGCGGCATGCAGTAGGCTGCGCACGTCGTAATGGAGCTCTGCAAAGCAGAATGCAGACTTTCCCACCGCCGCGAGGCGCAGGGATTTTCCTTCCTTTTTCCGCCGGCTGTACCAGATCGACATGGTTTTCCTCCTCAAAGGTCGCGCCCGTCGAGCGCGGCAAGGCCGTAACGCGCGGCAAGGCTGAGCTGCGCGCGTTCGTCGTCTGAGTGCGCCGCGTCGTATTTCGCGCGCAGTTCACGCAGAAAAAGGCCGCGCAGCGAGTCCTCGCTCGCCCTTGCCCAGACGCTTTCGCCGATGCGCGTTTCATCGCGCAGCTCCAGCGAGAAAAAGTCCGGCGCAAAGCGCTCCCGGAGCGCTTCAAGGGCAAGTCCCCGCTCGTCTGTTTCGCCGGTAAAAATGACGCGGTAACTGTCGCGCGCGGTCGACTCGGGCAGCGCTGCGCGCAGCGCACTCTCCGCGTCCCGCCCCGTCACATCAACGCGCAGGATCTCATACCGCCGGCGTGCAAAGGGAACGAACGAGAGCTCAGCCGTCCCCTCCCCCACGCTGCCTGCAAGAATGCCCTTCTCGCCCAGTTCGTCGAAGCCGCGCCCCTCCGGGCAGCCCGAGTAGGCATAGGTCGTCTTTCCCTCGCGCAGGAAACCTCCAAACTGGTGCGTGTGGCCGAGCGCCAGATAGTCAAGGCCGCTTTGCCCGATCTGCTCCTTTGTGATGGGGTCGTAGCGCGATCCCGCGGTGGACAACTCGCCGTGCAGCACCATCAGATGCACCAATCCGTCCTCCGGCACACGAAAATTTGCAAGCAGGCTTTCCTCCTGCGCGCTTGCGGTGAATGCCGCGCCGTACACGGCGCACGAAAGCTCCGGCAGCACGACGCGCTCGACCGTATTCGACGAAAAAACGTGGACATTTTCCGGCCAGGCAAGCGTCGCATAGGGCGACTTCGCGCTGTAGGGATCGTGGTTGCCCGGTGCAATGAATACCCGCGCGCGCATCGCGCCCAGCGCGTCGGAAAGCGCTTCCAGCGTTTCCCGGTAAGTTGTGTCGCTGTCAAACAAGTCGCCTGCAAGCAGCACCACGTCGACCCCGTTTTGATTCACATAATTTGCAAGCCGCGTCAGCAGTTCGCGGCTCTCGCGGCGGCGCTGGCGCGCCTGCTCGCCGCTCAGCGCGCCAAATGCGCTGTCCAAGTGAAAGTCCGCCGCATGGACGATCTTCACGCTCATCGCTCCGCCTCCCTTTTCCTTCCCATGCACTTTTCAGCGCACATCGATCCGCTCCACGCCCACGCAAAGCCCCGTTGCGTCATCTAAGGTAAAAATCGCGCCCTGCATCTTGCCGGGGCTCTTCTCCGGCTCTCGGTAGCGGCCGGGCAGACCGCCGAGAAACGTTTCGACCGACTGCTCGGGCTTGATACCGAGCACGCTGCGCACCGCCCCCGTCATGCCGAGATCGGTGAGGTAGCCCGTCCCCTTGGGGAACACCTCCTCGTCCGCCGTCGGCACATGGGTGTGCGTACCCCAGACGGCGCTGACGCGCCCGTCGAGGTAATACGCCATGGCGAGCTTTTCGCTCGACGCCTCGGCATGAAAGTCGAGCAGCGTAAAGGTCGGCTTTTCATCGTTTTTGAGCAGCTCGTCCGCCGTTTTGAAGGGATTGTCTGCGTGGAAGGCAAGGTCGCAGCGGCCGATCAGGTTCATCACCGCGATGCGGGCGCGCCCGCAGTCGAAAACGCCGTAGCCCCGTCCCGGCACACGCGCGCCGAGATTGTGCGGGCGCAGAATGTACGGGCAGTCGTCAAGATAATCCGTGATCTGCATCTTGCCGAAGCTGTGGTTGCCGAGCGTGATGACGTCAGCCCCCGCGGCGAAGATACGCTCGGCATCGTCCGCCGTCAGGCCGACCATCGCGGCGTTTTCCCCATTGACCACGGTGAAGTGGATATTCTTCAGTTTTTTTACAGCGCGCAGATGGCGCTCAAGGTGGCTGACGCCGCAGCCGCCCACCACATCGCCGACGGCCAGAATATTGTAGAGCATGGCGTTCCTCCGCTTTTGTTTTTCTCAGTATAGCAAGCGGCGCGCCAAAACGCAAGAAAGGCATCAAAAAAGGCTCTGCCGCCGGCAGAGCCTTTTCCTTATTTTGCGTATTCGATCGCGGTCGTTTCGCGCAGAACGTGCACCTTGATCTGGCCGGGATATTCCATCTCTTCCTCGATCTTTTTGGCAAGCTCACGCGCCAGAATGACCATCTGATCCTCGCTGACCTGCTCGGGCTTGACCATCACGCGCACCTCGCGGCCGGCCTGAATGGCATAGGCCTTGTCGACGCCGGGATAGCTGCCGGTGATCTCCTCAAGCTGCTCGAGGCGCTTGATGTAGTTCTCCAGATTCTCGCGGCGGGCGCCGGGACGGGCGGCGGAGATCGCATCTGCTGCCTGCACAAGGCAGGCAACGATGGTCTGCGGCTCCACGTCGTTGTGGTGCGCCTGAACAGCGTGAATGATGTCGTCCTTTTCGCGATACTTGCGCAGGAACTCCACGCCGAGGGCAACATGCGTGCCTTCCATCTCGTGGTCGACAGCCTTGCCAATATCATGCAGCAGACCGGCGCGCTTGGCGGCGTAAACGTCCGCGCCCAGCTCGGCAGCCATCATGCCCGCAAGATGCGAGACCTCGATGGAGTGCTGCAATACGTTCTGGCCGTAGCTCGTGCGGTAATGCAGGCGGCCGAGCATCTTCACAAGCTCGGGGTGCAGGCCGCGAATGCCGGTCTCCAGCACGGCGCGCTCACCCTCAGACTTGATGACGGCGTCCACCTCGCGGCGGGCCTTGTTGACCATCTCTTCAATGTGCGTGGGATGAATGCGGCCATCGGCGATGAGCTTTTCAAGGGCCAGACGCGCGACTTCACGGCGCACAGGCTCAAAGCAGGAGACGGTGATCGCCTCGGGCGTGTCGTCGATGATGAGATCGACGCCCGTGAGCGTTTCGATCGTGCGGATGTTGCGGCCTTCACGGCCGATGATGCGGCCTTTCATCTCGTCATTGGGCAGGGGTACCACACTGACGGTGATCTCGGCAACATGGTCGGCAGCGCAGCGCTGAATGGCGGAGGCGACGATCTCGCGGGCACGGGAATCGGCCTCGTCCTTGGCGCGCTGCTCAAGTTCTTTAATCTTAAGCGCGGTCTCGTGCGTCACTTCGCTCTCGACCTGCTCGATCAGGTACTTCTTGGCGTCTTCTGCAGTAAAACCGGAAATGCGCTCAAGCATTTCGGTCTGGCTGCGCTTGATGATCTTGATTTCTTCGTTTTCCTTGTCCAGAGCGGCATGCTTCTGGTTGAGAGCCTCTTCGCGCTTTTCCAGCGCGTCGGTCTTGCGGTCGAGATTCTCCTCCTTCTGCTGAAGCCGGCGCTCCTGCTTCTGCTGCTCGGCGCGGCGTTCCTTGACTTCCTTCTCGTATTCGTTTCTGGAGCGCAGGATATCTTCCTTTGCCTCCAACATGACTTCGCGTTTCTTGTTTTCAGCGCTCTTGATCGCTTCGTTGACAATACGAAGCGCCTCTTCATCGGCGTTGGAGATCTTCTCCTCGGCGCGTTTAGCGGCTCTCTTGCGAATCCAAATACCAAGAAGAATGCCAATGACGAGCGTCCCCGCCGCGATGAGCGCAGCGTAGAGATTGCTGATCATGCGATTCCTCCTGTGTGTTGTTTTTGATCAATAAATGGGAGATTCCCCTTCTCTCCCTTCCATAAATCCAACGTATATTGTAAACTTTTTATGATGTACTGTCAAGCAAAACTCGCAGGCGGAGCCTGTCATAAAATCGCGCCCGTCACTCCGCGATGTACGCCTGCGCCGCGTAGCCGAGCTGCCCGCCGTAGCCAACGGAGTACCAGCCCTGAATGCTTCCGTAGATCTGCACGCTTGCGCCGTTCGGGATCTCGGCGATGATCGTGCCGTCGATACCGGGCGTGCTGCGCAGACGCAGCGGCGCGCCCTCGGTCGTCACGATACCGGTGCGCACAAGCTGCGGGTAGAGAAACGGCAAGCCGAAATACTCTGTCAGCCCCCGCGCGATCGCCTGCGCGGCGGCATCGAGATGGTTTTCGATCCAGCGCAGATCGTCGTAGTTGTCGTGATAACCAAGCTCGATGAGATTGGCCGGATACTTCGGCCGCCGCACCTCGCCGAGCGCCGTAGTCGCCTGCGTTGTGACAAGCTCCGGCAGCGGGTAGACTTTTTTGAGCTGCGCGGCGAAAAGATCGGCGGCGCGTTTGCCCTCGACGCTCGAGGGATAGTAAAAGACAATGATGCCGCGGTTTTTCCCCTTCTGTTCGCCGCCCGAGGCGTTGGAGTGCAGCGCAAGGTAAAAGTCAAACCCGCCGAGGCTGTTCGCCTGCGCGATGGAGGACGCGGCAGTCATCTCCGGCGTATTGCGCACAAAGGCGATGGTGTTTGCGTAAAGATACGGCTCGAGCGCATCGGCGAGCAGATTCATCCAGTATTCCTCGCTGCCGCTGCCGTCGGCATACGGGTTCCAATCCTGTGTGGAGGGGCTCAAATAAATTCTGGGCATGTGCAAAACCTCCCGTCGCTTCCAGCCTATGCGTGAAAACCGGCGCACATGCAAAAAAGAGACCGCCGAGGATAACTTCCAATAAGACAGTATGAGAACATTACTGACATAGGGTAGCTGCCGTGCAGGAGTGCGACAAGAAAAATTGGCGATACTTGGTTTTCATAACCAAGTATCGCCTTTTTCTATCTTTAACAGAATGTTTGAATCTTATTGGAGGTACATATGATGCAGGAACTGAGCTATATTCGTTGCGGTGATTACTATATTCCCGATATTCGCTTACCGAAGGAAACCAGACCTATTGGTCGTTGGGGGCGTATGCACAGAGATTATATCAAGGAGCACAACCCCATCCGCTTCAATGATCTATGTCTTAACGGCGAATTATGGACGTATCTGGCGGATTTGAACGAGCAGGCACAGAACCGCCTTGAACTTATCATCGAGCAGATGAAGTCATCTGAGGGCGTGACAGAAGAACTGAAATCCGCTGATCAGATGGCATGGGTTGGAGCCATGAACAACATCCGTAACCGAGCCGAGGAAATTATCCTCCGAGAAATGATCTACGAGGAGGATGCGGTATGAGAATCCTTGAAGAATTTTGGTATGGCAACATTGAGCCTACTGAGTACGATACATCCTCTTGCAAAGAATATAAGAAGCTACTGGAGCTGATTTGTAGGAACGAGGAAAAGCTCAAAGCCACCATGACAGACGAACAGAAAGATCTGTTTGAGAAATACACCGATTGCGTGCGAGAGCATCAAACCAATACAGACTGCTTGATCTTTAAGAATGGATTTAGGCTTGGTGCAAGAATGATGTTAGAGGTCATGGGAGAATAAATTTGCATCACAAATAAAATCAGGTGCCTATGCGGCTGCATAGGCACCTTTCCGTTAATGCGCTTTCACTTTGTGGTTGGCCAGAGTCTTCCCGGCTTTGCTCTTTGCAGACTTAGAAGAACTTTTAGACGCCAAGGTCTTACCGGCTTTACCAACCTTTCCACCATGATGTACAGCCATGATATTCACCTCCCTCAATTAACCCTTCGGCGGGCAAGGATCGTTCCCGTGGCTGTCTGCGGATTGGATACGTCCGTTCATACCGTGAATAACGAATTCAGTGCCCTGATTTCGGCTGATTTGTCTTCCTGCGTTTACGGCCTGTTCCTTGGTTGCAAAATGGCCGCTGGAACGCTGAGCGCCGCTACGCTTCACATCCCAACCTCCGTTGGGATTGTGAACGACATGATGAGAAGAACGTGCCATATTAATTACCCCCTATGTGCTTTCGGACAGCAGGTTGCACATCCGTCCGCATCAAAATAGATTTTCTTTGCCTGAGCAACAGCTTCCACTTCGCTTGCAAAATAGCCAACATACTGTGTGCTGCGGATGCCAAGCTGAGCTGCGTGCTCCTTGGTGTGGACTTCATGATGAAGTCCAGGATTCAGGGTCTGATTGTTGTTGATATAGTAGTGTTTATACATAATTTGACTCCTTTCGGCTTGACGGAACAAGCCAGTCGTGATATTTTGGTAACGTACACATTGGGAATGAGCGGTTAATCTGTTGCAGCAGATTGCCGCTCTTTTTATTTGCGCATAAGACATCACCTCCTTTGATGTTCGCGTATTCGCCTGTTCGCTTTTTTCTAACACCCGACCTGTATTTAAGGGAATCGGAAGATTCCCTTAAATTGAGATTTTTAGTTGAATAGGGGGTGCATCAAATGTGATCATCTTCAGCGAGTTCAAGCGATAGCGCATAGCCTGTTTAGACACGCTGAATGCAGCTGCCATGTCACAGATAATACTCTCTACCATGTAGTCACACGGAAGTGGGTATTTTGAGCCCAAGTTGCTGCTTCGCTTTTTGAACTCGTCTCGAACCACATTCTGCGGCATCAAGAACGCCGCTGCACACGCATTCGCCTGATACTCGATAAAATCCAGCGACGTTTTCAGACTTTTTTTCCCGTTTAATGCTCCCTGCGTTGTACTGTGAATATAGTCAGGGGGATCACGGCGAAAACAGTTCTTGTGCAGGACTTGGTGAAACACTTCGTGCATCACGGTGAAGTTTTCACGCCCTCTATTATTCCCCTCAGTCAGAGTAGCATCGATGAGAATGCTCCCCTTGGAAAGATACAGCTTTGAAGGGAGCATACCCTCTCGATAGCAGGGTTCAGGCCACACCCACACATAGCCAGCATTGAAAGCGGTTGCTCCGAGGATAGACTGGTCTGGGGTGATATACTTCCAGTCATAGTCAACACCCAGACACTTTTCAATGACGGCATAGACATCAATGGGCTTCGGTTTTCTTAACCGTTCAGGGTCAAATTGGGTCAAAAGCTTTTCGGCTTCGTTTTCCAACTGATGCGCAGAGTAGTTGTAATGGATCACGCTTATTTCTTACCTCGCTCTTGTTCCTCCATCATCTCAATGACCTTCTGCCATACTTCACTGGAGGCATTGTTGTCACGTGCCATACGAAGCGCAACACGGACATGCTCATTCCCCATGATGTACTCCGGCAGATCGGGAGATACCGTATTCTCCTTTTCGCCTGCGGCTAGATCAAACATGGTGTTGGTTTCTTCTTCGGACAGACACAGAATACGGGCCAATTCATACAGCTTGTCTTTGTCAGGGGGATAGCGGTTCCCCTTTTCAATGTCGCTCATGTATGCCGGTACAATCCCTAATTCGGCAGCCAGTCCACGTAGTGTCAGTCCACGGGATTTTCGCTTTTCAGCGATGAATTCTCCGAACTTGCCATTCATAGTCCTTTCCTCCTTAACAGAAATAAGCGTGTTCGCTAATTCCTAACACTATTATATGCAACGATGTAGAGAAAGTCAACAGCTATTTTTGAGAACTTTTTCAAAAGACCACATCAGCACTTTCATTTTTTGATGTCTTGTTATATAATTAAATCAGAAATCTAATTTTTAGATATTTGATTTATTCGGGAAGGGAGACAGACATGGCTGTATCGTATAAAAAGCTTTGGAAACTGTTGATTGACAGGGATATGACGAAAACGATGCTCCGTAAAGAAGCTGGAATTACAACCGCAGCACTTGCGAAACTTGGTAAGAATGAAAATGTCAACACTGAGGTGCTTGTGAAGATCTGCAACACTCTGAAGTGCGACATCTCCGATATTATGGAACTTACGAATGAAAGGACAGAACAATAATGGAAAAAGCAAACTTTGGTCAGATCGTTTCCTTTTTGTTTGGAATCGCAAATGACTGTCTCGTAGATACATATGATGTAGGCGACTACAGAAAGATTATTCTGCCTATGATGGTTATCCGCCGTTTTGATGCGGTTTTGGAACCCACTAAGGAGAAAGTTTTGAAAATGAAGGAGCAGCTGGATGCTGCTGGTATTACCGATCAGGACGAAGCCCTGTGCAGCGTAGCGGGAGAAGCTTTTTGTAATAGTTCCCCCTATACCCTGTCAGATCTGAAATCCCGTACTAATCAGCAACAGCTGAAATCCGACTTTATCCTTTACCTGAACGGTTTTTCTCAGAATGTGCAGGATATTATCAAGCGCTTTGAATTCAGAAATCAGATTGACAAACTCTCTGAGCATGACATTCTGGGCCTGCTGATCAGCAAGTTTACGGATTCCTCTGTGAACCTGTCTAATCGCCCGATTTATGATGCCAAGGGTAATCTTGTGCAGCCCGCACTGGACAATCACACTATGGGAACGGTGTTTGAAGAGGTCATCCGCAAGTTTAATGAGGAAACCAACATTACCGATGCAGGACGTCACTTCACTCCTCGTGATATCGTGGAACTGATTACCGATCTGGCATTTGTTCCTGTAAAAGGCAAAATTCAGAGCACAACCTACCGTATCTATGACGGAGCCTGCGGTACAGGCGGCATGCTGACGGTTGCCGAAGGTAGAATGCAAGAAATGGCTAAGGAATTCGGAAAGAATGTTTCTATCCATCTGTACGGTCAGGAGAACTCCGACGAAACCTATGCTATCGCTCGAAGTGATATGCTGGTTAAGGGCGAGGGTGTACAGGCAAACAATATCTTCTTCGGATCTACCATCTCCAACGATGGTTTCTCTGGCGAAACCTTTGACTTTATGCTTTCCAATCCTCCGTTCGGTACACCTTGGAAAACAGATCTAAAGGCATGGGGCGATATTAAAAAGGATGAAATTACCGATACCCGTTTCCGTGTGAACTATAAGGGTGAAGACTTCTCACTGATTCCCGATATTGGAGATCCTCAGATGCTGTTTCTTGCCAATAACATTAGCAAAATGAAGAAGAATACCGTTCTGGGTAGCCGCATCGTGGAAGTACATAACAGTTCTTCGTTATCTACTGGCAAAGCAGGTTCTGGACCAAGTAATTTGCGTCAATATATTATTGAACAAGATATGTTGGAAGCGATTGTGGCACTTCCAGAAGAAATGTTTTACAACACACCAATCACTACTTATATTTGGGTTCTCACCAATAAGAAAGATGTGAAGCGCAAAGGAAAGGTTCAGCTGATTGATGCAACGAAGATTAAGACAAGTCTTCGAAAGAATCTTGGCAATAAGAAATTTGAGATTTCTAAAGAGTTAAGGAGTAAAATTCTTGATATATATATGGGCTTTGATCAGGCTGATAGTAAATTAAGTAAAATTGTTGACAATAGTGACTTCGGCTACTGGGAAGTGCCCATAATGCACCCTTTGTACGACGAAAATGGCAAAATTGTAGTTGAGACGAAGGGGAAAAACAAAGGAAAACCAAAGGCAGATAAGGATTTGACAGATAAGAACAGAGTACAGTTCTCTTACGCGGGAGGCGTTGAAGCATTTTATTCTGAAGAAGTTAAGCCGTATTCTCCAGATGCATGGATTGATTGGGACAACATAAAAATTGGCTATGATATCAGCTTTACTAAGTATTTCTATGATCCGGAGGATTTGAGAGATGCGCTTGATATTGTTTCCGACCTAAACAACATTCATAGTGAATCAACCCAAACTCTCGAAAAAATAATTGAACACGCAAAAGGAAATGCTGTTCTTCAAACAACTAATATGAAGGATAGTGGAAATAAATGGTTAGGGAAAATTCCTGCTCATTGGGATTTGGTTTACTTATGGCAAATTTGTGCGGAGCAGAAAAATAAAAATAGTCAAAATCAAGAGAACAATGTGTTATCTTTGAGTCACGGAAATATTATTAGGAAAAAAGATTTGAATTATGGTTTAGTTCCTAAAGATTATGTGGGGTATCAGATTGTTGAGCCTGGTAACATAATTTTAAGACTAACAGACTTACAAAATGATCAAAAGAGCTTGCGAACAGCATTAGTTAGGGAAAAAGGGATAATCACCTCTGCTTATGTGTGTTTGAAAACCACTCAAAATCCACGATTTATCCAACTAATTTTGCATGTATACGACATAAACAAATACTTCTACGGCCTGGGTGGTGGAGTTAGGCAATCTATCGGATACCAAGAACTTAAAAATATGGTGATTCCGATTCCACCAGAGGAAGAACAGAAGAAAATAGTTGATTTCGTGGATACAAAATGTGCTTCAGTAGGCTTTGAAATTGATCGGATGATCGAACAATTAAAACAAGAAATCGCTTTGCTTGGGCAATACAAAACGCAAATGGCAGCAGACATCATTACTGGAAGAACGAATCTTTCTGAAATTGATTACGCTCTTATATCTGATGTTCCAACAGATCATACGGAGGAGGTGGCAGAGGATGCCGAGTAATACAAAGGAAAATGGTTTTGAAACCTTGATTGTGGATACTCTGGTAAACAGCAATGGCTATGAACAAGGGATCACAACCGAGTACAACAAGCAATATGCCATCGATGAGGACAGACTGTTCCGTTTTCTGATGTCTACCCAGAAAAAAGCAATGGATGAGCTGCACATTCTGGACAGTGATTTGGAAAAAGACCGCTTCTTCAAGCAGCTGGATAAGAAGCTGAAAAGCGATGGTGTTATAGAGCTGCTTCGCAAAGGATTGCGTTATAAGCATCTGCGTTTGGACTTGTTCTATGTTCGCCCTTCTGTTCATAATCCAGAAGCCGCTGCATTGTACGAAAAGAATATTTTTAGCGTTACCCGGCAACTGCAATATTCCAGCTTTAATCCCCGTCTGGCTCTGGATGTGTGCGCTTTTATCAATGGTCTGCCAGTAATCACTATGGAGCTAAAAAATCAGCTTACCAAACAGAATGTGTTTGATGCGGTAGAACAGTATAAAAATGACCGTACTCCAGATGAGGTGCTGTTTAGTTTCAAGCGTTGTATTGTTCACTTTGCTGTCGATGATAACGAGATAAGAATGTGTACGGAGCTGAAAGGAAAAAAGTCTTGGTTCCTACCATTTAACAAAGGATTTAATAACGGTGCAGGCAACCCGCCAAATCCAAACGGTATCAAAACCGATTACCTTTGGAAAGAGATTTTGACCAAGGATGAGCTGTCCAATATTATTGAAAACTATGCTCAAGTCATTGCTGAAAAAGATGAGGATACTGGTGTCACCAAGTATAAGCAGGTGTTCCCTCGCTATCATCAGCTTTCGGTGGTGAAGTCTCTGCTCAGTGATGCAAAGCGTGACGGTGTTGGTGGGCGCTATTTGATTCAGCACAGCGCCGGTTCCGGTAAGTCCAATTCTATTGCATGGCTGGCACATCAGCTCGTTACGCTGAAAAACGACAGCGGAAAAGAAATTTTTGATACGGTTATCGTCGTGACTGACCGTATCAATCTGGACAAGCAGATCAAGGATACCATCAAACAGTTTATGCAGGTATCTGCAACCGTTGGTTGGGCAAAGAGTGCCGGTGAGCTGAAGCAGCTCCTGAACGAAGGCAAGAAAATCATTATTACCATCGTCCATAAGTTCCAGTTCATTCTGGATGATATTGGCGAGGTACATAAGGATAAAAACTTTGCTATTCTGATTGACGAAGCCCATTCCAGCCAGAACGGAAGTCTGTCTGCAAAGATGAACATGGTGCTCTCTGGTAGCGTCTATGATGATGAAGATGATCTGGAAGACAAGATCAATACAATCATCGAGGGTCGCAAGATGGTAAAGAATGCAAGCTATTTTGCGTTTACCGCAACACCGAAGAATAAAACTTTGGAAATGTTCGGCAAGAAGGAACGCTTGCCTGATGGAACAACGAAGCCAGAGCCGCATTATGTATACACGATGAAGCAAGCCATTGAGGAAGGTTTCATCATGGACGTACTGCGCCATTTTACCCCGGTACAGAGCTACTATAAGTTGGCAAAAACCATTGAGGATGATCCGAAGTTCGATAAGAAACGAGCACAGCGTTTGCTTCGTTACTATGTGGAATCCAACCAGTATGCTATCCATGAAAAAGCTAACATTATGGTAGAGCATTTCCATACGGAAGTGATTGCCAAAGGAAAAGTCGGTGGTAAGGCCAGGGCTATGGTTATCACCAGTTCCATTAAACGTGCTATTGAGTATTACAAAGCGGTTTCCAAGCTGTTGGAAGAACGCAAGAGCCCGTTTAAGGCGATTGTGGCATTCTCCGGTTCTGTTGAGTATGAGGGCAAACATGTTACAGAAGCAGATCTGAATGGATTCCCGAGTGCCAAGATTGAGAAAACCTTTAAAGGCGATCCGTATCGCATTCTCATTGTCGCTAACAAATTCCAAACCGGTTTTGACGAGCCACTGCTACATACGATGTATGTGGACAAGGGATTGGCGGATATTAAGGCGGTCCAGACATTGTCTCGTCTGAACAGAAGTCATCCTGACAAGAAAGACACATTTATTCTGGACTTTGTAAACGAGCCCGGGGTCATCAAAGAAGCCTTTGACAGATACTATAAAACCACGATTCTTTCTGGCGAGACCGATGTGAATAAGCTGAATGATTTGATTGATACCATGGAATCTATTCAGGTTTACAGCGATGCTGACGTTGATACCTTTGTGGAACGTTATCTGGCAGATGAACCTCGTGATCGCCTTGACCCCATCCTGGATCACTGCGTCGAAGTCTATGAGGGATTGATTATTGAGGATCAGATTGAATTTAAGAGTTGCGCTAAGACTTTTGTACGAACCTATAATTTCCTCTCTGCGATTCTGCCATATGGTAGTGTTCAGTGGGAAAAACTTTCCATCTTCCTTAATTTGTTAATTCCGAAGCTTCCTAAACCGGAAGGGGAGGATTATACGGAAGGATTGTTGGAAGATGTGGATTTGGAAAGTTACCGTGCGGAAGCACAGCAGACTATGAGAATTCAGCTTGAAAATGAAAACGGAGAAATTGATCCCATTCCCGTTAGTACCAGTGTGGGTGTTGATGTACCGGAACTCGATACGCTGACAAACATCTTGAAGGAATTCCATGATATCTTCGGTAATATCGAGTGGACAGATGAAGATAAAATCAAAAAGCAGATCAACGATATTATCGAAAGTGTCCGCAGAGATGAGAAGTACAATAATGCGATGCAGTTCTCTGACAAGCAGAATGCCCGTGATGAAAGTGATCGTGCTGCTCATGAAGCGGTCATGAACAGTATGCAGAGCGGACTGGAATTGTTTAGAGAAGTTCAGAACAACCCGTCCTTTAGAAAGTGGCTGTTTGATAGTGCCTTTAATTCAACATATCAAGCGAACCATAATCAGACAAGTTTATAATACGCACTAATGAAGCAGCTTACCACTTTACTGGACGCAAAGTGGTAAGCTGTTTAACTTCTGACCAATTTGGACAGAAGTGTTTTATTATCGTGCGATATCAATCATACTAATTGAATTATTCACGCTTTCGTTATATAATTACCTTTAATATTAGGAGGTGGATTGCCATGGCTGTAACATACAAAAAGTTATTTCACTTGCTGATCGACAAGGGTATGACTAACGCTGAGCTGATGGAGAAAGCAGGCTTTAGTGCTAATATCATTACCCGTATCAAGCGTGACAATTATATTTCTCTCGATAGTATTGAGAAGATTTGCAAAACGCTCAACTGCGGCGTTGACGATATTCTGGAATTTATACCCGATAAAAAAGAAATATAAAGCAAAAGATAAAAAGTGGAGGTAAAGAAGTATGTCACAGTACCTTGTATCAGAAGAACAAGTGAAAAAAGCTCTACAAATAGATTCTTTTAGAAATCTATCGAAAGACAAAATCGTGGAGTTCGCTTCATTGATTCCACACATGGACAAAGACGTTGCTATTGCTATCATCAATCAGTTTCCTGCTTATGTAGAATCTTCTCGTAATATGATTGAGCAGTACAACGCAATGTGCGACAAAGTTCTTCAAAGCAATGATGATAGCCGTAAGGATGCGGTCATGGCTTATAAAACCATTCTGGACGATCTTAGTATTCTGCTCAAGCAGGACGGTATTACGCCAGAACAACAAGAGAAAATTACGGATAAGATGATTCTTGTTGCAGATAAAATTGCCGATCTTCACGAAGATAACCGCAACTTCCTTGAGGGGATCATTAAATATGGAACACCGTTAATCGGGGGTGCATTGTTGTTGGGGGCAGTAATTCTCGGAGTCAATGTTAAAGGAACAAAATTGCCTACCATAAATGGAAAAAAATAATATCCAATCGTAATTGGCTATTGTGTTCGCTAATGAGTTCAGAGAAGAGTTTGGATTGAAAACAAAAATGACTCACGCTGAAAGAAAAGAGCTTGAAGAGTTGGAAGAAAAGCGCAGAAAGCAGGAAGTTCAGCGTCAGAAAAATGCGGCTTTCCAAGACAGAGTCGCTCAGCAGAAAGCAAAGGTTGATGCTCAGAAAGGCAAAATGCCAGAAGCATCTACGCAAAGTGCAGTGACTTCCAAAATGTCTATCAAAGAACAGATGGAGTTGTTACAACAAATTAAGAGTCTGCTGGATGTAGGAGTTTTAACACCCGAAGAATTCGAGAAAAAGAAGCAAGAAATACTGAATAGTTAACTTCGATAATGACTAAGCCAAAGGCGATCAACCGCAAAAAGTTGGTCGCCTTGTTTCGTTATCTACATAGCAGAGCCGACCGCCCATGTCAATGGTCGAGATGAACGGGCTTCGCCCGCCGTTGACATGGGCGCCCGTCTCCGCTGTATGGCAATCAAGGGGCAACAGCAAAAAGTGCTGCCGCCCCTGTTCATAAAAAAGATACAACTGCAATGGCAAGTATTTCCTGTGCAAATATTGACAATAAGGGTCGCTATCAGTATAATTATATCGTGGAATTTTATCCGCACATAAAAATTGAATAAGAATGTTCAAACATATTTTGTGAAAGTCGGATTTGTCTGACACGGTATCGGTACACCGGAAGTACCGAACTGCTCCACCACGCCTTTGGTTCTGTTGGCGGGAGCTGTAGAAAGCAGAACCCCGACTTTGATTTTTCAGAGCCGATTACATAGAACATCACTTTGAAGCGAGAGCTATGCTCCCGCCGATTTCTGATGTTTTGTGTAATCGGCTCTTTTTGTTTTGTCATTTTTCCAAAACACCGTTCAGCGCCAAATGCGTGAACTTGAAAAATCGGCGAAAACGAAAAGGCTGGGTAGCGTAGAGCAAGATTCTACCATGGGTCCAAATTTCGCCTATCGCTCATTTTGCCCTTCATGGAATCTTGTTGGGGAGTGCCTTCCCCAAACCCTGCATCTGTTCTGCTTTCGCAGAAGCGACGGCATCCGCCGACCAACCATTTTCACAAATGAAGGAGGAACCGAATGACCAAAACCTACAACACACCGAAGCGAACCCACATCGTAAAAACCCGTTTGGACGATGAAGAACACTCCGACTTTCTCCGCCGCTTGGAGATTTACGACATGAACCAATCGGAGTTTATCCGTGAAGCAATCTCCGGCGCAACCGTCAAACCTACCATCGTGGCAACATTGGTCAGCGACGATCTGCTCGCTGCTGTCGGCAAGCTGACCGCTGAGTACGGAAGAATCGGCAACAACCTAAATCAGATTGCCCGACACCTCAACGAATGGCGTAGTCCTTATCCTGCGATGGCAAAGGAATTACAGGATGCCGCCGCTGATCTCGCCACTCTGAAATTTGAAGTGATGAAAAAGGTAGGTGATGCTGTTGGCAACATTCAAGCATATAAGCTCTAAAAATGCTGACTACTATGCCGCCGAAGCCTACCTCACTTTTGAGCACGACGAGTTTACCATGAAGCCCACCCTGGACGAAAACGGCAGGTTCATCCCAAGAAAGGATTACCGCATTTCCACTCTGAACTGCAGAGACGAAGATTTTGCGATTGCCTGTCTGAGAGCCAATCTCCGCTATGGTAAAAATCAAAAACGGGAAGATGTCAAAAGTCATCACTATATCATCAGCTTCGATCCCAAGGATGTTCCCGACCACGGATTGACCGTAGATCTGGCGCAGAGCCTTGGTGAGAAATTCTGCAAGGAACACTTTCCCGGTCATCAGGCTATTGTCTGTACCCATCCCGACGGTCACAACGGCAGCGGCAATGTTCATGTACACATCGTTATCAATTCTCTGCGAATTGAAGAAGTTCCGTTCATGCCGTATATGGACAGATCATGCGATACCCGACCGGGCATGAAGCACCGATGCACCAACGCAGCTATGGAATACTTCCGTTCCGAGGTTATGGAAATGTGCCACGATGCAGGCCTGTATCAGATTGATCTGCTGAATGGTAGCAAGACAAGAGTGACCGAGCGTGAGTATTGGGCAAAGAAGAAAGGACAACTTGCGCTGGATGAAGAAAATGCAGTCCTTGCCGAACAGGGCTTGCCCGTCAAGCAGACCAAATTTGAAACAGACAAAGACAAGCTCCGTGAAGAAATCCGCATGGCACTTTCTGATGCTGTCAGCTTTGAAGACTTTGCGGAAAAACTTCTCCGCCGTGGCATTACTGTCAAAGAAAGCCGTGGGCGCTTGTCCTATCTCACACCCGACCGCACCAAGCCCATCACAGCACGAAAGCTGGGTGACGATTTTGATAAAGCTGCTGTATTCGCAATCTTTGTCAGAAACACAAAACGAGTGAGGGCAAAAACCGACACTATCCATTCTGCACCCGCTATGCAGAAAATTATCAATGAGCGTGATACTGTCAGCCGCATGGTAGATATTGATGCCGCAAAGGAAAAAGGAAAAGGTTACGAGCATTGGGCAAAGAAACACAATCTCAAAAATGCCAGCCGTGCCTATCTGCTGTATAAGGAAATGGGATTTGATTCTCCCGAAGCATTGGCTACCGCCTGTGATGCCGCCCACGAAAAGCTGAGTGATATTCGCACAGAAATGAAATCAGTGGAAGCTACAATCGCAGAAAAGAAAGAGCTTCGTAATCATGTGCTGAACTATCACAAGACCCGATATGTAATCGACGAAATGAAAGCCTGCAAAAATGAGAAAGCTCGCCAGAAATACCGTGATGAACATGACAGCGACTTCATCATTCTGAACACCGCCAAATGCTACTTTGATTCCAAAGGCTTGAAGAAGCTACCGAGCCACAAGGCGTTGCAGACGGAAGTGGAGCAGCTTATCAAAGAGAAAAACGAGCTTTACAACCAGTACCAGACCGCTAAGGAAGAAGCACAGCGTCTCGGTACCATTCGTCATAATCTGGAGCAGACCCTTGGCAGAAAAATCGAACACAAGAAGGAACAGGAGCGATAATTCTTTCCCTTCGATTCGTTTTCATTCCTATCCGGCAAGTTCCCAAATTGGGAACTTGCCACCACAAAACAGAAAGGACAATTTTTATATGAACGAAAAGAAAAACAGAAATTACACAGTCAAAGAAAATGGCAACATAGTTGTTCACAACTACTGTGCGGCAGCGTTGCCGAAGATCACCGTGACCATTCACTCCGGTCAGACTACTTACCGCTTTAACGGAAGTTACGATGGAACACGAAGTCTTTCCGGTAAACTGCTCGACCACATGGCAAAAGATAATTAAAAATGCTCAAAAAATATTATAACGAAAAGGTGGATTTATTCACGAATGTGTGATATGATATATACAAGCAATCCTGTATTGGCAGACTGCCCGCCGATTAAGGAGGAACAAGACATGAACAGGCAGTCTGACAAAATTACTGCGATCTACTGTAGGCTGAGTCGTGATGACGAACTTGCAGGAGAGAGCAACAGCATTGTCAATCAAAAGGCGATTCTCAAGAAATACGCAAAAGAACAAGGTTTCCGAAACATCCAGTTTTTTGTGGACGATGGTTACTCCGGTGCTAACTTCAACCGCCCCGACTGGAAACGAATGATTGAGTTGGTCGAGAACGATAAGGTCGGCGTTATCATTGCAAAGGATATGAGTCGTATCGGCAGAAATTATCTGGAAGTCGGTCTTTACACGGAAATGCTTTTTCCCGAACACGATATCCGCTTCATCGCTGTGAACAGCGGTGTGGACAGTGCCAATCAGCAGGATAATGACTTTACTCCGTTCTTGAATATCATCAATGAGTTCTATGTCAAGGACAGCAGTAAAAAGGTCAAAGCGGTTATGAAGCAGAAAGGCGAATCCGGTGAGTATCTGACCACCAACCCGCCCTACGGCTACATGAAAGACCCCGACAACCCCAAAAGACATTGGATTGTCGATGATGAAGCCGCAGCAGTTGTCCGTCATATCTTCGCATGGTGCATGGAAGGCTTCGGTCCCTCTCAAATCGCCAAGAAGCTGAAAGAAGCAAAGGTGGATTGTCCGACAGTTCATTGGATGAAGATGGGACGAAATGCTCCTGCAAAGACACCGGATAATCCTTACGATTGGGCACCACGCACCATCACCGGCATACTGGAAAAGATGGAATACCTTGGTCACATGGTCAATTTCAAAACCCGTAAGCAGTCGTACAGAAGCAAAAAGAAACTCGAAAACCCTCAAGACCAATGGAAGATTTTCGAGAACACCCATGAAGCCATTATTGACGAAGAAACCTTTGCCCGTGTGCAGGAGCTTCGCAAGAACAAACGCAGACCCGCCCGAACAGGCAAGACCAATATGTTCTCCGGTCTCGTCCGCTGTGCCGATTGCGGTGAGAAATTGTACTACTGTACCAGCAACAGTTTTGAAACCAGACAAGATCACTTTGTATGCTCCACTTCCCGTAAAAAGGGCAAGGAGGTCTGCGACACTCACTTCATCCGAGCTGTGGTGCTGGAAGAAGGTACACTTCAACACATGAGGTTGGTGATCCAGTGTGTTGCTGATTATGAGGATGCGTTCCGCAGGGCGTTGGGTGCAAAGCGAAGCGAGGAAGCAAAGAAAGACCTTTCTGCCAAAAAGCGAACCCTGCAGAAATCCGAAAATCGTCTGGCTGAACTGGACAGATTGTTCAAGCGTATTTATGAGGATATGGTTAACGGAAAACTGTCCGAAACACGTTTTCAGATGTTGGCTGATGATTATGAGCAGGAGCAGGCAGACCTGAGAGCCAAGATTGAAATGCTTGAAAACGAAATACAGAATCAAGAAGATCAAGCGGAGAATGTTGATAGGTTTATCCGACAGGCAAAGAAATACCTGTACTTGGAGAAGCTGACACCCACTATTCTGAACGATATGGTCAATGCCGTATATGTTCATGCACCGGACAAGTCAAGCGGACACCGAGTGCAGGATGTGACAATCAGCTACAACTATATCGGCATACTCCCCGCCAATTTACTCTATGACGTTATGAACGGAAAAGCGGCATGATTACTCATGCCGCTTCCCGAAAACAATATACTGTTTTATTGGACTGCCCCCGAAGCGGCCTCTTTTTAAATTGATATGCTTTGCGTTACACGGACGCGGCGGCCTTGTCCTTCTTGTTCTCGATACGCTGGAGAACGAGGACGACGACCAGCACCGCAAGACCCGCAAGGTCGGTGACCGTGCCGGGGATGACCATCAGCAGGCCGCCGGCGACCAGCGCGATGCGGCTGATCCACTTCATATCCCGGATCAGGTAGCCCATCAGGCCGGAGGCGATAGACGCCATACCGAGGGTCGCGGAGATGACGATGGAGGCAACGCTCAGGAACTTGACATCGCTGCCGACAAAGATCAGTGCGTTGTTGTAAGCAAAGATGTAGGGAATGATGAACGCCGCGATGGCAAGACGGGTCGCGTTCCAGGCGGTCTTCATCGGGGGCGCCTTGGCGATGGCAGAGCCTGCGTAGGCAGCCAGTGCAACGGGCGGGGTGATGTCTGCGACGATACCGAAGTAGAAGCAGAACATGTGGGCAGCCATCAGGTTGAGACCCATGCCGGAGGCAAGGATCGGCGCGCAGGTGGTGGCCATGATGATGTAGTTCGCGGTGGTGGGCACGCCCATGCCGAGCACGATGCAGCAGAGCATCGTCAGCACGAGAGCGATGATCAGGTGACCGTTGGACAGACCGACGATCGCGCCGATGAGCACCTGGCCGAGACCGGTCATGGTGACAACACCCGCGATGATACCAGCCATACCGCAGGCAATACCGACGCTCAGGCAGTTCTTGCCGCCGTTTTCAAATGCGTCGATGATGGTGGGCAGGCTCTTGACGTTGGGCTTGCTGATGGCGTAGTTGATAACCAGCAGCACGAAGGCGATGGCAAGGCAGAGCGTGCTGCCCTTCTCGCCCATGAAGGTGCCCGGCTCGAAGCTGCGGCTCATGAGGGTCATGAACAGAAGCGGGATCAGGGGGATCGCCATGACGAGCTTCTTCTTGCCCTCTTCACGGCTGATCATGGCGACGACCACGCAGTAAAGGGTCGCGTACACGGCGGCGGTGGCCATCGTAAAGCCGATCATGATCATGTAGACCAGAACGACCAGCGGGAGGATGAGGTAGATCTGCGGGAGCAGGAGCTTCCACTTGGGGAGCTCTTCGCGGGGCAGGCCCTTGAGGCCGAGCTTCTTGGCCTTGAAGTGCACGCCGAGGAAGATGCCGAGGAAGTACAGGAATGCGGGCAGGATCGCACGCACGATGATCTTTGCATAGGGAACGCCGACCATTTCCGCCATCAGGAACGCCGCAGCGCCCATGATCGGGGGCATGATCTGACCGCCGGTGGAAGATGCAGCCTCGACCGCGCCGGCAAACTCCGGGGGATAACCGGTCTTCTTCATCATCGGGATGGTGACGGAACCGGTGGTCACGGTGTTACCGACGGAGGAACCGGAGACCATGCCGCAGAGGGCAGAGGAAACGACCGCGACCTTCGCCGGGCCGCCGGACGCCCAGCCGACCAGCGCGTTCGCGCAGTCGATGAAGAAGTTTGCGACACCCGTGGCCTCCAGGAAGGCGCCGAAGATGACGAACAGCGCAATGTAGGTCGAGCAGACGCCGATCGGGGTGCCGAGGATACCGGTGGTGGTGTAGAAGAGGTTATACATAACGGTCTTTAAGTCCTTGCCCGCGCCGAAGAAGGCGTAGAGCACGAACACCGTCGCCACGCAGATGATCGGCATACCGACCACGCGGCGGCAGCACTCGACGAGGATCAAAGTGCCGATGATTGCAAATACGATCAGAAGGGGAATCGAAACGCCGCCGATCTGCACGACAAAGGTCTTCTGGATACGGGTACCGGCAGACACGATTTTTTCAAGATTTAAGGGGTAGAAGAAGAAGCAGAACGCGCCGACTGCCGCCATGACAATGTCGTACCACGGCATGTAGTTGACCTTCTGAGAGCCCTTCTTGATGGGGTAGTAGATGAACACGAGAATGATGACCAGACCGAGGAAGAGCGGGCGGCGCGCACGCTCGTCCATCTTGATCCACATGTTCATCACGATCAGGAAAATACCGAACAGTGCCGTAAGGATACGCAGGATCTTGCGGGGAGTGCCCTCCCAGATACGCGTGTTCGACTCACGGTCGTACTTTTTCATGATCGCATCGACGTCTTCCATGGTGCCGACGTCGCTGTTGACTGCAGCATTGTTGAGCTTTTCATTTTCAGCCATGATGCAATTTCCTCCTTTTTCTATTTGAGAGCGTCCGTGCGCTCAAACGAGCCAGAACTCATAGTTAAAACGCACAGGCGCGTTTTTTCCACACAAATCACGCAGACTGACATCCTCGCCGTTCACATTGAGCACATGGTCGGAGACCGTGCCGACAATGTAACCGACGTTTGTCCTGTCTTGATGGATATTACCGATGACCATTGCCCAGCCCTGATAGTCAGGACGGTCAATATAGACCTTGGAGAGCGTTTCACCGGGGTTGAGCTCCGTCTGCACGCCCGCTCCGAAGGAGCAGTAGGTCGTTTCTTCCACGTAGATCGTTTTGTTTTCGATCTCGTAGGTATCGGTCAGGGGATATTTGTTCACGGAATGGATAAAGGTAACGGAGAACCGGTCTCCCTCGCCCATTTTATACCGGGCGTAGACCTCGCCGGTGTCGCGGTTGCGCAGGGTCAGGTAGTAGCCGGAGCGAGGAAGAACCACGACGGCCGCTGCAATAATCACTATTATTGCAGCGGCCGCAATTATGTATTTCCGCAGATGTGAATTCACGTCAATACACGGTAGCGATCCTGCTTACAGGACGCCAACTTCCTTGTAGTACTTCTCAGCACCGGGATGCATGGGGACAGTCGCGCCGGCAGAGGCAGCCTCGGGATCGAGGAAGCCGAACTTGGCGTGGCCTTCGGTCAGAGCGTCCTTGTTGTCGAACATGGCCTTGAGGAGCTCATAAACGACGTCCTCGCTCAGATCCTTGGAAGCAACGAGAGTAGCCTGAATGGCGACGCAGACGACATCGCCGGTCATGCCGGTATAGGTGGTGGAGGGCAGGTCGTCACGGATCAGGAACGGATAGGCCTCCTGAATGGCGGCGAGCTCTTCGTCAGTGAGGGAGATGAGGTTGAGGGTGTTGGTGGTGGCGTAGTCGACGATAGCAGTGGTGGGAGCACCGGCGACGGTGAAGGCGGCATCGATCTTGCCGTCCTTGAGCTGGTCAACGCCATCCTGGAAGGAGCCGTTCACCGCATTGACGTCGTCCTTGGTAAGACCCGCAGCGCCGAGCACCTGCCAGGCGTTGATCTCGGTACCGGAACCAACGTCACCAACGCAGACGGTCTTGCCCTTGAGGTCGGCAACGGTGTTGATGCCGGGCTTGGCAAGGATCTGAACGGTCTCGTTGTAGATACCGGCAACCCACAGAGCGTCGGTCTCGGGAGCGCCGTCGAAGGAGTTGGTGCCCTCGTGCGCGTAGTTGATAACGTCGGACTGGAGAATGGCCATCTGAGCCTCGCCGTCGGTGATCATGTTGACGTTTGCAACAGAAGCGCCGGTGGACTCAACGTTGAGGGTGGAAAGGGTCAGCTTGTCGCCGAGGACGGTCTTGAGAACGCCGCCGACAGCATAGTAGGTACCGGAGGTACCGCCGGTTGCCAGAGTGATGGAAACGGGGCTGCTGGTATCGCCATCATTATCCTGGTTGTCATCCGTCTTCTCGCCGCCGCAGGCGACCAGTGCGAACACCATCGCGAGAGAGAGGATCAGAGCTAAGAACTTTTTCATACGCAATCTCCTTTTTGATTCTCCCGGCATTCGCCGCTTCACCGGCATGTGTCCCGCTGCGTGGGGGCGCCTCGGATCACCTGCACTGGGAAGCGTTGAATTCCGGATTTATTCTTGTCCCTTTCGGGCATGCTTATTATAACTGAATGACAGAGTTATTGCAATAGATTTTTCAATTTTGTTCCATTTGCACAAAAATCCATCATCCTTTTCGTTTCACAGCGTCCGGTGTGTCCCACAGCCCTTCTCATACCGCAATTTTTAAAGCATGGGCAAAAAACAGGGCGGCCGCCGGCCGCCCTGCAAAATGAAAGTTTTCTTTGCTGATTATGCAATTTTAGCGCGATTTTTATTTCTTTTCCTTGTTGTCCACAACCTGCTTGAGCAGCGCGGCGAACGCGTCCATGCTCATCGCGCCAAGATCGCCGTCCGCGCGGTGACGCGGAGACACGGTGCCGTTCTCCATGTCGCGGTCGCCCACGACCACCATGTAGGGCACCTTCTCCATCTGCGCGTCGCGGATCTTGCGACCGATCTTCTCGTTGCGGTAGTCGACCTCCACGCGGAAGCCCGCGTTTTCAAGCGTTCTCGCCTGCTCGGCGCAGTAGTCGGCAGCGCGGTCGGTAACGGGCAGGAAGCGCACCTGCTCGGGCGCCATCCACGTCGGCAGCGCACCGGCGTACTCCTCGATGAGGTAAGCAAGCGTGCGCTCGTAGCAGCCGAGAGAAGTGCGGTGGATGATGTACGGCAGCTTCTTCTCGCCATTTTCGTCGATGTAGTACATGCCGAAGCGCTCAGCAAGCAGCATGTCGATCTGAATGGTGACGAGGGTATCCTCCTTGCCGTAGACGTTCTTATACTGAATGTCGAGCTTGGGGCCGTAGAAGGCAGCTTCGTCGATGCCGACGGTGTAGTTGACGTCGAGATCCTTGAGGATACGCTCCATCACGCTCTGGGCGTGCTCCCACTGCTCTGCCGTACCCTCATACTTGTTGTTCGGGTTCGCGGGATCCCACTGGGAGAAACGGAAGGTGCACTTATCGAGAAGGCCGACGGTGCCGAGGCAGTACTTGGCAAGGTCGAGACAGCCCTTGAACTCCTCTTCGAGCTGGTCGGGGCGCAGAACAAGGTGGCCTTCGGAAATGGTGAACTGGCGCACGCGGATGAGGCCGTGCATCTCGCCGGAGTCCTCGTTGCGGAAGAGCGTCGAGGTCTCGCCCAGGCGCATCGGCAGGTCGCGGTAGGAACGCTGACGGTTCAGATACACCTGATACTGGAACGGGCAGGTCATCGGACGGAGCGCGAAGCACTCCTTCGTTTCATCATACGGATCGCCGAGAATGAACATACCGTCAAGGTAGTGATCCCAGTGACCGGAGATCTTGTAAAGGTCACGCTTGGCCATGAGCGGGGTCTTGGTGAGAAGGTAGCCGCGCTTCTGCTCCACGTCCTCGACCCAGCGCTGCAGCACCTGCACCACGCGCGCGCCCTTGGGCAGCAGCACGGGCAGACCCTGACCGATGCAGTCGACGGTGGTGAAGTACTCCAGCTCGCGGCCGAGCTTGTTGTGGTCGCGCTTGACGGCCTCCTCGCGCTCTTTGAGGTAGGCGTCCAGCTCTTCCTTCTTCGGGAAAGCGACGCCGTAGATGCGCTGAAGCGTCTCGCGGTTGGAGTCGCCGCGCCAGTAGGCGGCGTTGCAGGCGGTCAGCTTGATACCGTTGCCCTTGATGCGGCCGGTGGAGTCGAGGTGCGGGCCTGCGCAGAGGTCGGTGAACTCGCCCTGCTTATAGAAGCTGATGGTCGCGTCCTCGGGCAGGTCGTTGATGAGCTCGACCTTGAACGGCTCGTCCTTTTCCTCCATAAACTTGATGGCCTCGGCGCGCGGCAGCTCAAAGCGCTCGAGCTTGAGCTTTTCCTTGCAGATCTTGCGCATCTCCGCCTCGATCTCGCTGAGGTTCTCCGGCGTGAAGGAGAACGGGGCGAGCAGGTCGTAATAGAAGCCGTTGTCGATGCTCGGGCCGATGGCGAGCTTTACCTCGGGCCAAAGGCGCTTGACGGCCTGCGCCAGCACGTGGGAGCAGGTATGCCAATAGGTCTTGCGGTACTCGGGATTTTCAAACGTGAACTGGTTTTCTTCGTTGATCTTGACTTCTTCGGACATTGTATTTACCTCCATTGTTCCTTGAGGGTGCAAAAAAGCTCCACCCCCGATTGTATCAGGGGTGAAGCATTGAAATACTCCACGGTTCCACCCTGCTTGCGCGCTGCGCGCCGCTTGTGTCCGCTGTAACGGGCGATCCCGTCCCGCTTGTTTCGCGGGCGGCTCAAGGGTGGTACTGCCGGCTCTGCACACAGGACGCTTGCACCAAATGCGTCCCTCTCTTGGCGGCGAACTCCGGTTTCTTCCCTATCCAAGCCATTTTGATGATGGGAGTGTACACCCGCCGCGCGCGTTTGTCAAGTGAAAGGTGCGCACAATGTGCGCACCTTTACAGAAATTTCATCAGAATTCGGGCGGACGGTTTTTGGGCGGCTTGCCGTCGTCCTCGTCTCTGCCGAGAATGCCCGAAAAGAGTTTTTTGCGCTTTGCACGCCTTTCCTCCTCTTTTTGCTTCTGCTCCGCCTTGTAACGCTCGATCGACTCCAGCTCTTCAAGGCGTTCCCCCGCCTTTTTCTGCAAAAGCGGCGGCTGCTCGCCTTCCATGATCGCACGCAACTCGTCCATCGTCATTTTTTCGCAGGCGTCCTGAAAGCGTCTTTCACGGATATCTTCCGGCTCAAAAAACGCCATGCGGCCGCACCACGAGCAGATGTACACTTCGACCGGAACGTGATCCGTCCAGAGATTCGAGCCGAGACTCGATCCGTTCATCTCAAGAGTCTGCTTCCCCTGAGGCTTCATTTCATGTCCGCAGACGCAAAGCTTGTCACTCATGCCGTTCCTCCTTTTTATGCACTTCCTGCTTGGGAATGTCGTCGTAAAAGGCAAAGGTCTCTTCAAAGAGCTTCTCGCCATAGGCGCGCAGCTTCTCGCAGTATTCGTCGTAGGCGGCGAGCATCAGCCGTGCCTCGTCTGTCAGCGCCGCGCCGCCGCCATTCCTGCCGCCCGTGTTGGACAGCAGCAGGTGAAACCCCAGGCCGTTTTCCGCATTGCGAATGACCATCCACGCCTTGGAGTAGGCCATGGACAGGGACATGGCCGCCGCGCGCAGGGAATGCAGCTCATCCACGCGCTTCAAAAGCTGCGAAACGCCGGGGCCAAAGCATTTCTGGTCAGAAAATACGCGGGCGGAGAGGACGACGCGAAGATCACGATCCATAGGGCGGCACTTCCTTTCTTTTCGATCCATTATATCGGCGCGTTTTCCGTTCGTCAATACAGCAAAAAAGAGCGGGAGCAGTAAGCTCCCGCTGCTCTTTCACCGCAGGGTGTTGTAATGCGTATTCTCGCCGTCGAACAAAAAGCCGTCTGCGTCGTGGACACGGCCGTTCGAGAGCATCTGCCGGTAGCGGAGATCACTCTTGGCGCTGTTGAAATAGCGGCTGCGGCCGCTGGCGCGGGCGGCGGCATTACGGCGGTCGGCGCCGGACGTATCATGGCTTTTCCTGCTGTTGTCCGCCGTGTCATGGTCAGTCGCGGCGGGCGGCGGAGTAACGGTGTTGTTGCCCTTCTTCTCGCCGCAGCCGACGAGTGAGACGAGCAGCAGCACCGTCACCAAAAGCGTGGCAAGGGTCTGCTTCATTGCTGCATTTCTCCTTACGTTTATCTCCCGCGATACCCATGCGTTAGTATGCGCGCAAAAGAAAAAGAAAGCAGACGTAAATTTTGTCAAAACGCGTGTCGCAGACGCTGACTCGGCAAAAAGCCTCGCAGAGTTTCGCGCCCATAGGCGCGAAATAATTTTAATCGTAATTTCCAACGACATGTGCGTTGGAAATTACACTTCTCAGGCCGCAAGTGTGGGAATCGACCGCCTGCGGCGGTTGATTTATGCGCGCAGCGGCCTGCAAAAAATCAAAAAAGAAGGGCATCGCAAAACGATGCCCTTCTTTTTTGAAATTGTCTTACTTGCTCGCCTTCGCGGCCTTGAAGGCCTCGATCAGCATCGGGGTGACCTTGAACAGGTCGCCGCAGATGCCGTAGTCGGCGATCTCGAAGATCGGCGCGGTGTCATTCTTGTTGACCGCGATGATGCACTCGGACTCGCTCATACCGGCCTTGTGCTGGATGGAGCCGGAGATACCGAGAGCGACATAGACCTTCGGGTGGACGGTCTTACCGGTCTGACCGACCTGATGGTCGGCAGTGAGCCAGCCGGAGTCGATGGCAACACGGGAGCCGCCGACAACGCCGCCGAGCACGTCGGCGAGCTCGTGAGCGAGCTTGATGCCGCCCTCGACGTCCTTGGAGATACCACGGCCGACGGAGACGATATAGTCAGCGCCGATCAGGTCGACGAGCTTCTTAGCAGCCTTGACGACCTCGACGACCTCGGTCTGGAGATCGGCAGCGTCGAGCTTGACGTCGTACTTGGTGACCTTGACAGCCTTGGCCTTGGCCTCGTCATAGGGAGCCTTCTTCATAACGCCGGGACGAACCGTCGCCATGGAGGGACGGAAGCGCGGGCAGATGATGGTGGCCATCAGGTTACCGCCGAAAGCGGGACGGGTCATCTTCAGGTCGCGGGAAACGTCGTGATCCTGACCCATGACCTTCGCGGTGGCCATGCCGTCGATCTTGGCCTCGGGCAGCGTGGAAGCGCCGCGCAGGAAGTCCTTGTAGATGGGCATGTCAACGTCGAGGTGGGTGCAGTCGGCGCAGAGACCGGTGTGCAGACGGGCTGCGCAGCGGGGGCCGAGGTCACGGCCAATGTTGGTCGCGCCGATGAGGAAGGCCTCGGGCTTCATCTCGGAGATGACATCGCAGATAACCTTGGCATAAGCATCGGTGGTGTAGTTCTTGAGCAGGGGGTGGTCGCAGACGATGACCTCATCAGCGCCGTAGCCGCCAATGCTCTCGGCGAGATCGCCAACATTGTCGCCGACCAGCAGACCGCAGAGCTTCACGCCCAGCTCGTCCGCCAGCTTGCGGCCTTCGGAGATCAGCTCATAGGAGGTGGACATCATCTGGCCCTGACGCTGTTCGCAGAAGACCCATACGTTCTTGAACTCTTCGATCTTGGAGGAGTCATAGTTGGGGTTAGCAAGTTTCACTTCGTTAAGCATCGTATTGATCTCCTTTCCTTAAATGATGTGTTTTTCGAGCAGGATACCGGCGAGCTTCTCGCAGGTAGCCATGTCGTTGCCCTCGAGCATCTGACCGGCGCCCTTCTGGGGAGGCGTGAAGGAGGTCAGGATGTTGGTCGGGGAGCCCTTGAGGCCGATGGTGGTAGCGTCGATGAGGGGGTGATCCTTCAGGGCGTTGTAATCCAGAACGGTCATGGGCTTGGAATAGCACTCAAACACACCGGAAACGCTCATGTAACGCGGGGTATTGAGCTCCTTGATGCAGGTGATGAGGCACGGGGTGTGTGCCTTGATGGTCATATAGCCGTCTTCGAGCATGCGCTTGACGGTCAGGGTGTCGCCATCCTTCTTGATGTCGGCGGCGTAGGTGATCTGGGGCAGGTGCAGCTTCTCAGCGATCTGGGGGCCGACCTGAGCGGTATCACCATCGATGGCCTGACGGCCGCAGAAGACGATGTCGTCGGCATCGAGGCCGATGGTATCGAGAGCGGCGGCAAGGATCTGGGAGGTGGCGTAAGTATCGGAGCCGCCGAACTCACGGGCGGAAACGAGGTAGCCGTCATCAGCGCCCATGGCCATCAGCTCGCGCAGCATGCCTTCTGCCGGCGGGGGGCCCATGGTGACAACGGTGACCTTGCAGCCCAGCTCGTCCTTGAGCTTGAGGGCGGCCTCAACGGCGTTCATATCATCGGGGTTGATGATGGTCTGCATGGAAGCGCGGTTCAGGGTACCGTCGGGATTGACGGCGACCTTACCGGAGGTATCGGGGACCTGCTTAACGCAAACAAGAATCTTCATTATATCTTTACCTCCTTTTTCAGTTCACACCAAGATACTTGGCGACGACCATACGCTGGACTTCGGAAGTGCCCTCGTAGATCTCGGTGATCTTGGCATCGCGCATCATGCGCTCAACGGGATACTCACGGGTGTAGCCATAGCCGCCGAAGAGCTGAACAGCGCGGCGGGTGACGTCGGAAGCGGTCTCGGCCGCGAAGAGCTTGGCCATGGCAGCGTCCATGGAGTAATCCTCGTGGTTCTGCTTCTTCATGGCAGCCGCGTACACGAGGTACTGGGCAGCCTGGGTGCGGGTGTGCATATCGGCCAGCTGGAACTGGGTGTTCTGGAACTGGCTCAGGCGGCGGCCAAACTGGACGCGCTCCTTGGTGTACTTGACAGCCTCGTTGATGGCGCCCTCAGCAAGACCGAGAGCCTGGGAGGCGATACCGATACGGCCGCCGTCGAGGGTCTTCATAGCGATCTTGAAGCCTTCGCCTTCCTTGCCGAGCAGGTTCTCCTTGGGAACGACGCAGTCTTCGAAGACGAGGTCGCAGGTAGAGCTGCCGCGGATACCCATCTTCTTCTCGTGCTTACCGGTGGAGAAGCCGGGGAAGTCGGACTCCACGATAAACGCGGAAATGCCGTGGTTGCCCTTGCTCTTGTCGGTCATGGCGAAGACGACGAAGGTGGAAGCAACGTTACCGTTGGTGATGAAGCACTTGCTGCCGTTGAGGACGTAGTCGCCGTTCTCGTTCTTGACAGCGGTGGTCTGCTGGCCGGAGGCGTCGGTACCGGCGCCGGGCTCGGTCAGACCGAACGCGCCGATCTTGCGGCCGGACAGCAGGTCGGGCAGATACTTCATCTTCTGCTCCTCGGTGCCGTTCTCGAAAATGGGGGCGCAGCACAGGGAGGTGTGGGCAGAAACAACGACCGCGGTGGTGCCGCAAACCTTAGCGAGCTCCTCCACGCACATAGCATAGCTGAGAACATCGCCGCCGGCACCGCCGTACTGCTTGGGGAAGTAAATACCCATCATGCCGAGCTTGGCCATCTTTTCGACGGTCTCCATGGGGAAGCGCTCTTCCTCATCGAGTTCCTCAGCTAAAGGCTTGACTTCATTTTCTGCAAATTCGCGATACATTTTGCGGACCAGCAGATGTTCTTTGGACAGATGGAAATCCATAGTCTTTTGCTCCTTCACTATAAAAATAATTGGATTGTCTAATTTTTCACAAATCAGTTCCGTAGCTCTCATTATACCTTGTGCATTCTATTTTCGCAAGGGAAACTATCATTCCTTTTTGGAATTCGTGCTTTTTGCTGAATCCGTCCGCGGCTTTTTGTCGTTTTCGTTTCTTTTATGACAGTTTTCCTTCATTTTCAGGAATTGCTTGCATTCCAAAGTGGAAAAAGGAAGGCAACTCCTTTGAGCTGCCTTCCTTTTTTGACCTTTTCAGGGGGGTAATTACTTCTTGCTGTAATCATAGAAGCCCTTGCCGGACTTCTTGCCGAGCTGGCCGCCGCGGACCATCTTCTTGAGCAGCAGAGCGGGACGATACTTCGGATCGCCGGTCTCGCTGTAGAGAACGTTCATGATGGCGAGGCAGACGTCCAGACCGATGAAGTCGCCCAGAGCGAGGGGACCCATCGGGTGGTTGGCGCCGAGCATCATGGCCTTGTCGATGTCCTCAACGGAGGCAACGCCGGTCTCGACCAGGCCGATGGCCTCGTTGATCATGGGGATCAGGATCTTGTTGACGACGAAACCGGGAGCCTCGGCGACCTCAACGGGCTCCTTGCCGATCTCCTTGGAGAGGTTGTAGATGAAGTCGAAGGTCTCCTGCGTGGTGTTAGCGCCGCGGATAACCTCAACGAGCTTCATGCTGGGCACGGGGTTGAAGAAGTGCATGCCGATGACGGCGTGCTTGAGGCCGAGACCCATCTCGGTGACGGACAGAGAAGAGGTGTTGGTGGCGAAGACGGTGCTCTCCTTGCACATCTCATCGAGCTCGCAGAGCAGCTCGCGCTTGGTGCCCATCTCTTCCTTGACGCACTCGATGATGAGGTCAGCGTCAGCGGCGGCGGACTTCTCCTCGACGAGGATGTTGTTGAGGATCTCGTCCTTGGCCTCTTCGGTCATCTTGCCCTTCTCGACGCGCTTCTGCAGGGAAGCGGCGAGCTTGTCCTTGTGGCGCTGAGCGGAAGCGACGCTGGAAGCGTACATCAGAGCGGTGTGGCCCTTGGCCGCGAAGACCTGAGCGATGCCGCTGCCCATGGTACCGGCGCCGAAAACTGCAACTTTCATTGTGTGTATCCTCCTACATTATAAATAAATAGTTGAATAGAGATTTCTATGGAATCACTTGTTGGTAAAGGGCTCGTGCTTGCGCTTTTCGAGGAAAGCGCCCATACCCTCCTGCTGATCCTGCGATTCAAAGCAGGAGCCGAACGCCTTCTCCTCGACGACGACAGCCTCGCCCATCGCAAGGTCAAGGCCCTCGTTGATGGCCTTCTTGGATGCGCGCACCGCGATGGGCGCGTTGGCCGCAATCTGAGAAGCGAGCTTCTCCGCCGCGCCGTACAGCTCCTCGAGCGGATAGACAGCGTTGACAAGACCGATGCGCAGCGCTTCCTCCGCCTTGATGTTGCGGGCGGTGTAGACCATCTGCTTGGCCATGCCGGGGCCGACCAGGCGCGCAAGGCGCTGCGTGCCGCCAAAGCCCGGCGTGATGCCGAGACCCGTTTCGGGCTGGCCGAAAACGGCGGTATCGGAGCAGATGCGGAAATCGCAGCTCATCGAAAGCTCGCAGCCGCCGCCGAGGGCGTAGCCGCCGACCGCCGCGATCGTCGGAATGGGGAACGTTTCCAGCTTGCGCATCACGTCGTTGCCCTGCTTGCCGAAGGCCTCGGCCTCCGCCTTGCTCAGATCCTTCATCTGCGCAATATCCGCGCCGGCGACAAAGGACTTCTCGCCCGCGCCGCGGACGATCAGGCAGCGGATCTCGTTCAAATCCACCGCGTCGAGCGCGGCATCGAGATCAGCGAGCACCTGCGAGTTGAGTGCGTTGAGCGCCTTTTCGCGGTCAATGACGAGGTAGGCGATATTGCCTTTGGGTTCATATTTGACAAAAGACATCGTATGTCTCCTCCTGTCCTTTTTCAGCTATTTCTCATTATATTGTCGGCGCAGGCAATTTGCAAGAGAAAAATCACTTTTTTCAAAAAAGATTCACAATTCTTCGATTTGATTGCAGGAAATGATGCATTTCCTGTCTGCTTTTTCAAAATGCAGCAGAACTTGTATAAAAATCAGGGGAATGACTTGTCTCTTGCGCCATTTTCCGCTATGATAGAGGGCAAATCATCAGAAAATGAGGATCATGCTATGCGAATGCGCAAAAAGAAAAACCTGCTTCCCCGCATGGAACGGTGCGAGGCATATCAGATCAAGGATCCCTACGCGCGCAAGGGTCACTGGCGCGAGCTGATGCCCGAGGCGAAGGAGATCCGCGTGGAGCTCGGCTGCGGCAAGGGCCGCTTTACCGTCGAGACTGCTGCCGCGGAGCCCGACGTGCTGCTCATCGCGGTCGAAAAGGTGCCCGACGCGATGGTCGTCGCGATGGAGCGCGCGGCAAGCGCGGGACTGCGCAACGTCTTTTTCATCGACATCGACGCAAACCAGCTGCCCGAAATTTTCGATCAGGGCGAGGTCGACCGCATCTATGTCAACTTCTGCGACCCGTGGCCGCCCAAGCGGCAGGCCAAGCGCCGGTTGACGCACGGCAATTTTTTAAAGCTCTACCGCAAGGTGCTCAAGGAGAATGGCCAGATCCACTTCAAGACCGACAACGATCCCCTCTTCCTCTGGTCGATCGAGGAGATCCCGCAGTTTGGCTTTGCCCTCTCCGAGGTCACGCGCGACCTGCACGCAAACGGACAGCGCGGCGTGATGACCGACTACGAGGCCAAGTTCTATGCCGAGGGCAAGAACATCAACCGCTGCGTCGCCACAATGCAGCCGTGGGAAGAGCCCGCGGAAGAGGAAAAGGCCGAAGATACGGAAGAAACGGCGGAATAAGAGAAAAGGAAGGCTTTCAGCCTTCCTTTTTGCTTTCTTCGAGATACGGCGAGTACATCATCACCGCGTCGTTCACGGCGACGGGCGTTTCCGCGAGCAGATTATCCCGCAAGTCAAAGGTCTGCCGGTAGAGTTCGTTGTGGCGGACATAGCCGCCCCAGTACTGCGCGCGCATCTCGTGGTTGCGCTCGACGACCGCATAGCGCTCCGTCGGTTCGGCGCTCACGCGCCACTCGCCCTCAAGGTCCGTTTTGCCGACGCGGACGCGCAGCTGATAGGTCTCCTGCGTGTCGTTGCGAATCATCAGGTCGAGATAGGGGTAAAAGCAGGTCGCGCCGCTGCCGAAGGGCTGCGTGCGGTTCGCGTCGGGAAAGACATCATAGCCATGGCGGTGGCGTTCGACGACCGTGAGCGGCGTGTACAGCGTCATCCAGTAGATGAGGTTTGAGAGCTGGCAGAGCCCGCCGCCCGTCGCGGCCAGATATCCGCCGTTGCGCAGGATCATGCCGGGCAGATATCCCTTCCCCGCCGTCGGCTTTCCAATGAGGTACCAGTAGCTCATTGTTTCACCGGGCCGCAGCAAAAGCCCGTCGAGCCGCGCGCAGGCGAGGCGGAGATTCGTCACCTTGTTGCGCTGGAGCTGCATATCGACGTCCTTGAGCTTCCGCATGAGCGGCGTATGGTGGGAAAACGCCTGATATGAAAGGTCTTCCCCGCTGCGCTCGCGCGCAAAATGCTTCCGCATCGAAAGCCATCTGAGTTTTCGCTGCGCACTGAAATACGCGCCGCCGAGCTTCAGCCGCAAATTAGAGCGTTTTTTCGGTTCGCGGACGGTCATATGCTTCCCTCCCCTGTTCTGCTGCTTTTATAGACGTAAAATGGTGGGAAAAGGTTCCGGTTTTTTCTTATTTCAGGCTCATCACATAGATTTGACACGGGTTCCACTCGTCCCAGAGCGTCGGGAACACCTCAAACTCGCAAAAGCCGAGGGCAAGATAGAAGCGGTTCGTCGCGTCGTACTCAGGGTACTTCCCCATCTGCACGGTCTTGACCTGCAAAAATGAGTAGCCAAGCTCCTTCGCCCGCCGCTTCGCCGCGGCAAAGAGCGCCTTGCCGACGCCGCGGCGGTGGTATTCTTTCAGCACACCCATGACGTAGAGCTCCGCCGTGTCCTTCCCTGTTTCAGCGAGACAGAGAAACCCGACGGCGCTTTCGCCGTCGAACGCGGCGAAAAACGGCTGCGCCGCGCTTTTTTCGATGTATTCCTCCCGCGCCTCGGGAATGCCGAACCAGTCTGGCAGGGCTTCTAACACAAGGCGTGCGATGCGCTGCTTCTCCCCCGCCGTTGCGATCTCTCTGATCTCCATGTTTGTCCTCCGTCATTTTGATAGAAAAAAGCGGTATGGCGCTGCCATACCGCTTTTTGTTGCGCGTTTACCGCTGTCCCTTGTCGTAAGGGACACCCTCGGCCTTGGGGGCGCGGGAGCTCTTGGACGTGAACGCCAGCACGAGCAGCGTGACGATATACGGCAGCATGCGGTAGAGATGGGCGCTGATGCCGATCTCCGCCAACATGAAGACGCCGTCGCCGTTGATGTCGATGCTCGCATAGCTTGCCGCGATGCACTTGAAGAGGCCGAACAGCAGCGAGGAGACCGCGATATTCACGGGCTTCCAGTTGCCGAAGATCATAACGGCCAGTGCGAGGAAGCCGAAGCCCGCAACGTCGCCGTTCGAGGCGCAGTTTGCCGTTGTCAGCGCATAGACGAAGCCGCCCATGCCCGCGAGCGCGCCGGAAATGGTCGTGCCCGCGTAGCGCATCTTATAGACGTTGATGCCCAAGGAGTCCGCCGCCTGCGGATTTTCGCCGCACGCGCGCAGACGCAGGCCGAAGCGCGTCTTATAGAGCAGAATCGACAGGATAATGAAGAGCAGAATGCAGACATAGGTCGCCAGGTAGACCTTGTTGATGAAGGTCTCGCCGAAGAAACCGAGATCCGTGCTCTTGTCGATGCCGAGCGTGGACTTTTTGATCATGAACCAGCTCGCCGCGTCGCCCGTGAGCATCTGGAGCGTATTCTGGTTGGCAATGATGCGGATGAAGAACAGCACGAGTGCGGGGGCCATCAGGTTGAGCGCCGTGCCGCCGATGGTCTGGTCGGCGCGCAGGTTGATGGAGGCGAAGCTCAAAAGCAGGGAGAACAGCGCGCCGAAGGCCGCCGCCACCAGCATCGTGAGCAGCTCCACGCCCTGAAGCGCGACCCAGTTGCCGCTCTGCTTGAGGGAGAGGATCGCGTCGCTCGTCTGTAAAATGCGCACGAACCACACGCCGATGAACGCGCCGAAGACCATGATACCTTCCAGCGCCAGGTTGATGATACCGCTGCGCTCAGCGAACACGCCCGCGAGCGCCACGATCATCAGAGGGACGGCATAAATGAGCGTCTGCTGAATGAAAAATGTCATTTCGCGTCGCCTCCTTTCTCGGTTTCAGCCGGTACCGCGGCCGGTGCGGGAGCAGCGGCCGGCGCAGGCTCTGCATTGGCGTCCGCGCCGTCGTCATTCTTCCTGCCGAGCTTGCCGATCCACATCTTGATGACCAGCGAGAAGGCGCTGAGGTAGACGATGACGGCGATGATGACGTTCGTGATGTACTCGTTGTAGGCCGTCAGATTCGTCAGCTGCAAGCCGGAGATGTCGAGCGTCGACATGAAGATCGCCGTGAAGATGATGCCGATGGGGTTGCAGGAGGCAAGCATCGCAACGGGGATGCCGTTGAAGCCGATGCCGGGGAGGGACTGGTACGTCGACCAGAAGAACTCCGTGTTGCCGGAGAGATAGTAGAGCGAGGCGCCCGCCGCGCTCAGTCCGCCGGCGATGGCCATGGAGAGCACGATGTTGCGCTTGTCGGCGATGCCGGCATAGCGCGCGGCATGACGGTTGGAGCCGCAGGCCTTGAGCTGGTAGCCGAAGGTCGTCTTGCTCATCATCACATAAACGCCGATGGCAAAGACGATGGCGATGAGGATACCGCCGTTGACCTGAGAGTTCGGGAAGAGCTTATCAAGGCCCATCTTCGCCGTGGCAACGCCGTTGTAGGTCGTCTTGTAAATGTAGCCTGTCTTGGTGGACTCGGCAACATTCTTGAAGCTGCTGATGTCAAAAAGCCATGTGACGAGGTTCGCCGCGATCCAGTTCGTCATGATGCAGGCCAGCACCTCGTTGATGTTGAGCAGGGCCTTGAAAAGGCCGGGGATCGCGCCCCAGAGCGCACCGGCAAGCGTACCGCCGAGGAAAGCGAGCAGCCAGATGAGCGTGGTGGACATCGTCTCGGACGGAAGGCCGAGGGCGATGGAGAGCGAAACAAGCGTACCCATAAGGTACTGACCCGGCGCGCCGATGTTGAAAAGGCCGGTCTTATACGCCATGCCGACGGAAAGGCCCGTCATAATGAGCGGGGCGGCACGGAAGAGCATATTGCCGATGTTCGTCGGGTTGAAGCCCCACGTCAGCGTGCCGGAGGCGCTGCGCCCCGTAGAAAAGAGGCCGCCGAAGACGATGCGGATACCGTCCCACGCCGAAGAGAGTGAAAGATTGGGGCTCGTGAGGCCGACGATCAAAATGACGATGCTGCCGACGGCAAGACCAATCAGGATCGAGAGGATGGACGCCGCGACGGACTTGAAGCCTTCGCTTTGCAGGAAGTGTTCTTTTTTCATACGGCCGCCGCCTCCTTTTCCATGCGCTTAGCGCCGGCCATGTAGAGGCCGAGCTCTTCAACGGTGGTCTTTTTCGGGTCAAGCTCGCCGACGATCTCGCCCTCGTACATGACGAGAATGCGGTCGGAAAGGCTCATGACCTCGTCCAGCTCGAGTGAAACAAGCAAAATTGCCTTGCCGCGGTCGCGCTCGGCAACAAGCTGGCTGTGAATAAACTCGATCGCGCCGACGTCGAGGCCGCGCGTGGGCTGCACGGCGACGATAAGATCCTTGTCGCGGTCGACCTCACGGGCGATGATGGCCTTCTGCTGGTTGCCGCCGGACATGGAGCGGGCGCGGGTGATGGGGCCCTGGCCGCTGCGCACGTCAAACTTTGCGATGAGTTCTTCGGCGTAGTCGCGCACGGCCTTGTTGTTGATAAAGCCGTGGTTTTCAAAGCGCGGCTCGTTGAAGCGCTGGAGCACCATGTTCTGCTCGAGCGTGAAGTCGAGCACGAGGCCGTGCTTGTGGCGATCCTCGGGAATGTGGCTCATATGCTCGCCGCGGTGGCGGATGGAGGCGTGGGAAATATCCTTGCCGCAGAGCGTGATCGTGCCGGAGGCAGGCTTGTCAAGACCCGTCAGGCCGTAGACAAGCTCGGTCTGGCCGTTGCCGTCGATACCGGCGATGCAGACGATCTCGCCTGCGCGCACATTGAAGGAGACGTCGTTCACGGCGTTGCGCTTCTGCACGTGGGAGTGGACGCAGAGGTGGTCGACCTTCAAGACCTCGCCCGCGGGCTTGGCCTCGTCCTTGGTGACCTCAAGCTGCACGGGGCGGCCGACCATCATGTTGGAAAGCTCCTGCTTGGTGGTCTCGCTTGTGTTGACGGTGCCGATGTACTTACCCTTGCGCAGAACGCTCACGCGGTCGGAGACCTCCATGATCTCGTTGAGCTTATGGGAGATGAAGAGAATGGACTTGCCTTCGCGGGCAAACTCCTTCATCGTGGCCATCAGTTCCTCGATCTCCTGCGGAGTCAAAACTGCGGTCGGCTCATCGAAGATGAGGATCTCGTTGTCGCGGTAGAGCATCTTCAAAATCTCAACGCGCTGCTGCATGCCGACGGTAATATCCTCGACCTTGGCGTCAAGGTCGACATTCAGGCCGTAGCGCTTCGAGATCTCCTCGACCTTCTTGCGTGCCTCTTTCTTCTGCAAAAAGCCGCACTTTGTCGTCTCCGCGCCGAGGATGATGTTGTCAAGCACGGTGAAAACGTCCACCAGCTTGAAGTGCTGGTGCACCATGCCGATGCCAAGGGCGGTGGCGTCGTTCGGGTCCTTGATGGACACGACCTTGCCATCCTTTTTGATGATGCCCTCTTCCGGCTGATAAAGGCCGAACAGAACCGACATCAAGGTCGATTTTCCCGCGCCGTTTTCACCGAGGAGCGCATGGATCTCACCCTTTTTGAGCTGTAAGGTGATGTTGTCGTTGGCGATAATACCGGGGAATTTTTTGGTGATGTTCAGCATCTCGATCGCGTACTGATTCTCCAAGTTTTTTCGCCCTCCTTCCGTTTTGATGGCCCGCACGCGCTGCGCTGCGAGGACGGAAACCATAATTATGCTATACTATATCATATTACCATGCAAAAAGCAAAAGGTTTTCGCATGTCTTTCCCTGTCAGAAATGTGAAAAAGAACGGAAGACCGAAGTCTTCCGTTCTTTTATGTATGCGCTATTGGGAATTAGCCGCCGATGTAGTTGACGTTGACGTTGGTCAGGCCGCCCTCAGCGGGGTTGGCCATCTCGGAGTTGTTGTCGATGGTGAGGTCGCCGTTGAGAACCTGCTGGAAGAGATCCTCGTAGTCAGCAACGGTGAAGTTCTCCATGGACCAGGTAGCGGTCGGCAGGCCGACAGCGTTCTCCTTGACACCGAGAGCGGTGGCGTTGTTGCCGATCTCGTCCCAAGTGCCGTCGTAAACCTTGGCGATGGCCCACTCAGCAGCGTCGCTCAGGCCCTTCATGGCGGAGGTCACAACAGTGTCGGACTCGCTGGACTGGTCGACGTCGACGCCGATGACCTTGCCGTCCTCAGCGGAAGCGGCAGCCGCGACGGACTGGAACATGGAACCGCCGCAGGCAAAGACGATCTCAGTGCCGTTGGCATACCAGCCGGAGACCATGGTCTGCAGCTCGGGGGAAGCCTGGAAGGAAGCACCGTACTCCCAGGAGTAGTTCAGGTCGACGGTCTTATCCATTTCCTTGGCAGCATCGTTTGCGCCCTGAGCAAAGCCCCAGCCGTAACGGATGCAGGCGGGGTTCGTGCCGCCGCCGCCGCCGGTGAAGCCGAGCTTCTCGTAGCCTTCCTTGACGACAGCGTAACCGGCGAAGTAGCCGCACTGCTCTTCGTTGAAGGAGATACCGGCAACGTTGTCAAGGCCGAGGGACCAACCGTCGATGAAGACGAACTTGGTGTCGGTGAACTCCTTAGCGGCCTTCTCGAGGGCAGCGCCCTGCATGAAGCCGGCGCAGACGATGACCTTGGCGCCGCCGTCCACGGCAGCCTTCATGGCGTCGTAGCGGTCGTCATCGGTCGCCTGATCGCCGTTGGCAGGCTGATAGTACTTGTAGCTCAGGCCGTTGTTGGCAGCATAGAGCTTCACGCCGTCGAAAGTGCCCTGGTTGAAGGACTTATCCTTCAGCTGGCCAACGTCGGTGACGAAAGCGACTTCATACTTGCCGTCCTCGGACGTCATGTTGTCTTCGATGTCGTCGGGATTGGTGTAAGTGGTGGTTGCGCCCTGCTGATCGTCAGTGTTGGTGTCGCCCTGATTGTCGTCGGTCTTCTTATCACCGCAGGCAACGAGGGACAGCACCATAACGAGAGCGAGAAGCATTGCAAAAAACTTCTTCATTCTTCTATCCTTCCTTATTTTTCCGGTCGGCAAAAATTCGCTTTCCCGGTTTATTTGAAGCGCTGTCGCACTTCGCCCCCATAGTATAACAAAGGCATGGCGGAGAATCAAGACTGATTCTCCGCCATTTTACTTTTTTCGTGATATTTGAAGCTATTCTTTACAAAAAGTACACAATTTTTACACTTAGTCGAGCTTCAGGTCGCCGTCCTTGACCCAGCCGAGACGTCGGCAGACCATGTTGATGGCCGGCGCAAGGATCGCGGGCAGGACGATGGCGACGAGCACAAGGCCCAGCCAGTCAAAGCCCGTGGCGCTGATGGCTTCCGCGCCCTTAGCGACAGCCTCCTCGCTCGGCGACACCCAGCCCGTCCACACGCCGATGGGGCCGCAGAGGCCGCAGGTGCCCATGCCGGAGTTGATCGGCGCGCCGTTCATTTCAAGCTTGAATACGCAGGTCGCAATGGGGCCGGTGATGGCGGAGGCGAGCGTCGGCGCGATCCACACGCGGGGATTGCGGACGATGTTGGGCATCTGGAGCATGGAGGTGCCGAGGCCCTGAGAGACAAGGCCGCCCCAGCGGTTTTCCTTGAAGCTCATCACGGCAAAGCCGACCATCTGCGCGCAGCAGCCCGCGACCGCCGCGCCGCCGGCAAGACCCGTAAGGCCCAGCACCGAGCAGATGGCGGCAGACGAGATGGGCAGCGTGAGCGCGATGCCCACGAGCACGGAAACGGCAATGCCCATCCAGAACGGCTGGAGCTTGGTCGCGTTGTCGATGACGATGCCGAAGGCGGAAGCGGCCGTGCCGATGGGCGGCGCGATCCACTTGGCGAGCGCCACGCCGACTAAGATCGTCACAGCGGGCGTAACGAGAATGTCGATCTTCGTCTCCTTGCTCACGGCCTTGCCGCACTCGGCGGCGACGACGGCGATGATGAGAACGGCAAGCGGGCCGCCCGCGCCGCCCTCGGCGTTCGCCGCATAGCCCACCGCCGCGAGGGAGAAGAGCACCATCGGGTCAGCCTTGAGCGCGTAGCCGATGGCGACGGCCATCGCCGGGCCGGAGACGGACATCGCATAAGTGCCGATATCCGTCAAAAACGGAACGCCGAGCTGTGCGCCGAGCGTCTTGATGATCGTGCCGATCAGCAGCGAGCAGAAAAGGCCCTGCGCCATCGCGCCGAGCGCGTCGATGCCGTAGCGCTTGGCCGAAACCTCAATATTTTTGCGTTTGCAAAATGCTTTTATCGTTTCCATGATATCCTCACAACCTAAAAAAATAGTGTCACGGACGACGTGTCTTGACACATGTCCATGACACTATAATCGCTTGTCGCAGGATTGTCAACCCTTAATTTCCGCTTTCCTCCAATAAAAGCCCAAGCGCGCGCAGCGCATCCTTCGTGCGCTCGAAGGCCGCCTCGTCGGGACAGAGGATCGTATGCAGGTGGATGCCGTCGGTCAGGCGGGAGAGCGGCTCTGCATTCCTGCACCGCTCAATGAACTGCCCGACCTCGTAGCGGCTGGCAATTTGCAGCGGGCCGGTGAGCTGCCCGTAGATCGGGTGGTCGACGATGACGTCGATGACCGTACAGCCGTTGTCGACGATGGTGTTGAGCTCAGCTTCCATCTGCTGCGGCGTGTGCTTCACCGCGATCCGGCGGAGAAGGCCGCGCGTCTCCTTCGGTGTCACGTAGCCGCGCGGGGTCGCAAGGATCTCCTCGCCGGAGGAACGCAGAAGCGCGATGTCACCCACGATGATCTGCCGGGAAACGGAGAATTTCTCCGCCAGCGCAGAGGCGCTGATGGGCGCGTCCGACGCGCGCAGCACATCGGCAATGGCTTTTCGCCGCTCGTCAGAATGCATGCTTCCTTCCCCCTTTTTTCGCCCAAGCAGGGCAAATTCCGATTCCGTTCCGGATAATTTTTATTTTCAATTACTCTTTGTTGTCAGTTTTCGACCATTTAGTACTCAAAACAGCTGCCGCCGACAAACTCGCGCACGATGGAGTCGCGCGGCACATAGTCGGTTCTGAGCGGCGGCACGGAGTTGACAACGTCGAAGAGGTCGCTCAGCCCGTGCTCGGCGATGAAGGCATCGTCCAGCTGGCTGTAGAACTCCGGAATGTCCTTGAGGTAACGCGCGAGGATGCACGGCTCGTAGTCGTGGAACGTGTCGATGTGAATGCTCGCGTTGGGCTTATTGGGCATGATGTAGTTCTGCTCGCCGCGATCGACGCTCTCGGCGCGCTCGACCGTCTGGCGCAGGGAATGTCCGCGGCCCTGATAGTCGCGGATCATGCGGCGCGCCACGCGCAGCTGCTCGGGGCGGACGATGCGATCCTTCTCGGTGATGATGCGCGTGCGCGGGGCAACGTAAACGCCCGTAGCCTCGTTCTTGAGCTCATCGAAGATGAGCGGATTGAGCATGTGGATCCCCTCGGCGATGATGATGGCGTCCTTATCGCCCTGCATGGGCTTGTAGCCGCCGACGATGCCGTCCTTGAAGTTGTAGACCGGCAGCTTGACCAGCTCACCGTCCATCAGGCGGTGAATATCGTCGATGAGCCACTGGCGGTTCACGCAGTAGGGCGACTCCCAGTCGCTCGCCTCGGGCGGGCGCTGATCGAGTGGCAGGAAGAAATTGTCCATGCTGAGCATGCACACCTTCACGCCGAGATTTTCAAGGTATTCGCGCAGGCGCATGGCCGTCGTCGTCTTGCCCGAGCCGCTCGGCCCCGTCAGGCAGACGATAGGCTTCTGGCTCTTGTTCATCAAAATGCTCGCTGCGGCGGAGCTGATCTTATCGTGGAAGACCTCCTCGCAGCGCAGAACAAAGCGGGTATCGTCCCGCATGTTGGTCACAATGTTTTCAATATCGATCACACGCATGGCATGACATCTCCTTATTTCGCAGATTTAGAGCGCCGCCATCTTCACGGCCGTTTCGAGCGCGATCTTCATCATGGCGGTGAAGCTTGTCTGCCGCTGCTCGGGCGAAAGCTCCTCGCCGGTGACGATGTTGTCCGAAATGGAGCAGATGGAAAGGCCTCGCTTTTTCGTATAGGCGGCGTTGCAGTAGAGGGCGGCAGCCTCCATCTCGATGGCGAGCACGCCCATCTCCGCCCACTTGAGGGACGAGGCGGAGGCGTCGTAGAACGTGTCGGACGAATAGAGGTTGCCGACAGGCATATTGACGCCGAGCTCCTTTGCCGACTGCACGGCAGCGGAGAGCAGCGCAAAGTCCGCGATGGGCGCGAATGTACCGCCGAGACCGTACTGCGCGGCGTAATTTGAGTTGGTGCAGGCGCCCATCCCCGCGACCACATCGCCGAGCGTCAGCTCTTTCTGGATCGCGCCCGCCGAGCCGACGCGGATGATGTTATCCACATCATACTGCGTGAACAGCTCATAGGAATAGATACCGATGGACGGCATGCCCATGCCGCTGGCCATCACGCTGACGGGCACGCCCCTGTAGCTTCCCGTGTAGCCCTGCACACCGCGGACGTTGTTGACGAGCCTCGGATTTTCAAGGAACGTTTCGGCAATGAATTTCGCGCGCAGCGGGTCGCCGGGCATCAGAACGGTTTTGGCAAAATCGCCTTTTACGGCGCTGTTGTGCGGAGTCGGCATATTGAGTCCTCTTCTTTCTTAAAGCTGACCCTTGGCCTCGAGTTCCTTCACCGCCTTGACGATGCGGGAGGTGCCGAGACGGTCGGCGCCGAGGTTCAGGAAGTCCTCTGCATCCTGCAAGCTGCCAATGCCGCCGGCGGCCTTGACCTTCTTGCCGTTCGTCATATGCTTCACCATGAGGGCAACGTCCTCGCGGGTCGCCCCGCCGCCGGCAAAGCCCGTGGAGGTCTTGATGTAGTCTGCGTGAGAGGCAGAGACGACCTCGCAGAGCTTGATCTTCTCCTCTTCGGTGAGAAGGCAGGTCTCGATGATGACCTTTAAGATGTTGCCGTGGCAGGAGATCTTCACGGAGTTGATCTCCTGGAGGATCTTGTCGTACTGACCCTCCTTGACCCAGCCAAGGTTGATGACCATGTCGATCTCGGTCGCGCCGTCGGCGACGGCGGACTCGGCCTCCATGCACTTGATGCCGCTGGGCGTGTAGCCGTTGGGGAAGCCGATGACCGTGCAGATGGGCAGCTGGCCGAAGCCATAGTGCTGCTGCTCGGCGACGTAGTGCGCGGCGTGATTCACATAGGTCTGCGGGATGCAGACGCTCGCGCAGCCGTATTTGATGCCGTCGTCACAGATCTCCTTGATCTCCTCCCACGTTGCCGTCTGTTTGAGGAGGGTGTGGTCTACGTGCTTGAGAATTTCCTTAACGTCCATTGTTATCTTCTTCCTTTCTGTTCTTGAAGGCGAATTCTGTATGAAAAACAAGTTATTTTATCATGCGTTTGCCGCTTTGTCTATGCAGCGGTGCGAAATGCCTTACAGCGCGCCGCCGTAATACTCCGTCATCACGCGCACGAGGAATTCATAGTCCTGCACGCCCGCCGTCTCCCAGCTTGAGTGCATCGCGAGCTGGGGCAGGCCGATGTCCACGGTGCTCACCGGCACGAGCGTATCGGAGATGGAGCCGAGCGTCGAGCCGCCGGGCAGGTCGGAGCGGTTGGACATGACCTGCACGGGAATGCCCGCGCGCTCGCACACGCTGCGGAAAACAGCGCAGGAGCGGCCGTCGGTCGCATAGCGCTGGTTGGCGTTGAACTTGATGACGACGCCCTCGTTCATGTAGGGGCAGTTGTCGGGGTCGGCGTATTCGCCGTGGTTGGGGTGCTGGGCGTGCGCATTGTCCGCCGAGACGAGGAAGCTGCGCGCGAGCATCATCTGGAAGTCCTGCTCGTCCTTGCCAAGGCAAAGAGCGATGCGGCGCAGCGTATCGCGCAGGAAGGTAGAACCCGCGCCCTGCTTGGTCGAAGAGCCGACCTCTTCATTATCGAAAATGCAGCAGACAGCGATGTTCCCGCTCTCCTTTGCCGCAAGGAAGCCGGAAAGGCAGCCGCAGGCGCACTCCAGATCGTCGAGCTTGGGCGAGAGGATATATTCCTCGTTCTCGCCGAGCAGCGTCCCTTCGCCGCGGCAGTAGAGGAAGAGGTCGCTGCCGAGGATGTCGCTCTCTGCAACGCCTGCAGCCTTGGCGACGATGGGCAGGATACCGCCGCTTTCCTTCCCGCCGAGCAGCGGCAGCGTATCGACATTCGCCATGTACTTCATGCCGTCGTTCACCGTGCGGTTCATGTGGATAGCAACATTGGGGATCACAAGAAGATCGCGGTCAACGTTCACGAGCTTTTCCGCGATCCCGCCGTTTTCACGCACAAAAATCCTGCCCGCGACGGAGAGCGGACGGTCGAACCACGTCGACATCAGCATACCGCCGTATTTTTCGGTGGAGAGCTGGACATAGTGCGCGCTGCGGCGGTCGGGGTGCTCCTTGAGGCGGAAGGTCGGCGAATCGGAATGCGCCGCCGCCATCGCAAAGCCGCCTGTGAGCGCTTCCGGCACGCGGAAGGCAACGGTGCTCGAGCCGTTGCGGCAGACAAAATACTTTCCGCCCGGCTTCACGTTCCACTTCTCGCGCTCGGAAAGCTCATGGTAGCCCTCCGAAAGAAGTTTCTGTCGAATGTTCTCGGTCACATGATAGCAGGTGGGGCTATTTTTAATGAAGTGCAGCAATTCCTTTGCCGGCATACCGCTCATAGTATTTTCCTCCGCATTTGTAATCTGATTTTATGAGTATACCACACCGCGCTTTCGACCGCAAGGCGGCACTTTGCAGCTCCTGCGCAAAAAATATTGCTTTCTTCTGTTTTCCGGCGGCCGCCGTTTTTTTGTTGCTTATTTCCCGTGCACGACGTATAATCAGCATACACTCCGTCCGTACTGAACGCAAAGCGCATCGGCTTTCCTGCGTTTTTCCGGAGCGCGATCGCGCGATCCGGTTTTGTTTGCACCTCTCATTCAAAGGAGGATACCATTTTTATGAACCACGTTCTCTCGCCCGCGCCGCAGCCGAAGGCCAAGCTCTGGACGCGGGATTTTACCATCATCACGCTTGGCAGCGTGATCTCGATGCTGGGCAACTCGATGTCCGGCTTTGCCCTGAGCCTTCTTGTGCTGGACTACACCGGCTCGAACCTGCTCTACGCCATCTACGTTGCGACCTTCACGCTGCCGCAGGTCGTTATGCCGATCTTCTCGGGCGCGATCCTCGACCGCTTTTCCCGCAAAAAGACCATTTACACGCTGGACTTCATCTCCTCCGGCGTTTATGCCGTTTCCGCGCTCATTCTGGGCCAAGGCTGGTTCAGCTTTCCGGTGCTTGCGGTGTTCTGCTTCATCATCGGCTCGATCAACAGCATCTACTTTGTCGCCTACGACAGCTTCTATCCCCTGCTGATCTCCGAGGGGAACTACTCCAAGGCGTATTCCATCGCAAGCGTTCTCGAAACGCTCTCGGCGCTCATCATTCCGATCGCGACGTATTTCTATAATCTCTTCGGCATTGCGCCGCTGCTCGGCATCAATGCGCTGTGCTTCTTCCTCGCTGCCTCGGCCGAGACGCAGATCCGCGCCGAAGAGCATTACATCGAAAAACAGCGCGCCGCGCTCGCGCTCGAAGAGCAGCACTCCTCGGGCCGCCGCCTGCTGCGCGACATCAAGGAGGGCTTCCGCTACCTTCTGAGCGAGAAGGGTCTTCTCTGCGTTGCGATCTACTTTGCGGTCAGCTCGCTTGCCAATGGCGCGTCGAGCGTCATCACGCTGCCGTATTTCAAATCGACCTTTGAAAACGGCGAATACATCTATATGCTCGTCTGGGGCATGGCGATCTTCGGCCGCGCCATCGGCGGCGGTATCCACTACAAGATGAGCCTGCCCGTGCAGAAAAAGTATTCCATCGCGCTCACGGTCTACGTCATCATTTCGCTGTGCGAGGGCTTTTACCTTTACTGCCCACTGCCGGTGATGATGGCCTCGTGCTTCCTCACGGGCATTTTGGGTGTAACGAGCTACACCATTCGCATCTCCGCCACGCAGAGCTACGTGCCGGACGAGAAAAAGGGCCGCTTCAACGGCGCGTTCAACATGCTCAACACCGTCGGCAGCTTCACGGGCAACCTGCTCGCCGGCGCGCTGACGGCCTTTCTCCCCGCGCGCGGCGTGCTGACGGGCTTCATGCTCATCGCCGTGGCGGCGGCGATCCTTGTCATCGGCGGCGGACGCAAGAGCGTCGCGGCCATCTACAACCGCCAGCAGTAAAACTTTACGATACGACACAATTAAATTTGATGGAGGCAGCAACATGAAATTTTCTGAAATGACCTACACCCGTCCCGATGCCGAGAGCACCAAGCAGCATCTCGCTGCGCTCACCGAGCAGCTCAAGGCCGCAAAGAGCTACGAGGAGGCGCGCAAGGTGTTCCTTGCCCAGCAGGAGCAGGCCAAGCACATCTCCACCGCCTCGACGCTTGCGAGCGTCCGCCACTCGATCGACACGCGCGACAGCTTCTACGATGCGGAGGAAAAGTTCTGGAACAGCTTCTTCCCCGAGCTGGAGGAATACAATCAGGCGTGGACGGCGGCAATGCTCGAAAGCCCGTTCCGCGCGGAATTTGCCGGGGAGTTCGGCGATCTGATGTTCGTCAACGCCGAGATCGCGCGCAAGACCTTCTCCCCCGAGATCATTCCCGAGATGCAGCAGGAGAACGAGCTGACGCAGGAATATGAAAAGCTGCTCGCCTCGGCGCAGATCCCCTTTGAGGGCAAGGTCTACACGCTCTCCCAGCTCTCCCCGTTCAAGACCTGCGCGGACGATGAAAAGCGCCTTGCCGCATGGAAGGCCGAGGGTCAGTGGTACAAGGACAACCAGGCAAAGTTCGACGAGCTCTATGACAAGCTCGTGAAGCTGCGCGACGCGATGGGCAAAAAGCTCGGCTACGAGGGCTACACCACGCTCGGCTACTACCGCATGGTGCGCAACTGCTACACGAAGGAAGACGTTGAAACGTTCCGCGCGGCGGTCGTGAAGTATCTCGTGCCCGTGGCCGATAAGGTCTACCGCGAGCAGGCCAAGCGCCTCGGCAAGAGCTATCCCATGAGCTTTGCCGACAACGCGCTTGAATTCCGCTCCGGCAACCCCCGCCCCGTCGGCACGCCCGATGAGATCCTCGCCCAGGGCATGAAGTTCTACAGCGAGCTCTCCCCCGAGACGAAGGAATTCTTCAAGACCATGCTCGACAATGAGCTTCTTGACGTGCTCTCCACCGAGGGCAAGCAGGCGGGCGGCTACTGCACGAGCATCATGGACTATGAGGTCCCCTTCATCTTCGCCAACTTCAACGGCACGCAGCACGACGTCGAGGTCGTGACGCACGAGGCCGGTCACGCCTTTGAAGCGTGGACGAACCGCAAGCGCATTCCCGTGGATTACATCTGGCCGAGCCTTGAGGCCTGCGAGGTGCACTCGATGTCCATGGAGTTCTTTGCAGAGCCGTGGGCGGAAGGCTTCTTCGGCAGCGATGCCAGGAAGTTCCTCTACAGCCACCTCTCCGGCGCGCTGACCTTCATTCCCTATGGCACGATGGTCGACCATTTCCAGCACATTGTATATGAAAAGCCGGAGATGACGCCCACCGAGCGTCACGCCGTTTGGAAGGAGCTGCTCGGCGTCTATATGCCGTGGATGAAGCTCGACGGCGAGATCCCCTTCTACTCCGAGGGCATGGGCTGGCAGCGCCAGCACCACATCTACTCGAGCCCCTTCTACTATATTGACTACTGCCTTGCCCAGACCGTGGCGCTCGAATTCTGGGCGATGATCCGCAAGGACCTTAAGAATGCCTGGCAGCACTACATGGCCTACACCGTGCAGGGCGGCAGCAAGACCTTCACCGACCTTCTCAAGAACGCAGAGCTTGAAAGTCCCTTTGACGAGAAGTGCCTGCGCGGCGTGTGCGCCGAGGCGGCCGAGGCGCTGGACGCCTTCGACCTCACCGGGATCGCCTGATGGACGAAAAGCACAAAAAGCGCGGCCGGCGCTCGCACCTCAACGACTTTCATCTCAACGTCGCAGGTGAATATGTATATGACGGCAGCCTTTTTGCCTGCCGCAGCAGCGAGGAATCGCTGCGCGGCAGCAAGCGCGCCGTATGGATCATGGCGGCGGCGCTGGCACTCGCGGTCGTCGCGGGCGGGTGCATTCCCGCGCCGGGAATGCAGAACTGCTTTTACGTTCTGCTCCCCTACCTCGGCGAAGTGGTGGCGGCGGCAAGCGTTGTCTGGGCGCTTGCAAAGCTCGGAACGGACTGGCGCGAGGTGCGCGAGTACAACTACGAAAAAAGCGTTGCCGTTCTGCCCGTGCGAACCGTGGTCACCGCAGGTTTTGCAGCGCTCGGCATCGTGTGCGAAGGGATCTTCTTTTTCGCCAATAAGCCCGCAGATAAGGCACTTTTCGCCCTTCTTTACGTTCTGCTGAAGCTGATCGTGCTGCTCTGCGCTCTCGGCGTGCGCGCTAAAATAATGCAGGCAGAATGGGACAAAATACCTAAAAAAGACAAATCCTAAAATTTTACACTGTACAATCTTCACTATTTTATGCTATAATTGAAAAAATTCTATGAGCTCATTTGCGGTGCACAGTTGTCCACAAGGGGCGCACTCCCCATTTTTCCGTGCGCGCGGCGCACGGGCATTCCTTGTGCTGCACGGGGAACTCCCCCGTTTTAGCAAAATAAAATAAAGGAGTAGATTCAATGAAAAGAACACTTGCACTGATCCTTTCTCTGGTTATGTGTCTCGGTCTTCTCGCCGGCTGCGGCGACAAGAAGGACAACCAGACCAAGGACGAGAACACGCCGCTGGTCGTCGGCTATGCCGCGTTCAACGAAAAGTTCTCCCCCTTCTTCTCGGAAACCGAGTATGACCAGGATGTCTGGGTCATGACCTCTCTCGACCTGCTCAACAGCGACCGTCAGGGCCAGATCATCATGAACGGTATCGAGGGCGAAACGCACGCCTACAACGGCACCGACTATACCTACTATGGTCCTGCCGACTGCGAGATCGTCGAGAATGCCGATGGCACTGTCGACTACAACTTCACCATGCGTGACGACATCGTCTTCTCCGACGGCGAGAAGGTCACCATCGACGACGTCATCTTCTCCATGTACGTCCTCTGCGACCCCACCTATGATGGTAACTCCACGCTGTACGCTGTCCCCATTCAGGGTATGGCTGCCTACCGCAGCGGTATGACCACGCTCGCCAAGGCGCTCGCCGCGGCCGGTCGTGACAATGCTGACTTCACCTACTGGACCGAAGAGCAGCAGACCAAGTTCTGGGACAACTTCGATAAGGGTCTCGTTCCCTTCGCTCAGGGCATTGTCGACGCTTGCGTTGAGGCCGGTATGAACGATGAGGGCGATGTTGCCGGTGCTGCTGCCAACTGGGGCTTCGACGGCCTTGCCGCTGACGCTACCGTTGAGGACTTCGCGATGGCGATCGGCGAGCAGTACGGCTGGTCCTTCTCCGCTATGGAAAAGGAAGTCGGCAACTCCGACGCTCTTTCTGCCATGATGGACGAGGACGTCTACGCTGACTATCCCACCATCGGTGTCAAGACCGGTGACTCCGCTGCCAACATCTCCGGTATCAAGAAGACCGGCGACTACAGCATGACCGTCACCCTCGATAAGGTCGACGCAACCGCCATCTATCAGCTCGGCGTGACCATCGCCCCGCTGCACTACTATGGCGATACCTCCCTCTACGATTATGACAACAACCAGTTCGGCTTCCCCAAGGGCGATCTGAGCTCCGTGCGTGCCAAGACCACCAGCCCCATGGGCGCCGGCCCCTACAAGTACATCAAGTATGAGGACGGCGTTGTCTACTTCGAGGCCAACGACAGCTACTTCCTTGGCGCTCCCAAGACCAAGTACCTCAACTTCCAGCAGTGCATGAGCGATGACGACAAGCTCAACGGCGTCATCACCGGCACCATCGATATTGCTGACCCCTCCTTCTCCAACGACACGGTCGAGGCCATCGAGAAGGCCAACGGCGGCGAGCTGGACGGCGATAAGATCACGACCAACACCGTCGATAACCTCGGTTACGGTTACCTCGGCATCAGCTCTGCCTGCGTGAACGTCGGCGGTGAGCCGGGCAGCGAGGCCTCCAAGGATCTGCGCAAGGCCTTCGCCACCGTCTTCTCCGTCTATCGTAACGTCGCCATCGAGTCTTACTATGGCGAGCGCGCAAGCGTCATCAACTACCCCATCTCCAACACCTCCTGGGCCGCTCCCCAGCCCACGGACGACGGCTACAAGGTCGCCTTCTCCGTTGACGTGAACGGCAACGACATCTACACCTCCGACATGACCGCTGAGCAGCGCTACGACGCCGCTCTGCAGGCCGCTCTCGGCTACTTTGAGGCTGCCGGCTACACCGTCACCGACGGTAAGCTGACCGCTGCCCCCGCCGGCGCCAAGCTCGAGTATGAGGTCCAGATCCCTGCTGACGGTTCCGGCGACCACCCCTCCTTCATGATGATCTCCGAGGCCTCCAAGGCTCTCGCCACGATCGGCATGAACCTCATCGTCACCGACCTGAGTGACTCCTCCGGTCTGTGGGACGGCATTGATGCCCGCCAGGTTGATATGTGGTGCGCCGCTTGGAGTGCCACCGTTGACCCGGATATGTACCAGATCTACTACTCCGACGTTGCCGACCACAATGGTGATCCCGGCGTTGGCAAGAACCCGTATGGCGGCCCTGCTCAGGGTGGTTCCAACAAGATGTACTGCATCGCTGATGCTGACCTCGATAACATGATCCTCACCGCTCGTGAGTCCCTCGACCAGAGCTACCGCAAGACCATGTACAAGGCCTGCCTCGACATCGTTGTCGACTGGGCTGTTGAGGTTCCCGTCTATCAGCGCCAGAACGCGATCATCTTCTCCACCGAGCGCGTCAACATGAGCACCATGACTCCTGACATCACCACCTTCTATAAGTGGTATGCCGAGATCGAGAACATCGAGCTCAACTAATTCCCAACCGCATTTTGCCGGATCTCTGATCTGAATCGAGCAGCCCGGCGGTCTTCACCGGCCGTCGGGCTGCCCCGACTGCACGGCAAGGAGCGCTTCTTTTTTCAGAGGAGCGTTGCTTGATGTGCAGCAAAAAAGTGAGAGAGAGAGTAACCGAGAGCAGCACATCAGAACGGAGGTAATTTGCTTGCGAAAATACGTAGTAAAACGAATTTTGATTTCCATCGTGATCCTCTTCTTTGTGGGATTCATTATCTATGCGCTGATGCGCTGCCTGCCTACTTCTTTCATTGAGAATATGGCGCGCCAGAAGTCCATGCAGCCTGGCTCGAAGAGCTTCGACGATTGGATGGCGCAGCTCAATGCCATGTACAACATGGACAAGAGCATCATTCCCGGTTATTTTTCCTGGCTCGGTACCGCCATCCGCGGTGATTTCGGCGACAGCTGGTTCTACACCGTGCCGGTGCTTGAGAAGTTCAACGACTGCATCTGGCTCTCCTTCGTGATGGGCGGCATCGCCTTCATCCTTGAGATCCTCATCGCAGTTCCCCTCGGCGTCGTCGCCGCAACGAAGCAGTACAGCAGAACCGACTACACGATCTCTGTTATCGCGCTGGCCGGTATCTCTCTGCCGACCTTCTTCTTCGCTTCTCTTCTGAAGCTGGTCTTTTCCGTCAAGCTCGGCTGGTTCGATCTGTTCGGTCTGGTCAGCCGCAACTACAACCAGCTCAGCAGCTGGGGTCAGGTCATGGATAAGGCGAACCATCTCGTGCTGCCCATTGTCACGCTGGTCGTCATCAGCACGGGTTCTCTCATGCGCTACACCCGCACCAATATGCTCGAGGTGCTCAACGCGGACTACATCCGCACCGCACGCGCCAAGGGCCTTTCCGAAAAGAAGGTCATCTATCACCACGCCTTCCGCAACACCCTCATTCCGCTGGTCACGATCATCGGCGGCAGCCTGCCGGGTCTGTTCTCCGGCGCGCTGATCACGGAGACCCTCTTCGCCATTCCCGGCATCGGCTACATCTCCTATCAGGCGATGGTCGGCGGCGACATTCCGTTCTCCATGTTCTACCTTGTGTTCCTGTCGGTGCTGACGCTGCTCGGCAACCTCATCTCCGACATTCTGTACGCCGTGGTTGACCCGCGCGTGCGCATCGCTTAAGAAAGGGGGAAGATCATGAGCGTTTTTGATTACGATAAAAACCAGGATAACCAGAAGCCGTTCCACGCTGCCGGTATGGCGGAGAACGCCGCCAAGCGCGCGACGGAAGACAATCAGGACAAGTACGCCAAGCAGGACAATACCCCCTCCGGCGGCAATGAGGAACACTTTTCCCTCAACGACGACCGCCGCGTTAAGGTTCTGTCCCCCGGCGCGCTCGTTGCCAAGCGCTTTTTCCGCAACCGCCTCGCGGTCGTGGGTCTGAGCATTCTCATCTTCATGTTTGTCTTTTCCTTCATCGGCGGCCTCCTCTCTCCTTATGGCGAAGATGAGTTCTTCTACCGTGAGGATCAGATCAACAAGGAGTTCGCCGTCGTGACGGAAAACAGCGATTTCCGCTACATGGCCAAGGATTCCAACCTCTTCGGCTCCGCCGTTCAGGCGCAGACCATGCTTGCCATTCAGAAGAACAGCGAATCCTTCTCCTACAACGGCACCAATTATGCCCTCGCACAGGAGGGTTCGGACTTCTACTCCATCTCCTCCGGCGGCAAGCTGATCGGCATCGCATACAAGGACGTTGTCAGCTCCTCCGACGGTCAGGCACTGAGCTTTGAGTTTGTCTACACCGCACTCAAGTCCTACGCGGCGCTCGCGCAGGAGGTTGAGGAAGAGGCTGAGCAGGAGACTGCCGGCGTTTCCGAGGCCACCGGCGCCACCGACGATGCCGCTGAGCCTGCCGAGCCGGAAGAGGTCAGCGAGCCTGCCGCCAAGACCTTCACGGTCGACGGCCTGACCTACACGATCGACGAGGACGGCGGCGTGCTGCAGGGCGAGAAGGAAGTGGCTTACATCAGCCGCTACATCGTGCAGGCCATCATGCCTGATATCTTCCTCTCCCGCGACTTTAAGGAAAAGCTCATCGACACCATCGCTGCCGGTGAGACCAAATTCACCTACACCGCCGAGACCCTGATCCTCGATGACGAGCCTGACGCCGCGCTCGAGAGCGACGAGGCCGGTATCGGCGCCATGGACGACGGTCTTGTCGAAGAGGACAACACCGCCTCCAGCGCTACGGCGGAGTATACCATCGAGCGCAGCCAGAACCACGCCAACTGGATCATTCGCCAGCAGCAGTCCTCCCGCCAGTACGACTCCTACAGCTTCCCCAGTGCCAAGCACTGGCTCGGTACGGATAAGTACGGTATGGATATGCTCACGCGCCTGATGTACGGCGGCCGCGTGTCCCTGATGATCGGCTTCATCGTCATCATCATCGAGACCGTGCTCGGCGTTATCCTCGGCGGCATCGCCGGTTACTTCGGCGGCTGGGTCGATAACCTCATCATGCGCCTGGTCGATATTTTCTACTGCATCCCCTCCATGCCCATTATCCTGATCCTCGGCGCAGCCATGGACCAGCAGCGCGTGGAGCCCGGCAAACGACTCATTTACCTGATGCTCATTCTCGGTATCCTCGGCTGGGCGGGTATCGCCCGTCTGGTCCGCGGCCAGATCCTCTCGCTGCGCGAGCAGGAATTCATGACCGCTACCGAAGCCTGCGGCATCAGCGTCAAGAGCCGCATCTTCAAGCACCTGATCCCCAACGTCATTCCTCAGCTGATCGTCAACTGCACGATGGGTCTCGGCTCCGTCATCATCACCGAGGCAACGCTCAGCTTCCTCGGTCTCGGCGTCAAGTTCCCGTTCGCTTCTTGGGGCAACATCATCAACGACGTCAACAACACTCACGTGCTGACGACTTACTGGTTCATCTGGATCCCCGCGGGCCTGCTGCTCCTGCTCACCGTTCTCGCCTTCAACCTTGTCGGCGACGGTCTGCGCGATGCATTCGACCCGAAGATGAAGCGCTAAGGAAGGAGGGCATCAGAAATGGCTAAAAAGAACAGTGACGGCTATCTTTCCGCAAAGGAATCGCGCCGCATCTCCAAAGCAAACCGCAAGATCACCAATCAGCTCGAAAAGCAGCACAAGCGCAAGAATGTGCCTGAGAGCGAGTATCTGACGCAGATGAAGGACAACGCAAACGTCCTTGAGATCGACAATCTGCATACCTATTTCTTCACCGACGTCGGCACGGTGCACTCCGTGGACGGCATCTCCTTCAATGTCCCCGTCGGCAAGACGGTGGGCGTTGTGGGTGAGTCGGGCTGCGGCAAGTCCGTGACGAGTCTTTCGATCATGCAGCTTTTGCAGCGTCCGCAGGGTCAGGTCGTGGAAGGCGAGATCCGCCTGAACCTCGGCAGCAAGGCCTACGACGTGACGAAGGCGCCCGACACCGTGATGCAGCACCTGCGCGGCAACTTCATCTCCATGATCTTCCAGGAGCCGATGACCGCGCTGAACCCCGTCTTCCGCATCGGCGACCAGGTCGATGAGGTCATCGCCCTGCACAACGAAGAGGGCCACGACAAGGAACAGATCAAGGCGCGCACCATCAAACTCCTTGAAATGGTCGGCATCGCCAACAGCGAGGGCGTCTACAAGATGTTCCCACACGAGCTCTCCGGCGGTATGCGCCAGCGCGTCATGATCGCCATGGCGCTTGCATGCAGCCCCAAGCTCATCATCGCCGACGAGCCCACCACGGCGCTCGACGTGACCATTCAGGCGCAGATCCTCGACCTGCTGCGCAACCTCAAGGATCGCATCAACTCCTCCATCATGTTCATCACGCATGACCTCGGCGTCATCGCGGAGATGGCGGATTACGTGGTCGTCATGTATGCCGGCCGCATCGTCGAGCAGGGTACGGCGGAAGAGATCTTCGCCCACCCCGCGCATCCCTATACCATCGGTCTGATGGCGTCCAAGCCGGTCGTCGGCAAGCAGGTCGACAAGCTCTATTCTATCCCCGGCAAGGTTCCCAACCCCATCAACATGCCGAACTACTGCTACTTCAAAGACCGCTGCGAAATGTGCGTAAACGGCTGCGAGGGCGCTTATCCGCATGAGATCTCCCTCACCCCGACGCACAAGGTCAGCTGCTACCGTTACTATCCCGAAAACATGAAGAAGGAGGGTGAATAATTATGGCAGATCACAACAAGGTCAATCCCTTTGAGGATCCCAACTTCACCCCCGTGGAGTACGACCCGCAGTACATTCTTCAGGTCAATCACCTGAAGAAGTACTTCCCCATCAAGAGCGGCATGATCTCCCACACGGTCGGCTATGTCAAGGCCGTCGACGGCGTCACCTTCAACCTCAAGCGCGGCACGACGATGGGTCTGGTCGGCGAGTCCGGCTGCGGTAAAACCACGACCGGCCGCACGATCCTGCGCCTGTACGACACCAAGACCGCCGGTCAGGTGCTCTTCAACGGCCAGGAGGTCTACGACCTCTCCGCCAAGGAGATGCGCGCCCTGCGCACGAAGATGCAGATCATCTTCCAGGATCCGTTCTCCTCGCTGTCTCCGCGTATGCCGGTCGGCGAGATCATCGGCGAGGCCGTGCGTGAGCACAACCTTGTCTCGAAGGCGGAATTCAACGATTACATCGACCAGGTCATGGACAACTGCGGCCTGCAGCCCTTCCACAAGGACCGCTACCCACACGAGTTCTCCGGTGGTCAGCGCCAGCGTATCTGCATTGCGCGTGCGCTCGCGCTCAACCCTGAGTTTATCGTCTGCGACGAGCCGGTCTCCGCGCTCGACGTGTCCATTCAGGCGCAGATCATCAACCTGCTGAATGAGTTACAGGATAAGTACAAGCTGACCTATCTCTTCATCAGCCACGACCTTTCCGTTGTTGAGCACATTTCCGACACCGTTGGCGTCATGTACCTCGGCAACCTCGTGGAGTACGGCGCAAAGGAAGACATCTTCCGCAACCCGCTCCACCCCTACACGAAGGCGCTCTTCTCTGCCATTCCCGTCCCCGACCCGACGGTGAAGATGAACCGCATCGTGCTTGAAGGTTCCATTCCATCCCCGGCTAACCCGCCCAAGGGCTGCAAGTTCCACACCCGCTGTGCGAACTGCATGAAGTGCTGCGAGGAAGAGACTCCCGTCCAGCGTGAGATTGAACCCGGCCACTTTGTGTGCTGCCATCTCTACGATAAATGAGACGGAACGAGCGCATCTACGAGGATGACGACGGCCGCACGGTCGCCGATATGAGCGGCATCGAGCCGCAGCCGATGCTCATTCCCCGCATTCACAAGCGCCGCGACCGCGCGGACTTCCGCGAGCCGGACGCGCCCGAGGCGAATGACCGCCCGTGGGACACGAGCGGAGAACTGAACCGCGAGGAGCGCAACGCCGCCATCGGCGGCGCGCTGAAAGCAGGTCTGCTGATCGGCTTCACGTTCCTCATCGCCGGTGCGGTGGCAATCCTTGCCATGCAGGCGCTGTGGGCATAACAACAGAAAAAGGAAGACTCCTTCGAGTCTTCCTTTTTTGCTGCCTGCGCAGCGAAGCGATGAGAATTTCAAACGGCAATGCGTATATCGAAGCGCCGCCCGCCAACAGCTCTACCATACACAAAAAGAGAGCACCCTTTCCGGGTGCTCTCTTTTTCAAATCAGCCAATTAGCCGAACAGGGACATCAGGACGCCTGCGGCAATCGCGGAACCGATAACACCGGCAACGTTCGGGCCCATGGCGTGCATGAGCAGGAAGTTGGCGGGGTTCTCCTTCTGACCGACGACCTGGGAAACACGTGCGGCCATGGGGACGGCGGAAACGCCGGCGGAACCGATCAGCGGGTTGATCTTTTCCTTCATGAACAGGTTCATGAGCTTGGCCAGCAGCACGCCGCCCGCGGTACCGAAACCGAAGGCAACGATACCCATTGCCATGATCTCAAGGGTCTGAACGGAAAGGAAGGTGGTGGCAGTCGCCGTCGCACCGACGGTGAAGCCGAGGAAGATGGTGACGATGTTCATCAGCTCGTTGCCGGCGGTCTTCTGCAGACGATCCACAACGCCGGACTCCTTGAAGAGGTTACCGAGCATCAGGCACGCGATCAGAGGAGCGGCAGAGGGAACGAGCAGCGCCACGAACACAGTGATCATAATGGGGAAGATGATCTTCTCGCGTTTGCTGACCTGACGCAGCGGACGCATCACGATCTTACGCTCTTCCTTGGTGGTCAGCGCCTTCATGATGGGAGGCTGAATGACCGGGACGAGCGCCATGTAGGAGTAAGCGGCAACGGCGATGGGGCCAAGCAGCTCCGGCGCAAGGCGGGAGGTGACGAAGATCGCGGTCGGGCCGTCAGCGCCGCCGATGATACCGATGGACGCAGACTGCTGATTGGTAAAGCCCATGAACTGGGTGCCGACATAGGTCATAAAGATACCGAGCTGGGCGGCAGCACCGAGCAGCAGGGACTTGGGGTTCGCAATCAGGGGGCCGAAGTCGGTCATCGTACCGACGCCCATAAAGATCAGGCAGGGGTAGATGCCGAGCTTGACGCCAAGGTACAGCACGTCGAGCAGGCCGAGGCTAACGGTGCTGCCGACTGCCCACGGGGCAAGCACCGCATCGGCTACACCGGCTTCCGACATCTCTGTCAGAAATTCCTGTGTGATGGGCGCTCCTCCGAAGAGATCCCAGTGGACGTGTCCTCCGGCGAACAGGATCTCGTGGAACATGTCCGCACCGGGAAGGTTGGTGCACAGCATACCAAACGCGATGGGCAGCAGCAGCAGCGGCTCAAAGCCCTTCACAATAGCCAGATACAGCAGGACAAAGGAAATGGCAATCATAATGAGGCATTTCCAGTTGCCCTCCTGACCGAACATATAGAAGCCGGTCTGCTGCGCGAAATTGATAATAGCAGCCATTTATGTTTCTTTTCCTTTCACAGTTAATTCGGGGAAGTTGCTGTAGCTTAGCCGATGACGCAGAGAACGTCGCCGGGGTTGACAGCAGCGCCCTTGGCAACTGCGACGGAGGAAATGGTACCAGCGCAGGGAGCGAAGATCTCGTTTTCCATCTTCATGGCCTCGAGGATGAAGAGGAGATCGCCCTCCTTGACAGCCTGACCGGCGGCAACCTTCACATCGAGGATAGTGCCGGGCATGGGGCTGGAAACGGTGCCGGCGCCGGCAGGAGCAGCAGCCTTGGGGGCAGCAGCGGGAGCGGGAGCAGCGGCAGGAGCAGCAGCGGGAGCGGGAGCAGCAGCGCGGGCAACGGGAGCCGCGGCAGCGCGGGAGACGGGAGCGGAAGCCATGCGGCCGCCGGCAGCGGACTCGACGGTGACTTCGTAGGTGGTACCGTTAACGGTGACATTGTACTGCTTGATCATGTTGTTTCTCTCCTAAAATAAAATTAGATTTTTTTAATGTTGACGATGTTCATGCTGCGGGACGGGATACCGATCTCTTCCGAGAGAGCGGCAGTAATTGCGGCCAGGATCTCCGGCTGCATACCCTGCGGCTTGGGAGCCGGTGCGGCGGCAACGGGAGCAGCGGCAGCGACGGCAGGCGTCTTTTCCTTGCCCTTGAGGACTGCACCCATTGCCATGGTGAGGAAAATGATGCAGATCAGGCCAAAGAACACCGTGCCGATACCCATCAGGGTAACGAAAAGCGGGCTGTATTCCATTTCTTCCTTTTACCTTTCAATATTGGATTATAGCAAAACGATTGCAGAAATTGCAAGCGTCTATGCACATTTTGCGCGTTTTTAACGGCTTTTCCCTCCTGCTTTTTTAAGAGCAGGAGGGAAAAAGAGACTTTCCTTACCCTTACTGGACGGAGAGCACATCGGCGAACGCCTGAATGGCGGTAGCCGCCTGACCGAAGTCGCGCATCTGCTGATCGATGCCGAGCTTGATGAAGGGAATGCCGGCAGCGTCGAGTGCCTTCTTGAGGTACGGGAATTCCATTTCTTCGGGGTCGCAGAACTGCTGCATGAAGAGCACGAGGCCCTGTGCGCCGGATTCCTTGACCATGTTGGCAACGAACTCGCCGCGGCGGTTCTTGCTGGACTGCGGATCGTAGAGCAGCACATCGTAGTCGGTGTTGGTGAACTGCTCGACGAGAGCCATCATCGGATCGCCCTCTTCGCTTGCATCGGTGCGGAACGCACGGGACTCATGGGCAACATCGTCTGCCGCGATGGCAACGTTGTTGTCCTTGAAGATCTTCAGCAGCGTCGGGTTGTCGCAGATGATGCCGGAGGTGACGACCTTCACGCCGTTCCACTTGGCAGCGGGCAGCGCCTTGAGCTCGGTGTTGAGCGCCTCGAGCTTCTCGGTGTACTCGGCCTTATCCATGAACCAGGCAGCCTTGAGGACGGCCGAGCGCATGATCGGGTCGATGACGTCGCAGTGGTCGCTTGCGAGCTTGACGAACTCGCGGCGGGCAGCGCGGGACTTGTTGTAGACCTTGATGGCCGCAGCGATGTCTTCGCTCTTGATCTCGTGACCGGCGATCTTCTCAAGGCCTTCCTTGACAGCGTTGTACTGATCCATGCAGAACTGCTTGCCCCAGTCGGCAAAGCGGTTCTGGGGATGGGCGAGGAAGATGCAGGGCAGCTTCTCGCTCATGGCGACGCGGATGTTCTGGCTCATGGGGCGCAGCGTGTCGCAGATGGTCGGGGTGATCACGCCGTCCAGCAGATCCATCGTGCCGTCGAGCAGCATCTCGAGGTCGAGCTGGGCGATGGTGCAATAGAAGGTCGCGCAGTATTCCTTGGAGCGCTGCTCGGTCTTGTTGTTGCTGCCCCACATGCCGAACGGCATCATACCGGCGGCGTAAACCAGCTCTTCGGGGGCGTAATAAGGCATCACGCCGATGCACTTTTTGCCTGCGTCCTTATAGGCCTTGAGCTGGCCCTTGGGATTGGCGGCAACAGCGGAAAATTCATTAACGATAGCTTCGATACTCATTTTTGCACGCCTCCTTAGTCTTTCTTGTTGGCTTCCATAGCCTCGACCAGACCCTGTACACGGGTCGTGTACTGCGCTTCGTTGAAGTTGCGCGGGTCAGCCTGGTCGCCGTCGAAACCGGCGCAGGGCACGCCGAGGTCAGCGGTGAAGCGGCGCTGCATTTCAGCCATGTAACCGGACCAGGGCTTGCAGGAGCGGTTGTAGTGGACGAGCACGCCGTCGACCTTGTTGTCGCGGCAGATGCCCTCACGCCAGGCAACGCCCTGCTCGATGCAGACGGAGTTGGGCGCCTTGTAGTAAGCGCGGGCCATTTCGTCCATGTTGTTGTAAACAAAACCGAACGCGGGCGCGTACACGACTGCGGTGACGTTGATGCCATTCTCCTTGAGGGGCTTGAACAGGTTCGGGAGCTTCGGCCAGCAGGGGATGCCCTCGAACATGACGCGGTACTGCTCGGGGAAGGGCAGCGTGGAGGTGCCTTCCTCAATGTTCTTCTGCAGGTCCTTGGACAGGAGTTCGAAGGCGTCGGCAGCAGCTTCCTTGCCGCGGGCAGTGACGACGTCGGCCATGTGGTTAAACAGGTCGAAGCCGCTCATCGGGGCGGGCTTGTACTGCAGGAAGTCGCAGACCTTCAGCCAGTTCTGCGCGGTGCGGTTCGCGTGCTTGCAGGCAAGCTCGAACTTCTCCTCGTCAAACTTCTTGCCGGTGAGCTTTTCGAGCTCATGAATGGCGTTGTCGAACTGAGCGCGGACGTACTTGACAGCGGAATCGCTGACTTCCACGGTGTTGTTGTAGGGGATATCGACCATGATGAGGGGGATGTTGCACATACGGGCGATATTCTCGTACCACTTGGTCATGCAGTTGCAGATGTTGTTGCAGCAGAGGACGAAGTCCGGCTGGGGAATGCGCATCTGCTTGTAGGGCTTGATGGCCTCGCGGCGGAAGTTCTTGTAGGCGATCTCCTTCTCGGTGGTCTCGGGCAGAGCCTCGATCTCGTGGATATCGTCCAGAACGGTGTAGGGGACCTGCGTCTTGGGGTCCTTCTTGGGCTTGCCGGTCTCGGGGTCGATGACGACCTTGCCGTTCTCGTCCTTGAGGGGCTTACCGCTGTTCGGGTCGATGATGAACTCGAGCGTTTCGGGGTCGAACTTGCGGCTGGCGCGCTTACCGGCAGCGTAAGCCAGGGAGATACGTGCGTAACCGCAGATATCGTTGTCGAAGCCGAGATCCTCGGCAGCCTGGCACATGATCTCACCGTCGCGCTGGGCGGCGATACCGGCAGCCTGGTTCTCGGGATACATCACGTTGAGGTCAAAGGCCTCAGCAAGCTCACAGGGGAACTTGGAGCTGGACCAACCGACCAGCTTACCCTGCTTCTTCGCTTCACGGGCGTCGGCATAGACGTCATCGACGACCTTGCGCAGAGCAAGCACGCCGGGGCTGACTTGTTTAGCCATGATTGATTCCTCCTAATGCGATATAGAAAAATTTGATAACGAATGATGGGGATTATTTGTTCTTCAAAGCCTTCTGGTAGGCAAAGAGAGCAGCGCCGAGCGCACCGTTATACTGCGTGAGGGGCGTGGTGTGGATCTCGTGGCCGAGCTGCTCCTGAAGGGCTTTCACGATGCCGTGGTTCTGTGCGACACCGCCGGTCATCACCACGTCGTCGCGCACACCGATGCGGTGGCAGAGGCCGGAAACGCGGCCCGCGACGGACTTGTGGATGCCGTGGATGATGTCGCACTTGTTTGTGCCCATGGCGAGCTGCGAGATGACCTCGCTCTCGGCAAACACCGTGCAGGTCGAGCTGATACCGACCTCCTTGGTTGACTTGTCGCCAAGGTCGCCCAGTTCTTCGACCTTCACCTCAAGCACGCGGGCCATGACATCGAGGAAGCGGCCGGTACCGGCTGCGCACTTGTCGTTCATGACGAAATTTTTCATCATGCCGTTCTCGATCTCGATGACCTTCACGTCCTGCCCGCCGATATCGACGACCGTGCGCACGTTCGGGAACAGGAACGCCGCGCCCTTGGCGTGGCAGGAAAGCTCGCTCATCTGCATGTCGGCAAGCCCGTCAAGGCTGTTGCGCCCGTAGCCCGTGGCGAGGACGAAGTCCATCTGCTCGCGCGTCATGCCCGCGTTTTCCAACACCTGAGCGATCGCGCGGGACGGGCCCGACGTGCCCGTGCCGACAGCGACGAGGGACTTGGCAACGATCTCGCTGCCGTCTTTCAAGATCACACATTTCGACGCGGTGGAGCCGACGTCGATACCCATGGTATAAATGCTCATTGTACTCTCCGTTTGCCTTCCCATGCGCTGCGCGGCAAAAACCGCGCAGCGCACGAGAGAAAAGCGTTGTTGTGATAGTTTACTGCGCGTTCAGGGCGTCGTAGTCGCGGATAACGCGCGGCAGAAGCATCTGATGGACCGGGCAGATGCTCTCGGGGTTCTGATAGCAGGCGTTGGCGAAGGCCTGGATGTAGGGACGGATGTCGTTCATGTCGACGATCTCGTCGGTCAGGCCTGCCTTGGCGCAGAACTTCGGGCTGGACTTCTTGGCGTAGTCCTGGATCAGCGCGTTCATCTTGTCGATGGTGGGCTGCAGATCCTCGCCGGCCTTCTCTTCCTTCACGAGACGGCGGGCATACATGGCGGCCGCAGCGGTCTCGCCGTGCATAACGTAGATCTCGGTCGTGGCGGTGCCGATGGAGAAGGCGTTGTTGTCGTTGCCCTGCGGGCCGCCGAGGACGTAGTGCGCCGCGGCGGTGCCCTTGCGGAGGGTGATCTCCATCATCGGCAGCTTGCTGGACTGAATGGAGTAGATGAGGCTCTGGCCGAGGCCGAGGAGCTCAGCGCGCTCAGCGTCGTTGCCGACGTCGATACCGGTGGTATCCTGGACCCACAGCATCGGGATGCGGTCACGCGCGCAGAGGGTAACGAACTCGTTCATCTTGATGAGGCCCTGACGGTACAGCTTGCCGCCCACGCCCATCGCCTGGCCGTAAGTCGCCATCTTGTACTCGGGGTAGTTCATCAGCATGCCCTGATAGTTGGCGACAACGCCGACGAGCAGGCCGTCGATCTTGGCAAGGCCGGTGATCATCTCGGGGCCGTAGCCGTGCTTGTACTCCATGAACTCGGAGCCGTCGAAAAGACGCGCCAGAACTTCGACCATGTCGTAGGAGCGCTTCTGGTTGAAGGGAACAATGCTGTAGAGGTCGTTGGCGTCGAACAGGGGCTCCTTGGGATCGTCGACGCGGAAGAACTCGGGATCGTAAGCGGGCAGCATGTCGATGTACTTGCGGATACCGGCGAGCACGCCCTCTTCATCGGCGTAGACCTCGCGGAAGAAGCCGGTCTCGCCATAGTGGATGGCGACAGTGCCGGGGATGTCGCTCTTGAGGTTCTTCTGCGCCTTGATGAGCGCCTCGGCAGCTTCCTTGTCCACATAGCCCTTGGGGTGCATGCCACCGACGATGCCCGCGCCGCCAACTGCCATGTTGGCATCCTGATGCGCGATCAGGATGGTCGGGGAGATGGAGTGATAGCCGCCGCCTGCGGGGTTGGTGCCGTAGATGCCGACGATGACGGGCACGCCCATCTGGTTCAGCTCGCTGTTGCGATAGAACGGGGTGCCGCCGCCGCGGCGGTTGGGGTAAACCTTCTCCTGCTCGTCGAGCTTAACGCCGGAGCAGTTGAGAACGTAAACGAGGGGGATGCGCAGGCGCTTGGCCGTGTCGCTGCCGCGCAGCAGGCTGTCGGCCTGACCGGGGACCCATGCGCCGGCGAGCTTCTTGTTGTCGCTGGCGATGATGACGGCCCACTTGCCGTCGATACGGCCGAGGCCCTTGACGATGCCGACGGAGCCGTTCTTGTTGTCCTCGGGGTTGTAGAGGCTGTTGAGGGGACACCAGGTGCCTTCGTCAACAAGCTCCATAATGCGCTGCATCGCCGTCCACTGGCCGGACTCGTTCAGGGACTCGGTGCTGCGGCCGGCTTCAAGCGCGGCCTCGCGGATCTCATGGATCTCCTGCTCCACCGCCTGGATCTCGGCGGCGTTGTCCTCATGGAACGTGCCGAGTTCCTTGCCGATCACCGGCATATTCTGGAAATAAGAGGGCATGGAATATTCGCTCATATTTTGTTCTCCTTCTTATTGAAATAACAAATTACTTATCCTTGGGAACCTTGATGAATGCCTGACCCGGGTCGATCTCCTCACGGATGAGGCGGATGATCTCCGGAGAGGGGCCTTCCATCAGCTCTGCGCGGGAGACGTCGATCTCGAAGCCGGTGTTCTCCTGTACCATCTCGGGGGAGGAGAACGGATAGTAGTAGGCGAGGTACATGCGCTTGGTCTCCTCGTCGAACTTCATGATACCGAGGTCGGTAACGACCATCTGGGGACCGCGGTTGCCGGGAAGGCCTGCGCGCTCACGGCCGCCGGGGCCGTCCATCCAGCCGCAGGAGGTGATGTAGTCAACGTGGTCCATGAAGCGGCGCTTCTGGTGCTGCATCATGATGATGGTGTTGCAGTAGGTGGCAATGCCGTTGGCGCCGCCGGAACCGGTGAAACGGGTGGTGGGCTGCAGGTAGTCGCCCTTGCCGAAGATGCAGGTGGAGTTCACGTTGCCGTACGGGTCGATCTGGGCGCCGCCGATGAAGGCAACGAGACGATCCTCGTCGTGCAGCCACTCGTTGGCCTCGAAGCCGACGAAGCGGATGTTGGGCCACTGCACGGCGCAGTGCGCCATGAAGCGGTTATCACCGACAGAACGGGGAACCTCAACGGGGTCGCAGTCCATCAGACCGGACTCAACGATGGGGTGGCAGCTGGGGCAGACCGCGCGCTTGGCGAGGGATGCACCGATCAGGGGAAGACCCGTACCGACGATGACGATCTGGTTTTCCTTGATATTCTTAGCAATGGCATAAGCCTGCATTTCCTGCTTGGTATACTTCGTGTAATCAGACATTTCTATTTAGCCTCCCAAACCTTAGTGTGTAGTGGAATAGCCGAGGTGCGGCTCGTTCTTCAGGCGCATCAGACGGCTGCCGCCGATCTTGTCGAGCAGCGCGGGCTGATCTTCGCAGCTGTAGACCCACTTTTCGAGGAAATCCTTAAAGGTCTCGGGGATCTTCTCGCCGCTCTTGGCAAGCTCGAAGGCCTTCTGTGCATTCTCGGCAGCGAGCTTGAGCTTCTCGTCCTCGGGAGCCTTCTCGAGCGCCTTGGCAGCCTTGACGGCAGCCTTCTCGAGCTGCTTGACGGCATCTTCGGCGTCCTGATACTTGGAGGCCTTGTCGTATTCCTTCAGGCCGGCATCGTCGTCGTCATAGTAGGCATAGCACTGAGAGGGCCATGCGCCGTAAGGAGCCTTGACGACTGCCTGCACGCACTCACCGAAGATACGGGTCTTGGTCGGGTCGCGGCGGATAAACTCGTCGGAGACGATCTCCTCGCAGGTGACGATGGTCTTACGGGCAGCGATCGCAATGTCGATGTCGTGGAACTCGTCGCCGCAGATGATGCAGGTGCCGTCCGGAGAGGCCTGCTGGACGTGGATGATCGCGGTGTCGATTCTGGGAACGGGCACGGCGACGACCTTCTGGCCGGGAACCATGGGGTTCTCGATCTCAGCGCACTTGAGATCCTCGATCTTGGGCATGGTCTTGCGCTTTTCTTCGCTGATGCCCCAGAACTTCATGAGGCCGCTGCCCTGCATCAGGCGCACCGGCAAGAACGGAAGACCGAGAGAGGAAGCGTGCAGCATGAGCATCAGCACGTCCTGGGAATAGTCTTCATAGGTGAGCTTGCCCTGCTCGATGGCAGCACGGAAACGGCGGGAAACGTTGGTGTAGCCGGAGTTGGCGGTGTAGCAGTTGATGTAGGCAGCCACACGGCCCTCGCCGATGAGCATATCGACTTCGCCGCCGCCGGGGCCGGCATAAACGATGAAGTCCTTCTGACCCTGACGCAGGATCTCGCTGACCGTGGCGTACGGTTTGCGGTTGGTGGTGAAACCGCCGATCGCAAGAGTATCGCCATTCTCGACGTACTTTGCAACGGCATCGTGCAGTGACATGACCTTATTCAAGATAAAACCCTCCCTGATTTTGATTTTGATAACCATTTTTATCGCCAAAGAGCTTTTTCGCTTGCATGGATTCCGTCAAAATTCCTGCGAAAGATGCTCATACAGGCTTCAGGGTAAATTATAGTGGAACTCTCCCGTAAAATCAATGAAAACACGCCCGGAAAGCGAAAAAAAACTGAACAAATTTTGATGTTGCTTTTTGTCATTTCCGTGGAGATGTCCACAGTTTGTTTCTCACGTCCCTCTCATTTTGCAAGATTTCCTGCAAGTTTTTTCGCGTCACCAGTGAAAAAAAGCGCCGGAGGGTCTCCCCTCCGGCGCTTTCGTCCGTCCTTCCGTCATTTGCCGCGGCGCAGCGCATCATAGCGGTGCAAAAGCACCGCGAACTGCTCGCGCGTCAAAAAATTACGGTACTGCTTGTTGCCAGTTTCATCGCCCGCGATCAATCCCGTTTCCTCCGCCCAGGTGCGCGCTTCCGCGCTCCATGCTGCCGGCGGCTTCTGCGCGAGCTTCTTGAGATAGGTCTCCAGCATTGCTTCAAACTGTTCCTGCGTCATCTCTTCCTCCTCATAGCGCGGCATCGGCGGCGGATAGCGCTTCGCGCGCACCATCGCGCTCGTATACGCCCCGCCCGCGTCCCACTGGAAGTGCGGTCGATCAGGGAATTTTCCCCAGTCCCCGCCCCACGAAAACCCGATCATTTTTCCGATCTCGCCGACCCTTGCAAAAAATGCCGGATCGTCGTACGCATGCCCTGCCTCATTTTTGCAAACATCGAAGGCCAATCCTGCATGTTCGGCGTGGAACGACGGTGTCACCGCCCCCGCGGCCGCATAGCCTTTTTCCGCAAGCATTTTCTGATACGCTCCGTCGCGCACCGTTTCCGTCACCAGTACGCGCAGCCCCTCGCGCTCAGCAAGCGCGATCATCGTCCGGCAGTTTGCCGCTACGTCCGCGCGCAGATCGTCAATGTCACGGCTGTGGCGCATGTCAGTTCTCCTCCTGCGTCTTGCCATTCTGCGTGCCGAAGTAGAACGCGATCACCATGAGATACACCGTGTTGAACTCCTGCGCCACCTTTGTCTGCACCGTCAGCACGCAGAAGGTGACCGTCAGGCAGATCGTCACCAGACTCTTCACGCTCAGAAGGTTCGCCAGTCTCTTTTTCAGAAGTTCCATTCCCTCACCTCTCGCAATCCGGCCCGCGGCACACCGTTTCGTACGTCACGCCGCCGGCCGTGTTTTCCGCCTTAGCTTTGGCGTAGTAGCAGGCGGCGCTCGTCCCGTAAGCGCCCCACGCCGCCGTCACCATCGTCGCGATCCACGGGAGCGTACCCATAAAACCTGACGCGACCGCAAACTTTGCCAATGCAAAGCCCTCATACGTCGTATAAAGCACGATCCCGCTCTCGAGCAGCAGCAAGAGCTTGGAAAAGCTCACGCGTTTCTTTTTTGTGCGCCTTCTTTTCCCTTTCATCAGCTCACCCCTGTCATCAGCAGCGAAAGCACCGCCCCGATGAGCACATACAGCACGCGGTCGATCATCGCGTCCCAACGCCTCCCGCTTTTCTGCGTGATGGTCTTCACATCTGCCTTGATCTCCTTGACGTCTGTTTCCACGCTCTTTTCACGCGAGGCAAGCACCTCTACTGCCGTTACCAGTTTATTCAGATCTTTCTGCTGCTGTTCCAGTTTTTCAATGCGGTGCATGTTCGACCTGGCGCGCTGTTCGGTTTCCGCCAGCTTGACCGAAAGTTCCTGCTCTGTCATGACTCTGCCGGCACCGCCCTTTCAAAGCTTTCCCAGGTGTGGTGTTTTTCGTCCTCCACGATCCGCCAGGTAAAGCCCTGCGCCTCGCACTCAAGCCATGTAAGATAACGGAAATAAAACTCCACCAGCAGATGGCATGGAATGATGTCAAGAATAATGCTCTCCACCTGCGAAAATTCCTCCGGCACGCCCACTGTGTTGGGAAACCAGACCTTGACCGTTCCCTTTTTCTCCGTTTCCTCCGCCAGCGCTTTGATGCCGCAGCCGCTGAGTGTCGAGTTGATGGCATCAAGCGTAAAACTGTCGGTGTTGATGCGCTCGAGCGCAGCGATCGCCTCACGCCGCAGCGCGGTCGAAACATTGACCGGGCAGCGGGAAAAAAGCTTTTCCCGCCGCGCCAGCCCTTCGCCCTCCGCTGTCTGCAAAACACCTTCCCTTTCGGCATATTCCATTGCGCCGTCCGCGCCGTCCAGCGCCGCACCCGCTGCGTACAGCTCTGCGCCGCTGAGCGTGCCGCGCTCGGTGCGGTAAATCCGCATCGGTTCCAGAAGACGGCAGAGATAGTCATAATATGTCATGTCTCTTCACCCGCTTCGATCTCCGTGAGCGTCACCGCGCCGAGCACCGGCAGCTCCGTTGCACTCACGCTCACATCTGCCTCAGGCGCGAGCAGATGGCAATTTTTCACGCCCTCCACGCCGTAGAGAATGCTCGCAAGCTTTGCCGTATACACCGCCTCGCCCAGCCGCTCGCCGGTAAAGTACGCCTGCAGCGCCGCCGTTGCCGCGTCAGTGATCTCCTGCATTGTCCACCCCTGCTCCGCTGTCAGTTCCGCGCGCACGGGGATCGTTCTCTCCGTCGGTGCTTTGACCGCCACGTCCACCGCGATCTCGCGTTTTTTCTGCAATGCCGCCGCGATCTCGCCGAGCAGCTTTTCCTCCGGCGCGCCCGCATGCGTGGAAACATACACATCTACCGTGCCGATGCCGCGTGCGCGGCCAACCGCTTTTGCCGAGGCCACTGTCGGAAAGCGCATCGCTTCCTGCTCGTAAAATGCCGCATTCGCGCCGTTCGGCAGCCGCTTGTAGCTCTCCAGCACGCGCTCGCGCAGCTTCTCGTCGCTTTCTTCGTCGCTGCCGCCGGAAAACGCCTCCGGATTTTCACATTGCGTGATCCCCACCGGATACACGGACATCAGGTGGATCGCCCCCGCGATGGCATTGCCGTTCGCCCCCGCTTCCACAGCGATCGCCGGCACATCCACATAGTTTTTTCCTTTGGCAAGCGTCGCTTTTTCCGTCGTTTCAAAGCGCACGCCGCCGCTTGTCATGGCAACGCTGCCCGCGTCGATCTCATAGTCCGTCACCGCCGCCGAAGGTGCTGAAAAGCGCAGCACGCCCGTCGCCTTTGCCGCCGGAAGGCGCGTCAGCGCCCGCGTTTCGGCATGATAGTCCAGATACCGCCCCGCCGCCGTCTGCGGAAAGTTTTGATTGAGCACCCAGTCCGCCTGCGCCAGCAGCGCCTGCACCTCGCTTGCAAGCGCGTAAAGGCGCACCATCGCGTCGCAGCCGTCGTTCGGCACGAAGCCCGCCTCTTCTGAAAAAATCGTGCGCATCCGCTCGTAGATCGCGTTCAGTTCTTCCATTTTTTCACTCTCCCCCTATCGTCACGACCGCTTCGCCTTCTTCCTCCCCATAGCGCAGCAGCACGCGCAGATTCAGGACATCTCCCTTTTCTGCAAGTTCCACCCCCGTCACCGTCAAGCCTTCCTCGTCTGCCAGCGCCTCGGCGGCATACTGCTTCGCCGCCGAGGTACGGTTTCCGCCTTTTTCCCGCCGCAAAAGGTGCAGCTTGCTGCCCAGCTCCGGCAGGAGTGAAAAGCTCCCGCGCCGCACGCTCAGCTTAAAAAGCACGCGCTCTAAAAGCTCGTCCCAGCCGCTCACGCGTACAAGGCCGCCCATACCGTCAGCCACATAGTCTCGGTCTTTGATCTTCAGCTCCATCTTCAGCCTCCCATTCCCAGATACGGCATACCGTTGATGAAGAGAAGGCCGTTGATATCAACGCGTCCATTGTTGTGCAGCACGATCTCCGCAGTCCCCGTGCCCGAGCGAATGCGCACCTCGCCGGGGGCAAGGCCGCTCGCCGCCGCTTCCACCACGCCCACCGCATAGGCCTCTTCACCAAAGGTGCCGCCGCGCACCACCAGCACATTTTCGCCCTTTCTCGGCCGCCACTCATAGCCTCCGGGCGCTGCGGTCTTCACCTCGCGTTTTTCTCCGCTGCTGAATACCGCCAGCTCGCCGCCCTCGATCGTCACCGTACCGTCCTGTGCCGAGGCCACGTCCTGCATCTCATGCTGGCTGAGTTTTCTCGATAACCACATCGTTCCTTCACTCCCTCTGCATCGTCACTTCGCACATTTCTCCGCTCTCGCCGAAGCGGCGGACGAACTCGATCACCCGAAACTCGCCCGCAAGGCCAAGCTTTGTCCCGCTCACATGCGCGCGATCTCCGGGCGCCGCCGAAAATCTCCCCGCAACCGTCACACGCAGCGTTTCCGCGCCCTCCTTTGATTTTGCGATCTGATACTCCCCCGTATATCGCATCATCTGCCTGCCGCTGCGCGCCGGAACATAAAAAACTCTCCGGCTCGTGCCGCCGCGATCACAGAACGCCTCGTTTTTTACGCGCTGCTTTGCCCCCGCCTTGCTGTCCACCACCAGCGCCTCCGCGATCACGCCGTAACGCTTGTCGCAATAGGCAAGCGCCGTCACCGGTGTCTTTTCGTCAATGTTTACACAGGAGGCCCTGCGGTTCCGCTTTATTTCCAATGCGCCGGTCTTGTTAAAATAGGGCGCGATCCCGCCGTGCAGCGCCGCAAAGTCGTTCAGCGCCTTCCATTGGCTTGATCCGTTTGCCACGCGGTAGCGTGCCGCCGCGGTCACCGCGTCGTACCCAGTACACACGATGCCGTACGGCGCTACATGGTTTTTGAGGATCTCCTCCATCGTTGCCCACTGGTAGCTCACGCTTTCCGCCTCGTTGTCGAGCAGCAGCGCCGCCATGCCGCGCCCGCTTACCTCAAGCTGCAAGCCCCTTTCATCGCACGTTACGCCGCATTCATCTACAACACCCGCAAATTCAACCGCTCCGTCCTCCTTCGCCGTAAAGTGCACCGCCCGCCGCAGTGTCTCTGCCATCGCAGGCTCATACGCACAGCGCAGCGTAAAGCTGTCGCACGGCACGCTCCCCGTGTAGGAAAACTCCCACTTCAAAAGCGTCGGCAGCTCATACTGCACCCCGTCGCACGTTGTCAGATACCCCTTCATCACGGCAGCTTCACCCGCTCTCCCACCGCGATCCTGTTCGGATTCTTGATCTGCCGGTTCAACTTCAGCAGTGCCGTCAGCGTCACGCTGTGCGCCCGCGCGATCCCCCAAAGCGTATCGCCGCGCTTCACGGTGTAATATGTACCGTCACCCGGCTTCGCTCCGACTGACGCACCGCCTTTTTCCCCTCCGTCCACGCGGATCAGCGCCGTGTCGAGCGGACTCGTTTCCCAGAAGGCGAAGCGATAGCGCACATAGTCCTCAAGCGGCTGCTGCATCAGCTCCAGCGATACAAAATACGCCTGCGACGCCTGCCACACCGGATGGATCAGCAGCCCCGGCCCGCCCTGATAGAAAACCGACGCCAGCTTTTTAAATTCGTTGTAGGCACCCTTCCCCGCAAAGACGCCCTCTCCCTCCATCACGCGGTAGCTCAGGCCGAGATCCTGCATTCCGTAGCGTCCGAACGGCACCTTTGCCACCGCCACTTTCCTCTGAAAGGAGATCGTGTAGGTCTCCGGGTTGTGCGGCCAGACATAATCCTTGTATCGCATCGGTGCAAGGTTCATTCTCCCGCCCCTTTCTCAGTAAAATAAAAATCCGCTGTCATAGCGGCGTGCATCGCGCTCCAGGCTCAGCGAAAACGACTCTGTCTCGCGCACCTCCTGCTCCTGCGCCAGTGCAAAACCGCGCTCTTCTCTCGCCGCGGCGGCGGCCGCGCCGCTTTTCACGCTTTTCCCCAGCTCCTGCCAGAGCCACGCAGCTGCGCGTTCACCGTTGTCCGCGATCCTCATCTGCGGTGAAGCCGTGTCTCGCACCGTCATGCCCACCGGTGCCGCGCGCCCCTCCGTCTCCTCCGCTTTAAAGCGCTGTCCGCTATCTTCTCCACTCAACTTTCGCGTCAGGCGCTGCGCAGCCGTTTCCGCGTCCTCCGTTTCGTCAGGCAGTCCTCTCTTCTGCCGCTTTTCCATCGCTTCCCGCACAGCGGTTTTGTCAGCATTCATCTCCCCTGCCGCTTTTCCGCCGCTTCCTGCCGCAACAGCGCGGGACAAACGCTCTTTCATCACCTGTTCTCTCTCCTGCCACAGCTCTTTTGCTTTTTCCAGCGCCCATTCCATATAGTTCAAGCTCTTTGTCCCTCCTTCATGCGGATAAAGCGCGCCATATCAAATCCCGCATTGTCTCCGCCCGCCGCATCGGCGAGCAGCTCTCCGCAAATGCTGCACCGTGCCTCCTCTGCGTGCTTTCTGCATGTTGGGCACAGCCGTTCCAGTTCCTCCTCGCGGTCGAGCATTTCATGTACCAGGCAGTAGAGATAGTCCGCGTCCGTCATCTCCTGCGCGCGTTTTTCGCTTGGCAGCGCCCCGGCATATCGGAGCACGCGCCATTTCAGCCGCTCATAGGGCGCGTGCTCCATGCTTTTTTTAGTTTTTCCACGCTCTCGCGCCCGTCCTCGGCAGAAGGATTCTCCACCCGGTCGAGCATCGCATAGCATTGCACCAGTTCGTTGATCTCGCCGATGCTCAAAGTGTTTTCAACATCTTCCGCACAGGCAAAGACCGCCTCGCCGTTTTCCGTCAGACTTTTTTCGAGCAGCGCTGCGTTTGCACGCAGTGCCCGCTCCTCCTCGTCCGCACAATCAAGCTGCGCGATCTCGCGCCGCAGTACAAGCGTCTCCCGTGCCGAAAGCAGCCGCATCACGCACGTTTTCTCCCCGATGCGAACCATTCTCTCCCGCTCGCGCCCCAGAAAGTTCAGCAGCATCTCGTCCATCAGTTTGCGATCTCCATGCGCTTGCGCGCGATGATCGTCACCTTCTCTGCCGCCGGATCGCCGAGCTTGCCTGCCTCCTCAATGCTGCTCCAGCGGCACTGCGAGTAGATGATGCGCTTATCCGGCTTGCAGATCACAAGCGAGAAGTCGTTCAGATCGTAAAAGTTGATGCCGTCGCTGATGGCCTCATCCGTCGCATACAGGCGGCTCAGCTCCAGTGTGTACTTGTTCGCGCCCGCGATCGTCGCCACCGGCTCGGTTTCGCCAAATGCCTCGATCTCGCGGCTCGTGCGCGTAGCTCTGGTCGTGTAGCTCTGTACCACTGCCACCTTTTTCCCGTCGACTTCCAGATAAATGTCGCTGCTCAGCGGCAATACCGTATTCGCCATGTTTTCTCCTCCTTACACCGTGATGTGCGCCGTCAGATAAATGCGGTTCAGCCCGTGCGCTACCGTAAAGCTGAACTCCACGAGACACACCGTCGGATCGCTCTTGAGCGCGCTCACCTTCACCTCGCCGTAGCTGTCCACGATCTCGCGGCTTTTCATTTCCTCGAGCTCCAGCACCACCTGCGAGCGAATGGCGCCGCGGCTCTGCGCGGTATTCTTGCTGCGTGCAAATCGCGCACGCAGAGAAGTGCGGATCGTCGGAATGACCTCGTCCACGATCAGGATCGTCGTAAGCTCTCTCCATGTCGTGTCTGCCGCACCGCCGCTGGAAGTCTTCGTCGTGATCCCGCGCACCGGAGAGGAAACACCGCCCACCGTTTCGATCGGCGTCACGCCGCCGCGCACCAGTTGGTCGATCTCATTGTCGCTCAGTCTCTTGCCCGCCGCCCCGAACAGCGTCAGTTCCGCGCCGTTGATTGGTACCGATGGGTCAGTATTCCCCGCGATCACGCCTGCCACCGCCGCCGCGGCAAACACCGCGCTCACAGCTTCCTTTTCGTCCGATGCGATATCCGGTCCCACCAGCACCACGCGTTCGCTGTTGATCGCCTTTGCGTGATCCACCATCTGCGCAACCGTTTCCGCCGTACCGCCGACGACCGCAATGCGTTCATACCTTGCCGCCGACGCACTCTCTACCGCAGCTTTCAGGTTCAGATGTACGCTCTCTTCGGCACTGTCACACACCATTACGCCCACGTCTTCCTCGCCGCTCAGCGCCGCAAATGCGCTTTCATAGTCCGCATTCGCGCCCTCTTTCTTGCCTACCGCCACTGCCTTCACCGCACCCGCACCGTTGGCAAAGAGGAATTTGAGCAGCGTGCTCATGCCATACACACCGCTCGTATCCTCGCCGAATACGCTCTTTCCCTCTTCGTAGGAGGTGATAAGCGCCACTTTATTCGCCTCTCCCTTTGCCGCAACTGCCGCCGCGCCGATCGTCTTCGCCGCTGCGCTCGCGCTCACCACGCTCGATGCGTCATAGGACGAATACACGCCCGGCCGCTCATGGATCATGTTATTCACATTCTTTCACCGTGCCTTTCAATACAAAATCGGTAAATACCGTCTCGTCCTCCGCCGCCTCCGCAACGAAGTACGCCGCATACTTTGCGTTTGCCTCCAGCCGGAACATGCCCGCCGTCTTGTCCCAACCGGCTTTTCCCCACTGGATCGTTTTGAGCTTCAACCCCCCCGGCAGCGCCGTCATCAGTGCCTGCGTCACCGTTTCCGCCGCCGTTTCGCAGCCTGCCGCGCCCAACTCTCTCGGCGCATACACCTCGAGCAGCAGCGTCAGGCGCATTCTGCGCCCGTAAACGGAAACCGGCTGCTGCGTTTTCTCGTCGGTTTTCTCCCCCAGGTATTCGATCGCGCCGCTCTCGTCGATCGCCGTTTCCTTCGCGCCCACCGCCGCTACCGCCGTCTGATAGCACTTGAGCTGTTCTACGCTGTAGCTCTCCACCGCCGCGCCGCCCGCCGCGGCGATGGCGGCCATCACCGCGCGTTTCACCTGTCCGACCGCCGTCATGCTTCTTCCTCCTTCGGGTGCAGCATCGCCCAGTAATAGACAATCTCCTCGCTCGCATAGAACGGTGCCGCCGCGCGCACAACATATTCCCGCGCTCCGCTCTGCACAAGATCACCCATCGCGATCTCGACTTCCGCAGGTCCCAGATACCGCCAGCACTCGTCGCTCACCGCGCCCAGCGGCGTCACAGAGAACGGCTCCTCGCCGTTCTCCCTCTTCACGGGCTGCAAAAAAGCCTTTGCCTGCGTCTTTTTTTCGCCGTGCGTCACCGCAACGCTCATGCCGTAGCGCACGAATGCCTCACTCAGCGCCTGCTTCATGCCTCCACCCCGCGGAAGCAGAATCCGCCGTCCGTCGTGTACGGGCGCATCAGCGCCCACGCCTGCTCACGCAGTGCATTAAGCCGTCTGCTCCCTTCGCCCGCAGAGCGCTTCGTCACCGTCAGGTCTCCCGCGCGCAGGGAGGATACCTCCTCCCCGCCCGCTCTTGCATTCTCGATCGCCGCCGCCGACAAAAATGCTGCCGCGCAGATAAACGCGCTCTCGCAGTCCTCTCGAGTAACGCCCTCTTTCAACGTGCGCGCAAGCCGTTCCTCCTGCGCCTTGCAAATCATTTCAAGCAGCGCCTTCTCGCCCTCGTCCGCCTTGCTCAGCGCGCAGGCGATCGAAACGATCTGCCCGCTCATGCTCTCCGCCATTTTGCTTCCCCCCTTGCTCTTTTACTGCAAGGACAGCACCTTCGAGGCCTCCTGATAGGGCTTTGCAAAGCCGGAAATGCTCGTGATGGCCGCGCGCTCGAGCTGGCGGTCGATGAGCTTGTCATATTCCACCATCACCTCGCTGCCGCAGATGCGCTCGAGCGCATAGTCCTTGTCAAGGCCGATGATCTTGCCCTCGGGCATCGCGCTCGTGCGCAGGAGCTTCGCGCCCAGCGGCGTTGCAAGCGTACCCGTGCCCTGGAAGTTAAGGCCCGTCAGCGGGTTCTGGAATTCCTGCAGCTTGAGCATTTTCAGCATCATATCGTTGCCCATCAGCAGCGTGTTCATCGTGTAGGGGTCAAACTGCGACCAGAATCCCAGCAGCGCATCATAGCTCAGCTCTCCCTTCGTGCCGCCGATCTTACCATCGCCGATCACAAAGCTGTCGGCAGCGTTGCCGTTGCCGTCGCCGTTCATCAAAACGTCGATGGCGTCCTTTAAGTGCATACGCGCGATGTACGCGCCGATCTGGCGCAGCGTCACAGAGAAGAGGTCGAGTCGCTGGAAGCGGATCGCCTCGTAGGACGCCACCAGCATTCTGCCGCGCTTGTGGAGCTTCACAAGATTTTCCTGCGTGCGGATGCTGGTCGTCGGAATGCTCGCGCCCTCTTCCACGCGCTTGAGTTCCTTGTCGTCGTCCGTCGGAACAGACGCGATAGAGCGGTAGTCCATGCCGTCAAAATTTGTCACCGTCGCAGTGATGTCGGGCAGAATGTCGCTCTCCATGCCCTGGCGCACCACGCGGGAGACGAACTCCGGGAACAGCACGGAGCTTTCGCTCGTGTGGAAAAACTTCTCCACCATGTCGCTGCCCGCGCCCTTGACGTGGATGTCAAAGCGCTTGAGCTGACGCTGGAAGGCGTCCAGACCCTCGAGCGCCGTGCCCTTGTAGCTCTCGCTCGGGTCGAGGCCTTCAAGCACCTTCAGAAAGCTCTTCCCGTTCTGCCCGTACATACCCTTTTCGAGCTTCACATTTTCATACTGATACGTCATTTTTCCCATTTCCTCCCCAGCATTAAAGTTTGATCGTCACAGTTTTCGCCGCGCTGTCCGCCGCAAGGATCAGATACTCTCTTCCCTTGCTCGCGTCTACGCTCACGCCGCCCGCAGCGTCGGCGCTCAGCTTGCCGTAGCCCGGGATCGGCGCGTTCTCGCCGCTATAGTTCACCGTTGCAATACCGCCGAGCTGCACGCTGCACGCCTTACCATCGCGCGCGATGGCGCGCACCACGCCGCAAAAGCTGCCGCCTGCACCGCACACGTCCGCCGATCCGTTCGCGCTTACCTTGACAACGTCGCCCTCCTTCACCTTGCCGCAGCCAAACGTTGCGCACCATTCGCCGATGCCGTCATAAGAAATGCCCATGAAAGTTCCTCCTTGAATTTGTTGTTCTATCCAAAAAGCGATTTCGCTTTTTGTTCCTCTCTTACACGCGGAAGTCGTTTTCGTCCTCAGCCGCCTTCATTTTCTCGCCGTAGGTGAGCTGCGTGCGCAGCCCCAGCTTTTTCGCCGCCTTCACGCGGTACAGCCGTTCCATCTCTCTCAGCTCTTCCTCATCGAGCTTTGCTGCCATCTTTTCGATCGCCGCGCCGTCCGCCTCCTGCTCACAGACGAGCACCAGCCGCTTCACCTCGCCGCGCAGCTCGCTCAAATAGCGTTTGCCCAGTTCCGCCTGCTGTTCAAGCGTTTCCAGCTCCTTCTGGTTCGCTCGCGAGCCGCGTCGCTTGACGAGCGCCTTGAGCGTGCCGTTCTCCTCGCCGCCGCAGCGCTTCAAAACACCTGCCCTCGGCTGCGCCGGCACCGCCACAAAGCTCCATTCATACGCGTCCTGTGCATTCGTCAGCTCTGCGCAGCAGACCTTGCCGCCATACTTTTCTCCCTTTCTGTGCGCGCAGGTGCCAATGTCTCCGCCGCAGATGGAGCATACGCATCTCTCCACGCTGCACCCCACGCTCACTTCCCTTTTGATGCCGCCCTCGATCTCTTCGATCAGCGCGTCGTTCGCGCCGCCGCGCAGCATATAGGCATAGCCCTTGAGATAGCAGCGCCCCTCGCCCTGCGAGCAAACGCCCGCCTCCTCCACGATCTCCGTGCGATAGATGCGTGCCGCCTGTCCCCGCGCCGTCCATTCGTGGTCGAAGATGCCGCTCTTGCCTACAAACAGTTCGGCCAGCTCTTCAAGCGTCGCGCGCGGGAAGCGCTCGCCGTCCCTGTCCACCTCGTTGTCGCACAGCCGCACGGCAAAGGTGTATACCTCGTCCTCTTTGAGCGCTCGCTTTGTAAACCGATTGATGATCGCCAGTTCCTCGCGCGTTACCATGCTGTTTTTGAGCCCGTTGCTCTCTTTTCTCACTTCCATGCTCATTTTCCCTCCGCCTCGTCATTTTCCTGCTTGAGTTTTCTTGCCTGCTGCAAGTAGAGTGCCGCCTTTGCTTCCTCCACCTCGTCCTGCAAGTTGATGTCCTCCCAGTCCACCGTCACGCCGCAGTCGTAGCCGTGCATGCGCAGCCACAGCGTGCAGATGCGCCCGACCGCCGGCTCAAGCGTGCGCCGCAGCGCCGTGATCTCGCTTGTCAGCATATCCGCCTGCTGCGAGCTCATTCGCTCGGTCGAAGACCAGTTCAGCCCCAGCATAAACGGCGGCAGCCCCGTCTTTGCCACCAGCTGCTCCAGGATCTGCCGCACCGGCGTTTCGCTGTCGAGGATCTGGTTGTCCGCGCCGATGGCCTTGATCGACACATCGCCCACCGATACGAAGTCGCGCACGCTGCCGTTTCTGCCTTCCTGCATCGCCCGCGACCATTCCTCGGCGATCTGCTCGGCGCGCTCCTGCGCCGCCCCGCGGTCAAGCTCCCCGTCCTGCGGCTTATAGACAACGGCAAAGCGCACGTTGCCGCAGCGATCCCAGTTCTTCCCCATCGCGTCATAAATTTTCAGCAGCAGCCCCGTTAAGTACGGCATCGAGCGCAGCATCGAAACGCCGTAGGGGTGTTCCGCCTCCGGGTTGAGCGGCGTAAAGAGCAGCAGCTCCTGAAACGCGAGCGGTACGCTGCGTCCGCAGGCGTCCACGCCGCACAGACAGCATTCCAGCGGATTGTCTCCCTCGCGCACTTCCACTTGCGCAACGTTCGCGCACAGCACCGCCGCGATCTCGCGTCCTTCCGCGTCCGGCACGATCTCACCCACCGCGCGTCCGCAAGTGAGCAGCGAGTCCAGATAGCAGTCCAAAAATGCGTTGATGCCCCGCTGTCCGCGTCCCACCGGCACCTCGCGCAGGAATTGCCGCAAGCCTTGCTCGGCCCGTTCATCGCTGCACATCACGCGCACGCCGCCCGTCAGCCGAATCAGCTTGCAGATCGCCGCGTCTACCACCGGCACCGCCTCGCGCACTTCCCGATACAGCGCCGTTTCTCCGTCCAGCAACGGCACATAGCCCGAAAGCCGCCCAAATGCGTTCCGTCCGCCGCCGCGGAGCTGCACAGCCGCCTCGCCGCCCGTGCTTCTTTCCTTCTGCCAGGGTTTTTTCATCCTGTCCTCTCCTTTTCCGTTTTGTTCATCGCGCCGTGCGCTCCACCGTGCGCAGCGCAATGCCGCTGCCGCGTTCTTTCTTTGCGATCGACACGGCAAAATACCGCATTTCGTCCATCGCGTGATCTCTTTCCTTCTTCGGCCTGTCGTGCCCTGTCCCGCCGTCCTCCCAGCAATAGCCGGCGATCTCTTCAAGACAGCTCCCGCAGTCTTCGCAGATCACGATCTTCCGCTGCTTCAAGAGATTTGCCGTCACGCGGATGCCGTCCAGCACATCGTTGTCCGCCTTGCTCACGGGAAAGCCCGCCCGCCGCAGCGCTTCGATAAAACTTGCCGCCGACGGGTCGACGATCACCCGCTCCACATTCTCCCCTGCCGCAAATTTCCTGAGATCTTCCACATATTCCGCGTCTGTTTTCTGCCGCCCCTCCTTGCGCGAGTCGTAGTAATACTCCCGCACCCGGTACCACACGCCGTCCCTCAGCGCCCACAGCCCGAAGCTCGTCGGATTCACCGTCCCGTAGTCGACGGAAATGCGCACCCTCTCCCATGGCTTTTCCGGCGCACGCACGCAATACTCCTGCGGCGAAAAAAAGTCGTAGATGAGTCCCTTCGCCGCCGTCCACTCTCCCAGAATGAACCGCCGGTAAAAGGTCCCGCTGTACGCCTTTTCGTAGCGTGAGCGGATGCGCGGAGAAAGCGATGGGTTATCCTCCATCGTAAAGTGCAGATACAGCGCCCCGCGTTCCTCCGCGCGCAGGATCCACTCGCGGTAAAACCAGTGCATCGGCCCCTCGGGATTGCAGTTGAACCACAGCTTGCTGCCCGCCACGCTGCATCGCGCGCTCGCCTGCTCCACAAATGATCTCGGCATCAGCGCCGCCTCGTCGAACAGCACGCCCGCCAGCGTCACGCCCTGGATGAGCGCCGCGCTCCCCTCGTCGTATCCGCCAAAGAGGTAAAACCGGTTCTCCCGTCCTCCGCTTCGCACGATCACCAGATTCTCGCTCCGTTTTTCCTCGCAGCGAAAGCCCAGCGCCGTCACCTTTGGCAAGATCTCGTGCAGTACGTTGCGCCGCAGCGAAACGATCGTCTTTCCGCACAGCGCAAACTGCTCTCCGTTGAACCGCCGCATCGCCCACAGGAAAAAGCCCAGTCCCATCGAAAGCGTTTTGCCGCTTCTCACCGCCCCGTCACAGATGATCGCATCATATTCTCTGTATCGCGGCTCCGCCCACCAGGTCATCGCCGTTTTCTGCTTGGCGGAAAACCGCTTCACTCCCGCCAAGGCTCTCTCTCCTCTCCCGCCTGCTCCAGCGCCTGCAAAAATTCCGCCGCCTCGTTCTCGTCTCCGCCGCCCAGCATCTCATAGAGCGCGCCGAGTGCCTTCACCCGGTCGACAAATTTGATCTCCACCGCGCCGTTTGCGCCCCGTTTGAATTCCGCCACCGTTGATAAGTCCATCTTCCGGATGCGCTCAGCCGTCGGATCTTCCAGATATGCAAGCTCCACGCCGCGGTTTACCCTGCCAAAGGCGATCTCCTTGAGCGCTTCGACCACATCCTCGCGCCGCACTTCCTTTTTCTCCATCGGATCCCCCCGTTTCGCAATTCTCTTTTCACCCAAGCCCCGCACAGCCGGGTTTGTTGCACGGTCGCATACACAGCGCTTCAAATTTTGGGCGCAAAAAATGCCGCGCAGCAGCGCGGCAGCAAAAAGGAGGGGCACCTCTCAAAAAAGAGATGCCCCTCCCAATATTGATTTTTCCGCGCATGGCGCGAAGGGTTCCTCCGCCGCCAAATGCCGGGGGTTATTCCAGAATATACTGTTTCAGCTCGCTTGCGTTGTCCGCGATCTTCTCAGCGCCCGCAGCAATGACCACCTCGCGCGGCCGGAAGCCCCAGCTCACCGCGATGACCGGCAGCCCCGCGTTCAGCCCCGTCTGCACGTCCACTTCGCTGTCTCCGACAAACACGGCGTCCTTTTTTTCCGCGCCCAGCGCGCGCAATGCCGCCTCGACCATGTCGGGATATGGCTTGCAGCGCACGCCGTCGCTCGCTCCAATAGCGTAATTCATCTGATCGCCGAAATATTCGCAGCTCAGCTTTTTCACCGCCGCATCCGGTTTGTTCGACACCACCGCCGTCTTCACGCCGTGTTTTTTCAGTTCGCACAGCATGCCCGGCAGCCCGTCGTACACCTTCGTCTTGATCCGGCAATGCTCCTCATAGTACGCGCGGTATGCCGTCAGTGCCTTTCCGATGTTCTCCTCGCTCGTTCCCTCCGGCACGGCGCGGCGGATCTGCATCTCTGCCCCGTTGCCGACGAACCGGCGCATTTCTTCCAGGCTTCTTTCAGGATAGCCCATCTGCCGCAGCACGTGATTTGTGCTGTCGCGCAGGTCCTCCAGCGTATCGAGCAGCGTCCCGTCCATGTCAAAAAGAACCGCTTTGTAGCCCATAATGTACCCTCTTTTCACATTTTCTCGTCTCATTATAGTCTGCTTCATGCACAAAGCGCAAGCCCTCTTTTTGCTCATATCTTTACTTCTGTACCATTGCACACTTCTTTCGCATCTGATATAATTTTTCTATCATTTTATAGAATTTACAGAAAAGGAGCGCATTTATCATGCATGAACTGGAACGTCTTTATCATATCCACTGCGCCAAGGGCGAGGTCGGCCGCTATGTGATCATGCCCGGCGACCCCGGCCGCTGCCCCTCCATCGCTGCCCTTTTCGATGATGCGCATCTCGTCGCGCGCAACCGCGAATACACCACCTACACCGGCACGCTTCTCGGCGAAAAAGTCTCCGTCTGCTCCACCGGCATCGGCGGCCCCTCTGCCGCCATCGCCATGGAAGAGCTGCACCAGCTCGGCGCGGACACCTTTATCCGCACCGGCACCTGCGGCGGCATCGACCTTTCCGTCAAGTCCGGCGACATCGTCGTTGCCACCGGTGCCATTCGCTTTGAGCACACCTCTCTTGAGTATGCCCCCATCGAGTTCCCCTCCGTTGCCGACTTCGACGTGACCCTCGCCCTTCGTCAGGCTTCCGAGGAGCTCGGCTACTGCACCCACACCGGCGTCGTCCAGTGCAAGGACAGCTTCTACGGTCAGCACTCCCCGGAAAAGAGCCCAGTCTACTATGAGCTCCTCCAGAAGTGGGAGAGCTGGAAGCGCCTCGGCGTCAAAGCGAGCGAGATGGAATCTGCCGCAATGTTCGTCGTCGCCGCCGCGCTCGGCTGCCGCTGCGGCTCCTGCTTCCACGTTGTCTGGAATCAGGAGCGCGAAAAGGCCGGTCTCGATCAGGACATGAGCGAGGACACCACCACCTCCGTCAAGGTCGCCGTCGAAGGTCTCAAGAAGATCATTCTGCGCGACCGCGAGCTTGCCGCCCTCCCGAATCACGATCAAAAGCTGCTTGAAAAGAAAGAAAAGGGGCTTCTCCATGAGTGATAAAAAGGTCATCGGTATCCTCGGCGGCATGGGGCCTCTCGCCACTGCCGACCTTTTTCAGAAGATCACCCTCCACACCGCCGCCGCCTGCGATCAGGCCCACCCGCGCGTGTGCATCGACTCCAACACGAATATCGCCGACCGCACGGCCGCGCTCCTTCACAGCGGCGCAGACCCCGTACCCGAGATGGTCAAGAGCGCGCAGCGCCTTGCGTCCATCGGCGCAGATTTTCTCATCATGCCCTGCAACACCGCGCATAATTTTTACGATGCCGTCGCCTCCTCTGTTTCCATTCCCGTTCTGCACATGATCGCCATTACGCGCGATGCACTCAAGGCTCGCGGCATCAAATGCGCCGGCCTTCTTGCGACCGACGGCACCGTGCAGACCGGCATCTATCAGCGCACATTTGCCGGCAGCGGCGTTGACCTTCTGACCCCTGACGATCCAGCCGATCAGGCCGCCGTCATGGACATCATCTATAACGGCGTCAAGGCAGGCGACCTCACGCACGACGCAACCGCGTTCCGCGCGGCCTGCGAGCATCTGCTCGCGCGCGGTGCCGAGGTGCTCATTCTCGGCTGCACCGAACTCCCCCCCGCGTTCGATATTTATCGTCTGGATTACCCCAACGTCGACCCCACCCTTGAGCTGGCGCTTGCTGCCATTCGCGCTGCCGGCTGCGAGACGAAATAAGGAGTCTGCTATGAGTTACGCTGATCAGGTCTTTCGCGCCAACTGCCTTGATATTCTGCAAAACGGTGTGCGCGACGATGACCTTACCGTCCGCCCCCACTGGGCCGACGGCACCCCCGCCCATACCATCAAGAAGTTCGGTCTTGTCAACCGCTATGATTTGCAGCGGGAGTTCCCCATTCTCACGCTTCGCCGCACCTACCTCAAGAGCGCGGTGGATGAGCTTCTCTGGATCTGGCAGAAGAAGTCCAACAACGTCCATGACCTCTCTTCCCACATCTGGGACGCCTGGGCAGACGAAACCGGCTCCATCGGCAAGGCCTACGGCTATCAGCTCGGCGTAAAGCACCAGTACAAAGAAGGCCTGTTCGACCAGGTCGACCGCGTGCTCTATGATCTCAAGCACAATCCCGCTTCCCGCCGCATTCTCACCAATCTTTACAACTTCGAAGATCTTCACGAAATGCATCTGTACCCCTGCGCCTACTCCATGACCTTCAACGTATCAAACGGCACGCTGAACGCCATCTTGAACCAGCGCTCGCAGGACATGCTCGCCGCCAACAACTGGAACGTCTGCCAGTACGCGGTGCTCGTCCACATGCTCGCGCAGGTCTCCGGGCTCAAGGCAGGCGAACTCGTCCACGTCATCGCTGACGCGCACATTTACGACCGCCACATTCCCATCATCGAAAAAATGCTCTCCGAGCCCGAGCACCCTGCTCCTGAATTTTCCCTCGACCCTGCCGTGACGGATTTCTACGCCTTCACGCCCGACAGTGTCCGCCTGGAAAACTACTGTTTCAGTCCCTTTGAAGATAAGATCCCTATTGCCGTCTGACCTTTTGCACCGGCAAAATTTATAGAGAAAGCCATGGAGTTGATACTATGACCGCAATCGTCTGCGTTTCCAAAAGCTGGGGCATCGGCCGCGACGGCGCGCTGCTGTTCCTCATTTCCGACGATCACAAGCGTTTCCGCTCGCTCACCGTCGGCAAGACCGTCATTCTCGGCCACAAGACCCTCGACACCTTCCCCGGCGGCCGCCCCCTCAAGGATCGCCGCAACATCGTCCTCTCCCACCGCGACCTTGACATTCCCGGCGCGGAGATTGCCCACTCGTTTGATGAGGCTGCCGCTCTCGGCGGCGACGATGCCATCGTCATCGGCGGTGCCAGCGTCTACATGGCGCTGCTCGCCCGCTGCGACCGCGTCTATGTCACCAAGGTCGACGCCGACCCGGACGCCGACAGCTTCTTCCCCAACCTCGACGACAATCCCGACTGGCGCGTCGATTCCGAGAGCGAAGTTTTTGAGGAAAACGGCCTCAAATTCCAATACGTCGACTATGTCCGCAACTGAAAAGAGGGGCCAATGCCCCTCTTTTTTTGCGCCCTAAAGGGCACGTGGAAGCAGCGCCAGCGGCGCTGCACGGGAAAAGGAGTCTATTCTCTTTCGCGAAAGAGAATAGACTCCTTTAAATCCCCCAAGAGAAAGGTTTCGATTGGCAGTCTGAGGCTCGAACAGCCTTTATGCCTCCGGAATGCAAATGCCTGCGCGCGGCTTCGCCGCGTTTGGTGTTGCTATACGACTTGACTCTCTCCTATTATCCGCTGTTGCGCAGCCGTTGGCAGCTCTGCTGCCTTACGGATGCGGCACACCCCTTGCGGGTGCCGCTCTGCTGATCTTGTGGAAGCACAGCCTAATCTCCGTCTACTTCGGATTTTATCAATTTTGCTGCTGCCTGCCAAGGCGACATTGCTGCGCTCGCCGCGGTTAGGTGGTGCGTTTCTCGCGGGGATAGGGTTCTTTTTCGTCGGTCAGGCCGACGAGATAGTCGATGCTTGTATGGTAGAATCCGGCGAGCTGCCCGGCGTATTCCAGCGGAAGCGCTCGCTCACCGCGCTCGTATTTGGAATAGAGCGACTGGTCGCACATCAAAAATTCTGCGATCTGCTTTTGCGTGAAGTCTTTATCCTCCCGCAAATCACGAATCCGTAACTTCATTTACATCACCACTGCGATTATATCGTAAGACAATATGTCCTATTTACTTTTTGGACATATTGTCCTAAAATGAGCATTGAGGTGATTTCATGGAGAAGCAAACCTGCAATGATTGCGAGCATTTTCGCAGACATTATATCTTTACCGATGGAGAATACAGGGCATTGTACTACGGTCACTGCACCAGCAGGCGCTGCAAAAAACGAGAGGCGGACACCCCCGCCTGTGAAGATTTTACTCTCAAACCACCCCCACCCAAAGACCCCGCCAAATACTACATCGCCCACATCAAACTAATTCCAGCAGAAGACTGAAAAGCGCGGCGAGCGCAGCCATGCCGCGCCCGCAGGCAGTCTGCCGCCGGTCCACCGTCACTCGCGCCTCACGATAGTAAGGCGTGGTTGCAACCAGTAACGAATCGCAGAAGCTTCATGGCGAAGCCATGTACACCGCACCCACACTGCGCAGCGCGTGCAGCCCTTCAAGCTGCAAACCCGCAATGTTGGGGGTCGAGGGGCCCTCCCCTCGCGTTCTCTTGGGGGTTCAAGGGGGCCATTCTCTCACGTGAGAGAATGGCCCCCTTGTCCCGCGTCCCCACGCTGTGGGGACTTATATCGCAGCCCTGCGGGCTGCACCCTTCACCGCCATCACGCGCAGCGGAACGCTTCCACAGCCGCCCCATCCGCGCAGCGATACAGCCGCCCGCCCTTGGCGTAAAACGTCTCATTCCCCTCGTCGCATTCGACGTTCCAGCGCAGACGCCACACTGTCTCGGCTCCGTTTTCGTCATAGCCCTGCCAGCCGAAGCAGCTGACCTCGTTCAGCGCTTTCACGTTCCTCCCAAGCCGCAGTGTCACCGTGCAGTCGACGATCTTCGCGTTCGGATAGTCCTTTTCCGCGTCCGCCGCAACTTTCTCGTCACCGAAGACGACCTGGGTATTCCATATCTCCGGCGCGTTCAGCGCAAACGCCGTCGGCACACCGCGGCCGATATACCCGCCAAGCGCCGTCACCTTGTAGCCGTGCACTTCATCGGGAATAACGATCACCGCGCCGTCGCTCCCGTCCCAGTCAACGTCCGCCGCAAAGGCTTGATGCGTCACCAGGTTGCGGTAGTAGCGCTGCCCGTCTGTGTCTGTCCAATCCGCCGCGCGGTATCCCTGCGCACCGGTCAGCATCCATAAGAGGACTCCGACCGCCGCGGCGATCAGCGCGACCAGCAGCGCGATCGCGCCCATCTTTCCGGAATGTTTCTTCTGCATGGCAATACTCCTTTCTTCATCCTTGCAAAGGGTCTTTTCATTTCCATCCAAGTTGATTATAATAGATAGACACCGCATTTGTAAAGGAGGTCTACCGCATGGCGACGCTCAACACCGATATCCGCTATATCAAGGGCGTGGGCGAAGCGCGCGCCAAATCGCTCGCCAAACTCGGCATCACCGACCTGCGCTCCCTCCTTTCCTACTTTCCCCGCGCCTACGACGATCGCCGCACCTACAAAAAAATCGCCGACCTTGTTCCCGGCGAAATGAGCTGCGTCTGCGCCGTCGTCGCTGGCGAAGCAAAACTCTCGCGTGTCCGCAAGGGGCTTGACCTCGTCAAGCTCCGCGTCGTCGACGAGACCGGCGCGCTCGAGCTCACCTATTTCAACCAATCTTACCTCAAAAACACATTCCACACCGGTGACACCTACGTCTTCTTCGGCCGCGCCGAGGGTACGCCCCGCCGCCCGCAGATGACCAATCCCCTCTTTGAGCGCGAGGGCGCGCATCAGCTCACGGGCCGCATCATGCCCATCTACCCGCTCACCGCGGGCGTCAGCCAGTCGATGCTCTATAAAGCCGTCGAGCAGGGGCTTGCTGCCTGCGTCGACGAACTGAGCGACATTCTGCCCGAGGACGTGCGCCTTGCCCACCAGCTCTGCCATACACGCTTTGCCTACGAAAATATTCATTTTCCCTCCAGTGACGAAGCCCTTGCCGCCGCGCGCCGCCGCCTTGCCTTCGAAGAGCTTTTTCTTCTCGCGCTGGGGCTTAAATTGCTGCGCTCGCGTCGCACGTTCGTCGCGGGAAAGCAGTGTAAAACGGTCGACCTCTCGCCTTTTTTTGCAGCTCTTCCCTTTTCCCTCACCGCTGCGCAGCGCCGCGCCGTCGACGACATCGCGCGCGATCTCTCGCTCGATCGCCCGATGAACCGCCTCTGTCAGGGCGACGTTGGCTCAGGCAAAACGATGGTCGCTGCCGCCGCCATTTACATGGCCGCGAAAAGCGGTCTTCAATGCGCCCTCATGGCGCCGACCGAGATCCTCGCCGAGCAGCACTACCGCTCGCTCGCGCCGCTGCTCACGCCCCTCGGCATCTCCTGCGCACTGCTCACAGCCTCGACCAGGGCCAAGGAGCGCCGCGCCCTGAATGAAGCGCTCCGCTCCGGCGAGCTTTCCCTCGTCATCGGCACGCACGCCCTGCTCTCGCCCGACGTGCAGTATCAGAACCTCGGTCTCGTCGTCACCGACGAGCAGCACCGCTTCGGCGTCGACCAGCGCGCAGCGCTCTCCGCCAAGGGCGAAAACCCGCATCTTCTCGTCATGTCGGCAACGCCCATTCCGCGCACGCTCGCGCTGATGATCTACGGCGATCTCGATGTGTCCGTTCTCGATGAGCTCCCCCCCGGGCGGCAGAAGATCGACACCTTCGCCGTTCCCTTGAGCTATCATGCGCGCATCTACGCCTTCTTGCGCAAGCTCGTCGCCGAGGGCCGTCAGGCCTATATCGTCTGCCCCATGGTCGCGGAAAACGACGAGCTCCCCGACGAGCGCAAGGCCGTCACCGCCTACGCGGAAACGCTGCAAAAAGAGGTCTTCCCCGACCTTCGCATCGCTCCCATCCACGGCAAGATGAAACCCAAGGAAAAGGATGCTGTCATGCGCGCCTTCGCCGCGCACGAGATTGATGTGCTCGTCTCCACCACCGTCATCGAGGTCGGCGTCGACGTGCCGAACGCCGCGCTCATGCTGATTGAAAACGCCGAGTGCTTCGGCCTCTCCCAGCTCCACCAGCTGCGCGGCCGCGTTGGCCGTGGCCGGCACAAGTCCTACTGCGTCCTTGTCTCCGACAACAAGGGTGAGGAAAACAAGCAGCGTCTCAAGGTCATGTCCTCCACGAGCGACGGCTTCGCCATCGCGGAAGAGGACTTGAAGCTCCGTGGCCCGGGCGACTTTTTCGGCTCGCGCCAGCACGGTCTGCCCGCCCTTCGCGTCGCCGATCTCTCCTGCGACCTATCGCTCCTGCACGAAACGCAGTCCGCCGCCGAGCAGCTTCTCGCCGCCGACTCGGAACTGAATGAGCACCCTCTGCTCAAAGCACGCGTCGAGCTACTCTTCTCGCTCAACGCGGACGCCATGAACTGACAAAAAAGTCAAGCCTTCCGGCTTGACTTTTTTCATCTTCTCAAATGCAGTTCGTTATTCTTCCTGCGCCTTGATCTTGGCGAGTTCTTCTTCCTCCAGCTGGCGGTAGGCTACCTTTCCAACCAAGGTCTTGGGCATATCCTCTTTGAACTCGATGTCGTAGGGCATGGCATACTTCGCAACATTCTTGCGGCAGTAGGCAAGCAGCGCCTGTCTCGTGTCCTCGGTCGCGGGCACACCGGCGGCAAGCTTGACGAAAGCCTTGACCTTCTGCATCTTGTAGGGGTCGGGCACGCCGATGACGCAGCTCATCTGCACATACTCATGCGCATCGAGAATGTTCTCGATCTGCCCCGGATAGACGTTGTAGCCCGAGGAAATGATCATGCGCTTGGCGCGGCCGCGGAAGTAGATGAAGCCCTGCTCGTCCATCACGCCGAGATCCCCCGTGTAGACCCACGTGAGGCCGTCGGCGTGTGTGCGCAGCGTCTGCGCCGTTTCCTCGGGGTTGTTCATGTACTCCTTCATCACGGTCGGGCCCGCGAGCAGGATCTCGCCCTCCTGCCCGTAAGGAACCTCCCGGTCGGTGTCCGGCTCGACGATCTTGATGTAGGTATCCGGGAAGGGAAGGCCGATCGAGCCCTCTTTGAACATGTGCGGCGGCGTCAGGCAGCAGGCCGTGACCGTCTCGGTCGTGCCGTAGCCCTCGCGCACCTGAATGGACGCCTTGTGGTCATAGAGGAACTTGTCGAACTTCTTCTTCAGCTCGATCGACAAACTGTCGCCGCCGGAGAATACGCCCTTGAGCGAGCTGAGGTTCGCCCCGTCCATGCTCGGCAGGCGCAGCAGCGCTTCATAAAGTGTCGGCACACCGGCGATGAAGTTGCACTTGTACTTCACGATCTGCTTTGCGTAGCTCTTAGCCGTAAAGCGCGGGATCAGGATGCAGCGTCCGCCCTGCGAGAGCATCGTGTGCACGCACACGCCAAGGCCGAAGCCGTGGAAGAGCGGCATCGCCGCCAGCATACGGTCGCCGGGGCGGAACATCGGGTTCGCCGCGATGACCTGCTGGCCGAGGGCGTTGAAATTCTTGTTCGTCAGCACGATGCCCTTTGTTGTGCCGGTCGTACCGCCGGAATAGAGGATCACAGCGGGGTCCGCGCCCTCGCGCTTGACCTTATAGGTCTTATAGTAGCAGGAGTGGGAGAGCTTCATGAAGTCCTTCCACATGATGACCGGCGCGTCCTCGGGAATCTTCTCGATCTTGCGTCCCTCGGTGAGCATATAACCCGCCTTGATCGTCGGGGACAGCGCGTCGCGCACGCTTGCGATGATCATGTTCACGACCTTCGTGCGCTCGCGCACCTTTTCAAACTTGTTGTAGAACTGATCGAGCGTCACCGCCGCCACGCTTTCCGAGGCGTTGAGGTAAAATTCGATCTCTTTCTCCGCCGAGAGCGGATGGATCATGTTCGCAATGCCGCCGACGAGGTTGACGGCGTAGAACATATAGATGGCCTGCGGGCAGTTCGGCATGGCGATGGTCACCTTGTCGCCCTCGCGCACGCCGATGGTCTTGAGCGCCTTGGCGCACTGCTCGATCTCGCGGATCATCTGGCGGTAAGTCGTCGACTTTCCCATAAAGGTAAAGGCGATGTTGCCCGGATATTTCTTGGCGATCTGCTCCACGGCCTCGAACATCGAGCCGTTGAAGTATTCAAGGTGCATCGGCACCTCGCCCATAGAATCCTTCCACGGGGTCTTTACGATCGTATCACTCATATTCTACTTCCTCCGATAGCGGTCGTTCCAAAAGGGTGGGGTGTTCTAACAGATATTTGAAAAGGCGCACGCTCTTTGCGTAATAGTAGCCGTCGGCAATGCGCTCATCCACGGTGAGGCCGAGGTCCACCGTCTCCTGCATTTCGACAAGGCCGTGCTCGTCGTACAGCGGCGTCCACTTCTTTTCGCCGATGATGCAGAACAGCGAGCTCGTGCCCCAGTTCGTCAGGTGGTGGTAGCCGCTCTTGAGATGAATGGAGCCGAGATTGGAAATAAACACCGAGCTATAGTTCGGGTCCTTCCCGATCAGAAAATCGGGGCACCAGCCGTGCTTGTCAAGCCAGCGGATAAATCGCACCGCCGCCTTGGAAAGAAAGCGCGGCAGGCTGTTGAGCACGTTCATGCTGTTGTCGGTCGTGTTGACCTTCTTCTGCTCGCGGCAGGCCGCAACCTCCTGGTGGATCTCCTCGTGGATCGTGTCGATGGTGCTCTCAGGCTTTATCTCCAGCAGGGCCATCGCCTCTTCGCTGCCGTCGGCAAACTCCTTCTTGATGACAAAGCCAGCCGTCACCTTGTTGCGCTGGTAGTAGTTCTCGTTTGCGTAGAAACGGTTGAGCTTCGGCCGCAGCACGACCGTCTTGGCGAGCGCCGTCAGGATCACGTGGAAAAACGTGTACTTAAAGTGGATGCCCTCGTAGTTCTTCTCCGCGATGTACGCCTTGATCGGCTCAAGGTTCACCCGCTCGGCGATGTACGCCTCGTTGTCCGCGCGGTTGGGATAGATGATGCCCATGATAAAATGCAGCGCATCGGTATCCCGCAGCAGCGTCGCGTCGCGCCGGTCGCCCCAGCGCCTTTTCTGTTCTGCCATAAATTTTTCTTCCTTTTTCTGGATTTGCCTCTTTCATCCGCTCTTCCAAAGCGAAGCCCACTCAGGGGAGAAAATGCTCAAAAATAGCGATCGCGCCATCGCTCTCCGCGATCGAAAGCTCCTCTTTCGACCGGATCGTCCAATATACGCGCTGCGCGCCGTAGATCCTGCGGCACAGCCGCGGCGCCCACTTTTTTCTGTCCTTAAACCGATAGGCGACAAAATCCGGCTGCACCATAATGTTGCTCAGCAGATGCGTCGTCGCAAACGCCATCGGCAGGCTCAGCTTGCCGCGATCTTTCAAAAAGTTCTGGCTCAGCTGCCCGCGGATGACCTCGGGACGGTGCTTTCTGACCCACGCCACGCACCTCGGGTCAAACGATTCCACACAGTAGACCACGCGGAACTTGTCAAGCTCGCGCATCGTGCGTTCCGTCAGCGCGGCATAGTTATCGCGGAAGCTCTTCAGCTCCACGATGATCGGCAGCCCCGTATCCTCAAACAGCGCGAGCACATCGCAAAACTGCGGGATCGTCTCCTTCGTCCCGTCCAGCGGATAGTCTCCGAGCTCTTCCGCGCTCAGATCCTCCAGATAGCCCGCGCGCCCGGTCATGCGCCTGATGTCGCTGTCGTGGAACACCGCAAGCGACCCGTCGCGCAGCAAATGCACGTCAAGCTCCACGCCGAAGCCGTGCGCCACGGCGCGCGAAAACGCGCTGAGCGAATTTTCCGGGATCCCCGCCGCCTTGTCGTAAAGTCCCCGGTGCGCATAGCGGAACCGCCGCATCGCGCGCATCGACTCCGACCCACGCCGCGCGCGCAGTAAAATCGCCCACGCAAGCGCCAAAATCAGGCAGATACCGACAACGATCGGTAAAATTTTCATTTTAGATCACTTCTTGTATTCGTTTAGTCTGCGTCCATGTCCTCGTATGCCGCAAGGCCGCCTTTGGCCTCCACCTTGCAGTCGCCGTGGTGCACAAAGCACATCGTCACAAAGCTGCATGCCACGAAGAACGAGGCATACGGGAACAGCACGCTGTAGCTGATGTGCTTTAAGAGCGTGCCCGCCAAAATCGGCGTCACGACCTGCGCCGCCATCGAGAACGTGTAGTAATAGCCCGTAAACTTGCCGATGTCGCTGCCCTTGCACATCTCCACGACCATCGGCAGCGAGTTGACGTTGATCGCCGCCCACGCAAGACCCACAAGCGCAAACACGACAAACATCACGCCCGTGATGCGCTGATAGTGCGTCGTGAGGAAGTACCCCGAGAGGAAGCACGCCGCCAGCAGCAGCACGCCGCCCTGAATGGTCTTTTTTCTGCCGATCCTCGAGGCGAGCTGCCCCACCGGAATGTACGAAACGATCGCGCCGCCCGTCGCAACGAGCAGACACGTCGACGCGCCGCCGAGACCCTGCCCCATCACGCGCGCCACATACGTCGTCCACCACGTCGTCACGCCGTTGTAGCCAATATACCACAGCGCGATGGAGAAAAGTATCATCAAAAGGCTGCGTTTGACAGGCTTCGGCAATTCCTCGCGCCCGTCCGGCTCCTCTTCCAAAAGCTGCTGCTCGGGATGCGCCGCCTCGTACTCCTTCTCCGCCGCGGCGAGCTTCGGCTCGTTCGTCGTGAAGTACAGCACCGCGACCGCCGCCGCCATCAGCAGCGACACCGCGATAAACAGCGGTTGATAGTTCACGTGCTGAACCCCCGCCGTCTTGCTGTTGGGATACAGCAGCGCCGCCGTCAGCAGATAGGTAATGCCGCCCACCGCGCCCATCAGGTTGATGATCGCGTTCGCGCGCGAGCGCAAGGGCTTGGGCGTCACGTCCGGCATCAGCGCCACCGCGGGCGAGCGGTACGTCCCCATCGCCACGAGCAGCAGCCCCAGCGCGACGACGAACAGCACAAGCTTCCCCTTCTCCTCCGTCGCGGCGTAGCCGTTGTCAAACAGCGGCAGCAGATTCATCAGCACCACCGCGCACGCCGTGCCGCCGAGGATGAATGGCATACGCCGTCCGATGCGCGTGCTTGTGCGGTCGCTCAGCGCGCCGAAAAACGGCAGCAAAACCAGCGCCAGCACATTGTCCGCTGCCATGATCGCGCCGCAGACGGTCTCGTCCAGCTGGAACGTGTGGGTCAAAATCAGCGGGATAATGTTGTCGTACATCTGCCAGAACGCGCAGATGGAAAAAAACGCCAATCCCACCAGAACCGTGCGCTTGTGATCGAGCTTCATATCCGTTTCTCCTTGCAAAGAAAGTCGAACGCCGTTAGAGCCATAGTAGAATACCATGAATCTGCAAAAATAGCAAGCATTCCCCGCCCGCGCGTTGGGAAAGCGCGATCAAACTTGCATTTTCATTCAAATTCCGGTATAATTGTGACAAAATAACGGATAAGGAGTCTCGTCATGCTGTTTTGGAAAAAGAAAACGCCGCCCCTCGTCCAGTCCTCCGCCTCCGCGTGGCGCGAGCAGTGGCGCGCCATCGTCCCGCCCGAGTGCCGCAACGTCCCCATCACGGTCGACGGCCGCACCGTCACCGCCTACGTGCAGATCAACCACTTCGCCATGATGCTGCAAGATGGCCTTCTGATGGAGGAGCATTTTTTCGACGTCTGCTCCCATTTTCAGCGCGCGGGCTACCACGTCGTCTGGCTCATGCGCTGCACGCAGGACATCGAAAACGGCTACTTGAAGCTCAAAAAGCAGCGCGGGGACAAGTGCCTCTGGAAGTGGCGCAAGCCCACGACCAACTTCGGCCGCTGGACAAGCGACAACCGCTGCGTGACGATCCTGCTCCAATACAAGAGCGCGCCGGACGGCCCGCTCGAAAACTGCACCGACGAAATTTTGCAGCGCGTCCAATGGGCGGAAAGCTCGGACGATGCCGAAATGGTGCCCTCGCGCACGGAATTTGCCACCGTCGGCGTGCCCGGCTCGCCGGCCGACCTCGCCCGCTGGCTGCGCGGCGGCTTCATGTCGGGCGATTTGTAAACTTTTTCCCGCCCTTGCCGCGTTTCGTGCAACACCCCCCTTCATGCTTACTAAGCATGAACCCCCGCCGCAGGCGGGGGTTTTATTTTTGAGCACGAAGGAGAATGAGGCATGAAAAAAACCGACAACTATTCCCTCCCGCAGTGGGAGAAGCAGGACTTCATCAAGATGGAGGACTTCAACGACGCTTTCGGCAAGACCGACGCGGCGCTCAAGGCGAACGCCGACGCGACCGCGACCGGACTGAACGCGGAGATCGCCGCGCGCGGCGAAGCCGACGCCGCGCTGCAAGCCGCGCTGACCGCGGCGGTGGGCACGACCGGCTACAACTGCCGCATGATCGCGGGCAGCTACACCGGCACGGGGCGCTCCGGCTCCGGCAACCCCACGGTGATCGTGACGGGCTTCCGGCCGCTGGTACTGGTGCTCACGAGCAAAAACGGCACCTTTGTCCGCATTCGCCACACGGACGCGACCTTCGTCGACCACGACTTCACCGGCGGCAACGTCTCCAACCAGATGACGTGGGGCGCCGACCGCATCAGCTGGTACAACACGGTCAGCTCCTCGGCGAACGAGCGGCAGGCGAACGAGAGCGGCGTGACCTATTACTACCTCGTGCTCGGCTGCGACGCGGCCTGAGGCGGGAAAACGGCAAAAAAAGAAGACCCCCGAGGGGGGTCTTCTTTTTTATTGCGCGAATGGGAGATTAGTTGTTACCAGCCTCTTCCGGCATGACCTGCACAGCGTACTGCGTCGTGGTCTTGCCGTCACCGGAGGTAACGATAATGAACAGGTCATTGGCCGTCTCAGTGGTCAGATTGCCCTCGAACACATCACCGATGCGGGTGTTGTACACGTCAGAAACATTCTGGAAGATAGAGCCCTGAGCCTGAGCCTTGATCTCCTTCACGAGCTGCTCAGCACTCACGTTGCCGCCAGCAAGCTCAACAATGATGGTGTGGTAATCGCTACCGGGGGCCGTGTAGACGCTGAAGGTCTGGCTCTCCTTGTCGAAGTGGAAATCATCCTCTACCAGCTTAGCGTTTGCATAAGCGGGCTGATTCTTGGTGGTGATTTCGATGGGGCCGGTGACAACGTCATCGGAGCTGATGACAGCCTTGCTGACCTTGGTACCCTTCACAGCATCGAAGTCCTTGATTTCCTTGCCGTCGAGACCATAGTAGGTGACATCAAGATTCTTAACGTTCTGACCAGCGCTCATCTTGGCCGTGTCGATCATCTCGTACTCCTTGAGATCAACAGTAACGTCGTTGAAGTCCTTGTACCAATATTCAACGTCCTTGGTCTCCTTGCCGTTGACAGTGACGGGAACGTTGATGAAGAGATCATAGACAGCGAGAGCATCATAGGTATAGTCGGTCTTGTGCTTGGTCTCATCGATCTGAATGTAGAGGATGCTCTGCTCAGTCAGATCCTTGGTCGTCCATTCCTGCTCAACCTCGCCCTTGGTGAAGCTGCCCTCATACTTGGCGATGATAGCATCATCGAGGTTGAACCACAGGCCGTCATTCGTACGGATGCGCTTGTTGGCACCGTCGAGCTGAGTAACCGCGTAAGTGTTGTACTTATCGTTCACAGCCCAGATCCAGTCGGAGCTCATGGTGATCTCATACAGGCCGACAACGGGGATGCGGTGGCCGTTAGCTTCCCAATCCTCGGGGATGTAGAGGTCGATCTCTACTTCCTCAAGCTTGTCATCCACGAGCTCAAGAGCCTTGAAGGTGGTGTAGGGCTTGCCATCGTTCCACTTGGTCTTGTAGCCCTCAACATCATAGAGGAAGACGGTGCGGGTGGTGAGTTCGTAAGCGTAGACATAGATCATGTCAACGTAACCGTCAACGATGGTGAACTGGACGTTATAGCCCTTGAAGCTGGGGAGCTTCTCAAAGCCGGTGTACTGGGCGAAGGTGCCCTTCGGGGAATCCTTGGTCTGGAGCAGGATCTTGCTGTCCTTGCTCAGCTGCAGGCGCTCGCCATCAACGGTGATGTACTTGTCGCCGCTGCTGTAGGAGGCCTCTTCACCGCGGTAGAAGCGGGACTCATCGAGCGTGTAAGCACCGTCCTTGTCAACGGTGTAGGAGTAGACGGTGCGATAGTAGTAGTCGTTCTTCTTAGCGGTAGCCTCAAAGTCACCAGCGTCATCACCGACAACCTCGTTAATGGTGACGTCAGTCTTGCTCTCGCCGTCGAAGAAGTACAGATCACCGAAAGCGGTGTCAACGCCCTTCACGGTATCCGTGTAGAGAGTGTCGAGAACAGCGTAGTTGGAGGCCAGCTCCTCAGCACCGATGACGTTGCCATAGGTGTCGAAGTAGAAGGTGTAGGTCTTACCAAGAGTCAGCTCCTCGGGCTGATACTCGGCGGTGTGGTTGATCTTGACGTCTTCCTTGTCAAGCTCGGTGACCTTCTGGATGTCATCAATGGTCTTGCGGTTGCCGAGCACGCCGGTCAGGACAGCGCCCTTGTTCTCAGCCTTGACCATGGACTGGATCTCGCCGTCAGCGACGGTGATCAGAACCAGATCGTCAACCTTGTACTCATCCTTGGTGACGAACTTGTTGTCGAGAGTCTTGCCCTCGTAACCGTAAACGTCCTTGTCAACGAGGACATAAGCCTTGGTGACGTGACCCTTGGCGTCGGTCTTCTCAGCAACAGTCTTGGTGATCTCAGCGAGGTAGGTGTCGACGTTGACCAGACGATCCTTGTAGACCTCGGTCAGGCGGCCCTGCATGGCCTGCTTGCTGTCTTCCTTGTTGTCAGCGATGACATAGGTGCCGTCCTTCTTCTCGCTGTTGGTGTAAACGTCGAGCTTGGTATTCTTGGCCAGGCCGGACTCGTCGTAAACTTCGCAGTTCTTGGCGGGCTCGGTGAAGGTGGCGAGAGGCTTGACAGCGATGACGGTCTCCTCATCACCGGTGTTGTACTTCCAGGTGATGGTGGGACGGCCGAACTTGTCAGCGGTCTTGTCGTCCTTCTTGAGCTCGAAGTTCTTCTCGCCGAGGGTGATGTTGTTCTTGAACAGCTTGTTGTCCTTGTCGCCGTTCAGGCCGACGTTCTGATAGCCGAACGCAGCGGTGTAGGTGACCATGGGAACGTTGATGGCACGGAACAGGATCTCGGAGACCAGCTCACGGGTAGCGGGAGCGCCGAGGTTGGTGGTCTTAGCAACGTTGTCCAGAATGTGGAGCTGCTCGGCATACTTGGCAACGTTCAGCGCCCAGTCAGCGCCGGTGAACTCGCCGTTCTTGTCGTAACCGACAGCACGGAGGATCATGGCGAGGACTTCATAGCCGGTGATGTTGCCGGAGGGCTGGAAGGTGCCGTTGGGGTAGCCCTTAACAAGCTCAGCGTTGGAGCAGTAGCCGATGTAACCGGCAGCCCAGCCGGCACCAGCCATGTCGGTGAACTTGTTGTAAGAGGCGTACAGGCCGGACTTGTCGTTCTTGGCGACGTCGCCGGTGTAGATACGATAGATGATCGTAGCCACCTCTGCGCGGGTGATGTTGTTCTCGGGCTTGAAGGAACCGTCCTCATAACCCTTGAAAACACCCATGCCATTCAGGACGGCGACAGCTTCAGCGTAATCTTCGTTGATCTTCTCGTCGGCCTTCACGGCGCTGGCGCTGACGGCCAGGGACAGAGTCATGACCAGAGCCAGCACCATTGCGAGTAACTTTTTCATAGATGTTACTCTCCTTTCATAAATTTCCATCTTTCCGGAGGCGGTTTTCCGCAAAATCGCGTCCTTCCCGCGGTAGCCGGCAAAATCTGAAACCTTGTCAAAAGTTGCAAAACTTACTGATTTGGTAGCGGTTCTTGCCGAAAAACGCTTGAAATCGTGCGATTTGGTGGATATCGTATCCCCTTACAGATGGTTCGTTTGTCAGAAAGGAGCAAGTTTCGGCGATTCTCGGCTTACTTACCGTGGCATGCCGATCCCGTAACTAAGTCGGGAACGCACCGTTCCCCACCCTTTCTGCACTGTCACCTTACCACACCCAAAAATTCAAGTCAACGATTTCGCCCCATCTGTAACACACTTGTAACAAAGCGCACGCTTCGTTACAGCTTGACATAATACCTGCCTTTTCGCCGTTATCCGCTACTATATACATATATAATTATCAAATCATTATCATCATTTTTTGAAGCGCAGACCCCGCGCGGCGGTCAGGCGGCGTGTTATTAAGTGTCCGCGCCGCCGCGCAGGGCGCTCCGGGCGGGAAATTTCCGTATTTCCGGCTGCGGCCTGCCGAAAATGGAAGATCCCCGCTCAATCATGCGGCCGCCGCCCGTCCTCCTTGCACAAAACCGTACAACCACCCCAAAATCATGCAAATTTACTCATTTTTCGCACCCACGCCGCGCCGCCGCCCGCTACCACACCGCTACCCGATCCCCACGCCCGCAAGCCCTTGCCGCGCAAGGGCTTTTCCCCGTCGGGACTGCCCGAATTCCGCCGCCGCGCTACCAAACCGCTACCCGGAAACGCCGCCGCGCCTTGCGCGGCAAGGAAAATCAATTTTCCTAAGGGGATACGATAACGACCAAAACGGCAGTTTTCTCCGCAAAACGGCGCGAAAATGGCAGAAATCGAAAAGTTTCGCAACTTTTTGAGCGTCTTCATTTTTTCGACCGCCACCCGGAAGGGCCGCCGCGCCGCCGCTTGACTGCCCCGGAAAGATGGAAATTTATGAAAGGAGAGTAACATCTATGAAAAAGTTACTCGCAATGGTGCTGGCTCTGGTCATGACTCTGTCCCTGGCCGTCAGCGCCAACGCAGCCTTTAAGGATGTCAAGGACATTGACGAGACTTATGCTGAAGCCGTCGAAGTTCTCACTGGCATGAAGGTCTTTAAGGGCTACGAAGATGGCTCCTTCCTCCCGAAGAACGCCATCACCCGCGCCGAGGTGGCTGCGATCGTCTATCGCATCTACACCACCGACGTGAAGGACACCTATGTCAAGAACTATGAGACCTACAACAAGTTCGCTGACATGGCAGGCGCCGGCTGGGCCAAGGGCTACATCGGCTACTGCGCCAACGCTGCTCTCGTCAAGGGTTATCCCGACGGCAACTTCAAGCCCTCCGGCAACGTCACGGGCTACGAAGTCCTCGCGATGATCCTCCGCGCTGTCGGTTACGATCAGAAGAACGAGTTCACCGGCGCTGACTGGGCGCTCCACGTTGCTGAGATCGCTGAGCGTCAGGGCATCCTTGACAACGTCAAGGGCGTGGACCTCAACGCTCCCGCTACCCGTGAAGTGGTTGCTGAGCTGCTGTTCCAGTCCATCAATGTTCCCATGGTCACCTACACCGCTGCGTTCGGCTATCAGAACGTCAACCTGACCGCTGACAAGAAGGACAGCATTCTTGCCAAGAACGAGACCCTGGGTTCCAAGAACTTCGAGCTCGACCGCGTTACCGGTTATGTCACCGCTAACGACTACGGCACCAAGTTCAAGAACATGCAGATCGCCGGTAAGAACCTCGCCAAGAAGGACGATACCGTCAAGGTCGCTGACCAGGACATCTTCGACGCCGGCCGTTACGGTCACGTCTGGACCTCCAAGGGCAGCGTGATCACCGACGTGTTCTATGATGACGCTCTGCTGTCCACCAGCTATGCCGGCACTGCCATCGCTACCCTGACCACCAAGAAGACCGGCAACTCCGACTATGTTGCTGATCTGGCCAAGAAGAACATGGTTGTTTACAACGGTAACGAGACGGTTGATCCTACCATCGTTAAGGGTACTGAGGTTGCGATGTACTCCATCGACGGCAAGACCATCAGCTCCATCATCGTTGTTAACCCCACCGTTGACTACATGGAAGCTGACTACGTCGTCAAGGGCGACGAGGTCAAGATCCAGGGCGTGAAGTACGACAAGGACGAGGTCTCCGGTTACGAGGATCTGGTCAAGGGTGACGTCTTCACCTTCGTCGACATGGCCGACGCTGTCCGTTACTATGAGGAGCTCGCTCCCATCAACGGCCAGAAGACCAAGTACACCATTCCCACCAAGGACAGCGCTGCTCCTTACATCACCTTCGCTGACAAGGACTATGAGCAGTCCGGCCTGAAGGATCACGAGGATAACGTTCCTCTGTTCTCCAAGAACCGCGACACCTTCGACACTGACGCCACCATCTACCTCGATCGCGGCGGCTACGTTGCTTACACGCTCGCTACTGCTGATGTTGCCAAGTACGCTATGGTCATCGACAGCTACAGCGTCCTGGGTGAGAAGCACAACACCATCGAGTACTATGTCAACCTCCTCCTGACCGACGGCACCGAGACCGGTTACGTTCTGGTCGATGAGGACTGTGTTGATGCCATCAACGATAAGGTTCTCTTCCCCGACTTCACGCAGGTCAAGGCCAGCAAGAACACCTACATCGGCCAGCCCGCCGCTACCGGTAACTACATCGACCTCGGCACTCTGGTCGAGTACACCGTGAAGGACAAGGTCTACACGCTCAGCGCGTTCAATGAGTGCGACCGCGAGTACCTCGATGACGACTACACCAAGGGTGCTGCCGCCATGGACTTCTACACTGTTGGCAGAAAGGCTGTCATTGAAGATACCGTTGCGTTCTACTTCTATGGCACCCCCAACTCCACCAACTTCGAGAAGACCCCCAGCAAGAAGGTCGACGTTCACTACGGCGTGAACACCGGCAAGTACAACAAGGACACCAACGAGGCCGGTATCCCCAGCTACGCTGACGGCACCGATGTTCGCTACCTCGAGACCAGCGGCAACAACAAGGTTATTGGTGCTGTCGTCTTTGCCGGTATGCCCATGGGCGAGTATGAGGACTTCGTGTACCTCTTCAAGTGCGAGAAGGAGACCTGGTCCAGCAGCGTTGGCCAGCTCTACACCTACTACGGTGTGACCTCTGACGGCGAAGTCAAGGAGTTCGAGTCCTATGACGCAAGCCGCGTTGGCACTGTTTGCTACTACTTCCTGCGCAACGACAAGACCTATGATTTCGCTCCCGCGCCGTATGAGACCGATCTTGTTTCCGTCGAGCTGCTCGGCAACAAGGATACCGTCGAGTATCGCTATGAGGGCCAGAACACCGAGTCCAACATCTACAGCAACCTCGACAAGGTCTATGATCTGACCGACACCTCCGACCTCAAGGCCGGCGATAAGGTCGACACCTACGACTGGAAGTGGCAGACCACCAAGGTCGTTGAGGGCATGCTCGTTGTTGACGAGGATGGCGATGTCGAGTGCCTGTTCGTTCTCGATGACGACGTCACCTTCGGCCAGTTCAAGGTCAACGGCCAGAATTATTGGTACCCCGTTGCCAACTACAACGGCACCAAGCTCGTTGAGCGCGCTCTGGCTGACCTCGACAACGGCGGCTTCAAGGCTGACAAGAACTATCACATCGATGGCGCTGCCGCCATCAAGGGCGACGCCGGCTTCAAGTTCGAGGCTGGTAAGACCTACAACGTTGTTGAGTGCGTCGATATGTCCATGGTCGGTCTTCTGTATGACAACACGCTGATCAGAACTGATGCAAATGGCGAGTACGTCATCGTTCTTCCCGCACACGAAGAATTTGATGCTAATAAGGTTAGCGCCGGTATCGAGAATGCCAACTCTCTCGAGGTCGATACTGCCAAGCAGGAAATCACCTTCAAGAGCATCGACGGTGTTTGCACCAAGACCGTTAAGTACAATGTGACCAACGAGCCGTGCGACGCCAAGCTGCTTTCTTGGACGGACAAGAAGACTTTCGATCTTAAGCGTATGAACAATACTCTTATGGTCGATCTTAAGGGCAACAAGGACGTTACTGTGAAGAACCTTGAGGACATCCTCTACGTTGCACACAGTGATGACAGCAAGTGCGCTTTCGCTAAGTTTGAAATCTATAACTCCACCTACGGCGAGAAGGCTGATCCCGCAGCTCGCACGACGAAGCTTGAAGTCGGCATGCCCGACCTCGTGGTTGTCGTGACGGCTGAGGATGGTACTACCGCGGAGTATTTCGTCAAAATCGGCGATACCACTCTTCCCAAGGCCTAATCCCTAACGCAAAAAAAGAAGACCCCCTCGGGGGTCTTCTTTTTTTGTTCGCTTCAAGCGCCTGCGTTGTCGAAACCGACGATCACATAGTGGTATTCCACGTTTTTGCTGTTGCCCGCATAGGTGCTGCTCATGGTGCCGCCGGAGGAGCAGACCCACGAGAGCTGGCGCGCGCCCCATGTGACGGTCAGCGATTTGCCATCGCCCACACCGAAGTCTTTGTTGTTCTGCACCGTGTCGGCACTGCGGAACAGGCAGAGCGCGGTGGCCATGCCCGCGCTCTGCACGAACGCAAGCACGGGATAGAACGGAGTGGGAATGCTCACGGAGGTCGTTCCCGTGCCGGTGTAGCTGCCGGTGAAGATGCGGCAGGTCTTGCCGCCGCTGCCGATGGCGGCGGCGAGCGACGCCTGCAGCGCTGCGAGCGCGGCGCTGCGGTTCTCCGCTTCGGCGGCCAACGCTGTGGCGGTGGCCTTTTCCCCGAGCGCCGTGTCATGCGCCTTGAGCGCCGCGTCGGTCTTGCCGAAAGCGTCGTTGAAGTCCTCCATCTTGATGAAGTCCTGCTTCTCCCACTGCGGGAGGGAATAGTTGTCGGTTTTTTTCATGTCGATCCCCCAATTGATAAAATTGGCAAGGCAAATCGTTTGCCTTACAGCTTTAGGCTGTAAGGCAGCGGACATTGTACGTTTTGCGGCAACGCGCCGGAAAAAATTTCTTCCGCGCGCGTTATCGGCGCGCATTTTGCTGCCAAATAGTTACAAATGGGAACAAAACCGCGAAAAGCGTAGTCAAAAGAAAGGAAGTCTGCTATAATAACCGCGACAAAAGGAAAGGAGATCCGACATGAAACGTTTTTTGGCGCTGCTGCTCAGCGCGCTGATGCTGCTCTCGCTGCTGACCGCCTGCGGCGATAAAAATTCCCCGCCCGACGGCGGCGACACCGTGGTGGACGACAATCCCGACGCCGAGCCCGACGACTCCGCCGCCGACCCCTACGACGCGGTGCGCACCTACTGGTCGGAGGATCAGCTCACACAGGCGTGGGGGCCTGAGCAGGTGGTGGAGCATCTTTTCTTCCACCCCGTCATCGCCTATCCGCAGTGGGCCTTCCACGACTGCAATGCCTCGCAGGATCAGCGCTACGGCCTCGATGACTGGATGGTCACGGCGGACGAGTACAAGAAGATCTTGCAGTCCGTGTACGACCGCGGCTACATTCTCGTTGCGATGGAGGACGTTTGGAGCGAGGTGACGGACGAGACCGGCACGCACATGGTGCGCAACACCCTCATGCTGCCCGAGGGCAAAAAGCCCCTCGTCATCAGCTTTGACGACGTGAACTACTATCCGTATATGCTCGACGAGGGCTTCACGAGCAAGCTCGTCGTCGGCGAGGACGGCGAAATCTGGGCGCAGTGCACCGATCCGTACACCAATGAGACATTTTTGACCAAGGAGCTCGACGCGACGCCCATTCTCGACGAGTTTGTCTACGAGCACCCTGATTTTTCACTGAACGGCGCGAAGGCCATCTTCTCGCTGACAGGCTATTGCGGCATTCTGGGCTACCGCACGCAGGACGACCGCGACATCGCGGCCGATTCCCCCGACCGTCCGGCGTTCGACGCCTATCGCGCGAGCGAGATCGAGGCGGTCAAGCCCGTCATCGAGCGCCTCAAGGAAACGGGTTGGACGTTCGGCAGCCACACCTGGGGTCACATCCGCCTCGACAGCAAGTCGATGCAGACCATCATCAACGACACCGAGCGCTGGGCGGACGAGGTCGGCTCGCTCGTCGGCCCCACGCAGATTTTGTTCTATCCGCACGGCGGACGTCCCGACGGCGACGACTGGCACACCACCGGCGAGCGCTTCAAGTACCTGCAAAGTCAGGGCTTCCGCGTGTTCGCAAGCGTCGGCACCAGCTCTTTCAGCTTTGTCAAGCCCGACATCTCCGCCGTCATCTGCGACCGTCTGCACCCGGACGGCACGACGCTGCGCGGCAGTAAGCGCGTTTTGAGCTGGTATCAGCAGTTCTATGACGCAAAGGACATCATCGACCTTACCGTGCGCCCCGATCTTGGCGTACGCTGGGATCAGTAAGGAGGGCAAACCATGACGCTTGACGAGCTCAAGGCCAAGGCCGTCGCCATGCTCGACATGGCCTATGTGCCCTATTCCCACTTTCCCGTCGGCGCGGCGCTCGAATGCGACGACGGTGCGGTCTTCACCGGCTGCAACATCGAAAATTCGAGCTACGGCCTCACAAACTGCGCCGAGCGCACCGCGGCCTTCAAGGCCGTGAGCGAGGGGCACCGCCGCTTTGCGCGCATCGTCATCGCCGGGCGCAGCGACGATTACTGCTACCCTTGCGGCGCGTGCCGCCAGGTGCTCTACGAGTTCGGCCCCGAGATGGAGGTCATCTGCCTCAACAAAAAGGGCGAGGAGAAGCGCCTGTCGATCCGCGAGCTTCTGCCCTATGGCTTCGACCGGACGTGGCTTGCAATCGACGAGAAATAACGAAAAAAAGAGAGCGGCATGCCGCTCTCTTTTTTGTTCGCTTCAGTTGCTGCCAGAGGAAGAGACTTCGATCGTCACTCCGCCGCCTTCGTGCAGAAGGAGTAGAACGCCCTGCCGCAGTAGTCCTCCGTGTCCCACTGCGCGTCCACCTCGAAAATACCGACGCTCGGGAACAGCTCAACAGTATACGTTCCGTCGTCCTGCCGCTGCACGGTCAGTTTTTCGGCAGTCGCCTGCGTGTCGCCCCAGCACTGCTCGTTCCAGTACCGCAGGGTGACGGAATCGGGCGCACAGTCGCCGAAATCGAGCGTCACCGTGTAGTAGAAGGACGCCGACACCGCGATGGGCATTTCAAGAGCCGGCGTGCTGTCGCGGAGCGTCTCGTCCAGCGGATGCATGCCGCAGGCGATCGCGCTCGTGCGCTGGCCGCCTCCGGCCTCATAGTCCCAGTCGTAGCTGCCGCCCATCGCCGTGATGCTCGCCCCCTGCGCGTTCGTCACCGTCAGCTCCGGCGGCTCGGTGGGCGCGGACTTTGCGCCGCAGCCCGCGAGCGCAAGCAGCAGCATCAAGATCAGCAGGAGGGAAGATCGCTTTTTCATATAAGTTCACCTCTCGTTTCTTTCGGATACCTATATAGACGCAAACCGCGGGAAAAATGTTCCGCAAGTGTGCGAGCATAGCGAGTGCGCGCAGCGGAGTGGATTGAAAAAACAAAAGGCGTGGCAAAGCCACGCCTTTTTCGTTTTTAGAAGTCCGCGTTGCCCACGGTGCGGGGATGCAGCTCCACATCGCGGATGTTGCCGATGCCCGTCAAATACATCACCATGCGCTCGAAGCCGAGGCCAAAGCCCGCGTGACGGCAGGAGCCGTAGCGGCGCAGGTCGCAGTACCACCAGTAATCCTCGGGATTCATGCCGAGATCGCGGATGCGCTGCTCGAGCAGCTCGATGCGCTCCTCGCGCTGGCTGCCGCCGATGATCTCGCCGATGCCGGGAACGAGGCAGTCCGCCGCCGCGACGGTCTTGCCGTCGTCGTTGAGGCGCATATAGAAGGCCTTGATCTCCTGCGGATAGTCGGTGACGAACACGGGGCGCTTAAAGATCTGCTCGGTCAGATACCGCTCGTGCTCGGTCTGGAGGTCGATGCCCCACTCGACGGGATAGTCGAACTTCTGTCCGCTCTCCTTGAGGAGCTTCACGGCCTCGGTGTAGGTCACGCGGCCAAAGTCGGACTCGGCAACGTGCCGAAGTCTCTCGATGAGCCCCTTGTCGACAAAGCTGTTGAAGAACGCAAGATCGTCCGGGCAGCGCTCCATCACGCGGCGAATGATGTGCTTGATCATCGCTTCCGCCACTTCCATGTCGCCGTTGAGGTCGCAGAACGCCATCTCCGGCTCGATCATCCAGAACTCGGCGGCGTGGCGCGCGGTGTTGGAGTTCTCCGCGCGGAAGGTCGGGCCGAAGGTGTAAACGTCGCCGAACGCCATGGCGAAGTTCTCGGCGTTGAGCTGGCCGGAAACGGTCAGACTCGTCTTCTTGCCGAAGAAATCCTTGCTGTAATCGATCTGGCCGTCCTCGGTGCGGGGCGGGTTTTCAAGGTCGAGCGTTGTCACCTGGAACATCTCGCCCGCGCCCTCGCAGTCGCTGCCGGTGATGATGGGGGTGTTGACGTAGACGAAGCCGCGGCTCTGGAAGAACTCGTGCACGGCGTAGGCCGCCGCGCTTCTCACGCGGAAAGCCGCGGAGAAGAGGTTCGTGCGCGGGCGCAGATGCTGAATGGTGCGCAGATATTCGACGCTGTGGCGCTTTTTCTGCAAGGGATAGTCGGGCGAGGACGCACCCTCGATCTCGATCTCCGTTGCCTTGACCTCGAGCGGCTGCTTGGCCTCGGGCGTCAGCACGACGGTGCCGTGCACGATGAGGGCGGCGCCCACGTTCTGCGCGGCGATCTCCTTATAATTAGAAAGAGAATTCGCGTCCATCACCACCTGCAAATTGCGGAAGCACGAGCCGTCGTTCAGCTCGATGAATCCAAAGGTTTTCATATCGCGGATGGTCTTTGCCCAGCCGCACACGGTGACGCTTTCGCCGCCGTAGCGCTCGCTGTCGGCGAAGATCGCGGCAATTCTCACTCGTTCCATAATAATTTCCTTTCCTTTTGTGGGTTTTCGCGGGATAATGCGCTTATTATATGCTACTTTCTGTGCGATTGCAAGCCCTGCTTTTGATTGACTTTTCGGAATTTGTGTGTTATCTTAAAATCTTACCTCAAAAGGTAAACGTGAAACTTTCACCTATTACTTTACAGGAGGATTTTAACATGAACAAGTATCTGGACATCGCCCCCGAGGTCGCCGAGGCGCTCAAAGCCGGCAAGCCCGTCGTGGCGCTCGAATCCACCATCATTTCCCACGGCATGCCCTACCCGCAGAACGTCGAAACGGCGCTCAAGGTCGAGCAAATTATTCGCGACGCGGGCGCAGTCCCCGCCACCATCGCCATCATCGGCGGACGGCTCAAGGCCGGTCTTTCCAAGGAAGAGATCGACTACCTCGGCCGCACCGGCGCGGGCATCCCGAAGGCTTCCCGCCGCGACCTGCCCGTGCTCGTCGCGCAGGGCAAGGACGGCGCCTGCACCGTCACCACCACGATGATGATCGCCGACATGGCGGGCATTCGCGTGTTCGCCACCGGCGGCATCGGCGGCGTGCACCGCGGCGCGCAGGAGACCTTCGACATCTCCGCCGACCTTGAGGAGCTGGCAAACACCTCCGTCATGGTCATCTGCGCGGGCGCAAAGTCCATTCTCGACCTCGGCCTGACGCTTGAATACCTCGAGACCCACGGCGTCACCGTCATCGGCTACGGCACGGACGAGCTGCCCGCGTTCTATACCCGCAAGTCCGGCTTCGGCGTCGACTACGAGCTCGACACGCCGGAGCAGCTGGCCAAGGCGTTCCACGTCAAGCGCGAGCTGGGTCTGCGCGGCGGTCTGCTGGTCACGAACCCGATCCCCGAGGAGTACTCCATGGACAAGGAAGTCATCGACAAGGCGATCGCCGAGGCCGTGGAGGACGCGAAGAAGGACGGCATTCACGGCAAGGCCACCACGCCGTACCTCCTCGCCAAGATCAAGGATCTCACCGGCGGCGACAGCCTCGATTCCAACATTCAGCTCGTCTTTAACAACGCCCGTCTCGGCGCGCAGGCGGCGGTCGAGCTTGCGAAACTCGAAAAGTGAGATATTTTGCCCTCTATCTCGCCGCCGTCAATCTCATCACCTTTTTCGTCTACGGCGCGGATAAGCGCCGCGCCAGAATTCCCGGCGCGCGCCGCGTCCCCGAAAAAACACTCTTTGCACTCGCGCTGCTGCTCGGCAGCGCGGGTGCTCTTTTGGGCATGCGCATCTTTCACCACAAAACGCGCCACTGGTATTTCCGCTTCGGCATTCCGGCGATCCTGTTCTGCCAGATTGCGGCGGGGGTGTTTGTGTACGTGCGGTTTTTCGCGGCGTAAAAAATTTTTGAAATTTTTTGTCCGTTCCTGCAACAAATCCCCCCTTTCCTGCGTCTAATAACATACAGGGGGGGCGGCAGGAAAAATTGGAAAATAAAGTTTTTCTGAAATTTGCGTTTTCCTGTTCCCTTATTTCCCGCGGCATGATATAATGCCGATGTATGAGAACTGCTCTGTGCGCGCAGAGCAAATCACAAAAATCAGAAAGGATGAAGAAAATGATGAAGAAATTTCTCTCATCGCTGCTGGCGTTGACCATGATTTTAAGTCTGGTCATCGTTCCGGCAAACGCGGCTGCTGGCGACACGATTGATGGTGTGTCGGTTAGCAGCTCAAACGTTACGCTCACCAAACTTGGCGACACCACGGATGTTACCTTTACTGTCCCCAAAAACCTCACGGTTGGTGACACAGTAACGGTTAACAGCAAAGAGGTAATGTACAACGGTAAGCTTAGTCATTCTATCGCGTCTAGTAATAACAATATCGCAATCTGTTCCCAAAATGGTAACACCGTGACCATCACGGCTGTCGGTTATGGTGAGACTACCATCACCTATACTGTGTCTTTTAATTATCTAGATAACGGAACGTCTGCTACCGCTACGCAGACGCTGACCACTAAGGTCACCGTCGCTGCTCCCGAAGTCACCTACACCATCACTGGCACGCCCACTGTCAAGGCAAAGGTTGACGGCAAGGATGTTTTTAATGTCAAGCATAATACCACGGTTGACTTCTCCATTGACGGGGATATTACCGTTAAGAGCAAGACCGGCGATGCCGGAGAAGTAACCCTTGATCGCAGCGCTTACACTCTGGAGTATGCTTGGAGTGGCGTTTCCGGCAGCAGCGCGAGTGTCAGTCAGAAGTTGACCAACACCACCAGCTCTCCGAAGACCGTGACGGCTGGCTGCACCATTACCGTTAAAGTCGGTGGCAAGGCTGTTGGCTCTCCCGTCAAATGCACTGCCGCTAAGGTCATTGTTGCCAGCGAGCCCGGCATCTCCATCACTGGCAGTGTTCAAAAGGTCGGCGAAAACTACGAAGTTCTCAAGGGTGGCAGACTGGAATTGACCGCATCTGCCACGGGCGTTGAGAATCCCACCTATAAGTGGTATGTGAATGATAGTATTGATTCCAGCCACGGCCGCAATGAGAAGTATATTCTGACCTCTTCCGATACCACCCGCACTGGTACCACTACTGTGACCTGCAAGGTTTTCTCCGGCGACAACGAGACTCCCGTAAAGGAAACGACCTGCACCTATAAGATCGTCGACGAAGATGTTCGTCTGACTCTGGACAAGGAAAGCGTTACGCTTTCGAAAAAAGGTGCCTATGATACGGTTACCGCCTCCGTGATTGATTGGTCGACTGACCGACCTGTTTCCGGCGAGGTCAAGTATAAGTTTACTCCCAGCAAACGCGGCGTTGTGTCTCTTTCTTCTTCTGAGAACACCACCGGCAAAACGCGCATTACCCTTGATGCCAATGACACAGTGACCATCACCGTCGAGGCCACCTATAAGGGCAAGACCCTCGATGCGAAGACGATCTATGTCACCGGCGAACTGCTCAGCGCCAGCCTTGATAAGGTTGAAAACGGCGATCCGCTTAAGTTTGACTACGATGATCTGGAAGCTGCTGCCAATAAGGCGCTCCCTTCTCGCGTCAACGTTAAGAAGAACAGCTATATCAATCTTTCCGGTGTCCCGACCGCAGCTGACGAGGGCGGCGTGCTCTACTATGGCTCCAATAAGGTCTCTGCCTCTGGCCGTAACATCGATAAGAATGATAGTCTTGAGTTCCGTACCGCCGCAGGTTTCATTGGTGATGCCACGATGACCATGACTGTGAGCGGCGATGATAACAAGTCCTACACGATCACGCTCACCATTCCTGTTATCTCTGCTGGCACCATCAAGGAGACCGTGACCGGTAACGCCGCCAACAAGGACGTTACGTTCACTAACTCCGACTATAAGTATCTCTATTACACCACCTCCAAGGTATCCGATTACAACGGCTACTACGACGGCAGCAGCAAGGTCGGCAAATTTGACGGCCTCGTCAAGGAGGACAAAACCGTCACCATTCCCGCTTCCAAGTTCAATAACAGCAAGACCGTAACCCTCTACGTCGTCGGCCTTGACGATGACGGTGTTGCTTCCACCGGTACCATTGAAGTTTCCCAGAAGTCCTACGCCATCGAGTACAATGTGGTCGCCGGCGAGACGCTCTCCTTCGACCAGAAGGCTTTCGAGTCCTTCATGGAAGACTACGCCGATGACAACATCAAGACCAGCAAGGGCGACTACTTCGAGTTCGACTACGTTAAGTTCGACTCCCTGCCCAACTCCACCAGAGAGGGTGTCCTCTACGAGGGCAAGGACAAGATCAAGACCTCCACTGAGGTCGAGGATCTCGACAAGGTGACCTTCGAGTCCGTCGCCAAGGCCAAGGACACCATCAAGGTTCCCTTCACCCTGTATGCCAAGCAGTACGACAAGAACGACAAGGTCATCGACAAGAAGGTCAGCATGACCGGCGTGGTCGAGATCTCCGTCGTCAAGGAAGACATCGTCTTTGAGGTCGGCGTGAACAGCGCGGTCAAGCTTGGCTCCGACAAGTTCATCGACTTCCTGCGCGATTCCGACAAGAGCTACAGGAAGGCTGACCTCGACTATGTCACCTTCGATGTGGGCAAGAACAGCGCCATCACCTCCTACTTCAACGGCACCGGCGCGCTCTACCGTTACTACAACGGCAACACCGGCATCAACGCCACTGTCAGCGCCAAGGACGAGTTCTACTACAACCCCAAGACCAGCAGCAAGCACTATGACCTCGACGACGTGACTTATGTGACCTCCAAGTTTGCCAAGGTCGGCGATATCGTCTATATCCCCTTCACTGCCTACGGCACCAAGTCCGGCCAGAAGGCTGAGGGTACGCTCGCCATCAAGGTCAAGCAGACCATGAACTTTGTCGACGTCCACACCTACGACTACTTCTATGATTCCGTCCAGTGGGCTGTGAACCTCGACATCACCAAGGGCACTTCCGCCACCACCTTCTCCCCGAAGCAGGGCTGCACCCGCGCGCAGATCGTCACCTTCCTGTGGCGCGCCGCCAATTCTCCCGCGCCGCGCAGCAGCACCAACAAGTTCACTGACGTTTACGCCACCACGCACGCCGACTACATGAAGGCGATCATCTGGGCCACCGAGCAGGGCATCACCACCGGCACCGGCAACGGCAAGTTCTCCCCCGACGACACCTGCACCCGCGCACAGATCGTCACCTTCCTGTACCGCTTCAAGAGCAACCCCGCGGTTTACGGCTCCCTGAACTTCTCGGACGTCAACAAGACCGAGCATGCCGCGTTCTACAACGCCATTCTCTGGGCTGTGAACAACAAGATCACCACCGGCTACGGCAACGGCATCTTTGATCCCAACGGCACCTGCAACCGCGGTGACGCTGTGACCTTCCTGTACCGCGCCCTCGCGTGATCTGAATCTCCGCGCAGCGATTTCCCGCGAATCAAGAGGCCGCCCGTTTTCAAACGGGCGGCCCTTTTTTGTAAACTTTCTGTGATAGCCCTTTCCCCCGCCTGCAAACCGTGCTACAATACACCCATCTTGTTTTTCCGGGGAGTTGTTACTGTGAGCAAATTCCGCAATGCCCTCTATCGCTTCATGTACGGCCGCAACGGTGTGGACGCGCTGAGCTGGGCGCTCGTTGTGCTTGAGGTCGTCCTCAGCCTGCTGAGTTCCTTCATTCACGTGCGCGGCGTGTCGCAGGCGCTGTACTTTGTGTCCACGGCGCTGATGTTCGTGGTGCTGCTCCGCATCTTTTCGCGCAATCTCGCGCGCCGTCAGGCCGAGAATGCGAAATTTTTGACCTGGTGGACGCCGAAGGCGAACGCCATTCGCGGCGCGCGGGCCCGCCGCGCCGACAAGGCGCACAAATACGTCCGCTGCTCCTGCGGCGCATACTGCCGCGTGCCGCGCGGCGTGGGCAAGATTGAGCTGACGTGCCCGAAGTGCGGCAGGAAAAAGGTCATCAAAACGTAAGAATGAAAAAAATCCGTCCATCGGGACGGATTTTTTTGTAAGAAAACCGGTTTTCCGCCGTCTAATAGACAGAAGGGGGTGAGGGTGCTGACGGATTTTGAAGAGGTCTACGCCGTGTACTTTGACGATGTGTACCGCTATCTTCTCTCGCTTTCCGGGAGCGAGAGCGTCGCCGAGGAGCTGACGAGCGAGACGTTTTTCCGCGCGATGGACGCCCTCGACCGCTTTCGGGGCGAGTGCAGCGTGCGCGTCTGGCTCTGCCAGATCGCCAAGAATCTCTATTATTCGCACCTGCGGCGCGAAAAGCGCCTTGTGCCGCTCGAAGACTGCCGGATCTCCGAGGAACGCCACGAGGACGCGCTTGCCGACCGCAGCGATTCAGAGCGCATCCAGGCGCTCCTGCACGCGCTCAAAGAGCCGTACAAGGAGGTCTTTATGTGGCGCGTGTACGGCGAGAAGAGCTTTCGCGACATCGGCGCGCTCTTCGGCAAGACGGAAAATTGGGCATGCGTGACCTACCATCGGGCCCGGCGCATGATCCGCGAGGGATTGGAGGACTGAAATGAACAAGGATTGCAGCATCGTGCAGGATCTTCTGCCGCTTTACGCGGAGGATATGCTGCGCGAGGAAACGAAGGAATTTGTCGACGGGCATTTAGCGCAGTGCGAAGCCTGCCGCGCAGAGCTCGCAGCGCTCAAAGCGGACGTGACGCCCGCGCCCGTCAACGCGCAGCCGCTGCGCGACTTGAAGCGGCAGCTTCGACGCAGGAAGCTGACCGCCGTGCTGCTGGCCGTCGCGCTCGCGCTGACGCTGGCCGCGGCAGGCTTTGCCTATCTCACCGCACCGCAGTATCTGCCGTATGACGAGACAGAGTGGATGATCACGCGCTCTCCCCGAGCGCTCGCGGACGGCTCGATCATGGCGGACGGGCTGACCGATCTCAGCGGCATTGAGAGCATTTCCGTCAACCTGCTCACGCCTGTGTCCGGCACAAAGGTCACGAGTACGCAGGACCCGGACAGCGGCAAGACGGTCTATTTCATCACCGCATGGCGCACGCCGCTTGACACATGGCGCGGCGCGTTTGACGAATCCGGGGCGGGGCATACGGTCGAACAGGTGCAGCGCGAGGCGGACGCACTGCAAGGCGCGCTTGGCAAAGTGGAGTCCGCGCGCACGCTCTTCACGCTCGACACCGCGAACTGCGCGGCGGTCTACTATTCGTCGAACAACGGACAGGACGATGTGCTGCTCTGCGGCAGCAGGGACGGCGGCATCATTTCCCTGCCGCGGCTGGCGCTCGGCTATTACGTTTTGCTATCATTGGCACTTCTTATTCCTCTGAGTATTGCCTTTTTCCTCTGCCGCAGGAAAAAAGCGGGCAAAGCGCTCGGCCATCTCGCGCTGATCCCCGCTTGTTATCTCGTTGGCCACCTTCTCGTCAAGGGCTTTGTCACGACGAGCTACCAGATGCAGCGCGATTTTTCGCTCATTGTCCTCACCGGCGCGCTCCTTTACGCCGCGGCGCTGTTGGCAGGAGACCTCCTGCGGCGGAGGCGGGACGCAGCAGAATAAAAAAGAAGAGACACCGTCAGGTGTCTCTTCTCTTCTTGGCGCAGCGGGAGGGATTCGAACCCTCGTGCGATTGCTCGCAAACTGATTTCGAGTCAGCCCCGTTATGACCACTTCGATACCGCTGCATTTTTTGCGCTGTTATCAGCCAAATTATTATGCCATAACTTTTGGCGTCTTGCAAGGTATTTTTTCGTATTTGCGGCATATTCTGCTCCCATGAAGCGTGTTTATCTATCGGTACACCTGAAAAATTACGAAGATGCGCTCTCGCTCGTCGGCGCACGATGCGTAGAAACGCCATGGGAGGCGGATCTCCTTCTGCTGCCCGGCGGGGGCGACGTTCACCCGCGCTTTTATGGCCAGCAGATCAACGGCTCGACTGATATCGATGAAGCGCGTGACGAACGCGAGCTTGCGCTCGTTGACGAATTTCTGCGCGCGGGAAAGCCCGTCGTCGGCATCTGCCGCGGCTTGCAGCTCCTCAACGTCTATTTCGGCGGCACGCTGCACCAGCACATTTTGGGCCACGCCCAAGTGTGCGGCCGCGACCATCTGCACATTGTCCATGCCGCACCGGGACTGCTGCGTGCGCTGTACGGCGCGCGCTTCACGGTCAACAGCGCGCACCACCAGGCCGTCGAAACCTTGGGTGGGGGGCTGAAAGTCCTTGCCTGCGCTCCCGACGGCACGGTCGAGGCGATCGCGCATAAGGCGCTTCCCGCCTTTGCTGTCCAGTGGCATCCCGAGCGCCTTTGCGGCGCATTTTCCCGGCCGGAAACCGTCGACGGAGCAGCACTCCTGTCCGCTTTGCTCCGGTAACACAAAAAGCCGAAGGAATTTCCGAAAAAATGTTGACAAAACGGGACACTGATGCTATTATAACAGAGCTGACGATTTTTGCGGAG
>ENA-UOJR01000112-UOJR01000112.1-human-gut-metagenome-genome-assembly--contig:-C115P-NODE-112-length-122635-cov-39.082599_pt1 | contig 122635 bp, 81 predicted proteins | sample MGYA00242354_ERZ723901 | MGnify/ENA metagenome assembly ERZ723901
AATACGATTTCAGTTTCCGGATGGTTGAGCAGCAGACGGATTAATTCGCCTGCTGTATATCCTGCGCCACCAATGATTCCTGCTTTAATCATATCTCTTCGTCTTTGTGGTTATTATAATAAACGCGGAGCGGAGTGGAGGTCACTTTGATAAAGCCTTTTGCATCTTCGGCTGTCCAGCCTTTCTGCATTTCACCGTATTCTCCGAATTTAGTCTTCACCAGATCATCTTCCGATTCTACACCTACGGTAGAGAAAGAGAGCGGGCGAAGTTCGAGGATCGCTGTACCGTTCACATTGCGCTGGCTTTCCTGCAACATGGCTTCGATGTCACGCATGACCGGTTCCAGATATTGACTTTCGTGGAGGAACATACCGTACCAGTTAGCTACTTGGTCTTTCCAGTATTGTTGCCATTTGCTCAATGTATACTTTTCAAGGAAACGGTGAGCGCCGATAATCAACATCGGGGCAGCTGCTTCGAATCCTACACGGCCTTTGATACCGATAATTGTATCGCCTACGTGCATATCACGGCCGATACCGTATGCTGCACCAATCTCTTCCACTTTCTGGATAGCTTTGATCGGGTCGTCAAACTTCTCGTCGTTGACAGCTTTCAGTTCCCCTTTTTCAAAAGTCAGGCGGAGCTGTTCGCTACCTTCTTTTTCAACATGTTTGAGGTAGGCTGTTTCCGGGAGTCCTTGCGCGGAGTCGAGAATTTCGCCGCCACAGATAGAAGTACCCCACAAACCAACGTTATAAGAGTATTTCAGCTTAGTAAAGTCTGCGCTGAAACCATGCTTGTTCAGATAATCAATTTCTTCCTGACGGCTCAATGCCATGTCACGGGTCAATGTGATGATTTCCACATTGGGAGCCAGTACGAGGAAAGTCATATCGAAACGGATCTGGTCGTTACCGGCTCCGGTAGAACCGTGTGCGATGGCGTCTGCACCAATCTCGTTGGCATAGCGTGCGATAGCCAATGCCTGGAAGATACGTTCGGAACTGACTGAAATAGGATAAGTACCGTTGCGCAGCACATTTCCGAAAACCATGTATTTCAGACTCTTTTCGTAGTATTCTTGGGTAACGTCCAGTGTTACGTATTTCACTGCTCCCAGTTTATAAGCATTTTCTTCGTTTGTCTTCAGTTGTTCTTCACTGAAACCACCCGTATTGGCACAAGCTGCATATACTTCGTAACCTTTTTCTTTGGCGAGGTACATGACGGTGAACGATGTGTCCAGTCCGCCGCTGAATGCCACCACTACTTTTTTCTTCTTTTCTTCCATAGTGCTGTATCTTTTAAATGTTATTTCTTTCTTGTTCTTTTTTTATGTTCCGCGGGTCTGTCGGATCGTACAGCATGGCTGTGCAGATGCAGAACTTACGGTTCTTCGCTACCAGAATGTCATGGTTGATACATCCTTCGCATCCTTTCCAGAAAGCTTCATCGTCTGTCAGTTCATTGAAAGTGACAGGTACGTAACCCAGTTCGGTGTTCATCTTCATGACTGCTGCTCCGGAGGTCAGACTGAATATTTTTGCTTTCGGCCATCGGAGACGTGCGAGTTGGAAAGAAGCCTGTTTGATACGTTTTGCCAACCCTAATCCACGAAAATCGGGATGAACGATCAGACCGGAAGTAGCTACGTACTGCTTGTTTCCCCATGATTCGATATAGGTGAATCCGGCGAAAGTGTCACCGCAAAGAGCAATAATCGCCTTACCTTCTTTCATCTTTGTCGCTACGTATTCGTGTGTGCGTTCCGCAATTCCTGTTCCTCGTACGGCGGCAGCATTTCTGATAGTTTCCAAAATAGTGTCAACGTAAACCTCATGTGAGGCGTCGGCTACCATAACATCTATTTGTTGAGTGTCCATTTCTTTATTATATAATAATAGGTATAATTATTCGATATTGGGAATGATGAGTGACAAAAGCTGGCGTATCTTGCTGGTTGCAACTCCTTCACGCAATACCAGCATAATCGTGTCATCACCGGCAATGGTTCCCAGGATTTCACTGAATTCATTGTTGTCGATGTCATAAGCCATGCTGCTGGCATAACCGGGACGGGTGCGGATAACGGCGATGTTACCGGAAAACTGCAAAGAGATAAATCCGTTGTTGCGTAACATTTCACCGGCACTCTGGTCGGTAGAACGTTTATACATAATGTTGTTCGGCAGTACATATACGTACTTTCCGTTCATACTGGCAGCCTTGGCTACTTTCAGTTGTTTCAAGTCGCGGGAGAGGGTGGCCTGTGTCAGTTCGAAGCCTTCGCGGTTCAGCTCTTGCAGCAGTTCTTCCTGCGAACCGACCTCCTTGCTTGAGATAATCATTTTGATGGCGTCTAACCGATTTGCTTTCTTCTTCATTGTATAATTATTCTAAGAATGGCGCAAAAGTATGCATTATTTCGGAGAAAATATGCATAAAACCAAAGTTTTTTTGCATAAAAGTGAAAAATATGCTAAACGATGAGAGCCTGTTTTTCTGTTTTGTGTCAAAATGTATACCCTTTCAATCAAAATACATAAGGAAAGGGAGGAGGGAATCGCCTATCTTTGCCATGTGGGTAAATGTATACCTTAAACATATAGACAGAATACCATGAAACAAAACTTTTTTGCAGTCGACCTAGGCGCAACGAGCGGTCGTACAATCTTGGGAACTTTCATTGAAGGCGGATTAAATCTGGAAGAGATTAATCGTTTTCCTAACCACCTGATTGAAGTGGGTGGACATTTCTATTGGGATATTTATGCATTATATCGTCACATTATTGACGGATTAAAGTTGGTTGCTCACCGTGGCGAATCTATTGCTTCTATCGGCATCGATACTTGGGGAGTGGATTTTGTATGTGTCGGAAAAGACGGTAACTTGCTCCGTCAACCTTATGCATATCGTGACCCGCATACGGTAGGAGCACCGGAGGCTCTTTTCTCCCGTATCTCCCGTAGCGAAGTGTATGGCAAAACGGGTATTCAGATTATGAATTTTAATTCACTTTTCCAATTAGATACTTTACGTCGCAATCACGACAGCGCATTGGAGGCGGCAGATAAAATTCTGTTTATGCCGGATGCGTTGAGCTATATGCTCACTGGAGAGATGGTGACGGAATATACGATTGCTTCGACAGCCCAGCTGGTGAATGCACAAACACGACGTTTGGAGCCGGAGTTGCTGAAGGCGGTAGGATTGAGTGAGAAGAATTTCGGCCGTTTTGTATTTCCGGGTGAAAAGGTGGGAGTATTGACGGAAGAAGTGCAAAAGATTACCGGACTGGGGGCGATTCCTGTGATTGCTGTAGCCGGACACGATACCGGTTCTGCTGTTGCTGCCGTTCCGGCATTGGATCGCAATTTTGCTTATTTGAGTAGTGGAACCTGGTCGCTGATGGGAGTTGAAACGGATGCTCCGGTGATTAATGCCGAAACGGAAGCGTTGAACTTTACCAATGAAGGCGGTGTGGAAGGAACCATTCGTCTGTTGAAGAATATTTGTGGAATGTGGCTGCTGGAACGTTGCCGTCTGAATTGGGGAGATACAAGTTATCCTGAATTAATCAGTGAGGCGGATGCTTGTGAACCATTCCGTAGTCTGATTAATCCGGATGATGATTGTTTCGCGAATCCTGCGGATATGGAAAAAGCCATTGCTGAATATTGCCGGGCTACCGGACAATCGGTTCCCGAGAAACGAGGACAAGTGGTGCGCTGTATCTTTGAAAGTCTGGCTTTGCGTTATCGTCAGGTGTTGGAGAATTTACGTTCACTTTCTCCCCGTCCGATTGATACATTGCACGTGATTGGCGGAGGTAGCCGGAATGATTTGCTGAACCAGTTTACTGCCAATGCGATAGGCATTCCTGTGGTAGCCGGCCCGTCTGAAGCGACAGCCATCGGTAATGTGATGATTCAGGCTATGGCGGCAGGCGAAGCAACGGATGTTGCCGGTATGCGCCAGTTAATTAACCGTTCTATCCCGTTGAAGACTTATCAACCGCAAGACACGGAAGCTTGGGATACGGCTTATATCCATTTTAAGAACTGTGTTCGGAAATAAATGGAACAACCGACAGAATAATCATTTTTAAAACTAATAGAATATCATGAAAAAAGAAGAACTGATTCAGAAAGCGTATGAAATTGCTGTGGAACGTTATGCAGCAGTAGGTGTAGACACCGAAAAAGTATTGAAAACTATGCAGGATTTTCATCTGTCACTCCACTGCTGGCAGGCTGATGACGTTGCTGGATTTGAAGTACAGGCCGGTTCGTTGACCGGAGGTATTCAGGCAACCGGTAATTATCCGGGCAAAGCTCGTAACATTGATGAACTGCGTGCCGACATCTTGAAGGCTGCTTCTTATATCCCGGGTACTCATCGTTTGAACTTGCATGAAATCTATGGAGATTTCCAAGGTAAGGTGGTAGACCGCGACCAAGTAGAACCGGAACATTTCAAGAGCTGGATTGAATGGGGTAAAGAACATAACATGAAGCTCGACTTCAACTCTACTTCTTTCTCTCATCCGAAATCAGGTGATTTATCACTTTCTAATCCTGATGAAGGTATCCGTCAGTTCTGGATTGAGCATACCAAACGTTGTCGTGCAGTTGCGGAAGAAATGGGTAAGGCACAGGGCGATCCGTGTATCATGAACCTTTGGGTGCATGACGGAAGCAAGGACATTACCGTGAACCGTATGAAATATCGTGCATTGTTGAAAGATTCTTTGGATCAGATTTTCGCTACCGAATATAAGAATATGAAAGATTGTATCGAATCTAAGGTGTTCGGTATCGGTCTGGAAAGCTACACGGTAGGTTCTAACGACTTCTATATCGGTTACGGTGCTTCTCGTAATAAGATGATTACGTTGGATACCGGTCACTTCCACCCGACAGAAAGTGTAGCTGATAAAGTTTCTTCACTGTTGCTTTATGTTCCTGAATTGATGTTGCACGTAAGCCGTCCGGTTCGTTGGGATTCAGACCACGTTACTATCATGGATGACCCGACTATGGAACTGTTCAGCGAAATCGTTCGTTGTGGTGCTTTGGATCGTGTACACTATGGCCTTGACTATTTCGACGCATCTATCAACCGTATCGGTGCTTATGTGATCGGTAGCCGTGCAGCACAGAAATGTATGACTCGTGCTTTGCTCGAACCGATTGCGAAGTTGCGTGAATACGAAGCAAACGGACAGGGATTCCAGCGTCTGGCTCTGCTTGAAGAAGAAAAAGCGCTGCCTTGGAATGCAGTTTGGGATATGTTCTGCTTGAAGAACAATGTTCCTGTAGGTGAAGATTTCATCGCAGAAATCGAAAAGTACGAAGCCGAAGTAACTTCTAAACGATAAGTTATGGATATTTTAATCGGCTTATTGATTATAGCCATCGGTAGCTTTTGCCAGTCCAGTTCTTATGTGCCTATTAAAAAGGTAAAGGAATGGAGCTGGGAAAGCTTCTGGTTAATACAAGGTGTATTTGCCTGGTTAGTGTTCCCGTTCCTGGGTTCACTACTGGGTGTACCCCAGGAAAGTAGTTTGTTCGACTTATGGGGAGCGGGAGGTGCTGGAATGAGCATCTTTTATGGTATATTATGGGGAGTGGGAGGTTTGACTTTCGGGCTTTCCATGCGTTATCTGGGGGTTGCGCTGGGACAGAGTATCTCATTGGGTACTTGTGCCGGTTTCGGAACTCTTCTTCCGGCTCTTTTTGCAGGTACAAACTTGTTTGAAGGTAACGGGTTGATTCTTCTGTTGGGTGTTTGCATCACATTGGCGGGTATTGCCGTTATCGGGTATGCCGGTAGCTTGCGTGCACAAAACATGAGTGAAGAAGAAAAACGTGCTGCCGTAAAGGACTTCGCATTGACAAAAGGTTTGCTGGTTGCACTTCTAGCCGGTGTCATGAGTGCTTGTTTTGCTTTGGGACTGGATGCGGGAACACCTATCAAGGAAGCTGCCTTAGCCGGTGGAGTAGAAGGGCTTTATGCCGGACTTCCGGTGATCTTTCTGGTTACATTGGGGGGATTCCTGACAAATGCAGTTTACTGCCTGCAGCAGAATGTAGCGAATAAATCGATGGGTGACTATGCTAAAGGAAAAGTATGGGGCAATAATTTAGTTTTCTGTGCGTTGGCTGGTGTACTATGGTACATGCAGTTCTTCGGACTGGAAATGGGTAAGAGTTTCCTTACGGAAAGTCCGGTATTGCTGGCTTTCTCCTGGTGTATTTTGATGGCATTGAATGTCACATTTAGTAATGTTTGGGGAATTATTCTGAAAGAATGGAAAGGCGTGTCAAACAAGACCATAACTGTGCTGATAGCTGGTCTGATCGTACTTATCTTCTCATTAGTGTTCCCAAATTTGTTTTAAAAAAATCAGGCACGGATTACACGGATTACACAGTTTTTTTATAACTTGCGACAAAATCAGTGTAATCTGTGTAATCCGTGCCTAATTAAAAAATATATATAGAATGAAATCAATCTTAGAGAATCGTCCGGGACTTGCCAAAGAAGTAAACAAGGTAGCGGAAGTTGCCGGATACTTGTGGCAGAAAGGATGGGCTGAACGTAACGGTGGTAATATCACTGTTAATATCACAGAGTTTGTAGACGATGAAATCCGTCAGATGAAACCGATCAGTGAAGTTAAACCTATCGGTGTAACTCTTCCTTATCTGAAAGGATGTTATTTCTACTGCAAGGGAACTAATAAGCGCATGCGCGATTTGGCTCGTTGGCCAATGGAGAATGGTTCGGTGATCCGTATTCTGGATGACTGTGCCAGCTACGTAATTATTGCGGACGAGGCTGTGGCTCCGACATCGGAATTGCCTTCTCACTTGAGCGTGCATAATGACCTGTTGAGTAAAAACTCTCCTTATAAAGCATCTGTGCATACACACCCGATCGAACTGATTGCCATGACGCATTGCCCGAAGTTCCTGGAAAAAGATGTAGCTACCAATCTGTTGTGGAGTATGATTCCCGAAACAAAGGCATTCTGTCCGCGTGGTTTGGGTATCATTCCTTATAAATTGCCTAGTTCTGTTGAGTTGGCGGAAGCTACCATCAAGGAATTGCAGGATTACGATGTTGTGATGTGGGAGAAACATGGTGTATTTGCAGTAGATTGCGATGCGATGCAGGCGTTCGACCAGATTGATGTACTTAATAAATCGGCTCTCATCTATATTGCGGCGAAAAATATGGGCTTCGAGCCGGATGGTATGAGTCAGGAACAGATGAAAGAAATGACAGTTGCTTTTAATCTCCCTAAATAAAAAAACAATAGCACAACCATGAATCGCATTATTTTAAACGAAACTTCTTACTTCGGTGCCGGATGCCGGAGTGTGATTGCTGTGGAAGCAGCCAGACGTGGCTTTAAGAAAGCCTTTTTTGTAACGGATAAAGACTTGATTAAGTTTGGAGTAGCTGCCGAAATCATTAAAGTATTTGATGAGAACCAGATACCTTACGAACTTTATAGTGATGTAAAAGCTAATCCTACTATTGCAAATGTACAAAACGGTGTGGCGGCCTACAAAGCTTCCGGAGCCGATTTTATCGTTGCTTTGGGTGGTGGCTCTTCTATCGATACTGCCAAAGGGATCGGTATCGTTGTGAACAACCCTGACTTTGCAGATGTGAAATCTTTGGAAGGTGTGGCTGATACCAAACATAAAGCTGTACCTACCTTTGCACTGCCTACTACTGCCGGAACGGCTGCCGAGGTAACGATCAATTATGTGATTATTGATGAAGATGCCCGTAAGAAGATGGTTTGCGTAGACCCGAACGACATCCCTGCCGTGGCTATCGTAGACCCTGAACTGATGTACTCGATGCCGAAGGGACTGACTGCCGCTACCGGTATGGATGCTTTGACGCATGCCATCGAAAGTTATATTACTCCGGGTGCTTGGGTAATGAGCGATATGTTCGAATTGAAGGCTATTGAGATGATTGCACAAAATCTGAAAGCAGCCGTAGACAATGGTAAAGATGTGGCAGCTCGCGAAGCAATGTCGCAGGCACAATATATTGCCGGTATGGGATTCTCGAATGTCGGTTTGGGAATAGTTCACTCAATGGCTCATCCGTTGGGTGCATTCTATGATACTCCTCATGGGGTAGCCAATGCTTTGCTGTTGCCGTATGTGATGGAATACAATGCTGAATCTCCGGCAGCTCCGAAATATATCCATATTGCGAAAGCAATGGGAGTGGACACTACCGGAATGAGTGAAGCAGAGGGCGTTAAAGCTGCTATTGAAGCTGTGAAAGCACTTTCTATCAGCATTAATATCCCACAGAAATTGCATGAAATCAATGTGAAAGAAGAAGACATTCCTGCATTGGCTGTAGCTGCTTTCAATGATGTTTGTACAGGTGGTAATCCTCGTCCTACTTCGGTAGCGGATATTGAAGCCTTGTATCATAAAGCATTCTAAATCTCGTCATAATAAAGTTTGTTTTTATATAAACATCCGGAGATACTTGAAAGTATGCTCCGGATGTTTTTTTATACCCTTGCGTGTGTTTTCTGAAAATAATTCCTATTTTTGTCCAACTCAATTACATGAAAACACTCTGATATGATCGAGGATAATAGTTTGGGATTGGAATTTAAATATCTGATTGTAAATGACATGGACCGTAAATTCGGGCTATGGGTAAATACCGTCGGCTATCAGTCTATCCCTCCCGACTCACCTTATCCATTGAAAGAGCATCCCTCCGGTTACTTTTTTAATGCGGAAAAAGGAAGGGTGCTTCGCGAATATCAGTTGGTCTATATCACCAAAGGGCGTGGTTTGTTTTCATCCGATTCCACTTCTGAAAAGCAGGTTTGTAAAGGCCGGCTGATGGTGCTGTTTCCCGGTCAATGGCATACTTACCGCCCGTTACGGCAGACTGGTTGGACGGAGTATTATATTGGTTTTGAAGGACCAATGATAGACGCCATCGTGAACGATGCTTTTTTGTCGCAGGAACAGCAAATACTCGAAATTGGTATTAATGAAGAGTTGGTTTCCTTGTTCTCCCGTGCCCTTGCTGTGGCAGAAGCGGATAAGATTTCCGCGCAACAATATCTTTCCGGCATTGTGCTCCACATGATAGGAATGATTCTTTCCGTTTCTAAGAATAAGTTTTTTGAGATGAGTGATGTGGACCAGAAGATAGAGCAGGCTAAAATTATCATGAATGAAAATGTTTCCGGTAATGTGGATCCGGAAGAGTTGGCTATGCGGCTCAACATCAGTTATTCATGGTTCCGACGTGTTTTCAAGGAATATACAGGTTATGCTCCCGCCAAGTATTTTCAGGAATTGAAACTACGTAAGGCCAAACAAATGCTGGTCGGAACTTCCCAATCCGTGAAAGAGATTTCTTTTTTCCTGGGTTTCCAGTCTACCGAATACTTTTTCTCTTTTTTCAAGAAGCGTACAGGGCTTACTCCGTTGGAATATCGTTCGTTCGGACGGGAAGAATGAATAGGGTGAAAGTCTATATCTATCAGTAATTTTGCTCTGATTTTGGGAATATCATAAAAACTGTTACTTTTGTGACGAGATTAATGTGTGCTATAAACCATCATTCTTGATATGCGCGGACAAAGACTATCTAATATCCATTTTTTGATTCTGCTATCTCTTTTTGGATTTGTATTTCCACTCCGGTCACAGGAATACAAGTTCAGAACATTGGGTGTGGAAGATGGATTGTCGCAAATAACGGTGAGCGATATTTGCCAGGATGAGAAATCGCGTATATGGATTGCCACTCTGGACGGGCTGAATTGTTTCGATGGCAATCACATCAAAGTCTTCAACCACTTTCATAACGACTCTATCAGTTATGGTAATTTATATGTGACTCAAATGGTGGAAGACGGTCAGGGAAGTCTTTTCCTGTTGGCTTCTACCGGACTTTTCCAGTTCGACCTTGAAACGGAGAAATATTATATCCTTCCGGTGACTTCTCCCTCCACTCTTGCCAAAGGAAAGACGGGAGTGTGGATTGCAGAAGGAGGGAAACTGTTCTTATACGATAAGAATACCCGCCTCTTGAAACCGATGTATGCCGATTTGCAGCTGCCGGACAGTGGCCCGACGATGGTGGAAGGTTCCGAGGGAAGCCTCTGGATTGCTTTGAAAGAGGGTGGGGTGATGCGTGTAGACACTTGCGGAGCGATGTCACTTCACTTGCCCGGAATTAAAGTGATGAAACTGATAAAAAGTAACGACCAGAATATCTGGATAGGTTCGCAGGATCAGGGCGTTTTCTGTTTTTCACCTCAAGGTGCCATCATACATCACTATGAATACAATGATAAGAGTGTTTACACGGTTCGGGATGATATGGCGAGAGCGTTATGTCAGGACTTGGAAGGGAATATATGGGTAGGCTACAGAAGTGGATTGAGTAAGATTGAAGTGGCTACCGGGAAAATATTCCATTATCAGGCAGATCCTAACCGGGTGGGTGCCATGTCCAATCGTTCGGTGACGTCTCTTTATACAGACAATCAGGGAACTGTTTGGGTGGGGACTTATTGGGGAGGGGTAAATTTCTTCTCTCCGGAATATCAGCATTTTGTGCATTATCATGCTTCGGACACCGGATTGTCTTTTCCCGTGGTCGGTGCTATGGCGGAAGATAAAGCCGGAAATATCTGGATTTGTACGGAAGGAGGCGGATTGGATTTATATCAACCGGAGCAAGGGAAGTTCAAGCATTTTAATACGCATACGGGATATCATTTCAGTACGGACTATCTGAAAGATGTTGTTTTTGATGAGGCTAATAATTGCTTATGGATTGCTGCTGACTTTACCAATAAGGTGAATTGTTTTCATCTTGATAACTATCGGAATGATATCTATAATCTCGAACCGCTTGGAGAAGAAAGTGTAGGAGAAGCCCTGTTTGCTTTGGCAGATACGCCTCGTAAATTGTATGTCGGGACAACATCAGCTATTGTGAGTTTGGATAAACAGACCTTGAAACCGGAGGTGTTGTTTCATCAGAAGGAATTGTTTACACATAACTACAACACCCTATTGCTTGATTCGAAAAACAGATTATGGTTTGCTTCCGATGACGGTTGTGTAGCTTATGTGATTGAGGAAAAGCGGTTTGAAACCTATAGGATAAGTCTGAAGAAACGGGTCAGATCTCAAAAAGAGCTGGTCAATGTTATCTATGAAGATCGGAAAGGAAATATTTGGGTAGGGACACATGGAAACGGACTTTTCTTGTTGGATAAGAAAGACCGTTCATTTCATTTGCATACTCCTGAAAGTGTATTGTCAGGAGAAAATATCAGGGTATTGGGTGAAACTCCTTCCGGAAATTTGCTGATTGGTACCGGGCATGGATTGTCAATGCTGGAGCAGAAAGAGGGAAAAGTGATTAACTTCAATTCGAAAACAGGGTTTCCTCTGACTCTTGTGAACCGGAAATCCATGCATGTATCGCGCAATCATGATATTTATATGGGAGGGGCCACCGGACTGGTTACCATTCGTGAAAGTAGTCTGTATTATCCTCCGAAAATATACGATCTGGAGTTGGCGCATTTGTATGTCAACAACAAAGAGATAACAACAGGCGATCAAACTGGTATTTTAAATAAATCCTTTGCCTATACCGACCGGATCAAATTGAATTACTTGCAGAATGTGTTTTCTATCGGCTTCTCGACAGATAATTTTTTGCATATAGGCGGGGGTGAGGTAGAATACCGGTTGATGGGGTATAATGATGAATGGAGCGAGAACCGTTTGGGAAATGATATTACTTATACGAACATCTCTCCGGGCGATTATGTCTTTGAGATCAGGCTGAAGAACTTCCCGGAAGTAATCAGATCGCTGAATATAACGATTACGCCACCTTTCTATGCCACTTGGTGGGCCTATACGATTTATGTATGCGTGATTCTTACTATGCTATTCTTTATCGTGAGAGAATATAGAATCCGTCTGTTCCTGAAAACTTCATTGGATTTTGAACTTCGCGAGAAGCAATACATTGAAGAGATGAATCAATCCAAACTTCGTTTCTTCACGAATATCTCGCATGAAATCAGAACTCCGATCACTCTTATTCTGGGACAGGTTGATCTGTTGCTGAATTCCGGCAAATTGTCTACCTATGCTTATTCAAAACTGTTGAATATACATAAAAATGCAGGTAACCTGAAATCATTGATTACTGAATTGCTTGATTTCCGGAAACAGGAACAGGGACTTTTGAAACTGAAAGTTTCTCAATTTGACTTATATTCTTTGCTCAAAGAGCATTATGTATTGTTCAAGGAGTTGGCTGCTAACAGGAATATTTCGTTTGCTTTGCATGCCGACTGCGAGCAATGCCTCGTGTGGGGAGACCGGATGCAAATACAGAAGGTGGTTAATAACCTGCTGTCTAATGCTTTTAAATATACTTCAGACGGTGGAACTATCCGTATGGAATTGGCTGATGGAACGGAGGAATGTATGTTTTCCGTTTCCGATAATGGTGCGGGAATCTCCGAGGAAGACTACGTTAAGATATTCGAGCGGTTCTATCAGGTTGAGAATATAGGACAGTATGGAGGAACAGGTATCGGACTGGCTTTGAGTCAGGGTATTGTGAAAGCCCATCAGGGGGATATAACAGTAGAAAGTCAGTTGGGAAAAGGCTCTTGTTTTAAGGTCATTTTGAAAAAAGGGGATGCTCACTTTGATTCTTCTGTTGCCCGGGTTGAACCGGAGCGGGATAAGGAATATATTTATTATTCGGAAGATAAAGAACTGTTGGTTAAGGAGGTGCGGTCAGCCCAGAGTGAAAGCGGGACTACTGACTGTAAGTTATTGGTAATTGATGATAATGAAGAGATCAGAAATATCCTTGTGGATATTTTCTCTCCATTGTACACGGTTGAAACTGCAAGTGATGGCAAGGAAGGATACGAGAAAGTAAAGGTGATGCAGCCCGATCTGGTTATTTCGGATATCATGATGCCCGGAATGCCCGGAACAGAGTTATGTGCCAAGATCAAGAACAATATAGAAACCTGCCATATACCTGTCGTTCTTCTGACTGCCCTTAGTGCTCCCGAACGTGAGTTGGAAGGATTGAGAATTGGAGCGGATATTTATGTGGTGAAGCCATTTAATATGCGGCGGCTGGTGATGCAATGCAATAATCTCATTAATACCCGCAGACTTTTACAGAATAAATATGCCCATCAATTGGATAGCAAGGCGGAGAAGATTGCAACGAACGAACTCGACCAGAAGTTTATCGAACAAGCTACTCAAGTGGTGGAAGATAATATGGAAAATCCCGAATTCAGTGTAGATGCTTTCTCACGGGAGATGGGGGTGGGGCGTACTGTCTTATTTCAGAAGATAAAAGGTATCACGGGAAGTACGCCAAATAATTTTATCATGAATCTCCGTCTGAAAAAGGCTGCGTATTTTCTGCTGAATGCTCCGGAGATGAACATTTCGGATATTGCTTACCGGTTAGGATTTGGAAATCCTCAATACTTCAACAAATGTTTTAAAGAACTTTTTGATATAGCTCCTACACAGTATAGGAAATCTCATGATGCCCCTTCCGATCCCTCTGTAAAGTGATTAAAATAAGTCATCTGAATTTTTAGACTAGATAAAACGAACAATTCGATAGGGTGCAATATGCTCAAATGCGATACTTTTGTGGCGTTGGATCATGCCAGCTTGTACTTGAGTTTTCTTTAATTAGGTGTGTCCGCACACACTTTTATTTAGCAGACCAAGTATGATATAATCTTTATTCTAATATAATAATTATTGTATAGTATTATGAAAGACAATCATCCGTGTAATAAATAAAAGATAACATCTTACAGGAGAGAACCAATGTATTTCTCCTAATTAATTAAGTAGTGAGTAAAACCTTGATAATTAACCAATTTAATTTTATTCTAGTTATGAAAAATTTGCAGAGTAGGACAAAAGTGCGGTTGTTGCAGTCGTTTCTTTTGATTTCCTTGAGTCTCCTTTTCCTTGTCCATCCGGCTTATGCTCAAGGCGGGTTTGCAGTGAAGGGAGTTGTTGTGGATAAAACAGGATTTCCTTTGCCTGGCGCTAACGTGATGGAGAAAGGAACATCTAATGGGACAATTACGGATTTAGATGGTAATTTCTCATTGAATGTTTCAAAGAAGGGAGTTACTTTGACTGTATCATTCATGGGATATACCCCTAAAGAGGTAGTAGTGAAAGATAAAACAATGAATATTACGCTTGAAGAGAACTCTAAGTTACTGGACGAAGTAGTGGTAGTGGGTTACGGTACGATGAAAAAGCGTGATGTGACGGGAGCTATTACTTCCATCTCAAGTGAGGCTATTGAGCAGAAAATGGCTACTAATGTTTTTGAAGCACTGCAAGGTACTACTGCCGGTGTACAGGTAGTGTCAGGTTCGGGACAGCCCGGTGAGTCTTCTTCTATTAAAATTCGTGGTACTTCCACTTTCTCCGCCGAAGGAGTGACTCCTCTTTATATTGTAGATGGTGTGCCTTTGGAAAGTATCGACGGTATCAATACCAATGATATTACTTCTATGGAGATTTTGAAAGATGCTGCTTCTGCAGCTATCTACGGTTCCCGTTCGGCTAACGGTGTGATTATTATCACTACCAAGAGCGGTCAGGAAGGTAAAGCCCGTATTGATATCAAGTATAATCACTCATGGGGTACATTGTCTCATAAGGTGCCACAGGCAAATCGCAAAGAGCGTCTGTTGTACGACCAGTACCGCAAAGAGTATTTTGAAACATACGGCGGAGGTAATCCTGACGAAAGTAGTGATATACTGAATGATCCGTTGAACTCTTTCTTTAATGTAGACAATGATTATCTGGACATGATTACGAGCACTGCGCAGAAAGATCAGGTGGATATCAGCGTAGGTGGCGGTACGAAGAAACTGAAATATTTCATCAATACCGGTTATTATAACGAGAAAGGTATTATTTCCAATACCGGTTTTCAAAGATTAAATACTCGTATCAACTCCGATTATTCACCGACAGACTGGATGAATATGGGTAGCCGTATTTCTTTGACTTATTCTAAGAAGAAAGGTCTGAATGAAGGTACATTATTGAGTGCGGTATTGACTCGTCGCCCTTATTTCAATACTTATTATCCGGATGGCTCTTTGGTTGGAGTGTTTAATGGTCAGAAGAACCCTATTGCACAGGTTAATTATACAACTGACTTTACAGACTCTTATAAGGCGAACTTTTTCCAGTTCTTTGAAATCAAATTCAACAAATATCTGAAGTTCAGAGCCAATATCAATGCCAACTTCTATCTGGACAAGCGCAAAAAACTCGAACCGAGTCTTATCACCGATGAATGGCAGAAACAGAATAAGGGCTATTCTTATAATTACTTGAACTGGAACTGGATGAATGAAGATTTCATCACTTATGCACGTAAGATCAAGGGACATAATTTCAGCGCAATGGTGGGTGTCAGTGCTCAACAATGGCGTTATGAAAATGAAACCTTTGTAGGTTTGAATTCATCCACCGACTTTATTTATACGATGAATGCCTTTGCTGCTAATTTGGATTTGTCTTCTACGGGATCTACCTTGAGCAATCACTCCATGGCTTCTGTCTTTGCACGTGTGACGTATGATTATCTGGGAAAATATCTGTTTACAGCGAATATGCGTCGTGACGGTTCTTCCCGTTTCGCGAAAGAAAACAAATGGGGAAATTTCCCGTCAGTGTCAGTGGGATGGCGTTTCTCTGATGAGAAGTTCATGAAGTTCTCGAAGAAATTCCTGGAAGATGGTAAGATACGTGTAAGTTATGGTATTACGGGTAATGAAGCGATCGGAAACTATGACTATATTTATTCTTATTCTCCGAATTCTATCTATGACGGAGTGGGTGGTGTTATTCCGACCCGTATCGGTAAAGACAACCTGAAATGGGAGGAAACCAAACAGTTCAACCTTGGTTTGGACTTGAATTTCTGGAATAGCCGTTTGACGATTACTGCCGATTACTACGATAAATATACAGACGGTCTGTTGGCAAACTACCAATTGCCTAAAGAATCCGGTTTTGCATATATGAAGACAAACGTCGGTGAGATGAGTAACCGCGGTTTTGAAATTGCCGTTACCGGTGATATTATCCGCACAAAGGACTGGAAGTGGAATGCTTCTTTCAATATCTCCAGAAATATCAACCGCATTGAGAAACTGTCTGAAGGTAAGGCATATATGGAAGGTGATATCTGGTGGATGCAAGAAGGCGGCCGTGTAGGTGACTTCTATGGATTTAAAAGCGCCGGTATCTTTGCTTACGACGAATCGAACGCTTTTACAGATAAATGGGAACAACTGACTCCGGTATTTGAAAATGGTGTATTCCAATACAAGTATTTATTGAATGGAAAGGAATATGCAGGTGATATCCGCCAGAAAACGTTACCGAACGGCAAACCGTTCCGTGGTGGAGATTACAACTGGGAAGAGCCGGAAGGAACTCGTGATGGTGTGATTGATGATAATGACCGTATGGTGATTGGTAATGCCATGCCTGATGTGACCGGTGGTTTGAATACAACCGTGACTTGGAAAAGCGTAAGCTTGTATTTGGGATTCTATTATTCTTTGGGAGGACAGATTTATAACGCTGCCGAACATAATCGTAATATGTTCAAATATACCGGAACCACTCCTTCACCGGAAGTCATTCATAATATGTGGTTGCATCCGGGCGATCAGGCCATCTATCCGCGTCCGTATAACGATGATTTCAACAATGCGCGTATGGGTAACTCGTTCTATTTGGAAGATGCTTCATTTATCCGTTTGCAGAACGTACGTATAGCCTATGATCTTCCTGAAAACTGGATAAAGAAGCTGATGTTGAAGAATATAAACATCTACGCTTTTATAAACAATGCATTGACATGGACCAACTATTCGGGATTCGATCCTGAATTCTCTACAAGTAATCCTTTGCAGGTAGGTAAAGACTCTTATCGTTATCCGAGAAAGAGAGAATATGGTATTGGTTTTTCTGCTAACTTTTAATTGAAAATATCGTATGAAGAATATAAAATATTTTGTTGGAGCTGTATGCCTGGCTCTATCATTGAATAGCTGTTCGGACTTTCTGAATGAGGAACCGGTGAGTGAAATCCCGGCAGGTGACATGTGGCAGACCGCTCGTGATGCTAAGGCAGGTATAAATGAAATCTACGGATTGCTGCGTTCCACTTTACGCGAGAATTATTTTTATTGGGGTGAATTCCGTTCGGATAACGTAGCTCCCGGAGCACCGGTGATGGCCGATCAGGCACGTGTGATTAATAACCTGATGTCTACGGACGAGAAATGTGCGAAATGGACAACCTTGTATCAGATGATTAACCAGACCAATCTGGCCATCAAATATGTTCCTAATATCAGTATGCCCGACGTGGCAGACCGTAACGATTACCTCGGACAAGCGTATGCGCTACGTGCTTTGTCCTACTTCTATGCTATCCGTGTCTGGGGAGACGTACCTTTGTTTATAGAACCTACTGAAAAGTATTCGGAGGCTATTTACAAGGAACGTACAGATAAGAATTATATTATTGATAATGTAATTCTTCCGGATCTGAAGAAAGCGGAGAGTCTGATTAACCGTAACAAAAATTACGAACGCAAGCGTATCTCTATCTGTGGCGTTTGGGCCATCATGGCTGATGTTTATATGTGGACAGAGCAATATAATTTGGCTGATCAGACCATTGATAAGATGGCTGATATAAAATCTTCCAAAGGGCGTCTGGTAGATTTTGAACCCTCTATTCAAACTTGGCATACAATGTTCACAGAGGAATTGAATAACAAGCCATCGGATGATACTCCGGAAAATGATGAGTATTCTACAAAAGAGTTTATTTTCCTGATTCATTTTAATATGGATGAAGTGGGAACCAATGGTTATAGTTATATGTATCAATGGTTCTCCGGCTCTGGTAACCGTGCTGCCGTTTTGTCGGATAAGTTGATGAGTGTTTTCAATGAACCGGATATGCAGGGTGATTTACGTAAAGCTTATACTGTGAAAGATTATCAGAATGGAAACGAATTACGTAAATATATGGCCGGTGATATTAGTAACTCATTAAATAAGACTTGTGAGGTTGCTTATCCTATTTATCGCTACACGGATATGTTGTTATTGCAGGCCGAAGCACGTGCCCGTTTAGGAAAATGGGAAGAAGCTTTGGATTTAGTGAAGAAAGTACGTGACCGTGCCGGACTGGTTACTCCTACTGCACTTAGTTTTGCATCGGAAGATGAAGTCATTAATTATATTCTGCGTGAACGGCAGGTAGAGTTAGTGGGTGAAGGCCGTCGTTGGTTCGACTTGTTACGTACAGGGAAATGGAAAGAAGTGATGAAGCCTATTAATGGCATGAGTCAGGATGGAAATGAGCTGTTCCCGATTCATTATTCTCACATATTGGAGAATCCGAAGATAACTCAGAATGCATATTATGGTAACAATTAAAAAGATTGAAACGATGAAAAAGACAATATATAGAACGCTTTTCTTTTGCTTGAGCGTTATTGCGCTAGCTGGGTGTGACTTGGAATTGCAGAAGAATTATGATTATGAAGCATCAGTAGATGATCCTCATGTAAATGTAACAGCTTGGGAGTATTTTCAGGATCATCAGGATATGTTCTCTGAATTTACTACCGCTATAGAGTATACAGGTTTGAAGGATTATTATACTCAAACCGAAAATAAATACACTTATTTGGCTTTGAATAATACGGCAATGCAATCATACCGTGAAAATGCCTTTCCGGGGATAGCCTCTATTACGGACTGTGATAAAGAAACGGTGAAAAATATGCTTTTATACCATATTGTAGATGGTGAATACAGTTCCTATGGTCAACTGCAGGTGGAAGCTATGTTTGTTTTGACGATGCTTCCCGGGGAAAAGGGATTGATGACAATGTCTGTCTGGAAGAACCCGTGGCAGGCTGCCGTAGGCAAGATCTTGGTGAATGAAACGGGTAGTAATGGCAAATCACCTCAGCGTAATGCCAAAACTAGTAATATTTTGCCGACGAATGGTGTCATTCATATCTTCGAGAAATATTGTTATTACCAGAAATAATCAGTATTACATTAAAATGAGTTTATTATGATTCGTAAATTATATACCATCTTATTAATCGGGCTTTGTTTAAACTTAGTAGCTTGCGGCGACGACAATGAAGGCATTGATCCTAATGCGTCTGCTCCTGTTATCAAATTCCCGATGGAACAATTGGATGTTGATTTGAATAAAGTCGACAATCTGCCAGTAGTAGCTGTAATCAAGTCCCAGGCTGGATTGCAGAGCGTAACGATGAAAATCCAGACTGTAGAGGGTACTGTTGAGTATAAGACTGTCACGGATTTTTTTAATCCGAACTCTTATAGTTTGTCGGAAAACTTAGAATATAATGCAAATTATCAGGCATTTATTATTGAAGCGACTGATAAACTGAATCATGCTATCACAGGAACACTGCCCATATCTGTGACTGATGTGGTAGAACGTCCGGTTATCACTTTTGATCCGGAAGAGATTATCTATGATGAAATGGATGAGAATCCTACTATTCCTCGTACTACATTTAAAATAACTTCGGAGGCTGGTTTGAAAACAGTTGAAATGTATTTGGTTTCGGCTAGTGGACAGGAAGCGAAAGGAACGATAAATTTGAGTGGGGAGAAAGAGTACACGTTTGACGAAATGATTAATTATAAAGAAGGCGACAGAGGTTTTAAAGTAAAAGCGGAAGATACCTATGGTTATATTACGATTTCAACGTTACCTGTAACTTATAAAACTATCCCCGGACCTTCTTTGACCTTAACAGAATCCGCAATTTTTGCAGGTACTGATGCTAAAAAAGGAGTATCTATGCAGATAGAGTCAGTACGTGGAGTGCACGAGGTTGTAATTTACCGTATTGAAAATGGAGCGGAAGTTGAGGCCTTGCGTGAAACTAGAAGTGGAGAACATACTTTGAATTATGCTCCGGAAATAGATTTTACCGAAGCTACTTCAAAACTTAAGGTAGTAGTCTCTGATGGAAGAGAAGGCAAAGAAGCAACAGGCTATGTGAAAGCGTATGTTAATATGGAGGTTGCTACACTGAATGTAGGTAGCCAGCCTCTTGCTAATAATGCACATGAGAAATATCCGGATGCATTTGGAATGGTGTCTTTGAATGATTTGAAAACATACTCTGTTGATTATGCAATCGCTAATGAGGCTAATGCGAAGAATATAGACTTTAAATTCTATTGTTTTGGGGCGGCAGGTACTCCTCGCTTATACTCTATGGATAATACAGGAAAGGATAGTGAGTTTTCCGGGTCTACTGGTAAACTGTCGGCTATAAAGGTGAAAAACTTAACACGTTTTGCTATATTATCTAACTTTGATTATGAGAATGCAACTGTGACTTCTATTTCTTCGGAAATACTTTCAAGTAGTATAACTCAAAGTCTGTTGGATCCTATTGCTGTTGGAAATATTATAGCCTTCCGCACAGGAAGTTCTTCTACAGCAGGTGGAGGAAGAATTGGAGTTATGAAAGTTATTAATATAACGGAACCTAAGGATTTGGTTTCCAATAATGCAACTGCCCGAGTAATGACTGTTGAAATCAAATTCCCCCAAAAGAAGTAAAGATGCTCCCGTTCGCAATGTATTGAAACAGGTGGATTGTATAGGGATAAGAGGTTAGTTGTTGTGTACGAGATGAATGTCTCGTACACGATACTAACATTAACTGAAAGTAATATGGAAAAACATACATACAGGTATTTTTGCTCTTTTTGTTTAGCCAGTTTGATATTATTGTTCGCAATAAGTTGTTCTGGCAGTGCAGAAGAACCTTCAGAACCAGAAACTCCTACTACTCCAGCAGATGAGTATACTTATCTGAATGTAGAGTATAGAAAGTGGCAGAATGGGACTTTTCAATCGTGGACTACTGCAGATTCCCGTGAGACCCGTATCATTGATAATATGAACCGATACGCTCCTTCGGGAGATTATAGCAGGACTGCATGGGGAGGACGGATCGGGTTGCAACCTTCTTCTGTAACAGGAAAAGAAGGGTTCTTCCGGGTTGCCTATTGTGGAGGACGAGCTTACCTGCTTGATCCAGATAATGGAGCTGTTATTTTGCATGGAATTCAGCATGTTCGTCCAGGGGAGTCTACAGCTCACCAGAAAGCTTTCATTACAAAATATGGAAGTGAAGCCCGATGGAGTGAGGTGACTGGTAAAATGTTGGCTGACAATCATATAAACTATATCTCATATGGTTCAAACCGTATTGAAGCATTTCCCGTAGCGGTACGTGCCAATCTGTTGACTCCGAAGACACAGAAAATTGCTTATGCGGAAACGCTGTATCTACTCCGCACTTTTATGTGGGATATGACTAAGAATTTGGGATATGCTTTTGATGATGATAAATATAATCGTCTGGTTCTTCTTTTCGAACCCACATTTGCAGCATATATTGATAATCTTGTACAGGAGAAATCAGCATTGTTTGCAGGTGATAAACATTTTATCGGATATTATCTTGATAATGAATTGCCGTTTGCAAGTTACCAGAATGGTGATCCAGTAAAGGGAATTGAGTTGAAGCATTTTCTATCCTTGCCCGATCGTTATAAAGCTGCCCGGATTTATGCGGAGAAGTTTATGCAAGAAAGAGGGATTGCTTCTTCGGCGGCAATAAGCAAGAAAGATCAGGAAGACTTTCGTGGAGCTGTTTCTGATTATTATTATCAGTTAGCCACAACAACTGTTCGCCGCCATGATGCGGAGCATTTGATCTTAGGTACGCGTCTTCATGACTGGAGCAAATATAACCAGAAAGTGGTAGAAGCTTGTGCCCGTTACTGTGATGTTGTTTCTGTTAATTACTATGGACGTTGGCAACCCGAAACCGACTTCCTTGCTAATTTGAAAGTATGGTGTGGTGCGAAGCCATTTCTGGTATCAGAATTTTATACGAAAGCAGAGGATGCCAGTTATCAAGGGGTTAAATATGTAAATACTGAAGGCGGTGGTTGGCTTGTCCGTACACAAAAGAACAGAGGAGAATTTCATCAGAATTTCTGTCTTCGTTTACTTGAAACGCAGAATTGTGTTGGATGGGTACATTTTGAATACAACGATGGTTATGCTTCGGATGGCAGTGCCTCAAATAAAGGAATCGTTTCGCTGGAATATGAACCCTATGAATCCTTCCTCTCATATGTACGACAACTGAACTTGGCTGTATATCCATTGATTGATTATTATGATGCCAAGCAATGAGTAGGATAGTTTATCGAGATTTTGATAGAAAAAGAAAATATAATTTGAAATAGTTACTACAATGAAGAAGATCAGTTTATTAGCTCTTTTTTTAGGCTTTAATATAGCTTTAGGTGCTTGTTCAGATGACGACGCAGCTCCGATTGTGAAAAATGAATCGTTTCAGCTTCCCGCAAAGGCATATGTTTTGGCAGAGCAAACAAAACGTGCTATTGTGATAAGAGATGCAGAAACCCAACGTAATGTATGGAGTTGGGATCCTTATACTGCTCGTGTTCCTTCGGCACATCAGGATTGGTTTATTAATCCGAGCGAAGTAAAACCGGTATTTAATAAACGCTATATTCTAATGACTGCTTCCGGTGGGGCGGTAGCTTTAATTCGCTTGTCAGACCATAAATTAATGTTTTATGCAAACTGTGGACAGAACCCGCATTCTGCAGAAATTTTGCCGGATGGAAATATCGTTACGGCAGAGTCGAAATCCGGTGAAATCAATACCTTTGTAGTAGATACGGTAAAAGTATTAGGAATGAAAGCTAATACCATAAAACTGGGTAATGCCCATAATGTAGTCTGGGATAAGGAAAGAGAATGTATCTATGCTACGGCTACCATACAGGCGGGTGTAACAGCTTTGTTCCGTATGAATTATAATGGAAATCGGAATAATCCGCAACTTACTAATCAGACACGTATATATACCTTCGACAAGGAATCTGGAGGACATGATTTGTTCCCGGTGTATGGTGAAGAAGATAAATTATGGTTGACAGCGGCTTCGGCAGTTTATAAGTTTGATATTTCTACGGATGTTCCGACCTGCGAGAAAGTGTATAGCATAGCCGATATAAAAAGTATCTGCAACGGACCGGATGGAATCCTGATGTTGAAACCGACTGAAGAGTGGTGGGCAGAAGGACTTGTAAATGAGAAGGGAGAAGAACTTTTCAAAATGGACGGAGCCAAGATTTATAAAGGCCGTTGGATGATAGACAATACCTTCAGTTATCCGGAAAAGCATGATTTCGTGTTGGGTGAGGATTGATTAAGTATCACGGAAGATTGATAGAGTATATAAGTTGAATAATTAAGTTTGGAACAATGAGGAAGCTTCTTCTATTTTTATTGGTATCTATCGCATTGCCGGCTTTGGCGCAGAATGGAAAGAAAGTGTATGCCGACTTTCACGGTGTACGCTATACCCGGCAGCATGACGGAAAGTTGGGCCGTTGGGAGATGTATGCCAATACGGAGAAATCAAGTACCGGAAGAAAGTCGCTGTGTTATAATGCCGACCTGATAGACAGTGAAGGGCGGCATGAAATAGCGGCAGTGGCTTATCCGCAAGTCGGAATGCAGTCCAATCTCGATCCCGATTATATCGAATATCAGATTTTGTCTGCGAAAGCAGCCAAGATAGATGGATTCTTTATTGAATGGGGATTCAAGCCTCACGAAAATGACATCTTGTTGCGTGAGATGCAGAAAGTGGCGGCGAAGTATGACTTTGAGATCGGGGTAAACTGGTGTGACGGTTGGTTGTATTATGACTGGATTACTAAACTTTATCCGGAAATCAATACCCGTGAGGCAAAGACTGAATACATGGCTAAATGTTACCAATATTTGGTAGATAGCGTCTTTACTGGTCCTACAGCTCCTATGGTGAAGGGAATGCCTGTTTTTTATCATTTCGGTCCCGGAGCGAAGGTGGATGAATATAAGAAAGTATTATCACTGGCGAAGTTACCGCAAGGAATGAAGCAACCGGTTGCTTTACGCCGTTGGGCGGATTGGGGAAAACTGGAAAACGATAAATATATCCCCGTCACTCGTAGCGATGAAATGGATGCTTGGAAAGAAGTGGGAGAAATTCCGACTGCATGGCTTCCTGCCCGTGTCCGTACAAGAGATCAGGCACATGCCGAATGGGATAATTACGCCACACAGGATGATGTTATCGAGTTTATGAAACCTTTCCGCGATTCTATCTGGCATAGTAACAATCCTGCATATACAATAAAGTCGGGATTTGCCATGCCGGGGATGGATAACCGGGGGTGTGCAGGCTGGGGACGCGGACACTTCTATTATATTCCTCGCAACAATGGAGAAACCTACCAAAGTATGTGGAAGTTCTGTATGGCGGAGAAAGACAGCTTAGATATGATGTTTATTGCTTCGTGGAGCGACTATACCGAAGGACACGAAATAGAGCCAACCATTGAAAACGGCGACCGCGAATTGCGTACTACTTTAAAATATGCGGCAGAGTTCAAAGGTGAACAGGCGGATGAACGTGGATTAACCTTGCCTTTGATGCTTTTCCGTTTGCGAAAAGAAGCCCGTTTCCTGGAAAAGACAAAGATGGACGTATCCGGTTGTCATCGTTCCCTCGATAAAGCAGCATTGTTAATCAGCCAGGGACGTTATCCGGTGGCGATAGGTTTGTTGTCGCAAATAGAAAATGATGTCAAGACGGCAAAGTCGGCTTTAACGGTTGAGATGATGCGTTTGCGTGAGTCGGACATGAAGATTCAGGGAAAGCGGAAATCCGGTGGCTACAGTGCCGAAGAGACTCTCTCTATCTCTTTGCCTAAAGAGTTGGTTTCCAAACTACAAATGAATAACTATGTAGGATATCTCTATTTTGAGTATCTGGACAAAGGAAATGAATCTCTTTTTATACGTTCGTCTACGCTGCGTGAACCGAAAGAGCCGTTTAAAATTGTATCCCGGATACGTACCGACAATACGGGCGAGTGGAAAAGCGCAAAAGTAGAATTGTATAAGGATAATATCGTGAATGGATTCAATATGCCTACTTTTTATTTAAAAGGAAATGTCGTAGTCCGTAATTTGTCATTGGGTTATACGATCTACACAGTCAAATAAATGCATGGATGAAGAGCTTAAATAATTGGTTATTAGTTTTATTGGTACTATCCTGCTTCGGCTGTTCCTCTCCGGTTCATGAGGATGGTAGAGGATGTGCTTTCGTATCTGACAGTATTCAATATCGGGTTGAGTTTATGTCGGCGGGATGCGTACGGATTTTGTCTTTTCCCCAAGGTGATACGTTGATAACAAAAAGATTGGTGGTCGATGCGGAAAAGCCGGCTTTCAAAGACTATAAATGGGAAGATACGGGACAGAAGCTGTTCTTTCGCACCCGTGAACTTTCCGTAGCTTTTGATAAGGCAGATGCGGCTTTCACTTTTCAGGAAGTATCGACCGGTAAGTTATTACTAAAAGAGAAAGGGGATAGAAAGGCACGGAACTTCAAACGTTCGGTTGCCGGAGGTGAACAATGTCTCGAAGTCACTCAACGCTTTGTTCCTACCGATGATGAGGCTATTTACGGACTGGGACAGTATCAGAACGGAATCATGAACTACCGGGGGAAATCCGTACTTCTGTTGCAGGCCAATATGGATATTGTCAATCCGTTCCTTATTTCGACCAACGGATACGGTGTCTTATGGGATAATTATTCTTCTACGAAGTTTGAAGATACGAAGGAGGGCTACTCGTTTACTTCCGAAGTAGGTGATGCTTCCGACTATTATTTTGTCTATGGCAAGGATATGGACGAAGTCGTTGCCGGTTATCGGGAATTGACGGGGGACGTGCCGATGTTTGGAAAATGGGTATATGGCTTCTGGCAGTCCAAAGAGCGTTATAAGTCGTTCGATGAATTGAAGGCAGTCGTTAAAGAATACCGTAAACGGGGAATTCCGTTGGATAACATTGTGCAGGACTGGGAATATTGGGGAGACAAACCTCATTGGAACAGCCTGACTTTCCATCCGGCAAACTTTAATCATCCCCGTCAGGTTATTGATGAACTGCATCAACAGGACCATGTTCATTTTATGCTTTCCGTATGGCCAGGATTCGGACCGGAAACGGCTGTCTATCAGTCTTTGGATTCTATCGGTGCATTGTTTAGCGAACCTACATGGGCAGGCTATAAGGTTTTTGATGCCTATAATCCTGTTGCACGGGATATCTTCTGGCAATACCTCAAGAAAGGACTCTATGATATGGGCGTGGATGCTTGGTGGATGGATGCAACGGAACCTTCTTTCCGGGACGGATTCACACAGTTGAAACAGGAAGAAAAGACCAAATCGGCAGGTAATACTTATCTGGGTAGCTTCCACCGTTATCTGAACACCTATTCTTTAGAGATGCTGAAAGATTTCTATCAACGCCTGCGAGCCGAAAGCGATCAGAAACGAATATTTATCCTGACTCGTTCCGCCTTTGCCTCGCAACAACATTATGGTACGGCTGTCTGGTCGGGTGACGTTTCGGCTTCATGGGAGAATATGCACAAACAACTGGTTGCCGGCTTAAACTTGTCTATGTCCGGTATTCCGTATTGGACTTCCGATACGGGAGGATTCTTCGTCACAGAACGGGATGCGAAATATCCCGACGGACTGAAAAGTAATGATTATAAAGAGTTGTATTCCCGTTGGTTCCAGTTTAGCGCATTTACTCCTATCTTCCGTGCTCACGGTACGAACGTGCCGCGTGAAATTTGGCAATTCGGTGAAAAGGGGACATTATTCTATGATAATCAGGTGAAATATATCCATCTGCGCTACCGTCTGTTGCCTTACATTTACTCAATGTCTCATCAGGTAACCGCCAATAACTATACCATGTTGAGAGGCTTGGCAATGGATTTCACAACAGATACCCGGACTTTTGATATTGATAATGCCTATATGTTCGGTACTTCCTTATTGGTGCGTCCGGTATTTCGTCCGCAATCGGAAGAAAAGAACGTCAGCATTTATCTGCCGGAACACAGCGGTAAATATTGGTATGACTTCTGGACCGGAGAAGCTTTTGAAGGAGGAAGAGAACAAATGCAGACAAGTATCCTCGATATACTTCCGCTCTATGTGAAGGCAGGTTCTATCTTGCCTTTGGCAGAAGTAAAACAATATGCGATGGAATATCCCGACCGTGAATTGGAACTGCGTATCTATGGAGGAGCGGACGCTTCTTTTTTATGGTATGAGGATGAAGGTGATTCCTACCGCTATGAAGAGGGTGTATGTTCGAAAGTGCCGGTGCAATGGAAAGATTCGGAACGGACATTGACTATTGGCCTGCGTGAGGGAACTTATCCCGGTATGCCGGAACAAATAAAAGTGCATATGAAATTATATCTGCCTGAAGGTGCTGCTTTTGAGAGTAAAGAGTGTGTCTACACAGGTAGAGAGGTAAAAATAAAGTTTTAATTAGATGCATATATCGATTATGAAGAAGTTTTTCTATATCTTTATTCTATTGCTTATTGTGGGATGGGCGCAGGCGCAACAACGCGTGGTATACACAATCAACGACGGATGGAAATTTACAAAAGGATCTCCGTTTGAAGCGCAGCTGGCCGGCTGTGACGACTCTTCTTGGGAGACGGTCAATATTCCTCATACATGGAATGATAAAGATGCCGACGACGAAACTCCGGGATTTTATCGGGGGCCGGCTTGGTATCGGAAACAATTATTTGTAGACAAAAGCCAGGAAGGACGTCAGGCAGTAATCTATTTTGAAGGAGCCAATCAGGAAGTGCAATGCTATCTGAACGGTCAGTTCGTGGGAGAGCACAAAGGAGGGTATACCCGTTTCTGTTTTGACATTACTTCCCATTTGCGTTATGGACAGGAAAACCTGTTTGCCATTTATGTGAACAATGTCTATAACCCGAATATCCCGCCTCTGTCTGCCGATTTTACTTTCTTTGGCGGTATCTACCGGGATGTCTATCTGCAGTTTATGAATCCGGTGCACATTGCAACGAATGATTATGCTTCGTCAGGAGTTTATATCCGTACACCCGAAGTGAACAACTCCGCAGCCTCGGTAGAAATCACTACATTACTGACGAATAATACACTCCAACCTGCTGAAATCAGAGTGGAAAATGTAATCTGCGATGCGGATGGCAGGGAAGTGAAAAAGACTCATGCGGAAGTAAAGCTGGCATCCGGCGAAACAAAGACGGACATCTCTAAAAAGATAAAAATAGATTCTCCCCGTTTGTGGGATATAGACGATCCCTATCGGTATATGGTATATACGCGTATTCTTGATAAGAAAAAGGGCGCTTTACTGGATGAAGTGGTGAATCCGTTAGGTTTGCGCTGGTTCAAGTTTGATTCGGAAAAAGGCTTTTTCCTGAATGGCAAAGGACGTAAACTGATCGGAACTGCCCGGCATCAGGATTATTTTCAGAAAGGAAATGCCTTGCGCGACGAGTTGCATGTACAGGATGTATTGCTGTTGAAAGAGATGGGAGGGAACTTCCTGCGTGTGTCACATTATCCCCAAGATCCTGTAATCATGGAAATGTGCGATAAACTGGGTATTGTGACTTCGGTTGAAATCCCCGTTGTCAATGCTGTTACGGAAACCGAAGAGTTTCTGCAGAACTCCGTTGAGATGGCTAAAGAAATGGTGCGTCAGGACTTCAATCGCCCTTCTGTTATGATTTGGGGTTATATGAATGAGATTTTCCTGCGTCGCCCTTATACCGAAGGCAAGCAATTGGAAAATTATTACCGCTTTACTGAAAAAGTAGCCCGTGCCTTGGAGGCGACCATCCGAGAAGAAGATCCTTCCAGATATACCATGATGGCTTATCATAATATGCCTCAATATTACGAAGACGCCCATCTGACCGAGATACCGATGATTCAGGGATGGAACCTGTATCAAGGCTGGTATGAACCGGATATCAATGAGTTTCAGCGTTTGCTCGATCGTGCCCATAAGGTATACAAAGGAAAAGTACTGATGGTTACGGAATATGGACCGGGAGTAGATCCGAGACTTCATTCCTACCAGTCGGAACGTTTCGACTTCTCACAGGAATACGGTCTGGTATATCATAAACATTATCTCCGTGAAATGATGAAACGTCCGTTTATAGCCGGTTCCAGTCTGTGGAATCTGAATGATTTTTATTCCGAATCCCGTGTAGATGCTGTTCCTCATGTAAACAATAAAGGAGTTGTCGGATTAGACAGGGAGAAGAAAGATGTCTATTGGTTCTATAAGACAGCTTTGTCACGTCGTCCGATACTTGTTATAGGTAATCGGGAGTGGAAAAGCCGTGGGGGAGTGGTGAATACTGCACAGAAAGAGTGTATTCAGTCTGTCCCTGTATTCTCTAATGCGGAAGAAGTTGAGCTGTTTGTGAACAACAAGAGTCTGGGAAAGAAAAAGGTAGAAGATAATTATGCTTTGTTCGACGTGCCGTTCGTTGGTGGAGAGAATCTGCTGGAAGCTGTTGCTGTGGCTAGTGGTCATAAATTGCGTGATATGCTCCGGATTCAGTTCCAGTTGGTAGGTTCACAATTGAAAGATGAAGCTGTGCCATTCACGGAAATCAATGTAATGTTAGGTTCTCCAAGATATTTTGAAGACCGTTCGGCAAATGTAGCATGGATTCCCGAACAGGAGTATAAGCCCGGTAGCTGGGGATTTGTCGGCGGAACTTCTTATCGCCGCAAAACAGGGTTCGGCAGTATGCTTGGCTCGGATATTGATATTCACGGAACAGACATGAATCCGGTTTTCCAGACCCAACGTGTCGGAATAAAATCTTTTAAAGCTGATGTACCGGATGGAGAATATTCCGTATATTTGTACTGGGCAGAACTGGAGTCGGACAAAGAGCGGGAAGCATTGGTTTATAACTTGGGAGCTGACTCGGAACAGACATTTGCCGGAAACCGCAGCTTCGGAATTTCAATCAATGGAACAACCGTTTCTGATGATTTTAACGTAGCCCGCGATTACGGATATGCCCGTGCTGTTATCAAGAAGTTTGTGATAACAGTGAAGGATGGAAAAGGATTGAGTGTCGATTTCCATAAAAAGGAGGGAGAACCAATTCTGAATGCTATCCGTATTTATAGAAACTATTAATTATAAATGCTATCAATATGCTTAGGTCTATTTATTTACTGTCTTTTCTCCTCCTGCAATCCTTGTTTGCTTTTGCCGGGAATGTAAAGGAGAGTGTTCCGTCCTCTTTTGATTTGTATGTATGCATCGGACAATCCAACATGGCGGGGCGTGCAACATTAACTCCGGAAGTCATGGATACCCTTCAAAATGTGTATCTGTTGAATGATAAGGGGAATTTTGAACCGGCAGTAAATCCCCTCAATCGTTATTCAACAGTCCGGAAAGATTTGTCTATGCAACGCTTGGGACCAGCTTATGGTTTTGCCAAAGAATTGACGCGGAAAACGAAACGCCCTATCGGACTGGTAGTAAATGCACGTGGTGGTTCTTCTATCAACTCTTGGTTAAAAGGAAGTAAAGACGGATATTATGAAGAAGCACTCTCCCGGATTCGGATTGCGATGAAACAGGGAGGTGCTTTAAAAGCAATCCTTTGGCATCAGGGAGAAGCCGACTGCTCCAATCCGGAAGCGTATAAACAAAAACTGATTTCTTTGGTGAAAGACCTGCGGGAAGATTTGAATCTGCCGGAACTGCCGATTGTTGTAGGACAGATTTCTCAATGGAACTGGACGAAAAGAGAAGCAGGTACAGTCCCCTTTAATCAGATGATTAAAAAAGTTTCTTCTTTTATTCCCCATTCCGATTGGGTATCATCGAAAGGATTGGGATGGTATAAAGATGAGAAGGACCCTCATTTTAATACGGAAGCACAATTGTTATTAGGGAAACGTTATGCAAAAAAGGTACTGAAGTTCTATAAGCATCCATAGAATACCCTTTTTCGAAAGAATACAAAAGCCGGCTGATTCATGAGGAATCAGCCGGCTTTTGTATGGTGAATAACTAAATACTGCCTTGTTGATAGAAAATGACTATATGTAGTTAATTATCTTGTTATAAACAAATTAACCTGTTAATAACTTTGTTAATATCCTTGTTGATAACTGAAATGAGGTTGTGAATAAAGTCTGTACAGAAGAGTCGTCATAAAAAAGAAGAACCGCATTTTGCGATTCTTCTTTTCTTTAGTTGCGGAGATCCGACTCGAACGAATGACCTTTGGGTTATGAGCCCAACGAGCTACCAACTGCTCCACTCCGCGATGTTTAACGGGTGCAAAGGTACGGCTTTTTTTGAAACAAACAAATATATTGCTGAATATTTTTCGAATAAATCTTCACTTTTTTCTTATTAGGTTGAGAATGAGCGAAATAATGATGAAACTTTTTCTTAGCACCTATTAATATACAAATGTTAATATTCTCTCTATTTTCTTGTATGGTCTAAAGAAAAGAATTACTTTTGCTCAAAAGTATTGTGCTTCAATGATTTATAACTTTGGTTCTTAAACGTTGTTCTTAAATAGCCTTGTTTGAACGACACAAAGATAGGATTAATTATGTATAAGGCATAATTTTGAGATTAGAATTTTAGTCCGCATTTAGATGTGACAATTCATATTTAGATAAAAAAAGCCAGCTATCAATTTCGATAACTGGCTTTTAATTTTACTCATCAGTAGAAGCACTTTGAGATTGTGTGAACTGCTCGTAGAAATTGTTGAGAAGGCGATTTATAATGGTCTCTTTGGTATCTCCACCTCGCTGTCCTTTGGCTTTCTCTATCTGTTCTGCTTTCTCTTTGTTCAAACTTGAAAAGAACTTGAACAGATTGTCAATCGTAGCACCTTTTTGGTCATCGTCTGCTTCATCGTACTGATAGATAATCCAATCAATGAGAATTCTACTTTTGAGAATCTCTTTAGAGAGGTGTTCTGCTACTGCTTTTAATAATCTTCTCCCCCTTTCCAATCCATTAGTTTTCCGTAATTTGTCACTTATCTTACCCGCCATTGCATCTGCCATTATCTCTTTAGTAATACCCGCTTTAAACGTTCCCCATTTGGAAGCAGTGGGTAATGGATAACCTTGTTCAGTAAGCTCCACGATAAAATCAAGTAGCGGAAGTTCCTCTTTGCACGCCATTTTAGCTCCCTTAGGAAAGTCGCCGCCCTTCCAAGGATTTGTACAAATGTTAATCTCCGAAAACATTCTCGAGACTGCAATTTCTTCATTCAAAGCATAGATAAGATAGAACTCACCTTTGTACTTCTCTTCATCTTTTAAGTCCTTGTTAGCTTCCAGAAGATTTAGATGACCTTTGTAACGGTGGTTTGCATCCACTAACACAACATACCGGGCTGCATCAGCTCCGCTAATGATTTCTCCCGTTTCAAAATCTACAATCTCCAATCCGGCTTCTATAACTTTCTTTGCATCCACTATGATAGCGGGAACTAACATTCCATTTGCCTTCATGGACTTCATTTTGGCTTTAACCACCTTTTCGTCAAAGTTACGATTACCTGATAGCCTAGCTATCTTGATTCCCTTACTTGCTAGCACTGCCAACGTTAAAACTTGGAGTGCTAATTCATTTTTTTTGTTCATCATTAAAAATGAGACTGCCCAGTAGAAACATTATCTACTTTCGTTCCTTTCTGGTGGCAAAATTACAATGGAAATTATGAATAAAGGCAATGTTTTGAGAGGTGGTAAGAGGGGTAAAAACAGCCCAATAATTTACCCCTTTAATAAATCATTTATAAAATTTGTTAGCTCTAAGAATTTCATAATCTTTGTAAGATTTTATCTGGTCTTTTATGAAGTTAGGACACAGCTTGCCTTTTTTCTCATCAACTCCAGTATATCGTTTGTCTGTGGATAGCCTAGTCAAATAAACTAGTCTTGAGATTAATAATGTCTTATTCAAAGAAACTGTACTGTATGCTTTTGCAGGCTTATTTGTATTTGTTTTGGGCAATAGCTTAAAGAAACTATCCAATAAGCTATAGAACATTGCCACTAGAACAGTATCAGGTTCTGTATCTTTACCTTTTCTATCTATTTCTTGTGTATCCAATATTGTTGGAAAGTCAACACTAAAATATTCATTTACTACTTTATACATAAGATGAATGTAGTCTAATGATATTGGGTCATCAATTTTCATAGAGTGATGTTCTCCTTCTAGTTTTAATGTTAGTGTCATAGGTTTTATAAAAGAAGCTTTTGAATTTTTATTGTTGATATTCTTCTCAATCTGTTGCATGAATTTCTCCACTAATACCCTTGGAGTTTCTTTAACCTTAATTCCTTCCAAGCAACTTCCATAAATGTAATCAGAGACGAACAATAATAGATACCAGAATTTTTCTCTATCTATATCCAATGCTTCCAAAGTATTTTGTATATCCTCATACTGTATATATTTCTCAAATGTATAGTGAGCATTAAGCACTTTTGCATTGTACCGTTTCTTAAATTCTTGTGTTACAGTTGTACCCATGAAGACATATTTTGTTTCTTCTTCTTCTGCTGCTGCTTCTTCTTCTGCTGCTTGTTGTTCAGTGGCTAGTTCTGTGTCATTTGTCTCTGCTTTATCCTCTATCTCCTTTTTAACCCTTATGAAATCATAGTCAGGGTGGCATTTACAACCCAACATTTCTACATATTTTAGCAAATCATCTTCTTCTTTTACATATTTGTCTAATGTAAACTTATCTATTGGCTTTATATCTTCCATATCTCTAATCTTAAATTATGCCTTAAAGATAGAAAGAATTAGATAAAAAAATAAGGCAGTAAATGAATTTTCACTTACCACCTTATCAATGTATTATATCCTACGTTTCTTATAGTTATATCTACAAACTTTACACAAGTGTAATAATAATTTAACCGTATATGGTCTCAATATTTTAATCTATTGTTCATTGTTGACTATACTTTACATAAAAGGGAAAATATTTTTATCGAAAATAACATGAGGCACTTATTATTTATTTACACCTTAACTAATTCTTCTAAAGCTTGAGTTTTGACATTAAGTTGATGCTCAATAATCATATCATAATCACATTTCTTATCACCTAACTTACTTGTTACAACAAATAATTCTAGTGATATTAGAAAAGCAAATATAATAATGTAAAAAATGAGAGCTTCAATTCTTGTAGAGAGGATTTCTATCATAGCTCGTAATTCAGACAAAAAACCTGTGTTAGATGATAATTCTGTTCTTAAATCCTTTTCTACGTTCATTTTTTTCTGGGTATATTCATCTTGTTGCTTACGTAATCCTTCGAGAGTCATATTATTAGCTTCAACTTGTTTTACACGAGGATTTGCCATAGGTGTCGTAGAAACTGTAGTTTGAGGAATATCTTTATAGCTTCCATCATCTTGGCGCTCTTTGGTGTATGTGGTAGTGGTTGAAACTGTTTTAATTACAGGTTCTCGTACGATTTCATCATTCAATATAATATTTGCTTTATCCAAAGAGTCTATATTAGTTTGTAATTCTGATAATTTTACATCAATAACTTTCAAACGTAAGGGCAACTGTTCAACAACTTGTCGGTCCGTAATTTCTACCATTTTACGATTAATATCTGCTCCAAATATAATCTGGTCTATAATAGAAGAACCTAAAAAAGCCATAATCACAGCAATAAAAAAACGAAAGAATGTATTCCACTTATGAGTTCCTACAGTTAGGATTATTTGTCGTTCAATTTGAATAACAATAACAACAAAAATAATAGATGAGATAATACATCCCCACCATGGAGCTTCTACATACCTTTCTGCAAAACAATATCCAGTAAATCCCCATAGTATAATTAATATTAATAAGGCTGCAGTATATTTCTTTAAATGTTTAAAACTAGCTTCACTACATTGAGATAATATTGAACTATTCCAGCCTGTAAGAAAACAGCCAAATTTAATCCACCACTTCATAATATTATTTATTTTTTAAAGTATCCAAAGATAGGGCAGCCAATCCGCGAAGGAAACCACGTTCGTATGATAGAAGAACTCCCATCATATATGGAACTTCGTTGCGAAAATCAGCTTCCATTTCATGTAATTTGTCCACATGTCTCTGTAGTGTTTCTCTTTTTGTTTTTAACTGCTTTACAACATCTATTAATCCCGCTTGAGAACGTGATTCTATATGAAAATCTATGTCGTGTAAGTCATCGTTATACTTTAAAATAACTTGTTCAAATTTTATTTCTATGTTGTGTCGAATAATGGACTGGTTCATCTCTTTATAAGACATATCAGGATTACAGATAGCATCTTCATAACCTTTTTGTTCGTAATCTTCTTTTAAGTCATTATAAATCAAGTCTATTGGCATACCTGTGCCGTAATTTATTACAATAGTGTTACCTTTATCCAATGGATTGGATTCATCTACAAAATCTTCTTTTTTAATTTCTGGAAGATTCTGCATAATTTTGTCATCTTCTGTTGAGACAAGAATTTGTTTCTTCTTAAAAAAATCAAGAAATCCCATAACTTTATAAATTAAATATACATAATAGGTATCTCATATAATCTATGACCTCTATCATGACACGATTTACATAAGGTAATCAAATATATGTCTTGGTAATTCCAAGGTTCACAGAATATATTCAGTTTCTTTATGAAATGGTATTGTTTGTGATGAACAATAAGACTATCTGTTTTTCCACAGATTACACATTGATGGTTATCGCGATTCAGGATAATCTCACGCTTCATTTGCCATCTTTTATCAAACAATTTAGCTTGATAAGAACCATGTTGATGAGGGGTGTTAATAGTCATAACAGATTCTTTAATTTTTCAAATATTATATAATATCGCAAAAATATCAAAATTTATATATTCAAACAAATATCATATTATATTTTTGTGATATGTTAATGAAAATCTTAGTGTTTAAAATTACCTCAACAACTCAAAGATGTATATTCTGCATACAGTCAAATATATTTTAGCAATCTATTTAAAAGTAAAATATTTTAATCTATCATTTGCTTTACATATACTCAATATGTAATCAATATTTTTATATTATTAAAAATAAATAAGATGGTATATTACATGTCTTCCACTAGGATAATTGTTGATAATTTACTATTTTTGTAAAAGATTATTTAGTCTATTCTATTTATATAAATTATTAATATGCAAGTAATACCAAAGAAGAAGAATAACACAATTCATTATTTACCACAAGAGATTAGAGAAACTAGATTAACAGAGGTTACATATTTACCTATCACAAGGGAAATGTTAGAAATGCTTTTCTCAAATTCAGCTAAGAAGGATAAGCATAAATTAGTTAAGAAGAGAAGAAGATGAATTAAAAAGGCGACATTTGATAGATAGCTCAAATGCCGCTTTCTTGTATAATAGATAATTAGTTGAATCTGTTTTTAAGGGTGCAATTAATTTGTACCCTTTTTATTCGTTCATATATTAATGCATCTATTAAATCTAAGTTTTTTTAGGCAAAAGATATTATTTATATAATTAAGAATTATTATATTTGTAATTGAATTAGTAAAGTAGAAGCGTTGTGCTGCCTTGTTGCAAAATGTGGGAAATTATTCAAAAGGGCAAAGATAGCATTACAGTTTCACGTTTCGATGTATAGTATTGATGTTCTTGTAGAAACTGGAGAACGGTAAATTTTGATAATATGAAAAAACTACTATCAATTACAATGTTGCTCATATCTTCATTATTTGTTTATGCGCAACAAGACGTTACTAAATTTTTAGGTATTCCAGTTGACGGAAGTAAATCTGAAATGATTCAGAAATTAAAAGCTAAAGGTTATACGAGTAGTCAACACAATAAGGAAATTCTAGTTGGTGAGTTTAATGGTACGGATGTCAATATACATATTGCCACAAACAACAATAAGGTTTGTCGAATAATGGTTTGTGATGCTAATTCCATAGATGAAGGGGGGATTAGGATAAGATTTAATAGGCTCTGTGAGCAATTTAAAAAAAATTCTAAATACCTTTCATTACAAGATTATACTATATCAGAAGACGAAGATATATCCTATGAAATGTCTGTACATTCAAAAAAGTATGATGCTCTTTTTTATCAAGCTCCTCTTGTTGTTGATTCTGTTGAGACTGCAAATAAATTGAGAGCAGCTCTTTTAGTCAAATATACAGAAGAGCAATTGGCTAATCCAACAGAAGAAATTAAAAAAGATATTTATGAAACATCTACTTCTTTTGTATTGGATATGATGCTCAAAAAGCCTGTTTGGTTTAGAATTGAAGAATTTGCAGGGAAATATTACATTGCAATGTACTATGATAATGAATACAATAGGGCAAATGGTGAAGATTTATAATTAGATTATGAAAAAGGTATTAATATTTATTGCAGGCGTTGTTATAGGTGCTATTTTAATGCTTGTTATTGCTGCACTTATTGGAAATTCGTCAAATGGAGAATCTTCAAATAATGGAATGACATTCTTTGAGAAAGAAGGGGATTGCATTAGTGAAAATTCTTTTGAGGTCTTTCAAGTTCTTGATTCAGGTGATGCTTTAGCTAATGAGGTAAAAATAGAGTGGGATATGTCTGTTCCAACAGGGGTAACTGTTTTGTTGTTATGTAAGGATGGCAAATCGTATTATGACGACCAAGTTATCAAAGTTTCTGAAGGAAAATGTGCAAAACAGATTGGGACATTCAAATACTCAACAAAGGCAGGTTTTGATAAGACTGTTCCTATTGTAAGCATACTCAATAAATAGGATAAAATAATAAAGAGCGTGTATGAGGGGACATTAATTTGTTCCCTTTTTGTAAAAAAGGCAGCAAATGAATGTTACTTCAAATGCTGCCTTTTGATACTTTTAAATTATAATTGGATAAATTCTACATCGTCTACTTGAAGTTCCTGCTTACCAAATGTATAGTAACCAAATCCTGTATATTCTAATGGCATATAACGTACTTTCAGAATCTGTACACCATCAACAATGAATGTAAGAACCTGTCCATCGCTTATAAGTTCCCATTCTTGGTCAACCTTTTTTTTATCTTTCCATGTTACACCTTGTTGGATAGCTCCTACCACTATTCCATCCACTCTACGTTCAAATCGTACCATTTCATTATTGAAATTGAAACAATAGAAGTTTCCTCCGTCCCTATAATTAAAGACTAATCCAGTGGTACGGTCATTTGCTAATTTCTGAATATTGACGTGCGTTCTGATTTTGAAAGGTTTTTGTACATCAAGCGGAGCATAGCAATGAGTCTCAAAGAATGTATTTGCACCAACTTTAGTAGCTACACCGCTTAATGCAGTAAGAGCAACTCCTAATCCTTTATTTTCTCCTTTTGATACGATAGTCATTCTCCCCCCATCTATGACGGCTGTTCCATTATTGCTTTCAAAAGCACATTCTGTCCATTCGAGAGAATTCGCATCAAACGTTTCTTTAAAATTTTGGGCATTTGTCTGAGCAAGCAAGAAAAATGCCATTCCAACTGTAAATACTAACTTTTTCATAAATTATAATATTAAATGATTAAAAAATTAAAGGCTACTAACTTTGCCTATACGTGTTTGCAACTCTTCAATCAAGGGCTCTAACTCTTTAGGTATGCGGTCTACTTCAGTAAACTCCCCATGTCTCGCAGCCATAGCTCCTGCAACTTCTGATGAAACTTTTATTTGAAAAGCGACACGCTTAGGTGTCGAAATATCCCTAATCGTTACTCTATTCCTTATCTGCTTTTCAGATAGACTAAATGTCTTGTATTGCCATGGAGTTTGTAAGTAACCACCATATATATCAGTAGCGGCAATTTCATCAAAGTAGTTCAAAAGTATTTGATGTAGTAATTTCCATGCAGGTGAAGCATTAACTTTATCACCATCCACACGATAATAAAGAGAATCCAAATCAATTGTAAAAAATTTATTTACAATACCGGATGCGGCAGAAGCACGATAAAATCCATCTTGCTGCAATGCGAAAGACAAACTACTCCGTTTATCCCCTCCATAAAATTTAGTCAAAATCGGTTTATATTCACTACATTCACATCGGATGATTATAACTTCATTTTTTTTCTTTGGACGTGTAAATTCTGCATATCCGTAACCTGTTAAAGCATTATTTATATATATGGCAGCATCCTTAGGTTCAACGGTGACCTTTACAATCTTAGGTATTTTCTCTGCGTGACACACGACCACAGACATTGATAGTACTGTTATTAAAAGTAAGATTCTTTTCATAATCATATTACTTACATTATCTAATTTGAGGTTTAACTTGTTGTCCAGAAGAATAACGATAATCCTTAGGAATATTCAATTCAAACAATTGATTTTTCTTTCCTTTGACATAATAATTCCTATTATATATTTCAACACCATTTTCCCTGCATGAAACCTTAATATAATCAGTTCCTTTGGGAACAATATAGTTAACCTGTCCTCGCCCAACATATTCTTCGTCAACATATATTTCTATATGTTGCTCATTACATAAGAGGCTTATTGGAATACTGGTAGCACATGAAATAAAAATAGTAATGGTTATAAATAGTCCAATAAATTTAAATGTTTTCATTTTGATAGATTATTTATCTTTCTATACCCTCAATAGAAAGGGTCAATTACAGAAATAAGTGGGAGGATATGCAATTATATTGCCCACTTGCCAATTGGCGGTAGTTTCAGGTTAGAACTGTCTATTTTGTATAATAAATGTATTATAGTCAGTGTTCCCTACTGACTGTTACATAATAAAAAAAAGCGTGGGAACTGTTAATTTCTTATCTGTCTTAGAGGTATCGCCAAACACCCACGGAACAAATAAACAACAGTCCCACGCCACTATGAATATACAATCTAAAAAGGAGTATAAACACAAGGCGTGAGCGTTCTGTTGTATTACATTTGTTCCGCTTTTGAAAATTGGCGATTTTCTAAGACAAAGTAATATCATTAAACGCTCTATGTTAACTAATAAGTCCTTTCAGGCTTAACGCATTAAGTATCTGAAATTGTTGCAAAGTTACTAAAAGCTGTTTAATTTGCAAGAACTATTGTTTATTAAATGTTGAGAGCTGTCTCTACTCAATAATTCAAGGTTGGTATGAAACTTGCCAAATCCCCATATAAGTAGAAATTCTGAACTTTCATACCAACCCAATTATCAGAAGCTAAGACAGTCATAAGTATTTAATAATTCCTCTTGCCTTAATCCCAAGTATCTTTTAGTAATTGACACACTGGAATGATTGAATAGCTCCATGAGCTTAACAAGTGCAAGCTCTGAATTATCGTTATTCATGTTGTAAACCTGTCTGCCAAAGGTCTTTCTAAGAGAATGACACGAAAAATTGCCTATTTGTAGCCTGTATTTTTTCTTAATCTCTTTCAGCATAACATTGATTCTCTGAACTGTGTACACTGTCCCCTTCTGACTTATCAATACAGGTGCATTTATGCCAACTGGATTTATATGCCCATAACAATCTCTGATATGTTATTGTAGCTGCATATTAATCCTAATTGTCCTTTGCTTCCCTGTTTTAATCTCTGTAATGGTGAACTCTTCTGCATCTAATATCTGATTCCACCTCAAAGCAAGAATATCAGAAATTCTTAGACCTGTGAAGCAACCCAAAGCGATAAGAAGTGACATCTTATAATTACTATCCCTTGCCAACTTTCTTATTAAGTTCATCGCTTCGCTCCATTGCAGATAATCTGCTGTTGTACTTGAATATTTAAGTGACATAACGTTCTGTTTTATAGTGAAACTAATAAAAGTGAATATAAATTTTAAACTGGAATATCTAACTTACTGATTATTAGCCAAACATTCACTAATAGAGAAAGTGAACATTTTTATAAAGCAAGGACACTAAGTAAATAATGTCCTTACTTCATTCAGCCTATATAAAAGGTAGGTGAGCTTCATCCAACACGCCACTGTCAACTATCCGTTTGCAAAGTTCGTGCGATGCCTGATTTCTAAGGTCTGTGCCATAGTTTTTATTACCAACCATGCGAATAATCTCCACTATGGTTTTTATTAATTCCTGCTGTAGTGTACGGTGGTAACACTTTGTACTTTCAGCAAACCTTTTAGGATTCCAACTATAATCATTCAAGGCTCTTTCAAGTTCTTGCGCTGCCTTGTATTCGCGACTGCCTTCTATTACCATATTCCAAATATTTAAGAGGTTTATAAATAGAAAGAGTACCTATATATAGTATATAGATACCCTTTCAGTAGTACTATCATCTCTTAGTAAGACAATAGCCAATCAATAGAATATATCCAATTATCATAACTGGATATAATAGCACACTGACAAAGAACGTAGCAATCACAGCAAGTAGATAAAACAAACTCCTCATAGTTTCAGATATTGAGTATTTGACAATCCTGTATATTCTCAAATACCACTAACTAAGAAACCACTGATATTTGTCATCTATTCCACGTAAAACGTTGTTAATTCCAACACTGATTTCCGTTGCATTAACTGCCCGTTGCAAATAAGTGTCCACGTAACTATTTTTGTTGGATTGGGTGAGCAAATTGTGAAAATCGAAAAGAGAAATAGCATTATCTTTCATTCCAAACGCTTCGTTGTGATAGAAGTCACGGCAAACACTGTTTATCTGGCTGTCAGTTATCAATAGTTTAGGTATTGATTTCTGATAACCAATTGGCAATGCTTGATAGCAACGACAACGCCCAATGATTTGTGCGAACTGTGATTCACTAAGTGAAGTGTTGGATAAAGTTTGCATCAAATGGATTTCTTTGGCAGGATTGAAATTGTTAAACAAGTCAAGCACATTTCTATAGAGTTCACCAATATTTGAAACTTCCATAGAGAACTTAACTCCTTCTCCTGTGAGTACCTGATTACTGCAAATGCGAACACGCCACCCAATAAAGACAGAAAATTTCTCCAAACCTTTTGTTGAACGATAGAGGTTTAAGTCTGAATAGTTCCTTACTCCACCCACGCACAATTCAAGTTTCTGCCCATTTATAGTCTCATAAATAGTTGGAATTGTAAATGCAAAAGCAAGTCTTTGATAGAATTGTGTTTTTTCACATTCCAACAGTTCAGAGGCTTTCTTTCCAAGAGCTTGGGGTATTCTGCCACGTACAATATGACTGCAACGAATATCAGGCGCATTTACTGTCTCCCCTGCATAAAAAGAACTGGCTGCATCATGCACACATGATATAAAATCCTGATGTGCGATTGTTAACTCTTGGTTTGCCCATGTAGGTACAACGCATTGAGTTGTCAATTCTTCCAATGTAACGGGATTTGTGTTAGCATCTAAAAAAGATACACTTGATTTAACAACAGACTCTTCAATTATTACCGCTTCTTCTGCATATTCACCAAAGTTTCTACTAGTCCTTTGTACTGGCATAATCTGTAATGTTGATTCCATAATCTGTAATTTATTAAGTTAATATTAGAAATTCCTCTGTCTGAAAGCTAAGCAAGCCACAATCAGTATTAATAATCCAATAAAGAACTGTGGCATTAAGACTACTGGCACAATTAGAATTATTCCAAACGTCAATAAAATCTTTAAATTCTCCATACGCATAATAATAGATTAGTAAATAGTGTATTTAAGGACAAAATGAGGGCTTAACATGAAGTTCTTTCTTATCACTTTCCTTTGTGCATCTTTATATGTAGACATATACAAATCGTTGATAAGTCCGCATATTTAAGAAGTTCAAAAGGTTTGTGGGCTGAATGGCAATTCATGTAATCCTTTCATTTTTCCTAATGATTGGTATGGGGTGTTTTGGGTAATAGAAGGGGATTATGCACGATATACATCTGATACGCTCACTGACGAATCAAATATTTCACTCTATAGCTGTATAAAGTCTAAATAGAAACACGACCTAAATCTAAAGGGCGGGGGTATGATTTTAGAGTACCTATATTTTTGAGTTGGGGATATACATAAAAAGCCCCAAACCTGATTAATGGTCTGGAGCTTTATTCTTTGTTCTGTCATATTGGTAGATTCTTATTCAAAGGTAAATACCATCTTGCCAAGTTCATACCCACTAACAGTTTTTCCATCTATCTTCCTGCTTGCCTTCTCCACATTATAGAGAGTACAATTCTCTATCAGGGTAGCTTTGGGGGATAACTTGATTCCCAATCTGCCAAACTCATCCTTCAACTTGCCTTTCAAGTCCTGATTGCTGATAAAGCCAGGCTGATATATAGCCAAGAGGGCTTTATTTACCTGTTTCTTGTCCTCTACAGCTTTTAGCATCTTCTCCCTGTTCCATCTAAGAGTATTCATTTCAGATTCCTTCAAATACCTTTTGATTAGTGGAAATTCAGGATATTCCTGTTCATAAGATTCAGAAGGGGAATCCAGATAATCTTTTAGTAGTTGCTCATAACTGACAGTCATTGCCTTTGCCAGTTTTATATTGAAATCTTTCCATTTATTCTGGTTGGTAAGCTCAAATTTCTCTGATTGCATAAAACTGTCCCTGATGCTGATTCCATCCTTGTATGTCTTCCTTAGTGCCTGCTTATAAATGAAGGATTGTTTTTTCAGATTGTTATATACCATCTTGCCATTAATGATGGAGACCAGTTCAGTGTCTAGGTTCATCCTCTTAATATAGGTCTGTCTCTCTTCCTTATCCAGTTTATTCCATCCGCTTAACAACTTGTCAGCTTCCTTCTCTTTGTCCTGCATCAACATCTCAAACTCTTCATCGCTCATAACATTCTTATTGGTGGAGAACAGATGGACTATCACATTCCTAAAGATATTCTGGTATTCATCATTGATTCTGATTCTGCCTGCTATCTGTTCCATAGTAGTACTTATATCCACCAAAGTCTGCGTCCTGTATGCGTCACTGGCTACTATTATCAGCCCGTTATTGGTGAAAAGGTTGCATCCCTGAAAGCATTTCTTTGTGAAGAAGTTAATCCTCTTATTGGGACTACTGACTGATTCAATCTGGTATTCGCCCAACAGTTTGTTATTTCTAATCCTGCCAGCACAACATATCTTCACATCATTTGGATTCAGTTTCAATGTGTCTGCTATCTGCTTGATACTGGTCACAGAATTGATGAAAATATATAGTTCTTCCACTTTGCTGACATTGCCGTTTATGTCTGGGAGTGATATGCCTTCATCCAAAAATATCTGTATGAATCTAGCCAGTCCTTTGGTTAATTGCGTGACCTTGTATCTGATAGGAGTTATTTTCGTCACTCCATTCCATTGGACTTTGTAATGTGGAAGCTGTTTCAGGAAATCTATCTCAAAGTCAAGGTCAATTGGAGTGGCAGACAAAAAAGAATAATGCCTGAACTTCTGTATCTCTTCCATCAAACCGTTAATTGCATCATATCTGAAATCCATGTCTTCCAAAATTAAATGGTATTCATCTACCAAGACCTTCCACCCTTCTGTACCGCTCAACCATCCAATTAATTTGGGCAGGCTGTCATAGGTCACGGCTATCTTATATGTGGTATTGTTTTTGATATATTTCCTGAACTGGTATTCTCTCACACCGCCATAACATTTGAATACCTCATATCTGTTATTCCTATCTGCTGCTATGCTATCCACCAAGTCCTTGAACGGACATACGATAATATAGTTGCTACCGCAATTTGCAGCCACATAAGTGCCGCCTACATCTGTCTTTGTCTTGTTCACGATGCCAAAAGGAATACCATCTTTAAATCTTTCTAATTCGCCCAAATATCGGGCATTGTCACCATTAATGATTTCTTGTTTCATTGTGTTTAGATTAACTTAGATTTATAAAATTGTAATCTGTGTATTTAAAATATCTGACTTTAGATTAAGTTTAAGTAGGGTTATTTTTTTCTTCCTATATAGGGACGCTTTGAAGAAAAACTCGTCCATAAGAATAAAATAATAAGCGTATTACTACGCCTATTACTTTACAGCTGACTTAGCATAGTCAAGCAATCTAAATGTTATGTCTTGTATTATATCGTTTATGGCGGAAGCGTCTTTTAAAACTTTAGTTTAAAAGTTTTATGAAGAAAACACCTCTTATTATGTTAGCTTGGCAACAGGGTTAGAACTAAAAAATCATTCCTGTTCCTGTTTATGATGCGGTAGGTAGATTGTGTAGGTCTTGCCTTGAACCATTTTGCGCTTTTTGATGTATCGGTCAGTAGCCCAAAGCCCGACGTGAAGCCTTGTGTCCTTAATACCGTGCTCCAGTGCTATTTTACGAATGTCTGCGTAGGTCAGTTCTTTCATTTGAAGTAGATTTAGGTTTGTAGTGGTGAATCTGGGGGATGAGAAACTCGGTCATTTCTGACTTTCAATCACGTTGCAAAGGTATAAAGTCCCGACAGCATCACCAAACAACAAGTCGAAATTGTGGAATATTTGAGTTGAGGATGCGATAAAGCAAAAATTCTCCCCTTAACCGTAGCTGTTCGGGGAGAATATGATGTTCAGGCTTACCAGAAGCCTTGATTTCCTAAAAAACTTGTCAGCCCTGATTCCTTTTATCCAATAAGGCTGTAGTGATTTCTTTTATATTGGTGAATCTTTCCTTATCCAACAAGCCTATTTCCAATGCCTTATTGATAAACTGCATAATTGCATCCTTACTGATACCAATCTTGACACACTTGATAATCATTTCTCTAAAACTGTCATACAAATCTGACTGCTTCCCAACAGATAACTGTTTCACATATTGTTTTGCCACATCAGAATCAGAAGTGGAAGATTGGGAGAATTTTTCTATCTCGCTTATAAGGGACGTGATTTCATTGTCATAGCTACACAGTTTCCCATCCTTTAAGTGACCTACCTGTGATTGTAGTTCAACAGCCTTATTGATTTTAGATGCAAAAAATTGAGTGTCCAACAGAGTATCGAAGGTGATATTATTAGTTGCATCGTTCGTAGGCTTCGCTTCATTGAGAGAATTTGTCTCCACCTTGCCCATACTAAAAATATCACCATCTAATTTTTTCTTAAAAGCGGTAGATACCTTTTGGGCTTTATCCTTATTGCTTAAATGGGAATATACTTTATCAATCATCTTTGTATCTTCATGTCCTGTTGCTATTATTATGGTTTCTTTAGGAATATCCCTTCTACACATTATAGTAATGAATGTATGTCTAGCCGTATGGGTATGGACTAACTCGAATAAAGGTTTTACTTGTTTGCCATCCTTATCCTCAAAAGTGATTGGAATATTTAAACCTGCTTCTTCTGCAATTATTCTTAACTCTGCATTTAGATTGGAGTTGCTTGGTTTATAATATTTCAGTTCGGTGTTTTGATATTTAGATATGATTTCTTTTGCCAATGGGGTTAATGGTATTATAGCTCTTGCTTTTGTCTTTTGCTGTATTATAGATATTGTATCTGCCTCTTCATCTTTTTCGTTATCGCCATTGAAGAATTTCTGCATATCTCCAACACGCTGACCAACTAAACATTGCAGTACGAATAAATCTCTTATTTCAGTACGTTTTCTTACTTGTAATTCTGTTCCTGTTATTGGGTAATCATATAATTGTTTTAGTTGTTCTTCTGTTAATGTGACTTTTTTATTACTGGCTAGCTCTTTATTAGATTCATCTTTTACAAATTCAAAGCTGTTCAAGTTGCTATCATACCACGTGAAGGGAATATCCACTCTTTTACTAACTTTCTTCAATAACGGAAATAGAGTATTCTGAATGATATTCCTTATTGTTACACTCCCTCTTCCATTATCAACTAAATATTTTTGATAGCTCTCAAAGGTGTTTAAATTCATGGATTCCCAAGTGTCAGAGATATTATTTTCTTTTAGATACCTCTCAAATTTGCCAACATTTAATTTTTGTTGTTCTTTAGTACTAGATGCTGCCTGTTTAGCATCTATAATTTCTTTCATTACAGTCGTAGCTGACTTTTTCTTAATCTCTGTAGTCATTGTATTTTTATATATGCGTGTTCTTAATATGGTTATACTATTTTCAATATCAGTAGGGTGTTCACAAAGATAATGCTTAAATTCTAAGAACATATCTTTTAGCTCTGATAATCTATCATTAGCTATAGTATTATTATTGTTATCTAATTTTGACAAACGTGCGTTGACATGCGCTTGTTGTTTTCTTATATTCCAGTGTTCTGGATATACTTTAACTCCCGTTGAGAGCTTTACTTGTTTGTTATTGAGATATACAACCAAATATATATTGGTTGGTTTATTTGCTTTGGGTTGTCTTAAATTGAAATTGCATTGCATTTGGTTAATGAAAATTTGCCTTCCCATAACTTTGTTCTTAAAACTGGTTCTTAAATTCTGTTCTTAATTTGTGTTCTTGAAAGGTTATTCTCTGTAATTGCAACTTATTTCCAACCTGTTACAAATATGCCTGCAAACAATTTGTGCATTTCCAAGAAAAGAATTACTTTTGCTCAAAATATTCAGCAATGTGCAATTTGTAACCTATGACCGTATCCAAGACAAAAGCCAAATTAGTAGATGTAGCCCGTCAGCTTTTTGCGAAGATGGGAGTAGAAAACACAACTATGAACGATATCGCTCTTGCTTCTAAAAAAGGTAGACGAACACTCTATACTTATTTCAAAAGCAAGGACGAAATTTATTTGGCTGTTGTGGAGTCGGAATTGGATATTCTGTCGGATATGATGAAGCGGGTAGCCGAGAAAAACATCTCACCGGACGAGAAATTGCTGGAGATGATATATACCCGGTTGGACGCGGTAAAAGAGGTAGTCTATCGAAACGGAACACTGCGTGCTTATTTCTTCCGTGATATATGGCGGGTAGAGAAAGTCCGCAAGAAGTTTGATGCAAAGGAAGTCCAGCTTTTTAAAGCCGTTCTCCTGGAAGGACAGGCAAAAGGAGTTTTTCATATTGACGATGTGGAGATGACTGCCGACTTGATTCATTATTGTGTGAAAGGAATTGAAGTTCCTTATATCCGTGGTCATATAGGCGCGCATCTGGATGAAGATACAAGAAATAAATATGTGTCCAACATCGTGTTTGGCGCACTGCATAGAACAGAAATTTAATTAAATAACTTTTAGTATGGGATTATTAGACGGAAAAACAGCCATTGTAACCGGTGCTGCTCGCGGTATTGGTAAGGCTATCGCTCTTAAGTTTGCCGCCGAAGGTGCAAACATCGCATTTACTGACCTTGTCATTGACGAAAATGCAGAAAATACAGCTAAAGAACTTGAAGCAATGGGCGTGAAAGCCAAAGGCTATGCATCTAACGCTGCTAACTTTGAAGATACTGCAAAGGTCGTAGAAGAAATCCACAAGGACTTTGGACGGATCGATATATTGGTAAACAATGCCGGTATCACTCGTGACGGTTTGATGATGCGCATGAGCGAACAGCAATGGGATATGGTGATCAACGTGAACCTGAAGTCGGCGTTTAACTTCATTCATGCTTGTACACCTGTCATGATGCGTCAGAAAGCCGGTAGCATTATCAATATGGCATCTGTTGTAGGTGTTCACGGAAATGCAGGACAGGCTAACTATGCTGCTTCCAAAGCAGGTATGATTGCATTGGCTAAGTCTATCGCACAGGAGTTGGGTTCTCGCGGCATCCGTGCCAACGCTATCGCTCCGGGATTCATCCTGACAGACATGACAGCTGCTCTTTCTGATGAAGTAAGAGCTGAATGGGCAAAGAAAATACCTTTGCGTCGTGGTGGTACTCCTGAAGATGTGGCAAACATCGCTACCTTCCTTGCTTCTGATATGTCATCTTATGTATCGGGCCAGGTGATTCAGGTAGATGGTGGTATGAATATGTAATCGAACAGAATGACTGTTGTATACGAAGACAACCATATCATTGTAGTCAATAAGACCGCTTCCGAGATTGTCCAGGCAGACAAGACGGGCGATACGCCGCTTTCGGAGACTGTGAAACAGTATCTGAAAGAGAAGTATCAGAAACCCGGAAATGTTTTCCTCGGTGTGACACACCGGTTGGACCGCCCCGTAAGCGGTCTTGTTATTTTTGCCAAAACGAGTAAAGCGCTTACACGACTCAACGAGATGTTTCGCACCAGTGAGGTGAAAAAGACTTATTGGGCGGTTGTGAAAAATGAACCGGAAGAACCGGAAGGCGAACTGATACATTTTCTTGTGCGTAATGAAAAGCAAAATAAAAGTTATGCATATGATAAGGAAGTTCCGAACAGTAAGAAAGCGATTTTGCATTACCGGTTGATCGGTCGTTCGGAGAATTACTATTTGCTCGAAGTTGATTTGAAGACCGGACGTCATCATCAGATTCGTTGTCAGTTGGCCAAAATGGGATGTCCTATCAAAGGAGATTTGAAATATGGTTCTCCACGCTCCAATCCGGATGGGAGCATTTGTCTGCACGCCCGGAGAGTGCGATTCATACATCCTGTTTCCAAAGAGCTGATAGAGCTTGAAGCTCCCCTTCCCGAAGGGAATTTATGGAAAGGATTCATCATAGATTAACACGGATTTCTATAATAAATTTAAGCACGGATTTCACGGATTGGCGCTGTTGCTTTACAATTCATTATTCTAAAAAACATGGAATCTGTACCTAATAATATACGATTGTTTAGCAAGAGTGCTTGGTATACAGCTTTTTTTTGTGGAAATTCGGGTAAGTCTGTGATTGGAACTCTTGCCAAAAGAGTAAACTTGCCTGCCATTTTTCTAGTAAACTCCAGCGACATTTAGTAAATTCCTGAATAGGTAGTATATTTGCATCATTCGCTAATTGTTATTATCAATCATACCAAAGAAGAATACGAATGAAAGCATTTAAACTACTTGCATTGACTTCCTGCTTCTTGTTTGCAGCGGGAAATGGAGTTGCGCAACGGGACTATTCAAAAAGTGAAGGATTATTGCAGTACGTCGATCCGTATATCGGATCCGGTTATCATGGACACGTTTTTGTTGGGACGAGTGTTCCGTATGGAATGGTGCAGCTGGGCCCTACTAACATCCATAAAGGTTGGGACTGGTGTTCGGGTTATCATTATTCCGATAGCATCTTAATCGGTTTTTCACATACCCATTTGAGCGGTACGGGCTGTACTGACTTATGTGATATTCTCATCATGCCATTGAATGAAATCCGTACGCCTAGAGGCAATCAGGATGATATACGAGATGGCTATGCTTCCGGATATTCCCATACGAATGAAATTGCCCGTCCCGAATATTACTCTTTGCTTCTCGACCGTTACAATATCAAAGCTGAGCTGACAGCTACAGATCGTGTAGGCTTCCATCGTTATACTTATCCTGAAGGAAAACCTGCTTCCATATTGATCGACTTACGTGAAGGGAACGGCTCGAATGCTTACGACAGTTATATCCGTAAAGTAGATGATTATACAGTAGAGGGGTATCGTTATGTGAGAGGCTGGAGTCCTTCCCGCAAAGTTTATTTTGTGTTGAAAAGTGATAAGAAGATAGAGCAGTTTACTGCCTATGACGATAATACCCCGAAACCTTGGGGGCAACTGAAAGTGGCATCAGTGAAGAGTGTCCTCACTTTTGGTAACGTGAAAGAAGTGAAGATAAAAGTCGCTCTTTCTTCTGTCAGCTGTGACAATGCGGCGATGAATCTGCAAGCCGAACTTACCCACTGGGATTTTGACAAAGTAGTGGATAGGAGTGCCGCCCGATGGAACAAGCAACTGGAGAAGATGACAGTAGAAACCGACGATGAGGCTTCCAGACGTGTGTTCTATACCGCACACTATCATACCATGATTGCCCCTACACTTTTTTGTGATGTGAATGGAGAGTATAGAGGAATGAACGACATGATTTACACGGATCCTAAGAAAGCCAACTATACAACTCTTTCTTTGTGGGATACCTACCGTGCATTGAATCCTCTGATGACTATCACCCAACCTGAAATGGTGGACCATGTAGTCAATTCGATGATTTCCATCTATCGTCAGCAGGATAAACTCCCCATCTGGCCTTTGATGAGCGGCGAAACCAATCAGATGCCGGGCTATAGCTCCGTGCCGGTGATTGCCGATGCGTATCTGAAAGGATTTACCGGTTTCGATGCGGAAGAAGCATGGCAGGCTATGAAAGCTACGGCTACTTACGAGAAACAAAAGGGAGTACCCTATGTGGTAGAAAAAGGATATATTCCTGCCGACAAAATCCATGAGGCGACTTCGATAGCAATGGAATATGCGGTGGACGATTGGGGAATTGCTGCTATGGCATATAAGATGGGAAAGGCCGAAGATGCTGAAACATTCTCGAAACGTGCTCATTATTATAAGAACTATTTTGATTCTTCCATCCATTTTATCCGCCCGAAATTGGAAGACGGCTCTTGGCGTACTCCTTACGATCCGGCACGTTCCATCCATACTGTCGGAGATTTCTGTGAAGGAAACGGATGGCAATATACTTTCTTTGCTCCACAAGATCCGTATGGACTGATTGCCTTGTTTGGCGGTGACAAACCCTTTGCGACGAAGCTTGATAGTTTCTTTACCAACACCGACAGTATGGGCGAAGGAGCATCGAGCGATATAACCGGATTGATCGGACAATATGCGCACGGAAATGAACCGAGCCACCATGTTGCTTACCTTTATGCGTATGCCGGTGAACAATGGAAAACGGCGGAAAAGGTCCGTTTCATCATGAGTGATTTTTATACAGACCAACCGGATGGTATTATCGGCAATGAAGATTGTGGACAAATGTCAGCTTGGTATCTGCTTTCATCCATGGGACTCTATCAGGTGAACCCGTCGGATGGTGTATTTGTTTTCGGTAGCCCCTGTTTTAAGAAAGTAGAAATGAAGGTACGTGGTGGTAATACTTTTACTGTAGAAGCACCAAATAACAGCAAAGAAAATATCTATATCCAGAAAGTGTATTTGAATGGCAAGCCTTATGATAAGAGTTATATCACTTATCAGGATATAATAAATGGCAGCACATTGAAGTTTGTAATGGGGAAAAAGCCGAATAAGAATTTTGGTAAGGCTCCGGCAAACAGACCGGTTGTTTTGAATAAGATAAATAGATGAAAGACAGCTTATAAAAGATAAGTCCTTATTGAAAGGAGGGAAAAGTCTCCGGCAATGAAAGAATAAAGTTAGTTCCCGAGTATTAATTCAGTTTTCAATAGGTATTGTAAAGCTTTCCGGTTGTAACATTTAGTTCAGCTTCGGAAAGCTTTATTTTATACACTAAAAACGGCTGAAAAGTAAATCCTTACAGGAACTTACCGTTTTCAACCGTTTGAGAGGATGTAGTTTTAAGAAATAAGTTAGTCGTGATTACTTTCTTTCTTTTAAAGGAGGATGTAATCCGTGTCTGAATGATTATATAAACTACTTGTGTGCATATACTTAATTATGGCAGCGGATCAGCTTTTGCCGGCCGTTTCGGATCATAAACGGCTACTCCTACTTTGGAGTCGGCACAGCCATAATACAAATACCATTTGTTTTTGAAATAGACCATTCCTTCGATAAATACGGTTCCGTCCACATATTGTCCACTCTTTTCGAAGCTATCCATCGGGCGGAAAAACGGTTCGTCGAGACGGGTGATAAAGCGGGTAGGATCTTTGGCGTCGAAGAGCGCTTGTCCGGCAGCATAAACATTGGCAGTATAACGTTTGTCACCTCTTCCTGAATGGTTCTTACCATTGTAAAGAAGGACGATTCCTTTCGGAGTGTAGATGGCCGGTGGTCCACATTCGGTGAGATGGCTGTCAAAGTAGCCGTCACGGGGAGAAAACAGCTTCTTCAGGGAGCCGTCAATGTTGACAATCGGAGTCCAATGGATTAAATCATCAGAAGTAGCCGCAAATACGTGTTCTTCGCCCCAGTACATAAAGTATTTTCCGTTGATTTTCTTGATAACCTGTTTGCCTTTGACAACCTCCGTCAGGATAGAGCCGGATTTACAGCCCAGATTAAAGAACTTTCCGTTGTATGCCGTGGCAAAAGCAGGCCCATGCTTTGTCCAATCTTTTAGATTGCGGGAGGTCGCTACTGCCAGCCGAGGCACATGGCGGTTCCATTGGGTGTACATCATTACATAAAGTCCGTCATCGGTTACAGCAATCCGTGGATCTTCACAGCCGCCGGGCCATTCCAATTCTTTTTGTGAATCGTTATCCGGATAGAATACAGGAGTCTTTTCCCGTTGGAAATGTGTGCCATCAGTAGAGGTTGCATAACCGAGGCGTGAAGTACGGCGTCCGATGCCGACCCCTGATTTATCCTCTGCACGGTATAACACGACAATCTCTCCATTGTAGATTGTAGCTGCCGGATTGAATGTATCATTCGATTCCCATGCAATGGAGTCTTTTGTGAGCGGACAATAAAATTGGGTGTTTTCGATGGGGGATATTACCGGATTTACGCTCTTCGGACGTTCGAAACCACCGAAAGCCCAATCGGGTAACTGGTTCTCTTTATGATTGGAAGACTGGCCGTTGGCAGCACAAGTCATCACTGTCGTAGCAAGTAAGAATAAAAAAGTTGATTTCATATTGTCTATATTATATGGGTTGTTTATTTTCAGGAGTCATATAACTCTCTACATATAAATTGAAAAATGAATAAAATGCTGTCATCTGTCACCTGATTGGATATAAATTATTGATCCTGAAAATATTACGGTGTGACAGCATGGTGTGATGGCAAGGTGACGGCATGGTGTGCTGTCACTTTGTCGAAAGCTGGGATTTTATTGTTTTTCTGCTATGAGGGTACTTGTTTCTCTATTCGGAGTTGTATTCGCTCATTATCATACTATTACAGGTGAGAGAAGGTTTCATTGCTTGAAACTTTAGTTTCATCAGTAGGAAACTTTAGTTTCATTGGTGAGAAACTTTAGTTTCTGTTGCTTGAAACTATGGTTTCAAAGGCTTGAAACTAAAGTTCTTCTGCCTTGAAACTATCTTGGAACCGTAAGTGTCAATGTTAGAAACAGTTATTCCGTAAGCAGGAATACAATAATTCCTGATATGAGCAATCGGCTACTCCATCGCTTGCATACCGGCACTGCCGGAGAGGAGGATGGATAAACCAACTATTTTAGTTATATTCATGGTAATAATAATGGATGAAGTTAATTTATTTCGGCAAAAAACTCAATGAGGCAGGCATTGTCGAGCAACCATTTATACGGTTCCTCCTTATGTCCCGACCAGTCTCTTCCCAATAGTCCGTTCTCATCCCTGTAGTTTTCCCAAGCATGAAGAACGTTGTTCACCATGGCATCTACATAAACCGGATTGTTGTCAATCTTGTACAGAGCTTTCAATCCCCTGAACAGAATCACATTAAACCAAGCCATATCTTTGTGTACTTTGATTACCGGATCTTTCTTGTCGGCTTGCGTACGGAAAAAAGCGTCTGTTCCTGCAGCTGTTTGTCCGGCATCACGCAGATATTGTTCGTCTCCTGTTTCCTCATAGAGCAACACGCCTGCCTGAATCATCTGCCCACTGTTGTAGGCATACTTCTCTTTGGACACTTTTCCTTTCAGGTTGACGTTATCCCAATAAAGATGGTCGTCGGGGTCACAAAGATGTTCCCTGGTCCAGGCATAGGTAGCCTTTGCTTTTTCCAGATACTTGGCATCTTTTGTCAATCGGTATAACTTGACACCGAGCACAGTTGACGGGGCATTCGAACAAGTGTGTTTTGCTTCCTTTTGCTGTTCGCACCAGAAAATACCTCCACCCAGTTCGTCAGTCCAGCCGCTGTAAATGTATTGATACAATGCGATGGCTTTTTCCAGATAAGTTGGGATGTGGGTGAGCTGGTAATAGTCGCAATAATCCAATGCAATCCAGATGTTGTCGTCATAATAACGTCCGTGCTGACCATATTTGGCCGGATATGACTGATAACAGGCTGGTTGGCGGCTGTTATCCCAATACTGTTCCATCCCCGGCAAGATTCTCTTTTCGAGTAATTTCTTGTACTTCTTGTTACCGGTAGCTTTGTACAACGCCACACAACCTGACATCATCCCGGAGTAAGGCCATAGAAAAGAGGCTTTCAGCGTTCCGTTCTGTTGCATTCCTCCAGCCAGATAAGTGATTTTCTGGTCGGGATTGACAGGATAAGTCTCTGTCAGTAATCCGTCCTTCGTCTGATAAAGATTCAATACATTGTGCAGAATCGAGTCGGCAATGGAAAGATAGCGATTGTTTTCCGGTGTCTTTCCCGTTGCGGACGTAAGGAAAAATAACATACAGGCTAGGGTGTATATATTTCTCATAGGAATATCAGGTTGTGTGGTGAAACTTTTCAGGTTATTTTTAACTAATAAAATTATTTCTGCCGACGTTCGTCAAACTCTAACTCTACCTTTACAGGAAAGTGATCGGAAGGAGTGCGGGCTTGATATGCTTTGATGTCGATTTCTTCCGGACAGTCGGTTGCATTTTTTTTGTCTCCGTTTCCTACGATGCTTCGGTAAGTATCTGTCAGTACGCCGTATCTTTTCACATGGAAAGACGGAGATACGAATACATGGTCGATGCGGCTTTCTGTAAAGCTGTTCGGGTCGAAGTCATTGAAGGTTCCGTTGATAGCATAACGGAAATCGCATTTTTCGTAGGAATCGCACAGCACGCCTTTGCTTACAAAAGCATCGTATGACTGATGAGTCTGATCGACATTGAAGTCACCGGTCAGGATAGCCGGAAGATTCTTGCCTTTGCCCAGTTCCTTCATCTTCTCCTGTACAAGGAACGCACTTTCCACACGGGCTTTCTTCCCGATATGGTCCATGTGCAGGTTGAAGAACAGGAATTCGAAACCGGTATCTTTGCATTTGAAGTGTCCCCAACTGCAGATACGCGGTAGCACGGCATCCCAGCCTTTGCTCGGCACATCGGGAGTCTCCGACAGCCAGAAGTCGCCTTTCTCTACAAGATCGAACTTGTCGGTACGATAGAAGATTGCAGAATGTTCACCCTGATCTTTACCGTCGTCACGGCCCACACCGATATAGTCATAACCGGAAAGTGCTTCCTTCATGTCTTTCAGCTGATGAAGGAAACATTCCTGTGTGCCGAAAATATCGAAATCGTGGTATTGCACCATCTTGGCAATGACCGGATAACGTTGTCCCCAACCGTTTCCGCGAAGTGAATCGCTGCCGTTGGCATTTCTTAGGTTATAAGAGGCAACAGTAAAGGTGGTAGGCTGATAGTTACTCTGGCAATTGCAGAATACGATCGCAACAAGGGAAATTAGTAAAAGACTTTTCAGTTTCATGTTTTTATAGTTTGTTTGGTAGATAATTCATTGACCTCCAAAAGTACAATATTTTATTCAAACGAAAGAGAGTAAGGTACATCTTTTTCTGTGATTCCCCGCTGTTTATTGGGTACGGGGCTCATTTGGAATTGGATATTAGCACCTTTTGTCAGCTGGTCATGTGTAAGGAAATTGCGGGTTTGTGATTTCCCGTTCACCTTCATTTCTTTAATGTAGCGGTTGGCAAGCTGGTTGTTATCTGCTTTGATCGTAATGGTCTTTCCGTTTTCCAGATGTAACTTCGCTGATTTGAAGAGCGGAGTTCCTATGATATATTCATCTGTTCCCGGACAAACTGGATAGAAACCGAGTGCGGAGAATACATACCATGCGGAAGTTTGTCCGTTGTCTTCGTCGCCGCAATAGCCGTCGGGACCGGCGGTGTATAGCTTGTTCATAATCTCACGTATCCAGTATTGGGCTTTCCAGGGTTCGCCTGAATAGTTGTAGAGATACACCATATGCTGAATAGGCTGGTTTCCGTGCGCATATTGCCCCATGTTCATCACTTGCATTTCACGCATCTCATGAATCATGCCGCGGCTCTCCATTCCCTGTCTGCCCGGAATGACGAAAACGGAATCCATCATCGTATTGAATTCTTTCTTGCCTCCCATCAGGTTGATAAGTCCTTGCGGATCGTGGAATACGCAGAAGCTCCAGTGCCAGCTGTTTCCTTCACAAAATTCACCGCTCCAGTCTACAGCGTCGAATTTCGGACTGAATACGCCTTTGTCGTTTTTACCTACCATCAGTTTGTGTTCCGGATGATAGACATTTTTATAGTTCAATGCGCGCTTCTTGTAAATATCGGTTTCGCTTTCCGGTTTACCGAGTTTCTTGCCTAATGTATAAATCGCCCAGTCGTTATATGCATATTCCAATGTACGTGCAACGTTTTGTCCTATGCCGATATTGTTGGCGACATATCCCAGTTGGTTGTAAGATTCGTAGCCGAGACGCCCCGAAGCAGTTCCGCTAAGATGTGCATTGGCTCCATGTTTCAATGCTTCCCAAAGAGTTTCGATGTCATACCCGCGCAACCCTTTGATGTAAGCGTCGGCCACTACGGAAGCCGAGTTGTTGCCCACCATGCAATCCCTGTGTCCCGGGCTGGCCCATTCCGGCAGGAAACCGCTTTCTTTGTAAGCATTCACCAGTCCCTCCTGCATCTTCTGATTCATTGACGGATACATCAGGTTGAGGAAAGGAAACAAGCAGCGGAACGTGTCCCAGAATCCGGTGTCGGTAAACATATAGCCGGGACGCACTTCGCCGTTGTAGGGGCTGTAATGCATGACTTGTCCCTTAGCGTCTATTTCGTAGAAACTGCGTGGAAAAAGCATCGAACGGTACAGGCAGGAATAAAATGTACGTAAATGATCAATGTTGTCATCTTCTACCTCTATCTTGCTCATTTCACGGTTCCAGACCTCTCTTCCGTTTGCTACCAGTTGGTCGAAACTGTTTTTGCCAAGCTCTTTGAGATTCAACTCCGCCTGTTCGGGACTGATAAAGGAGGAAGCAACACGTGCGTGTACAATTTCTCCTTTTTGGGTGGCGAACCCGATCACGGCACCTGTGTGGTTTCCTTTCGCTTCTGTTTCATTCGGAAGAATGTTATTTTCGGAAACTGCGGAAAGGAATGTGAACGGTTTGTCGAACTGAATCACAAAAAAGTTTTTGAAGTTTTCCGGCACGCCACCGCTATTCTTGGTTGAATAGCCGATAATCTTGTTTTCTTCCGGAATCACTTTCACGTAAGATCCCTTGTCGAAAGCATCTACAATCACGTAGGCATTCTTTGTCTCCGGATATGTGAAACGGAACATGGCGGCACGCTCCGTAGGAGCAAGCTCGGTTGTTACATCGTGGTCGGCAAGATATACCTTATAATAATAAGGCTTGGCGACTTCCGCTTTGTGAGAGAACCAACTGGCACGTCGGTCTTGGTCGAATACCAGTCCGCCGGTGACAGGCATGATGGCAAACTGCCCGTAGTCGTTCATCCAGGGACTGGGCTGATGTGTTTGTTTGAATCCCCGGATTTTGTCGGCATCATACGTGTATGCCCAACCGTCTCCCATTTTACCGGTCTGCGGTGTCCAGAAATTCATTCCCCACGGCAATGCCGTAGCCGGATACGTGTTTCCGGTAGACAGTTCAAACTTGGATTGAGTGCCTACCAGTGTACTGACATAGTCTACCGGATTCTTAACGGCAGAAGATTGCAGGCTGTACAACACGGCACCTCCAAGAAATAGCAAGTGTTTAAATGAAAAAGGTGTTTTCATGAACCAATGAATTTATAGATTTGAAAATAATTTCTACGACGAAAATAGGGAGAAAAGGAATGCGCTTCTAGTAATAGGGAGTTTAAATCGTCTCTTGTCACTGAAATTAACTACTCTGGCACGGATATTTACTTATATCTCGGCCAAAAAAAAAGCTCGGAATGTTTTTTTGTTTACCTTTGTCATATAGCAAATCTAAGAATAATACACTATGGGGAAACAGTCGTTTTTTATTCTATTCTTTTTTCTTAATCTGTTGATACATAACGCTTATGCTTATAATTTGAAGCAAGTTGCAGATAAAGAATATATGTCTAATAGTTCGATTACATCTCTGTGCCAGGATGAACGTGGATTAATGTGGATCGGGACCTGCGACGGACTGAATATTTATGATGGACAAGAGATAGAGGAATTTAAGACCCGTGACAAGGAGGATTACTTATCTGGTAATCTGATTGACAATATTGTGTATACGGGTGAAGACATTTACTGGATTCAAACCTACTATGGGTTGAACCGTTTGAACCGGAAAACCAATACAATCACTCACTATAATGAATTTCAGAAACTCTTCTTTATGAATAAGGATAGTCATGGTAATCTGTTCATTATCCAGGATAGTAACTGCATTTATTATTATCATAAAAAAGAAGGCGTCTTCAAGAAAATCAATATCACGGGAATTCCGATTTCCGATATCGTAAACTTCTTTATCGACGGTAATAACCGGATGTGGGTAGTCATGAAAGGATACAACCGTTGTTATGACATACAGCAGGAAGCCACATCGGGAGATATCACCCTGTTACCCCAAAAAACGAATCTGATTTATCAGACCTCCTTGATCTATTGTTTCAATGACGAGCAATCTCTTTATTACATAGACAAGGAATTTAATTTTTATGCTTTCCATATTCCGACCCAGAAGAATGAATTTATTGCCAATCTGGGTAAGGAAATACAGGAACGTGGCAAAATCTCTTCCATCGTTCATTATCATAACAGCTATTTTGTGGGCTTTTTGATGGATGGTATTCTGCTGTTGGAGAAACAGAAGGAAACGATTCATTATCAAATTCAGCCGTTGCCAATCAACAGCGGTGTATTCTGTCTCAAGAAGGACCGTTTTCAGGATGTTGTTTGGATTGGTACAGACGGGCAAGGTGTTTATCTTTATTCGAACCCGCTTTATTCTATCAAATCAATGGTGCTTAGCAATTACACCGAGAAAATAGAACGCCCCGTGCGTGCCATCTATCTTGATGATGAACGTACTTTTTGGGTGGGAACCAAAGGAAACGGAATTCTTAAAATCTATGATTACGAATTCGATAAAAACATCTCTGACTGCCGATCAGAGGTGTTGACTACCTCTAATAGTGCTTTGAGTAGTAATGCCGTTTATTGTTTTGCCAAAAGCCACCGGAATTTGCTTTGGATAGGAGACGAAGAAGGATTAACTTATTATTCATATCGGGAAAAACGTATCAAGAGTATACCAATACGGATCGGCAACGAAGATTTCAAATACATCCATGACATTTACGAAACAGCAGATTCCGAACTGTGGCTGGCGAGTGTCGGCATGGGAGTGGTGAAGGCTCGTATTGCCGGAACACCGGACAATCCGGTGATTGTGGATGCGCAACGTTACATCATTAATGATGGCGAACTGGGATCGAACTATTTCTTTACTATTTATGCGGAGAATGAAACCAACCTGTTGTTTGGTAATAAAGGATATGGGGTGTTCCGCTATAACGAAACGACGAACGGCCTGGAACCGGTGTCTACTCACAAATACGAAAACATGACCCTGAATAATATTCTCGCCATCAGTAAAGACAGCAGCAATAACTATCTTTTTGGAACGAGCTACGGATTGATAAAGTACACTTCGGAAACTTCTTATCAGCTCTTCAATGCCAAGAATGGTTTCCTGAATAATACCATTCATGCAATTCTTAGAAACTCGTCCGACAATTTCTGGTTGAGCACCAATCTCGGATTAATCAATTTCGATACGAAACGGAATGTCTTTCGTTCGTATGGTTTCGGAGATGGTTTAAAGGTGGTAGAGTTTAGTGACGGTGCCGCTTTTCGGGATTCCCGGACTGGTACTCTGTTCTTTGGAGGAATCAATGGAGTCGTAGCTATCCGGGCGGATGGCCGTCCGGAGCAGCTTTATATGCCTCCTGTTTATTTTGATAAGCTGTCTATCTTCGGTGAACAATACAATCTGGGAGAATTTCTCACCCGGAAAAAAGAAGCTGAAGTCTTGAATTTACAGTATGACCAGAATTTCTTTTCTGTTTCATTTGCTTCTGTGGATTATCTGAATGGTAATAACTGTACCTATTTCTATAAACTGAAAGGATTGAGTGACCAATGGGTAAACAATGGCTCGGAAAGTGGAGTCTCTTTTACGAATATGGCTCCTGGTGAATATACCTTACTGGTGAAATATTACAATAGTGTCTTTGATAAAGAGAGTGATGTCTATTCCCTGGTCATTCGTATAGGCGATCCGTGGTATGCTTCCTGGTGGGCTTATTTGATTTATGCCTTCTGTCTGCTTTTACTGGCAGCCTTACTGATACGTTCTTTTATACTGCGCTCCAAACGTAAAAAGCAGGAATTGCTGAACGAGATAGAGAAACGCCATCAAAAGAATGTCTTTGAGTCCAAACTTCGTTTCTTTACTAATATCGCACATGAGTTTTGTACTCCGCTGACTTTGATTTATGGTCCTTGCGGACGAATCCTTTCATCGAAGGGACTTAGTAAATTTGTCGTGGACTACGTACAGATGATTCAGACGAATGCGGAGCGTCTCAACAACCTGATTCATGAGTTGATCGAATTCCGTCGGATTGAAACAGGAAACAGGGAAGTACGGATTGAGTCATTGAATGTGTCTTCTATTGTGAAAGGAATAGCCAAAACGTTTGTCGAAATGGCTAAATCCAGAAACATCACTTTCTTGAGCAAGATACCCGAACAGGTGATGTGGAACTCGGACAAGGGATTTCTGAATACGATTATTATTAATCTGATTTCTAATGCCTTTAAATATACTCCCGACGGACAAAGTATCAAGATTGAAGTGGATACGAGTGGGGAAAACATGTTGACTCTTCGTGTAGCAAATGAAGGAAGTACCATCAAGGAAAAGGATTTCCAGTATATTTTTAACCGGTATGCCATTTTGGATAATTTCGAGAATCAGGATGAAAAGAACTTTTCACGGAACGGACTGGGACTAGCCATCTCTTATAATATGGCAAAGTTACTGAATGGTACGTTGAAAGTGGAAAATACTCCTGATGGATGGGTGATGTTTACACTCACCTTGCCGGTCGTGGAACTGACTACCGGAGTGTCGGAAACCAAGCGGCTCACAGCGGAATACATCCCTAAGATAGATACTCAATCGATACTGAAACTTCCCCAGTATGAGTTTGATAAGATGCGTCCTACGCTTTTGGTTGTCGATGATGAAATTGAAATGCTATGGTTTATTGGAGAAATATTCTCGGCTGATTTCAATGTGGTAACCTTGCAAGATCCCGAACGGCTGGATCAGGTGATGAATGAGGTTTATCCGAATGTGATTATCTGTGATGTCATGATGCCGGGAATGGGTGGCATTGAACTGACCAGGCGGATCAAATCGGTGAAAGAGACGGCGCATATTCCTATTATTGTGGTTTCCGGACGGCACGAGATGGAACAACAGATGGAGGCTCTTTCTGCCGGTGCGGAAATGTATATCACGAAACCGTTTAGTGCGGAGTACCTTCGTATTTCTGTCTGTCAGGTGATGGAACGGAAAGAGGTGTTGAAGAATTATTTCAGTTCGCCAATTAGTTCTTTTGAAAAGTCGGACGGGAAGTTGACGCATAAAGAGTCGAAGAAGTTCCTCCAGTCAGTTTTGAAGATTATCAATGATAATATAACGAACAAAGATTTAACTCCGCGTTATATTGCCGACCGGTTGGCGATCAGTCCCCGAAGTCTTTATCGGAAGATGGAAGAAATCGGAGAGGATAGTCCGACGGATTTGATAAAGGAGTGCCGTTTGCATATTGCGAAAGATTTATTGCTCACGACCAAAAAGACGATTGATGAAATTGTGTTTGATTCGGGTTTCTCGAATAAAGTTACTTTCTTCAAGGTATTTCGTGAAAAGTATGAGTGCACGCCAAAAGAATTCCGGATGAAACATCTGGAGGAAATTCAGCAGTAGTTAAGTGTGTGGCAATTTCTTTTAGTGAAAAGAAGTGGCAATTTACTAATGCTCGGGAGGGAACTCTTTTGCGAGCTGGCTTCATTTGGGGCTTTTTTCGCTGGAAAAGAGATTAAAGCCGCCATAACCCTATCCAGGACGTCTCTTTATGGCTGAAAAGAAGAAGTAAATATCCATGTTAATCTAGTAAATCTCCGTGCCAAAATGTAAAAAAAAGCAGTTAATTTTCTTTTGGTAGAGTTTAGTGATTTTATCTTTGTTTCATCAAAGTTTTTAAATAGCAAACCTGAATAGTGTTAATTTTTAATCTTTAATCTAATGAAAAGGAAATATTGTTTAACTAATTATTATGTAAGCTATGAATTAATATTGTATTTGTCGTTCGGGGTATTATGTCAAAATTACTCTCTTTGTTCTTAATTTAAATTTAATATTTTATGAAATTCAATTTATTAAACATCAAATTAGGATTGTCCTTATTTATTGGGATATCTGTTTTTTGGGGGTGTGATAATAATTTAGCTCCCATAAATCAATATCAAGTTACGCCTCCCGATTTGAGTAAGCGTTCAGTCTTCGAAAGTTTCTCTCCTGATAGTGGAGGTATCGGCACACAGTTAATCATTAGAGGTAAGAATTTTGGTTCTGATCCGGAGTATGTGAGAGTTACGGTCAATAACAAAGAAGCGACCGTTGTGAGAATGGACGATGAAATGATTTATGCCATCGTTCCAGCGCGTGCGGACACAGGTTATGTTCGTTTATATATAGGTAAAGATGATAATGTGGAGGAATATTCTTCCGAATCAAAGTTCTGTTATCAGTTTAAGCGTAATGTGACAACAATGGTGGGACAGCAAGGAATGAAAGGACGTGAAGACGGTAGCTATGCTGCTTGTAAACTGCAACGTCCATGGTTCTTGTTGACGGATAAGGATGGGACCGTGTTCTTTGTTGATGAAGGACGTGGTACTGAACAGAATGGTGCTTTGCGTCGGGCGCGCGGTGGTGAAGTGGAAACATTAGTACAATGTTCTACGGGACCGTTCCAGTCACCTACCGCCTTAGCATTTAGCCCCAATCAGGATACACTGTATATCTCTAACTATTGTTATACAGACGAAAGTAACACAAAGACGGACTTTAATGTCCTGTATGTGACTCGTGAAGGCGGTTTTGTAGATGTACGCGGACTTTGCCGTGGAACGAAAATCGGAACAACCGGAATCGCTGTTCATCCCCAGACTGGAGAGGTGTTCTTTAGTAATAAGGGTGATGGATACATTTGGCGTTATGTCGGACCTGGTTACGAAGATTACGAGAAACTCTTTCAGATCAATAATGCGACAGGAGTGGAGACTCGTATGGTATTTAACAGAGAAGGTACTATATTATATGTAGTGGCTTGTAACCGTCATTGTATTTATAAGGTGCCTTACGATGCCGGCACACATACATTTGGAATACCGGTGCTTTTTGTCGGAGCATGGGACGAGAGCGGTTATGTAAATGGTACAGGTGCTACAGCCCGTCTGAATGAACCTCGTCAGCCGGCATTTGATGAAGATGGCAATATGTTTATTCCGGAAAAGAGTGGGCATATTGTCCGCAAGATTACGCCTGCGGGTACTACTTCTCTTTATGCGGGGATGCCCGGGCAGAATGGTTTTGGTGACGGATTGCCTGAATTGGCTAAGTTTAACTCACCGGAATGTGTCACGGTTTATCCTGACAATTCAGTATATGTGGCTGACCGTGAGAATCACGTAATCCGTCGTGTGACGGTAGAGTAATAATTATAAAACGAATTTTTCATGAAGAATATACAACAATATATCGTATTGTTTCTGATGATACTGTTGCTTGTGCCTCAAACTATGCGGGGGCAGGAAGACAAGCAAAAGTTTATTATAAAAGGTGTGGTGGAAGATGCCCTGGGACCAATTGTCGGTGCATCGGTCATAGCCAAGAACCAGCCGGGTGTAGGTACTATTACTGACCTTGACGGTAATTTTTCCATCAAGGTGGGACCGTATGATGTGTTGCAGATCACCTTTGTGGGGTATCAGGCAGTGGAAATTCCCGTCTTGTCCATTAAAGACCGGAATCATCTTTCAGTGAAGATGGTAGAAAATAACCAGACTATAGACGAGGTGGTAGTCACCGCCAGTGGTGTACAAAAGAAGAAAACTTTGACAGGTGCCATCACAAATGTAGAACTCAAGCATCTGAATGCACCGGGAGCCAACCTGACCAACTCTTTAGCGGGTGTTGTTCCGGGTATTATTGCCATGCAGAGTAGTGGTGAACCGGGGGAAAATATGTCTCAATTCTGGATTCGTGGTATGAGTACGTTTGGTGCCAAATCTGGAGCTTTGATTCTGGTAGATGGGGTGGAACGTAGTTTCAATGAGATTCCGGTAGAAGATATTGAATCATTCTCTGTATTGAAAGATGCTTCGGCTACGGCTATCTACGGACAACGTGGTGCTAACGGCGTGGTTTTGATTACGACCAAACGTGGTGAAAAAGGCAAGGTAAAGATTAATGTAAAGGCGGGCTTTGACTGGAATTCACCGGTAAAAGTTCCGGAATACGCTAGCGGTTATGATTGGGCTCGTCTGGCTAATGAAGCGCTGGTGGGCCGTTATGAAAATCCATTGTATACGAATGAAGAATTGGCTATTATCCAACACGGATTGGATCCGGACCTATATCCTAATGTGGACTGGAGAGACCTGATGCTGAAGAATGGCGCTCCGAGTTATTATGCTAATATTAGTTTCTCGGGTGGTAGTGACAATGTGCGTTATTTCGTTTCCGGTCGCTATACCGGTGAGAACGGGCGTTACCGTACTGCCAGTTCGGAAAATACCTATAATACGAATTCTACATATGAACGCTGGAACTATCGCGCCAACGTGGATATGAATCTGACCCGTACTACGGTGTTGTCTGCCAGTGTGGGGGGATGGCTGGTCAATCGTAATGCTCCTTCCAGTAGCTCGGAGGATATCTGGAAATCATTTGCTTCTTATACTCCGTTGTCTGCTCCCCGTAAATGGTCTACCGGGCAGTGGCCTATTGTAAATGGAATGACTACTCCTGAATATCAACTGACACAGACTGGCTATCGTACGATTTGGGAGAATAAAATAGAGAGCAGCATCAGTTTGGAACAAGACCTCTCTTTTATCACCAAGGGTTTGAAATTTAACGGAGTGTTCGCTTTCGATACGTACAACTGGAACCAGATTACCCGTTCTAAAAGTCAGGAACTTTGGTCAGCGGAGAATATGCGTGATGGTAACGGAAATCTGGTGCTGAAACGGGAGTCGAACGCCAGCGCAATGAATCAGAAAAAGGAGGTACAAGGAGATAAGCGCTACTATCTGCAAGCATCGCTGGATTATAGTAGAATGTTTGCCAACAAACATCGTGTAGGAGCTTTCGCGATGGTGTATCAGCAGGAAACTTCCGATGTTAATTTCGCTGAAGATGATTTGATGGGATCAATACCCCATCGTACGCTGGCTTACTCCGGTCGTTTCACTTATGCTTATAAAGATCGATATCTGACAGAGTTTAACTGGGGATATACTGGCTCTGAAAACTTTGAAAAAGGTAAGCAATTCGGTTTCTTCCCCGCTGTGTCTCTCGGATGGGTGATTTCGGAAGAATCTTTCGTAAAGAAAGCAATGCCATGGTTAAGTCAGTTCAAGGTACGCGCTTCGTATGGTGAGGTGGGTAACGATGAGTTGGAGGGACGCCGTTTTCCCTATATCACTTTGGTGAACACGGATGATGGTGGCTCCTATACCTTTGGAGAGTTTGGATCAAATAGAGTACAGGCTTATCGAATCAAGACTCTTGGTACTCCTTATCTGACATGGGAGGTTGCCAAGAAATACGATGTCGGAGTCGACTTCTCATTTTTTAATGATAGAATTACAGGTACAGTCGACTGGTTCTTGGACAGACGTGATGATATTTTTATGAAACGTAACCAGATGCCATTAACTACCGGACTTGCTGACCAGACACCGATGGCGAACGTGGGTAAAATGAAATCCTATGGATGGGATGGAAACATCGCTTATACGCAGCAAATAGGAAAAGTGAATTTGCAGTTCCGGGCCAATTTCACTTATCAGACCACGGATATTCTAGACAAGGATGAGGCTGCCAATGAATTATGGTATAAAATGGAGAAAGGTTTCCAATTGAATCAGACCAAAGGTCTTATTGCATTGGGATTGTTTGAAGATCAGAATGATATTGACCGTAGTCCTGATCAGTCGAGCCTGGCTAATAAAACGATTCTTCCCGGTGATATTAAATATAAGGATGTAAACGGTGACGGTATAATTAATGATGACGATATTGTTCCGTTGGGATACAGACAGACACCGGGACTCCAATACGGTTTTGGGTTGAGTGCCAATTGGAAAAACTGGGGGATCAACCTGTTATTCCAGGGTACGGGTAAGTGTGATTTCTTCCTTGGGGGAAGCGGACCTCACGCTTTCCACGATGGCAAACGTGGCAATATCCTTCAGGTGATGGTGGAAGGCAACCGTTGGATTCCGAAGGAGATTTCTGGTACAGAAGCTACGGAGAACCCCAATGCAGATTGGCCTCGTCTGACTTATACCAATAATAATAATAACAATCGTAAGTCTACTTTTTGGTTGAGAGAGAGAAAATATCTGCGTCTGCGTAACTTGGAAATCACGTACGATTTTCCGCAGATGTGGACACGTAAGTTCTTCGTGAACAATATGCGCATTGGCTTCATCGGGCAGAATTTGCTGACTTGGGCACCGTTCAAATGGTGGGATCCGGAAGTGCCGAGTGAAGACGGAAGTAACTATCCGATTAATAGAACTTACTCTTGTTATCTTCAATTTAGCTTCTAATGTAAAAACAACAAATTATGAAACGAATACTTTATAGCCTGTTGTTGATTGTGGGTACGTGCCTGTTCTCGTCATGTGCCGACTATCTCGACGTGGACAAATATTTCTATGATCAGGTCTCTTTGGACTCTGCATTTTCCAAACGAGTATATGTAGATGGATGGTTGTCTAGTGCATATAGTGCGATGGACTACATCGGTGAATTTTCCGAACCCTTCCGTTGGACGGCTGATGACTTGTATCATCCGGATATGAAAGAATATCATGAGGGAAATTATAGCGCTGACAACCAATTCAGTGATTCAAACCAAAATGAGTCTCGTTTGTGGAAATACTACGAAGGAATTCGCAAGGCTTCTACCTTTGTTAATAACGTAGATCTGTGTCCGGAACTGACTATGGATGAGAAAACAGATATGAAAGGACAAGCCCGTTTCCTTCGTGCATACTGCTACTGGGCGTTGATGCGGGTATATGGTCCTGTGCCTCTGATTCCGCTGGAAGGATTGGATGTGAACCTTTCTTACGAAGAACTGTCTTTGCCACGCGAGCACTTTGACGTGCTGGTGGATTTTGTTGACAAGGAATTGATGGAGGCCGCTCGCTCTCTGCCAACGAAGAGAACAGTCAACAATCTGGGACGTCCTACTCGTGGTGCTGCATTGGGATTGCGTTCGCGTGTATTGCTTTTTGCTGCCAGTCCGCTTTTTAATGGAAATACCGACCTTTTTGATGTGAAGGATTGTTATGGAAACCTGTTGATAGCACAGAAGTACGATGAAAGCAAATGGGCCAGAGCTGCCGCTGCGGCAAGAGATGTGATAGAGTTGGCTAAAAGTGCTGATTTATATGAACTCTATACTATAGCTCCGAAAGCTACGACACTGGAATGGGAACGTCCTCCTTACAACGACGAGTACTCCAATAAAACTTATCCGGACGGATGGGCGGATGTAGACCCGCTTCTTTCCTATAAGTCTATCTTTGACGGAACGATTCTGGGTTCCAAGAATCGAGAGTTGATATATACCCGCACCAGAAATGGACATACTTGTATAGATAACTGGAATGAGCAGCTGATGCCTAAGACATTGAGTGGAAAGAACCGGCTGGCTGTGACGTTGAAAATGGTGAATGCGTATGCTATGAATGATGGACGAAGTATCACGGAGGCTGCCGCTACGGGCGACTACGTGACGGAAGGATTTACGACACAGGCGTATGCTGCCACTAATCCGTTCTTGCCTGTTAACGTCTCTTTGATGTACAACAACCGAGAACCTCGTTTCTACGCTTCTATCGGTTATTGTGGTTCCATTTGGGAAGCTTCTAGTTCATCTGAGACGCTGTATCGTAATAGTCAGGTGTTCTACTACCGCGGACTGAATGACGGTAAGCAGGGATTTAAAGAAGATTGTCCGATTACGGGTATAACCGTGAAGAAGTACTACAATGCTGAAGACTCCAGAACGACAGGAGGTTACCGGGTGGATAAGACGGAGATGACCATCCGTTACGGTGAGATTTTGTTGAACTATGCTGAAGCGCTTAATGAACTGACAGAAGGGCAGGTATATCATGTAACTAATTATATGGGTGAAGACGTAACGATTCAGCGGGATGCCGGTGAGATGCGTTATGCCATCAAACGTATACGTATGCGTGCGGGAGTACCTGATTACTCCAACGAAACATACAACAATCAGAGTGACTTCCGTGTGAAGCTGAAAAGAGAACGCCAGGTGGAGTTGTTTGCTGAAAATAGTATGCGTTATTTTGACTTACTTCGTTGGAAAGATGCTTTGCAGGAAGAGAACCAATTGTTGCAGGGATGCGATATTAACATAAGTGATGATCAAACCCGCGTTGCCGACTTTTATAAGCCGACGATTATCACGACAGTACATAAGATGTTCGAACAGAGGATGTATCTGTGGCCGTTCCCGACTTACGAACTGAAACGTAATGTGAATATGACGCAGAACCCAGGATGGTAAAACTAACAATTAAGAAACAGTTATTATGAAACAACTAAGATATAATTACGGAATGGTAGGTTGTCTGCTCGCTCTTATGGCATTAGGTTTCTGTGCCTGCAACGACGGACTGGCTGATGAACTGTTTGTGAAGAACTCATATATTATCCATAATGGATGGCAGGACTATCAGCTGACTGTTAGAGAGGATAATACAGCACTGCTACCGATCTATTTTGGTGTAAACGGAACCTCTGGTAACGATAAAGATATTACATTGACCCTGGAGGTGGACCCGGACACATTGGCGGGATATAATTGGGAGAGGTATAAAAATCAGGATGATTTGTATTATAAGATTCTTCCGCCGGAGACGTACTCTTTTGATAACAGCTCATGGACAATCCCACAAGGAGAATTGAATGCAGCTGCGTACATTACCATCGACCTGGCGAAAATTGAGGAAGTGGGAAGTTTGTATGACGACTATGTACTGCCGTTGCGTATTGCTTCTTCCACTGGTGAACCGATAGGGCAGAATAAATACGTTAAAGTACTGGCACATATCGGATTCAAAAATGATTATTCGGGCGTTTATAGTGGAAAAGGTGTGGTCACACAGCAAGGAACAAGTTATACAACAGAGACTACCGGTACACAGCTTTATGCTATCAATAATGATGTCTGCTATATGTTTGTGGGAGACAAGACTCGTTCTAATACGGCTGATTATCTGAATTATGCTGTAGAAATTCATCGGAACATGTTTGGTGACATTTCCTTGGTTTCTGAAAATCAAGGATTGCAGTTTGAACCTTACAGTGCCAGACTGACCCGGAAATATACTTATAATTATACGGATCAAAGATACTATACAGAAGTTACAACCATTGAACTGGCATACGGATACCTGGATAGTACGCTGCCCGAACCGCTGACGATGACGTTTGAGGGCACTTTCTCCATGTCGAGAGATGTGTTACGGGTAGAATATCCGGATGTGGAGGTAGAAGAGTAATAACCTTAAATGTAATAACATATGAAGTTTGTAAAGTTTTTCTTTTTCGCCTCACTGCTTGCCTTGAGCGCTTGTGGGGATGAGGATGATAACAAGGATAATGTAACGTCTTCTAATATGGTGGAATTGAGAGTCGATTTTACGGAGATCAACATAGCTCAGGGGGATGAACGGACGGTAAATATCCTTTCTGGCAACGGTGATTATGTGGTGACTTCCGCCAATGAAGAAGTAGTGACGGCAGAAGTGGACGGCAACATCGTGAAACTGAAAGCCGTGGAAGGCAAAAACGATGCGCAGAGTGTAGTATATGTGAAGGATAAATACGACCAACGCGTCAAGATTTTTGTGAATACGGCAGCGACTTTCGATTTGAAACTTAGCCAAAACTTGTTCACACTCTATTCACAGGTGGAAGGCGCTGATGAGGCTACTGTCCGTATTTATACTGGTAACGGTGGCTATACGGTCGGATTCCATCAGGAAGGGGATGATACAGTTTTTCCTACTTGTGTGGAAATCAATGCCGATGACTTGGAAGAAACAGAAATGTTCACCATCAAGGGGGTTGCACAGGGTAGTGCGGAAATCGAAGTGAAGGATCAACAGGGAAAAACGGCTTACGTTACGGTGAATGTGATTGCGCCAAAACCTATTCTGACAGATGCCGATGAAGAAGGTGTTTTGATTAAAGCCAACCAGGGAAGCACCCAGGTGAAAATCACAAGCGGTAATGGTGAATATCAGATTTGCGATGCGGGTGATCCGAAAATAATTCGTCTGGAAATTTACGGTAATGTAGTAACTGTCACAGGACGAAAAGCCGGGACAACTTCATTTACTGTGACAGATGCCAAGAAGCAAGTATCAAAACCTGTGCAAGTAACTATTGCACCAGAGGGACGTTACGCAATGAATCTCGGTAGAAACTATGCTGTGTGGGCTCACTTTGGAGAAATGACGGGTGAGGGGTTAGAAGCTATTAAGGAGAAGACTAATGGTTTCAAATTGACCCAAATGACTTGGGAAATCGTTACTCGCGTGGACGAAACCAATTGGTTGCAGACCTTTATGGGTAAGGAAGGTTACTTCATCCTCCGTGGTGGTGACTGGGAAAATAATAAAGGCAGACAGATGGAATTAGTTGGTATCAGTGACAATTTGAAACTCAGAACTGGGCATGGTGCATTCGAGTTAGGGGAATGGATGCATATTGCTTTAGTGGTGGACTGCTCGAAAGGACAACATGATTACAGTAATAAATATAAACTGTATGTCAATGGCAAGCAGGTGGCATGGAGCGATCAGCAAAAGACGGATATTGATTATTCAGCGATCGATCTTTGTGCAGGTAATGATGGCGGACGAATTACTATTGGAAAGGCTAGCGATAACCGGCGTTTTCTTTGTGGTGCCATACTTGAAGCACGTATCTGGACTGTTTGCCGTACAGAGGAACAATTGATAGAGAATGCGATGAAACTTAAGGAAGAACATCCGGAAGGATTGCTGGCACGCTGGGATTTCTCTGCGGGAGCTCCGGTGTCTTATATTGATGATGGTACTAATTCCGATCATGAGTTGTTGATGCACATCTGTAAATATGATAGTTGGGGAGATGTTGAGTTCCCGATGTCTAGTTTTGAAGATGCTTCATCTATTGAAGTGCCTTTTAGATAACCTTTTAAACAGAAAGAAAATATGAAAGTAATATATGAATTGTTTGTTTACAGTCTTTTCTCACTGCTCATGCTGTCTGCTTGTAGTGATGCTGACGATGTGGTTGCCGATGGTGCTTTGGCAGGTGATAACATCTCTCCGGTTAGTTCTTTTTCGGTGGAGACTACCAATGCCGATAATGAACTGCTGGTGAAGTGGGTTAATCCGATCAACCGCGATCTGGATATGGTGGAAATCTCCTATAGAGATGTGTCCGAAGAGTTGACACGTGCCTCTTTTTCACCGGGTTGCATTACTCTCCCTGCGCAAAGCGGGGAGGAGGGTGAGTATTTGCTTACCGTTCCTTACTTCTCCCTTTATGAGGTGTCGGCAGTAGCCATTAGCAAGAGCGGTCAACGTTCGGTTATCGAAAGCAAACGGCTGACTCCGTATCGGGAAGAGGAGGAGGTGCCGGAATTACAGTTACCGGCCATGCTGAATCGGGCACACTCTTACATGACTACCCTTATCGGTCTCTATTTCGGCAAGAGCTCACGCAGCTGCTGGCGTACTTGGTATCCGTATAACGGTGGCGCATATTGGGATGGTGATGCCTTGGTATGGGGACAGGGAAGTGGATTGTCGGCCTTTGTAGCCATGCGCGAAGCGAGCAAACAGAGTGAGGTGGAGAACCTTTATGCTGCAATGGATGAGATGATGTTCAAGGGAATACAGTACTTCTTCCAGAACGACGAAGGTAAGTCGGCTTATTCCTGCTATCCTGCTCGCGGAAATGAACGTTACTACGACGATAACGTATGGATCGGACTGGATATGGTAGACTGGTATACAGAAACAGAAGACAGACGTTTTCTGACACAAGCAGAGGCTGTATGGAATTACCTGATTGATTATGGATGGGATGAAACCTGCGGTGGTGGTATTCATTGGAGAGAACTGAATAGTCATACTACCAGCAAGCATTCCTGCTCTACTGCTCCTACAGCGGTATTGGGATGCAAACTGTATCAGGTTACGGGAAGACAAACGTATCTGGACTGGGCGATTAAGTGTTACAACTATATGCTGGACAATCTGCAAGACCCATCAGACCATTTATTTTATGACAATGTACGTCCTAATGCCAGCGATCCGAATCTGCCGGGTGATGTAGAAAAGAATAAGTATTCCTACAACAGCGGGCAACCGTTACAGGCTGCTTGTATGCTCTACAAGATTACCAATGAGCAGAAGTATCTGAACGAAGCGTATGCTATAGCTGCAAGCTGTCATGACAAGTGGTTCATGCCATATCGTTCTAAGGATCTGAACCTTACGTTCAATATACTTGCTCCGGGGCATGCGTGGTTCAACACGATTATGTGCCGTGGTTTTTTTGAACTCTATTCGATTGATAATGACCGTAAATATATCGATGATATTGAAAAGACCATGCTTCATGCCTGGGAGAGTAGCTGTCACCAGAGTAATAATTTGCTGAACGATGATGATTTGCGTGGCGGAACTTCCAAGAATAGTTGGGAAATTTTGCAACAGGGAGCATTGGTAGAGCTGTTTGCTCGTCTTGCGGTACTGGAGCGTGAGAATAGGTAAGGATTGTTTGTCGTTGATAATAAAAAAAAGCCATCCTCGGAATAGACGAAAGTAGGGATGGCTTTTTTTGTAGTGTGCTTACTATTGTTCAGCAGACTATGTCCTGCTTGTTGTTGGCAAGGTTATTCCTTGACAGGCACAGCCGGTTTGTCTTTAGATGCAGTGTCTGTGACAACTGTATCATTGACATTAGCGGCTAATGCAACCAGTGATGCCGTTGCAGGCTCGTCTTTTTTAGTTACAGTATCTTTTACTACTGTATCATTGACAACTGTCGCATTGACTTCTGTCGGGGCTGTCACAGCTTCTGCAGAACTCTGAGCCTTTACAAGGAATGAACCACCACAAACAAACATAAACATTGCTACTACTAATACTAATTTTTTCATAATCGTTTGCTTTAAAGATTATTAGACATATGTTTTCAATTCTCTACTTTTGTGTTAAGGAATTGGTTATTACTTTTTCGCTAACGTTTTATTAAAGATCAAAGCGCGTGCCAAAAAAATAGCTATATGCTAAGTGATTGATAAATAAAGGTGTATGTGCTTTCTAAAGGCGTAGGACTGTGTAGAACCGTATGTGGAATGTGTGGAAATAGTGGCGGGGAGTGTGGAATTATTCCACACTCCCCGCCACACTCCTTTTGTTTGGACAATCTATTTTATTTCGTCCGGCCAGGGACAAGGATTGCCGGTAGCTTTGGAAGTAGGTCGTTGTGCATCTACTTTTCTTAGATAGTCTCCTAACTCTTTGGAAAGTTTTTTCACGATATCCGGATGTTGTGCACTAAGGTCGTTGCTTTCACCTATGTCATCAGGGATATTGAACAACTCTTTCTTGCCTGTTCCATAGTAATAAATCAATTTCCAGTTGCCGTTACGAACGGCACAATTGAAGTTGATTCCGGGACCGTCATTTCCCCAGTTGTTAGGCATATTCCAGAAAAGGCTCCGGCCTTTGGAGGGATTGCCTGTCTGTTTCAACAGAGGTATGAAGCTGATTCCATCTATTGGCTGGACTGTTTTGTATTTTTTGATTCCTGCCATTTCGAGGATAGTGGGGTAGAAGTCCTCTATCAGCAGGTAATTGTCGCATTTGCTTTCTGGAGCCACTACACCCGGCCAGCTGACAATCATCGGTTCGCGAATACCACCTTCATAGGTAGAGCCTTTGCCACTGTTCAAGGGATAATTCTGTGTATTCAATTTGCCGTCACGCCATTGGGGTTCGGAGGCAAGTCCTCCGTTATCACTCATAAAAATGATAATCGTGTTATCAGCTTCTCCATTCTTTTCCAGCCAGTTCATTAAGTCGCCAAGGCTCTTGTCCATGCCTTCAATGAGCGTTGCATAGGCAGCTTCGTGGTCAGTCATCCCTTTCTTCTTGTATTTGTCATAGAAACGTTTATCTTTGTTCAGCGGGATATGGATGGCGTATTGAGCCATATACAGGTAGAAAGGCTGGTTGTATTTCTTTGCCTTATCCAATGCTTTAATAGCTTCCAAAGTCAGCGCTTCGGTTACAAAAGTTTCTGTACCCCAATATTTTTCAAGCCCAGGAACAGCCATCAATGAAACCGGTTTCCCTTCTTTGGTATGTCCGTAATTCTCTTCTCCAAGATAACTGGCAAGCCCTCCGGCGGCATGTCCGGCGATATTGACTTCAAATCCCCAATGATGCGGATCTTCTCCCGGCGTGTCTATGGCGCCGAAGTGGGCTTTTCCGCAATGGATGGTATGATAACCGCTGTCTTTTAGGAGTTGTACGAAAGAGGTTCCGACAAAGGTGTTATTAGTGCCGGCTACTTGACTTACTCCGTTATAGTTCCAATCCGGAACATCCAGTAATTTGTCTTCGCGATCCGTCTTTGTATTCTTTTGTAGTGTCCAATTGGTTACCCGGTGGCGGGCTGCATTCGTTCCGGTGATAAGACTGCACCGGGAAGGAGAACTGATGCTGCTGGCATACGCTTGGGTAAACATCATTCCTTGCCGGGCGAGGCGTTCCATATTAGGTGTTTCATACAGTTCGTTGTAACGTGTCTTTTGCGTCCAGAATGGGAGGGAAGTGTCTTGCCATCCCATATCATCCACCATAAAGAGGATGATATTCGGACGTTTGTCTGTGCATTCACTTCGGAGACTGCCGTTGTTCTGTGCCTGCAAATAAGTTGCGGCCAGCGGCAAAAGTGTGAGAGGAAATAGAACTTTCTTGTTCATGGGGGGGAGTTTTTGGGTGTTATTTCTTTATTTCAATTATGCCTATCTTGTTGATGGGGATACTTCGTAATTACTGCTTTCCGTTAGAATCAACCCATACTATATTCAAAACATTCTGTACCATACAATTCATCAATCCCAGCTGCATACGATGGGCTTGATGTTCTAATGCGAGGTTACAGTACTTTGCCTGTCGAACGGCCTGCGTTCCGTCCATATAAAACGGGAGCGTGAAAGATTGGTTATCTATCTTTAAAAAGTCAAATCCATACTCTTTCATGGTGCGGATGGTTCTTTTCATGTTTCCGATTTTATTGGACGGAGTATGCACTGAAATTGATAATATCCGGTAATGCGGTAGATTCGAGTACAGTCAGTCTTAGTGCCGTTGCTTCTACCGGTTCAAACTTTTCAATCCGTTTGTGGCCTACGGATTCTCCTGTGCAGACGGTTTTCCATTTGCCGTTCACTTTCGCTTCTACTTTATATTGACGGATGCGTTCTCCATTTTTGATGTTTTCCTGGATGATGCAGTAGTTTACGGGTTGCTTTTTGCCAAACTTAAGGGGCAGGCTTTTCTTCTGTCCTGCGGTTTGTGCTATCGGTGAAGCGAACCGGCGATTGATTTCATCTCCCATTTCTTTGAGCCGTTGCACGTCTCCGGTGGGAAGTAACCCTGTGGGGTCGGGCGTAAGTCCAAGGATTAGCGTGGCGTTTCTTCCTACCGATTTTTCATATTTGTCCATTAGCACGTCCACCGGGTAAATATTGTTTTCGTCATCTGGTTCCCAAAACCATTCGTGACGTCCGTTAGCCCCTCTTAATGGAGTGTCTGCCATGGCGGGAACCCAATATTTGCCGTCCTTGCTTCCGTGTTTTAGCAACTCCAAAAGGTCTTTGTCTTGTTCCAAACGCTTATGGTGCGAGCAGGGAGCGGGAAAAGTAGACCAGCAAGGATAGCCCACAGTACCGGTTTCCGACCCTCCCCAGCGGAAGTCGGCACGGTCTATATTATGGTAAAACAAACAATTCGGTTGGTATTTGTTCACGATAGGTTCCACATCCGGACCGTCACTGCGCGGGTCATCGGCTCCACCGTCAAACCATATCATATAGAGATCGCCGTAGCGGGTGCACAGCTCGGTAACCATTCTCTCGCACAGGCGTTTATACCATGTCTGGCGGTTGACTGCGAATTCTCCTTCTCCTTCGGCTTTGAAATTGTGGATGCCTAGCAGAGCATTCCATCGTACACCGACATAAATGCCCGGTTGCACACCATATTTGCGGCAGGAGTTCACGAAGTCGCGTACAATATCTCCTTTGCCGTCCCGCCATTTCACGGCTTTCAGGCAATAAGGGTTGACATCACTTTGCCAAAGACAGAAGCCGGTTTCGTGACTGGTTGTCAGCACAGCGAATTTGCATCCGGCAGCTTTGGCGGCTTGCACCCATTGGTCGGTATTCAGTTTGGTAGGATTGAATATGTTGTAATCTTCGATGGGGTTAATGCGGTTGTTGCCTTGCTCATAGCGGATGCCGTCGAACACATGCAGGTCGTAGTGGAAGACGGCTCCTAATTCCGCCTCATGCCATTTTAGTTGGTGAGGCTTGGGGACAGGGATGTTCTGCTGTTGTGCGAGACAGGTAACTGTGCAAAAGATAAAAAGAATAAAGTAATGTAGTTTCTTCATGGTCTTTAATTTATTTATTAGGGGGTCAGATAATTGGCAAATGAATCATGGGTATGGTGTAGCCATTTCTTGAGTTGTTCCCGGAACTGCCGGACTAACTTGGGGGAGTGTTCGGCTATATTGTTTATTTGATATGGGTCTTTTGTGCGGTCGAAAAGAACTGTTTCGTCTATAATACCATTTTGGGCATGTACTACAAAGGTATGGGTTGCTGTGCGTAGTCCGCGATAACCTGTGGCATGATTGTCGAACTGTACGAAATAATAAGGTTGTATGACCTCTCTTCTACTTTCGCCGAGGATTTCCCGGGATAAGTCGAATGTTTGTACCGTTTCGGGAATCTCTTTCCGGAATCCCATCATGGATAGGAGAGAAGGATATAAGTCGGCGAAAGCAATCATCAAATGTTCGTCTTTACGCGGCTGAATTTTTTCTGGCCAGGAAATAATCATGGGGATACGCATAGACTCTTCATAAAAAATATCTTTCCCTGCATGGTTGTGAGCACCCATACAGATGCCGTGGTCGGAAGTAAACACTATAATCGTATTCTTGAAGAGCCCGTTTCTTTTTAATTCGTCTACGATACGTCCTACGTTCTCGTCCACTCCTGTAACACATGCATAATAGTTACGTATGTTGTCTCTGAAATAGTCACCCATTTCAGTCCCTTTGGCAGGTATATCGGGGCGATTGGCACACAAAGCTTCTACATTCAAGTCCCTATACATGGTTTTATAGTTGTCGGGAACCAGTTCATAACCTGTATGTGGAGGATTCATTGAAACGACTAATGCGAAAGGCTGTTTATTCTCTTTTTGTGCCTGAATGTATTCGATGGCTTTATCTGCCTCATAGGCAGGTCCCCATTGGTTTACATAATAGAAACTATCGCGTGGGGCGGTAGTATCCCAATACATGGGCTTTAGATGGTAATCGTACGTCCCGTAGGCTATCCAATGATCGAAACCATGACGACGTTCGGGCGGACACCATTCGTTCCATGCTACTTTACCGCGGTTGTTGTAGGTGTCTACATAAGGTTTATGAGGAGAATCCAAGTGCCATTTACCTATATATCCGGTCTGATAGTTCATTTCTTTCAGTACGTTGCTCCAGCAGCGGGCTTCTTGAGGAAGTTCTACATCATAGGGGGCAGTTTGTGAATTACAATTGCCTACCACCTTATTGTGGAGCGGATACATACCTGTCATCAGCATGGCCCGTGCCGGTGATGAAACGGGATAACTGCTGATTGCATTGGTCAACAGGATTCCTTCGGAAGCAAGTTTATCCAGACAAGGGGTTTTTACAGGTTCTTTGCCCACACAACCTAATGCATCTCCCCGATATTGGTCGGCCATGATAAAGACTAGGTTAGGGGGGACCTGTGATGAAACTGGAAGAATCGGAGCAGCAAGTGCTGCTCCGATTATCCATGTCCGGTGATATATCATACTTGTTGTAATACTCATAATGGCAAAAATAGCTTTTTATTTTTAATGGATTATGATTTATATTGAATTGCTACTGATTTGCATAGAGATTGGAGCCTATCGGCCATCCCGGATTCTGATATACAACCGAAGTGGTTGGGTCTCCTCCTTTCACTGGTGTCGACATGCGGAAGACGTCATAAGAAATCGGGGTAAGATAGTTTGCTTCTTCAAAGTTATAGCCATTGTTGTTGATAATCAACTCGTTGAAGGCATATGGCCGCAGATATTTGCTATCATAGATTTTCAATCCCAGTTGCGTCTGATGTACATAATACTCCTCTTTCTTATATTCTTCCCAGTTGAATCCTTCCACTATATAATTCTTCATTTTATCTAGTGAACGCCAACGGAATAAATCGTCTTTGCGCATACCTTCAGCTATAAACTCACAACGGCGTTCACGTCGGATATTATAAAGCAGTCTGCTGACTTGTTCATTGCCCGACCATACAGCCAGGTCATTTTCTTTGTTCAGGTCAGTGTTGTCTATGGTCTTTTGATAATCATCTGATACTCCCGCGCGTTTTCTTAATGCTTTCCAGTATTTCTGGCTGTTTGCATCTATGGAAATTCCTCCGTTTTTCATACAATCGGCTTCCATATAGTTGAGGAATGCTTCTGAAGCACGGAAAATCATATAAGCCAATGGCGAATTATCATTCATAGTAACGTTGCTGTCTCTCCATCCTTTGCGTACCATATAACCGGTAGTGGAATGAGATACGCTTTCATATGAATTCAGCAAGTTGACATATCTCATGATACCTGTCTGGTCAAGGTTTGCTCCCCTCCATATGAGATCTCCCGGTTTGGAAGTTGATTGTACCAGACGCAGATCTCTGTTTTTCATCACATCTTCAATACTTGCGTCACCCTGATATTCTGTATTGCCGGTTGCGTAAATAGGCAAACCGTTAGTGGTCAGGAATGTTTCCATTAATGAGCGTGTGTATCCTCCGTTTTTGCCGGCACAACCTTGGGCTTCTGTTTTTTCTCCGTAGTAGATACTATGATACGTACCCTCCACCTTGCTGTTGACTGTTGCATCTACGGCATACATACGCCATAACAATACTTCTTTATTGGATGATAAATCATATTGGTTGAACAAATTCATGTAGTCTTCAATTTTATCGGTGATATTGGGTAGAAATGCTTCTGCTATAGGTTTTGCTGCCTCCATTGCCTGTGTCAGGAAAAAGTCTGTTTCTGTGTCCAGATTACCATCAAATGTTCCTCCCGGCCATCCCGGACCACCCGGTACGCGGGCTGTTCCTTTGTGATAGGTCTCCCAACTGGCTTCATAAAGAGCAACACGGGACTTAAACAATAATGCGGATTCCTGATTCAACCGGTGGTTGGTTAATGCATTGCTACGGGGAAAAAGACGGCTGATAGCTTCATCCAGATCGCTAAGAATAAAACGTGCTACCTCATTACGTGGCTTACGTTTGTTTGCTTCCACATTGGCGGCATAGTCATCAGCGGTAAGTTCTTCCGTAATGATAGGGAAGTCTCCAAACTTTCTTAGGTATTCAAAGTAAATATAGGCACGGAAGAAATACATTTCGCCTATATATTGCTGTGTTTCATTGGTATTATTAAGTCTTCCGCTTTTCAGGTTCTCAAGAGCATAGTGCAGGAAGTGGTTACAATCCCGCAAATGTTCCTGCCGGTTATAGCTGCCATCTGTTGCTACTTTGATGCGCTGGGGCAAAAAGAGATCTTTCGGTGCGTCTGCTGCCTGATTATCACTCGTTTCGTCATCATTGAAAAGATTGACATCTTTATAATCGGGGAGCAAATCATATTTTTTATTGCAATATGCCTGCAATTGAATCGGTTCGGTGAAGAATCCTTCGTCCGTATTGTCTGTCAAGGGTTGCCTGTCGAGAAAGTCACTGCATGAACTCAAAGTGAATGAGGCAGCCATGAATGAAAAGAATATATATTTTAGTTTCATAATAATCTGTTTTTAAGGTTTATAATGTGATGTTGACACCGAAGGAGAGTGTATAGCTTAGTGGGTAACTCATACCATTCTGATATAATAGCTCCGGATCAAAATTCTTACTCATTTTACTTCCTGTCCAAAGATTGTCACCAGAAAAGAAGACCCGTATTTTTTGTAAACTGATTTTTTGTATCAGCGCTTTCGGTAAGGTATATCCGATTTGTAGATTCTTCAGACGGATATAAGCGGCATTTTGCAGGTAACGAGTCTGTACTTGTTGATTTTGCTTGCTTCCGATGATGGGACGAGGGAAGTAAGCGTTCAGGTTTGTTCCCAGTTCGTCACCTTCCGGGCGGAAGAAATCATAATGTTCTTCGTATCCTGTAGAGTCCCATTGTCCTCCGTTGACTCCCCAGAAAATCATACCTTTTTCATATACAGATCTGTCATCTCCACCTACCCATATATCGCGTTTGGCCACTCCCTGGAACATCATGCTGATATCAAAACCTTTGTAATCTGCTCCCAATGTGATGCCAAAACGATAGCGCGGTGTACTGTTGCCGATAATGCAGAGGTCCTTCGGGTCGTTGGCGGAAGTCCCTTTTTCAATAGCAGCATTATCATCGAGATTCGCATACATGATGTCACCTGCTTTCCAGATGTTATTGCCAACATTGGGAAGTCTGCTTTGGTCATGGATAGCTATATAATCTTGTATTTCCTGATCGGTTTTTGCCATGCCTACTGTCTTGAATCCCCAGATTTCACCTAGTTTTTTTCCTTTCCAGTAACTTTCTATTGTATTACCATCAGAGTCTTTGGTATAGAATGTCTTGTCAGGGTTAGGATATTCTGTCACTTCAGTCTGCGCATCGGATAAGTTGAGAGATATGTGATAACCTACCTGACCGATTCTATCCTGCCAATTTATTTGTAATTCCCATCCTTTGGTTCGTAAAGATGTATTGTTCAGTTTCGGGGCTGACGCACCTACAATCGGAGAAATCTCTTCGGCAGGTCCTACCATGTCTTTTGTGTCGCGGACATAATATTCAGCATATCCGGTCAAACGGTTGTTGAAAGCTCCGAAGTCCAGACCGGCATTGTAACTGGTGATCCGTTCCCAAGTGAGCAATGAACTTACAAGTCCGGGAGTAGTAGCTATACTTGACTTGTTGGCCTGCTCAAGCAACCAACGGCCTCCGTCGTCTGCGCTACCTACTGTAATGTTCTGAATGGAATAGGTAGGGTAGAAGCTCTCTGTGTTCTGGTTTCCCAGACTACCATAAGAGAAACGGAGTTTCAAAAGATTTACTTGTTGTTGTATCGGTTCCCAAAATGCTTCGCGTGCGATATTCCAACCGACGGATACGGAAGGGAAAGTTCCCCAACGTTGATCTCCACGGAAACGGGAAGTCGCGTCACGACGGATATTTCCTTCAATCAGGTATCTGCCGTCGTAGTCATAGTTGACGCGTGCGAAATAACCCATTGTAGCCCATTCTCTTGTGAAGGCTTTCAGTACGCTCGTTCCTGTTGCGGTATTGATACTGGGGACCAGTTCGTTGACTACGTCATAGCGTTTGCCTACCATGTTGTTGATGCGGTAATATTCCGAATTCATACCTGCGGTAGCTTTGAAATTATGCTTCATCCAAGAGTATTCATAGTCTGCGTAAAGAGCCGTAGTTACCATGGAAGTTTGTTCCGTTTCGCTTTGTGCAGATGTTCTTCCGGCGGCAAGATCGTCGTCACCACCCAACCATTGCTCTTCAACCGGCTGATTGTCACGAGTGTATAGATATACTTTGTTAATGTTGTATTGATGTTGATAGCTTTCGGTACGCAGACTGGCTTGCCCGTGTATGCCTAATCCTTTGATGGGGGTTAAATGAAATCCTCCCTGGGTGAAGTAAGTATCTTTCGTTGAGTTGGAACGCCCTCCGGAAGTTAACTGCATTAACTTGGGATTACGTGTATAGTGTCCGTTGTTGTCATATAATGGCATTGTAGGATATAACTTGGTTGTTTCTGCAAAGAAACGGTCGCCATAGAGATTGATAAACGTAGGCATTGCAATATCTTCACGGATAAATCGTGCATTGAAGTCAAGGTTTAACCATTTGGTTACCTGTCCGCTGACTTTTCCGCTGATATTAAAACGTTTCTTTTTCTCGTCAGAGTAGTTCATTTGTCCTTCTTGCGAAAGAAAAGCACCGGAGATATAATACTTGACCTTTTCACTTCCACCGGAAATACTTAAATTATGTTCTTGTCCGAAAGATGTTTTGTCTATGAAGTTTCGCGGCCAGTTTTGGTTATCATTAGACGCTCCATTGAAAGGGAAAAAATTACTCCCTTGAGAACCTTCCGGATCAGAGGTGTATGGATACTCGCCTGCCATGTATCGTTGGATACGATCAATAGTGTTGTCATCGAAAATAAATTTCTTGTTACCATCTCCAGTATTAAGTTGCGCTGCATTGAAATATCTGGCAAAACGATAGGAGTCAAGCATGTCGGGTATATTGGTCGGACGAGACCAACGGAAGTTATCTGAATATTGAATCGTTGTCTTTCCTGCTTCTCCGGATTTAGTAGTAATCAATATCACACCAAACGGAGCGCGAGATCCGTAGATAGAAGAGGAAGCTGCATCTTTTAATACGGAAATATTAGCAATATCCTGTGGATTAAGCGTGTTAATATCTCCTTCGGCACCGTCAATCAAAACAAGTGGTGAAGCACTGGAACCTGTTCCCAGGTTACCGACGCCACGGATGTTCATTGTCGGATTCTTATCCAGTCGTCCGCCTTTATCATTCACGTCAATGTTCAATCCCGGCATGACCCCTTGCAGGGCCTGTGATACGGAAGTGACCGGGCGGGATTCCAATGTTTTGGTATCTACTGTCGCTACGGCTCCGGTTAAGTTCACTTTCTTCTGCGTACCGAATCCTACTACAACCACTTCATCCAGCGTTTGTGTATCTTCGGTCAGCATGATTTTGAAAGTCGTTTGATTGCCATCAAATGTCAGGCGTTGAGGCTGATATCCTATATAAGATACGATCAGCACATTTCCTTTAGCGACATTTTTGAGGGAGAAGTTACCATCTATATCTGTGATGGTTCCGTTGTTTGTGTTTTCTACTAATACACTGGCACCGATAATCGGCTCATTAAGCCTTTTGTCTGTAACGGTACCTTTGATGCTGACTTGCTGCGCATACACGAAACTGATACCTAGCAATAGCATGGTGAGTAATGATGTTAGTTTTCTCATTGCATTTTATTTAAAGTTATACATAAGGTTATTGTACTGCAAATGTACGCGAAGAAAGTTTTTATGGATATGCATATTTCTTTCATTCAGTGTACATGTTTAATTCATACGGCATTTCTTTATTCTTTTTTTTTGTATGTTTTGACTTTATTTCGTTTATTTGCCCTAAATTGATTAATATGGCAAAACGCTTAAATCTAATCTTACTAGTTCTGATAAGCAGTATTCCTTTGGTTTCCGTTTATGCTTTTTTTGATAAGGATATTCGTTTGTTGACAATGCAGGATGGACTGGCAGACAATACCGTTTCTTGCATTTGTAAGGATGCGGACGGATTTATGTGGTTTGGTACGAATAATGGCTTAAGCCGTTATGATGGGAAGATGATTAAAAATTTCAGTCCGATGGAAATGTCTGTTTCGGTTGAAAAGATTGTGAAATTATCTGAAGACTATCTGGGTATTATTGCCGGAAACAAACTTTATTGTTTTAATAGAAAATCCGAATGTTTTACTCCTGTCATATCCGGAAAGGAGACGGATGGAGTCAGGCTCTGGGGATTGTTGCCCTTGAATGAAACTTCTTTTTGGGCTATATTCGAAGATAAATTATTGTTGTATCAATGGAAAGAGCATAAAAATCAGTCAGGCGATGCAGACTTTATTTGTGCGAACCTTCAGAAGGACTTTAAGCTACTATCCGCAAAAGGAGAATTTTTTTCTGCTGTTTGCTTTGATGAAAATAGAGGGTTGTGTCTGGTTACCAATTTCAGTAACTTGCTGTTATTTCATCCGGATAGTGAGAAGTTGTGCCGGACGTTGATCCCATTAGATACAATAAAGTCTATTCAGATTACTTCTGTCATGTGTAAGGATGATATTGTATGGATTTCAACCATTGCCCGGGGGATTATTCGCTATCATTTGCGGACTCATCAGATTGACAGGATCTCGTATGACGGGATAACAGAGGGAAATCAGCTTTCCCATACGGATGTTTATCAAGTCATACCAATAGATAATAACCGTTATCTGGCGGTAACTTGGAGTGGCTATACTGTGTTGATACCGGATAAGGGATATCCACAGAAACTCACTACAGAAATTTATAATAATACAGCTTCACAAGTTCAGCAAAACTTGGAAACTCGTATGATTTCATCCTATTATGATCCGAATGGGGTGCTTTGGATTGGGACAAACGGTGGAGGAGTGATGTGTTCGGACTTGCGGTCACAGTTCTATAACCGTTTTTATCAGGATAGGCATAATGAGATTTGCAGTATAACGATGGACGACGACTGTTTTGTATGGCTGGCCACTTTTCATAAAGGTATTATGCGAAGTGATGAACCTTATGAATCAGGTAAGAGGCTACAGTTTTCTACTGTATATTCCGGTTCGGGAAATAGTAGTGAAACTGTGCTCTGTTCTTTGAAAGATGGACAGGGTAATTTATGGTTCGGGAATAGAAATGGGACATTGACCGTTTATGATGTTAAATCCCGCCGATTCATAACTTATACTTTGCTGGTGGATGGTATCATCTATACTTCGGATATTTGGGCTATCTATATAGATGCTGAAGGAGTTATTTGGGTGGGTACTGAAAAAGGACTTTTGCTCTTTGAACCTAAAAAAAGAATGTGCAAGCGTTTGCCGGTTGAACAGAAACTAGATAAAAAAGAAGCACTTGCCATACGTTCTATTGCTGTAACAAAAGACGGGGGTATCTGGCTGGGCACAAGCAATCAGGGAGTATGTAGGGTGTCTGTCTCTGCTTCCGGTGAAATATCAGCCAAGTCTGGCTATGAGCAGAAAGCAAATGTAAAGAATCATTCAGTGCGGTCATTGTTAGCTTCTACAGATGGAAATCTGTATGTAGGCTATATGGATGGTTTCGCAATTCTCTCTCCTCAACAGGATTCGATTCGTGAATTTTATACAACTGCTGACGGATTGTGCAGTAATTTTGTCGGTTGTATTACGGAAGATGCTAAAGGACATATATGGCTGGGCAGCAATTCGGGAATTTCCCGTTATAGCCGTCATCAGCACCTTTTCTATAATTATTATATTGCAGGTAGTAACCGTTCGGCTTTATTCAGTAACCATACGTTGTTCTTTGGGAATAATCAGAGTATGACTTACTTTCATCCGGATGATGTAGATGTGTATCCTGCAAATGAACGGGTATTGATAACGGGATTGGAAGTCGACAACCGTCCGGTGGAAATAGATAAGGAGATAAACGGTCAAATAATACTTCGGGGGGGAATCTCTTATACCAATCAAGTTATTTTGAATAATGATAATCGCGATTTTTCTTTGACTTTCAATAATCTGTCTCATTCCAATGAACAACAAAAGTATAACTACCGGCTTTTGCCCTATCAGGAGAATTGGCTGATATCTGATGATGGAGAAAAAGCCTCATATACTAACTTGCCGGAAGGGGACTATGTATTCGAGGTAAAGAATATATTTCCGGATGGACAGACGGGAGCAGTGACTTCCCTGAATATAAAGATACTTCCTCATTGGAGTCGCACAGTGGCTTTTCGGTTGTTTATTCTCTTTGTGGTGATTGGCATGATAGCTTATTTTGTGCGATTGTTAAGATTGAGACAACGGCGTCTGGAACATGAAATGCAGATGAAACATGAATTGCTGACTGTTGGTCTGGAGCGTGAGAAAGAACGGCAGATACGTATGGAACGTGAAAATTTCTTTACTGGTGCTGCCCACGAACTGCGTACCCCGCTAACTTTGATTCTTGCTCCGTTGCAGGAATTGATGAAACAAGCTAATCCGTTGGAACCTTTTTATAAGAAATTGCAGATAATGCATAAGAATGCTACTTCCTTGCATACTTTAGTAGATCATTTACTTTATGTGCAAAAAATAGGGGCAGGAATGGTTAAACTCCAATTGTCCGAGACCGACTTGGCTCGGGTGATAAAGAGTGTGTCGGAACCATTCCGGCAAATGTCGGAGATCAAGGATTTGCGCTTTGAGGTTAATCTGCCTGAAGGAAAACTGTTGTATTGGGTAGATGAACCCAAAATTACTTCGGCCGTGCAAAATCTTCTTTCGAATGCATTTAAGTATACATCTTCGGGTGGTAGTGTCCTGCTCTCTGTCTCCCATACAATGAAAGATGGACAAGGATATTGCCGGATTGCTGTTTCGGATACAGGGGCAGGGATTCCGAAGGATTTGCAGAAACATGTTTTCGAATCGTTCATAACAGGAGAAAATATACCGGAAATATCAACAAAGATAGGGATTGGATTATACATTGTGAAGAATACGATGGATTTGCATCATGGCAAAGTGACATTGGAGAGCAAAACGGGTGAAGGGAGTACGTTTGTTTTATATATTCCTGATGGCAAGGAGCATTTTGCAAAAGATGATTATGAACTGGTTGACTGTCAGCAAATGAGTACGAAACCGAATGAAGAGTTGGAGTCGGAACTATTTCTTTCTGCATCAGAAAATAGCCAAGAAACAACATCCAAAAAAAGCTTGTTGGTTATTGAGGATAATGAAGAAGTCCGTGAATATATCCGGAGTTTGTTTATTTCTAAGTATTTAGTATATGAAGCCGGCAACGGTGAAGAAGGGGTGCGTATGGCAAAAGAACAATTGCCCGACCTCGTTATCTCGGATGTGATGATGCCTGTAAAAGACGGCTTTACTTGTTGTCGGGAGATTCGTGCACAACAGGAAACGGCGCATCTTCCGATTTTGATGTTGACTGCAAAATCGGAAGATGCTGATATCTTGCATGGTTCTTATAGTGGAGCGGATGATTATATGCTGAAACCTTTCAATCCGGAGATTCTTCTTGCCAAAGTGGATAACCTGATTTTACAACGAGAACGGTTGAGACGGATTTATACAAAGGCCTTGATGCTGAAACAAGAATCGGAAGAGGGAGGGAAAGAAGATACTTTCCTGCAACAGCTTATTCATGTTATAGAGGTTAATCTTTCCAATGAAGATTTTAATGTGAAGATGTTGGCGGAACAATTAAATATGAGCCAGCCTACGTTGTATCGGAAAGTGAAGCAGCGTAGTGATTTGTCGGTCATAGATATGATCCGCAGTATACGTATAAGCAAAGCGGCGTCATTAATTCTGGAAAACCGCTATTCTATTCAGGAGATTTCGGAAATGGTCGGATATTCTGATACTCGCACTCTTCGCAAACATTTCACGGAACATTTTGGAGTATCTCCTTCTAAATATATGGGAGAAATATAGAAAGGTAGCCAATTATTAGCAGGTTATTACGCAATCATTCTAATCAACCTGTAACAAGAATAAAGAAAGAACTAGTCAAATAGTATCAGGGAAGTACAATCTAAAGTGTTCTCACTGTGATGAGAAAAAATACTCATTATAGTGAGAACTTTTTCTCATGCCTATGAGAGTTTTTTCTCATAGGCATGAGAATGCTTGAGAAATATAAGATTGTAAATTGCTACAAATCAATATTATATAATTTCAATTTATTATATAATGTCTTCCGGTCAATATTCAGTAACTGTGCAGCTTTGCTCTTATTATTTCCGGTTTGGCGCAATGCTTCCAGAATATGTTCCTTTTCGGTATCTTCATTGCGTAATGCTATGCTTGTGACACTGGATACGGGAGTTTCCAAAAGTTCGGTCCCAAGTTCAAGGAGAGTGATGAAACTGCCTTGTGCCAATAAGGTCGCTCTTTTCACGATATTCTTCATTTGGCGTAAGTTACCTGGCCAATGATAGTTCAGTAAAGCCTGTGATGCTTTTGCATCAAAGCCTATCAGGTGCTTGTCCAGCTCCTTATTTGCCTGATCAAGAAAGAAATTTGCAAAGAGCAGGATGTCCTCTTCCCGCTCTTTTAGGTCAGGCATTTTCAACGTAAATTCATTAATACGGTGATAAAGATCTTCACGGAAAGTCCCTTTTTCGATAGCTTGTTCCAGATTTTCATTTGTTGCAGATACCAGACGGATGTCTACTGATATTTCCTGCATGGAGCCTACCGGACGTATCTTTCTCTCTTGCAGGGCACGGAGCAGTTGTATTTGTACTTCGTAACTAAGATTCCCGATTTCATCCAAGAAGATAGTTCCGCCGTTGGCAGCAACGAAAGCCCCCGTCTTATCTGTCAAGGCTCCTGTGAACGAACCTTTTACATGACCGAAAAATTCGGAGGCCGCCAGTTCTTTGGGGATAGAGCCACAATCTACGGCAATAAACGGCTTGTCATTCCGTTTGCTAAGTTGGTGGATGCGGTGTGCCACATATTCTTTTCCTGTTCCGCTGGAACCGTTGATAAGTACGGACATATTGGTAGGAGCTACCAGACCTACATAGTTGTAAAGTTGTTTGGCTGCATCACTTTCACCTTCCAGATAGGCATGATGATTTTCTGTTGAATCTTTAGATGAAATGGAGGTGCTTTTTTTAGAAGAAGATTTGGCGGTATTATGAGTCACCGGAACCTTTCCGACCTGTAAGGATTCTGCGATTTTCTTCAGCAACTCTTCCGGATTCACAGGTTTGGCGATATAATCACGTGCTCCCAGTTTCATTGCTTGCACAGCCGATTGTATATCTGCATAACCGGTCATGATAATTAAAGGAATATCAATGCCTTGTTCGTTCATCCATTTCAGTAGATCAATGCCCTCGTGGTCGGGGAGTCTCAAGTCTGATAAAATGAGGTCGACGCTTTGGCTTTCAATATGTTTTCGGGCGCGGGCAATATTACTCACTGATGATACTTCAAAGCCCTTTTTGCCTAACCAGGTTTTTAGCATCATTCCAAAAGTGATATCATCTTCAACGATCAATATGGAGCTCATCATGTCAGGTTTTGATTCTTTTAAGTCACAAAGGTAAGAGGATTTAGGCGAAAATGGTATATTTGCAAACTTAAATTAAATAAAAGCGTTATGAAAAAGATTTTATTGATCATATTAACCATATCGTTTTGCGGACTTACTGCCTGCAAAACCGGAACAAAAAAAGGAGGAGACATGGATAAAGAAACGTTGGTAAAGATTGAAACCACTTTAGGAGACATTGAGGTAAAGCTCTATAATGAGACACCGAAGCATCGCGATAATTTTATCAAACTGGTGAAAGACGGAGTTTATGAAGGTACGTTGTTTCATCGCGTTATCAAAGATTTTATGATTCAGGCAGGTGACCCGGACTCAAAGAATGCGCCGAAAGGAAAAATGTTGGGTACCGGAGATGTAGGTTATACTGTTCCCGCAGAATTTGTATATCCTAAATATTTCCATAAGAAAGGTGCCCTGTCCGCTGCTCGTCAGGGAGATAATGTGAACCCGAAGAAAGAATCTTCCGGTTGCCAGTTTTATATCGTGACGGGTAAGGTGTTCAATGATTCTACCTTGCTGGGTATGGAAAGCCAGATGAATGAGAATAAGATTAATGTTATTTTCAATACGCTGGCACAGAAACACATGAAAGAAATCTATAAGATGCGGAAAGAAAATGACGAGAACGGTCTTTATGATTTGCAGGAAAAACTGTTTGCACAGGCACAGGAAATGGCTGCCAAAGAACCGGAATTTCATTTCACTCCGGAACAGATTGAAGCCTATACAACGGTGGGAGGAACTCCGCATCTGGATGGCGAATATACCGTATTCGGCGAAGTCGTGAAAGGTATGGATATTGTGGATAAAATCCAGCAGGTGAAAACCGACCGTAGCGACCGTCCCGAAGAAGATGTAAAAATAACAAAGGTGACAATACTTGACTGAAATATATGAAAATCAACAGGCATATTCTTGATAATGGGTTACGTTTGGTACATTCGCAGGACGAAAGTACGCAGATGGTTGCCCTTAATATATTATATAATGTGGGAGCCCGTGACGAAGATCCCGAACATACCGGTTTTGCCCATTTGTTCGAACATCTGATGTTCGGAGGATCGGTGAATATTCCCGATTATGATATGCCGCTTCAACTGGCGGGTGGAGAGAATAATGCCTGGACGAATAATGATATAACCAATTACTACCTCACTGTACCTCGTCAGAACGTAGAAATCGGCTTTTGGCTGGAATCCGATCGGATGCTGAGTCTTGATTTTAGTGAACGGAGTCTGGAGGTACAGCGGGGAGTAGTAATGGAAGAATTCAAACAGCGTTGTTTGAATCAGCCCTATGGAGATGTAGGGCATCTTTTGCGTCCTCTGGCTTATCAGACGCATCCTTATCAATGGCCTACTATCGGAAAAGAGTTGTCGCATATAGCCAATGCTACGCTGGAAGAAGTGGAGGCATTCTTTTTCCGTTTTTATGCTCCCAATAATGCTATATTGGCTGTGACCGGCAATATCTCTTTCGAAGAAGCGGTTGCTTTGACGGAAAAATGGTTTGCCTCTATTCCTCGTCGGGAAGTTCCTCAACGGAACCTGCCACAGGAACAGGAGCAGACGGAAGAACGTCGACTGACAGTTGAGAGAAATGTTCCTCTTGATTCCCTGTTTATGGCTTACCATATGCCCGATCATCATCATCCGGATTATTATGCGTTTGATATTCTGTCGGATGTGTTGAGCAACGGGCGTTCCAGCCGTTTGAGCCAGCGTTTGGTACAGCAGAAACAATTATTCTCAAGTATAGATGCCTATATTTCCGGCAGTGTAGATGCGGGGTTATTCCATATTAGTGGCAAACCTTCGGCAGGTGTCACCCTGGAACAGGCGGAAGCGGCAGTACGGGAAGAACTGGATTTGTTGCAACAAGAATTGGTTGACGAACAGGAACTGGAAAAGGTGAAGAATAAATTTGAGTCTACCCAGATATTCGGCAACATCAATTATTTGAATGTGGCAACCAACCTGGCTTGGTACGAATTGCTTGGCCGGGCGGAAGACATGGAAAAAGAGGTTGATCGTTATCGATCTGTCACAGCCGAACAATTGCGGGCAGTGGCTCAATCTGCTTTCCGTAAGGAGAACGGAGTAATACTTTATTATAAGAAACAACAAAATTAAATTCTCCCTTTTATAATCTACCAGTGAAAGGGAAAAGTCCCTTTGCCTGAAAATGGAGATTCGTTTAGGTAACGGAAAAGTAAATGAGACATATTTATAGTACATATAAAGAGCATTATAAAGCACTGATTTTTCTCGGATTGCCGATTGTGATCGGTCAAATAGGAGTAATCGTTCTTGGATTCGCGGATACGTTAATGATCGGACATCATAGTACGATTGAGCTGGGAGCAGCTTCCTTCGTCAATAATGTGTTCAATCTGGCGATTATTTTCAGTACAGGGTTTTCGTATGGGCTGACTCCCATTGTGGGAGGTTTGTATGGAACCCGGCAGTATGCCCCTGCGGGACAGGCTTTACGCAACAGTTTGCTGGCAAACCTGATGGTTGCATTGCTGCTGACTATCTGTATGACTGTTCTTTATCTAAATATAGAACGTCTCGGACAGCCGGAAGAATTGATTCCCCTGATTAAACCGTATTATCTTGTTTTGCTCGCTTCGCTAGTGTTTGTCATGCTTTTCAATGGATTTAAGCAGTTTACAGACGGAATTACGGATACTAAAACCGCCATGTGGATATTGCTTGGTGGAAATGTCTTGAATATCATAGGAAACTATATCCTGATTTATGGAAAGCTCGGATTGCCCGAATTAGGTCTGTTGGGAGCAGGTATCAGCACGCTGTTCTCGCGTATCGTGATGGTGATTATATTTATCATTATCTTTATGCGTAGTCCGCGTTTTGTCCGCTATAAGATTGGCTTTTTCCGTTTGGGATGGTCACGAGCTATATTTGGACGTTTGAATGGGATCGGATGGCCGGTTGCCTTTCAAATGGGAATGGAGACAGCCTCCTTTAGTCTAAGTGCGATCATGATCGGTTGGCTGGGTACTATCGCTCTGGCTTCCCATCAGGTTATGCTGGCTATTTCGCAGTTTACATTTATGATGTATTACGGTATGGGTGCCGCTGTGGCTGTTCGTGTCAGTAACTTCAAAGGTCAGAATGACATCATCAATGTACGTCGTTCTGCCTATGCAGGTTTTCATCTGATGATGACATTGGGCGTTGTGCTTTCTTTGATTGTTTTCCTTTGCCGGAATTACTTGGGAGGCTGGTTTACCGACAGTCAGGAAGTGGCTGCTATGGTGACCTCTCTAATCTTCCCTTTCCTCGTTTATCAGTTTGGCGACGGACTGCAGATTACTTTTGCCAACGCTTTGCGTGGAATTTCAGATGTAAAACTAATGATGGTGATTGCCTTTGTCGCCTATTTCATTATTTCCCTTCCTGTAGGTTATTTCTGTGGCTTTGTGATGGGATGGGGAGTAGTAGGTGTCTGGATGGCGTTCCCTTTTGGTTTGACGAGTGCAGGATTGATGCTTTGGTGGCGTTTTCATCACATGACGAAGCTCCCCGAACCCCATCCCAAAACCTGATACTAAATACTTGATATTTAAAACTTAATACTTAACCCCAATGGCTTCCTTCCGTTTTACAAAGTTGAAAATAACCGCCGGTTACACTTTGTTGCTGGCGATCCTCCTTTTCTCGCTGGTGTTTGTACATCGTGAGATGGAAGCATTGTCGGCCGCCGACGATCAACAGAATTTAAGAACAGACAGTCTGTTGACCCTTCTCCATGAGAAAGATCAAAACACGATTCAGATGTTGCGGGTGCTAAGTGAGGCAAACGACAGTCTTCTCTCTGCTTCGGAAATCGAAGAAATCATTTCCGAACAGGATTCAGTTATTACCCAGCAGCGGGTACAACATCGGGTCATTACCAAGCGTGACTCTTTAATCACTACGCCTAAAAAGAAGGGATTCTTTAAACGACTCGCCGAGGCGTTTTCACCTTCCAAACAAGACAGTGCCGTATTAGTAAATACATCGTTGGAAGTCGCTACCGATACCATTCTTCAACCGACTGCTTCCAAAGATTCTCTTCAGCAGAAAATTCGTATGGCTACCGAAGAAAAACGACTGCAACGGAGGAAAACAATCCGGCGTACCAGTACAAAGTACCAGCGGATGAATACGCAGTTGACGGCACGGATGGATAGCCTGATTAAACAATATGAGGAAGAAATGACCTTGCGTGCCCGTCAGGATGCCGAACTTCAGCAGGAAGTGAGGATGCGGTCGGCACGTATCATCGGCGGTATCGCGGTTGGTGCCGTACTATTATCTGCTTTTTTCCTGATATTGATTATGCGGGATATTTCCCGTAGCAACCGTTACCGCCGGCAATTGGAGGTAGCGAATAAACGGGCGGAAGATTTGCTTGTTGCCCGCGAGAAATTAATGCTTGCCATTACCCATGATTTTAAAGCTCCGTTAGGCTCAATTATGGGATATACCGAGCTTCTGTCCCGGTTGACAGAAGATGAACGGCAACGATTCTATCTCGACAATATGAAAAGTTCTTCGGAACATTTATTGAAGTTAGTCAGTGACTTGCTCGATTTCCACCGGCTTGATCTCAATAAAGCGGAAGTGAATCGTGTAACCTTTAACCCCTCCCAGCTATTTGATGAAATTTATGTCAGTTTCGAACCTCTGACTGCTGCCAAAGGATTAGCCTTGCAATGTCACGTCGCTTCGGAACTGAACGGAGGATATATTAGCGATCCTTTGCGACTTCGGCAAATTGTGAATAACCTTTTGTCCAATGCTGTAAAATTTACTCAAAAAGGCGAGATTAGCCTGACAGCCGGTTATGATTCTTCAAAGTTAACCATTGCTATAGCCGATACAGGAAAAGGAATGGCATCAGAAGATCGTGAACGTATTTTCCAGGAGTTCACACGTCTTTCCGGTGCACAGGGGGAAGAAGGATTCGGACTCGGACTGTCTATTGTGAAGAAGCTGGTAACCTTGCTTGAGGGAACAATCGACGTGCAGAGTACATTAGGTGAGGGGAGCTGTTTTACGGTCGTTCTGCCTCTGTATCCGGTAGGTAAATCCCTTGCAGAGAGCGAATCTCCGGAAAGTGAATCTTCGGAGAATGAAAGTCCATACGCTCCCAAACAGTCGGCTGCCATTCCTCCCATGAAAGTCATTCGTGTGCTTTTGATTGATGACGATAGGATTCAGCTGAATCTGACTGCTGCCATGTTGAAACAGCATGGTATTGATGCGGTATGTTGTGAACAGCTGGAACAGCTGATTGAACAACTTCGCTCTTCCGTCTTCGATGTATTGCTGACAGATATACAAATGCCTGCCATTAACGGGTTTGATTTGGTAAAACTATTACGGGCTTCTAATATACCACAAGCAAAAACAATCCCTGTTATTGCTGTGACTGCCCGTAGTGAGATGGATAAAGCCGCTTTACATGAACATGGTTTTGCCGGTTGTTTGCATAAACCGTTTACAGTAAAGGAATTGTTGCTAACAGTAAATGAAGGTCAACTTTCGGCCGATGAAGCGCATATAACAGAAGATATGGAAACTGTCGGGATCAACTTTTCTGCACTTACTGCTTATTCTGAAGATGATCCGGAAGCAGCATACTCCATCATTCACACTTTTATTGAAGAAACAGGCAAGAATGTTGAACGGATGCAACAAGCATTGAATGAAAAGGAAGTGGATGGGATAGCTGCCATGGCGCATAAACTTCTCCCTCTCTTCACAATGATCGGAGCGGAGGGAACCATCGCCCCGTTAAAATGGTTGGAGGCTTGTCGTGGAGAAGAATTCTCGGAAAAAATAGAAGAAACAACATTCAATACATTAGAAGCTGTCCGTAAAATAATTAGTGAAGCGGAGCATTATTTGGAGGTAATGAAGAATACCCAATAAGCCGATTTCTTCTACTCCTTGGCTACTATCTGTATCTTTCTTACTATTACCCAAACCTTTTTTCAAAATAATTTGTTTACTTTGTGTCACCTTATTTACACTGACACATTTTACATGAAACGAAAATGGATACGTTGGGTAAGCTGGATACTGCTTACTCCTATAATACTCTTTGTAATACTAATGGTATTGCTTTATGTACCTCCCGTTCAGAATCTTTTGCGTCGGGAGGTTACTGCATACGCCTCTAAAGCAACCGGCATGCAGATTCAGGTGGAGCGGATAGACCTTCGTTTCCCACTTAATCTGTTGGTACGTGGCGTGGAGGTCATTCAACAGCCGGACACCCTTTTATCTTTAGAAAGCCTCAATGTCCGTGTACAGGCATGGCCGTTGATAAAAGGAAAAGTTGAAGTGGATGAAGTGACTTTGAGCCGGGTAGCCGTTAATTCAGCCGATTTGATGGAGGGAATGAAGATTAAAGGCGTTTTGGGACGTTTCTTCCTGCAAAGTCATGGCGTCGATCTGTCTAATGAACTAGCGGTAATCAATCAGGTCGAACTATCCGACACTCACGTGCAGCTACTGATGAATGATACCACAACTACGCCCAAAGATACCGCAGCTTCTGCTCCGATCAACTGGAAAGTAGCTCTTCATCAGTTGAAATTGAAAAATGTATCGTTCAGTATGCAACTTCCTGCTGATTCCATGCGTATGGCGGCCCATATTGGAGAAGCAGCCATCGATGATGCTCAAGCGGATTTGAAGAATCAATACTACGACTTGAAGAAGTTCTTATTATCGGGAACCTCCGCCAGCTATGATACCGGAACTGCTCAACCGGCAGAGGGCTTCGACGCTTCTCATATTGCCGTCCGGGATATTCGCATCGCTCTGGATTCTTTGCTGTATAAAGGAAGGGATATGAACGCAGTCATTCGTGAATTTACCATGAACGAACGTTCCGGATTGAGCGTCACTTCTCTGACGGGTAGAGCCTACTCCAATGATTCTGTTATCTGTGTTCCCGGTTTGAAACTGAACACTCCCCATTCTGAAATCGATTTATCTGCCCATACCTATTGGGAACTGGTCAATATCCCCACTACGGGACGCTTATCCGCCCGTCTCAATGCCTATATCGGCAAAGAAGACGTCATGCTATTTGCCGGCGGTCTGCCCGAAAGCTTCAAAGAAGCCTATCCATTCCGCCCGCTCGTCATCCGTGCCGGCACGGACGGCAATCTGAAAGAAATGCAGATTTCCCGTTTTACGGTAGACCTGCCGGGTGCTTTTGCATTGGAGGGTGGTGGCCTTTTGGAAAACCTCGCCGACAGTCTCACACGCACCGGAACCATCGGCCTGAAAATGACCACTCAAAACCTGAACTTCCTGACCGCTTTGTCGGGAGAAGCGCCTAATGGTACGCTTGTCATTCCTGACAGTATGAATCTGGTGGCGAAAGTGGATATCAAAGGTCCTGAATATAAAGCAAATCTTCGTTTGAAAGAAGGACAAGGAGCTATGGACGTGAATGCAGCCTTAAATACCACTACCGAAGTCTATAAGGCTGATCTGAAAATAGACAATCTGCAACTTCATAGTTTCCTTCCGAAAGACTCTATCTATGAACTTTCTCTTTCGGCTGCGGCTAATGGTCGTGGATTAGATGTCATGTCCTACCATTCATTTGCCAAATTGAATCTTTCATTAGATCAGCTTCATTATGCTAAATACCATCTTTCCAATCTTGATTTGACGGGAGAACTTAAAGGCGCATTGGTCACTGCACATCTGACAAGTGACAATGCTTTATTGAAAATGACAACGGATGCTGAATACAATCTGGCACACAGCTACCCCGACGGCAAAATAACGATTGATGTCACCCAACTGGATTTGCATGAACTGGGAATCATGCCGGAGCCAATGAAGCGTCCGCTGACTTTCAATTTTTCGGCAGAGGCTCGTCAGAACCGTGTATTTACCCATTTAATCTCCGGAGATATGAAACTCGATTTGAGTGCACGTTCCGGTGTTAATCCTTTGATTCGCCAGTCCACTCATTTTGTGGATGTACTGATGAAGCAGATTGATGAGAAAGCCTTGAATCACGCTGAATTACGCAAAGCATTGCCAACTGCTATTTTCTCTTTCTCCGCAGGACAAGAGAACCCTTTGGCATATTTCCTGGCTACCAAGAAGATAGCTTACCATGACGCTTCAGTGAAATTCGGAACGGCTCCCAACTGGGGAATCAATGGAAAGGCCGCTATCCATGCCTTGAAAGTAGATACTTTGCAATTGGATACCATCTTCTTTACCGTCAAACAAGATACCACACTCATGAAATTGCGTGCCGGAGTTATTAACGGCCCCAAGAATCCGCAATTCTCCTTCTCTACCACACTGACGGGAGAGATTCGTGACCGGGATGCCGAGTTGTTGGTAGACTTTAAAAATGGAAAAGGAGAAACAGGAGTATTACTCGGTGTCAATGCACGTCCCTTGTTTGAGGGCAAAGGAAAAGGCGATGGACTGGCTTTCACCTTGATTCCGGAAGAACCGATTATCGCCTTCCAGAAGTTCCATTTCAATGAAAAGCATAATTGGATTTATGTACATAAGAATATGCGCGTATACGCCAATGTCGATATGTGGGATGACGAAGGAATGGGATTCCGTGTACATTCCGTACGGGGAGACACCGTTTCTCTACAGAATATTGATGTGGAAATCCGAAGAATCAGTTTGGCTGATTTGAGCAGTGTACTTCCTTACTTCCCGGAAATAACCGGTTTATTCTCTGCGGAAGCGCACTATGTACAGACCGAAAAGGATCTTCAGCTTTCGGTTGAAGCAGCTATTGATGAGCTGACTTATGAACGTCAACGCATTGGTGACGTGACAGTGGGAGCTACTTGGCTACCGGGCGAACAGGGAAAGCAATACCTGAACGCCTATCTGAATCACGACGAAGTAGAAGTGATGGTGGCGGATGGTAAGCTGCTTCCAACCCGGACAGGAAAAGATAGTCTGGAAGTAAACGCTACTCTGGAGCATTTCCCGCTACGTGTAGCTAACGTATTTATTCCTGATAAAATGGCTACGCTGGCCGGTGATATGGATGGTAATCTGAACATTACGGGTAGCACCGAACAGCCTTTGATTAATGGCGAACTGGTGCTGGATAGCGTTTCTGTCCTTTCTCAACAGTATGGTGCTAATTTCAGGTTCGACAACCGTCCGGTACTGATAAAGAATAATCGGTTGGAATTTGATAAATTCGCTATCTATACAACAGGAAAAACTCCATTTACGATTGACGGTTATGTTGATTTCAGGGATATGTCCCGACCGATGGCAAATCTGAATCTGCTGGCGCAGAACTATACGCTTCTGGATGCCAAACGCACTCGTGAGAGTCTGGTCTACGGAAAAGTCTTTGCCGATTTCCGGGCAACAGTGAAAGGACCGTTGGATGGATTGAACATGCGTGGAAACATGAGCCTGTTGGGTAATACAGACGTTTCCTATATCTTGACCGACTCACCGTTGACGGTACAGGATCGTTTGGGAAGTCTGGTAACCTTTACTTCGTTTAGCGACACCACTACGGTTGTTCAACAAGAAGTGCCGACTGTTTCTTTAGGTGGGCTGGACATGGTGATGATGGTACATATCGATCCATCCGTCCGTTTGAAAGTCGATTTGGATGCAAGCAATGACAATCGTGTCGAACTGGAAGGGGGAGGTGACCTCTCTATGAAATATACTCCGCAAGGTGATCTGACATTGACCGGACGCTATACGTTGAGCGGCGGTTTGATGAAATATGCTTTACCTGTCATTGCTGCCAAAGAATTTGCTATCGATAACGGTAGCTATGTGGAATGGACAGGAAACCCCATGGACCCGATGTTGAACTTCAAAGCAACCGATCGTATCCGTGCTTCTGTTTCCGAAGGAGAGAACGGTGGAACGCGTTCGGTTAATTTCGATGTATCCATTGTCGTCAAGAACCGGTTGGATAATCTTTCCTTTGCATTTGATGTATCTGCTCCCGAAGATGCAACCATACAAAACGAGTTGACAGCCATGGGGGCGGAAGAGAGAGGTAAACAAGCTCTCTATATTATGGTTATGAAAACCTATCTTGGCACCGGACCGATTGGTGGCGGAGGTGGTGGATTGGGTAAACTGAATATGGGTTCCGCACTGAACTCCGTATTAAGCAGCCAAATCAATTCATTGATGGGAAATCTGAAAAATGCCAGTGTTTCTGTCGGTATCGAAGATCACGATTTGTCGGATACGGGTGGTAAGCGTACGGATTACAGTTTCCGTTATTCACAACGTCTCTTTAACAATCGTTTCCAGATTGTAATCGGAGGTAAGGTTTCTACAGGTGAGAGTGCGACGAATGATGCGGAATCCTTTATTGATAACATCTCTCTGGAATATCGTTTGGATAGAACCGGAACCCGTTATGTTCGTCTGTTTTACGATAAAAACTACGAGAGTGTACTCGAAGGCGAGATTACGGAAACCGGAGTCGGTCTGGTACTTCGCAAGAAACTGGACAAACTCAGTGAACTGTTCATCTTTAAGAAAAAGAAGTAAGCATGAAAGGGATATATAATAACATATTAGCAAGTTGTCTGATTGGTATCATTTTGTTTTCGGGCTGTTCGGTGACAAAACACCTGCCTGAAGGGGAGGTACTCTATACAGGAGGAAAAACGGTAGTAGAGAATAAGTCGGCAACACCGGTAGGAGAGACGGCCTTAACAGAGATTGATGCGGCTCTTGACAAAACTCCCAGTACAAAGATGTTAGGAGGCCTTCTGCCTATTCCTTTTAAAATGTGGATGTATAATGACTTTGTGAAATATAAAAAGGGATTTGGAAAGTGGATGTTCAACCGCCTGGCTGCCAACCCTCCGGTATTTATTTCCACTGTCAATCCGGAAGTGCGTATCAAGGTGGCTACTAACTTGCTCCGTGATTATGGCTATTTTAACGGGAAAGTGACTTATGAAACCTTGGTGGATAAGAAAGACAGCCTGAAAGCAAGCATTCTTTATACGGTTGACATGAAGAATCCTTATTTTATTGATACGGTCTATTATCAGCGTTTCACACCCCAGACTTTACGTATTATGGAACGGGGGCGCCGGATGTCCTATATAAATCCCGGTGAGCAGTTTAACGTGGTCGATCTGGATGAAGAACGTACCCGTATCAGTACGCTGTTACGTAACCGGGGATATTTTTATTTCCGTCCCGACTATATGACTTATCAGGCAGATACAACTTTAGTGCCCGGAGGACACATCAGTCTTCGTCTGATTCCTGTGTCGGGATTGCCTGCTGCTGCGCAGCGTCCTTACTATGTAGGAGATGCTTCCGTCTATTTATTTGGGAAAAATGGAGAAATGCCGAATGATAGCATGATGTACAAGAATCTGAATATTCATTTCTATAAGAAATTGCAGGTTCGTCCGAATATGCTTTATCGGTGGTTGAACTATCAGCAATTTGTGCGGAATACACAGATGCGTGCTTCCAACCGCACCCGGCTTTATAATCAGTATCGGCAGGAACAGATTCAGGAGAAGCTCAGTCAGCTGGGAATTTTCAGTTACTTGGATCTGCAATATGCTCCTAAAGATACAACAGCCGTTTGCGATACGTTGCAGGTGACGATGCAAGCTACTTTTGCCAAGCCGCTGGATGCCGAGCTGGAATTGAATGTCGTAACCAAAAGTAACGACCAGACCGGTCCGGGAGCCTCATTCGGCGTCACCCGGAACAATGTGTTCGGAGGTGGAGAAAGCTGGAATGTAAAGCTGAAAGGTTCTTATGAGTGGCAAACCGGAGGAGGAGAGAAGAGTTCTCTGATGAATAGCTGGGAGATGGGAGTTTCTACTTCTTTGACTTTCCCACGGGTGGTTTTCCCGCATTTGGGAAAACGGGAGTTCGACTTTCCGGCAACAACGACTTTCCGCCTGTACGTCGACCAGTTGAACCGCGCCAGATATTACAAACTGCTATCCTTCGGTGGAAATGCTACCTACGATTTCCAGCCGACACGTACAAGCCGACATAGTATTACCCCTTTCAAGTTGACATTCAATGTCCTGCAACATCAATCGGACGAATTTATCGCAATAGCCGAAGCTAATCCGGCCTTATATATCAGTTTGAAAGACCAGTTTATTCCTGCCATGGAATATACTTATACGTATGATAACGCTTCCGCACGCGGTATAAAGAATCCGATTTGGTGGCAGTCCACCATTACTTCTGCCGGAAACTTGACCTCCTTGATTTACCGTGCTTTCGGTCAGCCTTTCAACAAAGAGGATAAGCGTTTGCTCAACGTACCTTTCGCACAGTTTGTAAAGCTGAATACGGAGTTCCGCCATTTATGGAATATGGACAAGAATAATAAGATTGCCTCCCGTGTGGCCTTGGGTGCTCTCTTCTCTTACGGTAATGCAACGATAGCCCCTTACAGCGAACAATTCTATGTAGGCGGTGCCAACAGTATTCGTGCCTTCACGGTGCGTAGCATCGGACCGGGTGGCTACCATCCGTCGGAAAGCCGCTATTCCTACCTCGATCAGACGGGTACTTTCCGTTTCGAGGCAAATGTAGAATATCGTTTCCGTATCTTTAAGAGTATCTGGGGAGCTACTTTCCTAGATGCCGGAAATGTCTGGTTGATGCGTAAAGATGAGGCTCGTCCGGACTCACAGCTCGAACTGAAAACTTTCCCGAAACAAATCGCCTTGGGTACTGGTGTCGGTATTCGGTATGATATGGATATTCTGGTGTTCCGTCTCGACTTCGGTATACCTTTGCATTTGCCTTACGATACCGAAAGAAGCGGATATTACAATGTCACAGGAAGCTTTATGAAGAATCTGGGAATACATTTTGCTATCGGTTATCCCTTCTAATGAATGATTTTTGTACGATTTTGGTAAATAATGATTGATATTTGTCCTGTTGGATTCAACTATTTTTGTAATTTTGCAACGAAATCTGATGCCGTTGACATCACTAACCTTTTAATATTACACAATTTATGAAACCAACTTTATTCTTATTGGCAGCCGGTATGGGTAGCCGTTATGGAGGCTTGAAGCAATTAGACGGACTGGGTCCTAATGGCGAAACTATTATGGATTACTCTATCTATGATGCTATCAATGCCGGATTTGGTAAGCTTGTATTTGTAATCCGCAAAGATTTTGAGCAAGATTTCCGTGATAAAATTATTTCCAAATACGAAGGTCACATCCCTTGCGAACTGGTATTTCAGTCTATCAACGATCTTCCGGAAGGCTTTACTTGTCCGGCAGACCGTACAAAACCATGGGGTACAAACCATGCAGTAATGATGGGTGCTGATGTGATTAAAGAACCGTTTGCAGTAATCAACTGCGATGACTTTTATGGTCGCGATTCTTTCCAGGTAATGGGTAAATTCCTTTCAGCTCTTCCTGAAAATTCAGAGAACGTTTATTCAATGGTAGGTTTCCGTGTAGGAAATACCTTGAGCGAAAGCGGTACGGTATCTCGTGGTATCTGTAGCACAGATGCTAAAGGATTGTTGACATCTGTAGTAGAACGTACGAAGATTCAACGTCTTGACGGTGAAGTGAAATATATCGGTGATGATGGCGAATGGACTGCTACTCCTGACACGACTCCGGTAAGTATGAACTTCTGGGGCTTCACTCCTGATTACTTCGCTTACAGCCAGGAATTTTTCAAGACTTTCCTTAGCGATCCGAAGAACATGGAAAACCTGAAGAGCGAATTCTTCATCCCATTGATGGTGGATAAATTGATTAATGACGGAACTGCTACTGTTGAAGTATTGGATACTACCAGCAAATGGTTTGGTGTTACTTATCCGGAAGATCGTCAGAGCGTAGTAGACAAGATTCAGGCATTGGTAGATGCCGGCGAATATCCTGCTAAGTTGTTCTAAAGAAGATACATAGGTAAAGATAGAGGGCAGTCATTCAATCAGAATGACTGCTTTTTTGTTTTTCATAACGTATAATACTAAGCTGTATCTAATAAATATTCAGTATCTTTGCAGTCCAAAATGTTATAAATCAGAAGCAGAAGTGATTTCAGTAGAAGGATTATCAGTAGAATTTAATGCGACGCCGCTTTTTGAGGACGTCAGCTATGTAATTAATAAGAAAGATCGCATTGCGTTGGTCGGCAAGAATGGTGCCGGCAAATCAACCATGCTGAAAATATTAGCCGGCTTGCAGTCGCCGACACATGGCATTGTAGCCACTCCGAAAGATGTAACCATCGGATATTTGCCGCAGGTCATGATTCTTTCCGACAACCGGACGGTGATGGGAGAGGCGGAACTGGCATTCGAACATATTTTTGAACTTCAGGCGAGGTTGGAACGGATGAATCAGGAACTAGCCGAACGGACAGACTACGATTCGGAAGAATACCATCAGTTGATAGACCGTTTCACGCATGAAAATGACCGCTTCCTGATGATGGGTGGTACAAACTATCAGGCGGAAATCGAACGGACTCTGCTCGGACTGGGATTCAGCCGGGAGGACTTCGAACGTTCTACTTCGGAATTCTCCGGCGGATGGCGTATGCGTATCGAATTGGCGAAGTTGCTTTTGCGTCGCCCGGACGTACTCTTGCTCGATGAACCGACCAATCACCTCGATATTGAAAGTATCCAATGGTTGGAAAACTTTCTGGCTACACGTGCCAATGCAGTCGTATTGGTCAGCCACGACCGTGCTTTCCTCAATAATGTAACGACCCGTACCATCGAAATCACTTGTGGCCAGATTTATGACTACAAAGTGAAATATGATGAGTTTGTAGTTCTGCGTAAAGAACGTCGCGAACAACAGCTCCGTGCATACGAAAACCAACAGAAACAGATACAGGATACGGAAGACTTCATCGAACGCTTCCGCTATAAAGCTACCAAAGCCGTACAGGTGCAGAGCCGTATCAAACAGCTGGATAAAATAGACCGCATTGAAATAGATGAAGAAGATAACTCCTCGCTTCGTTTGAAGTTTCCTCCTGCCAGCCGTAGCGGAAACTATCCTGTGATTTGCGAAGATGTACGCAAAGCGTATGGCAGCCATGTTGTTTTCCATGATGTAAACCTCACTATCAACCGGGGAGAGAAAGTAGCTTTCGTCGGTAAGAATGGAGAGGGTAAATCTACATTGGTAAAGTGTATCATGGGAGAGATTGACTTTGATGGTAAGCTCACCATCGGTCATAATGTACAAATCGGCTATTTTGCGCAGAATCAGGCGCAAATGCTGGATGAGAACCTGACTGTATTCGATACGATCGACCGGGTAGCTACAGGCGATATCCGTCTGAAAATACGTGATATACTGGGAGCTTTCATGTTTGGAGGCGAAGCCTCGGACAAAAAAGTGAAAGTCCTCTCCGGTGGAGAACGTACCCGATTGGCAATGATTAAACTTCTTCTGGAACCCGTCAACTTCCTGATTCTGGACGAACCGACCAATCATTTGGATATGCGTTCGAAAGACGTATTGAAAGAAGCGATCCGCGAATTTGACGGAACCGTAGTTCTTGTCAGCCACGACCGTGATTTTTTGGATGGACTTGCGACTAAAGTATATGAGTTCGGTGGCGGACTGGTAAAAGAACACCTCGGCGGTATCTATGAATTTCTGCAAAAGAAAAAGATAGATAGCTTGAACGAACTTCAGAAAGGGGCAGGCTTATCCACTTCTCCTACGGCATCTGCCAAAGGAAATAATGAACAGGAAGCCGCACAACCTTCGGAAAACAAACTCTCTTATGAAGCTCAAAAAGAACTGAATAAGAAAGTGAAGAAACTCGAGCGCCAAGTTGCGGATTGCGAAACCTCGATCGAAGAAACCGAATCGGCCATAGCCATTATAGAAGTGAAAATGGCCACTCCCGAAGGAGCTTCGGATATGAAACTGTATGAGCAGCATCAGAAACTGAAACAGCAGTTGGATACTATTGTTGAAGAGTGGGAGCGAGTTTCGATGGAACTGGAAGAAGTGAAAGAAGTGAAAGGCTAGAACTTCCTTTCCAATAGCATGATAATTCTATAACATATTATATGAGTATGAAAGTAACCAAGTATTTACCAATTCTTGCCGTATGCCTTATGACAACAGGATGTAACAGTAAGAAAGAGGCCGTGCTGACGTCCGGTATCGACCTTGCTAATCTGGATACCACGGCTGTGCCGGGTACAAGTTTTTATCAATATGCCTGTGGAGGTTGGGTGAAAGATCATCCGCTGACAGACGAGTATTCACGTTTCGGTACATTCGATATGTTGCGCGAAAACAGCCGTGAGCAACTGAAAGCGTTGATTGCCGAATTGGCTGCAAAGAAAGATAACGCACCGGGCAGTGCTGCCCAGAAAGTAGGCGATCTTTATAATATCGCAATGGATAGCGTGAAACTGAATCAGGAAGGTGTAGCTCCGATCAAAGCGGAACTGGCAGCCATTGACGCTCTCAAGGATAAAGGAGAAATCTATGCATATATCGCCGAAAGCCAGAAGAAAGGCATCCGTCCTTACTTCACCATGTTCGTAAGTGCAGACGATATGAACAGTTCCATGAATATCGTACAAACCTATCAGGGAGGTATCGGAATGGGACAACGTGACTATTATCTGGAAGATGACGAGCAGACTAAAAATATCCGTAACAAATATCAGGAACACATCGCCAAGATGTTCCAGTTGGCAGGTTATGATGACGCTACTGCACAGAAAGCGGTAAAAGCAGTGATGGACATTGAAACCCGTCTGGCGAAAGCAGCTCGTTCACAAGTGGAATTGCGTGATCCTCATGCTAATTATAACAAGATGGACATGGCAACGTTGAAAAAGAACTTCCCGACTTTCGACTGGGATACTTATTTCACCGTTTCCGGTTTGAAAGATCTGAAGGAAGTGAACATCGGTCAGCCTGCTGCCATGAAGGAAGTAGCCGATGTGATTAACACCGTATCGCTGGACGATCAAAAACTGTATCTCCAATGGGGATTGATAGATGCTGCCGCTTCTTATTTAAGCGATGATTTTGAAGCACAGAATTTCGATTTCTACAGCAGAACAATGTCCGGCAAGAAAGAAATGCAACCTCGTTGGAAACGTTCTGTGAGCACCGTAGACGGTGTGCTTGGCGAAGTGGTAGGACAAATGTACGTGGAAAAGTACTTCCCTGCTGCTGCTAAAGAACGCATGGTTACATTGGTGAAGAACCTGCAAACTTCTTTGGGTGAACGCATCAAAGGTTTGGAATGGATGAGCGAACCGACCAAAGAAAAAGCGTTGGAGAAACTGGCTACCTTCCATGTAAAAATCGGTTATCCTGATAAATGGAAAGATTACTCTGCACTGGAGATCAAAAATGATTCTTACTGGGCAAATATTGAACGTGCGAACCAATGGGATTACAACGAAATGATTGCTAAAGCCGGCAAACCGGTAGACAAGGATGAATGGTTGATGACTCCTCAGACTGTGAACGCTTATTATAACCCGACTACCAATGAAATCTGCTTCCCGGCAGCCATCCTGCAACCTCCGTTCTTCGATATGAATGCGGACGATGCTATGAACTACGGTGCAATCGGCGTGGTCATCGGTCATGAGATGACTCATGGATTTGACGATCAGGGACGTCAATATGACAAAGACGGAAACCTGAAAGACTGGTGGACGGAAGAAGATGCTAAAAAGTTCGAAGAACGTGCCCAAGTAATGGTGAACTTCTTTGACAGCATTGAAGTGGCTCCGGGCGTACACGGAAACGGTAGCCTGACATTGGGAGAGAACATCGCCGACCACGGAGGTTTGCAGGTTTCTTTCCAGGCTTTCAAGAAAGCAACAGAAGCTGCACCATTGGAAATTGTTGACGGATTTACTCCGGAACAACGTTTCTTTCTTGCTTATGCTAATGTGTGGGCAGGAAATATCCGTCCTGAAGAAATTCTCCGGTTAACTAAACTCGATCCTCACTCATTAGGAAAATGGCGTGTGGACGGTGCTCTTCCTCATATCGAAAATTGGTATGAAGCATTCAAAATTACCGAGCAGGATCCGATGTTTGTACCTAAGGATAAACGAGTGTCTATCTGGTAATAGATTTTGAATAGAGAACACATCTGCGAAGAGGCGTTGATTTTCCATTGAGGAGGGTCAACGCTTTTTTTTATTAATTCACACCTTATTTATTACGTACGATAAACAATATTTCGTAACTTTGCACACCAAATACTTAATAAGCAATTCAATGTCAGAGTCTAAAAAAATAAAAACTGCATTGGTATCTGTATACCATAAAGAAGGTTTGGACGAAATTATTACCAAACTTCATGAAGAGGGAGTAGAGTTTTTGTCGACAGGCGGAACTCGTCAGTTTATTGAATCATTGGGATATCCTTGCAAGGCAGTGGAAGATTTGACCACTTATCCTTCTATTCTCGGTGGTAGAGTAAAGACATTACATCCGAAAATATTCGGAGGTATCCTTTGCCGTCGCGGCTTGGAGCAGGATATGCAACAGATTGAGAAGTATGAAATCCCCGAGATAGATCTGGTGATTGTTGATTTGTATCCGTTTGAAGCTACGGTAGCTTCCGGTGCATCTGAAGCAGATATTATTGAAAAAATCGATATAGGCGGAATCTCTCTGATTCGTGCCGCAGCCAAGAACTACAACGATGTAATCATTGTGGCTTCTCAAGCTCAATACAAACCATTGCTGGATATGTTGATGGAGCACGGTGCTACTTCTTCACTCGAAGAACGCCGTTGGATGGCAAAAGAAGCATTTGCCGTTTCTTCTCATTACGATTCGGCTATTTTCAACTATTTCGATGCCGGCGAAGGCTCTGCTTTCCGTTGCTCGGTAAATAGCCAGAAGCAACTTCGTTACGGTGAGAACCCACATCAGAAAGGTTATTTCTACGGAAATCTGGAAGCGATGTTCGACCAGATTCACGGAAAAGAAATCTCTTATAACAATCTTCTTGATATCAATGCTGCCGTTGACCTGATTGACGAATTCGACGACCTCACTTTCGCTATCCTGAAACATAACAATGCTTGTGGGCTGGCTTCCCGCACTACTGTTCTGGATGCTTGGAAAGACGCATTGGCCGGTGATCCGGTTTCTGCTTTCGGAGGTGTATTGATTACGAATGGCGTCATTGACAAAGAAGCAGCGGAAGAAATCAACAAGATTTTCTTCGAAGTGATTATCGCACCGGATTATGATGTGGATGCACTCGAAATCCTGGGACAAAAAAAGAACCGCATCATCCTCGTTCGTAAAGAAGCCAAATTGCCTAAAAAGCAATTCCGTGCTTTACTGAATGGCGTATTGGTGCAGGATAAAGATACTAATATTGAAACGGTAGCTGACCTGAAAACCGTGACAGACAAAGCTCCTACTCCGGAAGAAGTAGAAGATATGTTGTTTGCCAATAAAATTGTAAAGAACAGCAAGTCTAATGCCATCGTATTGGCAAAAGATAAGCAACTTCTTGCAAGCGGTGTAGGACAGACTTCGCGTGTAGACGCATTGAAGCAAGCAATTGAAAAGGCCAAATCATTCGGTTTTGATCTGAATGGTGCAGTGATGGCTTCCGATGCTTTCTTCCCGTTCCCCGACTGTGTGGAAATTGCAGATAAAGAAGGTATTACGGCTGTTATCCAACCGGGAGGTTCGGTAAAAGACGATTTATCCTTTGCTTATTGCAATGAGCATGGTATGGCGATGGTGACTACCGGTATCCGTCATTTTAAACACTAAAAAAATAAGTATTAAGTTTTTAGTGTTAACTTGCGCTGCACAGTTATAATACTTAAACTTAATACTCCACTTTAATAAATTATTCAAGAATGGGATTATTTTCTTTTACACAAGAGATCGCAATGGACTTGGGCACAGCCAATACCATTATCATCACGAATGGGAAAATCGTGGTGGATGAGCCGTCAGTCGTTGCTTTGGATCGCCGTACAGAAAAGATGATTGCCGTGGGGGAAAAGGCGAAGTTGATGCATGAAAAAACCCACGAAAACATACGTACTATCCGTCCGTTGAGAGATGGAGTGATTGCCGACTTTTATGCTTGCGAGCAGATGATGCGCGGTTTGATAAAGCAGGTGAATACTCGCAACCATTTGTTTTCACCTTCTCTTCGCATGGTGATTGGCGTTCCTTCGGGAAGTACGGAAGTCGAACTCCGTGCTGTCCGCGACTCTGCGGAACATGCCGGTGGTCGTGACGTCTATTTGATTTTTGAACCGATGGCTGCGGCAATCGGTATCGGTATCGACGTAGAAGCACCGGAAGGAAACATGATTGTCGATATAGGTGGTGGTTCTACGGAAATTGCCGTTATCTCTTTGGGAGGTATCGTTTCCAACAACTCCATCCGTACTGCCGGTGATGACCTGACAGAAGATATTCGCGAATACATGAGCCGTCAGCACAATGTGAAAGTCAGCGAGCGTATGGCCGAACGTATCAAAATCAACGTGGGTGCTGCTTTAACCGAACTGGGTGAAGACGCTCCGGAAGATTATATCGTTCATGGTCCGAACCGTATCACAGCTCTTCCGATGGAAGTGCCTGTATGCTATCAGGAAGTTGCTCACTGTTTGGAGAAATCTATTTCAAAGATCGAAACGGCTATCTTGAGTGCATTGGAAAATACGCCTCCTGAACTGTATGCTGATATTGTACACAATGGTATCTATCTCTCCGGAGGTGGTGCATTGCTTCGTGGACTGGATAAGCGTTTGACCGACAAGATCAACATTCCTTTCCATATTGCAGAAGATCCTTTGCACGCAGTTGCCAAAGGTACAGGTGTGGCATTAAAGAACGTAGACCGTTTCTCTTTCTTAATGAGATAAACCGGGAATGAGGAATTTATTAAACTTCCTTCTGAAATACAATTACTGGTTCCTCTTCATCGTATTGGAGGTAGCCAGTTTTGTTTTGTTATTTCGGTTCAACCGTTATCAGCAGAGTGCATTTTTCACTTCTGCCAATACGGTTGTAGGGGCAGTTTATGAAGTTTCGGGAGGAATTTCCTCTTATTTTCATCTGAAATCGGTCAATGACGATCTGCTGGACCGGAACATGGTGCTCGAACAACAGATTACTAATCTGGAGAAAGCATTAAAAGAGCGTCAGCTCGACTCTATGGCCATCAAAAGCATCCGGCAGGTATCGGAGACGGATTATGAGCTGTTCAAGGCTCATGTGATAAAGAACAGTTTGAATCTCGTTGATAATTATATCACGCTCGATAAAGGCTCTTCTTCCGGCATTCGCTCCGAAATGGGAGTGGTGGACGGCAATGGAATTGTAGGGATTGTTTATGAAACATCCCCTTCCTATTCGGTAGTGATTTCGGTATTGAACAGCAAGTCGAATATCAGTTGTAAGATTGTCGGTAGCGATTACTTCGGCTACCTGAAGTGGGAACATGGGGATTCGCGCTATGCTTATCTGAAAGACCTGCCTCGTCATGCAGAGTTTAATTTGGGAGATACAGTAGTCACCAGCGGCTTCTCGACTGTCTTCCCGGAAGGTGTTATGGTGGGAACGGTGGATGATATGTCCGACTCTAATGACGGACTTTCCTATCTGTTGAAGATTAAGCTGGCTACTGATTTCGGTAAGTTGAGTGATGTTCGCGTAATAGCCCGAACGGGACAGGAAGAACAGAAGAAACTTGAAAACAAGGTGACGCAAGAATGATAATTACTTATATACATAGAATTGGATGGTTTATCGGCTTAGTGCTTCTTCAGGTATTGATTCTGAATAATGTGCATATTGCCGGATACGCAACTCCTTTTCTCTATATCTACTTTATTCTGAAGTTCAGTTCCGGCACTTCCCGCAATGAACTGATGCTGTGGGCTTTCTTCTTCGGACTGACCATTGACATCTTTTCCGATACTCCGGGAATGAATGCAGCGGCTGCCGTGTTGCTTGCTTTTCTCCGGCCCTCTTTGCTTCGTTTGTTCACACCCCGTGATAATCCGGACAGCCTCATTCCCTCTTTCAAGACGATGGGAATCAGTCCTTTCCTAAAATATACTACTGCAAGCGTTTTTGTGCACAGTCTGGCATTACTCTCCATCGAGTTCTTCTCATTCACCAGCATTTGGCTGTTATTGTTGCGAGTGCTCCTTTGCACTGTTCTGACTGTAACCTGTATCATAGCTATAGAAGGGATTAAGAGGTAACGATGGCAAAAGATTATATCTTAGAGAAGCGCAAATTTGTAATCGGAGGTATTGCTCTCTCAATTGTTCTGATTTATCTGATACGTCTTTTTGTATTGCAGATCATGACTGATGACTACAAAAAGAATGCTGACAGTAACGCTTTTCTGAATAAAATTCAGTATCCTTCACGCGGTGCTATTTACGACCGGACCGGCAAATTGCTGGTATTCAACCAGCCGGCCTATGACATAACAATTGTGCCGAAGGAAGTCGAGAATCTCGATACCCTCGATTTATGCCAATCGCTGAATATCACCCGTTCGCAGTTCCTGAAAATTATGAGCGACATGAAAGACCGTCGCCGTAATCCGGGATATTCCCGCTATACCAACCAGTTGTTTATGTCGCAACTTTCGGCAGAGGAATGTGGTGTCTTTCAGGAAAAACTATTTAAGTTCCGTGGCTTTTATATTCAACGGCGTACCATTCGCCAGTATACCTACAACGCTGCCGCTCATGCTTTAGGAGATATTGGAGAAGTCTCCGCAAAAGAAATGGAGGCTGATGAAGAAGGATACTACATTCGTGGTGACTATGTCGGCAAACTGGGAGTTGAAAAATCGTATGAAAAATATCTTCGTGGCGAGAAAGGAATTGAAATTCTGCTTCGTGATGCGCACGGCCGTATCCAGGGGCATTATATGGATGGCGAATATGACCGTCCTTCTGTTCCCGGTAAGAACCTGACATTGAGCCTGGATATTGACTTGCAGATGCTGGGCGAGCGTTTATTAAAGAATAAAATCGGAAGTGTTGTAGCTATCGAACCGGAAACCGGGGAAATCCTTTGTCTGGTATCCTCTCCCAATTACGATCCGCACTTGATGATTGGCCGTCAGCGTGGAAAGAATCATCTGGCTTTGCAACGTGATATGACGAAACCACTTCTGAATCGTGCCTTGATGGGAGTGTATCCTCCGGGATCTACTTTTAAAACAGCGCAGGGACTGACCTTCTTGCAAGAAGGAATTATTACCGAACAAAGTCCGGCATTCCCTTGCTCGCATGGATTCCATTACGGAAGATTGACAGTAGGTTGCCACGCTCATGGTTCTCCCTTGCCTCTGATTCCTGCCATTGCCACTTCGTGCAACTCCTATTTCTGTTGGGGACTGTTTCGTATGTTCGGCGATCGTAAATACGGTTCACCGCAAAATGCCATAACGGTCTGGAAAGATCACATGGTTTCGCAGGGATTCGGCTACAAACTGGGAGTCGATTTGCCGGGAGAAAAACGTGGTTTGATTCCGAATGCACAGTTCTACGATAAAGCTTATCGCGGACATTGGAACGGATTAACCGTAATCAGTATCTCTATCGGACAGGGAGAAATTCTGTCCACTCCTCTTCAGATTGCTAACTTGGGGGCGACGATTGCCAACAGAGGATATTTCGTGACACCGCATATTGTAAAGGAAATCCAGGATAACCAGTTGGATAGCATCTATCGTGTACCGCGTTATACCACTATTGAGAAGAGGCATTATGAATCAGTAGTAGAAGGGATGCGTGGCGCAGCCACCGGTGGTACCTGCCGTATGCTGTCCGTAATGGTTCCGGGGTTGGAGGCCTGTGGTAAAACAGGTACTGCACAGAATCGTGGGCACGACCACTCGGTATTTATGGGTTTTGCACCTATGAATAAACCCAAGATAGCTATTGCCGTCTATGTGGAGAACGGTGGTTGGGGAGCTACTTATGGAGTGCCTGTTGGTGCGTTGATGATGGAACAATATATAAACGGGAAGTTATCACCGGAAAATGAATTAAGAGCGGAAGAAATTAGTAACAGAGTGATATTGTATGGTAACGAGGAACGATAGTTTGTGGAAATCACTGGACTGGGTAACGATTTTTATTTACCTGCTCCTGATTGTTGGTGGATGGTTCAGCGTTTGCGGAGCCAGTTACGACTATGGTGAACGTGATTTTCTGGATTTTTCGACCCGTGCCGGTAAACAGTTTGTGTGGATTATCTGTTCCTTCGGGCTCGGATTTGTGTTGTTGATGCTGGAAGACCGTATGTATGATATGTTCGCGTACATTATATATGTAGGAATGATTCTCTTGCTCATCGTTACCATCTTCATAGCGCCGGACACAAAGGGTTCACGCTCTTGGCTGGTGATGGGGCCGGTTAGCTTGCAACCTGCCGAATTTGCCAAGTTTGCCACAGCCTTGGCTTTGGCCAAATACATGAACTCTTATTCATTCAGCATCAAAAAAGAAAAGTGTGCCTTTATCTTGGGATTTATCATTCTGCTTCCGATGTTATTGATTATCGGTCAGCGGGAGACGGGTTCCGCATTGGTTTATCTCGCCTTTTTTCTGGTTCTTTATCGTGAAGGAATGCCGGGGGTAGTGCTCTTTGCAGGCGTATGCGCGGTAATCTACTTTGTGGTCGGCATCCGTTTTGATGAAGTATTTATTGCCGATACTCCTACGCCGCTGGGAGAATTTATCGTATTGCTGTTGATTCTATTATTTGCCGGTGGCATGGTATGGGTATATCGCAAGAAATGGGCTGCTACCCGCAATATCATTGGTGGAAGTTTGATCATATTGCTGATTACCTATTTAATATCGGAATATTGGGTGCATTTTAGTCTGGTTTGGGTGCAATGGGGGCTTTGTGCTGTAATGATAGGCTATCTGATTTATCTGGCATTAAGTGAGCGGCAACGTACTTATTTCCTGATTGCTCTGTTTGCAATCGGTTCTGTCGGGTTCCTGTATTCTAGTAATTATGTATTTGACAATGTGCTGGAACCCCATCAGCAAGTCCGTATTAAAGTAGTGCTTGGTTTGGAAGAAGATTTGACCGGTGCCGGATATAATGTGAATCAATCTAAGATTGCCATCGGTTCCGGTGGATTAACAGGAAAAGGGTTCCTGAATGGTACGCAAACGAAGTTAAAGTATGTGCCTGAACAGGATACCGACTTTATCTTCTGTACAGTAGGTGAAGAGCAAGGTTTTGTTGGTTCGGCTGCTGTCCTGTTGGCATTCCTTATTTTGATTTTGCGATTAATCTTCTTGTCCGAACGGCAGACTTCGAATTTTGGCCGGGTTTATGGATATTCGGTCGTCAGTATTTTCCTTTTCCACTTGTTTATCAATGTCGGTATGGTGCTGGGCTTGACTCCGGTTATTGGTATTCCATTACCTTTCTTTAGTTATGGAGGCTCTTCTTTATGGGGATTTACGATATTGCTGTTTATTTTCCTGCGGATTGATGCAGGCCGTGGCAGAAGGCTTTAACTTTTACCTTTTACTGTTTTTCAATGCGGATGCCTATATCGCTCAATCCTTGTAGTTTTTCATCTTTCATTCCGTTTATCACTTTGATAGTATAGTTGCCGGAATGCAAGGGGAGGAGAGATTTAAAAAAAGTTTCCGATTGGTAAATGCTTCCCCATCCATGTCCAGTCCATTTTCCTTCAGAATCAGCCAAGCTGAAAGCGATTGTGTCAGTGCGCCATACCGTAGAATCCTGTAGATTCTGACTGATAAATAAGTGGAGGTCATGATAAGGATACTCTATTCTGTTGCGGACTTCTGCAAAAAGCCGGAGGGTAGTGGGAATACTGTCGGTTATGGATATTTGAAAAGAGAGTGTATCACTCTTTTCCCATCCCTCGTCAGGGAGGGATTGATAGGAGTGATACACCGTATTATCATTGCAGGCTGTCAGTAAGCAAGCACTGAATAGAATAAATAAACTATTCTTGAGTAGACTTTTCATTATTTGGCAGTTTCTCCTGATTCTGATTTCTTTCCGGTTTGGAAGGACGCTCCAGATTAGGACGACGTTCTTGACGTTCCTGTCCTTGCTGCTCCCGTTGGCGGTCTTGTTGTTGCGGGCGTTCCTGACCTTGCGGACGTTCTTGACTGGGGCGCTCTTGTCCTTGTGGGCGTTCTTGGTTCTGTCCCCTTTCCGGACGTCTGTTTTCGTTATTCCGTCCCTGGTTTTGTCCTCTGTTCCGGTTGTTATTGTTATTTCTCGGTCGATTGTCCCTTTCCCCTCTGTTGCCGTTTTCTGACGGCTGCGGGCGGTTTTCATTCTCCCGTTGAGGTTGTTGCGGACGATTTCCACCTTCCGTTTGTTGTTGCGGGCGGTTACCGTTATTATTGTTATTGTTTCCTTTCTTCTTCTTTTTATTGTTCCGGTTAGCGTTATTGCCGCCATCTTTATTATTCCGGCTACGGTCAAAGCGGGTAACGCTTTCCTGTTCCAGTAAGTCAACCGGTTTCTTCGGTTCCGGTTTCTTTTCTTCCTCGATCAAGCTGTCCGGTTTCATCCCTTTTTTATTCATGGAGATGACTTCAAAAGCGCGTTTGCCGCTGATTGTAACCAGATTGGCGGGGAAGTTCTTATCCGTAGAGTAAGAAACCTGATTGCTTAGAATATCTGCTTTGAAGAAATAGAAAGTACCATCTTTCGTTTCCAACTCTATCTCTCTCGAAGGAAGTCGTTTTTGCGCTTCTACATAACAGTCTACTTCATAGTTCAGGCAACATTTCAGTTTAGCACACTGTCCGGCAAGTTTTTGCGGATTTAGTGAGATGTCCTGAAAACGGGCGGCACTGGTAGACACAGAAACAAAACTTGTCATCCATGTGGCACAACACAGTTCGCGTCCGCAAGGGCCAATTCCGCCGATACGTCCGGCTTCCTGACGGGCACCGATTTGTTTCATCTCGATACGTACACGGAAAGCTTCGGCCAATACTTTGATTAACTGACGGAAGTCTACCCGTTCATCGGCGATGTAGTAGAAGATAGCCTTATTACCATCTCCCTGATACTCCACGTCACCGATTTTCATATCCAGATTGAGGTTCAATGCAATTTGGCGTGCGCGGATCATGGTAGCGTGTTCTTTGGCTTTGGCTTCGTTGAACTTCTCCATATCCACTGGTTTGGCTTTCCGGTAAACACGTTTGATTTCCGTATCTGCCTTGAAGTTTGCTTTCTTCATTTGCAGGGGAACAAGCCGGCCGGTTAATGTAACTACTCCGATGTCATGGCCCGGAGCAGCTTCTACGGCAACTATATCTCCTTTTTCCAGTTTGATCTTGTTGCTGTTCCGAAAATATCCCTTCCGGGTATTCTTGAATTGCACTTCTACCATGTCACTCTCCTCCGCATTGCCCGGTATGTCAGCCAGCCAGTCGTAGGTATTCAGTTTTTTATCTTGTCGGGAACATCCTTTGCAGCAAAGGCCACCGCTCCCATTATGAAGTTTATATTCCATAAGTTATATATTTATTATTGCTTCAACAGTACGATCATCTTCAGTGAGAAGTCGAAAAATACCATTTTAGCATTTACATTTTGTTCTATATGTAGTTGCGCTTCGCTTAATTCGTCCATGATACCCATCACATTACGTTCGTTGACAAAAGGTGCAAAGCGGGTTGCAAAATTCTGTTCGTTAATAGTCATATACGTCAGATCGCGCTGGTGCAGGTTGAAGATAAAGTTTTCGCGGATCATACGTTGGCAATATTCCAGAAAGTTTTTCTGGCGTTCGCGTCCCATGCTGGCCACCTGTTCACTCCACATCTTCATCTCCTTTATTTTCCGTTGATAGGATAAGCGCATCAGGTTGACAAAGAGCTCGAAGAATAACTGATTCTCCTCATTCAGATGAATCGTTTCGAGTGCCTTGACGAAATTTCCGTTTGCCAGATGGGCAATCGAGATGCTATCCGCAGGCTGAACATGATATTTACTCTGCAATACCCGGTCGATGCTGGCTTCGTCAATTTTCCGCACATTCATACGTTGAGTACGGCTCAAGATGGTAGGCAGAATCATGTCCGGAGCTTCGGAAACCAACAGAAAAATCGTCTTTTCGGGTGGCTCCTCAAGCAGTTTCAGCAACTTATTGGCGCATACCGGGTGCATTTTCTCCGGCAACCATACAATCGTAATCTTGAATCCACCCTCACTGGATTTCAGACTGAGCTTCTTCAGGATCTCATCGCTCTCTTTGGCATAAATCAACGCTTGCGAGTTCTCCGCATCCATTTCACCCAACCAATGGTTGAGGTTGAAATAAGGATTGTTGATAACGAATGGCCGCCAATCGGCAATATAATCATCACACACTTCTTTCTTGCCTTTCGCACTTTTCACGATGGGGAATACGAAATGCACATCCGGATGTACCAGCTTATTGAATTTCACACAAGACGGACAGACACCGCAAGCATCTTCCTCGCCCCGATTGGTGCAACTGATGTAGCGTGCGTATGCGATAGCCAATGGCATTTTACCAACTCCCTCGGGACCGCAAATGAGTTGGGCATGTGGAATACGCCCCTCGTTCACTTCCTGAATGAGTCGTTGCTTGATTTCTTCTTGTCCGATTACGTCTTTGAAAAACATATCAATAAATGATTTTGGCTACTTCCTTGATACTGTCTACTGCTCCGATGGAGTAGAAATGGATGCTCGGAACCCCATGTTCCATCAACTCCTTGCATTGAGCCACGCACCATTCAACACCCACCTGTTCGGCTTCCGCGTCATTCTTGCATTTCAATGCTTCTTTCACCAGAGCTTCCGGCAAATCCACCTTGAATGTTTTGGGGACCATGCTTAGTTGGGAGATTTTCTTGAAAGGCTTGATTCCCGGAATGATAGGTATGTTGATACCTGCTGCTTTAGCCTGCTCCACAAAATCGAAATATTTCTTATTATCGTAGAATAATTGTGTTACAGCATACTCTGCACCAGCTTCTACCTTCTTTTTCAGCCAGTAAAGATCTGTCTCTATGTTAGGAGATTCTTCATGCTTTTCCGGATAACACGCCACGCCATACGAGAAAGGACTGGCGGTGACTTTCATTTCTGAACCGTCAACGAAGATTCCCTTATTGAAATTATTAATCTGCTCCTGCAATTCAATCGCATGATGATATCCGTCTCCTTCGGGAGTAAAGACCGATTCATGTTTAGCCTTGTCCCCACGAAGTACCAGCAAATCTGTGATATTCAGAAATTGCAAATCCAGCAATACATATTCGGTTTCCTCACGCGTGAAACCACTGCACAGGATATGAGGAACCACAGTAATATTATATTTATTCTGAATGGCTGCCGCTACGGCAACTGTTCCCGGACGTCTTCTCAGGCGGTTTCTCTGAAAGAGCCCGTTGCCGAGATCTTTGTAGACATATTCGCTGCGATGCGTGGTGATATTGATATATTTCGGATCAAATTCTCGAAGAGTGTCGATTGTCTGATAGAGCTTTTCGATTCCGGTTCCCTTCAAAGGAGGGAGAATCTCGAAAGAAAAAGCTGTACCTTTACTGTTATTTATTAAATCAATTACTTTCATTCCTTTTCGTTGATGTTGTTATCTACTTGGATTAAACATGCATATTGGGACAAAAATACGAAAAAAGAAAGATTTCTTCTTGATTTGTTTGAAAATAGTTTGGTTTTTATCGCACTATTACATAAAAGAGGGCATATCCTGTATTTCGGACGCACCCTCTCTCACCTAATCATTATTAAATTAGAATTTACTTTTCGAGAAATGATTTCTTCATTCTGGCAATGTCAGTCAGATAATCTTGTAAATCTTGTTCATGTTCTTCCTCTTCGGCAAGAATATGTTTGGCGATATCACAAGTGGTGAAATCTTTCCCGTTAGTAAAGTCGGCAATTTCCTGATAACGGAGAATGGCACAGCGTTCGGAAGCAACATTATCCTTCAGCAAACTGACTGAATCGAAGCCTTGCGGAGCATCATATTTGCATCTTGCCAGTTCGAACCATTGTTTCGGATCAAGTACCGGAACCCCTTCCAGCTCGATGATACGGTCGGCAAGCAACTGTGCATGTCTACGTTCTTCTTCGGCATGTTCCTCGAACTCACCTTGTACGTCGGCACGCATGGCGCCTTCCACTACTAATGCACCTACCCAATATTGGTAATATGCCAACCACTCTTCAGCCAATGCTGCGTTCAACTGTGAAATTAAACTTTCTACATCTAATTTACCTTGTAGGATTTTTACACTTTCTCTAGCCATAATTTTAAAGTTTAGGTTACTATGTTTAAATCGCTAATGTAACAGACGGAGGTTCTTTTTGTTTGAGTATCCCGGAGGTTTTAACAGAAAGAATGCATTGCATTGTGCAGCTCCTTCTTTTTTAATAGAACATAGATGCTTTTAATATTTCATTTCAACTAAATTTTTGTATCACTTTTACCCTCACACCCTCACACCTTCGCTCAATCCCTTTATTCATCGTGGTTACAACGTGTGAGGGTAAGTGCGGTAGTAGGGTGAGGGTAACTTTTTACCCTCACCCTGTCTCGTCCTGATTCTATCTTAAACAGTTTATAATAAGTGTCTTGTCTATTCGCTTTTATCCTATACTCTCCTATACAATAGACATCAATGTCTTATATAATAGATGTTTATCCCTCGTGATTCTTCTGATAAGCCCTAATGTCTTTTAACAGCTCACTGCAGTGAACGAATTTGTTTACTATCGTTAGCTTATTTGTTTACATCTGATAGCTTATTTGTTCACTGCGGTGAGCCCTTGCCAACTACTAAGCAAATGAATATTGAACATAAGAAGAAAGCCTGTGAAGTGGCATGTCTTATAAAGAAAGACACCTGTATGCTGAAATTAGGATAGTAATTTATTTATTGATTAGTAGGAGCGAATTATAAACCAAAGTAGAGTGATAACGGATAACTATTCTCACTTTTTTATGTGTTCTTGTCCTGTAGAAATCTATTTTTAAGTTTGTTTCTTTAAGAGTACTTCTCTTTTTACCTTCTCTTTGCGAATATCTTTTTGCTATTTGCTCTATACGCGCGTATGTAATATAATAAGGTGTCCTTTCCTGCCTGTTTTCATATATATGCAACATATATGAAGAAAAATATATTCTACAACATCGTTATGATTCAGTAAGTTAGGATGAATACCCGAAAATAATTAGAAAAAATAGTCAGATATATTTGGAAGTTATTGATAACTTGTCTACTTTTGCACCCGCTTTGCTAGAGAGACAGAGCCTAATGATTGACATTCTGCTATAAGATGAAGGCCACAGAAAATAAAAACAAAAAACTTTGAAAAAAGTTTGGAAGTTATCTGAAAAAGTCCTTATCTTTGCATCCGCTTTCGAAAAGAAAGCAGGCGCGGCGGAAGCCACGTTAGTTCTTTGAAATATTGATAAACAATACAAGTAGTACAAGTAAAAATAGAACCGT